>Ga0207655_1000013_pt1 | contig 637510 bp, 579 predicted proteins | sample KBSM44metaG_FD_184398 | JGI IMG/M metagenome (GOLD analysis project Ga0207655, IMG submission 184398) | Miscanthus rhizosphere microbial communities from Kellogg Biological Station, Michigan, USA - KBS M4-4 metaG (SPAdes) (version 2) | ecosystem: Host-associated > Plants > Roots > Rhizosphere... | reverse complement strand
TATCACAAGAAATATCGAAAATGAAAAATGGACCTCATCGGTACTGTGGTATGATACTTTGGGAAGGTTGATCGGGACCTATAAAGTCAATCATCTGGGTGGTTTTACTCGTACAGAAGCTTTACTGGATTTTTCAGGGAAAACAAAAGAGTCCTATACTTTCCATTCAAAAAATACATCTAATACTGAAATTACGGTAAAAGACAGATTTGAATATAGTCCTCAGAATTTCCTGCTGAAGCATTATCAGCAGATTGGATCCAACCAAGAAGAACTTCTTTCTGACTATACCTATAATGATTTAGGACAGATAACTAATAAGAAGACAGGAAGTACACTTCAGAGCATTGATTATACTTATAATATCCATGGATGGCTTACCGGAATTAATGGTTCCGATATCAACAGCATGGGAAGTAAGTTATTTGCCTACAGAGTAAAATATAATACTGTAGAGGGAGTAGAAATGCCTAACAACTCTTTTAGCCACCATAGAGTGAAACCGAAATACAACGGAAGTATTGTAGAAACCGATTGGAAAACAGCTTCCGGTGCCAATGAGTCATTAAGAAGATATGGTTATGTGTATGACGGAGCATCAAGATTATTGGCAGGATTCTTCCAAGCCGCAACCAATCCTTATTCTAAAGAATATAGTGAGGTTATAGGTTATGATACGGGTGGAAATATCATTTCAATGAATAGAACGGGAAGTGCAGTCAATGGAACAGCTGAGGTGATGGATGACCTTACTTATAATTATCTAAGTGGTGGAAACCAACTGGAATATGTGGCAGAGTCAGGAAAAGGAAATGCCTTAAGTGGGTATCCACTTGCCCGCGGAAAAGGAGCAGTAATGAGGTATGACGCCAATGGAAACCTTATACAGCATCTGGATAAGAAACTGGAAAAAATTTCTTATAATTTTCTGAACCTTCCTTCAATAATTCCTTTTACAACCCAGACAGAAACGCTGAAATATGTTTATTCTTCTGATGGTACGAAAGTACAAATGACCAAAGATGCGGAAGTAACAGATTATCTGGGAAGCTTTCAGTACACTGCCAACAGCTCTACAGGCGCACAGACTTCATTTGTTCTGGCTAATGAGGAAGGATACTATGATTTTGTGAACAGCAGATATGTGTACCAGTATAAAGACCATTTGGGAAATATAAGATTGTCTTATACTAAAGGTAATGTTGGACAGCCTGTAATTCTGGAGGAAAATAATTATTATCCTTTTGGATTAAAACATGCCGGTTACAACACAGGAGATACAAGTAATAATAAATTTAAATATCTTTACAATGGTAAAGAATTACAAGGTACCGGGAATCTGGATTATGGCTGGAGACAGTACATGCCGGATCTGGGAAGATGGAATGGTATAGATCAGCTGGCAGAAAGCTATCATTCTACCAGCCCTTATGCCTATGTGATGAATAATGCTATTAATATGTTTGATCCTGATGGCAGGTACTCAACAGACGAAATCGTAGCGGCTATGTGGAATGCAACTCCAGAAGGTACAAACTCTTATTGGTTCAGTGATGGCGGAGGATTTACCAGCTATCAGGACGGACCTACAGGTAGTGGTGGCACTGGTCTTGCCTATAATTCTACGGTAGGGTATGATGGTACTTTTACAATGGGTAACTGGGAAAATGTTATCCCAGTTACTATAAATGCTCATGGAAATAGATTTACATGGAATGATTCTGAAAATTATGGTTACAACAGTTATCTTATGATGAGTAAGCTCACTGGTGCACTTGGGGAATGGAATTTTCAACAAAATAGAGCTTTTTATTATAGTGAAGTTGCAAGAACAGGAGCGGATAAAGTAGAACGAAATTTCTATTTAATGTTTGGAGGTGCTTTAGCCGCACCATTTGTGGGGTCCTATATTGCTACACTTGGAGGAGAAACAGCAGCTAGTTATCTGCAAGGGGCTTTAATAAGAGGAGTTGCAGATATGACGTTACAAAAAACTATAAAAGGGAGTATTGACTGGAAACAAACTGGTATTAATGCATTTATAGGAGGTGGGCAAGGTTTTGGAGCTATCAAAGTGAATTGGCTAAATTACGGAGGTAATATGCTTAATAACTTTGGTACTTCATATTATGATGGTGGGAAAAAAGGATTTATGAAAGATATTGAGGTAAATAGCGCAAAAGCATTAACTGGTATTTTTGGAATGGGAGTGGGAAATTATAATGGTTTGACAAATGGCTACCTTAGTGGTTACTTTGGTACAACTGTTTTACCCGGAATTTACTTTAATACAACAGATGTTATTATAGAAAATAAAATAAAAAAATGAACAAGATAGTCAGTAAGAACTTCCATTTTATTCTAATTTTCATCGTCATAGTCGTGATTGGTTATTGGTACTTTAGCTCAGTGAATGGTCTTAAAAATGTATCAAATAGACAAAAATACACTTCAGCATTAGTAGTAAGTGATTGGCATCACAAAAACACTAATGGAATAGGTGTGGATTATGAATATTTTGTAAATAATATAAAATATACTAATACAATAAATTTAGATTTAAAAAGGGGACAAAGGTATCTTTTAGTTTTTGATTCAATAGAACCTGTAAATAATGTTATTTTAGATATTTATCCGATATACAATACTTCCTCAATTCCCTTAAATGGATGGAAAATTAATGAATTACCTATAAAGGTTGATAGCACAAAAATTAATGATATAATTCTGGAAAAATAATAAACACTTATTAATAAAATGAAATATAAATTAAATATAATAAGTAAGAAAAGTTTATTTGTGATAATTTTGCTTGCATCTTTATCAATATATGCCCAACAAATAAATGAGTATAAATTTCTGACAAAAGGGCAATATGACAGCAAAATATATGAAAAGTTAGAAAGAAAGGATGGGAATAAAGTTTATGTATGGCACAAAATAGAAGAAACCATAAAGAATAATCCGGGAATAGCATTTACTGAGTTTTATGTACAGATCAATTGTACTACAAAAATGAGTGTATTAAAAAGCTCTATTACTCATTGGAGAGATGGTACTGTTCAAAAGTTTGATGATTCTTCAAATAAGGAGGTTCCAATAACAGACCTCACATCTTTTCTTGGGCTTTCATATAAGAATCGTTGTGTGAAATAACAATAATTTAGATAATGTCCTATATATATTTTAACGGGGTAATCTTAAACGTATTGATGATGAAATAGAGTGTTGATTTTCAATGCTCTATTTTTTTTAATGCGAACAAAAATAATGGATGTGTGTATGAGAAAAAGTAGAAATTAGACTGTTTAAAATATCGAAAATCATATTAGGCGTTTGAAATGTACCTGAGTAACTTCTTTTGAAGGAATAAGATGTAACTCACTTAAGGATGAGAGTGGTGGTACCTTATAAAGGATGATTATAATGATGATATTAAGACGTTAAAAATGGTCCATTTTTATCATATTGCTTTTACTCAGCCTGATATTTTAAAATATTTAACAATATCCCGCCGGATATAAATTCCTTATGAAAGAGGGCCTGTGGATTCCGCCATAGAGCAGAATTGGTCAATTCAGTTTTTGAAGAAGGATTAAAGCAATTGGAAATGAGTAGCTCTGCACAAAAACTCATAAAAAAAGTATTTCTGCATAACTATCAGAAGTTTATAAAAGCCCCACAGGATGAAAGAAAGAAGATATCCGATGAAATTGATAGGTTGAATTCAAAGGTTTCTCTGGCAAGAAATAAACTGCTTTTCGAAGTAATACCGATGAAGAATATCTTGAAATGAAAAAGAATATAAAGAGCAGATTGAAGAACAAGAAACACAATTAAATGATAAGCCGGAAGAGAACAAAATTAATATACCAAAGCTACTGGAAAAGGCATTAGAAACTCTTACAAATATTGAGGAAAACATGCTTATCATTATAATGAAACATTCTTCTTTACTGAAGGTAATCATAGGATTAATGCTGCAATTCAATATAAAATACAAACAGGAAGCTACAAGTATTTAGACATTTTAATGGAACATTCTACACGAGATACTAGTAATCCACTTAGATATGTACCGAAAACATATAAATTTCCAGTAAAACCAACTAGATAATGAATGAAATATTATTAATAAACTTAAAAGAATTGAAATTTTTAAAAAATAAAAATGAGTATGTTTTTTTTAACTTTGCTTATGGAGATGCATTAATGATTACCTCTTTTTATGACAAAATTAGAAAGAAAGAACGTAATAATTTAATCCGACTTTTTAATCAGTTAACTAATATTGAGCTTCGAACTGATGATATTTTAGGTAAACTACATATTGATATACTTAAAATCCTTGTGGATCAGAAAAAAGATACTATTATAATTACTAATATTGGATTTCCTTCCGAGTCAATCAGTTTTTTAATAGATAATTTTAATAAAGTATTTTCTAATTTAAATACTTTAAAAAACAAAAAAGTTATTATTGTAGAGTGCGAACTAAACAATCCTGAAAATGATAAATATTTCGAAGAGTATTTTAATGAATAATATTAAAATTTGTTATTTAGAGTGCATCCAAAAGTTTAGATAAAATGAAAATAAGGAAAGGCAGCATGTATGGCTGCCTTTTTTATTAATTTCAATATAAATAACAAAAGATGATTTGCCGTTCATTTCAGATTTAGATCTAAAAAAGAAAACCACCCTTAAAAAGGATGGTTTGTAGACCCACAGGGATTCGAACCCCGACTGACGGTACCAAAAACCGGAGTGCTACCGTTACACTATAGGTCTGTTTCTATGTTGCGAAATTATAGAATTTATTTTAAATATGAAAATCAAAATTAAAGATTAGTTAACATAATGAGAGTGCAAATCGCTTTACTTATTGATATACAAATAATTATTTTTCAATAAAAATTTAAAAATAATCTGCTTTTATAAGGAGAATAGCGGCATTCCAGATATTTTCTGTTCAGTTTTAAAGTGAATGACTCTTATGAATTTTCCGATGAATAGAGCCTCCCAGCCTCCTTCTTCCGGTTTCCATCCTTGAAGTGCCGTTAAATAATAAAACCTTATCTTTGCAAAAAATTGGGCTCCAAAAGTTGGAGTAACCCATTAATAACATATCCTGAGCAAAGCAAAAGGATTATTAAACATTTTTTATGTCAAATATTGTCGCAATCGTTGGGCGTCCCAACGTAGGAAAATCCACGCTTTTTAATCGTTTATTAGAAAGAAGAGAAGCTATTGTAGATTCTACAGCTGGTGTTACCAGAGACCGTCATTACGGAAAATCCGACTGGAATGGAGTAGACTTTACAGTAATTGATACCGGAGGTTATGATGTAGGTACAGATGATGTCTTTGAAGAGGAAATCCGTAAGCAGGTACAATTGGCAGTGGATGAAGCAACTTCTATCATCTTCATGATGAATGTGGAAGAAGGACTTACTGATACAGACTACGAAATCTACAGACTTCTTAGAAGATCCAACAAGCCGATTTATATCGTTATCAACAAGGTAGATTCTGCAAAAGAAGAGCTTCCTGCAACTGAATTCTATCAGTTAGGAATTGATAAATATTACACACTTTCTTCAGCTACAGGTTCCGGGACAGGAGATTTGTTAGATGATATCATTAAAGATTTTCCCACTACAGAATATAAAGATCCTTTTGAAGGGCTTCCAAAAATCACTATCGCGGGCCGTCCAAACGTAGGAAAATCTACGATGACCAATGCTTTATTGGATGTTGAAAGAAATATCGTTACTGATATTGCGGGAACTACCAGAGACAGTATCCAGACTTTATATAATAAATTCGGACATGAGTTTGTATTGGTAGATACTGCAGGGATGAGAAGAAAGTCTAAGGTAAACGAAGACCTTGAGTTCTATTCTGTAATGAGATCTATCCGTTCTATTGAATATTCTGACGTGGTAATCATTATGGTAGATGCTACCCAGGGATGGGAATCTCAGGATATGAATATCTTCGGTTTAGCTCAGAAAAACAGAAAAGGAATTGTGATCCTTGTGAATAAATGGGATTTGATCGAAGACAAGCAGACCAATACGATGCGTGATTTCGAAAGATCAATCAAAGATAAAATTGGTCAGTTCCAGGATATTCCAATCTTATTCGTTTCAGCATTAACGAAGCAGAGAATCTTAAAAGCGGTAGAATTAGCCATGGAGGTTTACGAAGACCGTAAGAAGAAAATTAAAACTTCAAAACTAAATGAAGTAATGCTTCCGATCTTTGAACAGACACCGCCACCGGCATTAAAAGGAAAATACATTAAAATCAAATATTGTGTACAGCTTCCTACACCGTCACCACAGTTTGTATTCTTCTGTAACCTTCCACAATATGTGAAAGAACCTTATAAAAGATTTACTGAAAACCAGTTGAGAAAACAATTCGGGTTTACCGGAGTTCCAATTGAAGTGTATTTCAGACAAAAATAATGAGAACAAGTGTTCATCAGAAACTCCGGCAAGCAAAGCTTGCCGGAGTTTTTTATTGAATAAGAGTAGATTTTCTCCTCAAGCCCAAACTTTCAATTCGTTTTTTAGTTGTAATTTTGCAGCAATTAATATCAATTAACTGAAATTAAAAAAATAAATTTTCATGCTTACTATTTTATCGCAACACTTTTCTCTTGTCAATGAATGGATCAACGAACTTAGAAACGTTGACATTCAACATGACCGAATGAGATTCAGAAGAAATATGGAAAGAATCGGGGAGATTGCCGCTTTTGAAATCAGTAAAGGACTGGAGTACAGAGAAGTTGAAATTCAAACTCCTTTAGATACAATAAAAAGCAGAGAAATTGCTGTACAACCCGTTATTACAACTATCTTGAGAGCCGGAGTTCCATTATTCGAAGGAATCCTGAACTATCTTGACAGAGCAGACTGTGGTTTTGTAGCAGCCTACAGAAAACACGATGCCAACGATTATTTCTCTATCAAACAGGATTATCTGACTTGTCCGAGCATCGAGGGAAGACCTCTGATTGTGGCAGATCCCATGTTGGCAACAGGAGCTTCTTTAATTGAAGCGATCAAAGACCTGCTAACCAATGGAAATCCGACCCAGCTTCATATTGTTGTAGCAATTGCATCAAAACAAGGGGTAGAGACCATTCAGAATGCATATCCTCAAGCGCATATCTGGGTAGGAGCAATGGATGAACACTTGACTTCAAAAGGGTATATCACTCCAGGATTAGGAGATGCCGGAGACTTGAGCTACGGAGAAAAACTTCAGAGATAACTTAAGAAAGATTCCAGAAATCTTTTATTAAATTCAATAATAAATCAGGTCGTACTTTATCTATAGGATGCTTTGTGTCTGGGAGTACGGCCAATTTTGCATTGGGAAGACTTTTGTAAACTCTTGTGCTCTCTTCGATAGTTACCATGTTATCTTTATCTCCCACCATAATTTGAGTTGGAGTAGTAATCGTAGCAAGATTGTTTTCCAAAGGAGGATTTTTACCTAAATCAATCATTAAACCAGCAATAGCCGGAAGAAGCTGTTTCCATTTTGCTCCGTGCTGGGATTCTAAAAGTTGGGCATACTGCGGAATTTTTTCAAGAATAACATCTGGATTAAGCATCTTACTTTCTTTCAAAGACTGTTCCTCAGTCCAGTCGAACTTTGTCCCCAGTGTTATAATAGAATTTACATTTTCAGGATTTTCCATTGCGTAGCAAAGGGCAACATAGCCTCCCATACTATGTCCGAAGATTGATACATCTGTTAAGTTATTCACTCTACAGTATTCGGAGAGTTCTTGGGTGTATTTTTCAATGGTAATGCCATCTGCCGGAAGTTCCTGATCTCCATGTCCTGAAAACAAAGGAGTGTATACCGTAAAATATTGGGATAAAGTATTCAGATAAGGTTTGAAAATGTCGCTGTGACCTAAGGCTCCGTGCAGTAAAAGCAGATTTGGCATAGTGGTTTAGTTTCCGGAAAATTAGGAAAAAGAATTGAATGATGAAAATGGTTTGGGTAAGAGTGTGGGAGAGTTTTAGGGTTTTAGTGTTTGAGAATATTTTTGAACATAGCTCTGTACCTCATACTCTGAATTTTTCACCCTATATCTTTCCTTCTTGAACCTCGAACCTCGAACCTCGCATCCCACATTAAACATCCACAGCCATTACCAAAACACTCACTTTATTATTTCCTGCATTGAGAATCTCCCATGCTATAGACGAAACCGTATTTCCTGTAGTGAAAACATCGTCAATCAAAAGAATATACTTTCCGGTAATAGGTTGAGTGATGGAGAATGTATGGACAGATTCCAGTCTGTGTTGTTTATCCTTTAAAGCCTGTGCTTTTGAATAATGATTTCTTTTAATGAGTTGATGATTAAAAGGAATGTTGTAAAATGAAGATAAAGTTTCTGTGAATAAATGAAGTTGATTATATCCGCGTTCCTTAAGTTTCCTGGGGTGAAGGGGCACGCTCACCAATAAATCAGGTTTTTCATCCTTGAATTCCAGGCGTTCGATAGTCCAGTCTGCAAGAATTTTTCCTGCCTTTTCCCTGCTTCTGTACTTTAGCTCATGAACAATCTGCCGGCTTAAGCCTTTCTCTTCAAACTGTATTAAAGCAAATGCGTTTTCAACCGGAAAAAATAAACTGCATTTTTCTTTGATCGGAGTGTTTTCGAAATAATCATAATGGGTAAAATGAATCTGGGTAAGGCAAAGATCACATATCAAAAGTTCAGGATCAATGATTCTGTTGCAATGGGTGCAACGGTTCGGAAACAATAAGTCTAATATCATAAGTGTGTTTTCACTAAGATAGGAAATAAAAGTCAATTAAGTCAATGGTGAATTTTACTTCGTAAGTGAATTGAAGGCGGAAAAGTTCATAAAAGAATACTTCATAACAGTATTAAAAATTCACAAGCAAAGCGAATTGACGATTTACCATTCACCATTCATTCTTCACCCTTTAATTCTCAAACCTCTTCCTGATCTTCTCCACAGAGCTTTTCATACTCAGGTTAAAATGTTCCTTTTCCAGCCTTACCGGAGGCGCTTGTCTTACTTCACAATCGGCAATACTGCATGATTCGCAGGTAACACCTACATTGATCGTTTTTAAAGAAGGAGACTTGATGAAACCTATTTTTTTGATCGTCTGAGTATTCAATAAAATCCCCAGACAATAACTTCTGTTGCTTCCATCCGAAAAAGGATTTCTCTGTGAGGTGGAAATAACCAGATAACTTATTCCCTGGTCTTTATAATGTGAGATCTGAGCATCTGTCAGGGTTTCATTTTCTTTTAAATCATCAAGGTTTTTCACGGCAATCCATCTCCTGCAATAATGTTCGTTCATTGCGTTGGCATGAGGAGCTTGCTGATGGTTCAGGTGGAGCTCTTTTAAAATCTGAATTTTATCTGAATTTTTCTTTTTTACCAGACATAAATAAAACAGATCTTTAATTCCCATTTCAGCCGAAAGAATATTGGTAAGCCGGTAATAAAAAGTTTCAGGGGAGCGGGTAAAGCTGTTGATCAGATTCTCGAAATTGTTAGGTTCCCATGTATTTTGCTGAAAGAATTCGGAAGTTTTTTCAATAACGGGTTGTTTTGAAATTAGTAGAGCTCCTGCGAAATAAGAAGCGTAAAAGTTATTCAGAATTTCTTCAAAACTACCGAAATCAAGCCAGGAATAAGTGTTCGGGCGGGTTTTTAATTCCAGAACATTGAATCCAATTTCTTTTGCAAGGATAAAAGTTTTTTGATCCTTCTCTAGTTTTTGGTTCAATAGCAATAGTTTTTTCTCCGGAATAAAAAGCGATCGGAGATTATCCAGCGTTCCGTATTTTTCAAAATCTTCAGATTGAATGGTATAACTGAACTTTTCTATAAGAATTTTTTCCAGCACTTCAGATTTTAAATTTTTTCCGATTTGTAACTGGTTTTCCAGGATAAATACCCTTACTTTTTCCTCAATTTCCGGGAAATAATTATCGTACAACTCCTGGAATGATCTTAATACCGCAAAATAAAACCTTTCCTTTCCCAAATTATAATTCTGGGAAATTTCAATCAGCGCATTGATAAAAGCAGTTACTTTTTTAGGAGCATCACTGATAATGCTGATCAGGTTGTTTTTATTGATCCCAAACAGTTCCAACGGAACTTCTTTAAAGAAATCAGACTGCAGAATTTCATTGAAAGGAGCAAGACTTTTATCAAGCTTGGTGGAAACCAGATCATCAAAAGTACAACTCAAAGCATCAGAAAGCTGAATGATTTTATCATGCTTGGGATATTTTTTTCCGTTTTCAATCTCGTTGAGGTAAGATTTTGATAATCCTGTCTTTACAGCAAGATCCTGCAGAGACCAGTTTTTCTTTTGTCTCTGCTGTTTCAGTTTTAACCCAAAAACTGTTTTGATAAAGTCGCTTTCTGAATTCATTACTCAAATATAAATAAATAGATGCGATTATTCGCATAATAAATTTTAAATAAATTTAGCGAACGTTCGCTATTTGTGAAAATTTTTATTTATGTTTGTAACATCAAATCACAAAATCAATAAGTTATGGAAACTAAGACTCAATTAGAAATTAAGGCGCAGAAGCAGTTTGAGGAAATATTTACTCCTGATTTGGTAGATTTTCTGATTGCACTCCATCAGAATTTCAATCATAAAAGACTTGAACTTTTAGAAGAAAGAAAAAATATACAGGAGCATCTTGATGAAGGAAAACTTCCTGAATTCTTAAAAGAAACAGCAGAAATCCGAAACGGAAATTGGGTATGTGCTCCGCTTCCTGACGATATGCTGGACAGGAGGGTAGAAATTACCGGACCGGTGGACCGTAAGATGATTATCAATGCCCTGAATTCCGGAGCGTCTACATTTATGGCTGATTTTGAAGACAGCACTTCGCCGGTATGGGAGAACTGTATTCAGGGACAGATTGATCTTTCTGATGCGATTAACCGGACTATTGATTTTGTTAATGAAAAAGGAAAAGCGTATACTCTTCATGAAAAAACTGCGGTTTTACAGGTTCGTCCACGCGGTCTTCATCTTTCCGAGAAGCATATTGAAATCAATGGAGAGAAAACTTCCGGTTCACTGATTGATTTTGGAATGTATTTTTTCAGAAATGTAACACCGCTTTTGGAAAAAGGAAGTGCCCCTTATTTTTATCTTCCAAAATTGGAACATTATAAAGAAGCACGCTGGTGGAATGAGGTTTTTGTCTTTGCCCAAAATTATCTGGGAATTCCGGAAGAAACTATTAAAGCAACTGTTTTAATCGAAACCATTACTGCCTCATTTCAGATTGATGAAATTTTATTTGAATTAAAAGAACACAGCGCAGGGCTGAATTGTGGCAGATGGGATTATATTTTCTCTTACATTAAAAAGTTCAGAAATCTTCCTGAATTTATTGTTCCGGACAGAGATCAGGTGACCATGAGTTCTCCTTTTATGAGTGCTTATTCAAAAAGAGTGATAGAAATATGTCATAAAAGAAATGTACATGCTATCGGTGGAATGGCCGCGCAGATTCCTGTAAAAGATAATGATGAAGCTAATAATGCTGCTTTTGAGAAAGTAAGAAATGATAAAGAACGGGAAGTGAAAAACGGTCATGACGGAACCTGGGTGGCACATCCGGCATTAGTGACTGTTGCTAAAGAAATTTTTGACCAATATATGCCTTCCAAAAATCAGATCGAGAAAAAATTTGAATACCATATAACGGAAAGCGACCTGTTGGAAATTCCCAAAGGAGAGATCACAGAGAAAGGCGTCCGAAAAAATATCAATGTAGGAATTCTTTACCTTGAAAGCTGGCTGATGGGAACGGGTGCTGCTGCCATTTATAATCTGATGGAAGATGCTGCTACTGCAGAGATTTCAAGAACCCAGATCTGGCAATGGCTAAAAAACGAAGCTGTACTGAGTGATGACAGAACATTAACCCGAAGTATGATTTTGCAGTGGGAAAAAGAAGAAATGGACAATATTGAAAAGTATGTGGGGGAATTTCGTTTCCAAAACGGGAAATTTAATCTTGCCAAAGAACTTTTCAATGAATTGATTTTCTCTGAAAAATTTGAAGAATTTCTGACCCTTAAAGCATATCCTTTTATTTAGTTGGAGAGATTCGAGTTAGAGAGTGGTAGAGTCTGAAAGTTTGAACTTTATATCCCGTATCTCGTACCCGCATCTTGTACCCCGAACCTCGCATCCAAAAAACCTAATCAAACAAAATCCAAATATTATGAAAACAAGACAAGAACAAATCCAGGCTATTGAACAAGATTGGCTGACAAATCCACGCTGGAATGGGGTGAAAAGACCTTATACGGCAGAAGAAGTTTTAAAACTTCGCGGATCTTATACCATAGATTACACAATTGCTACAGAAATGTCCAAAAAATTCTGGGATAAATTAAATACCCAGGATTATGTGGCAGGACTTGGCGCATTAACAGGCAATCAGGCAGTACAGGAGGTAGATGCCGGACTGGAAGCTATTTATCTTTCAGGCTGGCAGGTAGCTGCAGATGCTAACTTATCAGGTGAAATGTATCCCGATCAGTCATTGTATCCTGCCAATTCAGTGCCTTCTGTTGTGAAGAAAATAAATAATGCTTTATTGAGAGCAGATCAGGTACAGTCTGTGAGCGGAACAGGAAATAAAGAATATCTGGTACCCATTATTGCAGACGCAGAAGCAGGTTTTGGAGGAAACCTGAATGCTTTTGAACTGATGAAACAAATGATTGAAGCCGGTGCAGCAGCCGTTCATTTTGAAGATCAGCTTTCTTCCGCAAAAAAATGTGGACATCTTGGAGGAAAAGTATTAGTACCCACTCAGGAAGCTATAAATAAACTGATTGCTGCTCGTCTGGCTGCCGATGTACTGGGAGTTCCGAGCCTTATTATTGCAAGAACAGACGCGGATGCTGCAGATTTACTGACTTCTGATATTGATGACAGAGATAAGAAATTTGTAACAGGAGAAAGAACTTCCGAAGGATTTTATGTAGTGAAAAACGGAGTAGAACAGGGGATTGACAGAGGTTTATCCTATGCTCCGTATGCAGACCTGATCTGGATGGAAACCTCAAATCCTGATCTGGAGCAGGCGAGAAGATTTGCAGAAGGAATTCATGCAAAATTCCCAGGAAAAATGTTGGCTTACAACTGTTCTCCTTCATTTAACTGGGCTGCAAGGCTGAGCGTAGAAGAAATGTCTACTTTCCGTGAGGAACTGGCTAAAATGGGATATAAATTTCAGTTTATTACGCTGGCAGGATTCCATGCGCTGAATACAGCTATGTTTGAACTGGCATTAGCATATAAAGAAAGAGGAATGGCGGGATATTCAGAGCTTCAGGAGCGTGAGTTTGCATTACAGCAGAAAGGATTCAGAGCAGTGAAGCATCAGTCTTTTGTAGGAACAGGGTATTTTGATGAAATACAGAATATTGTTACCAATGGCTCTTCAGCCACAGTAGCAATGAAAGATTCTACAGAAACCGCACAATTCTATTAGTCATTTTTTCCATATTTTTTTGATGTTAAACCTTCTCTGTTGTGGGGAGGTTTTTCTGTATTGATGCTGATTAAGTTCGGTTTTAAGTCTCATTCGGGTAATGAAATGATAAATGAAAAATCCCCATGATAAATAATGAAAATTTGAATTATATTTGAGGACGAAAAAAAATATTAAAAATGAATTTAATCAAAGTACTTTTTATTACATTAGGATTAACACTTACTGCAAATGCTGCGAAAGCCCAACAGAAGATTGGAAGCGTAAATACTGATGAAATTTTTGCAAGTTTACCCGAAGCAAAAACTATAGGTACCACTATTGATAATCTAACTAAAACCAAGCAGACTGAAATTGAAAAACTGATTACTGAATATCAGAACAAACTGAAAGCAGCAAAAGATAAAGAGAAAACTCTGAGTGAAGCTAATAAAGAAGCGGTGACTAAAGAACTTATCGCTGCACAAACAGAACTTCAAGGTATTGGTAAGAAAATAGAAGAGGCCAGAGCACAGGCAGGTAAAGATATTGCTGCTAAACAAAGTGAATTGCTGACTCCTCTACAACAAAAAGTAAGATCTGCTATTTCCTCTGCTGCCAAAGAAAGAGGCCTGAATTATATATTTGACGTGGCATCACAGGAATCTAATAATCTTGTTTACAACGATGGAAGTGAGGATATCACTGCTCTTGTGAAAAGTAAATTAGGAGCTACAGCAGCGCCTGCAAAACCTGCGGGGAAAAAATAAGAATTTCATTATACTGAATATTGTAACGGAATCATAACGTATGATTCCGTTTTTTTATGCACAAAAGTGTAGAGCCGGATGAAGACAGTTCTGTTTTAAAATGATAAATTTGAGTAAACTTTCAGGAGAATGAACTTAATGTACGAAAAACAGACACGAGTAACAGAAGAACATATTGATCAGAATAACCATGTGAATAATGTACAGTATGTGCACTGGGTGGAAGAAGTAGCTGCTGAGCACTGGGATCTTTTAAAACATAAAACCGAATATATCAACGATGCCTGGATGCTTCTGGATCATCATATTCAATATAAAAAGCAGGTTTATCTGAATGATATCATCACGGTAAGAACTTATCCCATGACCCCTGAGGGAGCCAGGCAGCCAAGGAAAGTTGAATTTTATTGCAATGATGAACTTGTGGTGGCCTCCAGTACACTCTGGATTTTGTTTGATCCTGAAACCAAGAAGATCAAACGTCTGGATCATGACTGGCTGGAAAAGTTTTTTTAGCAGTAAAACTTTAATTCAAAAACTAAATACACATGAAATTCTTTTCTTCACTGGCTTTGCTATTGCTGAGCATAGCAAGTTATAGTCAGGAAAATCCCTACTGGTTTACCGATGATATTAAAAAAAAGGTGGCAGACTCCACTCAAAGTCAGTCATGGAGAAGCCAGATGGCAGCAACGTATTATTCAATAAGCGGACAATATAAACCTGCACTGGAAAGTTGGGATATGACTTTTGGAAGGGTTAAAAAACTAAGTGCCACAGATAGCTTGAAGTTTACAAAATTAAATCCTGTTAAGGCAAAAGATTATATTTTGGAAAAAGCAGTCCATGAACAGATTGTTATCATTAATGAAGCTCATCACAATGCAAGCCACAGAAACTTTGCCTCTTCTTTACTTCAGGGTTTATATAACAGAGGATATCGATATTTAGGAATTGAAACATTGGCGAATGACTCTTTAAACAGCGAAAAGTTTGCAACCCTCAGCAGTGGATATTATTCCAAAGAACCGGAATTTGGGAATTTTATTTATAATGCTCTGAAAATTGGGTTTACCCTATTTCCATACGAGGCTGAAGGAAATAATAAAGAAAGGGAAATTGGAGAAGCACAAAATATCTTCAATTTTATGCAGAAAAATAAAGACGGGAAATATCTGATCTATTGCGGATATCAACATGCTTATGAAGGAATTCATAAATCATGGGAGAAAACAATGGCAGGAAGGCTTTCGGATTTAACAGGGATTAATCCGTTTACCATCGATCAGACTCAGTTTTCAGAAAAAAGCAATCTGAAGTATAATGAACCGCTTTTGAGATTGGTACGTAATACTGTTCCTGTTGTTTTAAAAGGTGAAAATCAGGAAATATATAATGGTGAAGACAAAGATTTGTATACCGATATTAAAATCATTCATCCCGTTACACAATATAGTAAAGGCAGACCAGATTGGATGCTGAATAAAAACAGAAAATTTTATAAGATTCCGGTTTCTAAAGTTTCCAGCTATCCGGCTTTGGTGTTAGCATACAGAAAAGGAGAGTTTGAAAAAGAAGGAATTCCTGCTGATATCATTGAGCTTAATACTTCCAAAGACAATCGTTTTTTAATTCTGGATAAAGGAATTTATGATATTGTGATTAAAGACAAAGAGTACAAAGTCATTAATAGATTTGAAAAAACGATAAAATAATGTTTGAAATAGCTTGGTAGAAAAAAGAGGTAATGAAAAGTAAGTTAAGAAAAATAACCATCAATGCAGTAGAATACTTGTATTCAGTTTCTGATCAATATCATTCCGAAACTAAAACTAATACTTTGACTGTAAAAGTTTTTTTTAAGGGACAAAAACAAACTCCTTTAATCATCAAAAGTATGACTGTGGATGATTATATTATGGGACAGCCTTTAAAATCAGGGGTGAAGCTGATGAATAAAATCACGTGTTCAGAAGATGAGGTAAATCTCAATAAGCCACAATACATCAAACAGTTTATTTTATTGGGCTTACAAAAAGGATGGTCGGGCTTCAATTCAATGGAAATACAAAACGGATTTGATTATTTGAATGAATTAGGTTTTGAAACAGACAAGTTAAAACCATAAACCCCAGATAACTTTTTCCTAATGTAATATAATAAGAAACACAGTTGTTTTAATAAGGAAACATCAAACCAACATCTTTATGAAATCATCTGTTTTAACTCTATTATTTTCAAGTTTTTTCTTTACGGGTTACAGCCAGACAGCAGAACAGTCAAAAGCTATTGATAACTATATAAAAAAGGTTATTCAAATCAATGAAATACCGGGAATAGCGGTAGGAATCGTAACCGATAATAAAGTAACTTTTCAGAAATATTATGGAACAGAAACGCTGGAAAGTGATAAAAAAGTAGATTCCCATTCCATGTTCAGGGTATATTCTACTACCAAACTGATGTCAAATATCGGCCTTTTTCAGCTTGTTGAACAAGGGAAAGTATCCCTGGAAGATAAAATTTCAAAATATATTGACAATGTACCAACAGACTGGCAAAATGTTCAGGTAAAAAATCTTGTTTCTCATTCTTCAGGACTGCCGGATTGGATTCGTTTCAGTGATATTTCCATAGATGCTCCCAATGCTGAAGTTATTGAGCGGTTATCAAAAGAAAAAATGGAATTTGAAACAGGAAGTGATTATAGATACAATCAGACAAATTACATGCTGATCGCCATGATTATTGAGAAAATAACGGGTGAGAAATTTGAAGACTATATCACAAAAAAGCAGTTTTCAGACTCCCGACATCAAGTGGTATTCTCCTCTGATTCTATGGAGAAAATTCCGAACAGAATTGTAAAGTATATCTACAACAATGATACCCGTCACTATGATAAATCCACCTTTGTGGAAGGAAGAAGGGCTCACTCTGCCAATGGATTGGCAATTACGCTGCCTGCTTTTTTAGAATGGAGTATTCATCTTAGTAAGAATGATTTCCTGAAACCGTCCACGCAAGACCTGATGTGGAAACCTTTTGAATATAAAAATAAAGATATCAAATTTACCCACGGTTGGGATATGTCAACTTTTAATAACATAAAATCATATCATTTTTCTGGTGGAAATGTTAGTGCATACAGAATTTATCCGGACCAGAATATGTCTATTGTGTTGATGTCCAGTGGATATAAAACCTTTCCTGTTTTTTATACCATGGTGAACCAGATTGCAGGCATCATGGATAAACAGCTGCTGAACCCATATACGCTGGCAGAGGAATATACAAGAACCGAATCTTTTGTTCATCCCGGAAGTAAAAAAGAAATTTACGGGTACCGAAAAGAAAAAGATATTGTTATTTTTTCCTATCAGTTTCCTGAAAAACAAAGCACAGAGCTGATCAGAAATATTTCAGTGGCAGGCTCCTTTAATGACTGGAATCCTGAGGATAAAGTATTTCAGATGAGTCTGAAAAAGAATAATATTTTTGAACTGTCAATCCCAACATCTAAGTTCGAAAAAGGAAAGACTTACCAGTTTAAATTTATAATGAATAAAAACGGTTGGCTTTCTGTACCTTCCAATGCAATGAATGTGGATGGATCTCAGGATAATAATTTAACGTTAAAAATTGATTAAAAAGAATAGGTAAAATCGTTGTAATAGAAACAGTCTCTTCTGTATTAAGCTGTTTTATCATATCTTTGTACTATGATACGTATTACAAAAATTTTTACATTCGAAACGGCTCACGTACTTTACAACTACGATGGGAAGTGTAAAAATATGCATGGACATTCTTATAAGCTGTTTGTAACAGTGAAAGGAAAACCGATCAATGATATTGAAAATCCTAAAAATGGAATGGTGGTAGATTTCGGAGATATTAAAAGTATCGTAAAGTCTGAAATCGTAGATGTATGGGACCATGCGGTTCTTGTTAATGCCCTGTCTCCTCACAAAGAATTAGGAGATGATCTTGAGCAGAAGGGACATAAAGTAATCTATTGCAGCTTCCAGCCAACCTGTGAAAACATGTTATATGCCATTGCTGCTAAAATCAAATCAAGACTTCCTGAAGGAATTTCTTTAGCTTATCTTAAGCTTCATGAGACAGAAAACTCTTATGGAGAATGGTTTGCAGAAGATAATCAATAATTTTATCCCACAAAACTCAGAAAGTGCTAAAAATAACAATTAATTTAGAACCTGGAAAAAAAGTATACTTTGCTTCGGATCAGCATTTTGGAGCTCCTACAACCAAGGAAAGTAAGGTGCGTGAGGAGAAATTCATACGCTGGATGGACGAGATCAAAGGAGATGCTCAGGTTTTATTTTTAATGGGTGATCTTTTTGATTTCTGGCATGAATGGAAGCATGTTATTCCAAAAGGGTACGTGCGCGTGCTTGGAAAAATTGCAGAATTGAAAGACCGGGGAATTCATATTTATTTCTTTGTCGGAAACCATGATCTTTGGATGAAAGATTATCTGGAAGAAGAGATTGGGTGCACGGTATTCTACCAGAAACAATATTTTGAAATGGGAGGGAAGCAGTTCCTGCTGGCTCATGGAGATGGATTAGGGCCTGGAGACAAAGGATATAAAAGAATGAAAAAACTATTTACAAACCCTGTGGCTCAATGGTTCTTCAAATGGCTTCATCCGGATATTGCAATGAAAATTGCTTTATATATGTCCCAAAAAAATAAAATGATCTCCGGAGAAGAAGACAAAGCATTTCTTGGAGAAGATAAAGAATTTCTGATTATTTATTCCAAAGAAAAGCTGAAAACGCAGAAGATTGATTACTTTATCTACGGACACAGGCATTTGCCAATGGTGCTGGATCTTGAACAGAATGCAAAATATATCAACCTTGGAGACTGGATTTCCTATTTCACTTATGGGGTTTTTGAAAAGGATTTTGAACTCAGGACTTTTGAAAAATAAAACAAAAAAAAATTACCCCTAAAAGAGGTAACTTTCGAACGGGTGGAAAACCCATTCTTGTTTTTAATCCATATTCCGTTTAGATAATTGCAATAAGTCTACCAAAATAGGTTTCATACATTAAAAAATTATTAATATCAATACATTACCTTTGTAACTATCTTGTAATGAGGTGGTAGCAGGGTTGAAAAAAGTTATGGAATTAAATAATATATTCAACATACAGACTGAACAGGATTTCCTGAATGCATCATTGAAAACATTTCGTTATCAATATGAAAATGTTGAAATATACAGGAAATTCGTTGATTTTCTGAAGGTTAATCCCGCTGAGGTAGACAGTCTGGTAAAGATTCCTTTCCTGCCTATTGAAATGTTTAAAAACCATCAGATCCTGGATAAAAATGCTGCTGCAGATCTTTTCTTTCAGAGTTCAGGAACTACCCAGATGAATCTTTCCAAACATTTTATAGCAGATCCGGATCTTTATGAAGAGAGCATTTATAAAAGTTTTGAACAGTTTATCGGAAAACCGGAAGACTTTATTTTTCTGGGTTTACTCCCAAGTTATCTTGAGAAACAAAATTCATCACTGATTTATATGGTAGATTATCTGATGAAGAAATCTGCCAAACCGGAAAACGGATATTTCCTTTATAATCATTCTGAACTCTTTGAACTTTTGAATACACTGCAGGATAAAAAAGTTATTCTTTTCGGAGTTTCTTTTGCCTTATTAGACTTTCTTGATTACTGTCATTCTGAGCAAAGCGAAGAATCTCTAAATTTTCCTGAAAATTTAGTGGTGATAGAAACTGGAGGTATGAAAGGACGAAAGGAAGAAATGACAAAGGATGAATTGTTGAAAATCTTGCAGGAAGGGCTTAAAACAGACAAAATTTATTCTGAATATTCTATGACAGAGTTGCTTTCACAGGCTTATTCCCTTGGAAATAACGAATATGAATGTCCAAACTGGATGAGAATTATGGTTCGGAATGCAGAAGATCCTTTAGCTTACGAAAAAGAAGGACGTACAGGAGCTATTAACATTATTGATCTTGCCAATACCCATTCCTGTTCATTTATTGCCACACAGGATTTAGGAAAAATAGTAGGTGATAAATTTCAGGTATTAGGAAGAATAGACCATTCCGATATCAGAGGATGCAGTCTGCTGGTGAGTTGATGATTTAAACTGAAGAAAGCAATGGTGAATTGTCAATTCGCTTTGCTTGTCAATTTTGTATTCCGGCATTATCATAAATACATTATACATTTTACTTTGTACAATTATATTCATGCTCAAAATAGAAGAACTTATACACGCCTACATCCATTCACACTGCGATTTTGAAAAAGAAATTGTACTGACGAATTATTTTCAGGCAGATTGGGAAGCGGATATTCTGATCATAGATTCAGAGGGGGGAAGCCATGAAATAGAGATCAAACTTTCAAAAAGTGATTTTAAAAATGATTTCAAAAAATCCTACCTGAACAAAGATACCGGAGAAAAATTTCTGAAACATGATAAAATTTCCTGTGGAGATTATATGTGTAATGCTTTCAGTTTCTTGCTCCCGATGGGAATGGTAGATGCAGCACTTATCCCTGAACATTGCGGAATCATTGAATTCTATCATAATGTTGATACCTGGGAAACTGAATTTTATCTGATCCGCAACCCTAAACAGCTTCATGAAGATTCTTACTGGAAGCTGAATGATAAAGATCTTTTTATCAGAAAAATGGCTTTGAATCTTCTCCAGCGTAAAATGGAAATCAAAGGTAAACATGAAGAACTGATCTTCAAAAACCCTTTTGAAATCAAAAAACTGAAATAAGATCAAAAATTTTTTTTTTAACGCAAAGTTTAATTTCTTATTGATATGTCTTAAGGATGCAAAGAAGGAATCAATTTCATTGATTCTTACTAAGCAAACATTACAATTAGCTTCATCAGCGACGTAGTCGTAACCACTTTGTTCCCTTGAATAAAAGCTCTCCTTCATAAAATCTTTGCGTTTACAAAGAATTTCAAAGCAATTTATTCAAAATCAGAAAATAAAAAACCCTGCCGCCTGACAGGATTTTATAATGGGATATTATTTTAAAATTAATCTGCAATTTCAGCAGTATCTCTCTGAAGTAAGAACTTATAGATCAATCCACCTACAACTCCTCCCAAAATAGGGGCTACCCAGAACAGCCAAAGCTGTGACATGGCAATGCCTCCCATAAAGACTGCCTGAGAAAGCGATCTTGCAGGGTTTACGGAAGTATTCGTAATCGGGATAGAAATCAGGTGAATCAAAGTAAGAGCAAGACCAATCGCGAGACCGGCAAATTTACCGTTAGCCCATTTGTCTGTAGCTCCCATGATTACAATTAGGAAAAAAGCAGTGAGTAAGAACTCAGCAAGAAATGCGGCTCCCATACTGAAAGCTTTTCCATTGTAAACGGCTTCACCGTAAAAGTTTGTGGCAAAATCTCCGGGTTTTGAGAACTCTACCGCTCCGGCACCGTTAAGGATCGTATATAGGCATCCTGCTGCTACAATTGCTCCCAGACACTGGGCTACAATGTAAGGAACAAGGTCTTTTGCAGGAAATCTTCCTCCCGCTAAAAGTCCGAAAGAAACTGCCGGATTAAAATGCCCTCCTGAGATATGGCCTACCGCGTAAGCCATCGTAAGAACAGTAAGACCGAAGGCTAAAGCAACGCCTAAAAGTCCGATGCCGATGTCTGGAACACCAGCTGCGAAAACAGCGCTTCCACACCCTCCGAAAACAAGCCAAAATGTGCCGAAAAATTCAGCGAAAAGTTTTTTTATCATGTTGTTTATTGTTTAAAGTATCTCAAATGTAGAATTTAAATCTTAAAGTAAAAAGCAAAAACTGAAAAAATATTTCAAAAAAGTGGGAACAAAAATTGCAAAATCTGTAATTTGGTGTAAAGTTTGTTTGGGATTTATTTAGAGAGTATTATCGTCAGTTTTGAAAGATATAACATAAATGTTTTATCTTTCATTTGTAATTTTAAAGGATGGTGAATGAGAAAGTTTCTTTGTGTGGTCTTTGTACCTTTTATTTATAGTTTACATTATTCGCAGACAGCTAAAAAAGCTTTTCCCTGCTATGATCTTGGTACTGTATTGAAAGTTGAGCCTACGCCACTTTATAAACCTCATCTTGATGCCTCAAAGAGTTTTGGGGTACAATTGCTGAAAGATTCCAAAACCGTACAGAAATATATCAACAAAGGAAAATTCCACAAAATTAAAAAATCCGGCAAAGGATATCAGGTTCAGAGACTTGATTACAGCAGGCCTTATATGGTATCCAAGGCAAAAACGACTCTTGAGAAAATAGGTTCCAAGTTCAGCAAGGATACAAAAGGTGGTACATTTACTGTTTCCTCCATTACCAGAACTCTTGAAGACCAGTGCAGGCTGAGAAGAGTGAATTCTAATGCCTCTCTGGGGATTAGTTCTCACAACTATGGCAACTCTTTTGACATTTCTTACGTAAGATTCAACAATGTTCTGAAATACAATCCCAAAATGGAAATAGCTCTGGAGAAAGTTTTAAAGTATTACGAGAAAGCCGGTAGAATATATTACATCAAAGAGAAGCAGCAGAGCTGTTATCATATTACTGTGAAAAATTATTAATTAAAATCCTCTTGCATAGCATATTTAGTTTGTATATTTTTATACGACTAAAAACTATGCTTATGTCAACATTAAACATTGTAGACTATATGCTGCCTGTAGAAGAATGTAGAGCAGCGTCAAATCAGTGGAAAGCATGTCTTTCTGACTTTTCCAAAATTCAAAAACTTATCCCTACCAACTATGTTTTTAATATTTCCAGAGAACACCTTGAATGGATGAAGGAGTTTAAGGATTATAAAGACTTCTGTGCGGCAGTAGGAATTTACAGAGACCGATTGATTCTTATCTTTTATCCTATGAACAATGATGGGGTAAAAATAGATGTAAAAGAATATCCATACAGCTTCCTTACCGAGCTGGAAAAGGATCTGAGGCTCCAGGAAATCCAGGAATATACGCTTATTAGAAATGCGGTTCTGTCTAAAGATCTTGAGAGCATGGAAAAAAATGCCAATATGGGACTTCCGGTTTCCAATACCCCAATTCTTGAGCAGGACAAAGCCGTAGATGCTATTGAACGCTGGAGAAATCAAGGGATGGATTGGTTTTATAAAGAGACCAGAGAAAATCAAGGAAGTGGAATTTTCAGAAAATTCTATGTTCCTACAGCAGACCTTTGCCTTTCAGATGATGGTTTAGCAGGTATCACCTGTTCATTTGGAATCAAATACAATGATATTTACGGGAAAATGTTGGTAACGCTTATCTTTATCTCTTTCCGTGAAAATCTTAGGAATGCAGAACTTGGAGCCGAACCAATTTCCAATACTTACGACTGGGCAAAACCATGTCCGCCTATCTGCCGTATTCCGGATGTAGAAGTTGGAGGTGAATTTTAAAAACGATAAACTAAGGAATGGCTGGACTTTATAAGGCAATTTTATTCCTGAATTATGCACTGCTCCTCTCTGTAATACTGCTGGGAGCAGCAAAATACCGCATATTAAATCATAAAGAAAAGCAGTATTTTCATTGTATTGCTTTTCTTTTTTTTATTGAGTTGCTGAATCTTGCGCTGCCTTATATCTTCAGATTGAATGATACGTCATTCCTTTATCCTTTATATATTGCAGGAGAGTTTTTTCTGCTGACTGGTTTATTTATCAGAAAACTGGACTTACCAAAATCTGTTCTTGGATGTACCGCACTGATCGCGGCAGGTTTTATGATCTCGAAATATGGATTTGATTATCCCGGAAATGCCGATATAGCAAAAGTGGTTTCCAATATTATCATTATCTGCCTTTCCGGATTTACCCTGATCCGTGAGATTAAGAATACATCTTTGCAGAACCGTTTTCTTCTTGTAGATGCCAGTATTTTCTTCTATTACTCAGTCTCTGTATTTATCTTTATCATCCAGCATCAGATAGCGAATCTGTCAGAAAACGATTATTATATTATTCTCAGTGCCAATAATATTCTTTCGAGTATTTTGTACTGTTCATTTTTATACACTTTTTTCAAATTAAAGAAGTAACTTTAAATATCAATCTGCTGATCCTTATAATTGTTACCATAACAGTTATAGTATCCTTTATTCTGTTAGCTTACAGAGCTTTTATAACCAGAATAATTAAAGAGAAAAATGTACAGCATGAGGCAGAAGTTCTTCATCAGAAAAAATTAGTACTGGAAAACATCAAAGCCCAGGAAGAAGAAAGAAAAAGAATTGCAGTCATGATTCATGATGATATCGGAAACCGGCTCAATATTCTTTCCTTATGGCTCAATAACCTTGATACCCAGGGTGATGAGCTAATCAAAAAAAATATCTATGGTCAGATGTCTTCCCTGATTGATGCTGCCAGAAGTATTTCCCATTCATTATACCCCGTAAACCTGGAATCAGTGGGACTGGTTTTATACGCTGAAGAATTAATAGCCAACCTTTCCCATAAAATTAATATTTCCCTGCAGGTAATGCCGGGATACGAAAAGAAAGATCTTTTTGTGGAAGTACAGTTGTACAGGATTATTCAGGAGTTTACTACGAATGTAATCAAACACTCGGATGCCACCGATCTTTGGATTTACATTAAGGATTATCCTGAAAATATGGCAGTGGTGATTTCCGACAACGGACAGGGTTTTGAATATGAAGAAGTAAAAAAAGGAATGGGAATTAAAAATATTGAATCCCGCATCCAATCAATGAATGCCACACACAAATGGAAAAAAACATTTTCAAACAAAGGAAGTCGTTTAATCATAAAAATTCCAAAATATCATGAGTTCCCAAATCAAACTAGCACTGATTGATGATGAACAGCTGATCCTCGAAGGGGTAAAAATGTTGCTGTCCAATGAAAAAAATATATCGGTGAACCTTACCGCGGATAATGGTCCCGATTTTATAGAAGCCCTCGGAAAACTTTCACAAGATGAATTTCCTGATATTGCTCTCGTAGATGTTCAGATGAAACCAATGAACGGTTTTGAACTGGTAGAAATCCTGAAGGAAAAATATCCTGATCTTAAAATTATTATCCTGTCATCCCATTATAAAACCTCTATTCTTGGATATATGGTCAAGCTGGGTGTATCTGCATTTCTTCCAAAAAATTCAAATAAGAAAACCTTCATTGATGCCATTACAATGGTGGATAAAAATGGGGTCTTTTTTACGGCTGAAGACCATCAGATGCTGTTTACATACATGAATAGTTCTGCCAAGAAAAATTCTCTTTTTGAAACAGAAGATGAATTATCCGAAAGAGAAAAAGATGTGGTTAAACTCATCTGTCAGGAATTTACCAACAACGAAATAGGAGAAAAACTTTTTATCAGCCCAAGAACTGTAGAGAGCCATAGACAGCGTATCCTGGAAAAGATCGGAGCTAAAAATACAGTGGGAATAGTGATCTACGCCATTGTTAATAATATTTACTCTCTTGAAAAAATATAATTTGATTCCGTAGAAATACGGATTTTTTTATTTGGTACTTTTCACTCTAGCTCGCTTTGTTTTTCTTCTGTTATTTTGAAATGTCTCTTTTGGGGATGTTAATTGAAAAAAACACAAACAAGATCTGTAATAAAAAATTAAAGTAAGAACATGAATGGCAGCAGAGTGATTTCCGTCGGGATTTTCTTTGACGGAACAGGAAATAATGGGGTAAATATTCTTTCACCGGATAAACCACTGAATAATAATGAAAGCTATTATGGTACGTTTACCAACATCTATAAATTATACAGTTTATTCGCTGGAGATGAAAAAATATATATTGAAGGAATCGGTACTGTAACAGGCAATGAAGATAGTAACTTTGCTATGGCAACCTGTGCAAATCCACCCTATGGAAGAGGATATTCTTCCGATGATAAACTTCAGAAAGCTGGAGATTTTGTGCAGCAGATTGCTGGTGATAAGACAACGGAATATCATTTTTATCTATACGGATTCGGAAGAGGAGGCATGCTGGCAAGAACTTTCTGTAACCAGCTTTTAACGTATTATGCGGTGGGAAATTGCAGAATAAAATTTTTGGGCGTCTTTGATACCGTAGAGTCTAAACCTTTTAATACCTATAATATGAAAATGCCTGTACAGGTAGAGAATGCATTGCATATTTGTGCAGTCAATGAAAGCAGGTTTTTCTTTCCGCTTACCGGTTTTTTTGAAAACTCGGTTATCATGCAGGATCAGAAATCTGAAAATCAGTCATCCGTCTGGAAAGAAATTTTTGTACCCGGAGATCATGCTGATATAGGTGGTGGATATCTGGAAGGACCACAATCTGTTTATATTTCTACAGATTTCATGAGTGTTGATGATCTGCATAACTATGTTTCAGATATCAGAAATGAAAAAACCAATGTTGATGGAAATAAAATCTGGGAAGCATTACTTTCAGAATATAAAATAGAAACGGTTAATGGGCTTTCACAGGCTTATGTGTGCCGTGATAAAGTATACAATGATCTGTCAAAAGTATATGGAAAACTGATGATGGATGAAACCAATGCAAAATCCTTGATCTTTAATACAGAGAATGAAGCATATTTTGGAACAGATTATAATAAACATTCCTTTCTTAGTCGTTTTTATACCAAAATGAAAGAATATTTAAAAGACCTTTCCATCAACAAAAAACCAATATATGACTTTGGAAGATTTGCAGATTATACCCATATCTCATCAAACTTTGGACTGTACAGTGATAGTTTCCAGTACAGAACTCAGCGGGAAATTAATATTGAGTTGATCAACAACGGACTCAATGTCTCAAGCAGCACCTCTGTAGATGAGGCAAGCCAGACAAGACTTTCTGTAGAACTTCACCTGCCGGAAGACAGTTTTGTTGCTGATTTCCTTTATGGGACAAGCGTTCCCAATAATGATATCTGGGTTCGTACCATTTTAAAAACGCCGGCAACTATTATATTAAATGAAATGAAGAATTAGTGCCCAAGCTTCTCAGTTTTAAATTTAGGTTAGGAGACATCTGATTGGTGTCTCCTTTTTTATGTTTTATATATTACATACAGTGAAGAAAGGCAACAGATGCAAAAGTTGGGGCTAAGCAAAAAGTTTGGCTAATCTGAATAGAAAAAAGGTTCTTCACATTCGGATAAAACCAAAATTCTCATAATGTAGCTACTGTAAATCAACAACTGTAAAAATATTTTATTCTATACATGATTCAATATTATTTTAAATATTTCATTATATCATGAGATATAATTTAATAAATTATATATTTATGTTTTAAGTATTTAATTTGCATTAAATGAGTTAGTTAACATAATTAAATTTTTCTCATTTGATTGATTTATGTTCTTATATTAGCTACTCAAATTTATTACAATCATGAAAAAATTATTATTTATTGCTATGGTTGGTATAGCAGGTTTTGCAAGTGCAAAAGGAAACGTGAAGAAAGTAAATGATACATTATGAGTTTTATAAAAAAACACACTTTAACAATTATATTTTTATTCATTTTCTCTATTTCGCTTTCTCAGACAGCTATAAGTGATTCGTTAAGGGGTGAGTTTACCTACTTACTTCAGTATAAGCCTAATAATCTAAATCGAGATTACGTTATAAAAGAATTATATTCATTACAAATAACCGATAAACGTTCTTTTTTCAGTAGTGAAAATAAACTGAAATTTGATTCTGCTTTTTCAGCAGCATATAATAAAAAAAGTAATATTATTGATTTAAGTGGTATTCCTGCCTCAAGGTCTAACTTTTTAATTATCCAAACAAATGAAAATTCAGAATTTTACGAATCAGTCGGGATGACTCTGCTATCGTATAATAGTCCGGTAATTCGTAATTGGAAGCTAGTTAATGAGACAAAAGTAATTAACTCTATTAACTGTAAAAAAGCAGAAGTAAATTATAAAGGTAGAGACTGGGTAGCTTGGTATTCAACCGAAATTCCTTTTCCCTATGGTCCATACAAATTCAGTGGTCTCCCCGGATTAATCGTAAAAATAATTGATAAAACGGGAGATTATGATTATGAATTAGTAAAAGCAGTATCTAGTTCTAAATTAAAAGACAAAACCGTCACAATAAAAAAAGTACGATACGAAGGGGCTAAGTTAGTCACACAAGAAGAATTAGCAGATGCAAGAGCAAATTTTAGAGCCAATGCAAAACGTGAGTTAGAAAGTATGGGTACTGTATTTTCAGAAGGGCAAAACAAACCAAAAATAAGTGAAGCAGAGAAAAAAGGACATAACCCTATTGAGCTAGAGTAATGAAATGTAATTCGTTAATACTTGTCAAGTAGCAGATTTCACACACAAATTAAAGCATACTTTAAGCATTGAAATTCAATCTGTTTTTTTGATTGAATAAAATAATGAAAATCAATTGATTGATATACGGATTGTTATTTCTTTGTGATTACACTAATGTATATAATAAAAATTTCCTCTCAAAATGGAGGAAATTTCTGTTTACCAAAATCTCTTACAGGAACTATACCTGCCTTTTGATTGAGAAAGAAAACAATTCAAAACTGGCCAGTTTTTTTATTTCTGGGCTATTCATTTCTTTTTCCGTATTTTTGCACCCGAAAATTCATTATTCATTACTAATTATTAATTAAGATGCTTTCGGTTCAAAGTTTAGGATTACATCATTCAGGAAATTATTTATTTCAAAATGTCAATTTCACCATTAAAAAGGATGATAAAGTAGGTCTGGTAGGTAAAAATGGAGCGGGTAAATCCACTTTATTAAAAATGCTGTCCGGAGAAATTAATTTCTACGAAGGAGAGGTGGTGACGGAAGGAAGTGTTACCATTGGTTTCCTGAAGCAGGATCTTGATTTTGTAAAAGGAAGAACGGTATGGGCGGAAACCATGCAGGCTTTTGAACAGATTAATGCCTGGAAAGATGAGCTTGAAGAGGTGAATCACCAAATGACTGTCAGAACAGATTATGAAAGCGATTCTTACACGGATCTGATTAATAAAATGACCGAACTGAACGACCTTTTGATGAACCATGATGCCTATAATCTTGAAGGTGACATGGAAAAAGTGTTATTTGGTTTAGGATTTAAAGCAGACGATTTCCAGAAAATTACTGATGAATTTTCCGGAGGATGGAGAATGAGAATTGAATTGGCAAAATTACTTCTTCAGAAGAATGATATTATGCTTCTCGATGAGCCTACCAACCACCTGGATATGGAATCCATCATCTGGTTGGAGAACTTCCTGAAAGACTATCCCGGAGCTATTGTTCTGGTAAGTCACGATAAACAGTTTATGACAGCGGTTTGTAACCGTACTTTTGATATCAACAATAAAAAAGTTGACGATTATAAAGCGAACTATTCCAAATATCTTGTCATGAGAGAAGATCGCCGTGAAAAACTGATTCAGGCTAAAAAGAATCAGGATGCGGAGATCAAGCAGATGGAAGACAATATTAATAAGTTCCGTGCCAGTGCTACCAAAGCCTCTTTTGCACAGTCGCTTATTAAGAAATTAGATAAAATTGAACGTATCGAAGTGGATAACGAGGACGTTTCAAAATTCAATATCCGTTTCGTACAGTCTATGGTTCCGGGGAAAGTAATCTTCGAAGCTGCAAATCTTGGAAAAGCATATGGGCAGAAACAGATTTTTGACAATGTAGATTTTATCGTTCAGAGAGGAGACAGAATTGCTCTTTTAGGACAGAACGGACAAGGAAAAACAACGTTAGCTAAAATTTTAGCAGGAGATATTAAAGATTACTCAGGAGCCTGGAATCTTGGTCATAATGTAAACATCGGTTACTTCGCACAGAATCAGGAAGAGGTGTTGACCCCCAATAAAACGGTTCTGGAAGAAGCAGAAGATGCGGCAACAGAAGAAACAAGACCTAGAGTAAGAGACTTATTAGGATCTTTCCTTTTCCAGGGTGATGCCGTTACTAAGAAAACAAAAGTACTTTCCGGAGGAGAAAGAAACCGTCTGGCGCTTTGTAAACTATTGCTTCGTCCTTTCAATACGTTGATCATGGATGAACCTACCAATCACCTGGACATCCAGTCTAAGGAAATCATCAAGCTGGCGCTGCAGAATTTTGAAGGAACCCTAATTGTAATCTCGCACGACAGAGAATTCCTTCAGGGACTTTGTGATAAGATCTACGAATTCCGTGATGGGAAAATGAAAGAATTCCTTGGAGATATCAATGAATATCTTGAATACAGACAAAAAGAAACCATCAGAGAGATTTCTGCAGAAAAGGCGAAACTTCATAGCGAAGTAAAGGTAGAGCCTAAAAAAGTGGAAGAAAAACCTGTTGTAAGCAGTCAGTCTTCAAATATTGTAAGTAAAGAACAAAAAAATATTCAGAATAAAATCAAGAAAGTAGAAGAGAAAATTTCTGAGCTTGAAACAAAAGTAGAAGAAATGGAAGCCTCTTTTGCCAAAGAAAATCCTTCAGATGAAACCTTAGAACAATATAATAAAGCTAAGGAAGAGCTGGATACTGCTTTGCAGGAATGGGAATATCTTGGAACCCAACTGGATTAAACGAAATATAAATGCTTCATTAACTAAAAATTATGAAGCATTTTTTTTGTAACAAAATCTTACTCATTTCTACATATTATCAATAGCCATTAAGTAATTTAATAAAACTTTAAGGAAACAATTAAATTATTTTCATAATTTTGAACCATGATTTTTAAAGAAAGCAGAAACCTAAAGAGTTTTATCTCCAAGCTATTGTTTGGAGTATATTTCCTTGCGCTGCTTTCTCAAAGCTTTCACCACCACGATTCAGTAGATTATTTTAAGGCATTTCATCTTAAAAAAGTCGAGAATACGATGACGAAAGCCGTTACTAAAGAGAAAGCTGGCGACTGTCTGGCCTGCCACTTTTTGGTTACCGGACATACATTAGCTCCTGAAGAATTCAATTTTACTTTTGAGCATTACAGCCATGAAGTAGAACAAATCATCGCCATCCAGGAGAAAATCTGGTCACAGACCAAATTCACTTTTCAGCTTCGGGGACCGCCCGCACTTTCATAATTCACAGATTCTATAGGGTTTAAAGTTTGATACTTTAAGTTCAATGTTTAATACTTAAAATTTAAAGTTTTAGGTTCAAGGTTTAATGTTGTTGGGAAACAACGGATAGCTTGTAATTGATATTTAATTACTGGCTTCTCATTTCTAACCTCTAACTTCTCATTAGGCATTATACTTTTTACATTGTACAACATACATTTTACAATCAAACACAACCCTTCCCACAAATTTTAACGAAAAATGTACCTTATTGAAAAAGGGTACGCAATCAATCTATTTACAATGAAATTGATATATTGCCTGCTGCTGATCTTTTGCGGATCAGTATTTACAAGTGCACAAAAAACTTATACTGTAGAGGGAACCGTTCATGATTTTCATGATAAAACATTGCTGGAAAATGCAGTAATCAAAATCGGGAACTTTACAGTTAAAACAAACAAGAAAGGTCAATTTTCTTTTGACAAAATTCCTGCAGGGAAGTATACACTCATTGCACAACATCCTGATTGCAATGATTATACTGAAAATATAGGAGTTGATAAGGATGTTCAGCTGGTGATTACACTGGAACATCACGTGAGAGACATCGAAACAGTGACGGTTCACGGAAGCCACAAGAATAACGGAAGCATGGTGGTGAAAACCCTTGATAAATCAATGATTTCAAGAAATGTTACCGAAAACTTAGGGAATTTACTAACCAATATTTCCGGTGTTAACGTTCTTAAAACAGGAAATAATATTGCAAAACCTATTATCCATGGACTTTATGGAAGCCGGGTTTCTATTATGAATGATGGGGTAAAACTTGCCGAACAGGAATGGGGCGTAGAACACGCACCTAACGTAGATGTCAATAATTTTGAACATATTGACGTGATTAAGGGAGCATCGGCCTTGAAGTATGGAGCCGGAGCGGTAGGTGGAGTGGTTGTTTTACAGCCTCAGGTTTTACCTAAAAAAGATACTATCATGGGAAATGTTTCCCTTTCCGGAATTTCTAACGGAAGAGGAGCTGATCTTAATGTAAAACTGGCCAAAACCTGGGAAAACGGCTGGGCCATAAAAACGAATGGAAGTTATAAAAAACTGGGTGATCTTGAAGCTCCGGATTATGGCTTGATGAATACAGGGCTTGAAAGCTCCGGATTTAATTTTGGTGTTCAGAAGATGACATTTGAAAAAGGTTTTTCATTTGATTATTATCTGACGAAAAGCACAGTCGGGATTCTTAGAAGTTCTCACGTAGGGAATTCTGAAGATTTGCGTAATGCTCTTACTTCATCAGAACCAATCTACCAAAGAGATTTTAGTTATGATATCGATAATCCTAAACAGGAAATCGAGCATCATATTGCTAAAGTTTCTGCTTATAAAAGGTTTGAAAATTTTGGAAAAATCACGGCTACATATAGCTTCCAGTACAATCATAGAAAAGAATATGATATAAGACGTACAGAAACACTGAGCAAGAAACCTGCACTGGATCTTGAGCTGATCACCAATGATCTGAATGTGAACCACCTGATCGAAAGAGGAAAATGGAATCTTGAAACAGGGATTAATGCAGGATATCAGAATAACTATTCCAACACTCAGACCGAGGCAAGGCGTCTTGTCCCGAACTATGACAGATATTATGCAGGAATTTATTCCGTACTAAAATATAAAATTGCACCTGAGCTGGATCTTGAACTGGGAGGGCGATACGATTATGATCATTATGATGTAACAAAATGGTATGATCTGAGCGACTGGAATAAACAATATGCCGCAGATTATTCAGACTTTGTCGTGAGAATCAACCAAAACAGAATTCTTACCAACCCATCTTTAAGTTATAATAACATTTCAGTAAACGGAGGGATTGTTTATCATCCATCTGAATATTTTGACCTGAAATTTAACTATGCAAGAGTTTCAAGATCTCCGAATATTGCCGAACTCTTTGCAGACGGGCTTCACCATTCCGCAGCCATTATTGAAAGAGGAGATATGAGAATGAAAAGCGAGACGGGAAACCAGTTTAATTTGGTGGCAGACGTTAAAGCACATGTCTTAAAAGGATTAAGTATTTCAGTAAACCCGTATTTCTTTTATACTCAGAATTTCATCAACCAGATTCCTACAGGATATCAGAATACGCAATGGGGTGGGGCTTTTGTAGTTTACAACTATCAGCAAATCAATGCAAAAATGTATGGAATTGATATTGATGCTCAGCTGAAAATTACAGATAATCTGACCTATAAGGGAAGCGGTTCCTATGTGTATGGACAGGATACAACCCATAATGTACCCCTTATCCTCATGATGCCTCCGAACTTTAACAATTCATTGGAATTCAATAAAAAAGAATGGAAAAACTTCTATGTCTCAGTAAGTAACAATACCTATCTGAAGCAGACAAGATTTCCGGTTTATAATGTTCCAATCAGACTATTCGATTCAGATGGAAATGCTTACAATGAAGAAGTAGATATCTCTACGCCTCCCAACGGATATTCGCTTTGGAACCTTCAGACAGGGGTGAATCTGTCTAAAAATTTCGGAATTGATTTTTCAGTCCGAAATGTATTCAACACGTCTTACAGAGATTATCTGAACAGACTTCGTTTCTTTTCCAACGAAATGGGAAGAAACTTTATTTTAACTCTTAAATATCAATTTTAATTATTTAAAATCAAAAACATGAAAAATATTTTTAAAAATACGACTCTTATCTTAGGACTTTTATTCTTCGCAGTTTCATTAAGCTTAACCTCGTGTAACAGAAGCGATGACGAAGCAGATGACCTTCCTCAGGAAGAGCTTTCAGATGTTCTCTTAAGAGTTACCGATGTAGCTACAGGAACGCCGGTGGTGTACGATTATCAGGTGAACAGTACCACCAATCCAAATGTTAAATTGATCAATGGGCATACCTATAATGTAGAAGTAATTTTCAAGAATGGTGATGAAGATGCCACTCAGGAAATCAAAGATGCAAAAGATGAACATTTCTTAGTGTATAACTTTCCAAACTCAGATATTACCTTAACCCGTACAGATGATGCGAGCTCCACAAGAGGAGACGGAAACCGCGTAGGGTTGAAAACAAAATGGGTGGTAAATACGGCTGTAAAAAATGCTTCTGCACCTAGTCAGTTGGTTCTTACCCTGTTCCATGAACCGGTAACGGTTTCTGAAACTTCTGCAGTGAGCGGAAATGGAGTGATTTATGGAACTCATACAGGAGGTGAAACAGATGCACAGGCTAACTATAATATTACGAATTAATATATCCTTTAATCTTGTTTGGGCCACCGGAATGTTCCGGTGGCTTTTTATTTAACAATATTTGGCTTTATAAGTTGATTTTAAATGGGTTTTTTTCATAAAAAATTCATATTTTTGCAACCTAAAATTTTAATCAATAATGAAGGTTACCGCACAAAACCATGATGACGTAAGTGCATTGCTTACAGTAACATTGGAAAAATCTGACTACAAAGAAAAAGTAGAGAAGCAGTTGATTAATTATGCTAAAAATGCGCAAGTTCCTGGATTCAGAAAAGGGAAAGTGCCTTTAAGTATGGTTAAAAAACAATATGAAGCAGGTATTGCATTTGAAGAAATCAACAGACAGGTTTCTGATGCATTGAACAACTATGTTAATGAAAACAAATTAAGATTAGTTGGTCAGCCTATTCCTCAGCCAGTAAACGAACTAGATTACAACGCTGATCAATTAGAAGTTGCTTTCGAAGTAGGATTTGAGCCTGAATTCACTATAGATTTAGCTAAATATGAAGCTCCTCACTACAAAGTAGAAGCTTCTGATAAAGAAATCGGTAAGAGCATTGAAAACATGCAGAAGCGTTTCGCTGAGCAGGTTCCTCAAGATAAAATCACTAAAGATTCTTACATTGCTTTAGAAGTTTCTCAGGTTGTGGAAGAAGATGCTGAAGGAGAGCACCACCACCACCCAAAAAACCTTACCATTACTGCTGAAAACAAAGAAGCTTTCAAATTGGTAAAAGGGTTGAAAATGGACGGATCTGTAAAAGTTACAAAAGAAACTCTTGCAGGTGATGAAGAATTAGCTAAAGAATTAGGATTCAGCAAAGAAGAAGTTGAGCACCTACACCACAATGAACTAGAAGTAAAAGTAAAAGATTTCTATTCATTAGATTTAGCTGAGCTTAACCAGGATCTATTCGACAAAGTATACGGAGAAGGAAACATCAAGTCTGAAGATGAACTTAAAGATAAAGTGAAAACTGAATTAGACGAGTACTTCCAACAGAATGCTGATGTTCACTTCGTGAATAAAGTATTGGAGCAAGTAACTGAGAAAGAAGAAGTAAAACTTCCTGAATCTTTCCTTGTGAAGTGGTTGTTATTCTCTAACCAGAACATCCAGTCTGAAGATCAGGCTAAAGAAATTCTTGAAGCTGAGAAAAACCAATTGAGATACCAGATCATCGAAGGTAAATTGATGACTGAGAACGAAATCAACCTTGACTATGCTGATGTATTAGGTCAGGCTGAGCAGTTGGTGAAAAACCAATTAGCAATCTACGGAATCCACCACTTAGGGGATGAAGAAATTCAAAAATATGCTGTTGAAATGTTGAAAGACCAGGAGCAGGTAAGACAAATTTCTTCTGAAGTTGCTATGGCTAAACTGAAAGATGTAATTCTTGAAAAAGCAAGCAAAAAAGAAACTAAAATTTCTCACGACGAATTTTTAGAAGAACTTAAGAAATAATTATACTCCGATATAAATATTTGAAAACCGTCAATTTTTTGACGGTTTTTTTATGATGTATCCACACCAAAGATTTATCAGTCATCAAGTATCATTCATGACTCATTACTTATTATTTATTATTTATTTCCATCCCGATATGTATGTCCGCCAATATTCCTATATTTACTCTTTAAACTTTATTATAAATATGAAAAAGATCATCATTCCGTTTTTCTGCGCTGTACTTTTCTCAGTGCCTGCAGCAGCTCAGAAAAAAGGGGCTGCCTCTGCTAAAACAGAAGCTGTAAAATCAAATCAGACACCTAAAGAAATTGTTGATAATTATTTCAAAGCATTAGGTGGAAAAGATAAATTAGACGCTGTGAAATCTACCATTACGGATAACACAGTTGCGGTACAGGGAATGGAAATTCAAATGACGACTAAGAAATTAGGAAATAAATTCAAGTCTGTACAATCTTTCATGGGGAAAGAAATGGTTCAGTTGTTTGACGGTGAGAAAGGTTACTTTGATCAGATGGGGACTAAATCAGATATTCCTGCTGATAAAATTGCCGAGCTGAAGAAAGGAAAACCTATTGATGCCCTGGCTTTTGATGCTTCTAATTTCCAGACTGCAAGTACAGAGAAATTAGACGGCAAAGACTATAATGTTTTGTCTTCAGACAAAGGAAAATTTTATTTCGATGCAGCAACCGGACTTTTGTACAAAACGGATGCTGGAGAAGGTAAAGCAACCATTAAAAGCTATATGGCGGTAGATGGAATACAATTCCCGGCTGAAGTAGATGCTGAGGGTGGAGGTCAGAAAATGACAATTAAAACTACGAAAGTGGTAATCAATTCAGGAGTTACAGATGCTGATTTTAAATAAACAACCGCTTTTTTAATCAGCTTTTTATCCAATATAAAAAAACCGCAGATCTCTCTGCGGTTTTTGTTTTTGTATTCAAATACATATCGGTTAAGAACCGTATTCTTTTTTCCATTCGTCAGCAGCTTCGCTCAGAACCGTATAGAATTCTTCGCCATATTTTCTGATCAATGGAGTTTTTAAAAACTTATAAACAGGAACCTGAAGTTCTTTTCCGAGTGTACATGCATCGCTGCATACATTCCATTCGTGATAATTCAATGCGGTAAACGCTGAATATTCTGTAACACGGATTGGGTAAAGGTGGCAGGAGATAGGTTTTTGCCAGTCCACGGCACCATCTTCGTACGCTTTTTCAATACCACATTTGGTAATCCCTTTTTCATCGAAAGTTACATAGGCACATTCGCGGTTCTCCACCATTGGAGTAACATACATTCCGTCGTGTGGATCAGTAGTCCATGTTCCCTGCTCTTCAAGGGCTTTAATCCCCTCTTGGGTAAGGTAAGGTTTTATCTGATCAAAAATACGGTCCAATATCTCAAGCTCGTTTTTGTCTAACGGAGCTCCCACATCTCCTTCCACACAACATGCACCTTTACATTTCGTAAGGTTGCAAACAAATTCTTCGGAAAAAATTTCCTCTGAAATCAATTTATCGTCTATCTGAATCATAATTTTCTAAAATAAATCAAAAACTGTACCTGCTTTAAAGGTCAGTAAACTAATAATAATAAGCCATACACTGGCTTCCCGCATCCAGTATTTGGGTAAAAATCTCATCATCCTGCTCAGAATAATACTTGAAGGAAATGCCAGAAGCAGCAGATATTCATAGCTTTTATTCATATATAAAATGATGGAAATAAGCTGCGCTACAGAAAATACCAGCAGAAAAGTATATTTATATCTGCTTATCGGACTTTTCTTGTTATAGTTTTTAAAATGGTCATATACCGCATAGATAAGCATCAGAACCACAGGAATCAATGGTAAAAGCTCTGTGTAATCCGTAACCGGTTTCATTTTTCCAAATGGGAAATAATCGATATTCCATGAAGTGAACTGAACGAAATACATGACAGAAAAATAGCTGAACGTAATCAGAACAATTCCTAAAAGAAATCTGAAAAGATTCAACCCGATTTTGGCGGAGGTAGCAATGACGTGGATAATCACAAAAACAGCCATCGGCCATGTCGTAGGAAGAAAAATAAAATTCAGCGCTACAATAGCTCCTACCAATACGTAGGATTTTTTTCTGATATCTTCATCTGCACTGGTCAGAAGCAGGATAAGAAACGAGTTCGTAAGCAGCGAGACAGCAATTCCTATATCCAGATTTCCGGGGTATAACCCAAAAATGAAAAATGTATACAGGAATAAAGGCAGATGGGTCTGATAATTAAGGGCAATACTATGAAAACAAAAATATCCCAAAGCAATTCCCAGAAAAGTTATTCCGGCAATTATAGCTTCGTAAGTATTGAAATTCAGTATGTTAAATATTACGACTACTAAAAGAAGAAAACCAATATAAACAGGAATTGAAAAAATATTGCTTTCTTTTGAAAGTAATTTAAACATTTTTTATAAATTTGTACAAAGTTAATTTAAAAAAGGAAAATAATGACGTCTTTCTTTCTATTCTTAAGTAAAGTTTTCAAATGGACTTTCGGTTTCTTTGATACTTTCGGTAATGTTTTAAACTGGATTTTGTTTGCAGTTTGCTGTGTATTATTTACTTACTGGTGCTATGTACTTGTAGTAACATTAGGTGGAGACAAAGATAAAGACTATTATTCTCCAACGGAAGGTAAGAACCCTTACTACGATCCGAATATCTACAAAAAAGAAGGTTAATTAATTGGTTATATAGTAAAAAACCGATCAAACAATATGCTTTGATCGGTTTTTTTATTACTAACGATTAAAATTTCTTTTTCTTAGTCGTGAATTGGAAGTACCAGCACAGGAATGTTTGAACTTTTCGTAATCCCTTTTGTTAAGCTTCCCACGAATACATCATAAATTCCGCTTCTGCCATGTGATCCCATCACAATATAATCTGCATTTTTTGCCTTTGCGTGTTCCAGAATAATATCTTTGGCAAGTCCCTGTTTTAACAGGTGCTCACAGTCGATATCATGGCCGATGATTCTTTGCTCAATTTTATTAAGCTGCACCAGCTCTTCTCTGATTTCATTGGCTTCCACTTCAGGGAAATATTGAAATCCCATATCACCAATGGCAAAGCCGATATCTGATGGTGCTACGTGGATCAGGTAAATTCTGCCGTTAAGCTGTTTTGCAAATTTTATGGCACCGTCTACCAATTGGTCTGTCTTGTCCCCAAAATCTACGGGTAATACAATGTTTATCATAACCTCTAATTTTGTTACCTAAAGATAGGAAAAATTTGCCAGACTCTGATGTTAAATACTTATAATATTCGGATATCAAGGATTTTTTCATCCTGTAGATAAGCTTCCAGAATATCATTTTCCTCTACTTTTCCAACCCCTTTTGGAGTTCCGGTAAATATCAGGTCACCTACTCTTACCGTAAAATACTGGGAAGCGAAAGCAATAATATCATCAAAGTTGAACATCATATCTTTCGTATTGCCATCCTGAACCTTGTTTTTATTTTTTAATAATGAAAACTGAAGATTCTCAAGATTAAAATTTTCTTTTTTGAAGAAACTGCTTACCACAGCAGAACCGTCAAAACCTTTGGCAAGTTCCCAGGGAAGCCCTTTTGATTTCAGTTCGCTCTGAAGATCTCTCGCAGTAAAATCGATTCCAAGACCTATTTCTTCATAATGTTTATTCGCGGATTCTTTCTGAATGTATTTTCCTCCCTTTGAAATTTTTATTACCACTTCAAGCTCGTAGTGAATATCATTCGAAAATTCAGGAATGTAAAAATCGTTTCCTTTTAAAACGGCTGTATCCGGCTTCATAAAGATAACAGGATTCTCAGGAATTTCGTTTCCTAATTCTTTCGCATGCTCGCTGTAGTTTCTTCCTATGCAGATTATTTTCATAACTCTTTTTTATTTTATTTTGGACTTCGTCATTGCGAGGAACGAAGCAATCTTTTATAATATGGATTAAGGGATATTAATTCTTATTGATTAATGAGTGAATTCATTCCCGCAATAATAACATTTGAATTTATGACTTGTCAGAAAAGAAATCCCAAAGAAGCTGGTAGCACTGTCATCCCTGTAAATATGATTGGAACCACATTTCGGGCAGACAAAATCAAACTCAGGATCCTCAATCGTGTGTTCCACTTCCAATGAATATTGCTCATTCTCTTTATAATCCTGCAGGATTTGCTGAGCCTTTTCCTGATCATCTTCAAATACCTGAAGCTGTATGCCTCCTACAGCTTGCGACAAAAGCCAATCCGACTGGATCAGTTGCTCATTTGCAATGAAACTGTTGATGCCATTTTCGGCCAGTATCTGCTTGTCCCTGTTGGCTTCCAGGGCAGTTTCATAAAATTTAAAACGAACCAGTTCAGACATAGTTAAAATCTGCTTGAAAGTTGAATCTTAGTGAAAACCTTTTTGGTATACAACGGAAAATCAGCATTCTGAAGCCATCCGAAATACCCTAAATCTTTTTGGAACACGGCTTTCACCCCTTGACCTTTGTATTTCCCAAAGTTGAAAACTTCTTCCATTTTTTCATTATATCCGATAAATCCGGCAAGATCTGCATTCTTATTATGGAATGTGAATTCACTTAGCGGTGCTATTTCATTCGGAATATCATCGTATTTTCCCACCTGAGCATCCAGAACTTCAAATGTTGCCATAACATCAGCTTCTGCAGAATGGGCATTTTCCAATGTTTTTCCACAGTAAAACTGATAAGCAGCTCCTAAGTTTCTGGGTTCTTTCTTGTGAAAAATAGTCTGTGCATCTACCAATCTGAACTTACTCAGATCAAAATCCATTCCTACTCTTAAAAGTTCTTCTGCCAAAAGAGGAACATCAAATCTGTTGGAATTAAATCCTCCCAAATCAGTTCCGGTAATCATTTCCATAATTTTAGAAGCAATATCTCTGAAGGTAGGAGCATCTTTTACATCTTCATCATAAATTCCGTGGATTTCACTGCTTTCTTTGGGAATAGACATTTCCGGATTTACACGCCATGTTTTGCTTTCTCTGGAGGCATCCGGATTTACTTTTAAGATACAGATTTCAACGATTCTGTCTTTTCCGATGTTTGTTCCTGTGGTTTCCAGGTCAAAAATACAAAGTGGTTTATGGAGTTTTAAATTCATGTTGATCATTAATAATTTGAAATGTGTTTTATTTAAATAAATTATTTTAACTGTCCCTGAAAAATAAGAGACACCAATATATAATAAATAACAAGCATAGGAATTCCTACTACCTGAAATATCGCAAGAATAGCAATTCCTCCTACCAGTAATACTACTTTAGGATAGTTGTCTTTTAATTGTTTGGATTTGAACTTCATGGCCATCATCTTAATCGGGCTGATCAGCAGCCATGAGGTAAGAAGAGTGAGCAGAATCAACAGCAATTCATTATTAAACAAAAAGCTGAAAGCTCCGGTTTCTTTAAAGGCATAATAAAGACCGAACAATAAAACGGTGTTTGTAGGTGTATTCAATCCTTTGAAATAATAACGCTGCTCTTCATCAAGATTGAAGATCGCAAGCCTCAGGCAGGAAAATACGGTAACGATTAATCCCAGGTACTTGATCTCAAACGGAAAATGAATTCCCAGCAGCTCTGCCCCAAAAGGTTCAAGAGCTTTATACATCGTAAGTCCTGGAATTACCCCAAAGCTCACCATATCTGCAAGAGAATCCAGTTGAAGCCCCAGATTGGAGTTTGATTTTACAGCTCTGGCTACAAAGCCGTCAAAGAAATCAAAAATTGAAGAGAGCACAAGGCAGATTGCCGTAGTCTGATAATCTCCTAAAATTAAATGTATTGCCCCTACACAACCTGCAAATAAGTTAGCCAGGGTTAAGGCATTGGCCAGATTATTCTTTATAAAATCCATAAGCACAAAATTACAGTTTTTAAAAATTCTAACTCAAAATAATCTGAACTAAAAAATGCATTAAAGTGATTTTGATGTAAATTTGCTCCATGAAATTTTTAAAAGGATTTAGAAAACAGGAAGTTCTGGCATTAGTTTACAGGATTTTTTTAGCCTATGTTTTTTATCAGATTGCCAGACTCTTATTCTGGTATTTTAATAAAGATCTGATTAAAGTTGATTCTGTTTCGGAATATATAAAGCTGGCTTTCCATGGTACTGCTTTTGATACCACCGCTATTCTGTATGTCAACGCGCTATTTATACTCCTTAGTTTATTACCCTTAGTAATCAATACGAAGAAAGTTTTTCAGAAAATTCTTTTCTGGCTGTATTTCATTACCAACGGTATTGCTTATGCCATGAATTTCGGAGATTTTATTTACTATAAATTTTCTCAGGCAAGGCTTACTTCGGCAGTATTTCAAGTGGCCGAACATGAATCCAATGTATCTAAAACACTGATGATCTCTGTTGGAGAACATCCTTTTGTGCTGATCTGGTTTGTTGTTTTGATGATCTTATGGGTTTTCCTTTACAAAAGAGTGAAAGTAGAAGAGGTGAAACCTTTGAAATTGTTTCCTTACTTTATTACTTCCATTCTTACTTTGTGTATTACGGCAGTATTAGTGGTGGGAGGAATAAGAGGAGATTTTAAACACAGTACAAGACCTATTAATATGGTGGATGCTACCCGTTTTGTAACAAATCCTCTGCAGGGAAATATGGTTCTTAACAGTACATTTTCTTTTTTCAGGACTTTAAATACCAATAACTTTAAGGAAGTTCATTTCGTAGATGAAAAATATATTGAAGAAAATGTGCAGCCTTATAAAGTGTATGACAGAAAAGTAGAGAACCGTCCCAATATCGTTATTTTCATTGTAGAATCTTTCGGAAGAGAATATTCGGGAGCTTTTAATAAAGATAAAAATATTAAAGATTATGTTTCTTACACTCCGTTCATGGATAGTTTAGCTACGCAGAGTCTTATTTTTCCGAATACTTTTGCGAACGGAAGACAGTCTATTCATGGAATGAGCAGTGTGTTGGCCGGAATTCCGAGTCTTACCGATGCATTTACGGGATCTCCGTATTCCAATCAGAAAATTCAGTCTATTGTTTCTGTTTGTAATGATCTGGGATATGATACTTCTTTTTATCATGGTGCCCCAAATGGATCTATGGGATTCCTTGGATTTGGAAATATTCTAGGATTTAAACATTATTTCGGAAAAACAGAATACAATCATGATGAAGATTTTGACGGAATGTGGGCAATCTGGGATGAGCCATTCCTTCAGTATTTTGCTAAAAATGTAGGGAAGAAACAGCCTTTTATGACCACTGTATTTACGGCTTCATCGCATCACCCTTTTAAGATCCCTGAAAAATATAACGGGAAATTTAAAAAAGGGAAAATTGAAATTCATGAACCGATGCAGTATACAGACTATGCGATCAAAAAATATTTTGAAACAGCTAAAAAACAGCCTTGGTACAACAATACCATCTTTGTTTTCACGGGAGATCATACCAATCAGGTCTATTATCCGGAATATGAGAGAGCAATGAACCGCTATGCTGTTCCATTGGTTTTCTATTCTCCGAATCCTGAATATCAGTTAAAAGGAGTGAGTCAGGATATAGCACAACAGGCAGATATCTATCCTACATTAGCAGATCTTATTGGATACAATAAACCCATCAGAAGCTGGGGCAGGAGTTTGGTAAGTGATAAAAAATATCCTTTTATTGTTGTCAATTCAGATGGAAGTACAGATCAGTTCATGATTGGAAACTATATTTATCGTTTTGATGGAAAAGAAATCATCGGAGTGTATAATCAATCTGATCTGAGTCTTGAGAAAAATCTGATCAATGAGGTTAAAAACCCCGAAGTGGAAGCTGGGAAGAAAACTGCGAAAGCCTGGTATCAGGATTATATGGATAGGGTGATTAACAGGAAGCTGTATTAAGATAGAAAAGATAAGTTATAAATAAACTGGTTTACTTTTTTAACCTCTTTATGCTTTGTATAATAAAAGTTTTTGTTCGTTGAAAATTAATTTATATTTTTATCAATACGTAGATAAGAATATTGTATAAAAATTAAAACTATAAGAAATATGAAAAAAATATTGTTAACGTTCGCACTTTCTTTTTGTGGTGTGCTTACTTTTGCCCAGATTGAAGGTAAGTGGAAAACAATAGATGATGAAACAAAACAGGCAAAGTCTATTGTTGAAGTGTACAAAAAATCAGATGGTAAATATTATGGGAAGGTTTCCCAGTTGTTGATAAAGCCAGCTGATCCAAACTGTACAGCTTGTAAGGATGACAGAAAAGGAAAACCCATTTTAGGATTAGAAATCATCAGAGGATTGAAAAAAGACGGTGATGAGTTCACAGGAGGAACAATTACGGATCCTAAAACCGGAAAAACTTATAAATGTACCATTACAAGAAGCGGTGATAAGCTGAATGTAAGAGGTTACTTAGGATTATCTTTATTAGGAAGAACCCAGGTTTGGGAGAAAGCTAATTAATTTAAGTTTAAATAGAATTTAGATGACATTTCAGAAATGAGATGTCATTTTTTGTATCCAAAAGAATTACCTGGAATTTCTTCATAGCTTTAGATAAACGGCAAATAACTGTGTAATCACGAAGAAAAACCGTTTTAAATAAAATTAATATTAAAGCTTTCCATTCAAAATGAGAAGCCTTTTTATGATGTGTATAATAAAAAAACACTATTTTTGTAGTCTAAATTTTTCGAATAAATATGGCAGAATATACTTTTCGTGAGGTAATTGCACAGGCAATGAGCGAGGAAATGCGTAAAGACGAATCCATCTTTTTAATGGGGGAGGAAGTTGCAGAATACAATGGTGCTTATAAAGCTTCAAAAGGAATGCTGGATGAGTTTGGTCCTAAAAGAGTAATCGATACCCCAATTGCAGAACTTGGTTTTACAGGAATTGCTGTGGGTGCTGCGATGAATGGTAACAGACCCATTGTAGAGTATATGACATTCAATTTCTCATTGGTAGGAATTGATCAGATTATCAATAATGCGGCTAAAATCCGTCAGATGAGTGGTGGACAATGGAATTGCCCAATTGTTTTCCGTGGTCCTACAGCTTCTGCAGGTCAATTAGGAGCTACCCATTCTCAGGCTTTTGAAAACTGGTTTGCAAACATTCCCGGCCTTAAAGTAGTAGTACCTTCAAATCCTTACGATGCGAAAGGGTTGTTGAAAACTGCAATTCAGGATAATGATCCGGTTATTTTCATGGAATCTGAGCAGATGTATGGAGATAAAATGGAAATTCCTGAAGAAGAATATTATTTACCATTAGGAAAAGCAGATATCAAGAGAGAAGGTACAGACGTTACTTTGGTTTCTTTCGGTAAGATCATGAAGCTGGCTTTACAGGCTGCTGAAGATATGGCTAAAGAAGGAATCTCTGTAGAAGTTATCGACCTTAGAACTGTTCGTCCTCTTGATTTTGACACTGTTTTAGCATCTGTGAAGAAAACAAACAGACTGGTTATTTTAGAAGAAGCTTGGCCATTTGCTTCTATATCTTCTGAAATTACTTATATGGTACAGCAAAAAGCATTTGATTATTTAGATGCTCCTATCAAGAGAATTACTACTCCTGATGCACCTGCACCTTACTCTGCTGCATTATTTGCAGAATGGTTCCCTAAACTTGAAAAAGTAAAAGAGGAAATCAAAAAAGCGATGTACGTAAAATAGTTATAGAAAAAAACTTCCGAAAGGAAGTTTTTTCATTTATTATATTCATGAAGAAAAATTCTTGACGTCATAAAATTAGTATAAATTTGCGCCTTTAAAATAAATTAAGCTGATATGGCAGAAGTTACAGAAGATGGTTACCACTTCGACATAAAGAAACTTTCCTTTATTGGAGTTTTAGTGTCTCTAGGAATAGTTTTTGGAGATATTGGTACCTCTCCGCTTTACGTAATGAAAGCAATTGTGAATGCAAGATCCCAAGGGAGCAATATGCCTTTCAATGAATATATAGAGGGAGCACTCTCGTGTATTATTTGGACGCTTACCCTTCAGACTACAATCAAATATGTGATCATTGCTTTGAGAGCAGATAACAAAGGCGAAGGAGGAATTCTGGCCTTGTTTTCATTGGTAAGAAACCTTAAGAAAGGATGGTTGTACCTCATTGCAATTGTTGGTGCTGCTGCCCTTATTGCGGACGGAGTAATTACCCCATCACTGACGGTAATGTCAGCTATTGAAGGTCTTGAAATTTATAATCCTCACACTCCTGTTGTGCCTATTACAATCGGAATCCTGATCGCCATTTTTGTGGTACAGCAATTCGGAACCAGCTTTATCGGAAAGTTTTTTGGTCCTGTGATGGTTGTTTGGTTCCTTGTGTTAGGAGGATTGGGAGTAATGCATTTGAGTGAGAATTTTGAGATTTTAAGATCATTCAATCCATATTACGCTTATAAACTTATTGTCAACTCACCGAGTGCCATTGTTATTTTAGGAGCTGTTTTCCTTTGTACAACCGGAGCAGAAGCCCTTTATTCTGACTTAGGACACTGTGGGGCTAAAAATATCAGAGTAAGCTGGGCATTCGTTAAGATTATGCTTATTCTTAATTACCTTGGACAGGGTGCATGGCTTTTGACTAATTACAACAAACCAGGATTCTCTGTGGTAAACCCATTCTTTGGAATCATGGAAGAGTGGATGATTATTCCGGGAGTAATTCTGGCAACAGCTGCTGCAATTATTGCCAGCCAGGCGTTAATTACAGGTTCTTTCACCATATTCTCAGAAGCAATGTCTCTAAACCTTTGGCCCAATCAGAAAATTGATTATCCTTCCGGGGTGAAAGGACAAATGTATATCCCAAGAATCAACTGGGGACTTCTTATCCTTTGTATTATTGTTGTGCTGCATTTCAGGGAATCTGGAAAAATGGAAGCCGCTTATGGACTTTCCATTACAGTGACAATGCTGATGACTACCATCCTGTTAGTCTTCTGGCTGTTGAAACAAAGAGTAAGCAAAATATTAATTTTATTTTTTGCCTTTGTTTATATGGCTATTGAATTAGGTTTCTTCAGTGCTAATATTATCAAGTTCATGGAAGGTGGATGGATTACTGTTGTATTGGCAGGTTCTATCGGGGTTTCTATGTATGCATGGTATAACGGAAGACTGATCAAAACAAGATTTATCCAGTTTGTGAAAATAGAAAAGTATGTGTCTATCCTTAAAGACATGAAGCTGGATGAAACCATTCCGAAATACGCTACTAATCTTGCTTACCTGAGCAGAGCAAAAAGAAATGATGAAGTAGAATCAAAAATTATCTATTCCATCATCAAAAAGCAGCCGAAAAGAGCAGATCATTACTTTATCCTGAGCATTGTAAACCAGGAAGATCCATATACTTTCAGATATACCGTAGATGAAATTCTTCCGGGCACAGTGTATAAAATCAATTTCCTTTTAGGATTCAAAGTAGACCGTAGAATCAATGATTATTTCAACATGGTACTTAAAGATTTAATGGCAGACGGAACCATTCCTTCAAGAAGCAGCCATCCTTCTTTAAGAGCTCACGATATACCGCCGGATCTTAAATATGTGATCATAGATAACACCTATATCAACGATATTCTTTTAACTGTTAAACAGAAGATTACCCTTAATATTTACAACTTTGTGAAGTATATCGGAAGTGATGACTTTAAGGCGTGGGGAGTATCTTCTCATAACGTTGAAGTGGAATCTGCACCAATCACAGAACTTACAGTGTATGACAATAAGATTGAGCAATCCGGGTATTTCCGTCACAATTCTTAATCCTCTAGTATTTAACCATAATATCTATTTAAATAAAATTCAATAAATTTGTAGATAATTTTTTTAATGGATACAATACAAAAAGAAAAAAATATAGCTTTGATCAAGGATGTTTTAAGAAACTACTTATTAGAAAAAGGGTTCAGAAACACACCTGAAAGATATACGATATTGGAAGAGATTTATAATATGGATCATCACTTTAATGTTGATGATCTGTATCTTCTGATGATGCAGAAGAAATACCATGTTTCCAAAGCAACCATTTACAACACGATTGAAATTTTCCTTGATGCAGGCTTGATCCGTAAGCATCAGTTCGGAGAAAAAACATTGACCTCTTCATCATATGAAAAGTCTTATTTTGACAAACAGCATGACCACCTGGTGATCTACAAAAAAGACTCTGATAAAGAGATTGAAGAAATTATTGAATTCTGCGACCCAAGAATCCAAGGAATCAAAGAAGCCATTGAAGAAGCATTTGGCGTAAAAATTGATTCTCATTCGCTATATTTCTATGGCACTAAGAATGACTAATTAATGAGAATAGCCTTTTTTCTGTTAATCTTTATTTCTACGCTAAGTTTTGCGCAGGATAAAACTCCTGTGAAGAGAGATCCTTATTTGCAGGCTCCTTCACCGGCTCAGCCTAAACAGGTAAGACCTGAAGATAAAGTAAAGATCATCCACGCGGACGAAATTAAGAAAGATCCTGAAAAATACGACGGGAATCAATATTTTACCGGTCATGTTCAGATCGAACACCAAGGCTCTATTCTTACAGCAGATGAAGTCATTCTGTATAATGAGGAAAACTTTGTAAAAGCAATAGGCAATACAAGACTTCAAAACACTGACGGCTCTGTAATCACAGCAGGAGAAATGGAATATGATGCCAATACCCAAAAAGGTGTTGCCAGAAAAAATGTGGTTTTAACAGATCCAAAGCAAACCATAAAAACAGATATTCTGTATTATGACAGGCTGGCAAATCAGGCTTATTTTAACACAGGAGGGACAATTTCTGACGGACAGAATGTAACCTATGCCAAAGTAGGAACCTATTTTCTTAATACAAGAGTGGTAGATCTTACCGGAAATGTAAAGATTGAAACCCCGCAGTATACTATAGAAGGACCCAACATCAAACAGAATCAGAACACAAAAATTGCGGATTTTTTAGGTTCTACAACCATTACCAGCAAAACCAATCCGAGAAACAGAATCTATACCGAAAAGGGAACTTATAAAATGGATTCCAAGGAAGCTTTTCTAACCAAAAACTCCAGGATTTATTATAATGAGAAAATTCTTACCGGTGATGATATGTATTACAATCAGATTTCCGGATTCGGTAAAGCAACAGGAAATGTAACCCTGGATGATCCTAAAGAAAAAAGATATATAAAAGGAGGTTACGGAGAGATTTTTGAGAAAAAAGACTCCGCAATGATGACGAAAAATCCTTATGCAGTAAAAGTAATGGAAAAAGACTCCATTTATTTTGCCGCAGAAAAAATAATCTCTTATCAGAGACCGGACTCATTGGATATCAAAGTTAAGAAAAGTTACCTGAGAGCCTTCAAAAAGGCCCGTATTTATAAATCCAATGCACAGGGAAGAGCAGACTCTATTGCCTTCAATGAAACAGACGGAATTATGCATATGTATACCAATCCGATTCTTTGGAGTGGTGAAAAACAGGTTACCGGAGATAAAGTAGAAGCTTACTTCAATACCCAGACGGAAGATATTGATTCATTAAAAGTAATCGGAAATGCCTTTGCCATCAGTAAAGTAGACTCACTAACGCTGAAAGATGAGTTCAACCAGGTGAAAGGAAAATTCATGACGGTTTACTATGAGAAAAATGCAATTAAAGAGGCAAGAGTAGTGGGGAATGCCCAGGCTATTGTATATGTTGATGATACCGATCAGGAAACAAAAAAACAGGAAAGAATAGGGATCACCCTTTCAACATGTGGAATTATCGGAGCATTGTTTGAAGAAAGAGCTTTACAAATAATTTCATGTAGTATTGGGGCTGTATCAGATACTTATCCTATGAGTATGATAGAACCTTCGAAAAGAAAATTCCCGGATTTTAACTGGAATACCAAAGACCGGATCCGAAAATGGCAGGATATCCTTGTAGACACTCCGAATAACGAAGAAATACAATACACGGCTGATAGTGAGCTATTCGATAAAGCTCAGAAAGCTATAGATGACGAAAAAGCGAAAGAAGAAGCTAAAAAGCCTAAACGAACCAGAAAATAATAGAAAAGACCAGTAAGTACTGGTCTTTTTTGTATATTAATTTTAGCATGTAATGAATCTTTTATAGCTTTGCTGAAATTTTTGGAGACAATGGAAATGCATAAAGATTTTTTTCTATATCAGGCACAAACCACAAAGTTTGCAGCAGGTTTTGAAGTTGAAAAAGCAGAAGGAAGCTATATTTATGGAACAGACGGAAAGAAATATCTTGACTTTGTAGCAGGAGTTTCTGCCAATACTTTGGGACATTCGCATCCTAAAATTGTGAATGCCATCAAAGAGCAGACTGATAAATACCTTCACGTAATGGTGTATGGTGAATATGCCCAGGAAAAACCTACAGCATTATGCAGATTGCTGGCAGAAGCTACTCCGGATCCACTGGAAGTTACTTATCTTGTCAATAGTGGTGCTGAAGCCATTGACGGAAGTTTGAAGCTGGCAAAACGATATACAGGGAGAGAAGAAATTGTTTCCTTTAAAGACTCTTATCACGGAAATACCCATGGAGCGTTGAGCGTTTCCGGAAATGAAACCCACAAAAGGGAATTCCGTCCCTTACTGCCAATGGTTTCTTTCATTGAATTTAATAATGAAAATGACTTCGATAAAATTACAGAGAGAACAGCATGTGTTATCCTTGAAACCATTCAGGGAGCAGCAGGGTTTCTGGTGCCCAATAACGACTATCTGATCAAACTGAAGAGAAGATGCGAAGAAGTAGGAGCACTTTTGATTTTAGATGAAATACAGCCAGGATTTGGAAGAACAGGGAAATTATTCTCTTTCGAACACTTTGGAATCGTTCCGGACATTCTGGTAATGGGGAAAGGAATGGGAGGAGGAGTTCCTGTAGGAGCTTTTATGAGTTCCAGAGAAATTATGGAAACCCTTTCACATTCACCAAAGTTAGGTCATATTACTACTTTTGGAGGAAACCCATTGATTGCAGCAGCGAGTTATGCTACTTTAAAAGAAGTGCTGGAAAGCGGTTTAATGAATGAAGTAGAAGAAAAAGAGAAGTTGTTCAGAGAACTTTTAGTTCATCCTAAAATTAAAAATATCAATGGTAAAGGTCTGATGCTTGCCGTGAACTTAGGAACTCCTGAATATACCCTGGAAGTGGCAAAAAAATGCATGGAAAGAGGACTTATTGTTTTCTGGCAGCTGTACAGAAATGAATATCTGAGAATCTCTCCACCTCTCACATTATCTCTGGGCGAAATCAGAGAAGGATGTCAGATTATTCTAGAGATACTAAATGAAAATTAAAGATAAAGTCTCTCCGGAAAGGAGAGATTTTTTTATGTTTTGCATGGCAGTTTTAAGCCCTAATATTTAACATAATAAGGATTTGAATCCCGTGATAAATATCATACTGATTCTATAAAAAAGTAATTGTTTTTTTGCGTAATAAAAAAATTAATTTATATATTGCGGGACGATAAAACAAAGATTATATGGCGAAACATAAAGTCCATTACGAATTTCCAATGCACTGTTTATCAGAGATTTTATATGAATATCTGGCGACTGCAGAAGGATTGTCTGAATGGTTTGCGGATGAGGTAACAGAGAAAGGCGATGATTTCTTTTTTAGCTGGGGCGGAGGACCTGCTGAGAAGGCCACTTTGATCAGATATAAGCCTGAAGGTTTCGTGCGTTTCAGATGGGAAGAAGATGAAGGAACAAAAAATTTCTTTGAAATGACTATCACAATTGATGATATTACAGAAGATCTTGCTTTAAATATTACAGATTTCTGTGAAGAAGGTGATGAAGAGGAAAATGCAATGTATTGGGAAAATCTTATTGAGAACCTAAGAATAAAACTAGGTGCGGCATAATACCGGGCAATATTAAATGATAAAACTGATGAACGATTTATCGTTCATTATTTTTTTGTAAATAAATCACATCAAAAATTGGAAAATCAATATTTTACATCAGACGAGTTAAATGTAAAGAACAGAGCTTTTCTTTGGGGCGACTCAGTGAAGGTTTCTTTTTTTGTAAGAAATGGTGGATTGATCATGGACGAAGAATGTTATTTCTTCCTGATGGCTTCCATGAGAAAGATGAGAATGAATATTCCTTTGACTTATACGCTGGAGTTTTTCCAGACCCTTTTTCAAAAAGAAATTATAGAGGGGAAAGAAGTTAAGAACGGAATTATCAATTTCCAGGTGTTCAGAAATAATGATGGCGTGACATTGGCAAAATCTTCTGTTTCTTATTTTTATGAAGTAACAGAAATGGCTGATGTGCTTGCAGTTCATCAAAGACCTTTAGAATTGGATTTGACTAAAGAAATTAACGTTAATAACAATCTTCTGAGCAATATCAGGGTTCACTGTCCAGAAAATATTTACGGAGCGATCTATGCGCAGGAAAATGACCTTGACGACGTTATTCTTCTGAATCCAAACAAAAGAATTGCACGTACCACTGCCGGAAATCTTCTCTTTTTAGAAGGTGATGTTATCAAAGTACCCAAGCAGACTGAAGGAGCATACATTTCTCCTTTGATGGAAAATTTTGTTACTTTTTTACATAAGAATAATCTTGCGGATATCCAGGAACACGAAATTATCGCATTCGAATCTCAGAAAGCTGAAGAAATTTTAATGATTTCTGATGAGAAAGGTATATTTTCTGTAGGTAAGATAAGAAATAAGACTTTTGAAACGACCCGCTTCTCCGAATTGGTAGAAAGCTGGAAACAAAGTTTTAATCAATAGAAATTGACAAACCCGGTAAACAACAAAGTTCCAGAAGTCCTTTACCGGGTTTTATTCTGAGTAAATCAGAAATTGTTATTTTTATTTAATATTCGTTGATGATCTCAACAAATTTCTGTGCAATTTCTTTCTGCCCCTTTTCACTGGTAATATAATTCCTGTTATCAGAATTATTGATAAACCCAAGTTCTACCAATACAGCAGCTGCTTTGGTTTCTCTTAGCATGTGAAGATTACGCTCTTCAATTTTACGGGCATTAAATTTTTTATAGATTTTTCCGGCTAACTCCTTTGAAACATCAGAATTCTGAACATACACTTCAAATCCGTTGTCAGATCTTTCTTTTTGAGGAGAACTGTTAACGTGAAGAGAAATGACCATTTCTGGGTTCAGCTTATTGATCATATCTGTTCTTTCGGCAAGAGTAGGAGCGCTATCTGAATCCCTGGTTAAAATAACTTCATATTTATCCTGGCTTTCATTGATCTTCTGTATTTCCTTAGCAACACTTAATGAAATATTTTTTTCCAGAATTTCACCATGGGTAGCCCCAAAATCATTTCCGCCATGGCCGGCATCTATGACAATGTACTTTTTGTTGATAGGAGTAAATGATAAAAACGCTGTAGAAAATATTGATAAAGCAAGTAATGTAATACCTTTCATATCAGTGATTTTGGTTTTTCAAAGAACGGAAAAACTTTGTTTAAAATTGGTTAAAGGAATCTTAAAGTTTGTTAATTATCAGAATGATACGAAAAATAGGCCTTTAGTTCAATGAGATGTCTTCAGGTGAATTGGCCCAGAGAAGAAATTCTCCTCCAAGATTTTGCATGATAGACTTCCAAAGCGTCTGATCATTGGGTAACGTATAATCAAGATTGTAAACATCCACTACGGTCCACATTTTCCTTTGAACCTCAGTGTCCAGCTGGTTCGAAGACCATCCGGAATACCCTGAAAATATTTTGATATGATTAATATCCAGTTCACTGCTTAAAACAGCGTTAATGATCCGTTCAATATCTTCTGTAAGGTAGTATTCATCGGTAATGTCTGTATAGATCTCTGTGACTCTTTTACCTTTTACGATGAAAAATACCTTGTCGTTTTCTACAGGACCTCCATCATAAACCTCAATTTTAAAGTCAAAAAAATCTTTGAACTTGCTACTCATCTGGCTGTTCTTTTTATTCAATATCAAACCAAATGCACCACTTTCATTATGTTCAATAACCAATACCACCGATCTTGAAAAAATATCGCCGGAAATGTCAGGTGTCGAGATTAATATTTTACCTTTGTATGAGTGATTCATACTCAAATTTAATAAAAAATATTTATGGAAAACCTGCACGACAAAAGAAAAGTGTACGATAAATCCCAACTTATTGAAAGTGAGATAAAACAAAATCCAATTGAGCAGTTTAGAGACTGGTTTTTGGAGGCAAGTGAGAGCCCGATGATCTCAGAAGCTAATGCTATGGCGGTTTCTACAGTAGAGGAAGATGGATGTCCGAGAACGAGAATGGTACTTCTTAAAGCATATACCCATGAAGGGTTTATTTTTTATACCAACTACAACAGCAGAAAGGGAAAAGCAATAGAAAATAATCATAAAGCATGTCTGCATTTTTTCTGGCCCAATCTTGAAAGGCAGATTATTATCAAAGCGGATCTTGAAAAGGTAGCAGAAAATCTGAGTGACGGTTATTTTCATTCAAGACCAAAAGGAAGCCAGCTGGGAGCTGTTGTTTCTCCGCAAAGCCAGGTGATTCCTAACAAGGAGTTTTTAGAGGAAAAATTGAAAGAATTAGAAAAGGAATATGAAAATACTGAGGTGCCAAGACCTGCCAATTGGGGCGGATATCTTGCCAGACCTTATGAAATTGAATTCTGGCAGGGAAGACCCAACCGTCTTCATGACAGGATTATTTATCAGCTTGAAGATCTCGACTGGAAAATTTCAAGACTGGCACCTTAATAGGAAAATCAGAGGTTAGAAGTTAGAAGTTAGAAGTTAGAAGTTAGAAGTTAGAAATTAGAAATTAGAAATTAGAAGTGGTGGTTTTTAATATGAGACAAACCACTTGAAAATATAAACTCTGTAATTCAATAGGAGCGGGCTTTAGCCCGCTTATTTTTATTATGCATAATGATAGAGGCTTTAGCCACAACTTAATAATTCTTACGCCCTTAAAACTTCTTAATGGTTTAATTCTCTATCATCTTTAAAACAAAAAAAAGGCTGTTTCTAAGAAACAGCCCTTGAATTTTCGTAATCTGAATGATTATTTTTTCTTAGCACCTGAAACTGCATTTGATAAATCAGCTCCAGCTTTGAATTTAGCAACTTTTTTAGCAGCGATCTTGATCGGTTTTTTAGTTGCAGGGTTAATACCTTGTCTAGCTGCTCTCTCAGCTACTGAGAAAGTACCAAAACCTACCAAAGAAACTTTTCCATCTTTTTTCTTTAAAGTAGTTGTAACGTTACCGATGAAAGATTCTAAAGCAGCTTTTGCTGCAACTTTAGTGATACCTGCATCTTTTGCGATTGCGTCGATTAATTCAGACTTGTTCATAATTTTTAATATTAAAGTTAGTTCGTAATTATAGCAAATATAGTACTATTTTCTAATTGTGCAATTTTTTTATTAAAACTTGTAAAATTTTTTTGCTTTTCACTCAAATCAGTTAAAATATGATAATTCCACTTTTCACAGAAAATCTACGTTACAGGTTACTAAAATCATGCCAAATGCTTATGTTTATTGACTTTAGCAAAAAGTTAATATTATTTTTTGTATTTATTAAATCCTAAATTCTATATAAACAATTAATATTTTTGATCATATGATTATTAAATTTATAAGTAATTTTTATATTTCTTGTATTTTGTGAAATTAAACCCCTGTGTTTGTGGGAGTTTTTAAATGATAGGAAAGACCTGTTTTATTAATTTTTATTAATAAATTTGCATCATGCTAATAGAAGTTTTCAAGTCTAAGATTCATAGGGTGAGAGTAACAGCCTCTGACCTTAATTATATAGGGAGTATAACGATTGATGAAGATCTTATAGAAGCTGCCGGTCTGGTAGTGGGAGAAAGGGTCTATATCGTGAATGTAAATAACGGAGAACGTTTTGATACCTACGTAATCAAAGGGAAAAGAAAATCAGGAGAAGTTTGTCTGAACGGACCTGCAGCAAGAAAAGTACAGAAAGATGATATCATCATCATTATTGCTTATGCTCAGATGACCCCGGAGGAGGCAAAAGACTTCCAGCCGAAGATCGTTTTCCCGGATGAAAAAACAAACCTTCTTACGTAGGACATGGAGAAAAAATCAAAAAGTCCGGTAAAATCAATACTTACAATCGTAATATCGCTTGCTTTTGCAGGCTTTTTTTTATGGCTTGCCCTAAGGGGACTGGATTTTAAAGTCATTCAAAAGTCACTGGCTAAAGCTAATTATATCTGGGTATTGTTTGCCTCCGTATTTGGTCTTCTTGCTTACTGGTTCAGAGCCATCCGCTGGAATCTGATGCTGGAACCCATGGGACACAGAATTTCGAACTCCAATGCCCTTTGGTCTATATCATTTGGATATCTGATGAACCTTACCATTCCGAGAAGTGGTGAAGTAGCGAGAGCTACAGCTTTATATGGAGTGGAAAAAGTACCGGTAGACAAATCTTTTGGAACAATCATTTTGGAAAGAGTAGTGGATCTGGTTTGTATGATGGGATTTTTAGGATTGACTTTATTGTTTAAATATGATGCGATTCTGTCATTCTATAAAAACTCCGGAGTGAATATTAATCCTAATAAAATAGTATTGATCCTTTCCATTCTGATAGGAGGAACAGTTTTGTTTTTTGTGTTTAAAAAGAAACTTTCAGGCATTCCGTTTTTAGGAAAGGTCGTTAATTTTATTGATGGGATTTTTCAAGGATTAACTTCCATCTTTAAATTAAAAGAAAAGGCAAAATTCATCCTTTATACATTAGGAATCTGGATTTGCTATTATCTGGCAGCCTATCTTGTCTGCTTTGCTCTTCCTGAAACCTCTGGATTTACCTTTGCAGACGGCTTTTTCATTATTGTAGTGGGAACATTGGGAATGATTATTCCGGCCAGTGGCGGAATCGGAGCCTATAATCTTGCGATGAAGTACGGTTTTATGGCCCTTTTTATTTCAGTAGGAAAAAGGGCAGATTTTGGAGGGGAAATGGGGCTTACCTATTCCTTTATTTCTTTACCGCTGCAGATTGTGATTATGCTGGTAATGGGGTTGATCTCTATTCCTATGCTGGCAAAAGCAAGAAATGCTGCTGTTTCGGATCAAGAATTTGAAAAGTAATTCAAAATACATTTATACAATACAAGGTTCAATTTTTTAATTGAACCTTTTTTTATGGTCATTTTGTGACGTAAATCGTTTTAATGAAGCTGTATAGATCATTTTTTCATCAATAAATTTGGTCAATTCGTAAATCACTTCTATCTTAATGCAAAAAATAATCATAATATAAAACACTATGGCAATTAATCTACAGAAAGGGCAAAAGATCGAGATAGGATTAACTAAAATGACGATTGGATTAGGCTGGGATCCGAATGAAGGAACCGGCTACGATTTTGACCTGGATGCTTCTGCAATCATGATTGATTCTGACAGAAAATTAGTAAGTGAAGAATACTTTGTTTTTTACAATAACCTGAATTCTCCGGACGGAGCGCTTACCCATACAGGAGATGATCCCAGTGGTAAAAACAGCGATGGTGACGATGATGAAGCGATCGTTATAGATCTTGATAAAGTAGATTCAAGAGTGGAAGAGATTCTTTTTGTGGTTACTATTGAAGATTTTGAAAGAAGAAGACAAAATTTCGGACAGGTTAGAAACTCCTATATCAGAGTAGTAGATAATCATTCAAACCAGGAAATTGCAAAATATGAACTGGATGAAGATTTCTCCATTGAAACAGGAGTAGAGTTCGGAAGGCTGTACAAAAGAAACGGAAGCTGGAAGTTTGAAGCTTCGGGAATAGGATACAGAGCAGATCTGGGCTTCTTTCTTGAGAAATACTACAAAGGACAAATCATCAAATAAATCATCAAATACACAAAAACGATAACTATGGCAATTAATTTACAGAAAGGACAAACGATAGATTTAAGAAAGAATGACCGCGGAGAAAGCGTTTATGATCTTTCAAAAGTAACCATCGGTTTAGGATGGGATGTCAGAAAACAAGGCAGTGGATTCTTTGGGAAACTGTTCAGTAAAGAAGCCGAATATGACCTTGATGCAGTAGCATTTCTTTTAGATGGCAACGGAAAAGTCGCTAATCTTGGAAGAACCGTTCAGACTAATGACGGAAGACAGATGGGACTTTATCAGGGAGATGTGGTTTTCTTCAATTCTATGCAGCACCCAAGCGGGAATGTTTGGCTTACAGGAGATAACAGAACCGGAGCCGGAGATGGAGATGATGAGCAGATTATTGTAAGGCTGGATCAGCTGGACGAAAGCTATCAGAAAATTGTATTCATTGTTACTATTTATCAGGGAAGAACCAATAACCAGCATTTCGGAATGATTGAAAATGCATTTATCCGTGCGGTGGATGCTTCAGGAAAAGAAATTACAAAATACAGCCTTTCCGGAGATTCAAGTATGAACGGAAAATGTGCAATGGTTTTTGCAGAGGCATACCGACATAATGGTGACTGGAAGTTCCGTGCTGTAGGTGAGCCGCATAATACAGATAATTTTATCGATATTCTGAGACAGCAGTACGCTTATTCCAACTAGATTTTCACTTTTTTTCAACTCAAATAAAAGCCGGCTTGGAAGTCTCCGACTCCCTCCGCCGGCTTCAGAATTAATATTTGTCTATAATGAGCAGGAGATTATTAGCTTATTTTTTATTGGATACTTCAGGTTCTATGAACGGAGAACCTATTCAGGCATTGAATAACGGTTTCAACGGCCTTATCAGCATGCTGCGTGCAGATCCGCAGGCGATGGACAGTTTACATGTAAGTGTTATTACTTTCGATAGAGAGGTTAAAAACATGATACCATTAACAGATCTGGCGAGTTTTTATCCTATGGAAATTACCTGTCCGGATAGTGGACCAACCCATACGGGAGCCGCTTTGGAAATGGTTTCTGAACTGGTTCGGAAAGAACTCGTAAAAGAATCAGCCGATGCAAAAGGAGACTGGCAGCCGCTGCTTTTTATTTTTACGGATGGAAAACCTTCGGATATCCAGAAATACAGACAAATGATCTCTGTGATCAGAGGTTTGGAATTTGGAGCCATCGTAGGGTGTGCAGCTGGTCCGAAAGCAGATGAGCAGTTTCTGAAAGAACTGACGGATCATGTGGTAAAACTGGATACTACAGATGCCATTACGCTTTCTTCCTTTTTCAAATGGGTGAGTTCTTCCATTACACAGGGAGGACATTCTCAGAGTACGGGAGAAAATATCACATTACCTCCGCCACCATCGGAACTTAATATTATTATTTAAAAAATTGTCTTTACACCATGAGAAGACTGCCTATTTATTTTTTAGTAGATATCTCCGAATCTATGGTAGGAGAACCTATTGAGCAGGTACAGGAAGGTATCGCCAATATCATCAGGGAATTGAAAAAAGATCCCTATTCACTCGAAACGGTTTACATTTCTGTTATTGGCTTTGCAGGAGAAGCTGAAGTGATTACTCCAATGCAGGATATTATCAGCTTTTATCCCCCTAAGATTCCAATTGGAAGCGGAACGTCACTTTCACAGGGCTTAATCAAAGTAATGGATTGTATCGACAGGGATATTGTGAAAACCACCTATGAGAGAAAAGGCGACTGGAAACCTATTGTTTTCCTGTTTACAGACGGAGTGCCTACCGATGATGCTACCAAAGCCATTGAACGATGGAATACCAAATACAATGGAAAATCCAATACGATTGCTGTATCCATAGGGGAAAATACCAATTATAAACTTCTTGGTTCTCTGGCAGACCATGTTTTGCTGTTCAATAATTCAGATGAAAATTCCTATAAAGAGTTTTTCAAGTGGGTAACGGACTCTATTAAAACAACCAGCCAGAGTGTTACAGAAGCAAAAAAAGAAGGCATTAATTTATCTAAAATTGATTCCCTTATTCTGGAAAAAGTAGATCCTGAAATGGAACAGAAATTTCCGGACAATAATTTTGTTGTACTGAACGGAAAATGCCAGGAAACTGAAAAGCTTTATCTGATGAAGTTTAAAAAAGCATTTGCGGAATCCAGCATACCGGGAATGGCTACACGGTACTACAGACTGGATGGTGCCTATAAAATTGATGAAAAAGCGTACTACAGGCTTTCTTCAAACCAGAAAACCCACCTTAAAATCAATATAGAAGAACTGGATGGAGGAACTTCATGTCCTCACTGTGCCAATCCCATTGCACTGGCTACCTGCTCATGCGGAGGAATTCATTGTCTGAGAGGAGAAGGATACAGTAAATGTCCATGGTGTGGAACTTCGGATTATTACGGTTTTTCCGGAGGTGGATTTGATATTAACCGAACTTTGGGCTAATGATGGGTAAATTTTTCCGGAAATCAGCCGGTGAATCTAAACCGAAGACTGTGGAACAAGCTATTATTTATAAAGAAAAAGAAGAATTCAAAGAGGTTCATTGGGTATTGAAGAATGCCAGTGTTAAACAGTTTTATGAATTCCCTCTTGACATGGACGATTTTCCGAACATCAAAATTCAGAATATCGGGAATCTCGAAGAAGCAGGACTTACTTTTGAAAACAATACCATTTCAGGAACTCCTGTAACCAACAATATGTACCATCTGGACGTTCAGTTTTATCACATACATGATCAAAGCCAGATTGAAACAAAGAAAATTCAACTGTTTGTCAACGCAGATCCAAAAGACTTATGGAAAAATCTTCCGAGTGATAAAAATGCCGTTTTTTATAAATCTGAAGAAGCCTCTTTCAAAGGTTCATTTTCAGATAAAAAAATTGTTGTGGCTTCCAAAAGAGGACGCTCCCATGCGCATGAAGGGAAATTCCGTGAAGATGATTTTGCCGTAAATACTTTCCCTGCAGGCTGGAATATTGTTTCGATTTCTGATGGAGCAGGTTCGGCAACAGCAGCAAGAGAAGGTTCAAAACTGGCTACAACAACAATCAATCAGTTTTTCAGTTCAGAGGAGATTTTAAATCAGATTGAAAATAATATCAATCGTCTATATGCTGCCCAATCCTCTAATGAAGAACAATCGGAAGCCAAACAAAATGTTATAAATATTTTATCCGAAGCTGTTTTATCTGTTTATCAGAGATTAGAAAAGACAGCAGCAGAAAACTCCCTTTCTGTGAATGATCTGCATGCAACGCTTATTTTTACATTGCTTAAAAAATTTAGTTTTGGATATGTTATTCTAAGTTTTGGAGTAGGAGACTGCCCAATTAACCTCATCAATACCCACTTTTCTGAAGTTAAACTTTTAAACAGAATGGATGTGGGAGAGTTGGGTGGAGGTACCCGATTTATCACCATGAAAGAAATTTTCAACAATACAATGGCTTCCCGCTTCAGGATTACCTGTGTTAAGGATTTTTCATACCTCGTGCTGATGACCGATGGTATTTATGATCCTAAATTTATCACAGAAAATAAACTGGAAGACACTCAAAGCTGGAAATCACTTTTTGAAGACCTTGCCGGAAATAATGATGACCGTACGAAAGCTGATTTTATGAATGATGATAAAATTGACGAAGAACTTTTAATCTGGAGTGATTTCTGGAGCAGAGGAAATCACGATGACCGTACATTGGCAATAATCTATTGATACCCATGAAAAAGACCATTAAAGTTGTTTCTGTTCTGGACACAGCCAAATCCTATGAATATGTAGATGAGAACCCTATCAGGGGCGGAGTGAAAGATGTTTATTTTTCTCCCGATAAAGAATATGTGGTGGCTTTCTATCGAAGTCCTTTAGATGACGGACAAAAAGAAAGGATCAAGAGAATTGTTTCTACTTATCTGCAGAGTATACAGAATGGAAATGCCCCAGAGTACTTTCTGAACGAAATATTCAGATGGCCTTACGATATTGTTGAAAGAGATAAACTCACAGGAATTGTGGTTCCTGTTTACCATCATAAATTTTATTTTGCCAAAGGATATATCGGTTCAGATAATATCCAGGGACAGGATAAGGTGGGAAAATGGTTTACAGCTCCTATGTTCAGAAATCAACAATATCCTTTAAGACTGGATCAGTCAGAACTCGGAGATTGGCTGAGTTATTTTCAGATTGCGGTGAACATCAGCCGGGGAGTGAAAAAACTGCATCAGATGGGGCTGGCACATTCCGATTTATCTTACAATAATATTCTGGTGGATCCCGTGACGAAATCTGCCTGTATTATTGATATTGACGGGCTTGTTGTTCCAAAGCTGTTTCCGCCGGAAGTGATAGGAACAGCAGATTTTATTGCCCCTGAAGTGTTGAAAACAAAACATTTGAGTCTTCAGGATTCAAACAGACATCTGCCTAACCAAAAAACAGATCTGCATGCCCTTGCTGTCCTGATTTATATGTATCTGCTACGAAGACACCCGCTCCGTGGAGGGAAAATCTGGGATCTGGATTCCGAAAATGACGAAATATTATCCATGGGTGAAAAAGCAATGTTTGTAGAACACCCGGAAAACTCTTCCAACCAGGTAAAATCTGATCATCTTAGAAAATGGGACGCATTCTGGGGAGATCCTCAGCAGATTCCTTATACCGTTACGGGACCTTATATTTCAGAATTGTTCCGCAAAACATTTATAGACGGATTACATGATCCCATCAGGCGGCCTACTGCCAACGAATGGGAAACCGCTTTATTGAAAACCGTAGATCTGATACAGCCTTGCCATAATTCCGGCTGTACTGAAAAATGGTATGTTTTTGATAATACCAGCAATCCGAAGTGTCCGTTCTGTGGAACTCCGCATCAGGGTACTTTACCTATATTAGATTTATACTTCAAATTTGATGATGAGGTATGGAAACCGGAAAATCACAGGCTGATGGTTTATCATAATCAGTATTTATTCAAATGGCATGCTTCCAGGAAAGTGATAAGAAATGAAAACCTGACAATGCAGGATAAAATGCCTGTAGGGTATTTCACATTCCATCAGGGAAAATGGGTATTGGTAAATCAAGGCTTATCAGGAATGAAAGATGTCACTGAGCAGAAAGAAATTCCACCCGGTTCTATGGTTGAGCTGACAGATGGTAAAAAAATACTGCTGTCTGCAGAAGAAGGCGGAAGGCTGATCTATGTAACGATGGCAAATCAGTAAACCGTCATTGCGAACGTAGTGAAGCAATCTCAGATTTTCAGATCTGCAGATGATTGTGACTATTTGTGCTCATTTATTTGTGAGATTTGTGTTTAAATCAAAGAGAGTCTTCCAACCGCTTTAGCCAAAAATTTTAAAAAAATTATTTACTGCCTTTCCGTTTCCATAAAATATGAATACTCATCTTCCCCGGTAATCTTAAATCCAAGACTTGTGTAAAGATGCTGTGCCTTGTTGGTTTTTAAAACACTTAATGACACCGTTTTTCCTGCTAATGAAGCTTCCTCCAGAATATCTGACAAAATCTTTTTTCCAAGACCTTTACCTTGTTGGCTGGGATCAATCTGAAGTTGCAGAACCTCAATGTTGGTAAATGTTCGGTCTACTTTTAACAGTCCGATGGGTTGATTGTCTAAAAGAATAATATCAGCTTTTTCAAACTGGTACAGAACCCTTTGCAGGGTGGTTTCTCTGTCAGTAGAAAGTCCTGAAGTCTCATAATGAGGATTCATCGTTTTCATTCTCAGATCAAGAAGATAATCGATGTCGTTGTCAGTAGCTTTTCGGTAAATAAGGGAAGTACTCATATTTTTTAGAATTCCAATTTTAGGCTATATCAGCATTAATAAGACTGTAAGATAAGAATTTTTGGATTTTTTTTGCATCAATTCTGGATTTCATTTCTATAGATTTCCGGAAGAAAGAATAAGAATGGAGAACAGAATGACTATAAGGACTTTTTTCACTGGGATAAAATACTTTGGCAAGAAACTGTACTTCCTCTTCAATGATTTCAAAGAGCAGGCTATTATCCTGATTTTCCTTTTTGATTTTGTTGACGATTCTTTCCTCTTCTTCGGTCAGTTTATGCTCATGATCATGTATTTTCCGGTCAAGAATTTCCTTTGTGACCAAAATTACATAATCGTTGAAGAGCAGAAAATCTTTTGAGCAGATCCTGATACCCGACTGATAATTCTTCAGCATGCTCATGGGGAAGAACTCAGTGTAATTTTCGTATTGATGCATATAGCCATAATATGCAGCAGCATTAGGAAACTCGTAAAGCCAAAAAATTCCTAAATATTGATATAATGTTTCAAAATATTCATTCCTTGCTTCCCAGGAATCATGATGAAAGAGAGGCTCAATCTGACTTCTAAAGAACAACGTGATTTCCAGCATATCTTCAGGCGTAATATTGTTGATATCATTTTTGATAGTCTCCAGTATTCTGTCGAAGCTGATTTTATCATTATTCAGAGCCTTTTTTCTGTCGTTAATATAATCTCTGAATGTTTGGGTATGATACAGTCTGTGCTGTAGATCCTCATAGAGATTCACTGCTGCCTTTTCACTGTCAAACATATAAATTGAAGTGTCTTTTCCCATAAGTTGTAAAGGTTATTTAAAACTTATTTTCAGTCCCATCTCTTCCTTCATGTAGAGCAGAACCTCGGCATTTCCTCTGGCATCATCTACCGGATTGTGGGTATGTTCGGTTTTACGCAGATGTTTCCATTGGGCAAAAGTATCTTTTTCCAGTCCGCAATAAAGATCAGAAAGTCTCCTCGAAGAAAAGCCAAAAGGATTCCGTCCGATAAAATGATGGAAATACCAGCAGATAAACATCCAGTCGAAACCATTATTATCACTGATGAATATTGGTCTGCCTTTAGAATGTATTTTAATCCAGTCTTCAAAGGCAAGCATTACCTTTTCCGGATCATCAAAATTCATTGTTTCTTCTCTGCTGAAACCGGAAACCGCTAAAGCATCAGGGTTGAATTTTTCAGAAACCGGCTTCAGTTTTCCATAAAAGGTGGTGTCTAGTTCCTCATTCACAAGTACTGCTCCGAAGCAGACCATGGAAAAATCTCCTGGAATCGGGCCGTCTGACTCTATGTCGACCATGATGTAGCTCATTGGAAAATAGTTTTTAGAAAACGAAGATATTGAAATTAGTTGAAGGATGGAAGATGGGAGAGGGAAGCTGGAAGTTATTTTCGGACTGTAAAGAACTTCTGTGTTTTTTAATTTTAGCTTTTGTTTTAAAAATATTCCTATCAAAAAACTTTATAAGTTCATCGTCTTTCAAAAACTTCCCTCCTCCAGCTCCCATCTTCCCGCTTTTATATCAGCTCAAAAAAGCCCCTTTTCCCGATCTTTATTTTGGTTTGAGGGATCAGTTCCATTTCTTCATTAGAGTCTGTTATTTTACTGTTATTGATTTGAATTCCTCCATTCTCAATCAGTCTCCGGATTGCCGATTTGCTGAGGTCACTTTTAAGATGATGACAAAGTTCAACAAGAGATATCCTGTTTTTAATCTTTCCCAAAGAACTTATAGAAACAGGCTCATACTTTTTCTCTTCAAAATTTTTATTCTGAAACTGATTGATAAAAAACTGTTCTGCATTTTCTGCTGAAGCAGCATCGTGGTATTGGGTAATGATGTTTTTAGCAATCTGTTTTTTAATATCCATGGGATTTTCCCCTTTTGCTATTCCGGAAAAAAGTGCTCTTTTTTCTTCCATCGAAAAATCGGTGGCCAGGTTGATGAATTCTTCAATCAATGCATCCGGAATAGACATGGTTTTTCCAAACATCTCGTTAGGTTCATCCGTAAGTCCGATAATATTGTTCAGAGATTTGCTCATCTTTTCCTTTCCGTCAAGACCTCTCAGCAATGGCATACACATCACAATCTGAGCTGGCATCTGGTGTACTTCCTGAAGCTGTCTTCCCATGGTACAGTTAAAAAGCTGGTCTGTGCCGCCCATTTCAATATCACATTCAATTTTTACAGAATCAAAACCCTGAAGAATTGGGTATACCAGTTCATGCATGGCGATGGGAGTATTTTCTGTAAACCTTTTATTAAAATCATTGCGGTGCATCAACTGAGCAACGGTAACTTTTGAAAGTAACTGGATTACCTCAGAAAAGTCCAGTGTGTCCAGCCAGTCAGAATTGAAGACAATCTTTGTCTTCTGAACATCAATGACCTTGGAAAGTTGGTTGATATACGTCTGGGCATTGTGCTGTACATCTTCAGTACTTAAAGGTTTTCGTGCTTTGTTTTTTCCGGTAGGATCACCAATTCTGGCCGTAAAACTTCCTACCACAATGATGATCTGATGTCCCAGATCCTGAAACTGCTTCAGTTTTTTTAATACCACGGCATGTCCCAGATGCAGATCAGGAGCCGTAGGATCAAATCCTAACTTGATGGAAAGTTTTCTATTTTCCTTTTTGGCTTGGGCTAGTTTTTCTTCCAGCCCATTTTCAGGCAGGATAATAGCCACATTTTCTTGTAATGAATGAATCATGTTGAATAGTTTTAAAATGAAAAAACCCGGACAGGGACTGTCCGGGTTCTATATATACGTTAGATTATTTTATTGGATTACAGATATAGAAAGTCTTCCCGAACGATAGCCCGGAGTGTAATATTCACTGAAGAATGGAAGACGTAATATACTGTTTAGATGTTTCATTGTTGGGTAAATATACAGGAATTTCCTGAGGATCCAATATTTAAACCATTAAGACGCATTGCAGGGTTATAACAAGATTTGTTTTTAAATAAAAACTTAACCATCCATCAATCTTAATGGCTTAAAATAATGGTTCAAAACAATTTTACTTGCGATTTTTGAAGCTAATTTCATGCCATAAATCCTTTAAAAACAAAATAGAGGATAAAGAGATAAAAACTGTATTTTATTATTTTTTTCGTTAGTTTATAAGAACCCAATAGAACAGGACTGATATCTTGTTTTTCTACAGATGTTTTCATTAAGTAAAAATTAATAGTTAAATACAGGTTCGGAAAATAAATTTTTAACCTGACTTTTCCAGATTTCCAGATCTTCAGAAGAAGCTTTATCTGCTTTATCAAAAAATAAATGTCTGATGATTTCCAGTCCGGAGTACATGAAAATACCATGATCAGAAGTTAATGTCAGAGCTTTATCCATGCCTGCTTTTTCATATTCTTCATGAGATTTCCCATGAGTATTGAGAATAACGGTCTTTTTGCCTTTCAAAAGCCCTTTTTGGATGCCCTGATCATAGCGGTAAGCAAAACCATAACTGAAAACGCGGTCTATATAGCCCTTCATGATTGCAGGAAGACCTGTCCACCAGATAGGATAGATAAAGGTAATCTGCTCTGCCCATGAAATGTGCTCCTGCTCAATTTTTATATCATCTGATACTTTTCCCAAACGCTGTTCCTGCATATCAGCCAAGGAAAGAACCGGATCAAAACCGACTGCATAAAGGTCTCTCACGATAACTTCCTGATTACGGGATTGGAGTGTTTCAACAATAGTGTTTAAAAGATTGTGATTTAAACTGTTATCATTAGGGTGTGCGTAAATGATTAAATGTCTCATTACTTTGATTGTTTAGATTAATGAGACAAAAGTAGTCTGGTGTACGCTTCGAAAATTGTAAGAAAACGAAATAACCTATTTCGATTTTGGGTTGCAGATCTCCTGCTGGAATTTTAAATACTGAGCAGGAGAAATATTGATAAAATGCTTGAAATCATGAATAAGCTGGCTTTGATCATAATAACTGCATTCATCAATAATGGTAAACCATTTAATCTGATTTTGTTTTTCGGTTTCCTCTTCAATGATTTTGATGGCTTTTAAAAAACGGTTGTAACGGTTAAGCTCTTTTAAAGAATACCCAAACTGCTCTTTCTGTTTTCGCTGGATGTTTCTTTCTGTTTGATGAGTCTGTTCAGCAATAACTTTAACAGGGTTTAGAAGATCATTCTCAAAACTGCTCAGAAGCTGGCTGGTAATATCCCGATCCTGCAGATAAGGTCTGCAGAATTCTAAGATATGATTCACTTGTTCTGTAGTAGAATGTAATGCTGTCAACTGATGCCACAGATCTGTAAAACAGTTTTCTTTCAATAGTTCATCCGGATGTTTTACCGATTGCATAATGGATATTTTTCCAAAAAATCTGAAGAATGCATCATCTTTAAAATTGGCGACAAGAATAGAACATCCTGCCGGAAGCGTATAGTCAAAAGCTTGTCTCACCGGACCGAATACCATACATTTATCAATACTTATGATGGTTTTTTCCCGTGTAGACATCGTGGCACTTTCTCCGAAACAAAATAACAGGATCGTCTGATAAGTTGGCAAAAGTGTTTTGGTTACTGATATTTCAGAAGTATTTTCAGCAAAATAAAAATGAGTAAATACATTTTCAAATTCCTGAGGAACTGAAATTCTATACTCATTATATTCCGGTTGTAATTCCATCAATCTTAACATTAAAAGATAAGTGTTTTTGCCATTTTATAATTCATCATCGCAATTCCTTTTACATACACTGTTTGCTCCAGAACAACCTGAAAACCGTTTTTTTCAAAAAAGGGTCTGGCTGTTTTGCTCACATCAGCAGTAAGTTCTCTCTCATGATGCTGCAGGGCTTCTTTTTCAATCAAATTATAAAGCATTGAGGCAATTCCTTTATGCTGATAATCTTTGTGTACAAAAAGCAGGTCAATATAATTTCCCTGATCAAGAGTACAGAATCCTACTATTTTATTTTCGGTGAGAGCAATCAAAACATGTTGATCTCTCATCACTTTCATCCACCTTTCCTTGTTCTCTGCACCGGATTTCCATGCTTCAAGCTGTTGAAGATCATAGTCTTTTTTACATATCTCGTCTATAGTTGCGGTAAAAAGCTGCAGCATCTCCGGGAGATCATCATTCATCCCTTTTCTGACGGTCATGTTATGACTGTTGAATATATTGTTCTTCATAAAGTTTTTGCTGTTCTTTATTGAGAATCGGGTAGAAAAGATTCATCTGCAGAATCGTATAGTGCAATATTGCTTCTTTCTGACTGAGTTTTAATATAAGCCTGTTGTGGGTAAGCCAGTTGTCTGCAATGATGAAAATCTGTTCAACAAGACCCTCTATAATAAAATGAGGAACATCTTTCTGAAATATATTACTCTTCTGAAGATCTGAAAAGATCTGCTGAAATTCTTCTTTCCTGCTGAAATTAATCCCTTCATAGCTGGCTTTGATGTCGGGATTTTGATTCAGAATATCTATAAAATTGATGAAGATGAAACGATAAGAATAAAAAATTCTGCAGGTAGAATAAGTGAACTGATAAAGATCATCCAGCGTTTTATCCTCTGTTTTTTTCATTTGGTTCAGCAGCTCATCCATTTTCAGAGTAAGCTCAGAGAAAAGGATTTTAATGAGGTCTTCCGAATGTTTGAAATGATAATGCAGATTTCCCGCACTGATATTGAGTTCAGCTGCGATATGCCTGGTGGTAATATTGTTGTACCCCTTGTCATTATATAATTCCAGTGCTTTAGACAGAATTTTATCCTTGGTCTTCATTATCCAAAGATAAGAATATCAGAACGGATATAAATCATATTTTTAAAATTAGAACAATTGTTCTAATTTGATATATTTGCAGGATTAAATCTTATCAAAATGGAAGGGAAGCAAAAGTTCAATTATGAATCAGCAGATCAAACTGAAAAAGAAAATACAACAGACTCCCAGGAAGTTATATCAAAAATCCTGCAGGTAATTCTTGGGATCATAATGGCAGTACTGCATATGTGATGAGCAGAAGAATTTCATTTTGGTTCCTGATGGGATTGGCAGTTTGGGGACTCATTATTCTGCTGAGACGAAACGGAATTTTTATTCCCGTTATCAATGATCATTTTACAGATTGTATGACAGTTCCTATGTATTGTTATCTGATAGAATATATCATGAATTCTGTGCTGGGCTATCACTGGAAACCTGATCTGAAATTTGTATTGACTTCAGTGCTTTATCTGTCTTTTTTGTTTGAAGTGCTTTGCCCGAAACTATCCCCTCATTTTACAGGAGATTTTTGGGATGGCGTGGCTTATCTTGCAGGTGGAATGGTATATTACTTTCTTATTCTCCGGAGGGGCAATAAAAAAGCCAACAGTTCCACATCGTAAAAGGAGACTGCTGGCTGTGTTATAGTTTTTATCCTGGTTCTGTACTCGTTCCTGTAGTGTTTTTATTTCCTTTTTCAGCAGCAGATTTTCTTTCGGTTATGTATAGAAGACAATTATTGAATCCGGGATGTTACATAGGCAGGTAAATATTTTTTAAGTTCATAAATATTGAAGTTTTCTTTTGGTATTTTTGTGAAAGATTAAAACATACTCAGTTCAATGCATGACAAGCTTTTACAACATATTTATTCCGGCCATGATTTGAGTCAGGAAGAAACAGAAGCAGTCAAAAAATATTTTGAGCCTGTATCATTTTCAAAAAATACGATTATAGAAGAGGCGGGAAGAATACCTCAATATCTATATTATATTGTTTCAGGCTATCTCAGACTTTTTTATACCGATGAAAATGGTCATGAAGTAACCACGCATATCAATTGTCCGCCTGGATTTTTTACCTCTTATTCAGATTATATCAACAGTACAGTTTCTGAAAATAATTTAGAAGCGATCACCGATGCTCAACTTTTGAGAATTTCCCAAGAAAACCTGAATTTTTTGATCAGCCAAAGCCAGGCGATGAAGGATTTTAGTATTTCAATTTTCCAACAGTCGATTACCTATAACGAAAAACGTTCCAGAGAGTTATCTGTTTTAAATGCTGAACAGCGATACCTGAAACTCATGAATGATTATCCTGGCATCATTCAAAATGTTCCTATCCAATACATCGCATCGTTTTTAGGAATGAAGCCGGAAAGCCTGAGCAGAATCCGGAGGAAAATAATTAACTAACAAAAGTCAAGTGGTTCTGGAATAGGGAAGATGAACTTTGCAGCATTAAAATTAATGTAATGACAAAGAATAATGTAAGTCTTGTTTCAGGAGCCAATGGACATCTGGGAAATAATTTAGTCAGATTTTTACTTGAAAAAGGGATTCCGGTAAGAGCTGCTGTAAGAAATACAAAAAACAAAAAACCTTTTGAAGGATTGTATTGCGAGCTGGTACAAGCGGATATTACCGATAAAGCTTCTTTTGTAAAAGCACTGCAGGGAGTGGAAACATTCTATGCTGTAGGCGCTTCTTTCAAATTATGGGCTAAAGATCCTAAAAAGGAAATCTATGAAGTAAACATCAATGGTACCCGGAATACTATTGAAGCTGCCGCAGAAGCAGGCGTAAAAAAAATAATATATGTAAGTTCTATTGCTGCTCTCAATTATACAAATTTACCTACCAGAGAAAGCAATGGTTATAATCCGGATCGCAGAGATATGTATTATAACTCTAAGAATGACGGGGAGAAACTGGCATTTGACCTGGCTTCAAAACTAGGAATAGAATTAGTTTCAGTAATGCCTTCTGCGATGATTGGTAGTAAGGCATTTTTACCGTTAAATGTTTCCTATGGAGTTCTTAAATTAATTTTGAATAGAAAAATTCCGGTAGACACTAAAATTACGCTGAACTGGATTGATGTGAAGGATGTTGCAGAAGGATGCTATCTGGCCGCTGAAAAAGGACGTTCGGGTGAACGTTATATTCTTGCCAATGAAAAATGCATGACGATCACGGATACAACTATTCTTGCCAATACCCTCTATCCTGAACTGAAGCTGAATATTCCCCGTTCCGTTCCCAAAGGAATCCTGTTTACGATTGCTGGTCTCATGGAGCTTACCGCAAAATTGAGTGGAAAACCGCCCGTACTTACCCGAAAAGATATTGCCATGTTTTCAGGATTACAACAGGATTTTGATATTTCTAAAGCAAGAAATGAATTAGGATTCAATCCTAAAAGTCCTGAACAGGCTGTGACAGAAGCTTTAGAGTATCTCATGAAAAATCCTGAAATGCTGCGAGAGGTTTAAGAAGCCTCTTTTTATTGATTCTCAAGTTTGATGATAGAACCTTTGTAAAACTTAGTCAGATCATACAGATCAGTAAAATAATGCTGAAGATCCGGGATGATGGCAGGATCAAAATCTTTCAAATTACACTGGTCTTCAGCCAGAAGATATAAAGACTGGTTATCCGGTTTCAGATATTCACAAAGGATATTATCCGGATGCTGTTCTCTGTTGATAATCTCTGTCAGAAAAATCCCGTAGATCAGGAATTGATTGAAATTTTTGGAATCTACAATATAATTCATATCCTGCTTCAGAAGTTTTTCATAATCTGAAAGAATCTGAAGGAAATTTTCGGCATGAATGTTAGTCGGAATTTCATAAAAAAGATCAATACCATTGATGAAAAGCTGTGTTTTGGTTTCCTCATGATCTGAAGAATACACCTTATGAAACCATTGAAAAATAAGCAGAAGTTCTTCCTGGCTAAGTTCTTCAACAGAATCTTTTACTTTTTCTTTAATTGTTTCAAGGGTATTTTTCGCTTCAGGCGCAAGGAATTTCAGAATATTTTCTTCTTCACGGCTGAGCTTATTGTACAAATTTATTTTGGCAATAATGGGATTGGTTTTGATGAAATACAGTTCTTCCGCCATAGGTATTTACCAAATTAGATTTCAAATGGTTATTTAAATATACAAAATATGCTTCAACCATATGAAAAAAAATAATATGCAATGAATGGTATGGCTATTTTACTGTTTCATGCAGCGCTATTCTGTTGCCTTCCGAGTCTTCAAATTCTGCTACTGCAAAACCGTATTTTTCATCTATCCTTTTGGGGTAAAGAACAGAACCTCCATGTCGTAGAACTTTTTCCAATGTTTGGTCAATATTTTCTGCTTTAAAATAAATAATGACACCATTTTTGGAGGGTTTGTAGACATCTCCTTTAGCTAATGCACCTGTAATGCCACTGTTTTTTTCTTCAAATGGAAACAATGCCATCTCATAGCGGTCTATGATTTCTTTCTCAAAACTAAAGTTGAAAACAGCAGAATAGAACTTTTCAGCACGCGCCAGATCATGCACGGGAATTTCAAAGTAGACGACAGGATTGGAGGATTCCATATTTTTTAAAAGATTAGGTTTCTGTGATTGACTGCAAGATACGGTTAGCAATATAAATATCAAAAAGAGCGACAGTGATTTCATGATTGGAAGTTTAAATGGCAGATGGTATTTCCTGAATCTAAAATAAAGTTTTTATCTCAATTTCAAAAATAGATAGACTTATCTATTTTTTATCTACATTTGTAAAAATTTTCACGATGAAAAAAGAAAAAGTACGCGAGAGGATTATCAGGGTTGCTTCAGAATTATTTTATAAGCAAGGGTATAATTCTACGGGGATCAATCAGATTATTGCAGAAGCGGATATTGCCATTGGATCTTTGTACAATCATTTTTCATCCAAAAATGATCTTCTTCAGGCCTATCTTATCAAAGAGGAGCTTGGCTGGTTTGAAGGATATGAAAACAGTATATCCAGGATTTCAGACCCGAAAGAAAAACTTCTTGCCCTCATTGATTACAGAAAAAAATTGCAGCAGGCCTCAAAATTTGCAGGCTGTCATTTCATTAAAATTGTCTCCGAAATAGGAGAGGGCAATCCTTCTGTTTCCGCTTTTGCCATACAGCATAAAGAAAAGCAAAAGGATTTGATCAGAACACTTGCCAATGAATATGGAACAGAGGCAAAGCTGGCTGACACAGATTCAATAGCAGATCATATTTTTCTGTTAATCGAAGGAGCTGTTGTTACCTCTACGATCAACAAACAAACTGATTCTTTTGACCAGATAAAAAAAATTGTTCAGGGTTTATTGCCCTAATTTTTTTTAAATATTTAAAAATAGATATATCTATATAAAAATGAAACATAAGTATTTGAAATTATTAGTGATACTGTTGGGACAGTTGTTAACAATCATGGATGTTTTTATCATCAATGTGTCTATACCTTCCATACAGCGTGACCTTCATGCTTCTCATGGAGAAATGCAGTTTATGATTGCCGCTTATCTTATAGGATTTGCTTCTTTACTGATTACAGGAGGCAGATTGGGAGATCTGTACGGAAGAAAAAGGATTTATATTTTCGGATTGATTGCCTTTATGATAAGTTCTATTGCGTGCGGAGTTTCTGTAGGAGCTGGTCAGCTGGTAATTTCAAGGTTTGTACAAGGAATCAGTGCTGCCATGATGGCGCCTCAGGTACTTTCCATGATACAGATTTTATTTTCCGCTCATCAGGAACGCACCAAAGCGATGGGATGGTATGGAATTACTATCGGGATTGCAACCGTTTTGGGACAGTTTCTGGGAGGATACTTTTCATCTTTGACTGTTATGGAAGAGCCATGGAGACTTATTTTTCTGATGAATATTCCCATCTGCTTGCCCGCTATTTTTCTTAGCCTGAAATTATTGAACGAATCTAAAACGCCTGTAAAACAATCTTTCAATGCTGGTGGAGTTCTCATTCTTTCTGCAGGATTGTTCTGTGCAACTTATGCTTTAACAATGTCTGAACATGAAGGTCTTCATTTCAAAAATGTTTCATTAATGATTATTTCTGGTGGAATTTTATTCAGTTTTATAAAAAATCAGAAGAAGAGAATCCAAAATGAACGTTCCTATCTGATTGATTTTGAATTATTCCGTTATCAAAATTTCAATTTGGGAATTGTGGCGGTTTCTTTCTTTTTTATTATGCTGGATTCCTATTTTTATATTCTGTCTCTGTTTTTTCAGTATGGACTAAAGATGAGTCCGTTAGAGGCAGGAGAGATTATTGTTTTTCAGGGATTTGGTTTTATTTTAGCTTCAGTCATTTCTGTAAAACTCATTTTGAAATATGGGAAAAAGGCCCTGATGGCAGGGCTTAGCTTTATTATTTTGATTCTTATGCTTCAGTTATTTTTATTCAGAATGCAGACTGATTTTCCCGTTTTCTGTCTGCTTTTATTTTTGCATGGGCTGGGAATAGGATTTATTATTCCTTCACTGGCGAATATTGCTTTGTCAGGAATGTCTGAAAAACTGGTTGGAAATGCTTCCGGGGTTTATAATACTTTTCAACAGATTGCTGCTATAGTCGGGATTGTTGCTGTAGGAAGTATTTTCTATTATTTTCTGGGAACAAAACCTGCCGTACAACAGTATCACAATGCCTTTTCCGTTACTTTACTGATTAATATTCTCTGTTTGATTTTTGTAATGGCCTGTATTTTTAAGGTTCCGGACTATGTTCTTCCTGAAATAAAAAGCAGGAAATAAAACTAAGGTTTTTTTGCTGAGGTTTTGATTTCTTGTAAAGCAGCCTTAGCAATATTTCGGGTAACCTCTGTAGGAGAGTGGCAGTCACAATTGCTGAGCCCTATCACATAGAGATCTTCACCTGGAATGTAAATTCCCATGCTTTTAAATCCAAAAACACTTCCTCCATGCTCACGATCAGGTGTTCCGTTAATTTCTTTCAGATGCCATCCGTATCCATAGGTAAACTCTTCACCATTGTTCAGCTTATATTTTTGAAAAGCTTTTTGGGTTTCTTTTGAATTCAGTAAAGTATTTTGATTCAGAGCTTGCTGCCATTTCAGCATATCATCTGCGGTAGACATCAACGAACCGGAAGAAAACGGAACACTGAAACTAATCACGGTTTTATTCACAAACCCCTGTTCTTTTTTGTGATAGCCGTAAGCTCTCTGAGGAATTACTTTTCTGTCGGAAGCGTAATAAGAATGGCTCATTCCTGCTTTATCAAAGATATTTTTCTTAATAAAATCCTCATAAGAAGTTCCGGAAACCAGTTCAATGATGTATCCCAACACGACATACCCGGAGTTATTGTAATCAAACTTCTCTCCTGGTGCAAAGTCGACAGGTTCGTTTTTGAAAAAATTGACCATTTCTTCAGGCTTCATTTCTTTTTGAGCAATAGAAGGCAAAGATTTTATTTTCGTAAAATCTTTAATTCCCGAAGTATGGGTCAGAAGGTGGTGAATGGTAATTTTATCTCCGTTAGGATAATCTTTGATGTATTTCGAAACGGGATCATTAACATTAAGTTTTCCCTGCTGTTCAAGCATCAGAATCGCCACAGCAGTAAACTGTTTGGTCATTGATCCGATCTGGAAAACCTGATCCGATGTCATATTGACATTGAGTTCGAGATTGGCTTTTCCAAATGCCTTACGATAGAGACTTTTTCCGTTTTGAGAAATTAAAAAAACACCTCCCGGTTCCTCTTTATTTCCAAATTCAGTCTGGATAATACTGTCAATTTTCTTTTCATATCCTTTTGTTTGTGCCTCCATTGTTTGAGTTAAAAATGGCAGCAAAACAAAAGCGGTTATCAATTTTTTAATAATCATAAGTATGTAATTTGTTATACAAAGATATGGTTTATTTTTATTACTATGTTATACAATATAGTTGTTGATGTAAATTTTAATTCCTCTATAATCCAGGATCCTTTTAATGATTATTGTATCCGTTTGGTTTTTAATCGAACTCCTGTGGAAATGATAAGTAAATGATACTGATGGTCATCACCATTTAAGAACTGATAACCGTCCTCAGATTCCGGGTTGTCGAAAAAAGAATGTTGTGATTCAGGATAAATTTTGGTTTTTTCACCGTCTTTATCAAGGATATAAAGGAAATGATCTTCTAAGATAACAGTGAAAACCTGTGACTGATCTGCTTCAAGAGCAAATTTTCCGGTGTATTGTTTAAGAATTTCATCCGGAACTTCAATGGCTTTTTTGTTAATTTTCTGAGGAATTTGATAAGGCTGGCCGTTTAAAAGGTTAATAATATCTTCAGTCACTTTCTGAAATGGAATATCTGTGAAATTTGAGGTGAAAATAAAAGTAATACCAGATTTTAAATCCTGATAATAATAGGCTCTGTAGCCAGGCCGGCCTCCTGCCTGTATCAATTGACTGTTGTTTCCAAACATTTTAAGAGCAAGATCTTTTTTGAGATGTTTTCCTGAAATAAGTTGTTTGCTAAAACTATAAAGATCATCCGTTGTCGAAAAATAGTTTCCGGTTTCAAACCTGTTGATACTGTTCTGAGAAACCGGTGTAATTTTACCATTTTCACTTGAAAATCCATAAGCAAAATCCGATAATGACTTGGCAGAGTTGAACTCACCCGTATTTTTTAGCTGATACTTTTTGATGATTTCTGTCTGAATGAAATCCCAATACCCTTTATCCGATACTTTACCAATAATGTAGTGAAGAATAAAATATCCCACATTTGAATATAAAGTTTGTGTTCCAGGCTCGAATTGCAATGTTTCTTGCCTGGCAAGTTCTATTATTTTGTCAAGACTGAGATGATCATATTTTTCATAATCTTTGATTTCTCTTGGAAGCCCGGATTGATGAAATAAAAGATTCTCAATAGAAATTTTTTCACCATTGGGAAAATCTCTGATGTATAGATTAAGAGGATCTGAAAGCTTGAGTTTTCCCTGCTCAGCAAGTTTTAAGATTCCATATTTTACAAAGATCTTGGAAACGGAAGCAATGATAAATTTACTGTTTCTGTTCACCTGTAATGCTTTGTCTTCATGGGAAATGTTATATGTTTTATCAAGAAGGATTGTATTGTTTTTGGCAATTTTTACATTCCCATTAAAATTTTTCAGATTGGTCAGCGCTGTAAAATAGCGATCCAGCTCTTTCCCATATTGCTGAGCAGAAAACTGGAGGGAAAAAATAAACAGGAAGAAAAAGCTCAAGAACTTCATAATAGGTAATTTGAGGTCAAACAAATATACATTTTAATCAGTTATGAATACTTTTTCACAGAGTTGCCTCTAATTTCCTGATGGGAATGGGATCTTAATTGATGATAAATAATTGTAATGTAATCAGATTTTTATCTGATTTACTTTTTATTCTCGCGCATTGCTTTAATCAGTCTGTCATTACGTTGATCTGCTCTTGCATTATTTAAAGAAAGTACTGCCCAGATTGCGGCAGGAAGCCATCCGATCAGAGTGATCTGTAAAATCAGACAGATAATTCCGGTGAGAACTTTTCCACGGACCATGAAAGATAAGAAAGGAAGTAATATGGCTAGTAACATGATTTTAAGTTTTTAATTGAACTGATTTTTTACTGGGACTGAGGATCAAAATACGCTTTAAAAGTAAGAGGATCTTCAATGGTATCCTCGGCTTCTTCAAGATATTCCAGATACTCTTCCTGATGTTTCTCCATATAAATAAGCACAATGGCCAGGTTTACAAAAAGATTTTTGTCTTTAGAACCCAAATCTAATGCCATTTTTAAGTAGGCCAGGGCCTTTTCATTTTCACCCATATCAGAATAAACAGCACCAATACTAATTAAAGCTGCCGTATTTTTAGGCTCAATAAGCAAAATTTCATCTAATTCTTTGACCAATAGATCGTTTAAGGTGTCCCAATGGTCTTCATTTTCCCATCTTTTAGCCTGAAGTTTTTTTACGTTTTCTAATCTTAGTGTTATACTGCTCATTATTTAAAATTACAGAATGGATGTTTATTTATAAAGTACAAATTTAGCTTTCTTAGAATAGATATGCTGTTTTTTTAAGAGTAAAAAGAATTTCAGTATTTTTTATTCTTTAAGTCCATCCAGTATCGCTGCTTTCAGTATTTCAATGTTGATATCTTTCAGAGCTTTGAATTTAATACAATATCCTGTTACGCTGGCTTTACCTATTTTTTTTCCATACGTTTCGGATAAATATTTTTTATCACTGATGTTCATAACATAGATTGAGATACCGGTTGTATTGGCGCTCATTCCGATCAGGTAAAAGTCCCTTGTTTTTCCACCTGCATATTGCAAGGTATACAATCCATATCCGATATTAGGATTAGAAACAGTTTTATTTTCACTGTCTTTACCATCAAGAAACCATAGCTGGCATTCCGGCATGAGCTCAAGAATGGTTTGGTGAAGTTCCTGCATGTCATTGCGTTTTGGTTCAGGCTGGCTGTGGATATAATTTTGGATTTGTTCTTGGATGGTCATGTGAAATTTAGATTATTTTGTATTGTAGAAAATCCTGATTAATATTAACTTTATACTATGTAAGAGCTCTTTTTAGTTGATAAAATGGAAAAAGTTTCTTTCATTTATATTGATACTATTTTCATTCTTAGTATACCATTCTACAAATTTATTATATTCAGTTTCATTTTTTTGAAACCAGCTTGAAAATTCATCTTCAGCCCCCATTTGAAATAAATAATGATTGTAGGCATCAAAAATATTATTTTTAGACATTAGATCCTGGTAGTCGAAAAGTATATTTGGATAATCTTTGTTGTCTTTTTCGAAATATGATTTCAAGAACCCCTGTCTTACTTTGGATAATGTATCCAGATTGAATTCTTCTGCTTTTGAATGTAATAACCCATAAATAAACCACTTACCAAACATTAAACATAAAGGAAGGTTTTTGTCTGTTGGGGTCATACTCATTTGCTTACAAAGATTCAGTTCTTTCATCTCTCTGTTTTCAAATACTATCGAATTTTTATAAGCATCAAATAAATTTTTACTCATTTCTCTAGATCTATCAGTAGTTCTTTCAAGGTTGAGAAAAATTTCTCCATAAATTAAACCGGGAACTTTATCATCAGAATTAAGATAAAGGTTTGCAATTCTGTAATAATTAGATGGATATTTTGGGTCTACAGAAATTCCTTTTTGATAAGACGCAACAGCTTTATTGTACTCTTTTTCTAGTTCATAAACGACTCCTTTTTCCAGATATAATAATCCCTTATTTGGAAATTTTTCAATTCCTGAATCATAGATTTCTATTGCTTTTTTGGGGTTATTAAGATTATCATAAGAATTTCCCCAAAGAGAATAAAGCTGAACACTTATCTCTTTATAGTTTTGTAATTTCTCTGCAATTTCTATTGCCTTTTTATAATCCTTTTTTAAATAATTAGCGTACGCAATTTCGTAAGGATAATTAAAATTTTCAGGATCTAATTTTTGACTTTCCTCAAGCAGCATAATGCTCTCTTCAATCTTTCCGTTGTCCATTAGCTTAACGGCTTCATTACCTTTTTGCAAGGCAATTTCTTTATTGTTTTGAGCTAAAGATAAATTACTTAAGAGAACGGTTAAGACTAAAATTTTGAATGTATTTCTCATGGTAAAAAGTATTTAGAGTATGGTTATTTGTCGTGTTTTATTTTTTAATACTGAGTTTTAGTTTTCTGTTCATTCCGTCCATCCAGATACTCTCTCCATTTCCTGTGATCAATAGGGTACCAAGCTTCATATTTATTGTTTGGCCAGTAAGAGTTAGGCTTTTACCAATGAACTTTTTCAAATCTTCATTTTGCAGATTTTCTTTTGCCGTTTCTTTTGGGCTTGAACAGTCATAAGTGCAAAATAAACTGAGAATTAAAAATCCTTTTATTATCAGTGATCTTCTCATAATTTTTTATCAATTAATTTGAACTTATATAGGCTGGCTAATTTATATATTTTCATGGAGGTATTAAGGTCAAAAAAAAAGAACAGCAATCGCCGTCCTTTTTACATTTATTTTTTCTGTCACAATCTGAATATATACATCCTATCCAAATGCTCTTTTCAATAAGCTCTCTACTTTCGGCTCGCTGCCTCTGAAATTTTTATAAAGCTCCATTGGATCTTTTGTTCCACCTGAAGACAGCAATACTTTATACTTGGCCGCAATCTCAGGATTGAAAATTCCGTTTTCCTTGAAATACTGGAAAGCATCAGCATCCAGAACTTCTGCCCATTTGTAAGAATAATATCCTGCAGAATATCCTCCCTGGAAAATATGAGAGAAACTTGGACTCATTGCCGTTTCTGAATTTGAAGGATAAAGTGTGGTTACTTTGGTATACTTATCTTCAAACTCTTTTACACTTTCATTCTGTAATTCTTCAACTTTCGTATGATAGTTCATATCCAGAAGTCCGAAGCCTAATTGTCTTAATGTTTGGTAGCCTTCCATAAAGTTTTTAGACTGCTCAATCTTTTCAATTTTTTCGTCAGGAAGTACTTCTCCTGTTTTATAATGCTTTGCAAACGTTTTTAAGAACTCAGGTTCATAACAGAAGTTTTCCAGAAACTGTGATGGAAGTTCCACAAAATCCCATTTTACAGATGTTCCGGAAAGGGTAGGATATTGGGTATCCGCCATCATTCCGTGAAGAGCATGCCCGAATTCATGGAACAAAGTAGTCACTTCCTGGAATGTCAGTAAGCTAGGGGTATCTTTTGTCGGTTTGCTGAAGTTGCAGACAATGGAAATATGCGGACGGGAATTCTCACCGTTTTGTTTGTACTGATTTTTGTAGCTGGTCATCCATGCACCGGCTCTTTTTCCTTTTCTTGGAAAATAATCAACGTATAAAAGAGATTTGTAAGTCCCGTTCTCTTTTACTTCATATACTTTTACATCCTCGTGGTATTTCGGAATATCATTTCTTTCCTCAAAAGTTAATCCGAAAAGTTGTTCTGCCAACCCGAATACAGCATCCTGTACCTGATCTAACGGGAAATAAGGTTTCAGTTCCTCATCATTCAGGTCATATTTCTCTTTACGAAGTTTTTCAGCATAAAATGCGTGATCGTAGCTCTGTATTTCTTCAATTCCGTCAGCTTTTGCTAAAGATTTTAATTCTTCAATTTCTTTATCAGCATAAGGTTTTGCTTTGGTTAGAAGTTCATTCAAAAAGTCAATAACTTTTACCGGAGACTTAGCCATTCTCTCTTCAAGAACAAAATCTGCATAGTTTTTATATCCGATAAGCTCAGCTTTCTGTTGTTTAAGAGTAAGCAATTCTTTAATCAGATTCTGGTTGTCATATTCTCCGCCGTCAAAAGATTTTTTACCATTGGCTAAGGCGAGTTCCTTTCTCAGTTCACGATTTTCGGCATAGGTCATAAACGGAATATAGCTTGGATACTGTAACGTCACTACCCAGCCTTCAAGATTTCTTTCTTTTGCTTCCTCCGCATATTGATCGATGATGGCTTCAGGAATTCCTGCAAGATCTTCTTTATTGGTAATATGTTTAAAATAAGCATTGGTAGAAGCCAGTACATTTTGTCCGAACTGTAAAGACTTTAAAGAAAGATCCATACTGATTTTCTTTAGTTTTTCTTTGTCTTCCTCATTCAATAAAGCTCCGCTTCTTACAAAACCTTTGTAGGTTTCATTCAAAAGCATTTCCTGCTCTTCGTTGAGATTATAATTTTCCTTTTCATCATATACTTTTTTGATTTTGTTGAAAAGGGCTTCGTTTTGAGAGATTTTTGAAGAATATTCTGTTAAGATCGGGGAAACTTCCTGAGCAATTTGCTGAATCTCGTCGCTGGTTTCCGCAGAATTTAAGTTGAAAAAAATATTGGATACCACATCCAGCTGCTCTCCTGAATAGGCCAGTGCTTCAATTACATTTTCAAAAGTAGGTGCTTCAGGATTGTTGACAATAGCCTCAATTTCTTCTTCAGATTTTTGAATCAATTCCTGAAATGCCGGAAGATAATCTTCATTTTTGATGGCATTGAATGGTGCCGAATGGTATGGAGTGTTAAATTTTTCTGTTAAAATATTCATTTTTGATCTTTTTATATAAGGTAAATTTAATGATTCATTGGGAATCAAAGCTGAAACGCGCAAAAATAATGCCTCACTGGCGGGTTATGACAAAAATACCTTATCTTTATTTAATCTTGTCATATGGAAAGAGGGAGTGATGTGGGAATATTTAATTTTGAGAACAGATTTAAAAGTCATCATTAAAATAAATAACCTTAAATATATAGACTATGAAAACACTCTTAAAAATTATTGGTACCATCATCGTACTGATTATTATCTATGCTGTCATTGCCATGCTCACTTTCAGTAAAGATTACCACTATGAAAAATCTATTGTAATCAATGCACCACAGGAAAAAGTATGGAGCTATACAGGGAATTTAAAAGGATATAACCAATGGGATCCTTTTTCTAAAGCTGATAAGAATATTGTCATTACGTATTCCGGAAACGGAGATAAAGTAGGAGATTCCTATCACTGGAAAGGAGATAAAAATGTGGGTGAAGGAGAGCAATCCATTACTGAACTGATACCGAACCAGAAAATGAGTACAAAACTTCACTTTATAAAACCTTTTGAAGGAGATATGAAAGCTAATTTCATGTTGGTTCCTGAAGGAAGTGGTACCAAAGTAACCTGGATGATAGATAACGAACTGACTCCCATGATGAAGGTTATGAAACCTTTGATGAATGGCAATATGGACAAAATGTTCAGCCAGGGGCTGGGCGATCTGAAAAAACTTGCTGAAAAATAATAAAGAAGCCTTGTAAACTTTACAAGGCTTTTTTATTACAGATCATTATTGGAACTGAATCCCATTTTTTTTCTCCTTTATTTTTGTAAGCGTTATTTTTGTAAAGCCAAAGAAATATTATTCTAAAAATATTATCTTTATATAAAGAATAGATTGTATGGAGAAGATTGTATTTGAAAAAAGTGATATCAGAGACTTTGTAAAGACTACCATCGCAGAGAAAATTGAAAAATTAAAAAACTTTATCGAATTTACCCTGGAAGCCAGCCGTGACATCAAAAAAACTCCGAAATATGACAGCATGAGAGAAGAAATGCAGGAGGAGATCTATCAGATGCAGCGACAATTGGGAGCTTTGAATGATCTTAAAAGAAATATGGCAAAAGTTCTCAATACGGCCACTGAAAGAGTACAGCTCGGTTCGTTGGTCATTACCAATAAAGCCAGATTTTATATTTCTGTGTCACTGGGAGAATTCTTTTTTGAAGGAGACAGGTTCTATGCCATATCTCCGGAAAGTCCTATGGCTAAAGAGATGATGGGCAGAAAGAGCGGTGATGAATTTACTTTAAACAAAATCCATCAGAAGATTGTTGAAGTATTGTAGAATATAAATCTTTATATACAGGCTTTGAATAGGAAACCTTATGAGAAATGGTTTTCTATACTCTTTTTTTAGTCTTTTTTATCCTGAAAAGGTTAGTCATCATCAGGAAGTAAATACTTAACATTTTAAATGGAAGAGATTGAATTCCATGTTGTAAATTTGCAGGTATGAATAATGCATCCATTTTAAAAGAAATCATAGAGCAAAGAAGAAGTATTTTTCCAAAAGATTATACTGATACAGAGATATCTCAGGAAGTGTTGGAGGAAATTTTAAATGCTGCCACATTTGCTCCTAATCACAAACGTACCAAACCTTGGCGTTTCAAAATATTCAAAGGAGAAGAAAAAGCACAGCTTGCGTCAGAAATGCAGGCCATCTATAAGGCAGTTACATCAGAACAGCTTTTCTTAGAGAAAAAATACAACGATATTGGTTTTAAAATCAATAAAGCTGATGCTGTAGTTTCCATTGTTGTCAATTTCAGCGGAATGGTTCCTGAGTGGGAAGAAATAGCGGCTACCTCAATGGCAGTTCAGAACATGTATCTTACCTGTACTGCAAATAATATCGGATGCTACTGGAGTTCTCCTAAAATTGTAGAGGAGTTGAAAAACTCTTTAACCATTGAAGAAAACCAGAAATGTCTGGGACTTTTCTATATGGGAACAATATAATATGGTTTTAATATAACAATCTGAAAATTTACCAATGTAACAATCAGTTAAAAAAAGGACCAAAATATTGTTTCCCTATTAGATTGATAAATTGTTATATTTATTAATTGTTAAATTAGAATTTTTGTTTATCTTTGCACTCTTAAATATTTAACTGGGACGAGTTCCCGTAAAATTCAAACATTATGTCAGTAAAAATCAGATTACAAAGACACGGTAAAAAAGGAAAACCTTTTTTCCACATCGTGGTTGCAGATTCTAGAGCTAGAAGAGATGGTAGATTCATCGAAAAACTAGGAACTTACAACCCAATTACTAATCCGGCAACTATCGAATTGAACGTTGATTCGGCTGTACAGTGGTTAAACAACGGTGCTCAGCCTACTGATACTGCTAGAGCTATTCTATCTTACAAAGGTGCTCTTTACAAAAAACACTTACAAGGTGGTGTAGCTAAAGGTGCTTTTGACGAAGCTGAAGCTGAAAAAAGATTCAATGCTTGGGTAGAAGCTAAAGATTCTAAAGTACAAGGTAAAGTAGAAGGTTTAGCAACTGCTAAAGCTGACGCTAAGAAAGCTGCTTTAGAAGCTGAAGTAAAAGTAAACGAAGCTAGAATTGCTGCTGCTGCACAAGTTGAAGCTGATGCTAAAGCTGCTGAAGAAGCTGCCAACGCACCTGCTGAAGAAGTTGTTGCTGAAGCTACAGAAGGAGAAGCTCCTGCTGCTGAAACTGAAGAAAACACTGAAGCTTAAGAACAAACCCTGTTATGCGTAAAGAAGATTGCTATTTTTTAGGTAAAATCACACGCAGACATGGACTTGCGGGTAACGTAATTCTTAAATTGGATACCGATCAACCCGAGCTTTACAATAAATTGGAATCAATATTCGTTGAAATCAACGGATTATTGGTTCCATTTTTTATTGAAAAATCATCATGGAGCAAACTGGATGCTCTGAATCTTGCATTCAAAAACTCTTCTGAGGCTATGGTGGATCAGGTGTTGGGTAAAAGTGTTTACCTTCCGCTTACTTCACTGCCTAAACTTTCAGGAAAACAATTCTATTACCACGAGATCATCGGATTTGAAATTTTTGATCAAAATGATAGCAACTGTGGGGTGATCAGATCTGTAAACGATCAGACAGCACAGGTATATTTCATTACCAATCTGGATGGAAAAGAAGTGGTTATTCCTATGATCAAAGACTGGATTCTTGAAGTTGACAGAGAAGAAAGAACCATCAAAATGGAACTTCCTGAAGGTCTTATTGATGTTTTTCTTATTCCTTCAAAGAAAGACGAATAGTTTTGCAATAAGCAATAAGCAATAAGCAATAAGCAATAAGCAATAAGCTATTCTTTCACTATTTTCACATTACTATTTTCATTACTGATTATTCATTACTCATTTTTAATGCGGGTAAAAGATAATCCTGTACTATTTTTTCGGATTGCTGATGGGCATAAGGCTTGTTGTAAGCTTGCGCTGTAATCACGATGACAACAGGAATTTTCGTAAAAATAATAATTTTGTTCCCTCCATTTCCACTGGACTGGAAAGCTTCATAATTATTGTTTCCTACTGTATAAAATTTTCTCCAGAATAAATATCCATATCCTTCAAAATCAGGATTATCTGTGAAGTAATTGGTGAAAGATTTCTTAATCCAATCCTGAGTCAAAATCGTTTTCCCATTCCAGATTCCGTTATTTTTATACAGTTGCCCGAATTTTGCAAAATCAAGAGCTCTCATGCGTAATCCTCCGGCCAGAGAAGGCTTTTGCTGTGGAGTAAACTGCCATTTGTAATTCGTAATTCCAAGAGGATGAAATAGTTTTTTATCTGCATAGTTTTTCAGACCTTGTGGAACTGTTTTATCTAAAATATCTCCGGTTAACACAACTCCGGCCGTGAAATAACTCCAGTTTTTTCCTATCGTATTCTCAGTCATCGGCAGATCCAGAGTAAATTTTACCCAGTTTTCAGTGGGATACATATTTTCTTCATTTCCGGGAGAATCATAATTCTCATCGTTTCCATCAAATCCGGAACTCATGGTTAATAAGCTTTTTAGGGTAACATTTTCTTTTTGAGAAGAATTGTTTTTAAACTGATTCAGGTTATAAAATTCCTTCAGATTTTGATCTTCACTTTTTAAATATCCTTCTTTGATCGCAATTCCTGTTAATGCCGAAGAAAATGATTTTCCTACTGAGCGGGTGTCCTGCAGAGAGTCTCTTCCGGAGCCGTTGAAATATTCTTCAAGAAGTAATTTCCCTTCTTTGATAATGACAATTCCTGTTATATTTTTAAACCTGTTTTCTGCAATTTTCCTGTTCAGAGATTTGATGATCTCCGTATTGATTTTCTCATGAGAAATCTTCCATCCGCTATTGGATTGAATAGGCTGAATAGCGATTTGCTGCTCCGAAATATTTTGAACTGGAACAGTAAGGTTGATTTGTCCTTCTGCAATAACAGGTCCTGTTTTGATTGTGGAAACATTGAGATAAGGCCGGATTTCAATGTTTAGAACATGGTTTCCCGGCGAAAGTGCATCAATTCCATTATGGGCCATATAAAAACGCATCCATAAATATCTTCCCCATGAATCTTCATTTTTACTGCTGAGAAGAGGAATTCGCAATGTAGTTTTGACTTTTTTATTTTCTGCTGTACCTGCTCCTGTATTGAGATTTTCTGTATAAATCAGCTTTCCGTCCACATAAAATGAGAACTGATAATTTCCTTTTTTGAGAAGTTCTTCTGCTGTCCAGTTGGGTTCAAGCTGATGCAGATTGTTGACAAGAGAGTTATCAAAGAAAGCATGAATGGCAAGATCTCCGTTTTCCTGAAACACAGAAGAAGTGAGGAAGTCCGAATATTTCAGGTTTTCAAGAGCTATAGTTTTATTAACGAAAACAATCTTACCAACATTATTTTTTTGAATCGGATTTTCAATTTTTTCTGGATTGACTATGTTTTTGTTTTGTCCGTGATAAAGATAAAATGTAAAAATAAAGATCAATAATAGAACAGGTTTCATTGCTAGAAGTATTTAAACAAAAGTAACAAACTTCTTCATGGTAAAATAGAATGAAATTAACATTACTGTTTTATTTGCGATCTATTCTAATTGAACAATTTTCTAAATTCTCCAGGAGACTGATTCGTCTTTTGTTTAAAGAGTTTACTGAAAGACTGCGGATGTTCAAATCCCAATTCATAAGCAATTTCACTCACCGATAAATTTGTGGTACTCAAACGCTCTTTGGCGGAATCAATTAATCTATTCTGAATATGCTGCTGTGTATTTTGCTGCGTATGCAAACGGAGCAGTGTTCCCAGATAGTTGGGAGAGATATTCATCTGCTCGGCAATGGTTTTTACTGATGGAATACCATTTTCAAGGAGATTTCCGTTTTCAAAATATTGAGAAAGGATATCTTCGAATTTGTACAATAATTCATGACTTGATTTTTTTCTGGTGAAAAATTGACGTTCATAAAAACGGTCAGAGTAAACCAGCAATAATTCAATCTGGGCGATAATCAATTCCTGGGTAAATTTATCCGTATTGGACTGATATTCGCGTTCAATATTTTTAAAAATCTCTACAAGGATTTTCTCTTCCTTATCAGAAAGGAAAAGTGCCTCTTTTACCTGATAACTGAAGAAATCATATGATTTTATTTTTCTGGTTAACGAAGTATTCCACAGAAAATCAGGATGAATAAGCAATAAAAATCCTGTGGGTTCTACCTCAATATCCGGATTGATTTCAAGACTTAAATATTGCTGTGGCGAAACAAAACACAACACTCCTGAATCAAAATCATATTGCTGTTGCCCATAATTGAATTTTGGAGTGACATTCTTTTTCAAACCAATTGAATAAAAACACTGAATCCACTTCAGCTCTTCATTGTCAACGATATAACGAACCTTGCTGTAATCTATCACACTGATCAACGGATGCTCAGGATTAGGAAGCCCACAGAAAGTATGAAAATCTGATATAGAATTAAAACGAACGGGTTGTTTCATAAGAGCTAAGTTAGTTGTTTTTGTAAAAAGTGTATTGCATGATCTTAAAAAGTCTTCGGCTCCGCGCTGACTGACTTTTGTAACACTTTATATTTAATTCATCTGTATAAATTGAAACATCAAGTATTAGGAATGTCACCCTGAGCGGAGTCGAAGGATAGTATCAAATTAAATGGCAGTAGAAACAGTCAAACTTTCCCATTTCTCAGCATCTTTCTTTAAAATATCAATTTTATTATTGAGAAACTCCATCGTTCCTACACCCAATAATAAATGTACAGGAGGATTTTTCTCTTTACTGATCTGGATGAGAACATCAGCTGCCTTTTCTGGATCATTGGGTTGGTTTCCGTTGATTTCATTGAGGTGTGCCTGTTCAGAATTTCTTGCCGCTTCGTAAGCCTGAATAGGATTTGAAGGTGTTTTTACAGAATCTTTAGTTAAAAAATCGGTACGGAAATATCCGGGATAAACCACAGTAGCATGAACTCCAAAATCTTTTACTTCTTCGGCCAGTGCTTCCGTAAATCCGGCCACTGCAAATTTTGTAGAACAGTAAATTCCCCAGCCCGGAAAATTAGCAGAATATCCGCCAACAGAAGAAATATTGAAGATGTTTCCTGATCTTTGTTCACGAAGGTAAGGCATAGCATTTCTGATCACATTCAATGTTCCGAAAACATTCACAGCATAATTTTCTCTTGCTTCTTCATCGGTAAGTTCTTCCAGCGTTCCGATCTGTCCATATCCCGCATTGTTGACCACCACATCAATTCGTCCGAAGTGTTCAACCGTTTTTTCAATGGCAGATTTTATATCATTATTGTCTGTAATGTTGACGCTGAGTGGAAGAAAATTTACCGATGTTTCTCCGATAGTGGAGATCAGGGATTCAACGGTACGGCTTGTGGCAGCAACCTGAAATCCCTCGGATAGTAATTTTTTTACCAACTCAAATCCTAAGCCTTTTGAAGCTCCTGTCACGAACCATACTTTTTTTGTTTCCATTTGTAAATATTTTTTTGTTTAAATGATGGTACAAAGATGGAAACTTACAGAAGGGTAAATGTAGCCGAATCGGGGAATGATGTATCCAAATCGTGAATGATGATCTCTCAAAATGTCATTCTGACGCAGGAAGAATCTCTTTAGTGGTCAATTGTTTGAAACATCCTCTTACTTTCAAATAGAGGTTCAATGATTTTTCAAAAGATTCCTGTATTTCAAAGGGGTAATTCCAATGTTTTCCTTAAAACACCGGATAAAATGACTCTGGTCTGAAAAACCACATTCCAGAGCAACATCTGTTAAAGTATGAGGTAACGCGAGAAGTTCCAATGATTTATTAAGTTTTAATTTTCTTAGGTATTCGCCAAGATTACAGTGGAAATATTTGTGGAAATCCCTGCTGAGATGAATAGGGTGAATGTCCAGTATATTGGAAAGTTCAGTGAGACTGAGGTTTTCTGTAAAGCTTTCATGTAAAATTTCATTAATCTGGCTTACCCACACGGGTTTTCTTTCCGAACTTTCCTTCTGATGGGTTAACTGGCTGAAAAGGTTTACTAACAGCTGATTAACGGCCAGTTCAAAAGAAATATCGTAAGTTTTGGTTTCTTTGAACATCTGATACACCAATAGTTTTAAGGCCGGATTTTTTATATTAATGCTGCCTTCCACTTTATTTTTCTGAATATCAAAACGGTCAAACCAGCTTTGGGAGAGCTCGATATGAAAACCTCTTGTAAAAACATCAGGTTTACTATTGTAATGCGGATCTTCCCAATGATGATACAATAATGTTCCGGCAGAACAGCTGTAAGTTTCTTTTTTATTTCCTTCCGTCATATTGCCCTGAAGCAGGAAGGTAAAGTAAGCATTCTCATGATAATGCCAGTCTACGTAAGGATGTGTATATTCCGTATCAGTGATGGTTAATCCTTCTAAATTGACCATTTGATTGGTTTCCCCAAAATATTCGCCGTTACGAAGAGTATTCATGATAAATTTTGTTTTAATCGGTCAATCTGTTCATACATTTTATTAAAAAACATTTTCCTCTCTCTGTTCCCGGATTCATTCAGTGATCTTGAGTTTTTGATCTGATGTTCAAAATAGCTCAGAGAATCTTCACAGGTGATTTTATCATTGGTCATCATATATCCGAACATGCTGAAAGGAACAAAAAAAGAACATTGCTCTTCATTTTTGAATAAAATACTGTTGTTTAAAATTACTAAATCATTCACATATATTTGGAAATTAGTTTTTTCCAGTGTTTTGATTTCAAGTCCTTCCAGTAATTTTCTCAGATCCTCCAGAATGAGATCCACATCATTCTTTTTTAACAATCCCATTTCATAATAAAATGAAATTTGCCTCAATGCACTCATAATGGTGGTGTCATTCCATATTTCCGTTACATTTTGTTTATCATAAAGATCTTTCAGCATTTCATTTTTTACAGAATGGTACTCCATATTAAATTCGTGAAAAGGACTTAAGAATTTATCCTGATTCAGTAGATTCATCCAGACATAAAATTTGAAACGGGACAGCACTGAATCTGAAATCGTATAAAAAAACGGGATGTCTTTTGCTGAATAAAATACTTTAGAATTGGTAATATTCTGAAAAACATTCAAAATCTTTAAAGAGTTCTCGAAGTAGTTGAGAAGATCTTCGGTAGTTTTTACAGGCTGTGTTCTTTTGACTACCAACTGGTTTTCCGTTCCCAGAAACTGATCCAGTGAGATCTGATAGTATTTGGCCAGTTCCAGTGCTTCCTCAAAACTAAACTTCGCTTTCAAAGAAGTTCTTCTGTGAGCTGCATCATAGCTGATATTAAGGATGTTGGCAATTTCATCATTTAAAGATTTTTCACCGATTTTTCTTCGGATTTCCTTGAGGAGAGCTTCCTGGTGCATAGTTTTGTGATTTTCACAAATGTAGTATTTTTTTTAATTTTTTTTCACATTCGGAACTGAGCCCTTCGCTGATAATTTTGAACTGTAATTTTAAAATAACGAGTTATGAAAACACGAATTTTATTAGCAGCAGTTCTTTTATTCAGTAGCCTGATGTATGCATCAGACAGTGTAAAAGCAGATTCTTTGAAACCAAGATTGATTGCAGCTTCGCCTTCAAAGAATGTCAAGAACGTCAACGGAATTCTATTTAAATATTATGATGAAGAAGATCATTTTAAACCTAAAAAAGTAAATGGATTAGGAATGGGATTCAACGTTATGGGTATTTTCCTTCCTCCATTAATGCTTTTTACTTTACAGCCGGATCATTGGAATCTTAATAATGATTATGTAATTCTTCGCCGCGAAAAGATGAATACCATTAACGGACTTCAGCTTTCATTGATCAACATGGAACCTACGGTCACCAATGGTCTGGAGATCAATATATCGAGTAATGTGAATACCTATGCGGTAACCAACGGCATGTCTGTTTCTCCATTTTTTAATCTGCATCATGAGATGAAAGGGGTTTCTGTAGCACCATTAGCCAATATCGGGCAGAAATGCAGAGGAATACAGATCGGTTTGTATAATAAATGTAAGGATTTCAGAGGAATACAGATTGGCGGATGGAATGAAAACGGAAGGAGGAAACTCCCTCTTATCAACTGGAATTTCAAGAAACAAAAAACAAATCAGGCGTTATGAAAAGGTTCGTTGTCATCACCGCAATATTTCTATGTGGCTTTCTGAAAGCCCAATTTGAAGAAATCAAAGAGAAAAAATGGCTGGTCATTCTTCTCAGCACCAGAATTGAAGGAACTTCACTGGATAATAAGGCATTCCTGTCAATAGGAACAAAACTTACTGATGGTGATAAGAATTATTACAGCTTAAGAGGCCACTTTAACTGGTGGGACGAAAGAAGGCTGCTGGTCATTCCCGAATTTGATTATTTCAGAAAAGTTGTTTCCTTTGAAGATGGGGTAGAAATATCAGCCTTATATGCAGGTGTGGGAGTTTCACCTTATGCGGTTTCGCCTAAAGCAGGAATCAACTTCTACCATTTCTTGTGTGCAGAATTCGGATACAACTTTGAATATAACATCTATAAGCCTTTTCCTATTAAAGGATTCCGATATGGTTTGGGAATTAATCTCGTCTTTTAAATAATTAATACAATGATTATGAAACCAAAAATCAGATTTAAAAAGGCAGCCTCTCCTTTCTATTCAGAATTGCGTGAAGAGGTGAAAGTATTACTGGCAGATGAAGTGACAAAAAAGGCCGGCAGATTGATGATTGTGAAATTTCTGTTTTATTCTTTGAGCTTCCTGCTTTTATATGCTAATCTTTTTAATCCTTATATGGAAGATAAGAATTGGGCCGTGGCTTTGAATTATGTTGTCCTGGGTCTTACGGGAATACTATTGGCTTTTAATTGTGCTCATGACTGTGTACACAACACATTTTCCAGGTATAAAAAGGTGAATCAGATTATTTATTATATCACCTTTAACCTGCAGGGAGTGAATGCAAGATTGTGGAGAACAAGACATATTGCATCCCATCATGTATTTCCTAATGTAGATGGCTGTGATGCAGATATTGATGATAATATTTTTTTACGGTTGTCTGCACATCATCCCAAAAGGAGAATCCACGCCTATCAGCATTTATATGCTACCATACTGTATTGTTTTTACACCTTGCATTGGATTGTCATCAAAGATTTTATATATGTCAGAAAAAAAGAATTGGCCAATCTCAGAAATCAGAGACATTCTATACTGTCTGTGGCTGAAGTTATCCTGTTGAAATTAGCTTACTTCAGCTATATGTTGATTTTGCCTGTGCTTTTTACTGATATTCCGGTGATGACGATTGTTGCATCTTTTATCATCATGCATGTGACAATTTCGTTGTTTTTTGTGCTGACCCTGATCATTTCTCACCTGAGTCTTGAAACAGATTTTCCCAAAGCGGATGATAAAGGGTATCTGCCATATGATTATTATGAACATCAGTTAGCCGTTTCATTGGATTATCACCCAACCAGCAGATTGGCCAACTGGATTTTCGGAGGATTTAATTCCCACGCAGCACATCATCTTTTTCCCGGTTTACCTCACACTGTTTATACCATTATTACTCCGGCGATCCGAAAAGCAGCTGCCAGGAATAATTTTCCATACCATGAGAAAAGTATTGTGAAAGCTGTTGTTTCCCACTATCAATATCTCAAAAAATTAAGTAAATGATTTTAAACCATTAAATACTTCAGCCATGAAAAATGATAAACTGATCCTATTTTTATTGATGTTTCCGGTACTTATTTTTTCACAAAATACTGCAACAGATACATTGAAGACCAATATTGAAGAGTCTTTTGATTATAAAAAATATTATGACTGTGATTTTGGAGAAGGAAATGTTTTGATTGTGATCAAAAAAGGAAAAGCATTTACAGACCTTACAGATTTAAGAAAATCAGGGAAAGGATTTGCGATTAAAATGGAAGCTATATATAGTATGGAGTTTAATGACGGGAAAAGATATGAATCAAGTGTGGTGAAAAAAATTACACAGGATAGTATTTCAATCACAAACTTTTTTAATGAGAATGCAGCGAAACTGGCGGGACAACCTTTTACGTTAATTACTTACCCGCTTTCCTCTTTGAAGTATGTCCGTTTTATTGATGACAGAATGTTATCTCTCTACGGTAAAAAAAATATCCGGAAAAATTTTGATCTGATTGTAAAAAGATTGGACCGCGCGAAAATGTGTCCTGCTATTATTCAATTTAAAGACAGAAACGGCGAGATGAAAGTCTGTCATTTCTACCTGACATCTCAGGGATATGATCTTTTGTATGAAAACAATGGAAAAGTATATTATCTGGAAGGTAAAGTAGAATGGAAATGATATTTGAAATGAGTATAATCTTTAATATGTATTCACTTTTTGTTGAATTATTATTTTAAATTTTAATGAAAATATGGATGAATACATGGAAAAAAGCAAAAGGAGTAGTGTATCTACTGAAGAAAAATAATATTTTTGTAATATAGCTAGGATGAATGATGAAAATAAAATCTTTACTACTGTTTTTGATTATTGGAAATGTGTTCTTTAAGGCACAGACCAATAATATAGAAAAGAATATTCCAGAGAAACGGACTTATGAAGAGTTGAGTAAAGAATTCTATAAAAGCCGTATAGGAGAAGGAAACAGTAAAAGTATTGCCAATTGTTATCTTAAAAAGGCAAAATCTGAAAAAAATACAACTCAGATTGCTGAGGGATATGTTATGCTTCATTTCGAAGAGAACTTACCTAATGCTTTAAAATATCTTGACAGCTTACAACATATTACACAAAATTCTAAAGAAAATACCTATCCGGCAAGAACTTATCTTTTAAAAGGAAACCTTTATTTTAGAAATGATAATCTCCAGTCTGCATTGAATAATTATATTTTGGGACTGAAATATGCAAAAGAAAAAGGAAATAAAAGGCAGATTGCCATGGCACATATCAATATTGCCTATCTGAATAATTATATAGGAAAACATGAGGAAACAGCAAAAGTCCTGAGGCACTATGCTTATGATGTTGATTATATGAATGAAGATGAGATAAATTCTCTCAAACTGAATCTGGCAGATGCCTATATAGAGATCAGTAAAATGGATTCTGCTTATACATTGATACAGGAAGGTTTACAGGATTCCAAGAAAAATAGAGATGTTTACCGTTATCATCAGAATCTTGGATTATTAGGATATTATAATCTGCATTCAAAAAATTATCAGAAAGCTATTGACGGTTTATTGGAGTGTAAAAAATATTTCTTTACCAATAATAATGATAGAAGAGATCAGAATTATACCCTTTTATATTTGGGGAAATCCTATGCCGGGCTTCAGGAAAAAGAAAAAGCTGTAGATTTTTTCCGAAAGATTGATTCTATGGTTCTTAAAACAAGTTATATCTATCCGGAGCTGAGGGATGTATACACTTATCTGATTGATTATTATAAAGCAAACAGTGATAAAGAACAACAGCTGTATTATGTAGATCGCTTTTTAAAGGTGGATCAAGTGCTGGATAATCAGTTCAGATATATTTCCAGAGAACTTCCGAGAAGATATGATACTCCGGAATTACAGCAGGAGAAAGAAAGTATTACCAATGAACTTACCAAAAGAAAAAGCCTTTTTTATATTGTATTAAGTCTTTTATTGATATCACACCTGTTGTTTATCAACGTTTATTTTAAATATAAAAAATCTGAAAAAAATTATAAGAAGATTGCTCAGGATCTTATTCAGTCTGTTAATGAAAATAGGGTAGGGAAAAATACAGAGCCGGAAACCCCAATCGAAATTCATTCTGAGATTCTTCCGGTAGCAAATACGGAAAATTCTGAGGACAAGACATCCAGAACTATTTCTGAAGATATTGCCCAGAATATTTTAAAAGAACTTGAAATATTTGAAAACAATGATCAGTTTTTGAACAAGGGAATTACATTGGGAAGTCTTGCCAAAAAAATAAAAACAAACTCGAAATATTTGTCGGAAATTATCAATACTTACAAAGGAAAAAACTTTGCTACTTATCTCAACGATCTTCGTATTGATTATGCCATCAGCAGATTGGCCAATGACAGAAAATTCAGGTCTTATAAAATTCCTTTTATTGCCGAAGAATTAGGATATAATAATGAACAGGCCTTCACTTTAGCTTTCAAAAAACGCACCGGAACACCACTTTCTATCTATCTGAAAGAAATCGAAAACATGTCTTCGAATCAGGGTTAATTAATTGATTTTTAATATTTTATTATTTATAAATTCATGATTTTAGGTATATAAATTTATGAATCTATAAAGCATTCACTTGTATCGTTATTCTACTTCCTGCATCTTTGCTTCAGGTAAAAACACAACCTTTTATTTTGTATGTACACAGTACAAGATATCATTCCAAACTAATGGTTAATTAAAAGATCAGGGTTAGGAACTGGATAACAAAATTATTAACGAAGCTGGTAGAAATGAGAAATAATAACCAGTAAAAAACAAAATGTAAAGAATGAAATATTTGTTCAGAATTTAGAGATGTAAAAGTGTAGTGATCATTTAAAAAATCGTAAACAGTTAAAATTAAAATCCGTTGAATCCACAACAATGTTTAAAAGTATAGTATAGTCTAAAAATGGATGTATGACCTGGTAATTTACCACGAACTTAGCACTTAAAAACTAATAACCATTTCAATAAAACTAATTCCATGAAAGCTCAGAGTAAATCAAATTTATTCTTTCTAAAGGTGATAATGTAAGTGTGTTCATTCCGGGTCAATACGGATTTTATTGAAGTTCAGGACAATATTGAGTGGAAATGTAACCTGAAAATGAAGAAGGGTTGGCAGATGAAAAAGGTGAATTTCCTGAACTGAAAGTCTAAATACCTGTTAAATGATTTTTAAAGACAGCGCAATCATTAAGTTGCGCTGTTTTTTTGTAACTTTGCAGACATTAATTTTTATATAAAAAATTTATCATCAACAAATGAAAAAGCAAACGATCAAAGAAGTCCTAAAGGATTACAAGAAAGTATTACATCATGACATTACCGTTTACGGATGGGTAAGATCCTTCCGTGCAAATCGCTTTATTGCGCTTAATGATGGTTCTACGATTAATAATTTGCAGATAGTTGTTGATTTCGAAAATTTTGATGAAGCGATCATCAAGAATATCAGTACTGCTTCTTCTCTGAAAGTAGTAGGTGAAGTGGTGGAAAGCCAGGGAGCAGGACAGTCTGTGGAAATTATCGCTAAAAAGATTATTGTTTTAGGAGATAACTTTACAGAAGAACTTCAGAGTACGATTCTTCAGCCTAAGAAACACAGCCTTGAAAAGCTTCGTGAGCAGGCACACTTAAGATTCAGAACCAACCTTTTCGGAGCTGTATTCAGAGTGCGTCACGCTGTAAGTTTTGCAGTTCACTCATTCTTCAACCAAAACCAGTTCTTCTATATCAACACTCCGGTTATTACAGGAGCAGATGCAGAAGGAGCAGGTGAAATGTTCGGAGTAACCAACTTTGACCTGAACAACATGCCTAAAACTGAAGAAGGAGAAATTGATTTTTCACAGGATTTCTTCGGTAAAAAAACAAACCTTACCGTTTCAGGGCAGCTTGAAGGAGAAACTGCAGCCATGGGATTAGGAAGAATCTATACTTTCGGACCTACTTTCCGTGCTGAAAATTCCAACACAACCAGACACCTTGCAGAATTCTGGATGATTGAGCCGGAAGTGGCATTCAACAACCTTGAAGACAATATCGACCTTGCGGAAGATTTCTTAAAATATGTAATCCAGTATGTATTGGATAACTGTAAAGATGATCTTGAATTCTTAGACAACCGTTTTGCAGAAGAGCAAAAAACAAAACCTGAGAAAGAAAGAGCAAAAGAAGGACTTATCGAAAAACTTCAGAATGTAGTGGCTAAGCGTTTCAAACGTGTAAGCTATACGGAAGCCATCGAAATCTTATTGAACTCTAAAGAAAACAAAAAAGGAAAATTCGCTTACCCGGTTGAAAGTTGGGGAACTGACCTTCAGTCTGAGCATGAAAGATACCTTGTTGAGAAACATTTTGAAAGCCCGGTAGTCTTATTTGATTATCCGAAAGAAATCAAAGCTTTTTACATGAAACTGAATGATGATAACAAAACCGTTGCCGCTATGGATGTTCTTTTCCCTGGTATCGGTGAGATCATCGGTGGATCAGAAAGAGAAGCAAGACTAGATGTTTTAAAACAGAAAATGGCAGATATGCACGTAGATGAGCATGAACTTTGGTGGTATCTTGATACCAGAAAATTTGGTTCTGTGCCGCATGCAGGCTTTGGTTTAGGACTGGAAAGATTAGTTCTTTTCGTAACAGGAATGACGAATATCAGAGATGTAATTCCTTTCCCAAGAACGCCGAAAAGCGCTGAATTCTAACACAATAAAAAAAGCCTTAATCACAAGTTAAGGCTTTTTTTATTATTTAATAGTTTATTATATTAGGATAAGTAATGCAAAAATCATGCTAAATGCGTTTTTTATCAAATAAATTTATTAAATTCGTAGAATATGTTATGTTAAAACGCAAATAAGAATATGCTTAAACAACACTTACAACTCAAATTAGGACAGAAGCTGGCACCTCAGCAGATCCAGTTGATGAAGCTTATTCAGCTTCATACTCTTGAATTTGAAGAGGAGTTGGAGAGAGAGTTAGAAGAAAACCCAGCTTTGGAAATTGCAAAAGAAGATTCTAAGGAAGATGAATATTCTTCTCTTGAAGACGCTTATCAGGATGAGGGTACGGAAAGCATTGAAACAGATTTCGACGTCAATGAATATATCTATGACGATGAGCCAAGCTATAAAACCGCATCCAGCAACTATTCTCCGGATGATGAAGAATTTGATAACGAGAGTCTTTTAACGGAAGGACAGTCTTTATATGATTATCTTAGAGAACAGATTCATTTGGTGAATATCAGTGCTGAAGATCTGAAGATTGCAGAATACCTTATCGGGAATTTGGATACAGACGGATATCTGAGAAGAGAAATCAAGTCTATTGTTGACGATTTAGCTTTCTCGCAGGGAATTTATACCACAAAAGAAAGAGTGGAAGATATCCTTGAGAATTATGTTCAGAAACTGGATCCACCCGGAGTGGGAGCAAGAGGTCTGCAGGAATGTCTGCTATTACAGATTGAAAAGAAAGTAAGCTCAGATAAAGCGGTTTCTTTGGCTGCCAATATCTTAAGACATCAGTTTGAAGCTTTAACCAATAAGCATTATAACAAAATCATTCAGAAATATGATATTGAAGAAGATGATCTGAAAGATGCCCTGGATGAAATCTCAAAACTATCTCCTAAAGTAGGAGGGAACTTTGATACACAGACGATTACAATCAATCAGGAAATTATCCCGGATTTTGTTATTCAGGTGAAAGACGGCCAGGTAATTCCTATGCTGAACAGTAAAAATGCACCTACTTTAAGAGTTTCTGAAGAATATAAAGATATTCTGACTACGTATTCCCATGATAAGAACTCATCGGAGCACAAGCAGGCTGCTTTATTTATTAAACAAAAACTGGATGCTGCAAAATGGTATATTGATGCGATTAATCAGCGTCAGAATACTTTATTACAGACCATTACAGCGATTGTAAAGTTCCAGAAGGATTACTTTATCACAGGAGACGAAAAATCACTGAAGCCAATGATCCTGAAAGATGTTGCAGATATTACAGGATTTGATATTTCTACCATTTCAAGAGTCGTAAAAAGTAAATATGCAGATACCCCTAATGGTATTGTATATCTTAAAGATCTGTTCTCAGACAGTTTAACGAATGATGATGGAGAAGAAGTTTCTACCAAAGAGATCAAAACCCATCTTCAGGAAGTTATCAATAAGGAAAATAAGAGAAAACCGCTTACAGATGATGCATTAGTAGTTATTCTGAAAGAACAGGGTTATAATATTGCCAGAAGAACGATTGCCAAATATCGTGAACAGCTCAATATTCCTGTAGCAAGGTTAAGAAAAGAACTTTAAAATATAAAAAAGCATTTCAATCTGAAATGCTTTTTGCTTTTTATAATAAATTGATGGACTCGTTCTTTGCCTTTTGGGCATGGAATCTTTTACTTTTCCATCAAATCTGTTTTACATTTTCCAGTCCTAGTTCTCTCATAGAAATTTCTCTCATTTCTACCTTTCTTATCTTTCCGGAAATAGTCATTGGGAATTCATCTACAAATTTCCAGTATTTCGGAACTTTATAGTGGGCAATTCTTCCTTTGCAGTATTCCTGAAGTTCTTCTGCAGTGAGGGTAAATCCTTTTCTCACTTTTACCCACGCCATAACTTCTTCTCCAAATTTTTCACTCGGAACCCCTATGATCTGAACATCCAGAATATGGGTATAGGTATATAAAAAGTCCTCAATTTCCTTAGGCGAAATATTTTCTCCGCCACGAATGATGAGGTCTTTTATCCTTCCGGAAATGGTAATATAACCGTCTTTATCCATTACTGCCATATCTCCGGTATGCATCCAGCGGGCTTCATCCAGGACTTTCTTAGTATTTTCAGGATCATTCCAGTATTTCAGCATTACGGAATAGCCTCGTGTGCAGAGCTCACCATGTTCTCCACGTTTTAAAGTCCTGCCATTTTCGTCAACAATTTTTATCTCAAGATGATCCTGAACAGTTCCTACAGTGCTCACCTGTTTCTCCAGCGGTGTTCCTATTAAAGTCTGAGTAGATACAGGTGAAGTTTCCGTCATTCCGTAGCAGATGCTCATTTCTTTAATATTCATGAGATTTTCCACTTTCTTCATGATTTCCGGCGGGCATACGGAACCGGCCATCACACCAGTTCTTAAACTTGAAAAATCATAGGTGTCAAAATCTTTTACTGCCAGTTCAGCAATAAACATGGTTGGTACTCCATACAAAGAAGTACATTTTTCGTCCGAAACAGCTTTTAAAGTAATCTCCGGATCAAAACTGTCATTGGGAATCACCATACACGCTCCGTGTGCCGTACAGCACATATTTCCGATCACCATTCCGAAGCAATGGTAAAAAGGTACGGGAATACAAACACGGTCTTTCTGAGTGTATTTTAACCTGATACCAATGAAATAACCATTGTTGAGAATATTATGATGGGAAAGGGTAACGCCTTTCGGGAAACCGGTAGTTCCGGAAGTATATTGAATGTTAACAGGATCATCAAACTGTACATGTTCTTCAAAACTGTGAAGCATTTCATCTGATATTTCCTGGCCGTTATTAACAAATTCTTCCCAGTTTTCATCAAAGAATATTTCGTGCTCAAGGGTTGGACACACTTCTTTTGCATATTCAACCATTTCTTTATAATTGCTGGATTTAAAGCTTAAAGAAGAAAAAATAAAACGAACTTCAGACTGATTGAGAACATAGGTCAGTTCATGAGTTCTGTAGGCTGGATTGATATTCACTAAAATAGTTCCTATTCTTGCAGTGGCATACTGCAAAAGTACCCATTCATAACGGTTGGAAGACCAGATTCCGATTCTGTCGCCTGCTTTTGCTCCTAAAAACAATAAAGCTTTTGCAACAGCTGTTGTCTGATTGTAAAATTCCTGGTAAGTAGCTCTGTAATTCTGATGAACGCAGACTAATGCTTCCTGATGGGGATATTTTTCGACAGTACTTTTAAGATTCGCTCCGATAGTCTGTCCTAATAATGAAACCTCAGAAGTTCCATACACATAAGATAAGGGCATAGTTTAAGATTTGGTGGAATAAAATTAGCAATTATATCCCGAACTATGCCTATGTATATTAATTTTCCTGAGAATCTATTTCTTTAAGCTGCTTTAGATTTTTATCAAGTTTTTTAATAATTGTTCCATATACCAGTCTGTAATAAAACCAGATCATAGAGACTGCAAGCAATGAGCTTACGGCAATTCCAACAATAACAATCGTAAGGTTGGAGCCATTAGGCTGTATATTCTGAGAATCTAATATATAAAAGATGAAAGCGATCAGTACAAAAGTGAATATTAACAATAAAACAATGCTGATGAGAATAAAAGCATTGACTGTTGTTTTGAATTTAATGATGCGGGTAATAAGCCCTTTCAGATTTTCCTCAATCTTTATTTTTCGGTAATTCTGATAGAATTTCAATACAAAATAAGCTGTAATTAATAAACTTAAGACTTTTATAGCCAGATAAGCATAACCAAAATTGTTTTCTGCTTCAGGAGATTCCTGAGCCCCTAATCGCTCCAGCATTTTACGGAAGCTGTCTGATTCCTCTTCCGGGAAAAGATAAAACAGTCCCAATACCGAAAAGAACAGAAATTCTATAACACTGATCCAGAAAATATATTTCACATAGTTACGTGATTTTCTATTCAGCATCTGAAGAATCTCAGTGTTGTCATATTTATCTTGTACAGGTTGTTCCTGCCATGTTTTCTTAAAGCTATCTAAATCAAATTCAGGCATATTTTTCCATCTGTTCTTTAAGGGTTTTCTTTAATCTGTTCATTTTCACGCGTGCATTGACTTCAGTGATTCCGAGGTTTTCTGCAATGTCCTTGTAAGGCAGATCGTCAAGATACATCATGACAATGGCTCTTTCTACATTCGGAAGAGTCTTGATTACAGTATACAAAAGTGATACCTGCTGCTGTTTTTCATCGTCATCTTCCACAAAATCTTTATGGTTGATGTCCAGCTCATTCGTAGGAAGGCTTTTGCTTTTTTTTCTAAAGAGGGTAATGGCTGTATTGAGCGCTACACGGTACATCCATGTGGAAATTTTAGAATTTCCTTTAAAGGAATCATAGCTTCTCCAGAGTTGTAACACAATTTCCTGGAAAAGATCCTCTTCATCTTCCAGAGAATTTGTGTACAGACGCGATACTTTAATAATCAGTCCCTGATTATCCTTGATAAGCTGCGCAAATTCTTTTTCTCTGGAATCCATAGATATATAATGGCACGAAGATAATAATAAAGTGGTAATTGGTGAAAATTATAACAAAAAATCGTAAAAGCTAAACCATAGAATAGTGAACATGCTTTGAATTTTGTAGCATGTAATTTATATTCTCATCAAAAACAAAAGAAAAATATTTATATATCTACTCATTTACATAGCGCTTAAAACCATTGAGGCTTTCTGAACTTTTACCTTTTTACCGCAAAATTTGCGTACCTTTGCCTCCGCGAGAAAATCGGCTTGTTGATTTCCCGTTTTACGGGAGGTAGGAAAGTCCGGACACCATAGAGCAGCAAAGCGGATAACATCCGTCACCCGTGAGGGTAGGACAAGTGCAACAGAAAGCAAGTACAGTTCGGCTGTAGTGAAACCAGGTAAACTCTTTGCGGTGCAATGGTAAGTATATCGGTTCTTTTCAGCAATGGAAATAGGGGCGGCTCGTCCTGAAAACCGAGGGGTAATCAGCTCAAGTGTTGCAGCAATGTACCACGTAGATAAATAACAGGCGCTTCTTCGGAAGTACAGAATCCGGCTTATAGATTTTCTCGTGATTTTTTTTAAAAAGCTGGAAGAGTGAAGTTTTTAAACGTAATGATTTTAAACTTCCATTTTCATACTTCCGTCTTCCAACCTCATTTATTCGCTCTCCAATTGTTTTTTAGATTCCTGAAGCTCCTGTCTTTCTTTATCAGAAAGAGTAGGATATTTAAGATTCATTTTTTCCAGAGTATCAATAATAATCTGGATTGCTGCTACTCTTGCAAACCATTTGCTGTCAGCAGGAAGTACATACCAGGGAGCATGGTCTTTTGATGTTTCGTTGATTGCGTTTTCGTAAGCCTCCATATATTGATCGAATAATGCTCTTTCCGGAAGGTCTCCCGCAGAGAATTTCCAGTTTTTTTCCTGTTCGTCAATTCTGTCCAGAAGTCTTTTTTTCTGTTCATCCTTGGAAACATGTAAAAAGATCTTTACAATTGTAGTTCCGTTTTGTGAAAGGTGTTTTTCAAAATTCCGGATGCTTTCATATCTGTTTTCCCAGAATTTGCTGTCAAAGTCTTTTACGGAAGACCATGTTTTTTCGCTCAAATTGTATTCAGGGTGCACCTTACAAACCAGAACACTTTCATAATGAGAACGGTTGAAAATTCCAATCATTCCTTTCTGTGGCAATGCAAGATAATGTCTCCATAAAAAATCATGGGAATATTCTTTGGAACTTGGGGTTTTAAAACTGGTCACATTACATCCCTGAGGATTCACTCCTCCGAAAACATGCTCTATCATACTGTCTTTTCCGGCAGCATCCATAGCCTGTAATACAATAAGCAAAGACTGGCTTCCGTCAGCATATAATTTTTCCTGCAGTTCACGAAGTTTTTCTTTCTCCTGAATCAGCATTTGCTCTCCTTCTTCTTTAGTAAGCTTTCCTTTATAAGAAGTTGACGTTTTTTTTATCGAAAATTTTCCATTTACCTTAAAGTCATCTGAGAAATCGGTATCCATATATTTTTAAGATTAAAAGATTAAAAGATTAAAAGATTAAAAGATTAAAAGATTAAAAGATCTTGTTCTTTAAATTCAATAGGGGGGGCTTTGGCCCAGCCATTTAAAAAAAATCCGAAGGATTCAGCTAAAACCTAGATAATATATTTGATAAACGTCAATACATTTACTGCCATCTATTACCTATCATCTGCCACCTAATCAAACATAAATGTAATAAAAAAACCGCCTCATTGGAGACGGTTCTTTTATTTTTTTTGAGTAGAGATTACTTCGCAGCAGCTTTTTTAGCAAGTTTTGCAGCTTTTTTCTCAGCTTTAGCAGCTTCTTTCTGCTCAGCAGGAGTCAATACTTTTGGTTCAGGAGCATTAGCATCTACGTTACCTTTGATGTAGATTACACTTCTGTTGTTAGCGGGATCGTTAGAAAAAACCTCAATCATTTTGTTGAAAGGGCCAGGAATAGCGGTGTTGTATCCAACCTTGATCTTAGCTGATTTCCCAGGCATAATAGGATCTTGGCTGAATTCAGGAGTTGTACATCCACAAGACGGTTTTACATTTGAAAGGATCAAAGGCTTATCACCTGAGTTCGTTACCGTAAAGAATCTTGTACCGTCAGCATTAGGCTTAATAGTACCATAATCGAAAGTTGTTTTATCAAATGTAATTGTTTGTGCAGATGCCAGAGCAAATGTCCCGAATAGTGCAATTCCTGCAATTAATTTTTTCATATTCTTGAATGTTAATACGTTTGTTAGATAAATTTTGTGAAACAAAGTTAAAAATTATTTTAATTCATGCTTAAAAATTTTTTTCTTTAGACTATTTTTGCAAATTGCAAGCCAAAGAAATAGAATTTATGCAGATTTCAGAAAAGTACAATCCACAGGAAACAGAACAAAAATGGTACAATTACTGGTTGGAAAACAAATTTTTCCATTCAGAGCCTAATGACAAACCACCGTATACCGTGGTCATTCCTCCGCCAAACGTGACGGGGATATTACACATGGGGCATATGTTGAATAATACCCTTCAAGATGTTCTGGTCCGTCGTGCAAGAATGCGCGGATTTAATGCTTGTTGGATTCCGGGAACAGATCACGCTTCAATTGCTACTGAAGCTAAAGTTGTTGCTAAACTGAAGTCTGAAGGAGTCAATAAGTCAGATATTACCCGTGAAGAATTTTTAACGCATGCCTGGGACTGGACCAATAAATATGGCGGAACCATCCTTGAGCAGTTGAAAAAGTTAGGATGTTCATGTGATTGGGACAGAACCCGCTTCACTTTGGAAGACAAACTTTCGCAGCAGGTTATCAAAAGTTTTGTAGACCTTTATAATAAAGGATTAATCTACAGAGGTTACAGAATGGTCAACTGGGATCCGGAAGCGAAAACCAATATTTCTGACGAAGAAGTAATCTTTAAAGAACAGAACGGGAAATTGTATTTCCTTAAATATAAAATTGAAGGTTCAGAAGAATTCCTTTCAGTAGCGACTACGCGTCCTGAAACTATTTTTGGGGATACCGCCGTATGTATCAATCCTAATGATGAAAGATATGCTCACCTGAAAGGTAAAAATGTAATTGTACCGATCGTTAACCGAGTAATCCCAATTATTGAGGATGAATATGTTGATATAGAATTCGGAACAGGGGCTTTGAAAATTACACCTGCCCACGATATCAATGACTACGAAATCGGACAGAAACATCAGCTGAAAATGATTGATGCACTGGATGATGACGGAAATCTTAACGAACATGGTTTACATTATGCCGGAAAGAACAGATTTGATGTAAGAAAGCAGATCGCTAAAGAACTTGAAGAGAAAGATCTTTTGTTAAAGGCAGAAGATTATGTAAACAAAGTAGGAACTTCTGAGAGAACAGGAGCTGTTATTGAGCCTAAGATTTCAGTACAGTGGTTCCTTAAAATGGCTGAAATTGCTAAACCCGCTTTGGATGTAGTAATGGATGACGAAGTGAAGTTCTATCCGGAGAAGTTTAAAAATACTTATAAGCACTGGATGGAAAACATCCGTGACTGGAATATTTCCCGTCAGCTTTGGTGGGGACAGCAGATTCCTGCTTACTATTATGGAGAAGGTGATGAAGATTTTGTAGTTGCAGAAACTAAAGAAGCTGCTTTAGAACTGGCAAAACAAAAAACAGGGAATTCAACTCTGACGATAGAAAACCTTAGACAGGATGATGATGCATTGGATACATGGTTCTCATCTTGGTTATGGCCAATGTCTGTATTTGACGGATTGCTTGATCCTGAAAACAAAGATATCAACTATTACTATCCAACATCTGATCTGGTTACAGGTCCTGATATTATTTTCTTCTGGGTAGCCAGAATGATTATGGCCGGATTGGAATACAGAAAAGAAGTTCCATTTAAGAATGTTTATTTTACAGGAATTGTAAGAGATAAGCAGAGAAGAAAGATGTCAAAATCTCTTGGAAACTCTCCTGATCCTCTTGAATTAATGGATAAATATGGAGCAGATGGAGTACGTGTAGGAATTCTATTGAGCTCTGCAGCAGGAAATGACCTTCTTTTTGATGAAGATTTAATGCTTCAGGGAAGAAACTTCATGACGAAGATCTGGAATGCATTCCGTCTGATCAACATGTGGAATCATGAAGATAAGCCAGCTATTGCTACAGATAATCAGGCTATTGAATGGTTTGAAAATAAACTGAATAAAACAATTGCCGAAATTAATGACCAGTTCGAGAAATTCAGAATTTCTGATGCCCTGCATTTGATCTATAAATTAATTTGGGATGATTTTTGTGGGTGGTACCTTGAAGCGATCAAACCAAATTATGGAGAAGGAATTTCTAAGGATGTTTATAACAAAACAATATATTTCTTTGAAGAGCTGATGAAGTTACTTCACCCGTTCATGCCTTTCCTTACAGAGGAATTATGGCAGACTATTTCGGAAAGAAGTATTGATGAAGCTTTAGTGATTGCTCAGCAGAAAGAAGCTGGAAAGTTTGATGAGACTATTATTAAGAATTTTGAAACTGCAGCAGAATTGATTTCAGGAGTTAGAAATTACCGTCAGACAAAAGGAATTTCACCAAGAGAAGCCGCTGAGGTATATACCAATGCTACTGAATTTGCCAATGAAGATGTAGTGAGAAAATTAGCAAATATCTCTGAAATTCACTTCGGGCAGAAAACAGATAAGCCAAGCTTTACATTCCTGGTAGGAGCTACTGAAGTTTCTATTCCTTTAAGTGAAAACTTGGATTTAGGTGAGGAAAAAGCTAAAACTGAAGAAGAAGTAAAATATTTAAAAGGGTTCTTAATTTCAGTAGAAAAAAAGCTTTCCAATGAAAAATTTGTTGCGAATGCTAAGCCTGAAGTTGTAGAGGGAGAACGTAAGAAGCAAAAAGATGCTCAGGATAAGATTGCGATCCTTGAAGAAAAACTGAAAAGTCTGTAAAATATTTAATACTCCTTAAAATATGGATGACAATAGAGATATTTTAACATTAGATAGTAGAACAGTTGCTTCAAATCCTGGAAGGGTTAGAGTAATGCCATTTGTATTGATAAAATACATCTATAAACCTATTTATTTGTTAATTGCTTTATTGTTTTCGTTAGCTTTTGCATGGGATGTTTCATGGCTATGGGGAGGATTTGCTTTTATTATTCTTTTACTTGTAAATATTTTTTATTGGAGAAGGCAAAAAGAACATTTTAAATATGGAGATTCTAACGGAGCAATAGTCATTTCTGAAAAACCTAAAATGATTGCTGTTACTACCAATCTATCCAAAGGTTTTGGAGGTAAGTTTCCTGTCATAAAGGTTTTACCTTATAAAGGAAAAGGAAAACTCAATGATAGGATAGGAACAGTTGCTCTTTATGAAAATTCTGAAGAAAAGCCCCACTGGAATAACTTTTTTCCAGTTCCTGTAGACTATGTTAATAATAATAAAGAGGAATTGAAAGCTGTTTTGGAATCATATTCAGAAGAAAGCTGGGAAGTTTTGAAAAACAGAATAAAGCAGCTAAAGCAACCATATAGAGAAGGATTATTTAAAATATTTGATGAAACAAGCAGTTGGTAAAAAGTATAGATATTTTTATCCTTGAAGAGAAACTGAAAAGTTTGTAAAATATAGACAATAAATTTGTCAGAAATCTCAGGCTGGGTACAGATGAAAATTGTATCCAGCCTGATGGTTTAAAAGAATAAATAAAAATGACACATATAGAAAACATACAAAAACTATTCTCGAAAGACTTTGTAGAAAGTCCGTTGCTGGAAAGTTTTGAAGTAGGGAAGATCTACCTTTCAAGTGGAAAGATTGTTACCTGTGATCCTTTGATCACTAATGATATGCTTCCTTTTACCACGGAATTTCCCAAAGGAGATTTTTCTGTAATGATACATAAAGAAAGAGAGAGCAACTGTGTAGCCTATGCCGAAATTATATTCAGTAATTCTGAAATTAAAGAATGGAAAATGGCCACTACAGCAGGACAGAATATAAAAGATCTTGCGAAAGAAGAAGTGTTCGGATATCCTGTAGAAAGCGGGATGGGATGTTTCATGGATGTGGATACCCAAAACAGTCTGAACGAACTTGAACAGAGGTTGTATCAAAATAAAGGAGGTGATTTTATGGGAATCTACGAAGAATTTTTCCATGACTACTTCTTTGATGAAAAGGGCGCAATAGATCAGTATGCCTTTCTTAAACCTGCAAAGGAACATCCCGGAACTATATTTGCTTTTGAAACCGGATATGGAGAAGGATTTTATGCCAGCTATATAGCGTATAACAAAGATCAGCAGCCAGTGAAAATAATTACTGAATTTATAGAAATAAGTTAATTTTAAATTAGCTATTTTTGAGACGCAATTTTTGTCAGTTATAAATTTTAAAGCTAATACAAAACACAATGAATTTCTCATCAGAACAACCCCGTATTATTGTTGTGGGCAGCTCATCGATAGATTTGGTTCTTGAAACCGAAAAACTCCCTTTGCCTAATGAAACGGTTTTAGCCGTTAAGTCAGATAGTTATTTTGGAGGTAAGGGCGCTAATCAATCAGTAGGTACAGCCAGGCTGGGAGCAAGTGTATACTTTATCGGATGTGTAGGAATGGATCCTCTTGGGCAGCAGATTATGAGAAATCTGGTAAGTGAAAATGTGAATGTAGGATTTGTTCACGAAACAGATAAAGAAGCTACGGGAACGGCCTATGTAACCACTTCCCACGGAAATGCAGCTATTGTTGTAGTACCGGCAGCCAATAAATACCTTAGCAAATTACATATAGACGAGGCAGATAAGTATTTTCATACCACAGATCTTGTGCTGGTACAGCTTGAGGTTTCTATGGATGTTGTAGAGCATACCGTTAGAAAAGCCAAGAAATACGGAAAAAAAGTAGGATTATACGCTTCACCTGCAATGAGAGTCAGTGAAGAAATTTTAGAACTGGTTGACTTTATTGTTGCTAAAAGCAATGAGTTGTACGTTATTTTCGGGGAAGAAAAAAGAGAAGAGGTTCTTAAAAAATATTTCAATAAAGTTTTTGTAAGAGATGATACCAATTCCACCATTTATTTTGATGGTACAGAAATGAAATATTACAGAAACGATAAGGATGAAAAAGTATATAAAATGGGAATGGGTGATGCATTTACGTCAGGATTTGCCATTGCGATGTGCCATGGGAATTCTATCGAAGAATGTGTAAAATTCGGAAATGAAGTCTCATCAAGAGTTTCCGGAGGTAAAGGCTCTCAGACAGGACTTCCGAGAATCTCAGATTTCTTTTCCTAAAGCTATTTACGACATATCAAAAGTCTGAAACTTAACATAAAAATATAAGTAAAATGTCCACTTTTATAGTGGATTTTTTCTTTTTATACTATGGAAAAACTAATACTAACCACAGAAGATCATGTCACGCTGACCGCCCATTTGTTTAAACCGGAAAAAGATAATGGGAAATTACTACTGATTAATTCAGCAACTGGGGTAAAACAGCAGGTTTATTTTTCTTTTGCCAGCTATTTTTCTGAACAGGGATTTACTGTCATTACTTATGATTACCGGGGAATTGGTCTTTCCAAACCGAAAGATATGAGAGGATTTCATGCTTCTATGAGGTTATGGGGTTCCAAAGATTATAAATCGGTAACTCAATATATTAAATCAACTTTTAAAGAGCACCAAAAATACTGTTTAGGCCATTCTGTAGGCGCATTGATTCTGGGAATGAATGAAGATTCCAACATCTTTGAAGAATTTGTTTTTGTGGGAACCCAAAATGCCTTTGTTGGAAACCTTAAAGGGATGACAAAAGTTGAAGCCTATTTAGGCTTTGGAATTGCTCAGCCGTTAACGACTTCATTGTTAGGATATTTTCCCGCCCATTGGTTCGGACTGGGAGAAAGTCTTCCAAAAAATTGCGCATATGACTGGAGAACCTTAATTTTAAACAAGAAATCAACCAACAGATTGTTGGAGAAAATTGATAACTTTTCTGAAAATTTGACCCAGAAAGTATTTGTAATTCGGGCGGAAGATGATGTCTGGCTGACAGAGAAAGGCGTGTTGAGTTTATTAAATGACACCTATCCTAATCTTAAACCAACTTACCGGTTAGTAAATGTTTCAGAATCTGATAAAAAAGAAATCGGACATGTCAATTTTTTTAGAAGTTACAACAACAAGCTTTGGGATATTATTTTAAATGAACTGATAGATAAATGAAAAGTACGATTAACAACACAGTAGCATTTGTAAAAGAAAAATTAGAAGGAGCAGAAGCAGGACACGACTGGTTTCATATTGAAAGAGTCTGGAAGCTGGCCGCTAAAATAGCAGAAACAGAAGATTGTAACAAAGAAGTAGTAGAATTGTCTGCTCTTCTTCATGATATTGCCGATCCTAAATTTCATAACGGTGATGAAACCATTGCTCCCCAAATATCCAGAGCATTTCTTGAAGAACAGGGCGTTTCTGAAGAAATCATCCGTAAGGTATTATTTGTGATTGAAAATATTTCATTTAAAAACAGAGATCAGGCACCGGAGAATCCTCCCATTGAGCTTCAGATTGTACAGGATGCCGACCGTATTGATGCGATAGGAGCTATCGGAATTGCCAGAACATTCAACTTTGGAGGTTTTAAAAATAACCTGATGTACCACCCGGATATGAAACCCAAATTGGGAATGTCCAAAGAAGAATATAAAAAATCTAACGGAACAACTATTAATCATTTCTATGAAAAATTATTGCTTCTGAAAGATATGATGAATACTGAAAAAGGAAAAGAAATGGCAGAAGAAAGACATCAGTATATGATGAATTTCCTCGATCAGTTTTATAAAGAATGGAATGTAGATTAGAAAATATAATCCGAACAAAAAGAAAGAGAGAAAGCTCTTTTTCATGATGGGGTAAAATTAAAAAAATGACCTCAGATATAGATAAAATAGAGAGAAGAAGTATCTTTGTAGAATATGACACTCATTATTTTTATAATATTTCTGGCTTGTGTTCTTTCTCTGATCCTGTTTAAGGTTAAATCAGGAAGTATGGCCAAGTGGGCGAAGCTGTTTCGTATCGTAACAGTAGTTTTTTCAATTTCTGTTTTTACGTATTGGTTTATCAAGAAAAGTGCTGTGGCATTTGTGGATAATTCTGTAGGGCTGCAGGTGATTAATAAACTTCCGCAGGCACTGGATTTTTACCTGATCAAAGTAAACAAAACAGAGCAAAATACAAACCTTGAACCTAAGCATATAGGGAAAATACGTCCGGAATATTACAGGATAGAATACCTGAAAATGGATAAGTCTGATGAATACTGGATTGCAGGCTATCTTGGAAAGAAAAACCTGGTGTACTTTTCTCAGCATTCCGTACCCAATAAGAATATCGATCAGATTGTAGAAGTACAGAATTATATTAATCAAAGTATGAAGCTTTCTGATGCCGCCAAAAAGCAGGTAGATGCTTATAATTATGAGAATACAAAATTAGGAATCTGGATTACACTGGACTTTCTGCTTATATTTCTCAATCTGGTATTGCTTCTTAGAAAAAATAAATAAAAAAGGTAATGAGTTTCAAATACTCATTACCTTTTTTGTTAAGGATAATCCAGAATCTGCATAATCCGTTCTTTAAATTCTTCAGAACAGGCTTTGATCAGCTTATCCTTATTCTGTTTACTGATTTCTTTAGGTTCGAGCCATTCGCTCTTATTGGAATTCAAACTGTGATTATCATATACTCTTTTTATGGTATGATTTTCATAAAAGATATATTCATCACCAAGCCAGTTATTGGCAATACTGATTGTACAAATTTCCTTTTCCATGATTTATGTTTTTTAAAGTATAATGATTATTGGAAAACATTATACTCTAAGGTACGAATTTTTTCATGATGAAAAGGAAGTTACTTATACCGAATTTATTCCATTTAAATTTAAAAAAGGGTTCCTGTACTCTCCGTTGCCATTTGTGGAATATGAATATCCGTTTTCCATTCCTCATTCACTTTTTTGATGAAATAAGCAGATAATAAAGGAGAGGCTTTTTCAATATTCTGATGTACGAAAAAGTAAAGATTCTGAAGTCCTTCTTTTTTCCATTTTGTGAGATGCTTCAACCAGTCATCCAGTCTTTCGTAGTCACTTTCTGCGTTGGCTCCTACATAGCGGATAAATGCGTTGGGGGTTGTAAGGCGCATATGAAGCATATCTCTTCTTCCGGCAGTATCTACAATGATATTGGTGATGTTATGGGCTTCAAAGAGCTCACAGGTAGTATTCAGGATTTCCTCATCAGTAAACCATTCCGTATTTCGGAGTTCGATTGCTAGAGGAACTTCTTTAGGCCATTCCTTTACAAATTTTTCCAGCCTGTCATAATCCTTAGGTTTAAAATTATCATGAAGCTGCAGGAAAGCCATTCCCAGTTTTTCATCAAAATTGATCACCGAAGATGCAAATTGCGTCACCGGATCTGTTACATCAATCAGTCTTCTGAAATGGGAAACCGTATTGGTGATCTTTGGAAAAAATTTAAAGTCTGGCGGAGTTTTTTCTTTCCATGTTGTTACCTGTTCAGGGGTTGGCATTCCGTAGAATGTAGCATTCAGTTCGATAGAATTAAACTGAGTGGCATAATAGGTCAGTTCGTCTTTAGTTCCTTTAGGATAAAACCCTTTAAGGTCTGTTTTGTTCCATTTTGCACATCCGATAGAAATGTTTTCCAGACCTTTTTTATTGAGTGCCAGTATTTCTTTAGTTCTGGGATGATCTTTAGGTAATGTGAAATCTATTTTTGAAGGGTCTTCTACTTGTCCGAATTTCATATCTGTAGTTTTGGTATTAAACAATAAACACAAATATAAACCAAAAATCTCAGAGCATTTCTTTGAAAACGACAAAAGCACACCTTTCGGTATGCTTTTGTAAATATAGCGTGTTTATTACTTGGTCCTATGCCTCACAGCTTGAACATGAAACGAAGTTAACCATCATTTCTTTTGAAACTGATGAACTTCTTTGGTAGTAAAGCGTTTTTACTCCTTTTTTCCAAGCTTCAATATAAAGATAGTTGACATCTTTTACAGGCATTGTAGAAGGAATCTGAAGATTCAGTGATTGTGCCTGGTCAATGTATTGCTGTCTCTGTGCCGCCTGAGAAATAATCTCCATTGGAGAGATTTCTTTGAATGTTTTGAATACTGCTTTTTCTTCAGGAGTAAGCTCATTCAGGTGTTGTACAGATCCGTGGTTCAACATGATAGTTCTCCATGTTTCTTCATTATCCAGTCCTTTTTCTTTCAAAAGTTTTGCCAGGTATTTGTTCTTACGCATAAAGTTTCCTTTAGCAAGACCTGCTTTATAATAGTTTGAAGAGAAAGGCTCAATTCCAGGGGAAGTTTGTCCCAGGATTGCAGAACTTGAAGTGGTAGGAGCAATAGCCATTGTGGTGGTATTTCTTAATCCATATCCTTTCAATACTTCCGGTTCTCCATAGATGTTGGCAAGTTCTCTTGAAGCCTGCTCAGCCTGATCTTTAATATGTCTGAATGCTCTTGCATTGAACTGAGTTGCTTCGAAGCTTTCAAACGGAATCATATTTTTCTGTAAATAAGAATGGTATCCTAAAACTCCTAATCCAAGAGCTCTGTGACGCATTGCGAAGTTTCTTGCTCCCTGCAGATAATAATTACCTTCAGTTTTGTCAATAAACTCAGATAATACAGCATCCAGGAAGTATACTGCTAATTTTACAGCATCTGTATCTTTCCACTCATCGTACAACTCAAGGTTCATGGAAGACAGACAGCAGATGAAAGATTCTTCCATTGTAGATGGAAGCATGATCTCAGAACAAAGGTTACTTGCATTTACCGTCATTCCCAAATCTTTATACACCTGAGGTTTATTTCTGTTTACGTTGTCTGTAAAGAAAATATATGGAAGACCTTTTTGCTGGCGGCTTTCCAATACTCTTGCCCAAACTTTACGTTTCTCCATATCACCATCAATCATATCCTGCATCCAGTAATCTGGTACACATACTCCGGTAAACAGGTTCTGAATCGGGCTACCGATATCTTTAATGGATAAAAATTCTTCAATATCTCCGTGGTCAATATCTAAGTAAGCAGCAAAAGCACCTCTTCTTACACCTCCCTGAGAAACAACATCCATTGCCGTATCGAAAAGCTTCATGAATGAAACTGCTCCTGAAGATTTTCCGTTATCCGTTACAGCGGTTCCTCTGTTTCTCAATTCTCCGAAATACCCTGAAGTACCTCCTCCGATTTTAGTCTGCATGATTACTTCACCCATTTTGTGAGTAATACCTTCAATGCTGTCCGGAATGTGAGTGTTGAAACATGAGATAGGAAGACCTCTTTCTGTTCCCATATTCGCCCATACAGGAGAAGAGAAACTGATCCATCCTTTTGTGATCATTTCTTTGAATGCCGGTTGAAGTTCAGGTTTGTATAACCTTTTTGCAGCGGCAGTGGTAATTCTGTCGATAGCTCCGTCTACCGTTTCACCTTTCAACAGATATCCTCTGTTCAGCATCTGCTCAGACTCTTCATTGAGCCACCATATATTTGAATTTTGCTCTTCCATAGATGTTATATTTTCGAATTCCGGAATGAGAGAATCACTCCGGAATTTTGTTTTTTTATAGTATTGATTGTAAAATTTCTACTTTGTGGGAACCGTTCAGTCCGCTTTCATCTCTTAACCTCTGAAATTCTTTAAAAGACGGAACATTCAAAACTTCATGCTGAACTTCTTCATTGATGTAGTTTGAATAATGTACAAAAGTAACACCGTCTTCCTTTACATAAACTTTATATTCAAAGGTGGAAGGATCTAAATTCTTGAAATCTTCCAGAAACTTTTGGATATTGGTTTTATTGTTTGGAACAAATTCGGGGTTTACCGTATAGGTTACTATTACATTGATCATTTCTTTTGTATTTGTGCTTTATTCATGAACAGCAATTCCACTATATTGTCAGAAAAAGGATAATCCTAATACTGACTGCTTTGACGCTCGCTTCGCTCGCGCCTCTGTATTAAAACAAATCGTTTGCAGTAATACTCTTATCGTGCTTCGTATAGTCTACAGGTCTTTTTGCAAAGAAATCATCTAATGAATTGGCAAAAACTTCTTCCTCGAACCATACCATTGGTCTGTATTGTTCCGGAGTGATGTTGTATCTTGTTTTCATATTGATTTTCTTCAAGCTGTCATCTACACGGTATTTCATGAAGTTAAGAAGATCTTCTTTAGAAACGTTGTCAATTTCTCCCAATTCAAAGATCCAGCTAAGGATATCCCCTTCTCTTGCGATAGATTCGTCTACTAAAGTGTAGATATCTTCAATATCGCTGTCTGTTAATAAGTCAGGTTGTTCCTCACGGATTTTGTTGATCAGGTAGATTCCTGCATTCGCGTGAATTTGCTCATCTACTGAAGTCCATGCGATGATATTGGAAACATTTTTCATGAATCCTTTGAATCTTGTGAAAGAAAGGATAATAGCAAACTGCGAGAAAAGAGACACATTTTCCACTAAAATACTGAATAACAATAAAGCAGAAACATACTCTTTAGGAGTCGCAGAATTAGCATGCTTTAGCGCATTTCCTAAGAACTCGATTCTTCCTTTTACAGCAGGAATTTCGATTACGTTAAGAAACTCGTCGTTATATCCTAGTACCTCTAATAAACGGGAATATGCTTCAGAATGACGAAACTCGCACTCTGCAAAAGTAGATCCTAATCCATTGAATTCCGGCTTTGGTAGGTGGTTGTATAAATTCCCCCAGAATGTCTTTACAGACACCTCGATCTGTGCAATGGCTAACAGCGCATTTTTCACAGCATGCTTTTCATGTGGTTCCAACTGCGAATGAAAATCCTGAACATCTGCAGTAAAGTCCACTTCCGAATGCACCCAGAACGATTTGTTGATGGCCTCTACAAACTGAAGAACCTCCGGGTATTCAAATGGCTTATAGCTTACTCTTTTATCAAAAATTCCCATATTAAATATCTTTATAATTAAATAATTTAGATCCTTGTGGATAACGTTCCGGAAATACTTAACTTTTTGTTTGTCTGTGTATTGTGAATTAAAGTTATTCACTTTCCCCAATCAGTATTTCTTGTAAAGAACTAACAGCAAAGTTCGAAAAAAAGAACTGATTTTGAAAGAGGTAAATACTAATAGGCTGACTTTTAGCTTGAAAAGTTTTCCACATTTACATGAAAGGGGCTCGAATAATAGGCTGGACAGCAATCCTGGGGATAAATAGATGGAAATACCAAGTTACAGTTAAACAAAATATTGTAAAGTATTATTAATAAAGGCTTATAGTGTTAAACAAAAAAATATTTGAATAAATTTTTATTCTTGTAACAATTTGAAAATATCATCTACTTATTGGGTATAAAACATACATCACTTAATGTTAGTAATTCAGGATTTAAATAAGTCATACGATACAGGGAAAAGCAAACTTCATGTCCTTAAAGGAATTAATCTGAATATTTCTGAAGGAGAGTTTGTTTCTATTATGGGAAGTTCCGGCTCCGGAAAATCTACACTTCTTAATATTATTGGTATTCTGGATGAAAAAGATTCAGGAACCTATGAATTGGATGGAGTTCCTATCGAACATTTATCTGAAGTAAAAGCTGCGGAATACAGAAGTAGGTTTTTAGGATTTATTTTTCAGTCTTTTAACCTTATCAATTATAAAACGGCGTTGGAAAATGTAGCCCTTCCTCTGTACTATCAGAATGTACCGAGAAAAGAGCGAAATCAGAAAGCGATGGAATACCTGGAGAAAGTAGGATTGGCACAATGGGCCAATCACCTTCCAAGTGAACTTTCCGGAGGGCAGAAACAGAGGGTAGCTATTGCAAGAGCTTTAATTACCGATCCAAAAGTAGTGCTGGCAGATGAGCCTACAGGAGCACTGGACTCCAAAACCACTCATGATATTATGAAGCTTCTTCAGGATATCAATAATGAAGGAAAAACAATTATCGTTGTAACCCACGAACCGGATGTTGCTGCACAAACCAAAAGAAATGTAGTACTGAAAGACGGGATTATTGAAAGTGATGAGTTTATTAAGCAGATTGTACTATAAGTGAATAGTGAATGGTCAATTTTGCTTCGCAAATGAATTTTACAATGAGGAGGACAAATAATTTATAAAATGCACACACAAATGAATATGAAAAAAAATAAAAATATTTTTAAATCTGAACCATTATAAGCTTGATGTTTATCAGTCAGCCAGAGAATTAAGAATAGAATGTTATAAAATTTTATCAAAAATTCCGGATAATGAAAAGTTTAATATAATCGACCAGATAAGGAGAGCTTCTACTTCTGTAGTATCAAATATTACTGAAGGATGTTCAAGAAAATCTGAACTGGAAAGGAAAAGGTATTTTGAAATTGCCAGAGGATCGGTTATTGAGTTGGATTCTTGTTTTGATATTGTTATAGATTGTAATTATATTGAAAGACAAGGATTGACAAAAATTGAAAATTTAATAAAAACGACATTTATTTTATTGAGTAAAATGTTGAAAAGAGATTAGAAATGTAAACAGAAATTAGGTCGTAATTAAAGTCTGGTGAAGAATAAAATTGACAACAACGTTAATTGACTTCGAAGAAAATTGAGAGCGCAGCTAATTGACTTTTTTACAAGGTAAAAAAATAAAAACTATGTTTGACCTAGATCGTTGGCAGGAAATATTCAGTTCTATCCGGAGTAATGTACTTAGGACGGTGCTTTCAGGCTTTACTGTAGCTTTGGGGCTGTTTATTTTCATTGTACTTTTTGGAATTGGAAAAGGACTTCAGAATGCATTTTCTGAAGGGTTTGCAGGAGATGCTAAAAATCTTATTATTTTTTCTACAGGAAAAACTTCTTTAGCATATAAAGGCCTTCAGTCTGATCGAAGTATAACAATGAATAACTCAGACTATGACTTTTTAATTAATGCAGATAAGGAAAAAGCCGGACCTTCCAGCCCAAGATATACTGCCAGTTTAATGGTGAAATATGGAAAAGAAAGTGGTCTTTATCAGATTAATGGGGCTGAACCAGGAGAGCAAGTCATTGAAAACAGAAAAATGATTGATGGCAGGTATCTCACAGCGATGGATCTTGAAAGGAAATTAAATGTTGCAGTTATTGGAAGAATGGTTCAGAGGGATTTGATTAAAAATGGAAGCCCGATAGGAAAAGAACTCGATATTAATGGAACGATGTATAAGGTTATTGGAGTTTTTTCAGATGATGGAGGAGATCGCGATGAAAGGCATATTACTGTTCCTATTACAACTTTACAGCAGATGAAAAAAGGCTCTGATACAGTAAATATAGCCTATATTACATACAATGATAAACTGACTCCGGAACAGGCCATTAAATATGGTGATGAGCTTAAAGATAAACTAAAAGCGAGAAAAAGTGTTTCTCCTGATGATGAAAAAGGGATACGGGTATGGAATAATGCCCAAAACATGAATGACACATTTATGTTTATGGCGGTTCTTACAGCAATTGTTGGATTCATTGGCCTGGGAACGCTGCTTGCCGGAATTATTGGGATCAGTAACATTATGGTGTATATCGTAAAAGAAAGAACCAAGGAGATCGGAGTACGAAAGGCTATTGGGGCAAAACCAAGCGGCATTGTAGGTCTGATTGTTCAGGAAAGTGTTGTAATCACAGTGGTATCCGGACTTATTGGAGTAGGAGTAGGAGTTTTAACATTGAGCCTTATTGGCGATAGCCTTGAAGAATTCTTCATCAAAAGTCCAAGTGTAGGCTGGGGAGCCATTATTATGGCATTCATTGCCCTGATTTTCTCAGGATTAATTGCAGGATTTGTTCCGGCATACAGAGCTTCTAGGATCAAACCGATTGAAGCATTGAGAACAGAGTAATTTACAAAAAATATAAACGGATTAATGAAATTCATAACTCATAATTTATAACTTATAATTCAAAAAGGTGAATATCATATTTAAAAAAGATACTTGGCAGGAGATCTATTACTCATTGAGGAATAATAAACTCCGAACATTTCTTACCATGATCGGCGTAGGATGGGGGATGTTTTTGTATGTAAGCCTTCTTGGAGCAGCCAAAGGAATGGAGAATGGTTTTGATAAATTGTTTTCCGGTTTTGCCACCAACTCAATATTTCTCTGGGCGCAGAAAACCTCTATTCCTTATGAAGGATTTCCTAAGGGACGTGAAGTTCACCTGAACTTGAACGACATGGAAATGCTGAAAAGAAAAGTGACAGCCATAGACTATATATCACCACAAAATGCAAGGGGAAGCTTTACCGGAACACCGGGAGAGTCTATGTCCAGAAACGGGAAGAACGGGACCTATTCACTTACCGGAGACTACTCCGTAGGAAATAAGATTTCGGAAAAGAAACTGATCTTCGGACGCTATATCAATGATGCTGATGTTTCTGGAAATAAAAATGTAGTAGTTATTGGAGAAGAAATTTATAAAAACTTCTTTGATGCCAAGAAAAAAGAAAATCCCATTGGGAGATCAATCAATATTAAAGGGATATTCTTTAATGTAATTGGAGTTTTCAGAGTGAAAAAAGGAGGAGGATTTGAAAATGACCAAACGGCTTTCATTCCGCTTTCTACCTATACAAAAATGTATAATGCAGGAGATCAGATTGACTTGTTTGCCATTGTCAGTAAGCCCAATGCCAATGTGAACTCTGTAGAAGAAGATGTAAAGCAGGTTTTAAAAACAAAAAATAAAGTTTCACCTGAAGATACCAATGCTTTCGGAAGTTTCAACCTTGGAAAAGAGTTTAAAAAACTGACAGGTTTTCTTACAGGAATGCAGTTGTTAACAATTATCGTGGGTACACTTACCATTTTGGCGGGAGTAATTGCCATTTCAAATATCCTGTTGATTACCGTAAAAGAAAGAACCAAAGAAATCGGGATCAGAAGAGCATTGGGAGCGAAACCGGCAGAAGTAAGAAATCAGATTTTGCTCGAAAGTGTGGTTATCACACTGTCCTCGGGATTATTAGGTTTTATGTTTGGAATTTTTGTGCTGATGATTCTTAATGCGGTTACCCAGGGACAGGATTCATTTCCTTTCTATAATCCGACAGTCAACTATGGGAATGTATTTGCTGCGATGGCTGTAATGGTAATTCTGGGACTGATAATCGGGATGATTCCTGCACAGAGAGCCGTAAAAATCAGACCTATTGAAGCATTAAGAACAGAGTAATTAATTTGAAAATCAAACAATTTGAAAATAAAGATAAATGATTAATAAATGCACAGAATCAATCTTTTAATCTTTAAATTTTTCAATCTATTTAATAAAAAATAAACTATACATATGAAAAAGAAATTCACCTGGAAAAAAGCCATTTATATTGTGTTGGGGCTTTTATTTGCAGTGGCATTGTTCTCGGGGCTTGGCTATCTTATAAAATCAAACTCTAAAGAAGGTGAGGAGTTCCTTACCCGTAAACCTACTGTTCAGAATATGGATGATAAGGTAATGGCGACGGGAAAAATTGTTCCCAAAGAAGAAATTGAAATTAAACCCAATATCGCAGGGATTATAGATAAAATCTTAGTAAAAGAAGGAGATAAAGTAGAAGTAGGACAGTTGATTGCTACCGTTAAAATCGTTCCAAGCATCTCTGAAGTAAACGCATCTCAACAGGAAGTTCAGAATGCGCAGATTCAGATCAGTAATGCTCAGATGAATGTAGGAAATATGCAGAAGCAGTTTGAAATGCAGGAAAGACTATACAAGCAGGGAGTAGCATCTAAACAGGAGTATCTGAACGCTCAGCAGCAGTTGTTTTCTCAACAACAAACTTTGAAAAATGCCCAACAGCAATTGAATACTGCTCAAAAAAGATTACAGATCGCTAAGACAGGAGCGACTCCTGAACTTAAAGGGCAGGGATTAGCGACCACTGAGATCCGTTCCAAAGCTTCAGGTACTGTACTTGAAGTTCCGGTAAAAGCAGGAAGCCAGGTAATTGAAGCCAATAACTTTAACGCAGGAACTACAATCTGTTCCGTAGCAGATCTGAATGTTCTGATCTTTAAAGGTGAAATTGATGAAGCACAAGCTGGAAAACTGAGTGAGGGAATGGATATGAATATCGTAATCGGTGCCCTGCAAAACAAAACTTTCCCGGGAAAACTGACGATGATTGCTCCTAAAGGAAAAGATAATGCAGGAACAATCAAATTTCCGGTAGAAGGGAATGTAACTAATCCTAATAATGAGTATATTAGAGCAGGTTTTTCTGCAAATGGTGAAATTGTTTTAAGTTCTCAGAAAAATGCTTTATTATTGGATGAGTCTTTAGTTCAGTATGAAAAGAAACAAGGAAAAGATGTAGCTTTCGTAGAAGTAAAACAAAAAGATGGGAAATTCAAGAAAGTATATTTGAAATTGGGAGCAAGTGACGGTATCAACGTTCAGATTCTTCCGGGATCAAACATTACAAAAGACACTGAAATAAAAGTTTGGAACCCTTCTGATAAAGACAAAGAAGAACTAAAAGAAAAAGCGAATAAAAAATAATAAACTACACTATACACTTTTAAACTGTGAATCCTGGAGAATTTTTGTTCTCCGGGATTCTTTTTTTATATCAAAACCTTTTACAGGAGTAAATTCCTATATTTGAATCAGATAAATCCATAAAAATGTGCAGATACGCTGCGAAAACTTATAAATCACACTATGTATGTTTTAAATGCCGGAAATCATTTAAACAGCCTGATAGCGCTGATATCTTACGTCGGATTGAAAAAGAGAAAATATATCATGAACCCAATGGGAAATCAATTCGTAAAATAGGATACGTTTTTACAAAAGCAGAAACAAAAGAGTTTCAGAAAATTGTTTCAGAGATTGAAAACAGAACGATAAAATGTCCTGAATGCACCAGTGTGATGGCTGATCTTGGAAAAGATTTCAAGGCTCCTAAAAAAACAGCGGTCAAAGAATGGAAAATCATAGAAAGTCTTTTTAAAACTGGAAAATGCTTTCATAGCTGTGGCTGTGATGGAATAGGCTATATTCCTAAAAATCCTAAAGACTACGAAACCTACCTGAATACTATTTTGAAAACATATCAGGAATATTTAGCAGCCTGTCAGAAGATTCCTCTGGAAGAATGTCCTAAGAAGATTGAAGAAATTAAGTATTGGTCTGGCAATATTCAGAAGATTAAAACTGAAATTATTAATAATAGCTTTGAAATAATGTAAGTGTAACAAAAAAGAGATTTAAACTGTCTTACTTTTAAACTCCAAACGATACCTCCATGAAAAAAGACTACTGGATTCTGATTCTTTTTATCATTGCCAAGTTTGCGCTCCAATACTCACTGATAAGCCCTGAGTATGAGCTGCACAGAGATGAATACCTGCATCTTGATCAGGCAAACCATCTTGCATGGGGATATCTCTCAGTTCCTCCGGTTAATTCCTGGCTGGCCTGGATGATTAAAATGCTGGGGAATTCTATATTTTGGGTTAAATTTTTTCCCGCTTTATTCGGAGCTTTAACCATTGTGCTGACATGGAAGATCGTTGAAGAACTTAATGGAAGCCTGTTTGCTAAAATACTTGCCGCTTCAGGGATTCTATTCTCAGTACTTCTCAGGGTAAATATGCTCTTTCAGCCAACGTCTTTAGAAATTTTTCTGTGGCTGTTTCTTTATTATAGTTTGATTAAATATTTTGATTCCCAAAAAGTAAAATGGATTTACATAGGAGCCGTTATTTTCGGAATTGGAATATTAAACAAATACAATATTGCTTTTTCATTATTGGGGCTTGTTCCCGCATTATTATTAACAGAGCAGAGAAAGATTTTTATGCAGCCCCATGTGTATTGGGCATCGCTTTTAGCGTTAATCATTATTTTTCCTAATCTTCTCTGGCAGTATCAGAACCAGTTTCCGGTTATTCATCATATGAAAGAACTTTCAGAAAAACAGCTTGTCCATGTAAATAGGATGGATTTTATGAAATCTCAGGTATTATTTTTCATTGGAGTTGCTTTTGTAATTATTACAGGATGGGGAGCATTGTTGTTGTATAAACCTTTTGAGAAGTTCAGATTTTTCTTCTGGAGCTATATCATCACGATCACCCTGTTTTTGTTTTTTAAAGCAAAAGATTATTATGCAATAGGACTTTATCCGGTATATATTGCTTTTGGAGCTGTTTTTCTTGGAAATGTATTTGAAAACGGCTGGAAGAGATTCTTGAAACCTGTCAGTATTCTCATTCCCATACTATTATTTCTCCCTTTATATCATGTCGCCTTTCCAAATAAAAGTCCCGAATATATTGAATCCCATCAGGAACAGTACAGGAAATTAGGATTGCTTCGCTGGGAAGATGGAAAAGATCATCCTTTACCACAGGATTTTGCCGATATGCAGGGCTGGAAAGAACTGGCTCAAAAAGTGGATAAAGAATATTCTAAATTGTCAAAGTCCGGAAATACCATGGTATTGTGTGATAATTACGGACAGACAGGAGCTATTAATTATTATTCAAAAATTGGCGTAAAAGCAATGTCATTTCATGCAGACTATATCAATTGGATAGATCTGAGTAAAAAATATAAAAATGTTATAAGGGTAAAAGATGCTTCCGAAGCAGGAAAAGAACTGAATGAATCCGGTTCTTTCTTTGAAGTTGCCCGATTAAAAGATTCCATTGCCAATCCATATGCAAGAGAAAGAGGTACCGCAATTTTCAGTTTGCAGGGAGCTAAAATAGATGTCAATAAAAGAATTCAGGACGAAATTGATGAAGTCAAAAATGAGTGGAAGTAGTTTTCGATAAGAATAAAAAATGATGATTTGTAGACAGGATAAAGTTAATAGATAAATATTATTGCAACATTATTGCATTAGTTGATTTTATGTTAACTTTGCACTATCAACTATCAACTATCAACTGAACTATGGAAAACAAAAACTTTGATGCCATCATAATAGGAGGGAGCTATTCAGGATTATCAGCAGGAATGTCATTAGGAAGATCTTTAAGAAATGTTCTCATTATTGATAACGGAAAACCTTGTAACAGGCAGACTCCTCATTCTCATAATTTTGTGACTCACGATGGCAAAACACCAGCAGAAATTGCAAAGCTGGCAAAAGAAGATGTAGAAAAATACAGTACGGTCCGGTTTTACAATGGAACAGTGGTGAAAACAGTAAAAACAACTGAAGGTTTTGAAATTGAAACTTCAGCCGGTGAAAAATTTCAGGCTAAAAAAATGATACTGGCATCAGGAGTAAAAGATCTTATGCCGGATATTCCCGGATTTGCAGAATGCTGGGGAATCTCTGTTATACATTGCCCTTACTGCCACGGCTATGAAGTGAAAAATGAAGTAACCGGAATTCTTTCCAATGGAGACATGGCCTACGAATTTTCAAAACTGATTTTTAATCTGACTAAAAACCTCACCTTATTCACCAATGGAAAAGCTGTTCTTACTGATGAACAGATTGAAAAACTGAAGCAGAATAAAATCATTCTGAACGAGGAGGAAATTGGAGAAATAAAACATGAAAACGGATCCATTCAGAAAATTATTTTCAAAAATGGAAAAGAAGTTCCTTTACAGGCTTTATATGCCAAAATTCCTTTTGAACAAAATATCAATGTATCCGAGGATCTGGGATGTGAACTGACAGAACAGGGATTTATTAAAGTAGATATGATGCAGAAAACAAATGTTCCAGGAGTTTTTGCCTGTGGAGATAATGTGACCATGATGCGTTCCGTAGCCAATGCAGTTGCACAGGGAAGTTTTGCTGGTGCTGTCGTAAATAAAGAGCTTTCGGATGAAGAATTTTAATAGCTTTCTTATTTAAACTTAAAAAAAAACCGCAAAAGTCACAAAAGTTTTCATTTTAAAACAATTTAGTTCATTTAAGTAAGTTTAAAATGAGTCCGCAGAAAAGTTCACATAAGATGAAAATCGAAGATTTTTATGAAACTAAGGTGTATTTATGCATAAATTTTGGACCTATAAAATTTAAGTATTTAAACTTTTGGGTCTTTTATGGTTAAAATAATCAATGTAAAAGTTTATACGGTTTTAATATAAAAGGAGGTATTTTTTTATTTTTTAGTGTTTAAAAATCATTTTTTCAATAGAGAAATCTCAACGAAAATTCCGTACATTTGGGGTGAAAATTTCAAAAACTAAAAGTAAAATGGATATTATTTTCGACCTGATTGAAAAGGAAAGACAAAGACAAACTCATGGATTAGAGCTTATCGCATCAGAAAACTTTGTTTCTGAAAACGTGATGAAAGCAATGGGAAGTGTACTGACAAATAAATATGCTGAAGGATATCCCGGAAAAAGATATTACGGAGGATGTGAAGTAGTAGATGAGGTTGAAACTTTAGCAATTAACAGAGCTAAAGAGCTTTTCGGAGTAGACTATGTGAATGTTCAGCCACATTCCGGTTCTCAGGCGAATGCTGCCATTTATCTTGCCGTTTTGAAACCAGGTGATAAAATCATGGGGATGGACCTTTCAATGGGAGGACACCTTACTCACGGTTCTGCAGTGAATTTTTCTGGTATTCAGTATAACGTAGTTTCTTACGGAGTTCAGCAGGAAACAGGTCTTATTGATTATGACCAAATGAGAGAAGTTGCACTAAGAGAAAAACCAAAAATGCTTATCGCTGGTTTCTCAGCATACTCAAGAGATTTGGATTATGCAAAATTCAGAGAGGTAGCAGATGAAGTTGGAGCAACTCTTTGGGCAGATATCGCTCACCCGGCTGGATTAGTAGCAAAAGGATTATTAAACTCACCATTCGAACACTGTCATGTAGTAACTACCACTACTCACAAAACCCTTAGAGGGCCACGAGGAGGAATGATCATGATGGGTAGAGATTTCGAAAATACATACGGCCACAAAACTCCAAAAGGAGAAATTAAAATGATGAGCCAGGTATTGGATGGTGCTGTATTCCCAGGTATTCAGGGAGGACCGCTTGAGCATGTGATTGCTGGTAAAGCGGTAGCTTTCGGTGAAGCCTTGGATGTACAGTTCGAAACATATGCAAAACAGGTTAAATCTAACGCTCAGGCATTATCAAAAGCGATGATCGACAGAGGATTTGATATCGTTAGTGGAGGTACAGACAATCACTTGATGCTGGTAGACCTTAGAAACAAAGGAGTAAACGGTAAGGAAACTGAAAAAGCATTAGTACTTGCTGATATTACTTGTAACAAAAATATGGTTCCTTTTGATGATAAATCTCCATTTACAACATCGGGTATCAGGTTGGGAACTGCAGCCATTACAACAAGAGGATTAAAAGAAAATGATATGGATACTATCGCCGGATTGATTTCTGATGTAGTAGACAATATCAAAAATGAAGAGGTTCTTGGATCTGTAAGAAAAAAGGTAAACGAATTAATGGAAGGTAAAGCTCTGTTTAATTACTAACAGGCATTCCAATATCATATAAAGAATGAGCAGTCTGCTCATTCTTTTTTTATTCAAATGGAAAAGAAATCCTATACTTTTGACGAAATTAAACAGAAACTGGTGAATTACTGTGTTTACCAGGATCGTTGTCATGCGGAAGTGGAGCAGAAGATGAGAGAGTTTCTCCTTATTGAGGAAGCGAAAGAAGATATTATTTTATTTCTCCTGAAAGAAAATTATCTGAACGAAGAAAGATTTACCCGAAGCTATATCAGAGGTAAGTTTTATATCAAGCACTGGGGAAAGACCAAAATTAAAATGAATCTGAAGCAGAAACAGATTTCTGAAAGGTTAATCAACTCATGTTTTGATGAGATTGATGATTCAGACTATGAGAAGACGATCAGAAAGATTTTTGAAGATTACTATTCCAGACAAACGGGCTTGAAAGAATATCAAAAAAAAACCAAAACAATAAAACATTTAATGAGTAAAGGTTTTGAATATGAAAAAATAATTGATATTTTTGACTGAATATTAACGAATTTAAAAAAAAACTTGACTTATGACTTTTCGTAAAAAAATAATCAGTTCATTGAAAAAGATTGATACATAAAGATTTAATAAATAATTTTTTTAAAAACAGCTGAAATAAAGAATATTCACAAATAAATGTCATTTTTATAAGTATTCTTATGGTATGATTTTTGTCGGTGGCTTTAGCTGTACCACAATGAAATTGTTAGATTTTATAAATATAACATCAAATTTATTTTTGATTTCAGCATATTGAAATAAATTTATTTATTTTTGTATGATTGTGTCAAAATTATCTTTGACTGGATAATTAGATATTATACCTTAATTAAATATGAACACCAATACAGACAATGTACAATTCTCTTAGAAAAACAATATTTGGAGGGGATAATGTTGTCAATCTCTCAGACGTAAGATATCTTCCTAGATGGATAATTCTTGTAATAGACATTATTATTCTTGTAATATCTTTATTTCTTTCTACTTACATTATCGCAAAAATTACCAAGCAGGAATTTATATATCATGATGATAAAAGTCTGATTTTTGCTTTTATTATTCTTGTAAATGCTGCTTTTATGTATGCCTTCAAGACCTATGCCGGGATTATCCGCCATTCCACATTTATAGACTTATTTAAGCTTCTGATTTCCTGTTTTTGCACAATGCTGGCTATCGGAACAATAAATATCTGCTATTTCTGGATCACAGGAAGTAAGTTTATCCTTACTCCTTATCTGATGCTTTATTTTGTAATTTCATTTATGGGACTATTTCTTTTCAGACTTTATGTGAAAGAATTTTTCCATATTGTAAGGGAATACAGAAGAAGTGCACTGAAAAAAAGAATTCTCGTATTGGGAATTGATGAACAATCTATTGCCATTGCACGTGCTATTCTTGATAATCCAAGTCTTCCCTATCAGGTAGTAGGCTTTTTGACACAAAGAACAGACTCCAAAAGGGCGTCCCTGCTGGGAAAGCCTATTTATGAAAAGGAAAAAATAGAAGAAAACACCAAAGAAGATCTTATCATTGACGGCGTTCTTGTTGTTAAAGAAATGATGGCCAGAGATGAGATGAATTCATGGGTGAATCTGTTTTTAGAGAAAGATCTTAACGTCTTTAAAGCACCATCTGTACAAAAGCTTAGAGACAGTGATCTGGGTGGATCTATCAGAAATCTTCAAATTGAGGATTTGTTAAATAGAAAGCCTATCAAAATTCAGAACGAAAAAGTCAAAAGCAGACATTCTGATAAAACAGTATTGGTAACCGGTGGAGCAGGATCCATAGGAAGTGAAATTGTAAGACAGGTTGCTCTTTTCAATCCTTCATTGATTGTCGTTTTAGATCAGGCAGAAACTCCGCTTTATGAAATTGAACTTGAAATGAGAGAGAAATTTCCTCATATCGCTTTCAAATTTGTTTTAGGAGATGTTTCCAATCATCACAGAATGGAATCTCTGTTCCAGACGTATAATTTCTCAATGGTATACCATGCAGCTGCTTACAAGCATGTACCTTTAGTGGAGGAAAACCCTCATGAAGCTATTTTTGTTAATATATTAGGCTCTAAGATTGTTGCAAAACTATCCAGCAAGTATAAAGTAAACAGGTTCGTAATGGTATCTACAGATAAAGCTGTAAATCCAACTAACGTAATGGGAGCTTCCAAACGTGCTGCAGAACTTTTTGTGCAATCACTTCAGAATGTAGAAGGAAACGTTACCAAATTTATTACAACAAGATTCGGAAATGTGTTAGGATCCAACGGTTCTGTAATTCCTCATTTTAAAAAGCAGATTGAAGCTGGAGGACCGGTAACCATTACCCATCCGGAGATTGTAAGATATTTCATGACGATTCCTGAGGCATGTGAACTAGTACTTCAGGCGGGAACAATGGGAGAGGGAGGTGAAATTTTTGTCTTTGATATGGGGGAACCCGTTAAAATTATTGATCTTGCCAAAAGAATGATAAAATTATCAGGATTCGAACCTAATATAGATATTAAGATCATCTACACTGGATTGAGACCGGGAGAAAAGCTGTATGAAGAACTCTTGAGTGATGATGCAAAAACACTTCCTACTCATAATGATAAAATTATGATTTCTAAAGATCCTTCAATGGGATTTGAAGATATAGACAGGCTTACTAAAGAAATTACCAAGGCTTCCCTTCGAAGAGATAAAGTGGAAGTTGTAAGGATTCTTAAAACAATAGTGCCGGAATTCCGAAGCAATAATTCAATCTATGAGGCCCTCGATAAATAGATAAAATATAAATGTATATTTGCATAATTTAACAAGATAATGAAAGGAAAAATATTAGCAGTAGTTTTGGCATCTTCATTAGTGATTTCCTGTAAAGTAAATCCTAATGCTAAGAATGATTTAAATTATATGCAGAATATCGAACAGGTTGCAATTAATGCCTCTGCTAAAAATTCAACAAACACAATTCAGGTTGGAGATCAGTTGGTTATTCTGATTACTGCCAAAGATATGGATGTTGTAAAGCCTTTTAATCAGAATTATTCTTCCTCAGAACTTATCCAGACAAATGCTATGGCCGGCGGAAATACTCCTAATCAGGGATCAACAGTACTTTCAGGACCCACTTATATCGTAGATGCAAATGGAGATATTGATTTTCCTATATTAGGTAAACTGAATACTTCAGACAAAAGTTTGACTGCTTTTAAAGATGAACTTAGAGAAAAAATGACCAGATACGTTATTAATCCGACAATTAATATCCGACTCTCGAATTTTAAAGTTACAGTACTTGGAGAAGTCAACAGGCAGGGAGACTATACTATAGCCAACGGACAGGCAACTGTTTTAAACGCATTAGGTATGGCTGGTGATCTGACACAATACGGGAAAAGAGAGGACATATTGGTTATAAGAACAGAAAATGGTGTCGTTTCTCATGGCCGTATCAATATTCAGGATGCTAATTTAATTAATTCTCCATATTATAATCTTAAGCAAGGGGATGCCATTATTGTTTCCTCAAGCAATACCAAAGATGTTTTAGCAAAACAAAATCCAAATACAACTCTTTACCTTACGGCAGCTTCTATAGCTATCACAGCAATAGCAGTAGTAATAAGTTTATTTAAGAAATAACAGAATTAATGAACACCCAACAGTCTTCAACACCTTTAGAAGTAGAAAATAGTTCAAGGAATATTGATATTAATGAAATAGTAAAACCCTATTTAAGAAAATGGCCATGGTTTGCTCTAAGTGCCTTTATCGCTTTGGTAATAGGCTATGTTGCATTGAAGTTTATGACTCCTGTTTACAATGTACAGACAACAGTACTTGTAAAAGATGCCAAAAACTCATCGTCTCCCATAAACAATGATTTAGGCGTTTTACCTGACTTTTCGAATTTAGGAGGTCTGAAAACAAACAGTATTGCTAATGAAATTGAGATGCTGAAGTCAAAAAGATTAATGAAAGAAGTAGTCATTAATAAAAACCTTCAGACCGATATTTTTACAAAGTCTAAACTCAGAAAAATTGAACTTTATAAGGATACTTCACCCATTGAAGTAAGGGTAATTAATGAGAAGCCGGGTGGGATTTTCACTCCTGTTCTGCTTAAAATAGAAGGGGAGAAACTTATTGTAAGTACAGACAAGCCTCAAAAAGAAATTGTTACCGGTTATGGTAAGACAATAGGACTTCCTTTTGCTAATATTATCATCACTAAAAATGTTAAGTATAATCCGACTGCTTTAAAAGAAGTAAATCTGAATGATCTTGAACTTTACATTGCAACAGTAGATGGTAAAGTAGACATGCTGCAAAACACGCTGGCGGTAAGCTTAATTAATAAAGATGCTACTGTATTAAAACTGGATATGAACTATCCACAGATTACAAAAGCGCAAGATGTACTTAATGCTTTGGTTGTAGCATATAACAATGACGCTATTTTAGATAAGAATTCGGAATCTAAGAAGACACTTGACTTTATCGAAGACAGAATTAAAAGGCTTACAGGAGAACTTGGAGATGTAGAAAGTCAAAAAGAAATATTTAAATCTAAAAATAACCTTACAGATCTTGAAACAGAGGCAAAAATTAGTCTGGAAAGTTCTGCCGCTGCAAGGGCAAAACAGCTTGATGTAGATGCACAGCTGGAACTTACTAATGCTTTGATCAGTTTTGTAAGTCGACAGGGCCAGTACCAAGCTTTACCTTCCAATGTAGGGCTACAAAATCCTGAAGCCATAGCCGGAATTTCTACTTATAATCAGCTTATTCTTCAGAGAAACAGATTTTTAGAGTCTGCAACTGTAGAAAACCCGACAGTGGTAGATATTACCAAACAGATCAATACAATGCGCCAGTCTATTGAGCAGAGTTTGCAAAGAAACAGAGTAGGTCTTGAGCTGGCACGAAATGAATATCTTGGTGAGCAGAATAAAGTTTCAGATAAAATATCTAAACTTCCTTCTATTGAGAAAATGTTCAGAAGTATTGAAAGACAGCAGCAGATCAAGGAAAATTTATACTTGTTGTTACTTCAAAAAAGAGAAGAAACAGCAATTGCCGAATCTATTACAGCTCCTAAAGCGAGAATAATAGATAAAGCATATGCATTATCAAATCCTATTGCACCTAATAAAAAGATTGTCCTTATTTCAACATTGTTTTTGGGACTTTTAATTCCATTTTTGATTATCTACCTATCTACTATTTTCAACAATAAGATTGTTACAAAACATGACCTTGAAAAGCTAGTACATGCACCTATTATTGGTGAACTTCCAAGTCTTGAAAAAGGAGATTCTGAGATTGTTAAAATGAATGATATTACTCCTATGGCGGAAGCATTCAGAATTCTTATTACCAATATGAATTTCATGCTTTCAAAAGAGAAAAAAGGAAAAGTAGTATTTGTTACTTCAACGGTAAAAGGAGAAGGAAAAACATTTACATCTGTCAACTTAGCTTTGACATTAGCGAATCCAAAGAAAAAAGCAATTATCATCGGGTCTGATATCAGAAACCCTCAGCTTCAGCGATATAATCCTGCCAGAAAAGGACTTGCCGGGCTTACGGAGTATCTTTACAATGATGAGACTAAGCTTGAAGATATTATTCATGTATCATCTTTTAATCCTTACCTGGATGTTATCTATTCAGGAATGATTCCTCCAAACCCAACAGAATTGCTATCTAACGGGCGTTATGAGATCCTTCTTGCAGAATTGAAAGAAAAATATGAATATATTATTCTGGATACAGCACCATTGCTTCTTGTAACCGACACTTTCCTTATTGCTGAACTTTCTGATGTAACTATTTACGTTTCCAGATCTAAATACACAGAAAAAGCATTGTTGGAATTTGCCAACCGTAATATTGATCAGAAAAAAATTACAAATGTAGGATTTGTGCTTAACGATGTGAGCAGGGAAAATTTAGGATATAGTAACAAATATGGTTATGGTTATAACCAGCATACAGAACAATCTTGGTTTCAAAAAATAAAAAATAAACTTAGTTAATGACAACAACATATAAAATAGCGGTTATAGGCCAGGGCTATGTGGGTCTTCCTCTTTCTCTTGAATTTGCAGATCACTATCCTGTTTTTGGATTTGATATCAATACACAGCGTGTTGAACAGCTTAATAACGGAAAGGATATAACGCTTGAAGCTGATGTTGATAAATTAAATAACGGACTGAAAAAATATAACGAATCAAATGGTTCTTTAGGCTATAAAGCAACAAGCCTGTTATCTGATATTGCGGAAGCTAATGTTTTCATTGTAACAGTTCCTACCCCTATTGATAAATATAATGCTCCTGATCTTAATCCACTGATTTCAGCCTCAAAGATGTTAGGAGAAATCATTAAAAAAGGAGATATTGTTATTTATGAATCTACGGTTTTTCCAGGATGTACAGAAGAAGAATGCGTACCGGTTCTTGAAAAATATTCAGGACTTACTTTTAACGAAGACTTTTTTGTAGGATATTCTCCGGAAAGAATTAATCCTGGAGATAAAGTGAATACTCTTACCAGTGTTAAAAAAGTAACCTCAGGTTCTACCGAAAAGATTGCTGAAGAAGTAGATAATTTATATAAAAAAATCATCACAGCTGGAACTCACAAAGCACCCAGCATTAAAGTTGCAGAAGCTTCAAAAGCTATTGAAAATGCACAAAGAGATGTAAACATTTCTTTTGTTAACGAATTAGCATTAATTTTTGACAGAGTAGGTATCGATACCAATGATGTATTAGAAGCTGCTGGAACAAAATATAACTTCCTTAAATATAAACCAGGATTGGTAGGTGGACATTGTATCTCCGTAGATCCTTATTACCTGGCACACAAAGCTGAACAGCTGGGATATCATCCAGATGTTATCTTATCTGGAAGACGTGTAAACGATTCCATTGCAAAGTTTGTTGCGGCTAAAGTAGTGAAACTTCTTATTGCAAAAGGAGGAGTGATTAAAAATTCAAATGCCCTGATTTTAGGAGTTACATTCAAAGAAAACTGTCCGGATGTCAGAAATACCAAAGTAGTGGATATCTACCGGGAGCTTGCTGATTATGGTATAAATGTAGAAATATATGATCCATGGGCAAGCAAAGAAGAAGTAAAGCATGAATATGGAATTGATATTCTCGAAACTCTTCAGGAAGGCAAAAAATATGATTCTTTAATCATTGCGGTATCTCACAACGAGTTTCTGGAAATGGATCTGGATCAGCTTAAAAAAGAAAATGCTGTGGTTTTCGATACCAAAGCATGTTTGGACAGAAATCTGGTTGATGCAAGATTATAATAGATAATGAACTATGATATCATAATCATTGGTGCGGGTCTGGTAGGATTGGCTACAGCCTATCAGACTAAATTGAAAAATCCTGATTCTAAGATTCTGATTTTGGAAAAAGAAAACGATGTGGCATTGCACCAATCGGGACATAACAGTGGAGTAATCCATAGCGGGATTTATTATAAACCGGGAAGCCTTAAAGCTAAAAACTGTATTGAAGGGTATAACTCAGTCATCAACTTTGCTGAGAAACATGGCATACGATATGACCTTTGCGGGAAGATCATTGTAGCTACTTCACAGGAAGAATTACCTCTTCTAGATAATATCTATAAAAGAGGAGTTGAAAACGGACTTCAGGATTTAAAATATCTTTCCAGAGAAGAATTCCGTGAAATTGAACCCCACTGTGAAGGCGTAAAAGCAATTAAAGTTCCACAAACCGGAATTATCGACTACCCGGGAATAGCGAAAAAAATAAAAGAACTTTTTGAAGAAGCAGGTGGTGAAGTAAGATTCAAACATGAAGTAAAAAACATTACTGATAAAGGATCTGAAATTATTGTCAGCACTAATATTTCCGAATTTAAGACTAAAAAACTTATTTCCTGTGCAGGATTATATTCTGATAAGATAACCAAAATGACCAATGAAAAAAATGATGTGGTCATTATTCCTTTCAGAGGAGAATATTATAAAATTAAGGATGAAAAAAAGTATTTGGTAAAACACCTTATTTACCCTGTACCTGACCCTAGTTTTCCGTTTCTTGGAGTTCACTTTACCAGAATGATTGATGGTAATATTGAAGCTGGTCCTAATGCAGTGCTGGCTTTTAAAAAAGAAGGATACCATTTTTTCGATTTCAATTTCAATGAAGCTATGCAGACGATGCTGTGGCCGGGATTTAGAAAAATTGTAGCGAAATACGGAAAAACAGGAATGGGAGAAATGCATCGTTCACTTTCCAAATCTGCGTTTACAAAAGCACTTCAAAAACTTTTACCGGAAATACAGGAAAATGACCTTGTGCCGGGAGGTTCAGGGGTAAGAGCCCAGGCTTGCGACAGAAATGGAGGATTAATTGATGATTTTGACATCGTGAAAAACGGAAATATTATCCACGTTAGAAATGCTCCCTCTCCGGCGGCTACATCTTGCCTTTCCATAGGAAATAAAATCAGTGAACTTGTCATAAGTTAAAAACGCACCTCTATACGCACTCAAAAAACTAAAATATGAAAATTCAAATGGTTGATCTTAAAGGTCAATACCTGAAAATAAAAGAAGACATAGATGCTGGTATTCAGGAATGCATAGACAATACTGCATTTATCAATGGCCCTGCTGTAAAAGAATTTCAGCATGATTTCGAAAAATATCTCGGAGTAAAACATGTTATTCCATGTGCCAATGGAACAGATGCTCTTCAAATTGCCATGATGGCGCTTAATCTGCAGCCCGGCGACGAGATAATCTGCCCTGCTTTCACTTATGTAGCGACTGCGGAAGTTATTGGTCTTTTAGGATTAAAACCTGTAATGGTAGACGTAAACGAAGATACTTTTGATATACAGCCGGAAGATCTTGAAAAATATCTTACACCCAATACCAAAGCGATTGTTCCTGTTCATTTATATGGACAAAGTGCTGATATGGAACAAATTCTTACATTTGCAAAAAAACACAACCTTTTTGTTATAGAAGATAATGCTCAGGCAATCGGCTCTGATTATACGTTTTCAGATGGAACCGTTAAAAAAACTGGAACTATCGGACATATCGGATGCACTTCATTTTTTCCGTCAAAAAATCTGGGATGCTATGGTGATGGAGGAGCTTTGATGACCAATGATGATGAATTAGCTTTCAAAATCAGAATGATTGCCAACCATGGTCAGGAAAAGAAGTACTATCACAAAGTTTTAGGTTGTAACTCAAGATTGGATACCATTCAGGCCGCTGTATTGAAAGTTAAGCTTAAACATCTGGATGAGTATTCAGCTGCAAGAAACAGAATGGCAGACTATTATGATAAAAATCTTACGGGTATAGCTGAAATTCACACTCCTGAGAGAGCTGGAAATTCTACCCATGTATTTCATCAGTATACCCTTAGAGTGAAGAATGGAAAAAGAGATGGATTACAAAAATATTTGGCAGATAAGAATATCCCAAGTATGATATATTATCCTTTGCCCCTGTATAAACAGGAAGCTTTTTATCAATATGTAGAGGATGGCTTTAGTCTTCCGGTTACGGAGCAACTATGCAAAGAAGTTATTTCTCTTCCTGTACATACAGAATTTGACCAGGAAGTGCTGGATCATATTATAACAGAAATTAAAAATTATTTTAATTAATATAAAACAGATATGTCGGATTTTTTTGCACACGAAACAGCCGTTATTGACGAAGGATGTCAAATAGGAAACGGAACCAGAATTTGGCACTTTTCACATCTTATGACAGGTTGCATTTTGGGTGAAAAATGCAATATTGGACAGAATGTTGTTATTTCTCCCCAGGTAGTTTTGGGAAAAAATGTAAAAGTCCAGAATAATGTTTCTATCTATGAAGGAGTAACATGTGATGATGATGTCTTTTTAGGACCTTCAATGGTTTTTACCAATGTAATAAATCCAAGAAGTGCTGTAAACAGAAAGAATGAATATCTGAAAACACATGTAGGAAAAGGAGCTTCCATAGGAGCTAATGCAACGATTGTTTGTGGCCATAATATAGGTCAGTATGCTTTTATCGGTGCAGGTGCTGTGGTTACAAAAGAAGTTCTGGATTATGCATTGGTAGTAGGAAATCCTGCCAGACAAATGGGATGGATGAGCGAATTCGGACATAGGCTTCAATTTGACTCAGAAAATATGGCCATTTGTGAAGAAAGTGGAGAAAAATACAAATTAGAAAATAATAAAGTTTCAAAAATTTAAATATGCAAATGGGTGAAAAAATAAAATTTGCAGTAGTGGGCTGCGGGCATATCGGAAAGAGACATGCCGAAATGATCACAAGAAATTCAGAATGTGAGCTTGTAGCTCTTATAGACATAAAGGATAAATCTGCTTTAGGAATTGAAAGCTATGATATTCCTTTCTTTGAGTCATTAGATGAATTTTTGAAATCAGGAATAGAAGTAGATGTTATCAATATCGCTACTCCCAACGGATTCCACTTTGAACAATCTTATAAAGCAATTGATGCCGGAAAGCATATTGTTGTGGAAAAACCAATGACTTTGAATAAGCAGGATGCGGAAAAACTTATTTTTCAGGCCCTGCACAAACACAAACAGGTTTTTGCTGTAATGCAAAACCGTTATTCTCCACCATCTGCCTGGGTAAAAGAGATGGTAGAAAACGGAAAATTAGGTGAAATATACATGGTTCAGCTTAACTGCTACTGGAATCGTGATGACAGATATTATAAGCCGGAATCATGGCATGGAAAGAAAGATCTGGATGGTGGTACATTATTTACTCAGTTTTCTCATTTTATAGATATTATGTACTGGTTGTTCGGTGATATAACAAATATACAGGCAAAATTTGCTGATTTTAACCACCAGACTCTTACCGATTTTGAAGACTCAGGATTTATTAGTTTCGATTTTGTAAACGGTGGGATGGGAGCATTAAACTATTCTACTTCAGTATGGAATCAGAACCTTGAAAGTTCAATGACAATTATCGCAGAGAACGGTGCTATAAAAATTGGAGGCCAATATATGGATAAAGTTGAGGTGTGCAATGTGAAAGATTATATAATGCCAGAATTGCCACCTACAAACCCTGGGAATGATTATGGTGCCTATAAAGGTTCTGCTGCCAATCATCACTATATTATTGAAAATGTAGTAGATGTATTAAAAGGAAGAAATACTATTACAACCAATGCTTTGGAAGGGTTAAAAGTAGTAGATATCATTGAAAGGATTTATCAATTAAAAAACTAATTATGTTGTCAAACTTTGTTCCACTGGCAAGTCCGGATATTAATGAAACAGATATTAACCGTGTTGTGGATGTTTTAAAATCTGGAATGCTGGTGCAGGGAGAGAATGTAGGCTTATTAGAAACCTTTTTCTCTGATTATTTGGGAGCAGAATATGCTTCAGCTCTGAGTAACGGAACTTCTACTTTACATCTTGCATTAATTACATTAGGAATTGGTGCTGGTGATGAAGTCATTATACCTGCATTCAGTTACGTGGCTACAGCCAATGTAGTGGAGCTTGTGGGTGCAAAATGTATTTTTGTAGATATTGATGAAAATACATTTAATATGGATGTCAATAAAATAAAGGAAGCTATTACTCCGAATACAAAAGCTATTATCCCGGTTCATGAGTTTGGTTTAGCCTGCGATATAGAAAATGTAATGAATATTGCCAGGGAGCATAATCTGTATGTCATTGAAGATGCTGCATGTGCTTTGGGAGCAACTCAGAATAATAAGAAAGTAGGGACATTTGGTGATTTCGGTTCATTCTCGTTACATCCCCGTAAAAGTATTACCAGCGGTGAGGGAGGAATTCTGACAACGAATAATGCCGGGTATTCAGCAAAGGTAAGAATACTTAGAAATCATGGTATTGAAATGCAGGATGGCAGAATGGAATTTGTAGAAGCAGGATACAACTATAGAATGACAGACTTTCAGGCAGCACTGGCTCACAGCCAGATCCAGAGGCTGGATAATATCCTTACGATGAAACAAACTCTGGCAGATGTGTATTTATCGGAAATTATAAACCCAAAGATCACCTTACCCGTAGTACCTGAAGGAAGAAATCATACATGGCAGACTTTTCATGTCTTAATTGACGATAGTTTACAGCAAAGTCAGGTACTGGATTTTTTAAGAAGCAACAAAATTGGGGCAAATTATGGTGCTCAATGTATTCCTGCCATGAAATATTATGTAGACAAATACGACCTGGATTATAAAGAAAAATTCCCGAATGCTTACAGAGCATACTCTAAGGGAATTGCTTTACCATTGTATGAAAAACTTACAGAAGATACAGTCTTCAAAATCTCACAAATAGTCAACAGAATATAACTATATAACGAATCAAAAAAAAATTATTTAAAATGATAACTAACAAAACGATTTTTATTACCGGAGGAGCAGGATTTATTGCCAATACTCTGATTAAACATTACATAGAAAATAATAAAATTGTGGTGTATGATAACTTTCACAGAGATACATTAAGCTCAAGTGGGTTAGCAAATCACCAGAATTTGACGGTCATCAAAGGAGATGTTTTAGACTTACCATTTTTAACAGAAAGCATGAAAGGTGCTGATGTTGTTGTTCACGCAGCAGGTATTGCAGGTATTGATACTGTAATCAAAGATCCGGTAAGAACAATGAGCGTAAACATGATAGGAACTGCGAATGCGTTGGAAGCAGCAAAAATAAACGGAATAAAAGACAGATTTGTAGACTTCAGTACTTCTGAAATTTTTGGTAGCCACGCTTTCAAAAGTAGAGAAGAAGACACTGCGGTTGCAGGAAGCGTAGGAGAAGCAAGATGGGTATATGCAGTAAGTAAGCTAGCCGGAGAACATTTGGCTCATGCCTATTACAAGCAGCATAAACTTCCAGTGGTTACTGTAAGACCTTTCAACGTATATGGTCCTGGACAAACCGGGGAAGGTGCTCTACAGATTTTCATTAAGAAAGCCCTTAAAGATGAAGATATCTATATCTACGGAGACGGTACGGCAATCAGAGCCTGGTGCTTTGTTGATGATTTCGTAGACTGTCTGATCAGATGTATTGAAGATCCGAAAGCTATTGGAGAAAGCTTCAACCTGGGTAATCAGAGAACAGTTATTACAACATTAGGACTTGCTGAATCTGTATGCAGAGTACTGAAGAGCAACAGTAAAATCATCTTCAAAGATGCCCTTAGTGCAGACATTGAAATGAGAATCCCAAGTGTAGCAAAATCAAAAGAAATTTTAGGTTTTGAAGCAAAAGTAGATCTGGAAGAAGGTATCCTAAGAACAGCTGAATACTTTAAAACTATTGAAAACTAAAGAAGAAATATTAATATTTCCTTATAGCGGGACTGGCATTGAGGCACTAGACTGTCTGTCTGAAGGACAGTGCTGTATAGGTTTTATTTCTGATAATCCTTCGATGATCGGAATGGAACAGTATGGCATTAAAATCTATAGCAGAGAGGCGTTTCAGGAATTTCCTGAAGCCAAAATCTTGGCTGTCAATGGCAGTCCTGATTCTTATAAAAAAAGAAAACAGATAATTGATGGACTTGAAATAGAGAGTAACAGATTTACAACTCTTATACATCCTAAAGCTGTTATCGGACGGAATGTAAAGGTAGGAAAGAACGTCCTTATTATGGCTGGAGTAGTAGCTACTGCCAATGCAGAGATAGGAAATCATATTTGTATTCTGCCCAATACTGTTGTTCACCATGACTCTAAAATTGGGGATTATACCCTGGTTGCAGCGAATAATACTATTTGTGGAGATGTCATCATCGGAGAGAACTGCTATTTAGGAGCTTCTTCAAATTTCAAAAATGGCGTAAAAGTAGGCAATGGAAGTCTTATAGGTATAGGAAGCAATGTGGTTGGTAATATTGGAGATAACAAAACTGTAATAGGTAATCCTGCAAAAGAATATTTCGAGAAATCAGACTAAATAGAAGATTTATGAAACATAAAATTAAAGCTTTCAAAAATATGCTATTGATGTCTGCTCCGGAATATATTGCCGGATTTTCAGTTTTTGTTATCCTTATTTCTTTTTCCAAGAAAGCATCTCTCGCAGAAATTGGAGAACTTACATTTGCTAATACTGTGGGGCAGTTGGTTTCCAGTGTTTTAGCTGTTGCGTTGTTAACAACAATGCGGCGTGATTTTGTATTGAAAACAAGACTTAGGGATAAGTATGCCATATCTTTATATATCATTAGAATCCTGATTTCATTCTCTATATTTCTTATTTCGTTTGTACTATTGAAACTGGATATTTTCAGTGAAATTGTATTGCTAATGATAGTTTCCCGAGGAATCGATTCTTTGTCTGAAACCTATTATTATACGTTGCTTTCTAAGGAGGAAATTTTAAAATTTTCAATATTAAAAAGCTTACACTATATCAGTCTTATATCTTTTGTAGTTCTTGGAATTTATAAAGGATTTGATCTGCATCAGATCAGCTATATATTTTTATTTAACAGTATAATCTGGTGTTTGGTCAATTTTATTCTTCTTTTTTTTGAAAAAGGAATTGCCAAAAAAATCATTTTTCTTGATACTTATCAGACTGATCTTTTTAAAAGAACATTACCACTGTTAATGAGCAGTACGATATATTTATTATCTGCAAGACTGAATTTATTTATTGTAAAAAAGATATGCAGTCCAGAAGATTTTGGTCTGTTTAGTATAATTATTACTATTCTGGGGATATTTTCTATTTTTACAAGTGCAATCAGTAGCTTTCTGATTAATAAACAGGTAGAATGGTATAAAGTGTCACTTCAAAGGCTAAAAATAAATTCAATAAAACTTGCGGTTCCGTTATTTGCGGCAGGACTTGTTATTTTATTGGTTTCTTATTTTGTCTCAGACTACATCAATTATCTCTTCAAGAATTTTGATATGAACCACTTGTGGTTATTGAAACTATCTTTAATTTCAATTTTGGTTTATTTCATTCAGATCCCTTACAACTATCTATTTACGGTGATGGATAAAAATAAAGTGGCCCTATACTTTTCAGTCTTTATGATCATTATTGCGGCATTATTATATTATCCGTTTACATTTTATTTTGGTCTTACGGGGTCTGTAATTGCTTTTTTAGGATATAATATACTTTGGTGTGGTAGCTTATTTGGTATTTCTATGTATATTATTAATAAACAAATTTCAAAAGGAAATGAATAACATATTGATTGTTTCTAATACACTTTGTTTTGGAGGGGCAGAAAGTTTTTCTGCACAGTTATTCGAAAATTTGGATCAGCAGTATGATAATCTTCATTATGCTGTTTTTTCCGGCAATATGGATTTACTGGACCGTTTCCCGGCTATTGATAGAAAAAGAATATTTCAGTTTGATGATTCTGATAAGACCAGTACTTTTAAAATGCTTTCAAAGATCTTTAAAGTAAAAAAATACCTTAAAGAACATAATATTGATACAATATACTGTTGCCAGCCTGATTCCGCACTGGTTTTTTGGTTATTGAAAATTTTTTATAAAAGAATTAAAATCATATATATTACCATGCATGTATATGAAAATGCAGATGCCAAAGAAAAACTTATATGGAAAACTAAGCTCCCTAATAGAAATACAGATATTTTTATCGGACTGAGTGAATACTTATCTTTACAGCTAAAGCAAAAAAATAAAGTCGATTCTTCCAAAGTAATAATTAACAGGCTTCCTGTAGATATCGATAAATTTAATGTTTCTGATAAAAAAAACAGAGGACAGTTTAATTTACCTCTCAATAAGAAAATTGTTGGAATATGTTGCAGACTTTACCCCATAAAAAGAGTTGATCTTTTTGTAGAAGCCTTCAGACATATCGAGGACGAAGATACAATAGGTGTCATCTATGGAGAAGGTCCTGAAAAAGAAAAACTGCTTGGTATGATAAAAGATTATAAATTATCAGATAAAGTCTTTTTGAGACCATTTATAGATAATGTTAATGAGGTTATTCCTATGTTTGATCTTTACCTACAGACTGTAGACGGTCCTAATTTAGGATTGGTAACACTTGAGGCTTTCAGTTCGGGAGTTCCGGTTATTATGCTTGCAGATAATGACGAAGAAAGATTTATGATCCTGGATACTTATTGTAATGAAAATGTAGGCGGAATATCTACCACAGATCCTAAAAATATAGCTTTAAAAGTGTTGGAAATATTAAATAATTCCGAAAAGGATGGAATGCCTGCAAGATGTAGAAAACTGGCAGAAGAAAAATATTCATGGCCAGCGTTTCTTTCTATCAATGAGAAAATTCTAAAACAGCTTAGATGACTTTTTTTATAATATTATATATAATATTTCTTACTCTGGTATTTTTCTTTTTTAAGAAGAATCACAGACTTTTTGGGTATGAAAAGTATGATTTTCTTTTACCCATAAATATTATATTGTTTTTTTCAGTATTAGCTACTCCCTATATGTTTTATATAGTGAAACATCCTGATGTTATCTATACTCCTGTTGATACTGATAATTTAGATAACTTACTGTTCAAGTATATTCTTTTGCACATAGGCTGTATTATTTTTTTTATTATAGGTACTGTATCTTTTATGAAAAAAATGTTAAGTTCTTTGATCGGAAAGCTGGATATAATTACAGTGGGGCAAAGTAAGAATTTGTTATTTTTATTAAGTATTATATTTTACTTACTTTCTGTTTATAACTTTAAATCCTTACAGCTTGATAATCTTTTTCAAATTTTTATCAATAGAAATGAAAATATAAGTAAACTGGGATATATCTATTTTACCCAGCAGGTTATCGGGTATTATGTATTATATCTCTATCTTTTAAGAGACCGGTTAAACTTGGTACAAAAGATCAACTTGGGAGCGTTTTTTATTACATTCCTGCTATCTTCTCTGCTTACTGGAGGACGTACTCAGATATTATACATGCTTATATTCTGTTTTATTGTTATACAAATAAAAAGACCAGCATCCATTAAACAATTCTTTAAGCCTAAATATATTTTACTGATAGCACTTTTCTTCGGAGTAATGTACATCATCCCAAAATTCAGAGGAACAGCCGCCTGGAATAATGAAGGATTGGTATCTGTGATGACAACTAAAGACGAAAACTCTTATCAGTCTTATCAGCTGCTTTCTGACATGAGTGGACTGGATAGGTATTTATTTATCATAGATATGTTTGACAGACATGGCTTCTGGTATGGAGAAGGATATGTAGATGTCGTAAAAATTTTACTGCATCCTATTATAAGAAGTGATGTAAGTAAGCTTCCAAAAGGAGATGATGGCCTTTACCTCGCAGTAATGTCAAACGAAAAACGATTTATTGATAAACCTTATCGTGTAGATGATGATTATATGACTTCCTTTCCTGTAGGTAATTATGCAGCATATATGAACTTTGGAGCAATAGGTTTACTGATTGCTTACTTTTTACTTGGAGGAATTGCCAATACACTCTATCAGGGATGCAAGAAAGGACGATTTAAGTATATTTATTTCTATACGCTCTTTATTTCTGGATCTGTTGCCTTTTCGAATATTGGTTTCCTTAATATTATTATTAACTCTATTACCCTGGTAATTGTATTTGTTATTATCAGAATTTTTAGCCCGGGTAATATAAAATTACAAAGATGAAATTTGTTTTAATGGGAGTAAAATCCTCTCCTAAAAATATAAGTGGTCAGTCTATATGTTTTGATATGCTTTTGGACGAACTGAAAAAGCAAATGATTCCGTTCAAATATATCACCGTAAGTGTAGATACTGACAGTAATTTTCAGAAGATATTGGAATATATTACAGCATGCATCAAGCTGATTTACTTTTATATGATGACAATAGGTAAGTCGAAGATGATCTACATTGCAGTTGCACAATCCAAACTGGGCTTTTACAGGGATTTCGTGTTCGTCTGGATTTCTGCATTATTTGGAAAGAAAATCGTAGCCCATCTGCATGGAGGCAATTTTAAAACGTTCTATCTGGAACAATCTCCTTTCCTTCAAAAGATTATCAAAAAGACATATGACCAATGTGACTGTATTATTGTTTTGTCCAGAGTGTATATTGACCTTTTTGATTTTGTAGATAATTATAAAGGAAAAGTTAAAGTAGTTCCTAATGGAATTCCTGAATTTGATAATGACGAGCCGATAGAGAAAAAATACAATCACAACAAACCCGTGATCTTGTATCTTTCTAATCTTATTGAAAGTAAAGGCTATCTGGATGTTTTACATTCATCCATAATCCTTAAAGAAAAATATAATATTTCTCCACAGGTTTATTTCTGTGGAAACTTTTTAAGTAACTCGGATGATGTGACTTTTGACAGCGTTGAAAAAGCAAAAGATTACTTTCATACTTTTGTGAAAGAAAATAACATGGAAGGCAATGTGGTCTATAAAGGGTTGGTTCAGGGAGAAGTCAAAGATCAGCTTTTAAAGAGCGCAGACTTTTTGATTTTACCTACCAATTACAATGCAGAAGGCCAGCCTATATCCCTGATTGAAGGATTAAAGAATGGCTGTGTGTTGATTACAACCCAATACAGAGACATTCAGTATATGAATCTGGATAAAGAAACAGGTTTTTTTGTAAATTATAACGATCCCGAAGCTATTGCAGAAACGATCAGTAACGTGAATGAACAAGACTTTAAAAGAATGAGCCTGAATGCTCAGAAACACTTTAAAAACAGCTATTCTTTTATCAGTCATTATAATAATATATTAAAAATTTTCCATGAATATTCAAAATAAAGTATTACTAATTACTGGAGGAACAGGGTCTTTCGGAACAGCGGTTCTTACTAAATTTATCAATACCGAGCATTTTAAAGAGATTCGTATTTTTTCCCGTGATGAGAAGAAACAGGATGATATGAGAAATCATTTTAAAAATGATAAATTGAAGTTTTATATTGGAGATGTAAGAGATTACAGAAGTATTGAACAGGCGATGAGAGGGGTAGACTATGTTTTTCATGCTGCAGCCTTGAAGCAGGTTCCTTCTTGTGAATTTTTCCCTATGCAGGCATTAAAAACCAATGTAGAAGGAACACAGAATGTAATTGATGCCGCTGAAGCAAATCATGTTCAGAAAGTAATTTGTTTGAGTACAGATAAAGCAGCCTATCCTATCAATGCCATGGGTATTTCCAAAGCAATGATGGAAAAAGTAGTAGTAGCAGCCTCCAGAAATCTGAAAAATACAACAGTTTGTCTTACGAGGTACGGAAATGTTATGGCATCCAGAGGTTCTGTGATTCCATTATTTGTTAAACAAATCAAAAATGGTGAACCTATTACGATTACAGATCCAAAGATGACAAGATTTTTAATGTCATTGGAGGAAGCTGTGGAACTTGTTTTATTTGCTTTTGAAAATGGAAATACAGGAGACCTGTTTGTCAATAAAGCACCGGCTGGAACTATCGGTGATCTGGCCCAGGCTCTGAAAGAATTGTTTAAAGCAGACATTCCGGTAAAAGTAATTGGAACAAGACATGGGGAAAAACTTTATGAAACGCTTTGTACACGGGAGGAAATGCTGAAAGCGGAAGATATGGGAGATTTCTACAGAATTCCTGCAGATAACAGAGATCTTAATTACGATAAATATTTCTCAGAAGGCATGAAAGACATTTCAAAAATAGAAGATTATCATTCTCATAATACGAAGCAGCAAGATGTAGAAGGAATGAAAAAACTTCTTTTGAAGCTTCCTTTGATCAGAAAAGAAGTATTGGGAGAGGATATCATGCAATATCCGGACTAGAAGATGAATAGTCCAAAAATTATTGAAGGCGGAAAATATGCTGATGAAAGAGGAAATTTGTTTGTCAATAATAATTATGATGCTTCTGCAATAAAAAGAATATATTGCATTGAGAATAACAGCATTGACTATATAAGAGGATGGACTGGACATAAAACAGAACAACGCTGGTTTACAGCCATCCAGGGAGCTTTTATTATTAGATTGGTTAAAATTGATCACTGGGGAGAACCCTCAAAAGATCTTCAGATTCTTACTTTTGAATTGAATGCCGGAAAATTGGATGTACTTTATATGCCGGCAGGGTATGCATCCGCAATTCAGGTAAAAGAAAACGGATCGAAACTTTTAGTAATGGTAAACTATTCTTTAGGTGAAATTGATGATGACCATCGTTTCCCTATGGATTATTTTGAAAATATTTAGTGATGAAAAAAATAGGAATAACCGGACAAAACGGTTTTGTAGGATCACATTTGTACAATACACTCGGATTAAAACCTGAGCAGTATCAGAGAATTGAGTTTGACAGATCTTTTTTTGATCAACCGGATCAGCTGGATGCATTTGTAAAACAGTGTGATGTTATTGTACATCTTGCGGCAATGAACCGCCATCCCGATCCTGAAGTGATTTTCAATAACAATATTGAACTCGTAAAGAAATTAATAGATTCTTTGGAACGAACAGGATCAAAAGCTCATGTTATATTTTCATCATCTTCTCAGGAAGAAAGAGATAACCTGTATGGGAAATCGAAAAAAGAAGGAAGAATACTTTTGGCAGACTGGGCAAAAAGAGCTGGCGGAAAATTTACAGGAATGATTATTCCTAATGTTTTTGGACCTTTTGGAAAGCCAAACTACAACTCTTTCGTTGCTACCTTCTGCTACAAACTTACACATGGCGAAACTCCTGTTATTGATAATGACAGTGAAGTGCAACTAATCTACGTAGGAGAACTTGTACAGGAAATTATCGGACAGATAGAGGCGGCAGATACCAAAGAGCTGTACGAAGCAGAGCATACTTCAGTAAATAAAGTTTCTGAAGTATTGGCAAAACTTGAAAACTATAAACAATTATATTTTGATAATGGTGAGATTCCACAGCTTGTATCAGTTTTTGATCTGAACTTGTTCAATACTTTCCGTTGTTATTTCGATATTAAAAACCATTATCCTGTAAAATTCACACAACATACAGATCCAAGAGGCGCTTTTGTAGAGGTGATCAGACTTGGAATAGGTGGCCAGTGTTCATTCTCTACAACAGTTCCGGGGATTACGAGGGGAGATCATTTCCATACCAGAAAAATTGAACGATTTGCAGTAATAAAAGGAGATGCACTTATCCAGTTGAGAAAAATTGATACTGATGAAATCTTCGATTTTTATTTGAAAGGTGATGAGCCCGCTTACGTAGATATGCCTATCTGGTATACCCATAATATTAAGAATATAGGAAATGAAGATCTTTATACCATTTTTTGGATTAACGAAGCATTCAACCCGGAAGACCCTGATACATATTTCGTAAAAGTATAAATAAATGTATACACCGGCTGCTTTTTCAATTGTATTCTATCTGTTTACATCATTGCTGGTTACAGGAGTTGTGATAGATAGTTATTCAAAAAAACGGTTACTAAATATAGATGGAAATACAGGCTATTTCTATCTTATTCCTTTATTGTTGGTTATCCTTATTGGTTTCAGACCAGTAGGGATAACTGGTTTCACAGATTCAGAAATGTATAGGGAATTCTTTGATATAGCACGTCTAGAAGGAATTTCACCAATGCCGAATAAGGATTTGTTTTTTGGGTATTTTATTTTATTTACCTCATATATTACCAATGAGAGAGGTTTTTTTGTTCTATGTGGTTTAGTATCAGTAGCACTGTTGGTGTTGGTATCAAAACATATTTCTAAAAAGCATTGGATATTATTTTTTATCTGTCATACAGCTTCCCTTTATTACTGGAATTATAATGTTTACGGTATCAGACAGGGGATGGCATCTGCAATGTTTTTATATGCAGTTTTTATTAAAAACAAATGGTGGAAATCTTTACTCATGTTACTGGCATTTGGATCTCATTTTTCTTTGGGGCTTCCGGTATTGGTATATATCTTCTCAGGACTGATAAGGAAAGTTGATAGAAAATTCTATTGGATTTGGGGATTGGCAATTCCTGTTTCCTATTTTTTTGGAACTGAAATTGAACATACCGTTTCCAACATAATTCCCGATGAAAGAGCCCAATATTTTATAGAAAATATTGATGAGCAGGTATTCCGTTGGGATTTGATTGCCTACAGTTTGGTTATCATGGTAATCTCTTATTATTTTATATTCATTGAAAAGATAAAAGATGTCACTTATCATCGGATAGTGAACGTCTTTATTTTTACAAATACTATATTTTTATTTTTGGTAAGAGTAAATCACGCTCATAGGTTTGCCTATTTATCCTGGTTTTTAGCTTCATTAATCATTTTTTATCCTTTTTTCCTTAATAAGGATGAAAAATTGAAAAACAAATACAGGTTGTTTTCGCAAACTTTACTCGCGTTTTTTACCTTTGTAGTTCTCCACTTTATAAGAATAACTTTTTTATAACCATATGATGAAATTAAAAGTAATGACAGTCGTGGGCACACGGCCGGAAATCATTAGATTATCAAGAGTGTTATCAGCTTTAGATACTTCTGACGCTGTAGAACACATTGTAGTCCATACAGGACAAAATTACGATTATGAACTTAACCAGATCTTTTTCGACGATTTAGGCTTAAGAAAACCTGACCATTTTCTGGAAGCAGCAGGAAAAACAGCTGCGGAAACAATTGGAAACATTTTGGTTAAAATAGATCCGCTTCTTGAAGAAGTGAAACCGGATGCGTTTTTAGTACTCGGAGATACAAACTCATGTTTATGTGCTATTCCTGCCAAAAAAAGACAAATTCCGATTTTCCACATGGAAGCGGGAAACAGGTGTTTTGATCAAAGAGTTCCCGAAGAAACCAACCGGAAAATTGTAGACCACATTTCTGATATTAATTTGACATACTCTGATATTGCCAGAGAATACCTTTTAAGAGAAGGCCTTCCGGCTGACAGAATTATTAAAACCGGATCCCCGATGTATGAGGTTCTGAATCATTATCTTCCCAGCATTAAAAATTCCGATGTTCTTACAAGATTAAATCTTGAAGAAGGAAAATACTTTGTTGTATCATCACATAGAGAGGAAAATATTAATTCAGATAAAAATTTCAAAGGACTCATCAACAGCCTTAATGCAATTGCAGAAGAATATCAATATCCGATCATTTTTTCTACCCATCCGAGAACAAGAAATATGATTGATAAAATGCAGGTTCAGGTGAGATCTGAAATTCAGTTTCTGAAACCACTTGGTTTCCATGATTATAATGCTCTTCAAATGAGAAGTTATGCAGTACTGTCAGATTCCGGTACCATTTCAGAAGAATCTTCAATCCTTAATTTCAGAGCGCTTAACATCAGAGAAGCGCACGAAAGACCTGAAGCTATGGAAGAAGCTTCTGTAATGATGGTAGGATTATCTCCTGAGAGAATTTTACAGGGATTAGTACAGCTTAGGCAGCAGCAAACAGCAGAAAATAGAAACTACAGGCTTGTGGCTGATTATTCTATGCCCAATGTGTCAGAAAAAATGGTTAGAATTATTTTAAGCTATACCGATTACGTTAACAGAGTAGTCTGGAGTAAATTATGAATATAATGTTTCTTACCTTAGTGAAGATAAATACCTTAAAAGAACGTGGTATTTATCAAGATTTAATGCGGGAATTTTCCCAGCATGGGCATCATCTATACATAGTTTCTCCTGTTGAAAGATGCGAAAATCAAGAAACAAAAGTGAAAAAAGAAGGGAATACTGTTTTCCTGAATGTAAAAACACTTAATATCCAGAAAACGAACTTTATTGAAAAGGGAATTTCTACCCTAACAATAGATAAACTCTTTCTGAGAGCCATCAAAAAACACTTGTCAGGAGTGAAATTTGATCTGGTTATTTATGCAACACCTCCTATTACTTTTACGAACCTTATTAAATATATAAAAAAAAGAGATCAGGCTAAAACATATCTTCTTCTAAAGGATATCTTCCCTCAAAATGCTGTAGATATGCAGCTGATGTCTAAGAAAGGATTATTGTATAACTACTTTAGAAATAAAGAAAAGGAATTATATCTGATTTCCGATAAAATTGGGTGTATGTCTGATGCGAATCTAAAATTTGTGATGGAGCACAATTCTTTTATTCCTAAAGAAAAACTGGAGGTAAATCCAAATGCTATTGAACTCTTACCTTTAAACAGAGAAATCATTTGCCAATATAAAGAAATTCATGCCAGATATGGAATTCCGGAAAATAGGAAAATCTTTATCTATGGCGGAAATTTGGGAAAACCTCAGGGCATTGATTTTGTGATAGAAACCTTAAAAGCGAAAGCTGAAGATGACAGATTATTTTTTGTGATAGTGGGGTCAGGAACAGAATTTGGCAGAATGAGGAAATGGTTTGATACTTTCCGCCCTAAAAACGCATTACTTTTATCTGCCATTCCAAAAACTGATTATGACCTGCTGGTACAGTCCTGTGATGTTGGGCTGATCTTCCTGCATAAAGATTTTACCATCCCAAATTATCCATCCCGTTTACTCTCGTATCTTGAGTTTAAATTACCGGTTCTTACTGCTACAGACCCTTGTACAGACATCGGAACAGATGTGGTTAAGAATAATTGTGGCATAGCTGTGGATTCAGCAAATCTTCAGGATATGATAAATGCAATAGATAAATTTGTAGAAATGAATACGAACGATTTTGAAGAAATGAGGGAGAACAGCAGGAAATTCCTGGAAAGAGAATTTCAGGTACAACAATCGTATGATAAAATTATTAACGCTTAAAAAAAAGAGAAAAGAAAAAGATGTATCGTGTTTTTGTAAAAAGAGTTTTTGATTTTATATTAGCCTTAACCGGTTTGCTTATAATAAGCCCTGTCTTTATTGTTTTTTTTATTGCTTTGGCTATCGCAAATGAAGGGAAACCCTTTTTCTTGCAGAGAAGACCAGGGAAAAACGGTAAAATTTTTACCATTATAAAATTCAAAACAATGAATGACAAAACAGACTCTGAAGGTAATCTGTTGTCAGATGCAGAGAGACTTACAGCAGTTGGGTCGTTTGTCCGTAAAACCTCTATAGATGAAATTCCCCAGCTGATTAATGTTTTGATAGGAGATATGGCATTAATTGGTCCAAGACCATTGTTGGTACAGTATCTGCCATTATATGATGATTATCAGGCAAGAAGACATGAAGTAAGACCGGGAATTACCGGCTGGGCACAGATTAACGGAAGAAATGCTATTTCTTGGGAAGAAAAGTTTAATTTAGATGTCTGGTATGTGGACCATGTATCGCTTATGCTGGATCTGAAAATAATATTTCTTACTATAAAGAAAGTTTTTATAAGAGAAGGTATTTCAGCAGATGGCCACGTTACCATAGAACCTTTTAAAGGAAAGAAAAAATAATGTATTTATTTGGAGCAAGTGGACATGGAAAGGTAATTGCAGATATTGCTGCTGCTAATGACATAAAAATTAAGGCATTCATAGATCAGGATGCCTCTAAAAAGGAATGCTATGGATTTCCTGTATTGAATCATGTACCGGATGATAAGGAAAAGCTTATTATTTCAATTGGAAATAACCTTACCCGTAAGAAAATCGCAGAACAAATTAAGAATAAGATTGATGTCTTAATACATCCAAAATCAATTATTTCAGGCTCTGTGAAAATAGAAGAGGGAACTGTAATCATGGGTGGCGTTGTCATCAATGCAGATACTACCATTGGAAAGCACTGTATCATCAATACCAATGCATCCGTAGATCATGATTGTGTGATTGAAGACTTTGTCCATATCTCACCCAATTCGGCACTTGCCGGAGGAGTAGAAGTCGGTGAAGGCTCTCAGATTGGGATCGGCGCTTCGGTCATTCAGGGTATCAAAATTGGAAAATGGTGTGTAATAGGTGCCGGAGCAGTTATTATAAACGATATTCCTGATTATTCAGTGGTAGTAGGAAATCCGGGGAGAATTATCAAGAAAAATATTATATAAAAAAGTTACGAATCAAAAATATGAATACTAAAATCTGGCTGTCCTCGCCACATATGGGAGGGAATGAACAAAAATACATCAACGAAGCATTTGAAGAAAACTGGGTAGCTCCGTTGGGACCTAATGTTAATGGATTTGAAAGTGATCTGGAGCAGTTTTTAGGTGGAAGCGCAAAAGTAGCAGCACTTTCTGCAGGTACTGCAGCATTACACCTTGCTCTTATCGAATGTGGAGTTGTACATGGTGATGAGGTAATCTGCCAATCAATGACTTTTTCTGCTTCAGCCAATCCAATTGCGTATTGTGGGGCAATTCCTGTTTTTATCGATAGTGAGCCTGTTACATGGAATATGTGTCCAAAAGCACTAAGAGAAGCCATTGAAGACAGAATCCAAAAAGGAACAAAACCTAAAGCAATCATTGTCGTTCACCTTTACGGTATGCCGGCAAAAATGAACGAAATTACAGCGATTGCTCAGGAATTCCAGATTCCTGTGATAGAAGATGCGGCTGAAGCTCTTGGCTCAACGTATAAAGGACAGGCATGCGGAACATTCGGACGTTTTGGTATTTTAAGTTTTAACGGAAATAAAATTATTACCACTTCAGGAGGTGGAGCTTTGGTTTGTCACACTCAGGAAGATAAAGATAAAACCGTTTTCCTTTCTACACAGGCAAGAGACAATGCACCTCACTATCAGCATTCGCAGATTGGTTTCAATTATAGAATGAGCAATATTGTTGCAGGAATAGGAAGAGGGCAGATGGAAGTGCTTAAGGACAGAGTTGAGGCCCGTAGAGCAATGCACAATTTCTATGTTGACCTTTTCAAGAATATTGAAGGAGTAACAGTATTTTCAGAGTCAGGAGATGATTTTTATTCAAACCATTGGCTGTCTGCAATCATTGTTGATCCTGAAACTACAGGGAAAAACAGAGAAGGTTTGAGATTTGCCTTTTTAGAAGATAATATTGAATCAAGACCACTGTGGAAACCAATGCATTTACAACCGGTTTTTGAAACCTCACCTTATTATGGAGGGAATATTTCAGAAAAGCTTTTTGATAACGGATTATGTCTTCCTTCAGGCTCTAACCTGTCAGATGATGACAGAGAAAGAATCACAAAAGTAGTGCATACTTACTTTGGAATTTAATATCATCGAATTTAATGAATCAGTATACATATTGGAAAGCGGTTTTTGATTTTACCTTAGCGGCAATATTGATCCTCTTTCTTATGCCGGTACTGATCATTTTATTTGTGATTGCAAGTTGGGATACCTCTTCCAATGGAATTTTTTTTCAGACCCGGATAGGGCAGTATGGAAAACCTTTTACCATTTTTAAATTTAAAACAATTCATGAAGAGACGAGAACATGCTCAAAAATCGGGCAGACGCTCAGAAAATTTAAGCTGGATGAATTTCCGCAATTGTTTAATATTTTAAAAGGCGAAATGAGTTTTGTCGGTCCCAGACCGGATATCGAAGGGTATTATGATAAACTCGCCGGAGCAGATAGAAAAGTCTTGGAACTTAAGCCCGGGCTTACCTGTGAAGCAAGCATCAAATATAGAGATGAAGAAAATCTTCTGAAAAACCAGAAAGATCCTTTAGCATATAATGATGAAGTATTATTTCCGAACAAAGTAAAAATGAATCTGGACTATTTTGAAAATATGTCTTTTAAAAACGATGCAAAAATTTTGTTTAAAACATTAATAACCACATTGAAATAGAGTTTTTTAACTATTATGAAAATTAAAGAAACCCCGCTTAAAGACTGCTACATCATAGAGCCTACCATATTTGAGGATGAAAGAGGATACTTCTTTGAAAAGTTCAACGAAAAAAAATTCGAGGAACTTACCGGAATGAACGGGCACTTTGTACAGGATAATATTTCCAAATCTTCCTATGGAGTATTAAGAGGATTACATCTTCAGAAAGGAGAACATGCTCAGGCAAAATTAGTTTCTTGTCTTGAAGGAAGCGTTTGGGACGTGGCTGTAGACCTTAGAGAAGACTCGCCTACATTTGGAAAATGGTTCGGAATAGAACTTACTGCTGAAAATAAATTACAGCTTTATGTACCGCGAGGTTTCGGGCACGGGTTTTCTGTGCTTAGTACCCACGCTGTATTTTCTTATAAATGTGATAATTTTTACAACAAAGAATCAGAAGGCAGTGTAAAATTCAATGATCCCGATCTTGATATCGACTGGAAGGTAGATGAAAAAGACGCCATCCTTTCTGAAAAAGACGAGAACGCTCCTGGATTTAAAGAAAAAAACTTTTAAAGCATATCCCTGAAAACCACTTTTATAAAGTGGTTTTACTTTTTTAATCTTAACTCTCCAATATTTTGTATCTTTGCAGACTCAAAATCAAAACGATGCGTACAAAATCTGTAGGGAAGAAGAAAATCAATGTAGTCACTCTTGGATGTTCCAAGAATGTATATGATTCTGAAGTATTAATGAGCCAGCTGAAGGCCAATGGCAAAGAAGTGGTTCACGAAGACCGTGGGGACATTGTGGTCATCAATACCTGCGGATTTATTGATAATGCTAAAGAAGAGTCTATCAATACCATCCTTGATTATGTGGATGCTAAAAACAGAGGCGAGGTTGAAAAAGTATTCGTTACAGGATGTTTATCCGAAAGATATAAACCGGATTTGATTAAAGAAATTCCGGATGTAGATCAGTATTTCGGAACCAGAGACCTTCCAATACTTTTAAAGCACCTTGGAGCAGATTATAAACATGAGCTGGTAGGAGAAAGATTAACAACAACTCCTAAACATTACGCATACCTTAAAATTTCTGAAGGCTGCGACAGACCGTGTTCTTTCTGTGCCATCCCATTGATGAGAGGAGGACATATTTCAACGCCTATCGAAAAGCTGGTTTCAGAAGCTCAGAAACTGGCAAAAAAAGGAACAAAAGAATTAATTCTTATCGCTCAGGATCTTACTTACTATGGGCTGGATCTTTATAAAAAAAGAGCATTGGGTGATCTTTTGAAAGAACTGGTAAAAGTAGAAGGAGTAGAATGGATTCGTCTTCACTATGCTTTCCCAAGCGGGTTCCCGGAAGATGTTCTTGATATTATCCGTGAAGAACCTAAAGTATGTAACTATATTGATATTCCTCTTCAGCATATCAATTCAGATTTGCTGAAATCTATGAAGAGAGGAACTACCCATGAAAAAACGGATGCCCTTTTAGGAAAATTCAGAGAGAAAGTTCCTGATATGGCAATCAGAACAACGCTTATTGTTGGATATCCAGGAGAAACACAAGAAAGATTTCAGGAGCTTAAAGATTGGGTAAGAGAGCAAAAGTTTGACAGATTAGGTTGCTTTACTTATTCTCATGAAGAGAATACCACTGCTCATGTTTTGGAAGATGATATTCCACAGGAAGTAAAAGAGGCAAGAGTAGAAGAAATCATGGAGCTTCAGTCTCAGATTTCGTGGGAGAAAAACCAGGAAAAAATCGGTAAAGTATTCAGATGTATTTTTGACCGTAAAGAAGGGAATTATTTTATCGGAAGAACAGAGTATGACTCACCAGATGTGGACAATACAGTTTTGGTTTCTGCCGAAGATACTTATATTTCAATAGGTGAATTTGCAGACGTGAAAATTACCTCTGCCGAAGAATTTGACTTATATGGAGAGTTAGTCTAGCTAAACGCTTATTAATCAAGTAAAAATATCATTTTTAAAATTAAATTATTAACGAAAATTAACATAGAATTTTCTCGGTAATTTATTTTTATTGTATTGATAATCAATTTATTAATATTTTGTGTAATTAAGAATTTTTAATTTTCTTTTATAATGTATTTAAAATCGAAAATTATGTCTTAAATTTGCGCAAGAAGCAATATTTTTAAAGCGTATGATTTCAGCAAGTTAATCATTGAAATGAAGTTAAAATCAATTGGAATACTTATTTGAATATTTTATTTTTAGTTCAGTGTTCACAAGTTGAGATTTATTAAGCTTTTTGGAAATATTGATGAAAAAATGTAATTAAAAATCTTTAAAAACTTATGAAAAAATTTTTATTAACAGCAATTATGCTTGTTGGCCTTTCGGCCGTTTCTAAGGCTCAACAGGGGCGAGTGGGGATTAACACAACCACACCTGCCGCAACATTAGACGTAGTAGCAAATACTACAGACAATGCAAGACCTGATGCCTTACTAGTCCCTCGTATGACGGCAGCAGAATTATCTTCTAAGGATGACACCAGTGGTACATACGGTGCACCTCAGAATGGAGCAATTGTTTACATTACTTCCGGAACAGGTACAGGTGCAAGAAAAGTTAAAATTACTGGTCCGGGTTTCTATTATTTCGACAATACTGTTCCTGAATGGAAGCCATTTGGTGGAGGTTCTGTCGCTCCTGCTGGAATGACAGTAAGAGCACAAACAGCTGCTACAATCTCAGATGCAGACTTGAATAACGCAATCCTTGTTACGTCAAATGTTACATTTAACTTAGCCACATTAACAAAAACCAACGGTAAAACTATTACATTTATTGATGCTACCGGAGGTAATTTCTTTAGTGTATCGGGAGCTCACAGTACTGCTTCAACGACACCTCTTCAATCAGGTGGATCTTTGTCTTATATTTGTGATGGGACAAATTGGTATAGCTATAGTTCATTCTAATAACAAAACACACTTATGAAAGTATATTTAACATCAGCATTGTTTGCCATTGTTGCGGCATCAAGCACTTTTTTCGCTCAATTGAGATCAAACGGTACTGTTAGTGCTACAGTAGCTACACAGTCCGTATTTTTAGATGCTTCTGCAAACGGCTTTACAACATCAACTAGTAATGGTAAAGGATTAGCATTTCCTAGAACAAATTTAACTACGTTTACTTTTGTAACTCCAGTGACTAGTGCGCTTAATTTCCCTACAGCATATGATGGGATGATTGTATATAACTCTACTGCTGGTACTACTCCTGCTACAGGATCAGGTATCGGAGGTCAAACTGTAGGGGTAGGTTTTTACTATTTTAGCAATCCTACTCCAACGCCGGCATTTTCTTCTGCTTCAGGACAATGGTTACCATTAAGTTCTTCTGCGAAAGAAAATATTCTTACTACTGAAACTGTTACAAACAGACAAGTAAACAACGCACAAATTTATGGTATAAAAGGAACTTTCGCTGCAAACGGTACTACTACTGCAGTAACAATTCCTGCTCCTGCTGGTATTACTGCTATGTACGGAATTACTATTTATAAAGCGGGTACAAACAATGTATATTCTAGAGAATTGTATTCATATGATACAGGTACAGGGGCTGCTGTTACAGGGTCTCCAAGTATGTCTGTAGTATATCCTAACGGAACGTATGACTACGTTTTAGAATACTTAAAATAAAGAAATTTATTTAGTTACATCATAAAAACCAATGAGAATATCATTGGTTTTTTTACTTTTAAGAGGCATAGCGTTCATTTATTTTTTTGACAGTAAGTAATCATATTGATGTAATTTTTCAGTGTAGAATCATGAGATTATGGAAATAAAGAATCAATCTGGAAATTTTAACAAAATATAATGCTGTTAAAATCTGATTCAGAAACCTGATTTTATAAAGCCAGATATCTTCTATCAGGACTTTTCTCCAGAATCAGATTTTATGATTTCTGATTTTAATAATAATTTTTTTGATTCAATTTTTTAACGTTGTTAATTTTGTAACTTATTGATTTTCAAATTGTTTTTATTTTTGCTTTTTCAGATTTTATGTGATTTAGTTAATTATATTAACTTTTTAGGTCTTTTTTTAACATTTTTTAACAGTGTGGTCTAAAAGCCCTGTTAATAGGGTATTGCAGGGTTTGTTAACATTTCTTTACTGTTTCATTAACTCTTTTTAATATATTGGATAGGGTTTTATAAAGATTCCTGATACTTTTGTCCCGTCAAAACCAATAAAAGTTCAAAATGATGAAAAGATTCATTCTCGTAATCATAATGATGATTTCAACCTTAGGTGTTTATTCTTTTACGAGTAATGCCTTAGATGCGAAAAAAACAAGTTATGCATCGTACTACCACGATAAATTTAACGGTAGAAAAACTGCTAGCGGAGAAATCTTTGATAACTCAAAGTTTACTGCAGCAAACAGAACGCTTCCATTTGGAACAAACGTTAAGGTAACAAACCTTAAGAATGGTAAAGAGGTAATAGTGAGAATTAATGACAGAGGGCCTTTCCATTCATCAAGATCTTTAGATATGTCTAAAGCTGCGTTCGATGAGATCGGAGATATCAGTCATGGTACAATTCCGGTCGAATATGAAATTGTCGATTAATTTTATGATTTAAATTAAAAAAAAGCCAGCTGATTCAGCTGGCTTTTTGTATGCGGTAATATCCCGATGATTAAACATCCAATTCTAATAAAGCAGGACAATGGTCAGAATGTACTGCTTCCTTTAAAATGACAGCCCTGCTGAGTTTATCTTTTAAACTATAAGAGGTGAAGTTATAATCCAGCCTCCATCCTTTATTTCTTTCCCTTGAATTTTGCCTGTAACTCCACCATGTATAATGATCAGGTTCATTATTGAAAAACCTGAAACTGTCAATCAATTCACATTCATTGATGAAATTGGTCATCCATTCCCTTTCCATAGGAAGAAATCCTGAAACATTCTTTAGACCCACAGGATTGTGGATATCGATAGCCTCATGGCAGATATTAAAGTCACCGGATATAACCAGGTTAGGAATTTCTTTCTTTAAGTTTTTGATATACTCCAGGAAGTCATGGCAAAACTGCATTTTAAAATCCAGTCTCTCAATATTAGAAGCGGAAGGCACATAGACGGAAATGGCAGAAAATCCATCGAAATCTGCCCGGATGATTCTTCCTTCATTATCATAGCTTTCGATACCACAACCGTACTCTATATGATTGGGTTTTATTTTTGAGGCAATTCCGACCCCGCTGTAGCCTTTTTTTACCGCTGAGTGCCAATAACTGTGATATCCTAATTTTTCAAGACTTTCGATATCTATCTGATCGTTTCCTGCCTTGCTCTCCTGAATACAGATGATATCCGGATCAGCAGTCTTCAGCCAGCCTAGAAAATCCTTCGTGAAAGCTGCTCTGATTCCATTGACATTGTAGGTGATTAATCTCATTATTCTTCTATAAATATTTTAAAATTGTCATTGTATTTGGACGGGATGAATTCGGTGATGGTATAATCTGCTATTTCATGAATATAAAAAGGATCTTCAGTAATAATCTGCTCAATATCTTTTTTAGATTCCGTTTTGGCAATAATGATCCCTCCTGTTCTTGGTTCTTTTCTTCCTGATGTGATAAACACTCTGGATTCATAATGTTTGTCGAGGAAAATATTATGTTGGGGAATATGTCTTTCTATATCTTCAAGAGAACTCTTATAAGTGAGCGAAATAATAAACATGATTTATTTTTTACGAAGATATGAACTATAAAAAAGAGGCGGAAAAAATCATTCGATTTTTTCCGCCTTAAACCCAAAATTAAATAAACTATGAAAAAAACTACTTGGGTTCTAGAACGCTGATGGGAATGATACACTCTTCCAGTGAAATCCCCCCATGCTGGTAAGTTTCTTTATAGTAATTTACAAAATGATTGTAATTTTTAGGATACGCCAGGAATATATTGTTTTTAGCAAAAATATATTTCGAACTTAAATTTCCTTTGGGAAGGAAAAGCTTTTCAGGATTGGTAATTGCCCATACATCACTGTCATCATACGTTAAGCTTTTACCTGTTTTGTATCTGATATTCGTAGACGTTTCTCTGTCTCCTACAACTTTACTTGGTTTTTTCACGTATACCGTTCCGTGGTCTGTAGTGATAACCAGTTTATATCCATTTTCTGCAGCGGTTTTAATGATCTTCAGTAAAGAAGAGTTTTCAAACCAGTTGAAAGTAAGAGAACGGAACGTTTTATCATCACGGATCAGCTGATCTACAATATGGTTGTCTGTTTTTGCGTGGGAAAGGATATCAATGAAGTTGTATACAATGACCAACAGATCATTATTTTTATGCTGATTGAAATCATCATAGATCTTTCTTTCAAAATCAGCGTTCAGTACTTTAAGATACTTCATAGACTTTGATCCGAGACCAATTCTCTTCATTTGATCTTCAAGGAAATCGCGCTCAAATTCATTTTTGTTTCCTTCCTCATTATCATTAAACCATTTATCCGGGAAACGTTTCTCAATCTCGGATGGCATTAATCCGGCAAAGAAAGAGTTTCTCGCATACTGTGTTGCGGTAGGAAGAATACTGTAGTAGTAATCTTCTGATATTTTATTGTAATATTTTGTAAATAAAGGCTCAATTACTTTCCATTGGTCATAACGAAGGTTATCAACCATCAGTAAAAGAACTTTTTCTTTTTCCACTTCAGGCTTTACCTTTTCCTTGAACAGGGTATGGCTCATCAGAGGCTTGTCTGAATCAATAAGCCAATCTGCATAGTTTTTCTCAATAAACTTAGCAAACTGAATATTTGCTTCTTCTTTCTGAGATTGCAGAAGGTCGGCAAATTCATTATCTGCTACTTTATCAAACTTGATTTCCCAGCTGAGGATCTTTTTATAATATTCAGCCCATTCCTGATAGGTTCTCAAATAAGAAAGTTCCATAGAAAGATTCCTGAATTCCTGCTGATACTGCAAAATAGTTTTTTGTTCAACAAGATTATCCTCCTGAAGATTTTTCTTTAAGGAAAGTAATATCTGGTTAGGATTTACAGGTTTTAATATATAATCGGCAATCTGGGAACCGATAGCCTCTTCCATAATGTGTTCCTCTTCACTTTTGGTCACCATGACGATTTTTAAGGCATTATCTTTTTCCTTAATCATAGGAATGGCTTCCAATCCGGAAATGCCGGGCATATTTTCATCAATTAGCGTTAAAGCAAATTTCTCTGAATCCATAAGTTCCAAAGCCTCATTCACATTATTAACAGGAGTTACCTGGTAACCCTTCTTTTCTAAAAATACGATATGAGGTTTAAGTAAATCTATTTCATCATCGATCCATAATATCTTTTCTGACATAATTTATTTTTTACATGGTTATTGTATCAAAATGTTGACCAATTCCTTTTAAAATCTCACAAAATCGAAAGATTAAAAGTTAAATATTAGTTAAATGAAAATACCGTAAAATATTTCACATTTTTGCTTCATTTAAGGAATGGTTTCTATATATTCTAAAGCCTTTTCCAGGACTTCATCTTTACCGTTTTTAAGTCCTTCTACACTGGGTTTTACAAGAATGTCCGGGATTATTCCTATCCTTTGAGTTTCCCTGCCGTCAGGATAATAAGCCCCAAGGCCAGTGAACCGTGTGTCCAGGTCAGCAATTTTAAACATAACAACATCTCCGTTAGCTCCGGAAGTATTACTGCCGATAATTTTAGCTTTCGGATGCTGTTTGAACATCATTGTTGTGGTCTCTGCCTGGCTCTGTGTATTCTCATCTACTAAAACGATTACATTTCCTTTATAGTATTCAGGATTCTTTCTGCCGGTCACATTTTTTCTGCTGTAGAATTTTCCGGGATAGCTGGTATCAGGAAAAGTAAACTGATAATACACGGTTGGCTCTGGAAGCAGAAGATAGCTTAAAGGAATAATGGTTTGTTTAGGGTAGTTCCTTATATCAAAGATAATGGATTTTGTAGATTTCAATTCTCTGTACATTTCATCCAGATCTTCTTTTTCTATCATTCCCATATTAACATACCCGGTTTTCTTTTCATCATCAATGAATTTCCACTTTTGGGGAGCCACAATTTTTTCATGAAAGATATCTTTGACAAGATAGGTTTTGGCTTTTATTTCCAGATTTTGCCCTTCTCTTTCAATCTTTACAGAAATAGAATCATTGTTACTGAAAAGAAGTTTGTCCTTTATTTTGCTGACTTTGCCCCATGAGTTCGAAGCAGGAACATATTTTCCCAGGTTATTGATCATTTGAGGAATTGTTTTACCATCAATATCATAGATAATGTCACCGGTATGCAAAGGACTGCTGTTTCTTGATCGGGTGTTGTTGATTTTTATAACAACCAGTTTTCCTTCAGCATAAGAATATTCTACAGGAACTTTTCGTTTACCATACTGATGGAGCTGAATCTCTTTTGAAGAAATAAAGGCATGTGAGTCATCCGTTTTAGTGACCAGTTCTGCTAATGTAAGGTGAAAATTTTCGTCATTATCAATCATGAGAAATTTTGGGATCATTTCGGAAAGAACATCATTCCAGTTTTGATCGGTTTCATATTTATAAGGAAAAAAATATTCTACATAATTCCAGTACCTGAATAATTCCAGCAGGCTAATTGTTTTGGAAGTAAATTCAGAGCCATACGATTTTTCATTTCTGAAATATATTTTTCTCCCGCCTTTTCCAACATAGTGATTGTCTCCAAGATTCCTGTTTTTTTCAATATAACGAAGTTTTTGAGATACATCATCAGAGAAAATCTGCGAATTATCAATCCAGCGCAAATCAAAATTTTTAAGGAAATAAACTTTATGATCCTTTACTGAACATTCTTTGCACAAAGGAACTTCTCCAAGGTTGGTGATCCAATCAGAATAAAGGGTATTAAGAGACTGCTTGTCATGAATATGTTCCAGTTCATTAATCTTCTGAAAAAGCTGTTTGTCCCAGTTTATATTTCCTTTGGCAACATGAGGATGGTAATATTTTAAAAATCCCCAAATTCTGCAGAGAGACTCCAGTTTTTGGGTCTCAGTGATAACTTGTGCGGAAAAATGTAAGCTTAAAAATAATAAAAGGAAAAGAGAGTATTTTCTCATTAAAAGTTATCGTGTTTTCTCAATCAAAGATAGGCTTAAAATACAATAATGACAAACGTTTTTAAGGAATTAATCCTGAAGGGGAATAGATCTTCTTTTAACATGAAATTAATCATAACTCAAATTTAAAATGCCTAACTTTGTTTACTAATATTGACGTTTCAATGCAGAATAAGCTAAAAATCATCAACGATCCTGTTCACGGATTTATCAAAATTCCACACGAAATTTTATTTGATATCATTGAGCATCCTTACTTTCAGAGATTAAGAAGAATCGGGCAGACCGGACTTTTGAACCTGATATTTCCCGGTGCTACCCATACAAGATTTCACCACGCACTGGGAGCAATGCATCTGATGTTTACGGCTTTGGAAACATTGAAACAGAAAGGAGTAAAAATTTCTGAGGAAGAAGAAAAAGGAGCGATGCTGGCTATTCTGATGCATGATATTGGTCATGGTCCGTTTTCTCATGCGCTTGAAAGTATGCTGATGGATGACTGGCACCATGAAAATCTTTCTTTACTGTTGATGAACAAGCTGAACGAGGAATTCAAAGGGGAACTCTCAATGGCGATTGAAATGTTTCAGGGGAAATATCACAGAAAATTTTTTAATCAGCTGATCTCTTCCCAACTGGATGTGGACCGTTTGGATTACCTGAAAAGAGACAGTTTTTTTACCGGAGTATCAGAAGGAAATATTAATACCCAAAGAATTATTTCCATGATGAATGTGTGTGAAGAAGGGGAGCTGGTGATTGATGCAAAAGGAATTTATTCCATTGAAAATTTCCTGACCGCCAGAATGTTTATGTACTGGCAGGTGTACTATCATAAAACTTCAGCTTTAGCAGAATTTCTTTTGGTTAAAATTCTTGAAAGAGCAAAATATCTGATTTCTCAGGGTACAGAGCTTCCTGCAACGGATAATCTGAAATATTTTTTATACCGTGAAAAAAGTGCTGCAACGGATGAAGATATAGAACGATTTACCAATCTTGATGATAATGACGTAATTCAGGCAATGAAAGAATGGCAGAATTCGGATGATTTTGTCTTGTCATACTGGTGTAAATGTGTAATTCAGAGAAATTTACCTAAAACAATCATATCATCTCATCCATTTGACCAGAAAATAATTGATGAAAAAATAAAAAAGAGTAATGAATTTTTTGGAATCGATAATGGTAATGAATTGGTTCATGAAATTAAAAGAAAATTATTGCCCTATCATGCAGAGAAACAGCCGATTTATTTACTGCATAAAAATGGCAGGAGAACGAGGCTGCACGAGTCGGAAGATCAGCTTTTATCCGGGTTGATCGTGAATAAAACCACTCGTTATATCCTTATGTTTCCAAGAGATATCTCCAAATTGGACTCTTAAAGAATATTAAAATTTACGATCTGAAACTAAAACATGTTTGCAAATTATAGAATTTCTTATCTTTGCAGAATATGGAATTTACAGCTTCGCAAATTGCAAGTTTTATTGACGGAAAAATAATAGGTGACGAGAATGCACTTATTACGGGAGTTTCACCAATTGAGAATGGGGAATCAGGACATCTTTCTTTTATAGCACAAGATAGATTTTCTCATTTTTTGGATAGCTCAAAATGCTCTGTTATTATCGTTTCGGAACAACTTCTGGAGAAAAATCATTATAACCCTACCTTAATTGTTGTAAAGGATGCCTATCTTTCTTTTCAGATTCTGATGAATTTATATCAGGAAATGCAGGGGAGAAAAGAAGGTATTGAGAATGGATCTTCCATTCATGATACTGCCATTATAGGAGATAAAGCCTATATCGGGGCATTTACTTATGTTTCTGAGAAAGCTAAAATTGGGGAAGGTTCACAGATCTATCCACATGTATATATAGGAAAAGGAGTGAAAATTGGTAAAAACTGTAAAATAGACAGTGGAGCCAGAATTTACGACTACTGTATTATTGGGGATAACTGTGTCATTCATTCCAATACGGTAATTGGAGGTGACGGTTTTGGTTTCCAGCCAACCGCTGAAGGCTTCAAAAAAATACCACAGCTTGGAAATGTAATTATTGAAGACGATGTTGAAATTGGTTCAAACTGTAGTATTGACAGAGCTACAATAGGCTCTACTACTATTGGTAAAGGTACCAAAATTGATAATCTGATTCAGATTGCTCATAACGTGAAAATTGGTCAGAATAATGTGATTGCTGCACAAGCGGGAATTGCCGGTTCTACTACAATCGGTGACTGGAACCAGATCGGTGGTCAAGTAGGAATTGTAGGACATATCAAAATAGGAAATCAGGTGAAAATCCAGGCTCAGAGTGGCGTGAATTCCAGCGTTAATGACAGAGAAACATTGTACGGCTCACCGGCTATCAGTTACAATGACTATTTGAGGAGTTATGTTCATTTCAGGAACTTACCTGGAATAGTAAATAGAATAAATAATCTTGAGAATAACTCAAAAGATAATACTAATGAGTGATATGCAAAAAACACTTCAGCAAGAGGTAACTCTTTCTGGAATTGGCCTTCATACGGGTAAAGAAGTAAAACTTACCATTAAACCTGCAAAAGAAAATACAGGTTTTGTATTTGTAAGAACAGACTTGGAGGGACATCCTCAGGTAGAAGCAGATGTAAATTATGTTGTAGCAACAGAAAGAGGAACTACATTAGAAAAATTGGGGGTAAAAATTACCACATGTGAACACCTTTTAGCAGCCCTGGTTGGTTGTGATATAGACAACGCAGTTTTAGAAATGGATGCCTCTGAACCTCCTATTTTGGATGGATCTTCAAAATACTTTGTAGAAGCAATCGAAAGTGTTGGAGTAGCAGAACAAACGGTAGCAAGAGAATATCTTGTGGTAAAAGAAGTTCTTACTTACAGTGATCCGGCTACAGGTTCGGAAATCACAATTATTCCTTCAGATACTTACGAAGTAACTACCATGGTAGATTTTGGGACTAAAGTATTAGGGACTCAGAATGCTACCCTTAAAAATATTTCAGAATTTAAAGACGAAATCTCATCAGCAAGAACATTCAGCTTCCTGCATGAGTTAGAAATGCTTTTAGATCATGGTTTGATCAAAGGTGGAGATATTTCCAACGCTATTGTATATGTAGATAAAGATCTTACTCCTGAAACTACAGAAAAATTAAAGAAAGCCTTTGGAAAAGACAATGTATCGATCAGACCCAACGGTATTCTGGACAATCTTAATTTAAATTATCCTAACGAAGCTGCGAGACACAAATTACTGGATGTAATCGGTGACCTTGCTTTGGCAGGTGTAAAAATAAAAGGTAAAGTTATCGCTAACAAACCGGGACACTTTGTGAATACTCAGTTTGCGAAAAAACTAAACCGCCAGTGGAAATTGCAGAAAAAGAAAAACGTTCCGGATTTTGACCTGACAAAAGAACCCGTATTCGATATCAACGGAATTATGAAGCTTATGCCTCACAGACCTCCATTCTTATTGATTGATAAGGTTCTTGAACTTTCAGATTCTCACGTTGTAGGTCTGAAAAATGTTACGATGAATGAGCCATTCTTCGTTGGACACTTCCCTAAAGAACCTGTAATGCCTGGAGTACTTCAGGTAGAGGCATTGGCACAGACAGGAGGAATTCTTGTACTGGCCAGCGTTCCGGATCCTGAAAACTATTCTACTTATTTCATCAAAATTGATAAGGTGAAATTCAAGAGAAAAGTAATTCCGGGAGATACGCTTATATTCAAAATTGAATTGATAGAGCCTATCAGAAGAGGAATTGTTCATATGCAGGGGTATGGATATGTAGGAGACACTGTAGCAGTAGAAGCAGAGCTTATGGCTCAAGTTGCAAAAAATAAAGTTGATTAAATGATTCATCAATTAGCAGCCGTAGATAAACGTGCGAAAATCAGCAAAAATGTAATCGTAGAACCTTTCACTACTATTGCAGGGGACGTAGAAATTGGAGAAGGAACATGGATTGGTCCTAATGTAACCATTATGGATGGTGCAAGAATAGGAAAAAACTGTAGGATTTTCCCTGGAACGGTAATCTCTGCGATTCCTCAGGATCTGAAATTTGATGGTGAAGATACCCAGGTGATTATCGGTGACGAAACGACAATTAGAGAATGTGTTACCGTAAACAGAGGGACAAAAGCCTTAGGGTTTACCAAAATTGGAGCTCACTGTCTTATTATGGCAACTTCGCATATTGCACATGACTGTGTTATCGGAGATCACGTTATCATTGTCAACGGTTGTGGTATTGCAGGGCACGTGGAGATTGGAGATTATACGGTAATGGGAGGTTTATCTGCAGTTCACCAGTTTGGTAAAATCGGAAAACACGTCATGATTTCCGGGGGTACTCTGGTAAGAAAAGATATTCCGCCTTATGTAAAAGTAGCAAGAGAGCCTATGTCTTATGCAGGGATCAATTCTGTTGGTTTAAGAAGAAGAGGTTTTACGAATGAAAAGATCTTTGAAATCCAGAAAATTTACAGAGCGATCTTTCAGATGAAGATGAACGTTTCTCAGGCTATTTCCCATATTGAAAAAGAAATGCTTCCAACGGCTGAAAGAGATGAAATCTTACAGTTTATTCAAAATTCACCAAGAGGTATCGTAAAAGGTTACGGAACCGGTAAAGAGAGTAACTAATGAAAAAATTATCTTTTCTTTTTGCATTGGTAATTTCACATTTTTGCCTTTCCCAAAACCAAAGGATAACAGGGATGGAGTTCTATTACGGCTTCTCAGATTATAAAAAAGACAGCCTTGCTAAACCCAATGTTTATGCAGAAGTAAAAAGTCAGAATGAAGATTACATCAAAATGTCGCCATTCAGATTTGCAGATACTGATAAAAAGGCAAAGATGGAGAATAGAGCATGGCTGATGAAATATCAGGATAACCTGTATTTTAGTATGACCTATGCAGCGTATATCTATTCTTTTGATACATTTGCAAGAGTGAATGTAATCGGGAAGAAATATTTTTTGATCTATCTGGATGAAGTAAAAGATAAAAAAGCAATTTCATACAATAATCCTTACGGAGGAGGCTTGTTAGGAGGCGCTTTGAATGCAGGTTTAACACCTAAGTTTGCGTGGAAGGATAAAAAAGGAAATTCTTACAAGGTTCTTTTGGTTGATATTGAAAAATCAAATAATACCTCTGATAAAAGAGATGTCAGCTTTGGATTGGTAGTGGATACAAAACTCATTGTTAAACTTACAGATAATGATCCGGAGGTGATTTCAAAACTAAAAGCCAATCAGTATTACCTGGAAGATATAATTGATTTGGTGAATAAAGAGAATAATAAATAAAAAGAATATAAAATATATTAATGGCAACAAGTAACGATATCAAAAAAGGGCTATGTATCGAGTATAGCAATGATATTTATAAAGTAATTGAGTTTCTTCACGTAAAACCAGGAAAAGGACCTGCTTTCGTAAGAACAAAACTAAAGTCTGTAACCAATGGTAAAGTAATTGATAACACTTTCTCTGCGGGACACAAAATTGATGAAGTAAAAGTAATCACCAGAAAGTTTCAGTATTTGTATGATGATGAGAACGGATTCCACTTCATGAACAATGATGACTTCTCTCAGTTATACATCAATAAAGAAATGATTGAAAACTCTCAGTTTATGAAAGCTGGTGAAGAAGTAACAATCATTTTGAAAGAAGCTGATGAAACACCACTTTCTGCTGAACTTCCACAGTCGGTATATCTTGATGTTATCGAAGCTGATCCAGGGGTAAAAGGAAACACTGCAACCAATGCTCTTAAAAACGCAATCGTTGAAACAGGAGCAAGAGTAATGGTTCCTTTGTTCATTGAACCGGGAGACAGAATTAAAGTAAGCACTGAAGACGGTAGCTACTTAGAAAGAGTAAAATAATAAATAAAAATTACATAAATTCGGTTTGCATCAGCAGTCCGAATTTTGTTTTATAAGAAAATCTATTGTTATGAGATTCCATTCTCCGCAAAAGCTTAAAACGATTGCAGATTTAATAGGCTCAGCATTTGTAGGGCCGGAAGATTTTGAAGTATTGGGAACCAATGAAATTCACATGGTAAAACCTGGTGATATTGTCTTTGTAAACCATCCTAAATACTATGACAAAGCATTAAACTCTGCAGCCACTATTATTTTAATTGATAAAGAAGTAGAATGCCCGGAAGGCAAAGCACTTTTGGTTTCTGATGATCCTTTCAGAGACTTTAATAAAATCAATACTCATTTTACCCGAATATATAATTTCACAGAAGAGCTTCATGATGTTGAAATAGGAGAGGGTACAAAAGTTCACCATTCTGCAGTGATCGGAAACAATGTGAAAATTGGAAAAAACACCCTTATCTTTCCAAATGTTGTGATTGGAGACCGTACCGAAATCGGAGATAATGTTGTTATTCAGTCTAACACCGTTTTAGGAGGTGACGCATTTTATTACAGAAAACTGAATGGAAACTTTGACCGTCTGATTTCTGTAGGAAATGTTATCATTGAAAACAACGTAGAGATCGGTAATGGCTGTACCATTGACAGAGGAGTTACAGACTCTACCATCATTGGTGAAGGTTCTGTTTTGGATAACCAGATTCAAATCGGGCATGATACTGTTATCGGAAAAAAATGTCTGATTGCTTCTCAGGTAGGAATAGCAGGATGTTGTGTCATTGGAGATGAGGTGACGCTTTGGGGGCAGGTGGGAATTGCTTCCGGAAATAAAATTGAGGCAGGATCCGTACTTTTGGGAAAAACAGGAGTGAACAGAGATCTGGAAAAAGGAACCTATATCGGGATGTTTGCAGAAGATTTCAAAACCTATCTGAAAAAAGAAGTAAAACTGAGAAAACTATGATGAAGAATTTATTAGCTCTATTTCTTTTTGTATATTCAATAAGTTTCGCTCAGAAATCACAGATTGAATCAAAAGTTACATTTAGTGATAACAGAACAGTAGATGCTAAAATACCTTTTATAACTAATCTTTTTGATAGTAATCAGATTGATGAGATAACGATTAGCGACAGAAAAGTTAAGATTCTGGAAAATGGACAAACTGTTAAATATCAACCATCTGAAATTCAAAAAATTGAGTTCGTAGATCTTAAAGGAAAGCCAAGAGTTTTTATTTATTTTCCTTTAGAATCAACCAAAACTTTGGTAGAACTGGTATATGATGGTAGAAAAATAAAATGGCTGAAAGCATACAGACGTCATGGTTATGACGGATCCACTCTTACATCAGATGTTTTATACAAAGGAGATATAAGACAACCGTTAAGTCTTTTTGTCAATAACAGGAAGAAATTGAAGGAATTAACGGCTGATAAACCCGAGCTGGAACCACTGATTGAAAATATTAATTACAACAGACTTAAGGAACAAGATTTAATCGATCTGTTGAAAAGATATGATGAATAAAATCAGATTTAAAAATTTTTTTAACGACAAATAATCATTATTTTTGTCTGAACGTATAAGACGTATAAACTGAAAATAAATAAATTAAAACAACAATAAAATGTCAATTTTAGTAAACAAAGATTCTAAAGTAATTGTACAAGGATTTACAGGAAATGAAGGAACTTTCCACGCTGGTCAGATGATTGAATACGGAACAAACGTAGTAGGTGGTGTTACTCCAGGAAAAGGAGGTAGCGAGCACTTAGGAAAACCGGTATTTAATACTGTAGCTGACGCTGTTGAAAAAGCAGGAGCAAACGTAAGTATCATTTTCGTACCGCCGGCATTCGCAGCAGACGCTATCATGGAAGCTGCTGAAGCAGGAATTAAAGTGATTGTATGTATTACTGAAGGAATTCCTGTAGCTGATATGGTAAAAGTAAAATCTTACATCGCTGACAGAGACTGCAGATTAATCGGACCAAACTGCCCTGGAATCATTACTTCTGAAGAAGCTAAAATTGGTATTATGCCAGGTTTCGTTTTCAAAAAAGGAAAAGTAGGGATCGTTTCAAAATCAGGAACCCTTACTTACGAAGCTGCTGACCAGGTAGTAAGAGCTGGTTACGGTATCTCTACAGCAATTGGTATCGGTGGTGACCCAATCATCGGAACAACAACAAGAGAAGCATTAGAGCTATTCATCAACGATCCTGAAACTGAAGCAGTTGTAATGATTGGTGAAATCGGTGGAGGTCTTGAAGCTGAAGCTGCAAGATGGTACAAAGCAAGCGGATCTAACAAGCCGGTTGTAGGTTTCATCGCTGGACAAACAGCTCCAAAAGGAAGAACAATGGGTCACGCAGGTGCTATCGTAGGTGGTGCTGAAGATACAGCTCAGGCAAAAATGGAAATCATGAGAGAAAACGGTATCAACGTTGTAGATTCTCCAGCTGATATCGGTGCTACTGTAGCAAAAATTCTTGGATAATATAAAACCACATCATATGAAAAAACTTTTATTAGCCTCAGCTTTAACTCTTTCTGCTTTATCCTTTGCACAGGTGCAATGGAAAAGTACAAGATTTGGAGTTACAGGAGGTTTAAACTACTCCAGAGTATCTAACGCCCACAATCCTTCAGGCCCAAGATACACTTTCCAAGCTGGAGCATTGGCATTGATTCCCGTAGGAAAGGCAAACCAATTCTTTATTCAGCCTGAAGTTCTGTACTATGGTGCAGGAGAAACAGGTAAAGATAAAGATGCTAAAGGGGTAAGCGGTTATGATGCAGTATATGCTAATAACTACCTGAGTGTTCCTCTTTATTTCAAAGGATATTTCTCTGAAGCTGAATCAGAATTCTTTGGATTAATAGGACCTAGATTTAACTTCTTACTGAGCCAGAACGTAAAAGACGTTCCTGTAAGCAGACCTTATTATGACCCGGATGTTACCGATCCTAACCAGCCGTCAGGCGTAAATGGAAAGGCAAAGAGCTTTAACTGGGGACTTGGACTGGGAGTAGGATATAGCTACAAAAGACAACTTGAAGTAGCTTTAAAATACGACCTAGGTCTAGGAGATACTTATCCAGGTCTCGCTAAAGAAACCAAGGGTACTGATAAGAAAAAATCAGAACAGGTAATCGCACTTACTTTAAGCTACATATTCAAATAGAATATTTCAAAATAAAAAAATCCCGGAACTCAGTTTCCGGGATTTTTTATTGATATGTCTTTTGGAAAATCAAAAGATAAAATTAGCGTTTTGCTATTTCGATTAATTAGCCCTTAATCCACTTCCAAAGCTCTTTTAAAGTAGCTTTATTTCCGTACATCAGAATACCTACACGATAGATTTTTCCGGCAAGGAAGATCATGAAAATAGTCGTTACCAGCAGTAATGTTATAGACAATGCAATCTGCCACGCAGGAACTCCAAATGGAATTCTGGCAATCATAGCAACTGGTGAAGTAAACGGAATGATAGACAGCCAGAAGCCTAAAGGTCCTTCCGGATTATTCATCAGTGTGAAGCTGCCATACATGCCTAATGTTAAGGGTAAAATTGCAAATAAAGTAAATTGCTGTGTTTCTGTTTCATTATCTACAGCAGAACCAATGGCTGCATAAATAGAGCTATAGAAGACATAGCCTAAAAGGAAGAAAACGATAAATACAAAAATGATTAGCGGGAAGTTCAGTTCCAGTAAGCTGTGAGAAATCTGGGTAGCAAGCTGCCCAATGTCCAGCTTACTTGCAATCTCTTCATTGGCCCCCGGAATATTTTTCTGAAGCGGAGAAAAGCCTGTATTTAATACCAATGCTCCGATGACAGACATGGTAATCCAGATCAAAAACTGGGTCAGTGCAACCATTGTTACTCCCAGAATCTTACCCATCATCAGTTCAAACGGTTTTACAGAGGAAATAATAATCTCTACAACACGGTTATTTTTCTCTTCAAGAACACTTCTCATCACCCTTACCCCATAAATAATGATGAACATAAAGGTAACGTACATCAGAACCATGCTCAATCCGGATTTAACGCCAAAAGCAAGATCAGAATCCTCTTTATTATTATCCGTTACATTAATGGTTTTTAAAGTAAAGTTTTTGTCAAGATCATTCAATTGAGTTTCCTGAATACCCAATTGCTTGATTTTTTCTTTTCTGACCACATTGCTGATGTCAGATACAATTTGCTGCTTGGTGTCAAATCCTATTTTGCTGTTGATGACCAGTCTTGCCTCTTTTTCAAGCGCATCGAAATTCTGATTTTTCAATTCAGGAAGGATCAGAATGCCGTCCAGAGATTCATTTCCTTTTAAATTGTTAATCTTAGACTTTTCATCAGCCGCGGAAACAAAAACGTAGTTTAATTTATCATTAGATTTAAGATGGTTGGTAAACAGACCGCTCTTATCCACCACCTCAATAATGCTATGTGACTCATTTGCTTTAAACATTAAACCCACCACTGCTCCGAAAGCAATAATCATTACAGGAGCAAGCAAAGTCAATATAATGAAAGATTTTTTCTTAACCTGGGTAAGAAATTCTCTCTTGGTAATTAAAAAAATATTATTCATAAATTAAGAATGGTTACTGACAGCGTTAATAAACACTTCATTCATACTAGGAATTCTTTCGTCGAAAGATCTTACTTTACCTACCTGTACCAGATCAAGAAGCACATTATTTTGGCTCTCCTCATTTTTCAGATCAAAAGAAACAAGATTGTTTTCATTAGATAAATTGAAGATCTCATATTTATTTTTGAAATTTTCAAAATGATCACTGCTTACTTCAGAAAGCGTAATCCCAAAAATATTTTTCTTGAATTTTTCTCTTACGTCAAAAACCCTTCCGTCAATAATTTTCTTGGAATTATTAATCAAAGCAACATAATCACACATTTCCTCTACACTTTCCATTCTGTGGGTAGAAAGAATAATGGTTGTTCCGTTATTTTTAAGATCAATGATCTGATCTTTGATTAAGTTGGCATTCACAGGATCAAAACCCGAAAAAGGTTCATCAAGAATCAAAAGATGCGGCCTGTGAAGAACGGTAACTACAAACTGAATTTTTTGTGCCATCCCTTTAGAAAGTTCAGAAAGCTTTTTCTTCCACCATTGATCAATGTTCAGTTTTTCAAACCATTTTTTGGCTTCATTCAAAGCATCACTTTTGGTCATTCCTTTCAGTTCCCCGAAATATAGAATTTGATCACCAACAGTCATGTTTTTGTACAGTCCTCTTTCTTCAGGCATATAGCCAATGTCTTTGATATGGGCAGGGTTCAGTTTTTGTCCATTAATAAGGATTTCTCCAGAGTCGGCCTGTGTAATTTGGTTAATGATACGGATAAAAGAAGTTTTTCCGGCTCCGTTGGGGCCTAAAAGGCCATAAATACTGCCTTTTGGAACATGGATGCTAAAATCATCCAGGGCGACCTTTTTTCCGGCATTATAGGTCTTTTTAATATGTTCAGCTTTTAGCATTAAATTGTTCTTTTTACTATTAGTATGAAAAAGTCCCGAAAGTTACGGAAATATTAAAACAGAATTAATGTAAAAGAAAAAATCCTGATGATTATCAGGATTTTAATTTATTGTTTCACGATTTGAGTAACTTTCTGCGTGTTGTCACTTAAAATATATCGGATCATATATTTTCCGGGCTTTAATTTTTCAATATTAATCTCTCCGGAATTCATATTCACCGTATAACTAGCAACCTGCATACCCAAAATTGAATAAAAAGTCACACTTTTGATTCTTAAAGAAGAATCTTTTGCCTTAATAATAAGGAAATCCTTTGCAGGATTTGGATAGGCAAGCAATACACCATCATCCGCCTTTTGAGTGATGGAACCCGGCTCTCTAAGCTGAGCTTTGAAATTGTTGGAAAATCCAACAAAAGTGCCTACAAATAGAAATAAAAGTAAAAGTTTTTTCATCAAATTTATAATTTCTCGAATATATATAACAAATGTAATAAATTCTACAATTTCGTACAATAGTTTTTTGCAGAACTTATATTAAATTTGTAGAAACTTATTCAAAAAGTATTCCAAAATGATACATTCAAGAAATAGAAGACTTAGAGTTAATGAATCTATCAGAAGTTTGGTAAGAGAAAATGTGCTTACAACTGATGATTTTGTAATGCCGATCTTCGTAATGGAGGGCGAAAACAAGCAGGAGGCAATCCCGTCTATGCCGGGAATTTTTAGGCGGAGTATAGATTTAACAGTGAAGGAATGTAAGGAATTATTTTCTTTGGGGGTAAAAGCTGTCAATTTGTACATGAAAGTGTCAGAACACCTGAAAGACAATACAGGAAAAGAAGCCTGGAACAAAGACGGATTAATGCAGAACACCATCAAAGCTATTAAAGACGCCGTTCCGGGAATGGTTGTGATGCCTGATGTAGCCCTGGATCCTTATTCAATCTATGGACACGACGGAATCATTGAAAACGGCAAAGTTTTAAATGATGCTACCAATGATGCACTGGCAAGAATGTCGGTTTCTCATGCAGAAGCAGGAGCTGATCTTGTGGCACCAAGTGATATGATGGACGGAAGAGTACAGATCATTCGTGAAGCATTGGAAGAAAGCGGATTTACAGATGTAGGAATTGTAAGTTATGCAGCCAAATATGCAAGCTCTTTCTATGGACCTTTCAGAAGTGCCTTAGACAGTGCACCGAAAGATGATATGGAAATTCCGAAAGATAAAAAAACTTATCAGATGGATTTTCACAATACCCGTGAAGCATTGAACGAGGTATTTAAAGATATCCACGAAGGAGCAGATGTGATCATGATCAAACCGGGACTTCCTTATCTGGATATCGTTTCCAAAGTACGTGAAGCTATCGATCTTCCGATTGCAGTATACAATGTAAGTGGAGAATATGCCATGGTAAAAGCTGCTGCCCAAAACGGCTGGCTGGATAATGACAAAACAATCATTGAAAGTTTGACGTGTTTCAAAAGAGCAGGAGCAGATATGATCTTTACCTACTTTGCAAAAGAAGCGGCTATCTTATTAAATAAATAATAATTAAATTCATCCCAATAAAAAAAGAGATTACCCAAACAGGCAGTCTCTTTTTTATTTATAATAGGTTGATAATAATTTCTTATAACCACCCTTTTTTTCCATAAACATAAGTGTCATCAAACTGTTTGTCACTCATAAAGAGATATAAAATACCCTCAATAAAAGGAATAATTGAAGCTGCACCAAAAGTAACGACATTCAGAACCAACTGAATGATTCCCTCTTTGGTATAACCCAGATAAAACTTATTTAAAGCCAGCCATCCCACAAGAATTCCCAATATGGCAGCTGGGATTTTCTTTTCCGAACGGTAAGGAACATTGCTTTGCTGGTTTTGTACATTCTCTGTTTTTGTGTACCCGTAATTTTCCATTTCTTATTATTTGTAATTGATTGATATGTTTTATGATGAGTAGATTAAAATGATAAAAAGTTACAATGGTTTGTAAATGAACAAGTTTGCATTTAACCTAAACAAGTTTGCATTTAACCTATAAGTGAAGTTTATATTTTTGATATATTTGCCCTATGATTTTACGAGGAGAAAACTTAATCAAGGAATACGGTCCTAAAAAAGTTGTAAAAGGCGTTTCTGTACAGGTTCAACAGGGAGAAATTGTTGGTTTGCTGGGTCCGAATGGAGCCGGAAAAACCACATCGTTTTATATGATCGTAGGGTTGGTTAAGCCCACTTCAGGAAAAATTTTCCTGGATAAACAGGAGATTACTACTGATGCTATGTACCGAAGAGCTCAAAAAGGAATCGGGTATCTGGCTCAGGAGGCTTCTGTTTTCAGAAAACTTTCCGTAGAGGAAAACATTATGGGAGTTTTGCAGCTGACTAAGCTTTCAAAGCGTGAGCAGCAGATCAAATGTGATGAACTGATTGAAGAATTTTCTTTACAGCATGTCCGTAAAAACAGAGGAGACCTTCTTTCCGGAGGAGAAAGACGTAGAACCGAAATTGCTCGTTGTCTTGCTACAAGCCCGAACTTTATCCTTCTGGATGAACCTTTCGCAGGGGTAGACCCGATTGCCGTGGAAGATATCCAGAAAATTGTAAGAAGCCTTGTGGATAAAAACATCGGAATTTTAATTACCGACCACAACGTACAGCAGACTTTAGCCATTACCAACAAAACCTATATCATGTTTGAAGGAAAGATCCTTAAAGAAGGACTTCCGGAAGATCTGGCAAACGATCCACAGGTAAGAGAAGCCTATCTGGGTGAAAACTTTGTTTATCAGAGTATTTTGGATAAGCCTAAAAAGAAGAAATACGCTTACAATATCTGGGCAGGTAATTTTGATTCAAAAGCACAGTTTCAGGGATTTGTCAATGATAATTTCAAACAGTTTGATGACCTGAGACTGATGTATGGTTTTGAAGATATCAGTTTTGCCTCATTAGCCAACTCTGAAATTGAGCATATCTTTAATGATATTGTGGATAAGAATGCCAACAACTCATTTGTTTTCCAGAAAAAGGAAATTAATTCTCAATATTCGCTGGAACAGGCGGAAGCAGAGTCTAAAGAAGCAAGCAGAAAAGAGCTGCACTACCTTACGACTTATATGTATGAGGGATAAAATATAAAGCATTTATTTGCTGAACATGATAATAAAACGTACCTTTTTCTTTTGAAAGCGGTACGTTTTTCATTTAAAATGATTTCTATGGCTAAACCTTTTAACAGAACCGTTACTTTATTCGGAATTTATAAACAGCTTGTCCCATTCATCAGACCTTACCGATTAATGATTTACGGAACCTTGTTTCTTACTTTTCTCGGAGCTTTGGCAGCGCAGGTGAACCCAATTGTTTTGAAATATACAGTAGATGAGGTGACTAAGCTTACCCATCTTCCGCATCCCATGTCAGAGGGAATTCATATTCTTATCATCATTTCCATTATTTTACTGGGAAAGGAATTGCTGAATATATTTATCAATTTCGGACAGAAATTTTATGGGGAAAAGATTAGAATTAACGTAAGCTCGGTACTGGCACAATCGGCGATTGATAAGATTTTAACCTACAGGGTTGCTTATTTTAATGATGAAAACCATGAGTCCGGAAAACTCCAGATCAGAATAGACCGTGGAATAGAAAGTCTGACAAGGCTGGTTCAGAATTTTTTCATTGATATCCTTCCTCTTTTTTCCAATGCAATTATTGCGCTGATCATTATGTACATGCAGAATGTTTATGTGGGACTTGTTTCAACGATTATTGTTCCGATTTATTTTTACATAAGTTCTTTGCAGGCCAAAAAATTGGGAGGAGTCCGCCGCCAGCTCAGAAATCAAAGGGAAAGAAAGACATCCGGACTTTTAAATCTGATTAATTCTATTATGGTCATTAAAAGTTTTGTCCGTGAAAAATTTGAAGGAAAAAAACAATATGATCTTCAGATGGAGTTGATGGAAAGCCAGATGATCACGAGAAGAACCAATTTTATCTATGATGGATTAAAAACTTTTATAGAACAGTTTGGAGTGGTTCTGATTATTCTTTTAACCGTTTATCTGGTGCTCGATCAGCAAATGACTATTGGTGCCATCATGCTTCATATCATGCTTTTTAACAATGTTTCAGCACCCATTCGTCAGCTTCATAGAATTTATGATGATATGAACGATGCCATGATTTATGCCGAAGGTTATTTCGATATTCTCAATGCAGATAACGAGATGGAATCGAATGGAAACTTTGTAGAAAAACAAATCAAAGGAACTTTTGAACTGAAAAATGTAGATTTTACGTATCCCAACGGAACCAAAGCTTTACATGGTGTTTCTATGAAAATTGAAAATGGGAAAACTACGGCTTTGGTAGGATTAAGTGGTGCAGGAAAGTCTACAGTTATTAATCTTTTATGCAAATTTTATCTTCCGGATTCCGGAGAAATTCTTTTGGATGGAGTTAACCTTAATGAATACGACAATACCTTTCTGAGAAGTGACCTTGGGCTGGTACTTCAGAAAAATCATATCTTTCAGGGAAGCATAGAAGATAATATCCGTTACGGAGATATGAATGCAAGTTTTGAAGAAATTCAGGAAGCCGCAAAAAAAGCTTATCTGCACGAGCAGATTATGGATCTTCCCGACAAATACCTGCATGATGCCACTCAGCTTTCCGGAGGACAGCAGCAGAGAATTGCCATTGCAAGATTATTTCTTAAAAACCCTCCGATTATCTTTTTGGATGAACCCACAGCCAGCCTGGATGCTATCGCTACTGAACAGATCAAAAATTCTCTGGATGCTATAAAAGAAGGAAGAACGGTAATTATCATTTCTCATTCCCTGTCACAGATTCTGGATTCAGATACCATTTATGTGATGAAGAAAGGACAAGTGGTAGAGAACGGAACTCATGATGAACTTTACAATAAAGAAGGAACTTATCGTGAAATTTTCGATGCATCGGCAAGGAGTCTGAACCTCGATAAACTGGTGAATACTTTTAAAGAAAATTAAACAAAAAACTCAGCGGTCAGGCTGAGTTTTTACATTTCTACAGCATTGCTTAAAGTGCTTTTTCAGGAACCTGATAAGTACCCACATCAGCTCCGAAAGCAATATTAATTCTGTTATAACTGTTGATGGCAATAACAGCCATGGTTAAATCTACCATTTCAGTTTCAGAAAAATGATGACTTACCTTTGAATAAATCTCATCATTCACTTCTTTACCGTTCAAAGCAGTTAAAGTCTCCGCCCATAAAAACCCTGCCTTTTCTTTATCGGTGTAAAATGAGCATTCTCTCCAGGCACTTACCAGAAATATTCTCTGCTCAGATTCCCCTTTCGCTCTTAATTCTTTGGAATGCATATCCAGACAAAAAGCACAGCCATTCATTTGTGAAACTCTGAAATACATCAGTTCCAGAAATGAATTGTCCAGTGAAGAATGCTGTACCTGAAAACCCATGTTGTGAAGTGCATTTATAGCCTTATTTCCGATCGCAAATGCGTTGATTCTTTGTGACATAATATTTGTTTTTGTGATTAATTATGTGACAAATGTAGAGTGGAATTTCCCTGAATTTTTTTACAAATGATAAATTTTAAAAGGAAAGATTTTAGAAGCTAGAAGCTAGAAGTTACTATTAGGTAGATGATATATACTCAGTCTGCAATAACTTCCCTCTTCCAGCTTCCAGCACCCCTTCTTCTCATAATTTCTGTGCTCTGATTCTGCTCAGAGAAACCTGAGTGATGCCAATATAGTCAGCAAGATCCCCAAGACTGATGCGTTGAATAAGATCAGGTCTTTGTTTCAGAAAATTGTGATACCGCTTTTTTCCATCATCTTCCAGCATTTCACTGATCCTTCCCATCATATTCACCGGAGCTTTTGAATACAGCTTACTGAAAAGTGTTTCTGCCGTGTGATATTTTTTGCATAATCCTTCAACAACATCTCTGTGTACCCGAAGAACTTCTGTAGGTTCCAGAGCAACGATCATATATTTTGATGGATTTCCGGTAAGAAAACCGCTCAACTCTGCGAAAAAAGCATTCTCAGCAAAAAATGTCATGATAAAATCTTTATCTCCATTGTCAAAAAACAGTTTTACAAGCCCTTTTTCAATGAAATAAAAATACCTGCAGGTTTCATCGGCTTTTAACAGAAAATCTCCTTTTCTGTAAGTTTTGGATTCCAGATTGGAAACAAGTCCGTCTATCACTGCCTGTTCCGGTTTTAAGATTTTTTCAATAGATTGAACGAAATGAGTGTGAAGCATAAATAGGAAACTGTTTTGTGAAAATAAAATTAATAAAAAAAGCGGTCCTATTTATAAGCCATACTTCGAAAAAGAATTTTTAGCTTTGTTATATAATGAACGACCACTATCTTAAAAAACTAGACCGGGTAACGGCCATCCTTACCCAGCTGCAGTCTAAACCTGTTGTGAGGGCTCAGGATCTGGCTGAAAAATTCGATGTCAGTATCAGAACCATTTATCGTGATGTGAAAACGCTGGAAAATGCCGGGATTCCCATTGTGGGAGAAGCGGGTAACGGATATTCATTAATGGACGGCTATAAACTTCCTCCGATCATGTTTACCAAAGAAGAGGTGTTAAGTTTCATTACCGCGGAAAAACTGATGCAGAAATTTTCCCATCAAAGCTTAGGGAACCATTATCAGGCTGCCATGGAAAAAGTGCGTTCAGTGCTGAAATATTCGGATAAAAATCTGATTAAAAATATTGAAAAACAGATTGATGTTTTCAGCTTTCATACAGATTCCGGGGACTCGCTGAAAAATGTGATTCCTATTATTCTCGAAAGTATTGCAGAGAAAAGCCAGTTGAATATAAAATATCAGACGGTAGACGGGAGAGTGAATAATAGAACAATTGAAACAGTGGGGATGTTTTTTGAGTTTAATTTTTGGTACATCATGGCATTCTGTATGTTGAGAAAAGATTTCAGACAATTTCGTATTGACAGGATTCTGGAAATTTCAAAAACACCGAATCCTTTTGTGCAGGAATACGGACAGGTGAATGATTATCGCAAAAAATCAAATGGAAATAAGGTTAAAGCTAAACTTCTGGTTGACAAAAAGATCATGAATCACCTGGTAAATTCTAAAAAATATTATGGACTGATAGAAGAAGTAGAAACCGAAAATGGAGTAGAACTGACTTTTGAAACAGAATGGATCAATGACGGGTTTCCCCGCTGGCTCATCACTTTTGCAGACTATGCCACAGTTCTGGAACCCGAAAGTCTTCGCACACGATTGAAAGAACTGCTTCTGAAAATGACAGAAAGACATCAATAAAACCCCAACAGAACATCTGTTGAGGTTTAAAGACTTAATTGAGGCAAATAAATGAAATGGTTAATAAGCGAAAAGCAAAATCACAAAAAAGCAGTGGTGTTGAGTCGAAAAAAATGATATAAGTTGTAGTGAATTGAAGAAAAATCACTGTTGAAAAATGACATTGCAGATGTGATTTTTTTCAGGATTTTCCGCCTTTTTGCGATTTTACCCTTCCGTTTTTATTAGAATCTTTCCCAGAAGAAAGGAGGTTCAATTCCCAAAGCTCTCAGATACACATATCCTTGTCCACGGTGGTGAACCTCATTATCTACAAAATAAAGAATGTTTTGATATACCGGAAACTCATACTCTCCAAATAAATTGAAAGTTTCCTGGAAACGATCCTCAGAAATCAGATTGAAATAATGATTAATCACTTCTGTTTCTTCATCCCACTTCTTTAAGATTTCTTCTTTTGTTTTCGGATTGAAAGCTTCTTCGTTGTAAGCTTCTGTAGTCCCTTCCACAATTCCTTTTAAAGCAGGTCCGGCAATTCCGATCAGTTCTACTGCAAGCTTTGCAAATGGTCTCATTCCGCCTACTGAAAATTCAAATAGTTCTTTCTCAGGAAAAGATTCAATGACTCTTCTCGTCAGATTTCTGTGTCCCTGCCAATCGTTTAATAATTGTTCAGAAGTCATGAATTGTTTTGTGGCTGTGGCTGTAGTTGTCATAATGTATTTGTTTTGTTTGTTGTTGATACAAAGGTAAGAGAGGGCTATGACAACAGTTTGTCAGTAGGATTTTTGATATTGAAAAAATATTTTTTTAATCTTCAAATATTGGCTCTAATTTTGCGTTAGAAGAGTAGTGTATTACTAAAAAAAATCGCAATTAATAGAATTATGAAGAAGTATATTTTGCCTGTTGTCACTGCTTTTTTAGTAGTATCATGCAATAAGATAGAGGAAAAAATTGACCAGACTGTTCAAAAAACTACCGAAACCGTGCAGCAAAAAACACAGGAAGTGGTGGAAGAGACGGTAAAGAAAACAGTCAATGAATCTATAAATTCTTTAACCAATTCCGAAGACGTTAAGTTTAATACTGTTTTTCCTGGTACAGGAGCTTCTATAGTTTCTGAAGAAAAGGGTAAGAAAATTACAATTCCGGGAAGACCTCAGGGGTATATTTTCAAATACAAAGCAGATATTGCAGTACTGCTTCCGTTTCTGGAGGGACAGCCTGCTTCTGACGAAAGTAAATCTGATAAAACTGCCCGAAAGATTGATGGACAGAATATTATTGATAAAATAAGTTTCCTATCGAAATTTCTTCCTGACAATACATTTGATGCAAGTATTCTTGAAGATATTAAATCCGATAAAAACATTCAGTATTATAAGCTGAAAAGATTTCCCAACAGTAGTACAATTATCTACAACCCAAAAAATCAGACCATCATACAATACGTAGAGGTAAATAAATAATTTGGATATGGCCGGTTTCTCCCGGCCATTTTTTATTCCCACTCATTGCGAGCCATAGGCGAAGCAATATCAACCCGTTGAAAACTACTCATCAGAACGAATGAAATCATGTTTATTTCTGATGTTGACTAATTAATTTTTTTATACAAATATGATGTTATTGATTTATTTTTTTTCTTGTTATTAATAAATTACTTTATGTTTTGTATGTTAATTATTATTTTTAATGAAATGGTATGATTTCCGCAAATATGAAAGAGAATTATTATTATATGTTTTGTTTTCGTGTTTAATATTAATTTTTTTATTAGATTTATTGAATAATTAACAATTGACATGAAAAATAATTTATTTAATGGAAAAATCTATGCATTAGTATTAAGCGGAGCAGGTGCTATGGGATATGCTCAGGACAGCATAAAACAAAATAAAATAGATGAAGTGGTGGTTACCACAGGTAGAACCAAGCCCAGAACCATCATTACCTCTGCCATTCCTATTGACAATATTTCGGCAGTACAGCTAAAATCCACGGGGCAGGTTACTTTTGATAAAGCTTTGACGTATGCTGTACCCTCTTTTAATTCATCACAGCAAACTGTTTCTGATGCAACGGCTCACTTTGATCCTGCAGATTTAAGAGGATTAGGGCCTTCCAGAACATTGGTTTTAGTGAACGGTAAAAGAAAAAATCAAAGTGCTTTAATTTATGTAAATGATACACCGGGAAAAGGTGAAGTAGGTACAGATTTGAAAAGTATTCCTTCAGCAGCCTTACAAAATGTAGAAGTATTGAGAGATGGAGCATCTGCACAATACGGCTCGGATGCTATTGCAGGAGTAATTAATATAATTCTTAAAAACAGTGTGGGAAAAAGCACGGTCAATCTTTTTTCAGGTATTACATCAAAAGGAGACGGTTTTAATATCGGAGCAGATTTTAATACGGGAATCAGAGTAGCAAAAACAGGAAGCCTGAATCTTACATTTGGATTTTCCTCTCAAAATAAAACGAACCGCACAGGCTCTGTTACAAAAGACGAACTTTTTGGTGTCGATAATGCCTGGACACAAACTAATCCTGGTCTGGGAATGATTATAGGGCAGCCGGAAACAAAAGTGGGTAATATGTTTGTCAATTTTGAATTGCCAACAGGTGAAACAGGTAAATTTTATGCTTTTGGGGGTACCACTTACAGAAGTGGGACTAGCTTTGCTTTGTACAGAACGCCCTATTGGGTAACTTCAGATTTTGGTTTATTAACTCCACAAGGACAACCTTACAATGGATTTCAACCACAATTTAAAACAGATGTTTACGATTATAATTTAACCTCCGGATGGAAAGGAATGTTTGGAAAATGGAGTTTTGATGGCAGTGCAACCTTTGGCTCTAATGCCGTAGATTATGCTGTAGGAAATACTATTAATACATCTTTGGGGGCAAATTCACCAACCTATTTTAAAGCAGGTGGCCACCAGTTCAGTAATATTATTGGAAACGTAGATATCAGCAGGGATTTTGGTGCCCTTGTTTTAGGAGCCGGAGCTGAAGTACGTAATGAAAATTATCAGGCAAGGGCAGGAGAAGAAGCATCTTATAAAGGAAGTGGAGCAGAATCATTTCCAGGACTGCAGCCTCAAAATGAAGTTAACAAAAATCGTCAGAATATCGGAGCTTACATGAATGCTGAATGGGATGTTACGAAAAACCTGTTAATTGGAGGAACGGTGAGGTATGAAAATTTCAGTGATTTCGGAAATAATGTTTCATGGAAAGGAAATGCAAGGTATAAAGTACTGGATGATAAATTGGTTTTCCGTGGGTCGGTTTCTACAGGATTTCGTGCGCCTTCATTACACCAGATTTATTACTCTAATGTTCAAACCAAAATTACAGGGAATACAGTAGCTAATCAGGGTACTTTTAATAATGACTCTCAAATTATAAGATCTGATCTTGGGGTACCTAAATTAAATGCTGAAAAAGCCTTTAATATTACGGGAGGATTTGCCGTAAAGCCTTTTAAAAACCTTACTATTACAGCGGATTATTACAGAATAAAAATTAAAGACCGGGTTCTTTTCTCAGGAGATATTGGGTACAAAACCGGTGCTCCAGGGAGTCCGGATCTGACAAATCCTGTGGAAGTCATATTAAACAATAACAAAATAACCTCCCTGAAGTTTTTTACCAATGCGGTAAATACAGTGACTGAAGGGGTTGATTTTGTAGCTAATTATTATACTTCTGCTATTGGCAAAGGAAAATTGGGAATTATTGCTGCTTTCAATTATAACGAAACTAAAATAGTAGATAATATTGCCGTTCCACCTATTTTGGCTGAAAACGGCTATTCAGAAAACTTTTTTGATAGAAAGGAACAATCCAGAATTATCTCTGCAAGACCAAAAACAAAAACTATTCTTAGCCTTTCGTATGATATTTCAAAGTTTAATTTTAACCTTAATAATACGTATTTTGGTTCGGTTACATGGCAGCACGCTACTGATCCTGCCAAAGATCAGACATTTTCCGGTAAGGTAATTACAGACATCGTTTTAACCTATAAAATCACGAATGATCTTAAAGTTTCCGGAGTTGTCAATAACTTATTTAATATTTATCCGGATATAATAGACAGCAAAGGAGATGTAGTAACAGATCTTGGAGGAAGGTTCAAATACCCTTGGGAGGTCAATCAGTTTGGATTTAACGGAACTATTTTTCAGCTCAATGTCAATTATACTTTTTAATTCATCAATAAGGAATTGAAATTTGCTTGTCATGCTTAACAATGAGAAAGCAATTTCAAAAGATATACAAACATCTATGTAAAATTGCCTGGTATTAATTAATGTCAGGCAATTTTTTTTTCAGATAGGATAGGAACTAATTCCTACATTTTACTTTTTACATTGTACAAAAAAAAGTATTTTAGTACTATGAAAATTTATACAAAGACAGGAGATAAAGGCCAGACTGCATTGTATGGCGGAACAAGGGTTTCCAAAGCCAGCGCAAGAGTAGACAGCTACGGAAATATAGACGAATTGAATTCATTCATTGGGATTTCAAAAAGTCATATTGAAGATGAAGAAGTGTTGAGACAGCTGAAGAAAATCCAGTTTGATTTATTCACGGTAGGTTCAGAAGCTGCAACACCTGTAGATAAGCTGATGCTTGCCAACGGAAAATCACGCCTTCCGATTATTATTTCAGAAACTGAAATTGAAGAGCTGGAACAATGGATGGATGCCTTCGATGAAAAGCTGGAACCTCTTCAGTACTTTATCTTGCCAGGTGGTGGAAAATCTGCAACTTTTTTACATGCAGCAAGAACCATCTGCAGAAGAGCAGAGCGCTCATTGGTATTTCTGAATGAATCAGAAGAAGTACGCCCTGAATTGATTAAATATTTAAACAGACTTTCAGATTATCTTTTTGTGTTGGCAAGATACATTTCAAAACTGAACAACGAACCGGAAGAATACTGGAACCCGAATGAGAGATAAAGCATTACTTTTCATCAACGGAGAGGCTCCAAAATCATTACCCAATCCTGATAATTATGGTTTAGTTGCCTGCACAGACGGTGCTTTTCATTATTTAAAAAGAATGGGTTTTCCTCTGGATAAACTGAATTTTATATCCGGTGACTTTGATTCACACTCCGGATCAGATGAAGATATGTATGAAGGAAAATTTATCCTTACCTTAGATCAGGAAAAAACAGATTTTCATAAAGCACTGGAAATTATTCAGGAAAAAGGGTTTTCAGAAACTGATGTTTTTGGAGGAAGTGGAGGCGAGCAGGATCATTTTTTGGGAAACCTTACCGTTGCCTATGCATTCAAAGATCAGATGAACATTAAATTTTATGATGAATTTTCAGAGTATTATTTTATTCCCAATCATTTTACATTGAAAGGAGCGGAAAAAAGAATGATCTCTCTTTACCCTTTTCCATCGGTGAACAATATAACAACAAAAGGGCTTAATTGGCCTTTAACCAACGAAAATCTAAGCATCACATCAAGAATAGGAACCCGAAATTTTGCTGTTGAAGATGAGATTTCTGTAGAATATGAATCAGGTGATGTTTTGTTATTCGTAGGAGTCAGCGAAATAGAATATCCAACAATCTATTAAAAGGATCCAATTATATATCAATAGAAACGGGCTTTACCCATTTAAAAAAAGACTGTCATTAAACACCAATTACACCAATGTTTTTCACAAATGGCACGAATTTTTACATCAATAGAAACGGGCTTTAGCCCGTTTAATAAAAATAAATACATCCTTTGGCTTTAGCCAAAACTTATTAAAAACCATTGAATAAACTAATCAAAATATCAGTGTTCACCATTTCATTATGCTGCATAGTCTCATGTAAGACCCAGCATTTTGAAACACCCGAATATGGAAAAAATGAAACTGAAAAAGTAATTCATATTAAGAAAGTAACGAATTTCCGTACGGTAGGAAATATTAAAAACACAGAAGGAAGAACTTTAAGAGAAGGAAAGTTATACCGAAGTGCCCATCTTCATCAGCTTAAAAAGAAATCTTTTGATGATGTTGAAAAACTGGGGATCAAAGAAATTATTGACCTTAGGAATTCAAAAGAAATTACTCAGAAGCCGGATCAGCTGCCGGCAGAAACTGCATACAAAAAATATTCAGCGTTCGAAGATGAAGGAGATCAGTTGGCTCAGGCGAAAAAACTGGTTCTAAAAGGTAAAGTGAATGCTTCCGATGCCGATAAAAGAATGATTGATTTTTACCGTGAGTATGTGACGGAAAACCCCGAAACCATAAAAAAGATTATTACAGAAATTCTGGAATCTAAAGATCCGATTCTTTATCACTGTACAGCGGGAAAAGACAGAACGGGAATTATCACGGCATTACTTCTTACGATTCTGAAATTTGATAAAGAGACTATTTACAACGAATATCTTCTCTCTAATAATTATAGGAAAGATCTTGTTCAGAAGAGGCTTCGTCTTGCCAATACTTTACATTTTCTCTATCCGAAAATGGATTTACAGGTACTGGAAAAACTGAGCTGGGTTGAAAAAAGATATCTTGATGCTGCTTTTGGGGAGATCAATAAAAAGTATGGCTCTACGGATGCCTATATTCAGCAGACATTAGGGATTTCAGATGCTAAAAGGAGGGAATATATTCAAAAGTTTACGTATTGATTATCAGAGATAAATTTCTATAAGATTTAATATTGGGTGTTTATTTAAAATTATAATAATTTTAACACCTAAAAATGAAACTTTTTTAGCAATTTTGCATTTCTTAATTCACTTGTTTAGAAATGAAAATAAAGTACTCGGAACTTATTGATCAGACATTATATTTTCCTACAGAGGAATTTAATGTTTCTGAGAACAATTTGTTGTTTCACGACGTTCCACTGATGGACGTAGTTGAACAATTTGGCACTCCGCTAAAGATTAGCTATCTGCCGAGAATTTCTCAAAATATTCAGAAAGCAAAAAGCTGGTTTAAAGAAGCTTTTGAAAAAACCGAATATAGAAAGAATTATACCTACTGCTACTGCACAAAATCCAGTCATTTTAATTTTGTATTGGAAGAAGCATTGAAAAATGATATTTCAATAGAAACTTCTTCTGCTTATGACATGGATATTGTAAAGTCTCTTTATGAAAAAGAGAAAGTAGATAAAAATATTGAAGTCATCTGTAATGGTTTCAAAACTGATGATTATCTGGCAAAGATTTCAGATATGATCAACAGCGGTTTTGAAAATATTACTCCGATTCTTGATAATTACAGAGAATTGGATAAACTTACGGAAAGCATTGATTCTACCTTTAATATCGGAATCAGAATTGCATCAGAGGAAGAGCCGAAGTTCGAATTCTATACCTCAAGATTAGGAATCGGATATAAAGATATCATCCCTTACTACAGCCAGAAGATCGCAGAACACCCGAATGCAAGATTGAAAATGCTTCACTTCTTCATCAATACCGGGATTAAAGATACTTCTTACTACTGGAATGAATTGTACAAATGTCTTCGTGTATATGCCCGTTTGAAGAAAATTGCTCCTGAAGTAGATTCACTGAACATCGGAGGTGGTTTCCCAATCAAAACTTCTTTGAACTTTGATTATGACTACCAGTATATGGTAGAAGAGATTGTTTCTCAGATCAAAAAATTCTGTGAAGAAGAAGGAGTGGAAGAACCTAACATCTACACGGAATTCGGAAGCTTTACCGTAGGGGAAAGTGGAGCGAACCTTTACAAAATTATCTCTCAGAAACGTCAGAATGACAGAGAAAAATGGAATATGATTGATTCTTCTTTCATGACCACTCTTCCTGATACATGGGCAATTTCAAGACACTTTATCATGCTTCCGCTTAACCGTTGGGAAGATACTTATGAAAGAGTATTCCTGGGAGGACTGACTTGTGATTCTGATGATTATTATAACTCTGAACAGCATACCAACGCAATTTATTTACCTGTTTTCAGTGATACAAAACCTTTGTATATCGGATTCTTCCACACGGGAGCTTATCAGGAAACCATCGGTGGATATGGTGGAGTACACCACTGTCTGATGCCTCAGCCTAGACACGTCCTGATTCAGAAAGATGAAAACGGCGAACTGCAATACGAAATTTTCCGTGAAAAACAGGAACCGGAAGATATATTGAAACTGCTTGGTTATAAATAAGACTTTAATTTGTCATTGCGGGGAACGAAGGTGACGAAGCAATCTCATCTTAATAATCTTAGCCACTGAATGAATCTTAATGTTTAAAATTTAACCATTAAGTTTTTTATTAAGAATTAAGGAAAGTTAAGGATCTTCACTTCGTTCAGATGACAAAGTACATACAAAACAAAAGCTCTCAGATTTTTCTGAGAGCTTTTTTATTTAAAAATATTTTGAAATTTTATCAAGTTCGAGATCTTCATAATCCGAGACTACAGTATCCGCTAAGGTGTAATCCTGATTTTTCGAATGTGGACTTCTGTATGCGGCACAGAAAATTTGCGCTCTGTGGGCTGCCAGAATTCCGTTGGTAGAATCTTCAATCACCATACAGTTTTCAACAGATTCTCCTGCCATTTCTGCTGCCAGTAAGAAAACTTCAGGATGAGGTTTTGATTCTTTTAAATCAGCACCGCTGATCTTTCCGCTGAAATATTGCTCTAACCCGAATTTTTCAAAAACCATATTGATGGTTACCATGGTAGCAGAAGAAGCCAGAATAAGCTTGAGGCCATTTTCGTGATAATGTTCAATCAGTTTCCTTACTCCGGGAATCAAATCAAATTCATCATCATTATAAAAATAATCTTTGAAATGAGATCTTTTAATCCCTGCAATGGATTCATAAGTCTGATTTAAATTGAATTCCTTAATCAGTGTTTCAGAAACCCTTTTGGTGGAAGCTCCGGTAAAAGAGGTGTATAAATCTTCGGAAACCGCAATTTCCAGTTCATCAAACGTTTTGAAATAAGCTTTTCTATGCAATGGCTCTGTATCTACAATCACACCATCCATATCGAAAAGAACAGCTTTTAAAGGCATATTATGAGTTTTGTACAAAAATAACTTTTAAAATTTAAACATTAAAATATTTAAAAATTTAAAAAATAGAATGAAGGTTAAAAATTCATAACACACCGTTCATCACTTATAACTCAAGGACTATTTTGTATCTTTGTGAAATCATTTAATCTTTCAATCATTTAATTTTTTAATTAATAATTATATATGAAAACATACGCAGGAATTCCCGAAGAAAACGCAACGTTAGAGAATTCGAAAGTAATGTTGGTAACTGTTCCTTATGATGGAACTTCAACATGGGGTAAAGGAGCTGATAAAGGTCCGGAATTATTCTTAAACGCTTCTGAAAACATGGAGCTTTATGATATTGAAACTCAAACAGAACCTTACCTACAGGGAGTTTATTTGGCAGGAGAAGTTTCTGAGAAATCCAGTCCGGAAGCAATGACAGAAGCGGTTTATCAGAAAACAAAAGAACTTTTGAACAATGAGGGTAAATTATTCACTCTTTTTGGGGGCGAACACTCTGTTTCTATTGGTTCTATCCGTGCAGTAGGAGAGAAGTTTGAAAACCTTACCGTTCTTCAGCTTGATGCTCACACAGATTTACGTCCTGATTTCCATGGTTCTACATCAAACCATGCTTGTGCTGTTTTTGAAGCGAATCAGAAGCATAACTTAGTACAGGTGGGAATCCGTTCTATGGATGTTGAAGAAGTTGAATATTTACCGGAAGGAAGAGTATTCTTTGCTCACGAAATTGCGAACAACGAAAACTGGATCAACGATGTATTGGAAAAAGTATCAGGAAATGTTTATATCACAATTGATTTAGATGCTTTTGATCCTTCCATTGCTCCTTCTACAGGAACTCCGGAGCCAGGTGGGTTACAATGGTACCCAACGCTGGAATTATTGAGAAAAGTATTTGAAAAATGTAATGTAGTAGCATTTGATATTGTAGAATTAATGGATTCTCCAATGGCTAAGCCAACGGCTTTCTTATCTGCGAAGTTATATTACAAAATGCTTGCTTACTACGATATTTATAACAACAACTAATATTCCGCAAGAATCGGATTTTTTCTGCCGTATATTCTTTGGAAATTTGTGAGGTAAAATAATAATACAATGTCCACACAAAGTCAGATAGATTATAACAGAATTGCTAAAGCGATAGAATATATCCAGAGCAATTTCAGGCTTCAGCCAAGTTTGGAGGAAGTGGCAGAGAATATTCACCTGAGTCCGGCCCATTTTCAGAAGATATTTACTGATTGGGCAGGAACAAGTCCGAAAAAGTTTTTACAGTTCATCAGTCTTGAACATGCTAAAAACTTATTGAAGGAAGAAAAAGCAAGCTTATTTGATACCGCTTACGAGACGGGATTCTCCAGTACCAGCAGGCTTCATGACCTGTTTGTAAAAATAGAAGGAATGTCTCCGGCAGAATATAAAAACGGCGGAAAAAGCCTCAGTATTCATTACAGTTTTTCTGAAAGTCCTTTCGGAAATATACTGGTAGCTTCTACAGAAAAAGGAATCTGCTACATGGCTTTTGAAAACGATAAAGAAACAGCATTAGGGGAGCTGAAAGAGAAGTTCCCCAATGCTTCTTTTATTGAAAAACAGGATGCTTTTCAAATGAATGCATTGTCCATATTCGATAAAGACTGGACAAAACTCAATACGATAAAATTACACTTAAAAGGCACCGATTTTCAGCTTAAAGTATGGGAAAGCCTGTTGACAATTCCGATGGGAAAACTGTCTACTTATGGCAGCCTGGCTGAAAAAATTGGAAACCCTAAAGCTTCCAGGGCGGTGGGAACAGCTATTGGAAGTAACCCTGTTGCATTTCTTATTCCATGTCACCGTGTTATTCAGTCTACCGGGCATCTTGGCGGCTACCGATGGGGAAGTGAAAGGAAACAGCTGATTGTAGGTTGGGAAGGTTCACGTATTTATTCCTGAAATCAATGATGTAGATAAGTTTTGGCTAAAGCCAGTGGTTTGTTGAAACATTTTTTATTAAACGGACTAAAGTCCGTTCCTATTGATATAAAATTCGTGTCATTTGTGAAAAACATTGGTGCCATTTGTGTTTAAATATAAAAGACATCAATACATTGTACATTGTACATTTTACAACATAAAGCATTTAATTCTAAAACTATGATGAGTCTCTTCGAAGAAATATCAGATTATCCACTGAATGTCCTTCCACATGGTGGCACTGTTCATTATTATGGAAAAATTTTTTCAACAGAACAATCTGCCTTTTATTATGATTATCTGCTCAATCAGATTCCATGGGAAAACGATGAGGCATTAATCTTTGGAAAATTGATTTTAACCAAAAGAAAAGTAGCCTGGTTTGGAGAAAAAGCTTTTGAATATACCTATTCGAAAAGAACGAAATATGCCAAATTCTGGACTCCTGAATTATTAGAATTAAAAAAGAAGTGTGAAGAAGTTTCAGGGGAAACCTACAATTCATGTCTGCTCAATTTATACCATGACGGAAGTGAAGGGATGGCATATCACAGCGATGGTGAAACGGATCTGAAAAAACATGGAGCGATTGCCTCTCTGACCTTTGGAGCAGAAAGAAAATTTTTATTCAAACATAAAACAACCCAAGAAAAGGCAGAAATATTCCTGGAAAACGGAAGTTTATTAATTATGAAAGGAACTACTCAGGACAACTGGCTGCACAGGCTTCCTCCAACCACAAAAGTGAAAACGCCAAGAGTAAATCTGACTTTCAGAACGATTGAGGAATAAAAAAATCTGGAATAGTCATTCATACTGCCTTTACTCCTGTCATCTGTGAAAATCTGTGTGATCAGTGGGAGATGAACAACTTAATCATCCGTAAAATTAAATCAGATTGCGACTGGCCATAAAAACAAAAAAAGCTGTTCAAACGAACAGCTTTTTCAATTTATTTTAAAACTTCAGCTTCAATGGAGCTGTCGTCATATACTTTAATAAATGATTTTGTATAATCTTCTTTGTTGGCAAAATTCGGATTATCCATAAATTTCTGCGGATTGATAGCGAAAAGCGGGAACCATGTACTGCTGATCTGAATCTGGATTTTATGTCCTTTTTTGAAAGTATGAACCACATCCTGAAGCCTGAAATTAACAGCTGTTTTCTGATTAGGAATCAACGCTTCTCCCTTTTCTTTTGTATTTCTGAATCTTGCAGGCATAATCTCACTTCTTACCATCTGGTGATAGTTCCCATAGATAACACCTTCTTTCTTCTCTGCAGGTTTGAAATCTTCAGGGTAAACGTCAATTAGTTTTACAGCAAAATCTGCATCTGTGGACGTAGAAGCAATATTCAGTTTAGCCATGATCTCTCCGGCAAATGTAATATCGTCAGTAAGAACATCTGTTGTGAATGTTAATACATCAGGTCTTCCTACTGCAAACCTCTGATCTTCCGACATATAATTTTTAGGAGTGAAGCCGTTGAAATCTTTTAAATGATCTGAGCTTAAAACAGGATTGTTTGGATCACTGTAATATTCAGAATAGCCTTGCCCTGAAGCTTTTTTCAAGGTTTTATCTGCCAGATAGAAATTCACTTTCTGTGCATTTTTAGGGGGATAAGAAGCAAATTCTTTCCATTCTTTAGCACCGGTGTCATACATGAGTGCTTCAGGAAGTCCCGCATCTTCTTTGGTGTTGCCTTTCAGATAATGGTTGAAGAATTTTGTTTCAATATTTTTCTGGTAATAAGTAGCAATGCTGTCACCAAAATACGTTTCACTGTGGAAATGTTTTCCCTGTTCCTGAGACCATCCGCCATGTGAGAAAGGTCCCATTATAATTGTATTTTTGGCTTTAGGACTTGTTTTTTCAATCGTCTTATAAATATTCAGAGGACCGGAAAGATCTTCTGCATCAAACCATCCGCCAACGGTCATTACAGCATGGCTGATATTCTTCAGATGAGGAAGAAGACCTCTTTTCTGCCAGAATTCATCGTAGTTGGGATGGTTCATAATTTCTGTCATGAAGAAATTATTTTTGTAATATTTTTCATAAGCATCTTTCAGTGTGCCCATATCTCTGTAGAATTTCAGACCGTCTTCAGAAGTCTGCTTGATGAAAGAATCCATATACCATGCCTGTTTTTCCGGCTGTGTTTTCTGTACACCAAAAACCGGGAATGTTCTGAAGTACCCCAGCATAAATCTTCCGTTGTGAAGAAAATCATCATTCCAGAAATCTGAAATAGGTGCCTGTGGTGAAGAAGCTACTAAAGCAGGATGCTGTGATAGGGTTCCTACAGCAGTATAGAATCCAGGATATGATGTTCCAAACTGGCCTACTTTACCATTGTTATCTTTAACATTTTTCAAAAGCCATTCGATAGTATCATACGTATCTGTACTTTCGTCAACATCTTTTTTGGTTTTACGCTCTACCTGTGGAGTCATATTGGTAAAAGTACCTTCACTCATATATCTTCCGCGTACATCCTGATACACGAAAATATACTTGTCTTTCATAAGGTAAGTGTTAGGGCCCACCTTTGTTTTATATTCACTCTCTCCGTATGGGGCGATGCTGTAGCAGGTTCTCTGCATCAGAAACGGATATTTATTTTTGTTTGTTATATCTTTCGGGATATACACTGCTGTGAAAAGTTTCACTCCGTCACGCATTGGAATATAAAATTCTTTCTTGGTGAAATTGTCTTTAACGAAAGTATCTTTCTGTTCCGTTTTCTGAGCTTTTCCAAGAATGAAAAAAAGAATACATAATACTGAAATATGGATTTTCATAAAAAAAATTTGCTGCTAATTTAAAAATAAAAATAGGTTTATCCGTATATCTTGTTTAAAAGGTTATGGGTATTTATTGGAATGAGTATTATGGTAAACCACCCTGTCAAAAATTCTTTGAATTTTCGCCACCCCTCCTGAGGATGGGAATATTACGTCTTCATTTGTAATGGTGTTCGGGGTTGAATGTTAGGCTATTCATCAAAATAGCCGGAAAGATCCGGCCATTATCTAAAATATATATAAAAGTATGGTGTTGCTTTATTGCATTTTTTTACCTGCAAACTTATTCAGTTTCATGCTGATGGAAAACATGATGTATCTTTTCAGAATGAGGTCTTCACGGTCTTCAAAGTAAGAGTCTGTGATTGTTCTTCTCACACTTTGATTCTGATTTAAAACATCATAGATCTTCACTTTCGCTGTAAACTGCTTCTTATAGAATGAATATCCAAGGCTGGTATTCCAGAAATAGAAATCTTTTTTAAAGCCCGGAGCAATATTGGAATTGGTATTGTATTCAAAATCATTCCCAAATACAAATCTGCCCTGAAGCATATAATTGGTAAGTTCCAGTTTTAATGACTGATTGGCTGTATTTACTGTATTAATATCATAATTGGTATAATTTGAGAAGCTGTATCCAAGTCTGTAAGAAGGTTTGATGGTCATTTTATCTTTAATTTCATAGGTAAGATTAAGGCCTGGGTTTAGATTATAAGAATTGCTGGTGAAAGATTGTCCATCAATAAAACCGTTATTGTAAGCATAATTCATGGTAAATCTTGGATTGATAATAAGTTTATTATTCTTCCATTTCAATACTTTACTGAAACCTCCGCCGGCATTGATGCTTTTATTTCCGCTTATGTTGTCATAAGTGATCACCTGTTTTCCTGCATTATCATACTTGGAAAAATTGATGATATCATTATTTCTGTACGTAAACCCAATATTGAAATAGTAACTGAGATCTTTTACTTTGTTATAATTACTAAAATATAAATAAAGGTTGTTGGTCCACGTATTTTTTAAGTTAGGGTTTCCCTGATAGGTAATCAATGGGTTTGATTCATCTTTATACGGAGTCAGCTGTTCTGCGGTGGGGATGGTGAAGTTGGAATAGTTGTAAATGTTCAAGGTTTTCCCTTCACTCAACTGATAGTAAAGATTGACATTATATCCAGGTAAAACAAAATTTTTCTGCAGATCATATTGCTGTCCGTTATAGATAGAATTTACTTTCATATCAGAGATGTCAAGGTTCATGGAAGCCCAGAAATTCAGTTTCTTTTTACTCAGCTGGTAAGTGAATTCAGGAGAGATCTGATTGATTCTCTGTTTCATATTGTTGGATAAAAGTTGATTGAATTTAGTATAATCTCCTGTAGTATTATCAAAATCGTTTACATTTCTCAAATCTCTGACAGATCTGTTTTCATATTTTACTTCAAAACTTACCCTTGCTGAATCCGAAACGGGTTCTGTATATCCGGCAGTGAAATTAAAACTGCTGTTCTGATTTTTGTTGTTAGCCAACTGGTCCCTGTTGTCTACTGTTGTTCCATTGGGTTGATAGAAGGTATTCTGAGACTGGTTCAGGTTATCTCTTTTAGATTCGGAGATGGAACTGTTTATATTGGCAGAAATCACACGTCCTTTTTTCTTGAACTTTCTTGAGAAATAAAGGTAAGGATTAAATGAATTATTTTCTGAATTATTGTTTGAATAAGCATTACTTTCATTCAGAAGGCTACCGTTATTTAAAGTAGATGACCGTGAATTATTAGAACTAAAGCTGCTGTTCCTGGAAAATCTCGGAGAAAGATAGATACTTGTCAGGGAATCCAATGTAATTTTGGCTGAGGTATCAAAACTATATTGTTTGGATTCATTTTCTCCATTACTTTCAGAATTGGTCTGAAGAGTATAAGTGGGCAGAAGAGTAGATCTTGAAACTTTGGATTTTGTTTCTGTATTAGAATCGGTGTGCATCAGGCTGAAAGAATCCAGATCAGCATCTTTTCCCAGTTTATCACTGTAATTTAAACCTATGGTGGTAGACCTTTGAATTCCTTTTGCACCGCCTCCCTGATTATTTCCTGATGAAGAAACAGATCCTCCCGTCCAGGAATTTCTCCCGTCACCCATACTGTCAAAGACATCATCTTTGGAAAATCCCTGTGAATTGATATTATTGGAAGAGCCAAGAATACTCACTTTCATATCTCCTTTGAAATAACTGGCCAATCCGCTTGCTTCATACCGCTTGTCTGATCCATATCCTACGGTAAGTCTCGTCAGTAATCCTTTATTTTTCTTTTCGTCAATATTAAAGTTGATTGTGGTATTCCGTGATTTGGCTGTTTTTCCGCTAAGTTCTTCCTCTTTTGTCTTGGTGGTGGTAAACTGAATATTCTTAATGATATCTGCAGGTAAGTTCTGGAGGGCAATTTTACCATCTTTATCAAAGAAAGGTTTTCCATTAATCATGATCTGATCCACCTCTTTTCCATTGACTGTAATTTTTCCCTCATTGCTGACCTCCACACCGGGAATCTGCTTCAGAAGTTCTTCAATTTTACTGTCAGGCCTTACTTTGATAGCGGCTGCATTGAATTCAATGGTGTCTTTCTTAATTTTTACAGGAGATACTGTAATTTTCACCTCATCAATGGCAGTAATGATGCCTTGTTTTTCAAGCTGAATTTCTCCCAGAGATAATGCCCGATCTATTTTCTCAAATTTTTTGGAGTAAGAAGATAATTTATCGGCATCAATTTTAAGAATGGAAGGTTCTTTTATTTCATCAATTTTCAGAGAGAATTTCCCTTCTTTATTGGTTGCCGTATAATTGATGATGGATGAATCTTTTTCTTTCAAAAGATAGACGGTGGAGTTTTCTATCGGCTTCTTTTCAGAATCGAATATTTTTCCGTCAATGTGTAGTTTTTGACCGTGCAGGATAATGACTGTGAGCATCAAAGTCAATAGCAACAGAGTTTTCTTCATTAGTTCTTTTCAGAGCCGTAAAAATATAAAAACATCCCAAAGTTGGGATGTCTCTATGCTTTTTTTATAAAAATTTATTACTTTTTAATAAAAATTATGCTCTTAAATATCTTGAATAAGCATATCCTTCCTGACCGTCAGCAGTTTTTACTTTCCACCAGTCATCAGAAGTCTGCTCAATAAGAGTCACAGAAGAACCTTTTGCAGCTTTACCTACTACGGCAGCTTCAGTAGAAGGCTCCTGTCTGATATTAAGATTAGATTCTTCCGTTGCTACCGTTAAAGAAGCTCCCGAAGAAAGACCTGCAACCTGTACATCAATATTGATATCTGAAGCAGAATAAGTAGAATCAATAGCTCCCAGAGCATTCCATACAGCATCTTTAGCCGCAGTATTGGAAGCATTTCCGGAAACATAAAGAATTCCGTCCTGCTCCTGAACCTGAAGATTTGAGATCCCTGCAGACTGTGCCGCTGAAACTACGCTTGAATATTTATCTTGTAATTCGCCCATTTTAAATTATTTTACGATTAGGTTGTTGTTATACTTTCCGATTTTCAAAGCATCTACAGATTCTTTGATTTTTCTAGCCTGTAAGCCGGAAACATTTCCTGTAAGAGTAAGCTGCCCGTTTACAACTTCTACTTTTACAGAAGGGAAATCCTTCACCGCATCCTGAACTTTTTTCTGAACAGCAGGATCTACAGCAGATGCTGTTTCAACAGGTGCTGCAGGGGTAGGAGCCGCTGCTATAGTAGACATATCCATTACATCTTTAACTCCGCTGATCGCTTTTAATTTTGCAATCATTGCGTCTTTAGACTGTTGATCTGCGAAAGTACCGCTTAAGTGAGCTACACCTTCTTTTACTTCAACAGAAGCATTGGGATTAGAAGTTACTATAGTTGTAGCCTGAGTCTGAAGGTCGGCATCAGAAACTTTCTTTTTACAAGAAATAGCACCGAAAGATACAGCTACAGCTAATGCAGCCATTGCAATAGTTTTTTTCATATTGTATATTTATTAATGTTGTTATACACTCAAATGTAATAATAAAATTTGTACCAAAAGAATAAAAATTCAATAAATGTTTCTTAATTTTTTTACAATATTTTCTAAACCAGGGATTTAATTTTCAGGGATTAAAAACTTAATCTAAAATTCATCCTGATAGAAGAAAATCTACTGTCAATTGAAAAACCATTATATTTGCGCAAATTGAACTATATATATGAAAGGACAGAATAAACTTTTTATAGCAATTATCATTGCTCTTCTTCTGGGAGTAGGAATTGGAGGTATTGTACACGTAAGCTATCCGGATAGTGCAGAACCTTTTTCCAAGAATATAAAACTGTTGGGAACGGTTTTTATCAGATTGGTACAGATGATTATTGCTCCATTGGTTTTTACGACATTAGTAGTGGGAATTGCCAAAATGAGTGATATCAAAATGATCGGAAGAGTAGGAACAAAAGCAATGCTTTGGTTTATTTCCGCTTCTCTGATTTCCCTTTTCATTGGGTTGATTCTTGTTAACTGGCTTGAACCTGGGCATGTTACAAAATTGCCAATTCAGGATGTTGCTTCTGCGGATGAACTTCTTAAAAGCAGCAAAAGTTTTTCTATGGAAGACTTTGTAAAGCATATGATTCCTAAAAGTTTATTTGAAGCCTTTGCTACCAATGAAGTACTGCAGATCGTTGTATTTGCTGTGATGTTTGGAGTTGCCCTTGCTAATTTAGGAGAAGAATATGCTAAACCTGTAGTAAAGCTTTTTGATATCATTGCTCATGCTATTCTTAAAATGGTGGGATACATCATGTGGTTTGCTCCGCTTGGAGTACTGGGAGCTATTGCTGCGGTAGTGGCCACCAACGGTTTTGAAATCTTTAAAGTATATGCTATTTATTTAAGAGACTTCTTCTTTGCCATAGCCGTTCTTTGGCTGGTACTTTTGTTAGTGGGATATTTCATCTTAGGAAACCGTCTTTTTGATCTTTTAAAAAGAATTAAGGAGCCATTGCTGATTGCTTTCTCTACTACAAGTTCAGAAGCTGTATTCCCGAAATTGGTTGAAGAACTTGAAAAATTCGGGTGTAACAGCAGAGTAGTGTCTTTTATTTTGCCATTAGGATATTCATTCAACCTGGATGGAAGTATGATGTATATGACATTTGCTTCAATCTTTATTGCACAGATCTACGGAATTGAAATGACTCTTGGACAGCAGATCACGATGCTTTTGGTATTAATGCTTACGTCAAAAGGAATCGCTGGGGTTCCGAGAGCGTCTCTGGTAATTATTGTGGCAACATGTTCAATGTTCGGTATCCCGCCGGAAGGAATTGCTTTAATTCTCCCAATTGACCATTTCTGTGATATGGGTAGAAGTATGACCAACGTATTAGGAAATACACTGGCAACTACAGCAGTTTCTAAATGGGAAGGGCAATTGACTGAGCCGTTAGACAAAATTTAAATATCAATGAGTTTAAATAACTTAGAAAATCATAAAAGCCATATTGAAGAATATGGCTTTGCTGTTATCAATAATGTGTTTTCGCAGAAAGAGTTAGAGGATATCAATCTTGTTCTGAAAAATATAGACACTTCCAAAGAAAATTTCAGAAAGTCTGAAGACCTCTTTGCCATAAGACAGTTTTTAAAAGAAGTTCCGGAAATCAAAGACCTTGTTTTGAATGACAATATTCAGAAAGTGGTGAAGAAGATCTTCGGAGAAAAATATTTTGTGGTAAAAAGTATTTATTTTGATAAACCTGAAACCTCCAACTGGTATGTAGCCTATCATCAGGATCTGACGATTTCTGTAGATAAAAAACTGGAGTTAGCTAATTTCGGGCCATGGACAACCAAACAAAATCAGTTTGCGGTACAGCCTCCATTGAATATTCTGGAAAATATTTATACCATCAGAATCCATCTGGATGATACCGATGAAAATAACGGAGCACTGAAAGTAGTTCCAAAATCTCATGCAAAAGGTATTTACAGACCGGAAACCATCGACTGGACCATTGAAACAGAAGAAATCTGTAACGTTGAAAAAGGAGGAATTATGATCATGAAACCTTTAACGCTTCATGGTTCCAACCGAACAACCAACGGAAAGAAAAGGAGAGTGATCCACATTGAATTTTCTGATATGGAACTTCCGAAAGTCCTGCAATGGTCGGAAAGAATGAATTGATAAAAACCGCTCTTCGAATATTTTCGAAGGGCGGTTTTTATTGCCGGAAGATGGATGCTGGAAGAAGGAAGTTTCTGAAAGCCTAAGTACTAATATTAATCTATTTATTAAATTTTTGAAAATCAAATTCTCTTACAAATGGACTTTAGGAAGTAATTCGTCAAATAGAAACTTCCATCTCCCTTCTCCCATCTTCCTTACTTCATACCAATCTCATCAATAAAAATATAAGCATCACCTCCAGCGCCCTGGTGCCATTCCGGAAGTTTTCCGAAATTGTAAGCTTTTACTTTGAGGTATCGGGCTTCAGTAGGAAGAATGCTGGCAGAAAAGTCTTTGATCTGTACCTTTTCATCTTTAGGATCAATATCATTTTTCACCGTTTGAAGAAGGATAAAATCTTTTCCGTTCATAGAGGCGTAGTATTCTACTTTTTTAGGCATCAGAATCCAGGCTCTGCTGTCCTGAAGATAGGTGGAAGATAATGATTTAATATGCTGAGGAGATTTGAAATCAATAACTGCTTCAAAATTCTGCCCCTGATAGCCTTGCCATTCACCTTTTCTCCAGTTGACATCCCCTCTGATTCCATCAATAAGAGCCAGGTTTCCGGTGGCACTATATTGCGGAGTAACTTTTGACAGAATATTAATATCCCAATAATTAGGTCTTCTGTTGAAGCTGGCGGTGGTAACAGAACTTTTTTCACCGTTTCTTTCAGCATAAGCCATTACCTGAGTGGTTTTGGTTATGGAGAATGGACCTTTGTAAGTACTGAAAGTCTTTCTTTTATTGCTGTCACTTTCATCCATCGTCATATAATATACTTTGTCATTCGGATTCAATGGGGTGATTTCCACCTTGGTAGAGAAATCAAAGATTCTGTCCGCAGCAATTACCGGAGAGGCTGTTTGTTCAGTATATTTAAAATCTTTAGTCGGTTTTACGTTTTCAAACCCTAATTTTTTAAGTTCAGCTCTGCCTGTATTTTTAGTAATGGTTCTTGTGGTTCCATCTTCAAGATGAATTTTAATTTCATCAAAATAAGGAGTGGTAGTTTCCCATTCCGGTAATCCTGGAGTTACAGAATAAATTCCCATAGAACTTAGGATATACCAGGCACTCATCTGGCCGCAGTCTTCATTTCCAATCAATCCGTCAGGTGTATTTTTATAAAAATGATCAAGAATGTATTTTATTTTGGCATCTGTTTTTTCAGGCTTGTCTACGAAATTATACAGGTAAGCAATATGGTGGCTCGGTTCATTTCCCTGAGCATACTGTCCCATTAATCCTGTAATGTCTACCTGCTCTCTACCTGTTGTTTTATCAGGAGCGGTAAAGATGGCATCAATGAACTGCTCGAATTTTTCTTTTCCGCCGTGAGCGGCAATCAGTCCCGGAATATCCTGCTGTACGGAATAAGAATAATGCCACGAATTCCCTTCTGTATAATTGTTGTTGACTTCTCTTGGATCAAAAGGCTCATACCAGTTTCCATTCTTTCTTGGCTGCATGAAACCTGTTTTAGGATTGTAAAGATTTTTCCAGTTTTGAGAACGTTTCATGAACTCCTGATATTCTTCTTTTTTGCCTAAAATCTTTGCCATTTGAGCAATACACCAGTCGTCATAGGCATATTCTACGGTTTTGGAAACACTTTCATGCTCATCGTCTATACTGATGTAATTATTCTGTTTGTAAGCATTCAATCCAAAAATATCCTGCATGGCAGAACCTTTGGCAGCCTGAAAAGCTTTTTCATAATCAAACCCCTGAATTCCTTTAGCCATAGCATCTGCAATGACAGAAACAGAGTGATAGCCAATCATACATTCCGTTTCATTGGAAGCCAGTTCCCATACCGGAAGTTTTCCTCCCTGTTCATATTGTTTGATGAATGTATTGATGAAATCTGCGGTTCTTCTTCTGTCAATTAAAGTCATTAACGGATGAGCTCCTCTGAAGGTATCCCAAAGTGAGAATACGGTATAATAATCAAAATCACTGGCGTTATAAAGCTTATTATCTCTGCCCCGGTATTTTCCGTCAACATCCATATTGATGTTGGGTTGGGTGAAAACATGATACAAAGCGGTATAAAAAACGGCTAATTTGTCTTTATCATCAGATTTTACTTCAATTTTTGAAAGTTCTTTGTTCCAATCAGCTTCTGCCTGTTTTTTTACGAGTTCAAAATCCTTCGGTTGTCCTTCTGCCAACATGTTTTTTCCTGCACCTTCATAACCTGTGGGAGAAAGGGATACTTTTACATTAATCTTTTCTCCCTTTTTAACACTGGTTGAAAATGCCAGCGCAAGCTTTGTTCCGGTAAAAAGATTGTTTTCCTGTTTTCCGTTGGCCTCTTTTTTTGAAATTTTCATCGGTTTTGAAAACTCAATTCTGGCATAAATATATTGGTTGGTTGCCCAGGCTTCACTTCTTCTGAATACTTCAATGGTTTTGTCATCAATGATTTTTACTTCGCCTTCCAGAAGTTTGTCTCTATGGTTGAGGTCTAAAATAATATTCGCATTCCCTGCATTGTTGAAAGTATATTCGTGGTAGCCCACTCTTTTGGTAGTGGTAAGACGAACATCAATATTGTTTTTGTCTAATTTGACAGCATAGAATCCTGCGGTTGCCTTTTCATTTTTATGAGAAAAGTTTGAAGAATAATCTTTGCTGTTCAGACCTGGATTTCCCATGGTGGGCATGAGCATAATATCTCCATAATCCGAAACTCCGGTGCCGTTCAGGTGGGTATGAGAAAAACCATAGATCACGGAATCCGAATAATGATATCCGCTGCATCCGTCCCAGCTTCCGTCAATTCTTGTATCCGGAGAAAGCTGTACCATTCCAAAAGGAACAATGGCGCCCGGAAAAGTGTGGCCATGGCCTCCGGTTCCTATAAATGGATTGACATATTTTGAATAATTCTGTGCCGAAATGATCTGAGTAATACATATGGAAAATGCAATAAGCCCTTTTTTCATGTTCTGATTTTATGAAGCGAAGATATTGAAAAACAGTAAAAGTGATGTAATAAAAGACAATTACGGTTTGTCTTACTAAAAACGATATAATTCATGAAGAAGACATTATTTGCTGTGATCATGCTGTCGCCTGTAGCTGTATTCGCACAAAGTATAGCAGGGAAGATTACCCAAACCGGAAATGGTGTTCCTTACGTAGAAGTTATTGCAATAAAGGATCAGAAGAAGCAGACCGCTATTTCAGACGAAAAAGGAAATTACTCACTGAAACTTTCAGAAAACGGGAACTATAATATTAAAGTTATCCAGGATGGTATAGAAATATCCAATAAAGATATTGTTATAAACGGAGCTGTGAAACAGGATTTTTTTGTTGAAATAAGAAAAGAAAAACAAATAGAAGGCGTTACGCTTACTGCCAGAAAAAAACTGATTGAGAGAAAAGCAGACAGACTTGTTTTTAATGTTTCCAATTCTGTTGCTTCACAGGGAATGGATGGAGCTGATGCTCTGGCGACAACTCCTCTGGTAAAAGTAGATGATAATTCAGGAGTTTCCATTGTTGGGAAGAGTAGAGTAGCAGTCATGATTAACGACAGAATTCTGAATTTGTCAGATGCTGAACTGGTTGTTTATCTGAAAAGTCTCAGATCCGAAAATATTGAAAAAATTGAAGTCATTACAGCACCTCCAGCCAAATATGAAGCACAGGGAAACAGTGGGTTAATCAATATTGTTTTAAAGAAAAACCAGAATCTCGGGTGGAGTGGAAGTTTAACCTCCAGCCTTCAGCAACAGACCTATACCGGAAATTCAAACAGCATAACGGTAAATTATCAGAATGAAAAACTACGTACTTCGATAAAACTAAGACAAAATAAAAATGAAAAACATTCCTATGAAAATTATTGGATAGAAGGAGCAGACGGTCTTAAAAGCAATGACAACAGAAGAGATTTCGGAGATGGGTTTGGTACAAACGTAAGTCTTGATTATCAGCTGGGAGGAAAATCTAATATCGGATTTATTTATGATTTCGGATTCGGGCATTCCAATATGGATATCAGGAATACTTCAAACTATTTCCAGAATGGTAATTATACGAATACACTCCTTACCGATGCAGAGCACAGAGCCACGGGAAGGCAACATACCGCCAGCGCTTATTATGACCTGAAATTCGGGAAGCAGGATCATAAACTGAGTATCACAGGAAATTATTTTTCCAATACGCCGGAAACAACTATTGATTTTACCACTACAGAGAGTTCGGGCGATCAATTTGTGGTAAAATCACCTTCTATGGTGGATTATACAATTTATTCCGGGCAGGCGGATCTTACATTGCCTTATCAGTTTGCAAAGACAGAAGCTGGGGTGAAATTCACCAATTTTGATAATAACTCCAGTATATTTTATCAGAATTTAACGAATGGACAATATATCACAGATCCATTGAAAAGCAATGAGTTTGAGTATAACGAGAAAAATTATGCCGCTTATATCAGTTTTGAAAAATCATTCAGTGAAAAATGGTCGGCAAAAGCAGGTTTACGCTACGAATATTCTGTGGTTAACGGAAATTCTTTAACTTCCGGACAGCAGACTGAGAATTCTTACGGAAAATTTTTTCCAACGGCTTATATCAGTTATAAAAGCAATGAAAATCATACTTTCAACCTGAGTTATTCCAAAAGAATCGAAAGACCCGGATTCCGTGCGATCAATCCATACCGGTGGTATATCAACATCAACTCTTATTTTACCGGAAATCCTTTTCTGAAGCCTTCTTTCAACCATAATTTTGAAGTCTCTTATGTGTATAAAGGAAAATTATCTGCTTCAACGTACTTTCAGAGAACATTAGACGGTTTTGGACAGATTGTGAATCTTGATGGAGAAAACAGGATCAGTACTTTTGCCAATTTTTATACTCAAAACAGTATGGGAATTACCCTGAACTATTCTGATACATTTTTCAAGAAATGGGAAGCCAATTATTCTGCGGATCTTTCTTATATGAAGACACAGGTTTTTGCTACAGATGCTGCTTCCAGAAAGGGAATGGGCTATGATTTCAATCTTCAGAACAATCTGTCACTCAATAAAAATAAAACTATTCAGTTTATTCTTAATTACTGGTTTCGTCTCCCTTCCAATTTTGGAATGGTACATTGGGAGTATCTGGGGAACTTGACTGCCGGAATGAAGATGAATTTCATGGAGAAAAATTTACAGATTAATGTGTTGGTTTCTGATATTTTTAAAGAGTCAAAAAGTTTAGGACAGATTTATTATACTACAGGAACTCATTCTTTCAATAATTATTACGATGCCAGAAGACTTACTGTATCTGCAACTTATACTTTTGGAAATAAAAAAGTAAAAGGAACTGACCGTAATGTGAAATTTGATGAAAAAAACAGAGCTAACTAATACTCTGGATTTTAATTATTTTTTGATGCATGTCATTCTGAATGAAACGGAGTGAAATGAAGAATCTCTTCTTTTTATGAGATTCTTCCTTCGTCAGAAATCGAAGATTCGACATAGTCAATGACAAGACAGAACACTTATACTTCTCCCTCAAAGAAATCATTGAGATATTCCTCTTTGTCTTTTTCTTCCCGTCCGGAACCAAGAAATTTTTTCCAGGACTGAGATTCATGATAAACAATACCCATTTCCCAAACACAGTAAGTCGGAAGGTGGGTTTTGTTCCTGTCCCATATTTCAAATTTTCCGGAACCGTCATAGTATACACTTTCCCATAATTCGTTTTCACTTCGCCACGTACACACTAACAGAAGATATTGATCTCCGCAGCGGTGCATGATAACGAATCCCAGATCATGAATATTTTTAAAGTTTTCTTCAGCATTTTCTATACACTTCCGGGCATGCTCAATGTCCTTTGAAGAAACTTGTGTGGGGTCATTTGCCAGATTATACCATTTAAATTTTGTTTTTCCGACAGTGAAAATTCCTTTTGGCTGTGCATATTTGGAAGGATAGGAAGTGGTTTTCATATAATTGTTTTCTGGGATTGGTTGTGGTATCAGAATGAAAAAACAGAAATAAGAAATTTTTAACGATCTGATTTATCACCTGATATTATAGATTTTATTGATTCTAAATTACCGAAAAAATGCGTAAATTTGTAAACAATTTATATTTATATGTTGACGAAAGAAAAGGTTCAGGATTTCCTTAAAGAAATAGAAGTAGACGATTTGGTGAATAATCTTCAGATTATGGGTAACGATGTTTATATTGACATGACCGCTCATTCGCCTGCAATGCACGAAAAGAAAAAACTGGAGGCAGCAATGAAACAGGCTTTTGCCAGTGAGTTTGGAGAAGAGGTTCATTTAAAACTTAAAATCGTTTCTCCGGAGCCTAGTGAAATTCAGCAAAGTCAGATCAAAGGAAAACAAATTCCGGGAATTCAAAATATTATCGCTATTGCTTCCGGTAAAGGAGGGGTAGGGAAATCTACAGTTTCTGCAAATATGGCAGTGACACTAGCTAAAATGGGCTTTAAAGTAGGATTATTAGATGCTGATATCTATGGCCCTTCAGTTCCTACCATGTTTGATACAGAAGGTGAAAAACCTATTTCTGTAGAAGTAAATGGAAAGAGTATGATGAAACCTGTTGAGAATTATGGCGTGAAAATGCTTTCAATAGGATATTTCTCAGGAGCTAACCAGGCTGTAGTATGGAGAGGTCCTATGGCTTCAAAAGCTTTGAACCAGATGATCAGAGATGCTGCATGGGGAGAACTGGATTTCTTATTAATCGATCTTCCTCCGGGAACAGGTGATATTCACTTGTCAATTATTCAGGAAGTACCGGTAACTGGTGCGGTGATTGTAAGTACACCTCAGCATGTTGCATTGGCAGACGTAAGAAAAGGAATTGCCATGTTCCAGATGGAGAGTATCAATATTCCGGTTCTGGGATTGATCGAAAATATGGCATATTTTACACCGGAAGAACTTCCTGACAATAAATATTATATCTTTGGGAACCAGGGAGCACAATATTTAGCTGAAGATCTTGGAATTCCTGTATTAGGAGAGATTCCGTTGATCCAAAGCATCAGAGAAGCAGGAGATGTAGGGAGACCGGCAGCGCTTCAGGATGGATCTAAAATTGCAGATATCTATACAGAAACTGCCAGAAAAATGGTAGAAAGCTTAGTGGAAAGGAATAAAAGTCTTCCTCCTACCGAAGCCGTGAAGATTTCAACAATGGCTGGATGTTCACCAAAAGCAAAATAATAATAGCTTTCAATATACTTGAAAGTACCAAATTGAACTGAAAAATATGGAAACAAACATAACGCACGAAGATACAGTAACAAGAGTAATGGAAGCTCTGGAAAGCATCAGACCGTTTTTGAATAAAGACGGTGGTGATATTGAGCTTATTGATGTGAAAGATAATCAGGTGTTTGTGAAACTTTTAGGTAACTGTTCCGGGTGCTCATTGAATTTTTCAACCTTAAAGCTAGGCGTTGAAAATACCATCAAGCAACATGCTCCGGAAATCGAAAAGGTAATCAACGTAGAGTAAAATTATATCTGAGATATTTTTAAAAGACAGGTTTTTTAAAGCCTGTCTTTTTTTGTTGAAAAAAATGATAATAACAAACCCCCGCAGATTGTAAGCCTGCGAGGGTTCTGATTATTAAAAACAATAATCAGGAAAATATAACTATGAATGCTGTGCTAAAAATCTCTTATAGTTCTCTTCATTTTCAAAATAAGCTACTTCACCTTCGTCACTGATCATAACAATATAGGCATCCGCTTTGTCTATTGTTTTTCCACTGAACGGATCTATGGCTTCTCTGGCTGTTTTATCCTTGGGAATCCTTTCTACACACATTTCACAGCAGCCGTAATACATTTTTCCGGCATGAGGAACCTCTATTTGTTTTTTACCCATGTAGGCATTATTAACCATACATACCGTTTCATTGGGAACTCTGTCCCCTTTTGCAAACTTTCCGGAAGTTTCCGGCTTCATTTGTTGAGCCATTGTTGGCTGCTCCGCATTAACTTTCTTAGATTTTTCCTGAGTGCATGCAGATAGCGCAACAGCACTGAAAATAATCATGAATGCGTTTCTGATTACTATTGTCATTGTTGATGTTATTTGATTAAACTTCCTTCTAAAATCTCTTCATTTCCCTTCTTAATAATAGCGTCACCTTCTGACAGATCGCCGAAGACTTCAATGGTATCATTCAGTATTCTTCCTTTTTTTACAGGGACAAATCTGGCTTTTCCATTTTCTTTTTTAATGATATAAATTCCCATATTGCTTTCCACCAAAGCAGATCGGGGAATAAAAAATGTAGCCTCATTATTCTGTAAAGGGATCGTGGATTCAGCAATCATGAAAGGTTTTAATTCTTTAGAATGATTGATAAAATCGGCTTCTATTTTTTCCGAACGCAGTTTTAGGTCTAAAGAACCTGATTTTCTGGATATCCTTGCTTTAAAACTCTTTTCAGGAAGAGCATTGACCCTGAATGAAACAGTATCTCCTACACTGAGGTAAGGAACATTGGCTTCAGGAACGGATAAACTGAGCCGAAGCTTTGAAGTATTCTGCACTACCAAAAGTGGAGTTCCACCCATGGGTCCTACATAAGCCCCTAAATCTACATTTCTTTCCGTAATGACCCCGCTGAAAGGAGCACGGATAATCAGATAGCGGTTGATATCCTGCAATTCGTGGTATGCCGACTTTGCAGCGTTAAGCTGTGCCTGATCAGATAATTTTCTTGCAGTAATCTGATCGAGTGCGTCTTTTGCAATAGCTCCTCTCGTTTCATTTGCTCTGTACATTCTTTCATAGCTCGATTTTGTTGAAGTGTATATGGCTTCCTGTGCCTGCCATTTTGCTTTTGCACTGGCAGCCTGTGATTGTATTTCCGGAGCTTCAAGAATCATCAGAACCTGTCCGGCATTTACGTAAGAGCCAATATCAACATTGATTTTCTTAACATAGCTTTGAACCTTGGCAAATAATGCCGTCTCCTGATCCGGAACGAGTTCACCAGGAAGTTTCAGGTCAACTTTAGGATTGCTTTTCTTAATAATTACAGTTTCCATACTGTTCATCATCATAGGTTTAGTTTCCGGTTTGGGAGTCTCTTTTTCCTGATTACAGGAAACCTGGATAACGAGAAAACTTAAGATTGCGGCTGTATATAAAATATTTTTCATTGAATGTAAAAATTATGGGTGGGTATTAGAATAGTGAATGCTTTCCTCATCTTCAGGATCTAATGAAGGAGAAATAATGCTTGCGTTGTTTTGAATCCATCCAAAAACTAGCGGAAGGATAACCAGTACAGAAAATGTAGAGAAAATAAGTCCTCCGATAACTGCCCGGCCGAGTGGAGATACCTGATCTCCGCCTTCGCCAAAACCGATAGCCATAGGAAGCATTCCGGCCGCCATGGCCAGTGTGGTCATAATAATAGGACGAATACGCAGTCTGGCAGCTTCAATACCTGCTTCGGAAGCATTACCCGTCGATTTTCTGATCGTCTCTGCATTACTGATCAATAAAACAGCATTGGCAATAGACACTCCGACAGACATAATAAGTCCCATATACGATTGCAGGTTTAAGGTTGAGCCTGTAATTTTTAATAAGGCTAAAGATCCTACAACAACGAACGGAACGGTAGTAAGAATAACCAGAGACACTCTGAAAGACTGAAAAGTTGCTGCAAGCATCAGGAAAATAACTGCCGCAGCAATAAGCAATCCTGAAGAAAGACTGTTCATCGTTTCTTCCAATACCGGTGACATTCCTGAAACTTCAATATTGACTCCTTTGGGAAGTTCTCCTAGTGATTCAATTGCTTTTTTCACGTCTTTAGAAGCCTTCTCCAGATCGGTTTTGTGAATATTGGCTGTAACTGTAGTATAGCCCATCGTTCCCAGGTTATAGCTTTCACCCAATTCTTTTGAAGGAGTAATTGTAGCTACATCTCCTAGAACAGGTCTGTCAGAATTTTTAGATAATGGAAGGCTGGAAAGTTCCTCTTTGCTGTTCAGAATATTTTGAGGAGTCTGAACCTGTACATCATAGGCGATTCCCATCATTCCTCCTACCCAGAAATTTTTATTGGTATATCGGGTAGAAGCGGTGGCTGTTACCAATGATTTTGCAATATCCTGAGCATCCAGTCCCAATTGGGCAGCCCGTGTTCTGTCTATATTGATCTGAAGGGCAGGATAGCTCATCGATTGAGGAATCTGCTGGTCACGCATATATTCAATTTCTTTCAGCTTAGTTAAAAGCTTTTCTGCATACATACGATTCATTTTTTTCATCATACCTGAAACCCTAATTTCTATTGGAGTATTGGTGCCCTGACTCAAAATTTTCTCTGTCAGTTCAATAGGCTCAAAAGAGATTTGGAGATCCGGCATTTTCTCTTTATAATATTTGCGGAGCTCATCTTTAAGTTCATCCGAATTACCATCGAATTTTTTTAATGCAACCTGCATCAAAGCCTCATGCGGCCCTGCATTGTACAGATAGATAGGACTCACTGCAAAGGTGGAAGGATGTTGTCCGATAAAGACTGAAGAAATGGCAATATTGTCTTTTCCTACCTTTACTTTCAGGTGGTCCAGAAACTTTTTGACTTTTATTTCTGTAACTTCAATACGAGTTCCTTCCGCAGCTTTTATACGAACCTGAAACTGTCGTGAATTAACAGCAGGCAATACATCTTTTCCTGTGATCTGATACAGCCCTGCACCAAGACATAACACGAATGCCAGACTTAGACTCACCATCATCTTCTTACGTTTCATCAATGAAGATAAAAATCCAGTGAAGCGGTCACGGAAATGGGTAAACCAGTTAGGTTTATGATTTTCACAGGTTTTAGGCTCATGTTTCATCATCCAGTTGGCCATTACCGGAACAAAAGTCTGTGACAGAACAAAAGAAACAATCATAGAAAAACCGATGGCCATAGCCAGAGGCATAAACAATGATCCCGGAATACCATTCATCATAAAGGCTGGCGCGAATACTGCCAGAATACAAAGCATAATCAATAATTTAGGAAAGGCAATCTCCTGGCAGGCATCCCATATGGCTTGTGCACGCGTTTTACCCATGGCAAAATGCTGATGTATATTTTCAATAGTCACCGTGCTTTCATCTACCAGAATTCCAATTGCCAATGCGAGTCCTGATAAAGACATGATATTAATGGATTGTCCGAATAATTTTAGGAATAATACCCCGGAAATAATAGAAATAGGAATGGTCATGATAACAATAAGAGCAGCTCTGCGGTCATTGAGGAACAACATCACCATAAGACCAGTAAGTAAAGCTCCAAGAATTCCTTCAACAGCCAGACTTTTTAAAGCATTTGAAATATAAACAGACTGATCAAATTCATAGGAAATCTGGACATCATCCGGCATATTTCTTTGAATTTTAGGTAATGCTTTTTTTAGTTTATTAACTACTTCCAGGGTAGACGCATTGCTGGCTTTAGCGATATTGATGTAAACCGAACGCTTGCCGTCTATTAATGCATATCCGGTGGCAATATCTGCTCCGTCTTTTACCGTTGCTACATCCCGGATATATACATTGTCTGCCGTGCCTTTGAAAAGCGGAATATCTCCAAGCTCCTCCACTTTTTTTACCGTATTATTGGTAGGTGTGAGGTAATTGGTTTCACCGATATACACATTTCCGGATGGAGAAGTAATATTATTACGGCTTATGGCTTCCACTACCTGTTCCGGAGACATATGATGAGCCCGGAGTTTTACAGGATCTACATTTATTTCTATGGTACGTGGGCTTCCTCCGAATGGTGGAGCAGTCGTCAGCCCCGGAATAGCGATCAGAAAAGGACGTGCATTGAAATTAGCAATATCCTGAAGCTCGTTATTGTTTTTTGTATTGCTGCGGAAAACCAATTGTCCTACAGGCTGTGAAGAAGAATCAAACCGGATAATAAACGGAGGCGGTGCTCCGGGAGGTAAAAATACCTGTGAGCGGGTGGAAAGAGCATTAATCTGTGCAATAGCTTCTCCCATGTTGGTTCCTTCGTAGAAATTCACTTTCATCAGGGTAAGTCCCTGAGTGTTTTTAGATTCAATACTTTTGATTCCGTTGGTAAACAAAAGCATATTCACATACATTTTAGTAAAATATCCTTCCATCTGCTGTGGTGTATACCCATTGAAAGAATGGGCAACATAGACTACAGGAAGATTCATATCCGGAAGAATATCTACTTTAACATCTTTTGCTGCTTTGATTCCAAAAAACAGCAGACCCAATACCAATACCATTACAGATATCGGTCTGCGTAATGCAAACTTTATAAGATTCATGTTTAAATTTTTGGTGAGTGGGTAATTGCTTTTGTAATCAGTGAAATATCTCCATGGGAAGCAGCAATGAGTACAATGGCCTGCCAGGAATTGTTTTGGGCAATCTCATAATTGATTTCAGCCCGATTCAGAAGATACAAAGCCTGCGTGAAGTCTACAATGGTTGTCAACCCATTTTCATACAATGCTTTCTGCTGATGAAAGGCTTCCGTTGCCGCTTCCATCTGAATTTTGGCTTCTGCTACTTTTACCAATGCATTTTTATACTGCAGTTCAGAAAGACTTTGTTGATTATTAAGTTCCTGTTGCAGCTGCTGATAGTCAAAATCCAATGCTTTTGTCATCAGTTTCTGCTCATTCACTCGGGATTGGTTTCTGTAAAAATCTGTAAGATTCCAGCTGAGGTTAAAACCCACCACATAGTTCATTCTGTCTACTCCGATTCCCTTTAAATAAGATTGTGAAAAAGCAGAATTATCCTGAACATAATTCCATCCGAAACCGGAACCACGTCCCTGAAATACGCCAAAAAGAGAAAGAGAAGGAAGTCCGGTTGTCGTTAAATAAGCCTCCTGTTTTTTACTTTTATTAAGGTGTCCGTTAATAAGAAGAATATTAGGATGAGTTTCAAGAGATGAGTTTTCCTGAACAAAGGAAGGAATACTTTTGCTGAAATAATGATCCAGTTGATATTCTGTAAAGTTCTCTGCCAGGAGATCTGATAGTTTTTTATTGTATTCCAGTACATGATCGTTGGCATTGATGATTGCAGTCTGTGCACTGGACATTTCTGCTTTTGCCAGGGAAGCATCTACTTCAGGAATGAGACCGCTTTCGGCTCTTGCTTTGGCAATGGTATAGATAACTTCGGAGCGTTTGTGGTTTTCATGCTGTACATTTTCAAGGCGCTGGCTTACCAAAAGATTGAAATAAACTGCAGCTGTTTTGATCTGATGCTGAAAAATCTCTTGATTCAGATCTGCTTTCTGAAGTTCTATGTCAGCTGTTTCTACATTTTCTTTGGATTTAAGTTTTCCGAAAGTATAGACATTCCAGTTGATGTTGGCCAGATATAAACTTCCGAATGCTGCATTCCAGTTTTGTTCTGCCAGTGGCATAGAGGTAGAGGCTGCTCCAAGGCCACCTTGACTGTACATCGGACCATTTTGGGCGTTGATGGTTCCAAAGTTTTGCTGAGCCATCACTGTAACTTCCGGAAGATAATACGTCTTTTGAAGTTTAAGCCTTTCATGTGACGCCTGTATATTGATTTCCTTTTTTTTGATAGACTGGTAATTTTTTTCGGCCCTTAGTAATACTTCCTCTAAACCCGTAATTTGGGCAAAGGATAGGGCAGGGCAGCCCAGCCATAAGATGAGTGCTCTGAATGATAAATTCATAGGATATATTTAGAATTAAAAATTGAAAAATAATTGTCCCGATCGGGATTATCGTATAATTCAATCTATTCTAAATTCTATAAACGCAATGAAGGATGAAAAGGGAAGGATAATTGAGATGGTATTTTGAAGGATCAAAATAGAAGGTATGGTTTTCAGGATCAAGAACTGATGCCTGCTCAAATACAGTTCCTAAAGTATAATACGGAATGGAAGCTGACAAAAACTTAACCGGAGAATTTTTGTAAGAATGCGGAAGATTGTCTTCCTTACAGATCTTTTTGACTTCCAGTTTACAGCATCCACTATGGTTTTTCTGTTTATTGGCTTTACATTTGGAGCAATCCAGATCAGAAAGTTTTTTCAGTCCTACATGGATCTCACTTGAATTTCCTTTACATACATGCCTGCTGGTTGTAAACCCTGAGGAAACCACGATGTATAGGAGGAGAAACAGTATGTGAAAGACTTTTTTCATTTCGCGGGATAAAATTAAAGTGAATATCAGCCGCAGTGTTATAGAATTATGGAGGAAGTTTATATTTTAAAGGAAAAAGCGCTATTGAAGCTTAATAAAAAATGACCTAGATGCAATCTAAGTCATTTTTTTATGTTTTATTGTTTTACCACTCTATTCCCCACTCCTGTAACAGAAACATCAGGTTTTCCTGATTTTGTTCCTGAAGTTCGGTAGTATACTGTGTTATTACCTCCTTCTATGGAAACTTTATCCACTTTATCAATATATACTTTGTTACCCGTTCCCGAAACTGCAATCTTTTTTGCACTTCCTTTGATCGTTACCGTATTGTCACCACCTTCTACTTCAGCAACTCCTCCGTTGAGAGAATAATTGAGTTGGTGGCCTACACCTTCTACATGTACAATCTTCTTATTGTCCGTTTTTTCTACACCTTTTGCAGATTCTGTTTTCCTGGATTGTGAAAAAGCTGTTCCTGTCCCGAGTAAAAGGATAGCCAGAATTCCTGCTGTTTTAATATTTTTCATTGTGATTGGATTTTGATTGGAGTAAATATAGAAATAAAATGATTTTTTCAGGTATTTTTAAAGTTAAATCATCTTAAATATAAAGCTTTTAAGACACAGTTTTTTCAATGATTTAAGAAATAGGGCTGATGTCATTTTATCAACAACAAAAAAGCTCCGGAAATCCGAAGCTTTTTCAATCAACTAAATATTATATTTTACTTTATAATAATTCTTTTTATCTGTCCTTCTGAGGTTTTTACAAGGTAAACTCCTGTAGAAAGATTGGACGTGCTTATTGTTAAAGCATTTTTCTCTTTTCCGATTAATTTCCCGGACATATCATACAATTCGTAATCCTGCTTTCTGTTGAAATAAAGAGTGTTTCCTTTGTTTACGGGATTAGGGAATATGTTGAATGTAGCCTGTTCAGTTTTAATTTCACCAGTTCCAAGTGTTGCCGGTGTAGCAACTTCAAAGATGGAGAGCGTTCCACTGATTTCATTGGCAACGATCACATAACCATTGGCTGTTGTATTTTGGGGAGCAATGTAGATGATTCCTTCAGGACCATTGTCTCCTCCATATGCGGAAGTTGATCGCGAATGTTTATAATCTGTGAAGGTAGGATTATTAGGATCTGTAATATTGTAAACCATAACACCACCTGTTCTTTCTAAGGTAATGAAAGCATAAGTCTGCCCGTTGATATTTCCTAATGCCACTCCTTCTGGTTCAGGACCTTTAGCACGGCTTCTGTTTTTGACTGCATTTGATTCATTATCTGCATTGAAAATTAATGGATGCTTCACGGAAATATATCTTTCAAACTGATCACCACTATCATAAACAATCTGCTTGTTATCTGCATTGAAAATGGAAAATGAACGAGCCCCTAAAGCTGCGATTTCTTCAAATTCTGTATCTCCGTCTGTATTTCCGGTAGCAGATGAAACCCTGAATCTTCCAAGATTATAAGAAGCCTTTAAGATATTTGAATGAGGGAAAAGTACAGGATCTAAAGTATAAGTATTAGCTCCCACAGTTGTTCTTTCACTATATCCGGAAAGATCTTTTTCATCTCCTTCATTGGCGGTTACAATATAATTTGTGTTACCTACCTTATAATTCTGTACTGCATCCGGAGTATAATAGGCTTTCACCGGCCAGTTGGCAATTAAAACCTCTCCATTATTGTCCGAAGCATCAAATCCGTTCCCCGGAATACTCATGTCTTTTTTGCCTAATCCCCAAATTCCTGTGATGGTTTTGGTTGCCAGGTTAATCTCTGCGATGGCATTATTTTCCTGAAGGGTTACCCATGCTTTCTGACTGTCTGAACTGATGGTTACATATTCTGGTTCCAGATCCTGAGAAAGCGTATTATTCGTTCTTACTTTTCTTAATCCGGTAGCCGTTAAAGCTGCTACCTGAGAATCAAAACTATTGAAATTGAGTGTTGTTACATTACTTTGGGTAAGATTTCCAATCCCTCCGGAAATATCAATGATGCTGATAGTTCCTTCAGGATCTACCGTATAAGCGTCATTAGGTTCTCCTTCGTTGGCGGTCACTACTTTTGTTCCGTCAGGGGAAAAGGTAATCATATCCGGTAACGCTCCTACAGTTAGTTGTTTCAGGAAGTTTCCGTTAATATCAAAGAATACTACAGAACCGTTTTGCTGAGGATCGGTATTCGGAGAAGCAGCTGCGATGATTCCGTTTTTTACGGCAATACTCGTAATTCCGCCGTAAGGAGCCATATTGACTGTTTTTACAACTGATGGAGCTGCCGGAGTACTGAAATCAATAATATCAAAAACATCTGTAATCGAACTGATCGTGAACAAACGTTGTGTGGATGCATCATGAACTACAATTTCTGTAGAACTGCTATTATTTCCTGAAGGATCAAAACTTCCGAGGTAATTCAATTGAATCTGATGGGAAGGAACCGGTGTCGGCTTATCATTATCTACAATATAAACGGTTGCCGAATTATCTCCTGATATTGTTGCTCCCACAGGATTTTCAAGACTTACTACAAAGTATTCAGCCTGCTGTTCTGCCACTGTGTCATCAATAATCGGAATATTCACGGTGTAGCTTGTTGTAGAAGGAGTAATAGAAATAGTCTGGTTGGCTAAAGTAAAATCATTAGTATCAGCAGTACTGAATGGTGCGGGCTTAACAACAAGATTTACTGTAGATGTTGATGGATTTGTTATATTAATTTTTAACGCCAGATTTCCTGCATTTTCATTGACTTTAATGAAATTCTTTTCTAAGGAAATAATAGTTCCGGCAGTCGTAAAAGTACTGGACGTAACGGCAGTAACGCTATTATCACTGAAATCCTCTACCGTATTGGGCTTAAGAGCTACATAATACGTTTGTCCCGGAACTAAGCCGGAAGCCGGAATTACAGTGATGGTATTATTACTGAAAGTGGCAGTAAAGGGAACTTGTGTACCTGAAGCATTTCCAAGACGGAAATCTATAAGGTTTTGTGCATTAGAATCGTTGATTGCTGAATTGTCTGTTAATCTTACATTCTCATTAAAAGAAATAGTTGGATTTACGGTAATTGAAGCGTTATTGGTAGTATTAGCAGGAAGATAAGTGACTGCTGGTGGAGTTGTGTCTGCACTTCCAACAGAGGTTGCATCTACTGTAAAATTATCAAAACGGTTGTTTCCTCCTGTTCCGCCTCCTGTTGCAGAGAATTCAACTTTTAATTTAAAATTAGGATTATTATTAGCTCCCTGAATAGCAGAAAAATCCAATGTAGTCAATTGTGGATCTGCATCCTGAGGATTCACCGTCTGAAGTTGTACAAAGGCAGTTCCGTCTGTGGAATAAGACCATGTCTGCGTTCCGGCTCCCTGTCCGGATCTTCTGGTCGTGAACTTAACAATGACATTCTTGTATCCTGTTGTAGGAAGATTAAATTGTAAAGCTCCTCCAATCGGATTATTGAATCTTAAATGAGTTCCGGATGCATCACCATTTCTGGCATTTAAATTTTGCAAATCAAAATTCTGTCCTGTACCACCGGCAAAATCAATTATACTTGTTCCTCCTGCTATCGCTGCAAGAGAGCCATTCACTATGGTTGACGATGGGGTAGTGACTGCAGCAGCAGAAGTGTTATTGTTGAAATTCCAGTAATGAATCAGTGTCTGTCCGAAAAGACCGCTCTGAAAAAAGAAGGCAGCTATCACAGACCCTTTTAATAGGTAGTTGTTGATCATTTTTACTTCAATTAGATATGCAAAAATGAACTTTCTGTTTCGCAACTATTTTAATGGAATCTTAAGAAATGTTTAAAAAATAGGTTTGTTTCTGATAAAAGATAGAATTTTGTTCGAATAAGAGAGTTGAGATGAAATTATTTTCCTGATTTTCCGGAAAAATTTAAAATCGTTCCTGATTTATTTCCTTCCAGCGGATGTTTCTGCATATAAAAATATCCTGAAACAGCAGTCACAAGCAACAGTACAAAAATAACCAGAACAATTCTTTTTAACATGTCTCTCATAGTGCTAAATTTTTAATATCTCTAATTTCTAAAGTAGATGTTGGGTATCCATTTTGTGTCACTTTGATCATTGCTCTACCCACTTCGTGTAAAGTTAATGATTTTGATTGGAAAAAAACAGGAAAAATCCAAATAAAAGGTTTAAAAAACCATTTTACATTCAATTGACCATCAACGGGTTTCATAAATCCGGGACGGAAATTATAAGCTCCTTTGAAATTCATTCTTTTCAGATCATTCTCTGTTTTCCCTTTTACGCGTGCCCACATCAGTTTACCACTCTCTGTACTGTCTGTGCTTGCTCCGGAGACATAGCTGAAAACCATGTCCGGATTTTGGTTTAAAACAGCTTTTGCAAAATGGAGGGTTGTATCGTAAGTGATTTTGGTGTAGTCTTCTTCATTCATCCCTACACTGCTTATTCCTGCGCAGAAAAAGCAGGCATCATAGCCTTTCAGATTTTCATCATGAAGGTCTATGGATAGAAAGTCAGGGATAAGATATTCTTTCAGTTTGGGATGTGTTTTTCCGGAAGGTTTTCGGCTTATGCTCAGAATTTCAGAAACATTAGGATTTTCAATACATTCCATTAAGACACCTTCGCCTACCATTCCTGTAGCTCCTGTAAGAATTATTTTGATTGGGTTCATTGCTTTGCTATTGATACTGGTATGACGGATGAAGATGAGGTTTTACTTTAAATTCTGAAAAATTTTTATTAGAAGATAAAAGATAAAAGATAAAAGATAAAAGATAAAAGATAAAAGATAAAAGATAAAAGATAAAAGATGTTTGTGTTAAAATTCAATAGGGGTGGACTTTAGCTCGTCTTTAAAAATGGTAAATCTTCTTATTGGCTTTAGCCAAAACTTAATAATATGAGAGAGCATAGAGATTGCTTCGTCGCGTTGCTCCTCGCAATGACAATGCGCGAAACAGCTTCTCAAAGAAAAAGCCAGCACAAAAATGGCTGGCTTTCAATATTGTTTGTAGCTGTTACTTTTTGTGCTGTAACTGACTGTAAATATTATGGATCAATCCGTCTGCTACTGAGATTTTAGGAACAAAAATCCTGTTGATCTCAGACCAGGACATTACGTTGTTGAAAATTCCCAGAGCATGTACCAATACGTCTGCACGGTCTTCTCTCAGGTTGTAATTGCTCATTCTTTCTTCTACGGACAATTCATTGAACTCTCTATAAACCTTTTTCAGATGAGACAAAGACATTGGTTTTCCGTCTTTGGTTTTGCTCATGGAGAATACTTTGTTGATATTTCCTCCAGACCCGATGGCTACAATTGGTTTTTTGCTGACGATATTTTTCTTGATTTCATCTTTCATTTCCTTCCAGTTGTCCATCGTTACAAGATTGTTGAGAAGACGGATTGTTCCGATATTGAAGGATTTTTCGTAAACCATTTTACCGTTTTCGTAAAAGGTAAGTTCTGTAGAACCTCCACCTACATCAATATATAGATAGGCAAATTCTTTGTCAAGACCTTCTGCTACGTGATTTTCATAGATGAGCGTTGCTTCTTCATCACCGGAAATGATCTCAATATTAATACCTGACGTTTCTTTTACCAGATTGATGATTTCATTACCATTGGCGGCATCACGCATTGCACTGGTAGCACAGGCTCTGTAATGATCTACTTTGTATATTTTCATCAGGTCACTGAAGATTTTCATGGAGTCAATGACCATTTTTTCTCTTTCCGGGCCTATCTTTCCGATGGTGAAAACATCCATTCCCAGCCTCAGAGGAATTCTGAGAAGGTTAAGTTTGATGAATTCAGGTTTTCTGTTATTAATCTTTACTTCATTGATAAGAAGGCGGGCTGCATTACTCCCTATGTCTATCGCTGCTATCTTCATTTTTTGCTTGTTTTAGCTTTTAAATATTTATAGGTTTCTATTTGTGATCGGCATTCTTGTTTTTCATTTCTTACATATTCATTGCTCAGTCTCTTATCCAGAATTCGGGCTTTTACATTATCCCTAAGCTGAATGTCAAGAATGTCTTTTAATTCTTTCTTCAGGTTCTTGTCCGTAATTTTAGCGGCTGCTTCAATTCTGTAGTCAAGATTCCTTGTCATCCAGTCGGCAGAAGAAATATACATGTCTTCTGATCCTTTATTGTAGAAATACATTACTCTGGCATGTTCCAGATATTCATCTACAATACTTATAGCTTTTATTTTTTCTTTAAAATCCTTTTGGTTGACGGCACAATAGATTCCTCTTACAATCAGTCTGGTTACTACGCCAGCTTTTGCGGCATCATATAATTTTTCTATCAGCAGTCTGTCGCTCAGAGAATTTACTTTTACAATGATCTCTGCTCTTCGTCCTGCTTTAGCTTCTTCAATTTCTTTATCAATATGGTGAACAATTTTTTCACGCATAAACTGAGGGCAAACTAATAAATTTTTACAAGTTTTCAAAATGGAAATAAAATCATCTTTCGGTTTTTTCAATACATTGAAGACTTTATTGATATCTGCCATGATGCCACGGTCAGCAGTTAACAACAGGTGGTCTCCATATATTCTTGCCGTTTTTTCATTGAAGTTTCCGGTACTTACAAATCCATATTGAATTGTTTTATTGTGGGCTCTCTTTTTGATAACACAAAGCTTGGCATGTACTTTTTTATTGGGAATACCAACAAGAACGGTAATTCCTTCCGGTTCCAGCATGTCTTTCCATTCCAGATTGGATTCTTCATCAAATCTTGCCTGAAGTTCCAGCATCACTGTCACTTCCTTACCATTTCGTGCCGCATAGATTAATGCATTAATAATTTTTGAGCTGCTGGCCAGACGGTAAGCCGTGATCTGTATGGATTTCACATCCGGATCCATGGCGGCTTCGCGAAGAAGGTCAATCACCGGATTATACTTATGGTAAGGGAAAGTAAGAAGGACATCTTCTTTTAAAATAACATCCGTTACCCTTTCCCCATGTTCAAATGCCTGATGGGTAAAAGAGGTTCTTTCCACCGGTCTTTCATACTTTTCAAAAACATCAGGAAAGTCCATGAAATGCTTGAAATTATGAATTTTTCCTCCGGGAATGATACTGTCTTTCTTGGTCAGATTCAGTTTTCTGATAAGAAGTTCCAGCAGAGCTTTATCCATATCTTTATCAAAAACGAAACGGGTAGGTTTTCCTTTTCTTCTGTTCTTGAGTCCTTTTTCTATCTTTTCTGCGAAGTTGGTTCTGATATCATTATCCAGATCCAGTTCCGCATCTTTTGTTACTTTAAATGCATTGGCAGCAAACTCATCATATCCGAAATAAGAAAATATGTGAGGAAGGTTGAAAGTAATCACATCTTCCAGTAACATGACATTTTTTTCTTCCGGATCTTCCGTTGGCAGCAATACGAATCGCCCCACAAAACGGGAAGGAATTTCAATAATTGCATAATTACTGGAATACTGCCAGTCTTTTTTTCTCATGGCTACGCCCAGATAAAGACTTTTATCTCTCATATAGGGCATAGGTGTATTTTCATGAAGAAGAATCGGGATCACATTGGATTCTACCACTTCGTCAAAATATTGTCGGACAAACTCTTTCTGTTTTGCTGTCAGGTTTTTGGAGTTTTTAATAGAAACTTTATGATCAGCCATTTCAGTCTGGATTTTTTTCCAGGTTTTATCAAAATTCAGCTGCTGTCTCATAACGACCTCATTGATTCTCTGAAGGATTTTGGTAGGAGGCTGATAGAAAGATTCAGCAATCACTTTTTCCTTAAAATCCATGGCACGCTTTAATCCGGCAACACGTACTCTGAAAAATTCATCTAAATTGTTGGAGAAAATTCCTAGGAAACGTATTCTTAAATGTAAGGGTACTTTTTCATCCATAGCCTCCTGCAAAACTCTTTCGTTAAAGGCAAGCCATGTAATATCTCTTGGATTAAAGTGTATTGACATTCTAAATGTGTATATTTTATCAAAAATAATAATTCACAAAGACTATCACCTTATTTCTTAGGTTAAACTTTGATTAATTTTTAAAGATTGGTGAATTAATTTGTTGAACTAATATAATCATGTTGATAATCAATACTTTTTTACGGGATTGATATGGATCAAATTTTATTTTTATGAAGAAAAATGAGAGAATACCTCTGATCAGTCATGACAGTTTATTGTGGTACTATAGAAGCGTACCAGAAAAAATCTCAAAATAGTTATTGAAATCCTGGAAAGCTTATTTATGGCATTCTGATAAAATCTTGTAGGAAAAAATTTCCATATTAAACCATATAAAAACCTCAATTTATCAGGGTTTTTATTTTTATTGTGTCATTTTGTCATAATTCTTCGAATGGTACAGATATTGAGAAATTGAGAGTGTAAATTAAATTAAAAATAGAAAAAATATAAAATATTATGAGTAAAATAATTGGAATTGACTTAGGAACAACCAACTCTTGTGTTGCTGTAATGGAGGGAAAAGACCCTGTTGTTATTCCTAACGCAGAAGGTAAGAGAACTACTCCTTCTATCGTAGCTTTTACGGAAGATGGAGAAAGAAAAGTAGGTGATCCTGCAAAAAGACAGGCTGTAACGAATCCAACAAAGACTGTTTACTCTATTAAAAGATTTATCGGAACTCATTTTAAAGATGATGCTTCTGAAATCACAAGAGTACCTTATAAAGTAGTTGCCGGACCAAACGATACAGTAAAAGTAAAAATCGACGATAGAGAATATACTCCACAGGAAATTTCTGCAATGACTCTTCAGAAAATGAAGAAAACTGCTGAAGATTATCTTGGACAGGAAGTAACAAGAGCGGTAATTACTGTTCCTGCATACTTCAACGATGCACAGAGACAAGCTACTAAAGAAGCTGGTGAAATTGCTGGTCTTAAAGTAGAAAGAATTATCAACGAGCCTACAGCAGCAGCATTAGCTTACGGTCTTGATAAAAACCATAAAGATCAGAAAATCGCAGTATATGACCTTGGAGGTGGTACTTTCGATATCTCAATCCTTGATTTAGGAGACGGTGTATTCGAAGTATTGTCTACAAACGGTGATACCCACTTAGGAGGTGATGACTTTGATGATGTGATCATCAACTGGATGGCTGACGAGTTCAAAGCTGAAGAAGGTGTAGATTTAAAATCTGATGCCATTGCTCTTCAAAGATTGAAAGAAGCTGCAGAAAAAGCTAAAATTGAATTATCTTCTTCTCCTCAGACTGAAATCAACTTACCCTATATCACAGCTACTGCTACTGGCCCTAAGCACTTAGTGAAGTCTTTAACAAAAGCTAAATTCGAGCAATTATCTGCTGATCTTGTAAGAAGATCTATGGAGCCTGTTGCTAAAGCATTAAAAGATGCTGGTTTATCAACTTCTGATATTGACGAAGTAATCTTGGTAGGTGGTTCTACAAGAATCCCAATCATCCAGGAAGAAGTAGAAAAATTCTTCGGTAAAAAACCATCTAAAGGAGTTAACCCGGATGAGGTTGTAGCAATTGGTGCGGCTATCCAGGGAGGTGTATTGACAGGTGATGTAAAAGACGTATTACTACTTGACGTTACTCCGCTTTCTTTAGGTATTGAAACAATGGGTTCTGTATTCACTAAATTAATTGAAGCGAATACTACCATCCCAACTAAGAAATCTGAAGTATTCTCTACTGCATCTGACAACCAGCCAGCAGTAAGCATCAGAGTAGGACAAGGTGAAAGATCAATGTTCAACGATAACAAGGAAATCGGTAGATTCGATCTTCAGGATATTCCACCAGCACCAAGAGGAGTTCCTCAAATTGAAGTAACTTTCGATATTGATGCTAACGGTATCCTAAGCGTATCTGCTAAAGATAAAGGAACTGGTAAAGAACAGTCTATCAAAATTCAGGCTTCTTCAGGTCTTTCTGACGAAGAAATCGAAAGAATGAAGAAAGAAGCTCAGGAAAACTCTGCAGCAGATGCTAAGAGAAAAGAAGAAGTTGAAATCTTCAACAAAGCTGACGGATTGATCTTCCAGACTGAAAAGCAATTGAAAGAATTCGGTGAGAAACTTTCTGCTGACAAAAAAGCAGCAATCGAAGCAGCTCATGGAGAATTAAAAACAGCTTTCGAAGCTAAAAATGCTGATGATGTTAAAGCTAAAACTGAAGCATTAGATGCAGCATGGATGGCCGCTTCTGAAGAATTATATGCAGCGGGTCAACAGCCAGGTGCTGATGCAGGTGCTGGAGCTCAGAATGCTGGTGGAAACGCTGGAGCTGAGGATGTACAGGATGCAGACTTCGAAGAAGTAAAATAATAGATGTAAACACTAACATTTAATTATAAATCAACCCCGCGGTAAACAAATTTTACCGCGGGGTTTTTCGTATATAAATACTCATAAAAACAGATCGGATGAATATTATTTTATTTTACATTAAAATATCTTTAATAATTTCAATAACCTATTTTTTATTTAGAATAATTATAATTAATTTTGCGGCCTAAATATTTTAAGGGTGAAAGTATCGTTATTAGCAGGTGCTGTTTTTTTAACAGCAGGAGGTTTCTTGTCTGCACAGAATGTAGAGTTCTATCATGATGGACAACTTAAAAAGGGAGAACTTCTGACCAAAGAAATAGAAAAATGTAAAGGTTTGGTCTACAAAGATCAGACTCTGACTTTTAAAGGAAGTTGTCAGATAACCCTCCTGAATGCCGACAATAAAAAAGAAAAAATCACTCTAAAAGAAGGAGAAGAGCTTAAAGTACAATTCATTCCATCCAAAGAAAATTTTTTAGAAAAACCAGCGATTAGAATTGAAGGCGTACAGCTTACCGCCAGAAAAAAACAGTTTTCTGAAATTGCTATCCAGCAGGAAGCCCTTCAAAATTTACAATCATTTTCTATCGGAGATGTTTTACAACAGTTACCAGGTCAATATGTACAACAATTTGACAATACCCAGTTTAAAAATATCGTTTTCAGAACAGCAAGCGGATCATCTGTAACAGGATCCGGTAATATTCCCGGTGGAGATGATTTTGGAAACAGAGCATTTGGTGTACAGTTGATGGTCAACGATATTGCCTTATCCAATAATGAAAATATGCAGAGCTATGATTCTGCAAACAGCGGCCCCTTCGGGATAAGTTTTAGTACTTCTACCAATGGAGGAAATTTAACACCAAGCCAACCGAATTACGGGGTCGATTTAAGAGAAATTTCGACTGAAAATATTGAAAGTATTGAAGTAATACAAGGGGTTCCGGATGCTAAATATGGAGATTTAACTTCAGGACTTATCAAGGTTACAACCATTGCCAAAGCATCCCCACTCCGTTTGGATGCATCGCTCAGAGATGGAACTTACCAGGTAGGGGTTACAAAAGGATTTAAGCTTAAAAACAACAATGCCCTGAATGTATCTGTGGGCTATATGAATTCACTTTCTGATCCAAGAACCAGTCTGGTAGGATATGACAGAACAAATGTCAACTTCCTTTGGTCATCAAAAAATAAAAACGGTTTCAGTAATAAATTCTCCGCTTCGTTTTCTACCAATACCAGCAAAGGGAAAAGAGATCCTGATGATCTGGACGGAATGATTATCAATGTAGATAACAAGAGTTTTTCATTAGGAAATAATATAAGTTATAACTTTAATCGAAACGGAAGCAAACCATTTTTCAGAACGGTCAGTGCAGATGTAGGGGTCAGCTATTCAAGGCAGCTTACGGAGAGAAGATTCTGGCTTAACCAGGGAGCCCGTCCTTATGGAAATTCAACCACTGATGGTGTTTATTACGCTCCTTATACACCCCCAAGTTATGAAAACCAGGCCTTCTCAGACGGTAAACCACTTACTATTTTCACTGATTTAAGTGTGAACGGAAGTAAAGTGACAGCCTCCAAATGGGTTCATATGTACAGCATCGGAGCGAATTTCAGATATGGAAACAACTTCGGAAAAGGCCGTTACGGAACTGCAGGTCAGTTTACAACATTTAATGCGGCAGGTCATGGATCAAACGGAATGAGAGACTTTAATTATCGTGATCATGTTTTTGCATCCAAACAATATGCATTCTATATCCAGGATAATATTACGAAAGCTTTTGCTAATAAACATATCTTAAGAACCAATCTGGGACTTCGTTACGATCTGCAGAATTCATATTCTACCTATTCCCCAAGGGTAAATACTTCGTATCAAATGGGAAAATTTTCTGTAAGAGGAGGATTTGGGCTCACTTCCAAAGCTCCTTCTTTGAATCAGATTTACACAGCCCCAAGATATTTTGACTTCCTTCTTGGTGATTATCGTCTGCCGGGATATTATTCAGCTGCGATCATGCAAACTGTTGTTACGCCGGGAGATAATGCCAATCTGAAACCGTCACGAAGCTGGAAAACTGAAGTAGGAATGGATTACAGATTTCCTTTTGCAACAGTTAACCTTACAGCTTATTACAACCGATTATTTGATGGATTTACCACAGCAAGTGTTCATAAAATTATGGATAAAGCGAAAGTAAATGTCAATGTCTCAGGAACAGAAGTACCTACTTTTGAAGTGATAGGAACAGAAAAATTTAATTATCTCCAAAACAGAATAGTTAACGGATATCAGTCCGTAGATAAAGGACTGGAGCTGATGGCAAGTTTCAAAAAGATTGAAGCTTTAAATCTTGTTATAGGTTTCAATGCCAGTTATGTAGAAACTTCCGGCCATAAAGATGAAGGTCTTTACAAGATCACTGCTCCTAAGATTGCAGATAAAGACTATGAATATGGAATTTATAACGATTCCCGAAACAAAAGTTCTATGGCCAGAGCAAGTTTCAGTTTTGATTATCACCTGGCATCCTCAGGATTAATCATTGGTTTGAGAACAGATCATTTCCTTTCAGACAGAACCCTGAATGGTATGAATGATATTTATCCGATAGGGTATATCAAACATGACGGAGAGACACAGATGATTCCGGAAAATGACCGTACTAATCCAAAATATCAGGGACTCTTCCTGAAACCTTCCGATGAAAAACTTTCAGGTTTATATAACAAAACCCTGCATAATATTCATTTAAGAGTTACCAAGGATTTCCTGAGCGGCTTCAGACTTTCAATCTATGTGAGTAATGTTTTCAACTTAAAAGCATACGACGAAAGAGGAGCTGTATACGGCAACTTTACATCTACCTCGTTTGGAGGAAATATTTCATACCGATTTTAATACTACTAAAAATAAACTTGAACATAATGAAACAATTCATACTATTACTCCTATTTCCTGTCCTTGTTCTGACAGGATGCAACAGAGATGATGACTTTGGTAATAATGAGATTAAACCTGTTCCGTTTACCATAAATATAAAATATGATGCTTCAAAATATCCTTCCGTTTCCGATAAAGGAGTTGCCAATGTAACCGTGATTCTGAAAAACTCTGCAACAGAAGATCAGATTATAGGAAAGACAAATGCAGACGGTGAATTGATTTTGGATGCTGTTCTACCGGGAACTTATAGTGTTCAGGCTGAACTGCAACTGAAGCAGAATGAATATGAGCAACAGATTGGAGAAAAAACCAGCTATGAAATTGTACACTTCGGAGGTTTTGATGAAAAAGTAACCATTAATGCCAATACTTCTTCAAAATTGGTCCGAATCACCAGTGGAAACTTAGGAGATCTTGTAATCAAACAGTACTATTATGCAGGCTCGGATACGAAATTAGGAGCCAATTTCAGAGATCAGTTTATTGAAATTCACAACAATTCTGATCAGACTATTTATGCTGACGGTTTATATCTGGTATTTCTGGAGGGGAATACGAATAATAATCCAACTACTTATACTTTATCGAATGGACAGTACGACTGGAGCAAAACTGCCGGCGGCGGATCTGAGGCAAACACAGCATATGTATATTCCAATATATTCATTAAAATACCAGGAAACGGAAATCAGTATCCTATTTTGCCTGGGAAAAGTATTGTGGTTGCTCAAACCGCTATCAACCATAAAATGCCTTTTGATGATATCAACGGTACTGGTGTAGCGATACAGGAACCTGACAGAACAGTAGACCTGAGCCATGCAGATTTTGAAACCTATATGGGTGATTATAATACAAGTATTGGTAAGAAACCTTTTGCATGGGATATCCAGAATATTTTGGTGCCGGATATGCTGGTATCATACTGGAGTATTGCATCCAATGATTTAATCCTTAATGTAACTTCAATGCTGGGGCTGGGAATTCTGAGAGCAACCGATGCAGAAGTGGCAAGCTGGAAAAAAGTGGCGTCACCTAAAGCTCCAACCGGAACTTTATTTCTGCAAATTCCTAAGAACTATATCATAGACGGAATTGATATTACAGACAAAGAACAAAAAGCACCAAAAGACTTTCCGGCAGATATAGATGCCTCAAGAACATTTATTGTTAATGCTGCGGGACAGGCTGAAGCTACTTTTACCGGATTTTCTGTAATCCGTAAAACAAAGGAAATTACCAATGGACGTGTAGTATTGCAGGATACGAATAATTCTGCCAATGATTTTGTAACGATTAAAGCAAACCCTAGAGGATATGCACAATAATAAAAATAAGACAATTAAAGTTTTTCAATACAGTATATTGGGATTGGTTGTAGCAGGCACTCAGTTCTTTCATGCTCAGGCAACTCAGTTAGACAGTATTAATATAAGTGCTGTAGAAAAGAATATCAGGATCAATGATCCCTATATTTCATTTTTTCAGCCCTTGGATTTTTCCAGGACAACTTTTCAATATTCTTCAACAAAGCAAAATTTTAAAAGAGTTCAGACTCCTGAAGAGACTGGAAGTTTTACTTTTCTGTCTGAAGGAGTATATAAGCTTAATCATAAGATCGCTTTATCAGGAAGACTTAAAGCAGACAAAACAACCGAAGATAATGTTCCTTATATCCTCAGTGATGAAAGAACGAACAATTCTTCCTTTATTTACAATCCCTCTTATTATTGGGTTTCCCGTTCGGCAAAATGGCAGAAACAGAGTTATCTTATCAACGGACAGTTTGCCTATAATCCGATAAAACCAGTCATTCTTCAGCTGGGAGGAGAAGGAATGTATGCTAAATCTTATCGTCAGAATGCAGATCCGAGACCCAAAGTAGATGATTATAAATACAAAGCTTTTGCAAAATTAGGGTTGAACTGGAAGCAGCACGCTCTATTTGGAAAACTGAGCTATGTGCATCATTACAAAGGAAATGATATCATGTTTGTGAATATGAAAGGAAATGTACCTGCGAATGACAGTATTTATATCCGTTATAACGAAGGCTACGGTAATCAGTATATCGGAATTACCCAATATAAAACTTCTGAATATAAAATGGGAGGCTATATCTGGGGCGGAGAATATGCCTTTAATAGTAATAATACTCATTTTTCTGCCGGATATGATTACAAAAACCTTATTGAACGCTTCTACAGAGTTTTTGAATATCAGGATGCAAACTATAACTGGCAGAAAGACTATACAAAATATTCCGGGCTGAAAACAAAGCTGCATAGCTTCTACCTTAACTTTTTAGAAAATTATAATGGGAAAAAATGGGCTTCTATGATGACGTATCAGGATCAGCTGGATACCAATTACAATTATCCTTTGGATTACACATCATACCGTCTGGAGCAGAAGAATCTTTCCTGGCAGAATAGCCTGATCTGGTTTAATCATAAAAATGAGGCGTTCAAGGTTCTTTTCGATGCAGCCTATGGGAAAAATCGTGTAAAAGATTTGTCTGTAGTAATGGATAGAAAACTGTCTTTTTTCAATTACAGACTCGGAGCTGAAAAAGAATTTGCTTTAAAATCTTCTCATAAACTGGCTATTGGTCTATCTCAAAATCTTTATGTTCCTTTGGAAAAAGAATTCAATTATCAGCCTTATCAAAGCACAAAAGAGAATATCTTTGCAACTAAAATAGCACAACCGGACTTTGCGTATGATGCAACACCTAAAATTGGTCTTAATTTTAATGCAAATTATATTTTTGATCAGAACAAAATAAGGTATGAATTGTTTGCAAGTTTTTCCCAGATCTGGCTGATGAACAGTACTTATAAAAATCAAGTTGACTACAATGGCAGAGCTAATCATGTTGCCCTGGTAGGATTGAATGTTTATTATTAAAAAATAATGAAAGACAGATATATTGCTTTTCTGGCAATTGCCGGGATAATATGTTTACTAAGTTATACTTCTAATGACCCTACGGGATATACCGTGGAAGAACTTCGTACGCTATACAGCAGTGGAGACCAGAGCAAATGGCCGGCTGCTCACTTATTTGATGAAGCTAAAGAAGGTTTTCAGGATATCGGACCTTTGTCTAAAATGAATTTTCCTGAAGATAATCCCTATTCCGAAGATAAAATGGAACTAGGGAAAATGTTGTTCTTTGATCCGAGACTTTCTAAAAGCGGACAGATTTCCTGTGCCAACTGCCACAATCCCGAAATAGGCTGGTCAGACGGAAGCAGAGTTTCTTTTGGTCATGACAGGCAGACTGGAACCAGAAATGCACCTACTCTGGTGAATATAGGATATGCCAAAACATTCTTCTGGGACGGTCGTTCATCAACTTTGGAAGAGCAAGTAAAAGCTCCCATTGAAAATCCTGTAGAAATGAATCTTCATATGTCAATGGCAACAAAAAATATCCGAAAAATTAAAGATTATAAACCTTTCTTTGTCAAAGCTTTTGGAAATGGGGAAGTGACTGAAGAGAAAATTGCAAAGGCTGTTGCTACTTTTGAACGTTCGCTCATCAGCCCGCCATCAAAGTTTGATAAATTCGTTTCCGGAAAAAAAGATGCTTTAACGGATTCTGAAATTAACGGGCTTCATTTATTCCGAACAAAAGCAAATTGTATCAACTGTCATAACACCCCTTATTTTTCTGACCAGAAGTTCCATAATCTTGGACTCACCTACTACGGAAGGAAATATGAAGATCTGGGAAGATATATCGTTACTAAAAAAAATGAAGACGTAGGAAAATTCAAAACCCCTACACTGAGAGAGGTTTCTGAAAATAAACCTTATATGCATAACGGACTTTTCCCTGAACTGGCCAATATCGTCATGATGTATAACGCCGGAATGGGCAGAGAAATACCCAAAGCAGATCAGCTCAATGATCCGAAATTTCCTCACAAATCAGGAATGGTAGAAAAACTGAATCTGACAGATGACGAAGTTTTTGATATCGTAGCATTTTTGAAAACACTGAACAGTTACAAGTACAAAATGCGTCCACCAGAATTACCTAAATCATAGCTGTAATAAAAAACTCTTCCACTGGAAGAGTTTTTTTGTAGAATTCCATTGTGAAAATAGAATTTATAGGTAATCTTTTGTATTAGTTCCCTTTAGCAAATATGGTCCCGCTTAAAGATCCCTTACCCCAGTTGAAGTTTGGTCCGGATGAAGCGAACATATTAAACCTGGTACCAGTTGCAGTCCCTTCCACATAACCATTCAGTGTGTATACTATATTCAGAGGTGATGGTCCATTATTAACAACGGTTTCAGAAAAACTCCCTGAAACACTTATCATATGCGAACCGGAAGAAGAATAGGGGACAGAATATTTTCGGGAACCCTCAGGTGCTTCTACTCCGTCTTTAACAAAACGAATCCCAAAATATCCATTAACAACTGTATTACTAGTATTTAAAGGGAAAGTCCCAATAGGAACAGTGTAGGTCATTAATATTTTGGCGGTAGAATTAGCAGGAACCACTACAGTAGCGCTTAAGCCAAGATCTATATTATCTACAATATTACCTACTCCCGCAGCAGCCTGATCTACAGGAACTGTTGCTGCAACCGCTACTACCTGTGATAAGATATAATCACTTTTCTGAGGGGATAGTTTATTCCAGTTGGGTGCTCCGGAAGTTCCTGAATTATAATAAAGTCCCTCTCCATAAGGAGTTAATGCTGTGTTAGAATTGTAAACCATCAATCCTTTTGCAGGTGAAGGGACTGTTGCTCCATCTGTCATTGATGTTAACGATACTCTTGGCAGCAAAAATCCTTTAGTAGCCGAATTGAGATCCAGTAAAGCTGAATTATCCGGAATGCTTGTTCCTACCCCCACATTGCCAGAAGGAGTAATTGTCATCTTTATACTATTACTGGTTACTAGATGCAGGTTGTAGGGTGTGGTAGTTCCAAAGTAGGCGGATCCTCCCCCAATATACGTTTTCAGATTGATTGTACCATTGGTATGATTCAAACCGAAACTATTATCGGGTGTACTGATGGTAAGTTTAGTATCAGGTGTATTGGTACCAAGCCCTACGCGGTCATTGGCAGCATCTACTGATAAGGTATTTCCATCCACGGAAAATGCATTGGTCTGAGTTCCGGTAAATGCCAGAGTATTGGCACCCTGTGTTACCGTTCTATTACTGGTAAGTGTACCATCTGTATTATAAATATTAATGGAAGTAGCTCCTACAGCACCACCATCCGTAGATCTCCAGCCAGAATTACTGTATACATATTCCAAAGCCTTACCATTGGGAATGGTAACACCACCTAATGCAGCACCAAAGCCTCCCGTTGTATTATTAAAAACAACGATTCGCTGACCTGCATTGGGGGCAGCAGGCGCCGTAATAGCAATTGTTGTAGTAGCAGCACCGGTAAGCTGTACCTGGCTTATATTAGCTGGAATAGTAGCTGCGTTACCAGTAACAACCAGTGTTGTTTCACGGTTGGTAATGGCTCCGTTCACATCCAGGGTGGTGCCGGGAGTGGTAAGCCCCAGTCCCAGATTACCATTAGAAGTCATTACCAGGTCATCTGTAGCCTGAGCTGCTGTCGGGGTTCCTGTTGTTGGATTATTTTTTACTCCATCAATGTTAAATACTCCCTGAGGATTAGTTGTATTGATCCCCACTTGTGATTTAGCCACCAGGGAAAAGGTGGTAAGCAAGCCTGCTAGTAATAATTTTTTTTTCATAATATATAAGAATTTAGAATTAAAATAAATTAATATCTCTTTTTCTGTGAGTATTTCATAAAAAGAATAGTATATCCTTGCGTTTTGTTGAATCGTATTTCTTCAAATAAAAGTAAGGATATACTCCAGGTTGTTGCATGTTTTGATATACATCATACGTACATCACATATACATCATATGTTATTTGATTACGGTTTCTGTGTTTTTATCATTCTTGTGTGGAGTAATTACTCTATTGTGCGGTTTATTTTTTTTATTGAAACTTTAGTAAATGACATGTTATTTACATCCTATTGCTTTATACTCTGAAATAAATGTTTTCTGCCAATGATTTTGTAACGATTAAAGCAAACACTGAATCTGACAGATGACGAAGTTTTTGATATCGTAGCATTTTTGAAAACACTGAACAGTTACAAATACAAAATGCGTCCACCAGAATTATCTAAATCATAACTGTAATAAAAAACTCTTCCAAGCGGAAGAGTTTTTTTATTTAAAGTGCTTTAATCATTTCATTTTTGTACAGATTTAATGGATAATTATAAGATAGAATAGGGATGAATATTAGATCATTATTGTTCTTTACTGTTGGATTAAATGTTTAATTATTAATTGTTTATGAAAATTACATAATGGATTATAAAAAGTGATTTTAATTTGTATATTTGATTCTTATTTAGAATAAATAAAAATATAGTGTAAAGAAATAATAATGACTACAATTTTATCCATCTAATCCACAATTTCCACTAAAAACTATGGAACAACAAAACAAAAGAATCCTGACTCTGGATTTAATAAAAGGTATAAGTGTTCTCGGAATGATCATTATACATACCTTATTGGTGTATGCCAATGTCAAATCACAATATGAAACAGCCATTGGCAGTTTTATTGTTTTTCTCGGAAGAGGAACTTCCATCTTCCTGATCTGTATGGGAATCACTTTTATGACTTCCAGCCATCAAAGCCTTAAGAGTGCATTAAAAAGAGGTGTCTTATTAGTGTTTGCAGGTCTTTTCATGAATTTTATGAAGTTTATGGTCCCTGTTATTTTTAATTTTGCTCCCGATAATTTTATCCAAAAATACGGATGGCATGCTCCTATAGAACAACAGTATGTATATTTGGTACAGCTGGGTGATATTTTACAGCTTGCAGGGATGTCTTTATTATTCGTTGGGTTTATCAGAGAATATGTGAAAAATAAATATATTATGCTGGCTATAGGCTTATTCGTTGCCCTGATATCCAGAGAAGTGAGCGGAATTAATCTGGACTATCCCGTGATCAATTATGTTCTGGATCTTCTTTTCAATACGGATTATCCGGCATATGTCTATTTTCCTGTTTTCCCATGGATGGCTTTTATTATCATCGGAATGTTTTTCGGTAAGTGGTTTCAGGAATTAAACTACAATATCCAACAGATATTTAAAAATATGCTGTATGTGGGGCTGTTGTTCATTGCCATAGGAGCACCGCTGGTTTTTCTTTATGGTGATTATAATTACAACGGTTTTTATCATATGGGACCTGGAGGAGTAATTTATTTTGCAGGCTGGACATTACTGTTTTTATGGCTGATCAATACAATAACGACAAATAGTAAAGAAAATGGCTTCATGCGTGTTCTAAAATACTGCAGCAAAAATTTAACCTCAATGTATATGATTCAATGGATACTGATCTCTTGGGGGAAAGGAATTTTTGGGTATAGACAGCATGAAATTGGTTATGTTTCGGTGCTCATCGTACTGTATATTATTCTCACCTTTTCAGTGCAGACTTTGTTGGATATCATAAGAAAGAAAAAAACTTTATTTGATTTCACACCCATATCATCAAACAAAACAGTGTTGAAATAAATATTTCAGCTCAAGACCAAAAATATTTTATAGCAAAACCACCGTAAATCTTTTTACGGTGGTTTTGTTTTTAATAACGGGTTAAAGAATTTCCACTTCTTCAGGGATCACAAAAAGAATGGTGCATCCATGTTCCGATTTCACGGAATGTTTAAAGCTAGGTGGGGTGTATAAATAATCTCCTTTTTCAAGTGTGGCTCCTGCAATAGTGGCATCGCCTTCCATGATAAACAGTTCCTCACCTGCAGGATGGTTGTGATAAGGGTAGCTGGCTCCCGGTTCAAATTTTAAAAGAATACTGGTTGAGCGATTGTTTTCAGGATCAAATTTTAAAGATTTTACAAAAATACCTTCATAATGAATCCCTTTTTCAATTAAAGGCTGCCATTCTTTCTGTTCTGTTTTTACGATGTAATCGTGGATGTTGGTGTTCATACTATGTAAATTTTAATTGTTATTGTTATAAAAATGGTCTAAACTCCAGGCGTAACGGGAAAAAGTACTCAGGAGAAATGCTGCGGCACTGAAAACAAAGACAGAATAATCCAAAGGCTCTTTAATACCCGAAGAAATGCTCATCGCAACCGCAAAAAATAGGGTGAGAATAGAGGCAGACCATGCTGTCTTTTTTATTTGAAATCCCAAAAGAAGCAGCACTCCAATTGACAATTCAGCGGTGGTAGATAATACGGCAATACCAGCTGCCCACGACTGTGGTAAAAATGAATTTATTTCAGCTGTATATTTAACAAAATTGTTCCAGCCGGAAGACTGATTTCCCCAAAGATTCAGCCTGCTTGCTACAGCAGATAAAAATCCGAAAGCCAAGGTAATTCTTAATAAAAAAATAGCGGCATCCTGTTGAGTTTTCATACGTATAATTTTTAGGTCTTAATTACAGTACAAAGTTCAGCGAAAGCCGTCATCTAAAGAATAGACAATTCCGGGAAAAGCATAGAATATTTGTATGGAAGAGGGAAGCAGAAGGATGGAAGTTGGAGGCTGGAAGCTGGAAGTGATGATGTATAAAAATTCTGGACGAGTCTCAAATGCTGTGGAGAATTCAGTATATTGACATTTAGTTATAAATTATAGTATAGCTTTAAACACATGCTTCATCAGAATCGATTGAATATCGATTCATTTCTTTGCTCACTTAAGATAAAACGGAATTGAAAATAAATCTTTGCGTGTTATAAAAATCCAGAATTACAGACCTCTCCAACTTTTAAGACTGATTCAAAGTTTTAAGAAGTTGATATTATACTTTTAAGGAAGCAAAGGCGGAATCAATTTCATTGATTCTTTCTAAGCAACAGGATATTTATATTGCTTCATAAGGTGATTACTACATTTTTTTGCCTAGCCCCAACTTTGTACCTGATTTCTATCTGGCTTCTTTTAAATTTCCTTTACGATCTTCTGATAATCTTTTGGAGAACGGGAAGTATGTTTTTTAAAGAAATTGGAAAAGTAGAAAGGATCATTGAAACCAAGAAGGTAAGCAATTTCTTTTACGGTAAGTTTTTCATAAAGTAAAAGTCTCTTCGCTTCAGAAATAATAAGACTGTAGATCACATTCTGAGCGGTTTTGTTGGTGTGAAGTTTTGAAACCTCATTCAGTTTGGCTTCAGTGGTTCCAAGAAAATCTGCAAAATGAAAGACCTGATAATTGTTTTTAAAGTTATCCCTCACACTTTCCAGGAACTTTAAAAATAAAGCATCCGGTTTCCAAATTTCATCACCATTGGCAATCTTACTGCGGTTAATTTCTACCAATAGCAGTTCCACCAGAGAATGGGTCGAGATCAGATACTGATAAGGCTGCTCCTGAATTTCTTTTTCAATAGTATTCAGCATTTCAGAGAAAAATGCAGGATGCTGTATGGTAATGATTTCATTCATCCCGAAATGACAAAAGAGCCCGTTGTGAAAAATAAGTTCTATATCACTATCGCTTTTACAGAAAAAGTCCAGGGTAAATTCTAATGCAGTAAGTTCTCCTTCCACAGATTTTAACTGATGAAACTGTCCCGAAGTAATGGTTACAGTCTGACCTGTTTTCAAGGTGAAGATATTTTCATCAATCAAAATTTCAGCGGTTCCATGATGGCACCAGAACAAGGTATATTTAATGACCCGTCTAGGTTCAGCATGTCCTGCCTGATTAGAATATTTTCTTATTTCAATCATTTTATAAATATTTAAAGTTAAATAAAATAAATGAAGGATTAAATACCTAAATTCGTGTTGATTTTAAATGAAAATTCAGAATGAAATACTCTAAAATTATTATCGTTGTCAGCCTTTTACTGTTTCAGTTGGGAGCAGCACAGGAAAAAGCAGATGTTGTATTAAATAAGGCTTTCACGGAAGCTAAAGCAGGAAAGAAGAATGTTTTATTGGTGTTCCATGCTTCATGGTGCAAATGGTGTAAAATGATGGAAAAAAATATGGATCTTCCTGAAACCAAACCTATTTTTGATAAAAGATTTGTCACTGCTTATGTAGACGTTCAGGAAAGGGGAGATAAGAAGAACCTTGAAAATCCAGGCGGACAGGAACTTATGAATAAATATAAAGGCGGAAATGCAGGACTTCCTTTCTGGCTGGTTCTCAGTCCAAAAGGAGAAGTACTGGCAGATTCTTTTGATGACAAAGGAGAAAATCTGGGATCGCCGGCAACCCCTGAAGAAGTAAAGTCTTTCATTGCCAAGTTGGGAAAAACCTCAAAACTTACTAATGAAGAATCACAGACCATAGAGAAAGTATTTGTGAAGAAATAAGAAATAAAATCCCGGGAATATTACCCGGGATTTACTTTTTAGAATGAGGTCATCTGAAGTTTATTATCTTTCCATATTTCTTTAATAGAATCATTATTTTCTATTCTTAACGGAATAAATTTTTTGTCAATTTCATCAAATATTTTCAAGTACGATTTAAAATCATTCACCTTGAATTTTTTATAGTATTCAATGTCTTCATTGGAAAAAAACAGTTTCAAATCTTTTTGTTCCTTCATATACTCATAGTCTTCATAATATTTGATTTTAGACATTACATTTCCCCGTATGTTGCTTAATGCCATATCCTGAGGCATAATAATACATCCCATTTTTTGATAATAGATTAATGTAAACTTGGAATAATAACGATATAAATCAACAATCCTTTTGTCATTTCTATCTATAAGAGAAGATATTGCATTGATTCTTATAAAAGTACTTCCGTTAAATGCCAAATAAAATAGTTCATCATTGGTTGCTGTTTTATCAATCTCATTATATATTTCGGATAATTTGGAATACTCTTCTGTATTATAATCCTCTTTAAGTGTTAAGTCGAAATATCCCTTATCAATAGGATCAATAAGTTGTTTTAACTGGTCAGAAATCTGGGCATTGAGTAAGTATATTTGTAACAGAAGGAATAGCGAAAATCTTATTTTCATGGTATGGTTTACCAATAAACGATCTTTGACATATATTATTATAGAAAGTTCATCAACTAAAACTTCCCGGATCTTAATAAGCGGGAAGTTTTTTAGAGTTTAATAATTAAGGAACGAGAGGGTAACTACAATTCTTTATAAGAATATTCAATATTAGTCCACAAAACCTGATCTCCTGCTTTTATCATTTCGGAGGGAGTCGTAAATATATTTCCAAAAATATTTTCGAATTGGGTAGTCCCAAAATGGGCACTTTTAGTAATTAATAGTGCGTCCTGATCGTTTCGGGGTACTTTTTTAACATATCTGTACGTTCTTTTTAACGTGAATGAAGAGGTGTTTTTATTGAAATCGCCAATGTAACTTGGCTTATTATTGTTATTCTCTTTGATCAGTACAGAGTCATTGACGATCGTAAAACTATAGGTGAAATCTGTAGATGAGGTCTCGGAAAACAATTTAATGGTTTTGTTTTTAAGATCAAGGCTTATTTTTTTCCAGGCAGGTTCCTGATATAAGCTCCAATAATTGTTGAGGTAAGATTCATCCGGTGTAGATTTTTCTCCATTTGATCCTTTGTACAAAACTGTATTTTTTACAGCATAGCTTTTAAATTGAAACTGGTAAAGACTTTTATCAACAGGTCTTGGATCATCAATCGTAGTGTCATTATTTTCACAAGAGATCAATGAGAGTGCCATCATCAGGGCATAAAAAGAGTATTTCATGGGTATATTGTTACAAAAATATAGAGGTTTCACACGTAACAGTGAAACAAAATAAAATGGAAGCTATATTTAATAGGGAAAAAATAAAAAGGTGAAAAGGTAAATATTCGATTTACCCTTTCGCCTTTTGCTTTAATTTATTTTCCAAAATATATCATATCCTGCTTCTGTTGCTCATTATAAATGATCTGGAAGCTTACAGGCATATATTGATAAAGGAGTTTCCAATGTTGAATCTTTGCGTGTTTTTTGAAACTTTCAAAAGATCTTACAAACAGATTTTCAATCATGGTTCTTACATAAGAATCACCGTTTTTATAGATTGAGTCCATCAGTTTAAGGTGATGGGCAATAATGCTGATTTTAGATTCCTGTAAAAGATTCTTCAGATAATTCACGGTAGCCTGCATGATTCCAGCGAAATTGTCCTGAACAGACAACTGTGTGATTTCATTGCGAAGTGGCGGATAGAAAAATTTTAAGTATTCAACAGCTATTTTTTTATTAATAGTTTGCATTTTTACTTTCATCATAATTAAGAATTTTTCAAACACTTTTTAGTGCAGCGAAATGTATACCAAAATCTAAAGACAGGCTGCAAAAATAAAAACTCCTAGGATCACTGCTATGTGAGTGAGTAATATCTCTGTATTGTGTCTGTTTGACGTAGTTTTCCAGGTTTTCCAGTCTGAAATTCTTCTTATTTTATTTTTCATAATCTATTGATTGTGAGTTATTTTAATTTTTGTTTAATTTAAACACTTTGTAATGAAACGGATGAAAAATGTAACAAAACCGTTATATGCCATGGCTGTAAATTTGTCTTGAATACACCTTCTGAAGGTTGGCAGAAATGTGACTAAAAATCACTTTTTTGTATTCCTCACTGCAGAAAGCAGTACAATTGTCCAGAGAATAGATAAAAGTAGTTTCAATAGCGTTCTTTAATACCGTATCTCCGTCAGTGTATATTTTGTCCATTTTCTGTAAACTTCTGAACAGCAGATTTCTGTCATTCTGGCGGATCATATTTTTAATACGTTCCGTAAAAGTTCTGATGATGCTGTATGAATTTTGAATTTTAATTTCTTTTACTTCTTTTTCAAAGTCGGGAACCACGTCTGTGATTTCCTTTACGGCTTGCAGATAATTCATAATATTATATTTTAATTTGGATTGTGTTCTAATAGTTTAATGATCGCACCAAAGATGAAAATGGTTAAAAAAGCAAAAAAGAGCATATGATAAGGTTTCAGCCATTTTGGAGTTTCAGGTCCTTTGCTTTTTAATCTTCTGAGCTTGTCTATTCTGTTTAAAGTTTTTAAGTCCATTTTTCTATGTTTTCAAATGATGATACCAATGATATTCCGTTAGAAAAGAAATAGAATTAATGTATTGATATTAAGTGTGTTGTGTCTTTGTTGTTGAATTTTTTAAACAAAAAAGTATGTCAAAATGATAAGGTTTTTATCAATTTGGAAAATAAAAGTCACCAAAACTTCTTCCACAAACCTATTACAAATGACTGACTGATAATTCCCCTCCCTTGGAGGGGTGGCAAATTGAAGATTTGACGGGGTGGTTAAAAACTCAGCTCTCTCTAAAATGACATTTTTTAAGTTTCGCAATAAGGATAAGAATGAATATCTTTGCAGTCCAAATATTCAGAAAAATGTTTTCAAAAATAATAGTACACAGAGTAGGAAATAAGATCAATGGGGATTCCCTGACGATTTCCCAGGAGGAATTGAAACTGGAAGAAGGAATGGCAGAAATGCTTGAAGACTACTTTTTAGGTTCTTTTAAATCGGAAGAAACCTTCCATTTTTATAGTGATACTTACCTGGTCAATAATCCGGTGTACAGTGCTGTATCTGAGATTTTTGATGACAAGTCCAAGTTCATCTGGGAATCTGAGAATATTGCAAAGCATCTTTTTGAAGCCGCAGAAAACCCAAGAGTTCAGAGTGGAGAGCTTTTTATCGTTCTTTTTGAAGATGAAAGTGACCGTCCGGACAAGGTAGATAAAATCGGGATCTTTAAAACAGAGAAGAGAGAATCTTTCCTGAAAATAAATCCCGCAGAAGAAACATTTGATATTGAAAAAGATCAGGGAATTGGTTTATCCAAAATTGATAAAGCTGCTTTGATTTATAACAATAATAAAGAAACCGGATACATACTTTCTGTAGTTGACAACAACAAAAACGGAGATATGTACTACTGGTTCGAAGATTTCCTGAAAGTAAAACAGCGTGATGACGAATATTTCCACACGCAGGAAGCTTTGATGGTTTATAAAGATTATATCACAAAACAGCTTCCTCAGGAATTTGAAGTTTCCAAAGCGGATCAGGCAGATTTCCTTAATAAATCTATCAATTTCTTCAAAGAAAAAGAAGAGTTTAAGCTGGATGAATTTGCCAGTGAGGTATTGGGTGACGAACATGTAATTGAAAGTTTCGTGAACTTTAAAACAGATTACGAACAGGATATGCAGGTGAATATCGCTGAAGAATTCCCGATCAGTGAAGCAGCGGTAAAAAAGACACAGAGACACTTTAAGAGTATCATTAAATTAGATAAGAACTTCCACATCTACATCCACGGAGACAGACAGAAAATAGAAATGGGTGAAGATGATAAAGGAAAATACTACAGACTTTATTTCGAAAAAGAGGTATAAAAAGAAGTCGGTCATTTCATAATAATATCATAACTTTATCAGACCACACAAAATAACAGTTATGAAATTCATGATCATTTTCTGGGGAGCTTTTTTCTTTTTTTTCTGCGCTCCTTTTCCGATTTTCATTTATATGATGGGGGAGGAACTCGCAACAGAACCGAGAAATTCATTAGCCGTGAGCTATGGGTATCTCGGTTTTTCTTTGCTCATATGGATGTATGTGATTGCCTTCTTTATTAATATTCTTTTCATCAAAACCTTTAAGGAGAAAAGTACCATCCAGTCTATACTAAGGAATGGAATTCCGAGAGAAGGAAAAATCATTGATTATAAACTTCTGAAATACATTCCGAAAACCAATATGAATGTCATTCAGATCGTTCTTTCATTTCCTAATCTTAGAAATACATTAATTGAACATCAAATGATGTTTCACGATTCCAAACCACAGGAAAAAAGATTTGCTGTCGGAAATAAGGTGAAAGTATTGCTGAATCCCAAAGTGTCACAGGAACCTTACTTTATTTTAAGCGACCAGAAAGTTGGTTTTAATTCCTTTGGAATCATTTTAAGAGTTGCATTCATTGTATTCTTACTTGCTTATGTGACTGGATTATATTATTATTTCTACATGCGGGAATCCTTCGATTTTGGCTGGAGGTTTCTGACCTTCATGCACCCGATTATTTTCAGTGGAGTGATGACTCTGATTTATATATTGGTTTTCCAATTGTTGATCAGTAAGCTTTTTAAAAATAAAAAAGAAGAACGGATCCTCTTCTCAGGAAGAAATGCGGAAGCCCATATCATTAGTGTAAGCCAGACTGGTCTTATGGTAAATGATCAGCCGCAGATTATGTTTCAGGTGAGTTTTAAAGATTTCAGAGGAACTGAACATATTGCAGTCTTTAAGAAAGTTGTCAGCCTTTTAAATCTTTCTTCTGTCCCTAAATATGGAAACATTGAGATCATGTATGATGAGAACGATCCGAAGAAGATTATGATTCCTAAAGGAATTTAAGAACAAAGGAACAAAGCAAAAGGATAATGATGCATCAAAATAATTAAAGAACCTTTACACTTTACCTCTAAAAATCTCTGTTTGAAATTAATTATTTAACATATTAAAAAATACCCAAAAGTATTTTTTAATAAATGCTTTTTTGTTTAACTAATATGATAAAACCCATTCAGTTTTATACGGAAAATCTTTAAGTGAAAAATATGTTTTACTCAGATAAATAGCTACTTAACATAATAAAAGACATGCTATGGATAAGAGTTAGTTATATATATTTATGATCTAACCAAAAAACATATTTTATGAAAAAATTAAAAAAATTGACTCGTGAAGACCTTAAAACTGTAAAAGGAGGTATTAAACAGGTGTGGATTGCAGAATTTTGTGGTCAGACTGCTACTACAACTCAAGATTGGACTGCTGAACAAGCAAATCAGTGGCTTGCTAATCTCGAAGCAAATTACTGTAAATAATGTTTCATATTTAATTATTTGCACTTATGACCTTATAAAGTTATAAGTGCAAATTTTTTTGTAATCCAAAATAATTCTATGTATTACTATAAAAAAATATTTCAATTATTAAGCTTATGTTTTAGCGTCTTATTTTTTTCTCAATTACATAAAAAAGATACTCTGCGTGGTGAGTTTACCTATTTATTAAAAGCCAAATTGAATACATTAACTCCTGATTATAGACATGAAGAACTTTTTTCATTACAGGTAGGTGATAAACGTTCTTTTTTTGCAAGTATTCAATCACTGAAAAGAGATTCAGTATTTCAAGCACTTCCGATAAAAACGTTGGAAAATGGAGCAAAACTGTTAAGTTCGAAGGGAGTATCCGTTCCAAAAACAAAATTTGCCTTTACCATAATACAATCAAATGAAAATATACAGTATTTTAACTTAGTTGGAATGTCAATACTCACCTATAAAGAACCGGTCATTAAGAATTGGAAATTAAGTAATGATACAAAAATAATAAACACAATAAATTGTAAAAAAGCAGAAGTTACCTTTAAGGGGCGAAATTGGACCGCCTGGTATTCTCCCGAAATTCCTTTACCCTATGGGCCATATAAATTTAGCGGATTGCCTGGATTGATTGTTAAAATAACAGATGACAAAGAAGAGTATGATTTTGAGCTTGTAAAATCTACACCTGCATTTAAGTTAAAAGGTAAATTAATTAAGATGAACGAAAATCGATATAATGAAGCTTTTGAAACAACTCGACCGAAATTTGAAAAAGCGGTAAAAGATGCTAATGCCAATTTAATGGGTGTACTTCAAAGTTCTGAAACCACTATTATACAAGGCCAAGAAATGATAAGGCAGAGACAAAAAGAAAGAGAAGAAAATAAAAAATATGAAAACCCGATAGAATTGGAAAAAGATTAGTAAAGGCTAATCTTTTTTTCGTTTGCTAATATCTATTCGTACTTTTTACCTTATTCATTATCTTTGCTTCCTTAGCTAAATCATATGAAAACAACACTTGTCGATTTAACAAAGCCTATTCAGTATAATGCAGGCGACCCATGGTTCATGCGGGTGAAAATCAAACATAAAGCACACAGAAAATCACATTGGCTGATTCGTCTGGCACTGAGACTTCCTTCAAGACTTTTTCCTAAAAACTGGACGGGTTGGGCAGATGATACCATCAAAAATATGGGACTTCATGCTACGACCCATATTGATGCTCCATGGCATTACGGCCCTGTAGTAGAAGGGAAACCTGCTAAAACAATAGACCAGATTCCATTGGAGTGGTGTTATGGAGAAGGAATTGTGATCGACTGTACTCATAAAGAAGATTTTGTAGCCATCACGGTAGATGATCTGAAAAATGATCTGAATAAAAACGGAATCACTATCCAGGAAGGAAATATTGTACTGATCAGAACGGATCGTGATAAGATGATGGGAACTCCTGATTTTGTAGAAAAAGGAACAGGAATGAGCAAAGAAGCTACAGAGTGGCTGATTGACCAGGGCGTGAAAGTAATGGGAATTGATCAGTGGGGCTGGGATCTTCCTCTAAAATATATGGCTCAAAAAGCCAAAGAACTGAATGATCCCGAATTCTTCTGGGAAGGCCACCGCGTAGGAATTGAGAAAGAATATTTACATATCGAGCAGCTTACCAATCTTGGAGCATTGCCTCCGTCCGGATTTAAGATCTGTGTATTTCCTCTTAAAATTGTCGGAGGATCTGCAGCTCCGGCGAGAGTAGTAGCGATGATAGAAGCATAGGAATGTGAATTTTATAGAAAAACAAAAAGGACGAATTTGTCAATAAGCAAATTCGTCCTTTTAAATAGTATCATTTCGACTTTGGTCTCATTTAATTCTTCTTTCTGAAAAACAAAGCTCTGTTATACTCAAAATTCATTCTGGCGATATTGAGTACGGAAATTCCCTGAGGGCATTCTACTTCACAGGCTTCCGTATTGGAGCAGTGCCCGAATAATTCCGTATCCATTTGTGCAATCATATCCAACACTCTTTTACTTCGTTCCTCTTTCCCCTGAGGAAGAAGTGCCATGTGGGTAATCTTTGCAGAGGTAAATAAGGCGGCACTTCCATTTTTACAGGTAGCCACACAAGCTCCACATCCGATACATGCAGCAGAATCAAAAGCTTCTTCAGCCGTTTGGTGAGTCACCGGAATGGCCGTTGCATCAGGAGCCTGGCCGGTATTTACAGATACAAAACCTCCTGAAGATATAATTCTGTCAAAAGCAGAACGGTCTACTTTTAAATCTTTCTTTACAGGAAATGCTTCAGCCCGGAATGGTTCTATCAGAATCGTTTCCCCATCTTTAAAAGACCTTAAATGAAGCTGGCAGGTTGTTGTATTTTTCAGGGGACCATGGGCAATACCGTTAATCATCATCCCACATTGTCCGCAGATTCCTTCACGGCAGTCGTGATCAAACTCTACAGGTTCATCTCCCTCAGTGATCAGTTTTTCATTCAGGGTATCCAGCATTTCTAAGAAAGACATATGGGAATTCAATCCTTTCAGGTCATAACCAACGAGTTTTCCTTCACTTTTTCTGTCTTTCTGTCTCCATATCTTAAGATGTAAATCCATAATTTTCTGTTTTTTATTTGTAACTTCTTACCGTTGGCTGAATCTCTTCAAAGATTAAAGGCTCTTTAATCAATGCTGGTTCGCCATTTTCACCCGTCCATGCCCAGGCAGAGATAAACTGATATTCGGTATCATTTCTCATCGCTTCTCCATCCGTTGTCTGGAACTCTTCCCGGAAATGAGCTCCACAGGATTCGTTACGGGTTAATGCATCATAGCACATCAGTTCTCCGATTTCGAAATAATCGGCAACACGGCCTGCTTTTTCCAGTTCGGTATTCATTTTATCTCCCTGTCCGGAAACTCTTACATCTTTGTAGAATTCCTGTTTCAGTTTTCTGATCTCCTGAATGGCATATTTCAATCCTTCTTCGTTTCTGGCCAGACCGCAATAATCGTACAGGAGTTTTCCCAATGTTTTGTGGAAATAATCAACAGTTTTGGTTCCTTTGATGTTCATAAAGTCCTGGATCTGTTCTTTCACTGCTTGTTCAGCCTGTTCAAATTCCGGAGTATCCGTTGAAATTTTTCCGGTATGAATTTCATCGGCCAGATAATTGGCAATCGTATAGGGAGCAATGAAATATCCGTCTACTGAAGCCTGTAAAAGAGAGTTTGCGCCTAATCTGTTGGCACCATGATCTGCAAAATTAGCTTCACCTAAAGCAAAAAGTCCCGGCACAGTGGTCATCAGTTCATAATCTACCCAAAGCCCGCCCATTGAAAAGTGTGCAGAAGGAGAGATCATCATAGGTTCCTTATAGGCATCATATCCTGTTATTTTAAGATACATATCAAATAAGTTTCCATATTTTTCGCTGATCTTATCTTTTCCCTGTTCCTGTATTGCTTTTGAAAAATCAAGATATACTGCATTTTTCAAAGGTCCGATTCCGAAACCGGCATCAATTCTTTCCTTTGCCGCACGGGAAGAAATATCCCTTGGTGCAAGATTTCCGAAAGCCGGATATCTTCTTTCCAGATAATAATCTCTTTCATTTTCCGGAATATCATTGGGTGGTCTGTTTTCACCTTCTTTCAACGGAACCCAGATTCGTCCGTCATTACGCAATGATTCAGACATTAAGGTCAGTTTAGACTGATAATCTCCGGATTGCGGAAGAGAAGTAGGGTGTACCTGAATCCAGCTTGGAGAAGCCATTAAAGCTCCTTTTTTATGGGCTCTCCATATGGCCGAGCCATTACATCCCATGGCAAGGGTAGACAGGTAATAGATTTTTCCGTAACCACCTGTTGCCAGTATTACAGCATGTGCTGCATGTCTTTCAATTTCTCCTGTGTCTAAATTCCTAACGATAATTCCTCTGGCTTTCCCGTCAACGGTAACCAGATCAAGCATTTCATGTCTTGAAAATAATTGTACGGAGCCTTTTCCAACCTGTCGCATTAAAGCCTGATAAGCTCCCAGAAGAAGCTGTTGTCCGGTTTGTCCTCTGGCATAAAAAGTACGGCTCACCTGAACTCCACCGAAAGAACGGTTGTTCAGATACCCTCCGTATTCACGACCGAAAGGTACGCCTTGAGCTACAGCCTGGTCAATAAGGTTCAGAGAACATTCTGCCATACGGTATACATTGGCTTCACGGGCTCTGAAATCTCCGCCTTTCAGCGTGTCTACAAACATTCTGTATACGCTGTCACCATCGTTTTTATAGTTTTTTGCTGCATTTACACCTCCCTGCGCTGCCACAGAGTGTGCTCTTCTCGGGCTGTCCTGAAAACAGAATGATTTGACATTATAGCCCATCTCTCCCAAAGAAGCTGCAATAGAACTTCCCGCCAGCCCTGTTCCTACAACAATAACATCCAGTTTTTTACGGTTGGCAGGATTAACGAGTCTTGCTTTCTTTTTATAATTTTCCCATTTATGTTCCAATGGGCCTTGTGGTATTTTTGAATCTAAAATCATGACCGTTCTGTTTAATGATAAGTAAAGAATACATACACCGGCATCAATGCAAAACCTACACAGATAATGATTGAATAGGCAATCCCAATCGTTTTGAACCATTGTACAAACTTAGGATGATACAGTCCCAGCGTTCTTACTGCACTGTGTATCCCATGAATCAGGTGATAGCATAAAGCAATCATTGATAAAACATAAATGATAACATACCACCATTCTTTAAAGACATTCACTACCAGAATGTAGAGATCTTTATTTCCATTCTCATCCAAAGGCGGATTTCCGAATTTGTAGATATACCAGAAGTTCTGGAAATGGATCACCAGGAAAATCAGAATTAATGTCCCGAGGATTCCCATATTTCTGGAAGCCCATTTACTGGCTCTTCCACGTCTGTCTGTCTGATAACCGCCACCAGACTTTTTATTTTTTAGCGTAATGATCAGTCCGTCTACAGCATGCAGAATAATACTGGCATACAAAACGTAAGAAACTATTTTGATGATAATATTTCCTGATAAAAAATGCGAATAGGCATTAAATTGCAGGTGTGCCTGTTCTTGTGGAAGAAAAAGCTGAAGATTTCCAAGGAAATGAATCAACAGGAAGAATCCCAAAAAGAGTCCTGTAAGACACATCAGCATTTTTCTTGACAGTGTTGATAACATATTTTTGATTTATTGATTAATAATATCCTAAGACTTTCATCCACAATCCTCCTACAACCATATAAATGATCAATAGGACGATTCCTATTTCAAGACCTCTTACCCACCAGGCTTTGAGATCTACATATCCACTTCCGAAGAATACAGGAGCCGGACCGTGGCCATAATGGGTAAGCACTCCATAAATAGAACCCATGAAACCAAGCATCATTGCCAACAGCATAGGAGGAATTCCTAAAGAAACCCCAACACCCAGCAATGCTGCATACATAGCCGCTACGTGAGCGGTAGCACTGGCAAAAATATAGTGACTGAAGAAATAGACTATAATAATAACCGGGAAAGCTACCTGCCAGCTCAAACCTCCAATTTGTACTTTGATAAGGTTACTGAACCATCCAATGAAACCTAATTCATTTAAAGAGCTTGCCATCATCACCAGTACGGCGAACCAAACGATAGTATCCCATGCTCCTTTCTCTCCTTTTACATCTTCCCAGGTTAGCACTGAAGTTAACAGCAATAGTGTTAATCCGATGAATGCTGTAGTGGTAGCATCAATAGAAAGTGCTCCCCCAAATATCCAAAGGGCTAACAGAATAAAAAATGCCAGCAGCATTAGCCATTCGTTTCTGGAAATAGGGCCCATTTCTTTTAATTTCTGAGCGGCCATTTTCGGAGCATCACCCGTTTTTTTTAGTTCAGGCGGATATAATTTGTACAATACCAAAGGAACGACAAAGAATGCTACCGCACCCGGAATGAAACCTGCTGCAGCCCATGACATCCAGGTAATATCAATCCCAAGATTGGCTGCAAATTTCTGACACATCGGATTACTTGCTGTTCCGGTAAGGAACATGGAAGAAGCGATGAGGTTCATATAGTAGCTGTTCAAAGTCAGGAATGATCCCAGTTTTCTATGGGTTTCCGGTTTTTCAGGAACGGAATCGAAGCTTATTGCCATAGATTTCATAATAGGGTAGATAATCCCACCACCTCTTGCTGTATTACTCGGAATAGCAGGAGCCAGACAAACATCAGCAAGCCCTAATCCGTACGCAAGTCCCAGTGAACTTTTACCAAAGACCCTGATGAATAAAAAGGCGATACGGTTTCCCAATCCTGTTTTGATAAATCCTCTGGCAATAAAGAATGAAATCCCGATCAGCCAGATTACTTTGTCTCCAAAACCGGAAAGCGCTTTGGTAATGGATTTTCCGGCATCTCCCGGAGCAACTACCTGTGTAAGGGCTGTAAAACCAATGGCCATCATACACATTGTACCCATTGGAGCAGCTTTAAGGATGATTCCTAAAATAGTTGCCGCAAAGATGGCAAAAAGATGCCAGGCATTTTCTGCAACACCCTCCGGAGCAGGGATGAACCATATGATTAACGCAACAACAAATGTGATCGCTACGTTTTTGATATTAATTTCTTTCATGATACTAACTATTTAATCGTTAAAATCTACTCTGAACTTGCACTATAAATAGATTGTTGTTGTATTGTGAGGTGTTTTCCACCTGATATTTGTAGCGGTCAAACTGTACTCCCAGCTGAATTCTTGCTCCGTAATTTTTCAGGAATTCCAATCCGAACATTGGGGTAATGGTCTGTCTTGGGTTAGAAGCCATTCTGAAATTGGTGTCAAGATATTCGTAGCGGCAGGATAATTCGAAAGCACTGAGATTTTTGTGGTTGATCTCATATCTCAGGTTCGGCAGGAAGTAGGCTCCACGGATAAGATACTGATCAGGATTGTCAGGACGTAATTCCGGGGCAATGGAGTTATACAGAACGTGGTTGGTTGCCTGTTTGGCTTCCAGCTGCATATCAAGGCTCCATTTTGGATCAAATTGGATCAGTGAGCTTAGATCTATACCTAAGGCATACACTTTTTTGCTGAAAACTTCTCCGGTACCTCCATTCAGACCTACATTGAAATGATATTTTTTTGATAATCCGAAAACAAGACGGGTAGAGTACTGCTTTCCGTTGTCATTATCGTTGATCTGATTTTTTCCATTTCCGTTCACCACGGAAACTGCATATTGGAAGGGTATTTCTCCCAGTTGAAGTTGTCCAGTAGCAGACATCCCGATCTGGAAGCTTGTCCAGCCCAGTTTTCCAAATTCCGTATATTGATTGGACCAGTCTAAAGATTTAATAATATCAATAGGGTAAGTCTCTTCAATACCAAACCAAGGTCTGAACTGTCCTACAGTAATGGCTAATTTAGGATTGAAAGTATACTTCAGATAAGCATTTTCAAGAACTCTGCTTTTGGGGTCATTTTTAAAATCGGCAAGGTTGGCCAAAACAACAACTTCCGTTCGTTTACTGATCTGTGCCCGAACCTGAACCCTCATGTATTTGAGCATGAAATTATTATCGGTTCCGGAGCCATCGGTATGATGAAGCCCGTTTACATCAACATCTTTAGACATTCCTACCAGATAACGTGCCTGAAAAAGGCCTTTGATCTGCAGCTGTGGATATTTTACATTGTCTTCTTCCTGTGGAGGAGGTGTGGTCTTCAGAGAATCCTGATTTTGTGCATGGGCTGATAACGCACAAGCCAGCATGCACAGGATCAGGCTTTTCTTTTTAATCGAAAAAAAGGCCATATCTATTTTTTGTTTTTTTATTGTGAACTCTATTTTACCACAACTGCTTATTCAGCCCGTTTTAGTATCTCATAAAATCATAATGGGGCATACTTAGGGCATTGTTTACTAAGCGCAAGCATTTTTTGTGGCGAAATATCTATTTTAATCCCAAGAATGTGAAGGGTGCAGATTCTTTAAAACTTGCATTGGATTTACCGTTGTAGGTGTTATTATTACTCAAATCCAGTTTCATCACTTTTCCCTTAGCGCTTAGGTCGAAATCTTTAAGATCTACCCAGAATGTGTTGGGAGTGAAAACGGTTTCAAAATAATATACCAGGTTTTTCTGATCCGAAACAGAACGCCATCTTGTGGATGAAATATTGGGTTCGGTAGCGGAAGAGATTCCATAAGGTACAGAACAGTTTCTGATGACACTGAAAACACTGGCTACTGCTGTGCGGGTATCGGCAGTCTGCGGAATTGCATTGATGTAGTATGAAGCTCTCACAAAGCGGTCTGCAGCACGGTTGGTTCCGGGAAGCATAACTGTTCCGGGAATCCCTTTCCAGTAATTGTTAAGAGCGAGCTGTTCCTCAAAAATAGGAGAGTTGGTCATAACAGTGTAAGAAGGATCATGGTGGATCACCAGTTTTCCGTTAATATATTCGAATACGGCACTGTCTCCTGAAGCATCGGAAATGGAAAGGTGAACGGTTGTAAATCTCTCTGTTCCCGGAATATAATCACTTACAATCACGAACGGTTCTTTTTGTGAATGCTCTACCGCTTCTTTTACGGTGGCGAAATTATCAAGATAATATTGTGCCCATAATGAGATGGCAATTCCCTTTTTACTTCCTTTTCCATCGAATTTCGGGTATTGGGATTCTCCCAGCCAAAGCAGATTAGCAACCAATCCTTTTTCGTTCATTCCGTCTGATGATGCAATATCCCATGACGTACTGACGAGGCTTCCGTATTTGGCAGTCCATTTTACCGATTTAGAACCTACCTGCCCGTTACGGTCTATACCTTTTGGCAAAACCCATAAATTGGCCGGGATTTCATCACGCCAGTCCATAGAACGGGCTGTAATAACGGTGTTCTGCGGTCCTTTGTAAACTACCCTTGTACATGCTTCTGATGGATTCCACAATCCTACAGAGAGGATCAGAGAAAATAAAATTAATGGGAACTTTTTCATAATAGTATTATTTGAATTTAAATTTTATATTGAATTTATTGTGAATAATTCAATTAATTTTGATCATATTCATTATTTGGTGATATAAATTTAGCGAAAATTGTTTAAATAAAACAATTATTAAAGTTAATAATCTGTAATCCATGTTATGAATCATGATTAAAGAGTGCATAACCTTATTATTGGATTTTTTTTCGTATATTTTAATGATATGGCATAAAAAAGGGGTGAAAATGAAGAATATTTAAATGCATTTTTACTACATTTTTTATCTGTTATCTCCCATGAATGCGTCGTAGAGTGTACTTTGAAATTATATACCACAAAAGTAAACACTGTTCAAAAAAACGCTATATTTGATTAATAGACTGAAGAGATATATGAATTTTGTAGAATGTCATGAAGAACCTATCCATATTCCGGGTTCTATACAAAGTTTTGGCTATTTGATTGGCATTGATGCGGAATCCCACACCATCACTTTTTTTAGCAGGAATATCTCGGATATATTTACCATCGAAAACCCGGAAAAGCTTTTCGAAAAGAAGATTACAGACTTTCCCGAAAGCTTTCAGAGTATTATCAATTCAGAAATATATACTTCTCTGGAAAGGTTTACCAGACGTAAAAACGAAACCTATTTCGATAAAATTTTTATCAACGAAAAAGAGTATCACTTTTCTGTTTTCAGGAGTGAATCTTCCATTTTTCTTGAATTCGAAGAAGTCCTGCTCAATCCTGACAAGAGGATTTCCAATAAGTATGACAATTTTTACATCATTGATAACGAAAAAGAACTCTGGAATCATCTTCTGGAAACGCTGTTAAAGGTGGTAAACTATGACCGGATGATGGTCTATAAATTCATGATGGACGGTTCCGGAAAGGTAATTGCCGAAAGGAAAAATGAAAATATGGAAAGTTTTCTGGGGCTTCATTATCCGGAGTCTGACATTCCGAAACAGGCACGGGATCTTTATCTGAAAAAAAGAAAAAGAATTTTCAGTAATGTATATGCTGATACTGTTCCTATTTTAAGCAAAAGTGCGGAAAGTATTGATCTTACTTTTTCAGCTTCCAGAGGGATGTCGCCTGTTCATGGGCAGTATCTTAAAAATTCGGGAGCGGCTTCAAGCTTCAGTGTTTCTATTATTATTGATGATCATCTTTGGGGGCTGGTTACCTGCCAGAATGTAGAACCCAAGCATATTGACCTTGAGGATAGAGTACAGGCCGGAATTTTTACCACGCTGGCTGCGAATGCCTATTCATCTTTTAAATCTAAAAGTGAGCTGAACTACCGTTTGGAACTGAATGAGAAAATGTCTCAGATGAAAACGGAATTTCTAAAGCACCATAACCTGTTTGATTCTCTTATCGAATGCAAAAAAGAGATCCGAAACTTACCTGAAGCAGACGGGCTTGCCATTGTTTCCGATGAGAATATTGTGACAGATGGAAATACTCCAGGGTTGGAAAGTATCAGTACCATTGCAAAATGGGCACTTGAAAATACCAGTGATCTGATTTATGTGAGCCGAAACTTCCTTAAAGACCATGATAAAGAGCTGGATCTGTCTGAAAATGCAGCAGGAATTGTTATTTACTTTATTGAAAGAGATAAAAATGAAATGCTGATCTGGTTTCGGAAAGAGTTTGATGAACACATCAACTGGGCTGGAAATCCGGAGAAAAGAATAAGTGTGTTTTCTCAGAACGGCGAAGAAAGACAGATGATATCACCCAGAACTTCCTTCCGTATTTTTACTGAAAATATCAAAGGCTATTCTAAAAGATGGAATTCCAGAAATGTGAGTGCTGTACAGGCTGTAAGGGACCTCATTTTAGAAACTTCTCATAAAAATTATAATGCAATCAAAAGGCTTAATGATGAGCTTAAAAAAGTAAATGAAGAGCTTGACAGTTTTTCTTATACCATCTCCCATGATCTGGGAACTCCTTTGACTGTAATGAAGCTGAATGCTCAAATGCTTTTGGGAAATCTTAGAGATGATTCTGGAAAAAACAAGACCAAGATTAATTCGATTATCGAGGAAATCGACAATATGGCAGAAATGATGCATGATGTACTGCAGCTCAGCCGTGCGAAACATAGCGAAATTCAGCTTGAAAGTCTTAAAACGGCTCATACAATTGAGAAAATTTCCGAAAACGCCAAGATGACCTACGGCAGTCCGAACAGTGAAATTATCATTAAGGAATGCCCGGATGTCATGGCTGATAAAACCATGCTTCATCAGGTATTTTTGAATATCATCAATAATGCGGTTAAGTATTCGTCCCATAAAGATCTTCCGCAAGTGGAAATTGAAGGAATTGAAGACGGCCAGACTATTATTTACAGGATTTCTGATAATGGTATTGGTATTCCTGAAGAGGAGAAACATAAGATGTTTAAAATCTTCAACAGAATGGATAATGCCAAGAAGTTTAAAGGAAACGGAGTAGGGCTGTCTATTGTACACCGCATTATGAAAAGATTGGGAGGAAATGTGGATTTTGAAAGCAACAGTGAGGGAACTTCCTTTATTTTAACGTTCAAAAAGCCTTATATTTGAGAAACTTTTAAAACGTTATGTATGGTATCAGAATATCTTAAACAGAATACAGCAGATTATCACGATGCAGCAGAAAAACTTTTTAATTCTGAAAAGATCTTTAACAAAACTTTCACTTTAGAGGATTATAAAAAGATTATCCACACCAATTACCTGATGCTTCTTCACAGTGAAGATAAAATATTCAACAGCCTTTCCGGTAAGTATGCAGAGAAACTTCAGCTGGATGCTAGAAAAAAACTCTCCCTTATTGAAAAAGACCTGAAAAGCCTTTCTCTGAAAAATCAGGAAGTATCTCATCCTCTGGATTTCAATAACGAGCATGAGGCACTTGGAGCCATGTATGTGATTGAAGGTTCTACCCTTGGTGGAAATGTAATTGCAAAACAGCTTTCAAAAACGGAAGGATTTGATGAGGTTACCTTCAACTTTTTCGGATGTTATCAGGAAAATACAGGGCCTATGTGGAAGAATTTTAAAGAAGTTCTGGATACAGAGGTAACTGAAGAAAACTACAATGAAGTGCTTTCCGGCGCGAAAAAATTATATACGTTTTTACTGAACGTCAACTAATTTATTTTAAATCTAATTAAATTCCTGAAAAATTGCTCAATTTTTCAGGAATTGTTAAATTTGGGGAGTTTCAAATTTAAACTTAACTAACAAAAAATAATTTTTAAAAAGTAACAATATGAAAGTAACTGTAGTAGGTGCAGGCGCTGTAGGAGCAAGCTGTGCAGAATACATCGCAATGAAGAACTTCTGTTCAGAAGTAGTTTTGGTAGACATTAAAGAAGGGTTTGCTGAAGGAAAAGCAATGGACTTGATGCAGACAGCATCTCTTAACGGATTTGATACAAAAATTACGGGTACAACAGGAGATTACAGCAAAACTGCAGGTTCTCATGTAGCAGTAATCACTTCAGGGATTCCAAGAAAACCTGGAATGACAAGAGAAGAATTGATCGGTATCAACGCTGGTATCGTGAAAGAAGTTACTGAAAACTTAGTAAAACATTCTCCGGAAGTAATCATCATCGTGGTTTCTAACCCAATGGATACTATGGCTTACCTTGTTCACAAAACTTCAGGTCTTCCTAAGCACAAAATCATCGGAATGGGTGGTGCATTAGACTCTGCAAGATTCAAATACAGATTGGCTGAAGCATTGGAAGCTCCAATTTCTGATGTTGACGGTATGGTAATCGCTGCTCACAGTGATACAGGTATGCTTCCATTATTGAGCAAAGCGACAAGAAATGGGGTTCCTGTAACTGAGTTCTTGAGTGATGAGCAACAAAAATATGTAATCGAAGAAACTAAAGTAGGAGGAGCTACTCTTACTAAATTATTAGGAACTTCAGCTTGGTATGCTCCAGGTGCAGCAGTTTCTGTAATGGTTCAGGCTATTGCATGTGACCAGAAGAAAATGATCCCTTGTTCTTTAATGCTTGAAGGAGAATACGGACAAAATGATATCTGCCTTGGTGTTCCAGCAATTATCGGAGCAAACGGAGTAGAATCAATTGTAAACGTAACATTGACTGCTGAAGAGCAATTGAAATTCGCTGAAGCTGCTAATGCAGTTAGAGAAGTGAATGGAGATCTTAAATTTTAATTTACTGGATTTTATATAAAAAAACCGCACCTTTTGGTGCGGTTTTTTTATGCATTACGACTTCATTTAGGTCTTTCGTTTGAGGATTCGCTGGCGCGAGCGTCCCGCTCGTGTCCACATTATAAATTAACATCTATTTCAAGAATCCTCTCATAATCGTCACAATAATTTCTGGCACTGCTGTATTTCCATTCCCAAGGTTCCATAACGAATCCAGATTCTACAGGATTCTGATGAACATAATTTAGTTTTTGTTCAAATACTTTTAATGACCATATCTCTATGGGCATATTATTTTGTTGCCAAAACTGATACTTTTTTATATTAGAATTTTGGCTTCCTGCTTTTTTAAACATCCACAATAACCACTCTTTTCTGCTTTCCTGAGTATTGTCTTCAATAGCTTGTAGTAGTTTTTTAGCTGTAAAACCTTTAAAATCTCTTATTAATTCTGAAGGTTGGCATTTCTCTGACCGGAATAACAGATGTACATGACTAGGCATGATACAATATTCGAAAATAATCATTTCTTTGTTTTTTCTACAATATCTTAATGCTTCAATAAGAATATCAAAATATTCCATTCGTGTAAAAATATCTATCCAGAATACTGTGGCAAAGCTTATAAAATAAGCTCCTTCTTTTTCATGAAATTTGTGTTTTCTGCTCATATTATAAAAATACTAAAAACTCATTGTCATTATTGTGTTATATATTTTTTAGAGATCTAAGGGGCTCACGAGGGAGGATGTTAAGTGAATTTTGAATTAAATTATTATGAGGGACACGAGCGAGGACGCTTGCGCCAGCGGAGAATGGAGATCTTAAATTTTAATAATAGCCCGCTTTTAAGCAGGAGTTAAAATAGATAAACCCCTGCTGTTTCATTTGAAACAGCAGGGGTTGTTTTTAAATTCTTGAATATTGAGAAAGGTTTTTGGCGCGGCCGGAGGCCGCGCCAAAAACTTAATATTTGTAAAATAGTCAATACAATATTACTTTGTAGTATTCACAAACTGACTGACAGCGTTCACAAACTCTTTATTTTTTTCATAGTACAAAAGATGTCCACCATCAATGGATACCACTTTTTGATTGGGAAAACGGAAGGTTTTATAATGCTGAGTACCGACAGCTTTATCTTTTTTTCCGGTAATGATCAATACAGGAACAGAGATATCTTTTGTAATGGGAGCGTAATCTGCATAATATTCCGGGAAGTCTTTAGGTTTTGAGATAACGGCCATTCCGAAGTCGATGATTCGGGGATGGAGAGAATCAATCTTATCGGATTCTTTTATGGTTTCAATATCTTCAGTCAGAAATTTATATCCGATTCTTTTTTTCCTTAATGCACTGCTTATTTTTGAAAGTTCTGAGGTAAGACTGTCTTTAGGAATGGCTTTGTTTTTTGCCTGTAAAAGACTGTTTCCGTATTCAATCTGTTCCTTAACCGATTCATCATTCAGGAAGTGGAGCGTGACATTGGCGAGGATAAGCCCTTTCGTATGCTGGGGATATTTTTTTGCATAACTGACCGCAATGATTCCCCCAAAGGAATGAGCAAGGAGAAATATTTTTTTCAATTGGAGATGCTGTCTCAGTTCTTCTATATCCTGAATCATTTTATCGAGATGATAGTTTTCCGAAGTACCGGACGCCCCGGAACCCCGTTGATCCATATAAATCATCCGCATGTTTTTTTCCAGATGGTTTCCACCCATCAGTTCAAACGATGGATAGCCCTGTCCGGGACCTCCGGGAATATAAATGCAGGCTTCTCCTTTTCCGGATACTTTGTACTTGATATTTACGTGATCTGAAGTTTCATAAAAACCTTCGGAGTGATGATTCTGAGCTGAAATGACAGTCAGGGAAACGAAAAAAAAGAGTAGGAGAGCAATTGTTTTCATATCCTTATAACAATTATAAAGGACTGTTTATTACGCTGAATATTATTTAATTACTGAAATAGCAATACCCCTGTAATTATAATGAATACTATAGCCACCTTCTTTTTCAAAATCTTTTTGAGATGCTTCCTGTTGTTTTTTATAGTTGAGTTTAAAAATAAAAATTAACCTTATTACATTACCAATTAATCCTAAAAAATTGACATCCATATTTATTTTTATGCTTTGTTATCTTGGGGCATAAGGGATCATATGTGTGCTGTGAAAAAAAGGACCGCAGCTTTATCTCATCATTTGTGATATTTTTTTATGTCTCAAAGTTCTGCAATCTTTTCAAACAGTCTTGGATAATTGGTAACTAATCCTTTTTCATCCACTGAAATTTCTGCTTTAAAATCGGTTTCAATATTTTCATACAGGTATTTATTAGCCGCTGTTCGGGTGTATTGTTGCTGAACAGGTCTGATATGATGGTTTAAAACATCAATATAAATAACATCAATTTTTTTAGAACTGTTTTCTGAAAGTTTTAAGTTGTTGATCGGTAAAGTATTGGTGAATGGCGTAAGTGAGATATCTATGAATGGAAAATTATTGAATTCAGGATGTACAGCATTATTGATTTCCCATTGATCCCGGATTCTTTTTCCTGTAAGTATTCTTTTACTGTTATTGATTTCAGATTCGATTAAAAAATTCTGAACAATCCAGTTTTTATCAATGCTAATGGTATAGTTTACAGCGTAGATTTTATCTTCATAAGATCCGATGATTTTTGATGTTACGCTATGACTTTTATCATCAGATTGCAAATTAAAATATTCAAGAGACTTGAAAAGAATTCCTTGCCAGATCAGTGTTTTCATATATTATTTTGGATGTAATTCGTTAACGGGTAATTCTTCGTTTCCGGATTCTGCTTAATGTTTCTCTTGCTACTCCAAGAAATGAAGCCAGCTGAGTGAGCGAGACACGTTGCAGCATTTCGGGATGTCGGGTTTCGAGATATTCCAGTCTCTGTTTTGCTGTATAAAGTTTGAAAAGAGTCGAAAATTCTTCTTGTCTGGAAGCAAATTCCCGGATACAATGGCGGCCTAGTGTTTCAATTTCAGGTGTATTTTTAGCTGCTTCAAATAATTTTGTTTTATCAAAAATAATAACATGCAGATCTTCACAAGCGATGATATTAAATTCAGACTTTTGACCACTTCCAAAACTGCTGATATTAGTTGCTACTTCATTTTCAAAGAAAAATCCGGTGTTTTTTATGATTCCTTCTATTTCATAATAGCTCTTACAAAATCCTTTATCAATATAAAATAAAGCGTTGCAGATTTCACCTTCCTGTAACATCAGTTCATTTTTCCTGTAATTCCTTTCCGAAAGAGCAGGCTGAAGTGTTTTCCAGCTTTCGTCAGAAAATGGGGTGAGAGATCTGATATATTTCAGAAGATTTTCCATGATATTGGAGTTTCTGTTTTTGCGAAATTAATGAAATTGCCGGAGAATGTAAGCATGTCTTGCTTTTTAAAAGGTCATAAAAAAGAGCGGTAAAAACCGCCCTCAACAAAATTTTATCTAACAAAAATATTTTACATATAAACACATCCGCATCCTGTTTCCCATTCCTGGCACAGGCGCATAGGTTCGTTACATCCGGGATTGCTACCGCCACCACCGGAAACCCTGTAACAGGTACCGTCACTACAATAGTAAGAGCCTATAGTAGGCGGACAATTTCCATCCATATCACATAATGCATAGGGAGTGTCACCTCCACTGATCAGTACAAGCTGATTCCTTTTAAGTCTTTTAAGGTTTTTCATAGTAATCAGATTTTAATTTGTTGATTACTAATGTATAAAATTTTTAACACACTAACAAGTGTTTTAACGTATTAGAATTAAAAGAGGGTAAGATTTTGAGATTTATTCTACATCTAAAGTCATGAAAAGTGCGATTTCCTCTGCATTTTCATAGAGCCTTGTATTCAGTCCGGTAATAGTGAATCCCATTCTTCTGTAAAACTGTATAGCGGGATAGTTGGTATTTTGTGTTTCAAGTTCAATAACTCTGCAGTTTAATCTTCTGGCTTCTTTGATCGCACTTTTAATAAGGCTGATTCCGATTCCCTGTCGTCTGTGCTTTTCGTCAATCAGAATATTTTCAATATAAAAGCTGTTGTTCCATGTCCTGTGTTCACCAATAATCCAGCCTGCAAGTTTTTCATCAACAAAAGCACCGAAAGAATTTTCCTTTTCAATAATTGTATTGAGTTCTTCCAGTTCTTCAGAAGTTGTTTCCCAGGTTTTGGTATAAGGCAAAGACTTTTCTTTTAAAATAAACTCAAAAGAGCCTCCGGATTCTATAGATGAAACGATGTATCTTATTTCTGTTGTATAACCGTTATGTCCCCATTCTAAACTTGGATTAGAGGATAATTTTTGTAATTTCTTTATTTCCACATCAAATTTTTTTATACTTATTGAATTTCAGTACAGATTTCTACCAGATAATGATCAGGATCTTGGATATAGGCTGTTTTTTGTCCCCATGGTTTTACCGTGATATCTTCATAAAGAACAGCTCCGTTTTTTATGGCCTTTTCTACCAGGGCTTCTACATGGTCTGTGGTAAATCCCAGTTCTATTCCGAAAGGCTTATCCTGAGTTTTTGAGCTTAAAAATCCTTTTCTAATATTGGAATTCGCAAGACTGAGAGAAGCAAATGACAGCGTTGTTTCTCCCGTCAATAGCTCACCATAATCTTTTTCAGGGGTAATGAACTTTATTTCAGAACCAAAGGTGTTTTTATAAAAATTCATAGACTGCTCTACATCTTCCACATAGAGAATGACATATTTGAATTTGATCATAGGATTGAATTTAAATGGTTTTATTTTTTGTTTAAAATATATTCTTCATCTGCTATCAACATTACATGAGGCCCTTGTAAAGGATATTCTTTAAAGCTTCCGAAATGACCGAAATGGAGAGGGTATTTCCGGGTAATTTGACGAACTTTACTTCCAAAAGAATTCATATCAACCTTTTGGATATTCTCTTTTTTCTGCCTGCCATTGCTGAAAAACAGCATCAGGTTGCAATGAGCATTAAAATCAGAATCATGATAATAGAATACATGGAGATTTTCCTCCCGGCACATCTGTACTAAATCATTAATAAGACTTTGTTTATGCTCTAAAGGTAGATTACAGTCAATTCTGGCCGTATAATTTTCAGCATTACTTTTTTTTAAATCTGAACCCACCATCTGAATGAACCGGTGTTCTATACTTTTGAATTCTTCTTTTACAGGAGGATAGCTTTTGCTGGATTGAAGGGTGAAAGGAAGGCTTGAATCTAATAGTATTGCATTTTCACGGATCAATAGCTCTTCAATCTCTACGGCAAACTGAAAGTGAAAATCAAAAAGCATATGGTCCCCGATATTGAGGATCAACTGATTCCCATCGGTATTGACATGTAGATAGGTTTTGTTAAAGCCTGATTTCAGTTCTTCCAGTTTCATCATAAAATCATCTGTATTTTTAACCTGAACTCTTGCTGCCAGCTCAGCCGGATTATCGGCATGGCCGCCATATCCCGGATAGAATTTGAAAAACGTAAAGTCATATAAATGATCCGGAAATTTGAAATACCAGTATATGCCTAAAATCATAGAAGATTGATTGATAATTGTACAATAATCAAATTTAAATAAAATTTCATACTCCAAAACTTTCAAAACCCTTAAATTTGTCATCAATAAAAATTTACTTGGATGCTTAGGAACATTTCAATTGCGGCAGCTACTTTATTGTCCGTAGTTACAATCAATGCACAGAAGAACAAAAATACTCAACTGGAAAGACCCAAATTAGTCGTAGGTCTGGTAGTAGACCAGATGCGTTGGGACTATTTATACCGTTTTTATGGTAAATATGGTAATGACGGTTTCAAAAGACTTTTGAATACAGGATATTCTTTGAATAATGTACATATTCCTTATGTTCCTACCATTACGGCTTTGGGACATACATGTATCTATACAGGATCTGTACCGGCTATCCACGGAATTGCAGGAAACGACTGGACGGATAAGGAAACAGGAAAAGGAGTGTACTGTACTGCGGATGAAAGCGTTCAGCCCGTGGGAACCACCAATGTAAAAACAGGAAGCCATTCTCCAAAAAATCTTTGGTCTACTACGGTGACTGACGAATTAAGGCTGGCCACCAACTTTCAGGGAAAAGTAGTAGGAGTTTCTTTAAAAGACCGTGCTTCTATTCTTCCTGCAGGACACACGCCAAACGGAGCTTTCTGGTTTGATGACAGTACAGGAAACTTTATTACCAGTACCTGGTATATGAATGACCTTCCTCAATGGGTAAAATCATTCAACTCTCAGAATCTTCCTGAAAAATTAGTAGCCAACGGTTGGAATACTTTACTTCCAATCAATGAATATACGGAAAGTGCACCGGACAATTCGCCTTGGGAAGGCCTGTTGGGAAGTGCAAAAACACCTACTTTCCCTTACAGTAATTTAGCAAAAGACTACCAAACTAAAAAAGATAATATCCGCTATACACCTTTCGGAAATACGTTGACGTTAAAGTTAGCCGAAGCTTCTGTTGAAGGTGAAAAACTAGGTGGAGATGCTGTTACAGACTTTTTAGCCATCAACCTTGCCTCTACAGATTATGCAGGACATAAATTCGGACCTAATTCTATTGAGGTAGAAGATGTGTATATCAGATTAGATCAGGATTTAGCAGAATTCTTCAAATATCTGGATTCAAAAGTAGGAAAAGGAGAATATACGGTTTTCCTATCTGCTGACCACGGTGGAGCACATTCTGTAGGATTTCTTAAAGAACATAAAATCACTACAGGTTTCTTCGGGGAAGATGCTGAAAAGAATCTGAACCAAAAACTGAAAGATAAATTCGGAGCAGATAAATTGGTCAATGCCATTGATAACTACCAGGTTTATTTCGACAGAAAAGTATTAGCAGATAGCAAGCTTGAACTGGATGATGTAAGAAACTTTGCCGTAAAAGAAATTGAGAAAGATCCTACTGTTTTATATGCTGTTTCTGTAGATAGAGTTCAGGAAGCGAGTATTCCGGAGCCAATTAAACAGAGAATTATCAATGGGATCAACAGACAGAGAAGCGGGGATATCCAGTTAATTTCTCACGATTCTATGCTTCCTCCATATTCTAAAACAGGAACTACACACAGTGTATGGAATTCTTATGACTCACATATTCCATTGATCTTTATGGGATGGGGCGTGAAACAAGGAGAAAGCAATAAAGAATATCACATGACAGATATTGCTCCTACTGTATCTTCTCTATTGAAAATTCAGTTCCCAAGTGGAAATGTAGGAAACCCGATCACTGAGGTTATTGGTAGATAAATTGAAAATTTCAGATCATAAAAAAACATTCCGGACAGGAATGTTTTTTTGTTTTTCAGAGCTTATGATGTTCTTATCATTTGCTGTATATCTTTCTGAAACTTTTTATTCTGTTTTCTTATTTTTATAATAAAGTATAAAAGAATAATGATAAAAATGGATCCCAGCAGAACAGATACAATTTTAATGTAGCGATAATAAGATTTCAGATTTTTACTTTTCAAAGCAGTTTCCTTATTGTGATTGTCAATCACCTGATTAATGGACTTCAGTTCATTCTGCTTTCTTTTGAAACGCATTTCCAGGTATTTTTTATTATACTGCTGATAGAGATTTTGCTGTCCCATAGCAAGATAATTATCAGCCAATTCTTTGTAAAGTCCTTCATTCAGAATAATATCTCCGGTATTTTTGCAAAGGCTTTCCGCTTTTAGTAAAAGGCTTATGGCAGATTGATTTTCATGCTTTTGTTTATGGATTTCAGCAATTCCTTTCAGGGCAAAGGCTTCCAGACTTTTAGCATAATTCTTTCGGGCGAAGGCGATAGATTGTAAAAAAGCTTCCTGTGCTTTGTCAATTTGATTGAGATTAAGATAGCAATATCCAATATTGTAATACACCACACTCATATTGGAATAAGTAGTTTTCTTCACGGGAACCTTTTCATAATTTTGTATAGAAATCAGAAATTTTTCCAATGCAATTTCTGAATTGGACTGGCTTTTATAAATCATTCCTCTTATGGCGTAGCTTGCAGCCGTCTCACTATATCTTTCTGGATTTTTGGCCGGAATTTTTGCAATATACTGATCGGCTTCATTCAATGTTTCAAGACTTTTGCTGAAAAGTTCCATTTGCTGATACTGTATAGCCACTGAGATCAGTACTCCTGACTGGCTTTTGGGATCATTGGTTTTCTGGGAAAGTTCCTTTGCTTTTAAAATATATTTTAACGATTCTTCAAAGTTCCTTTTAGCAATATTGGCTGTGGAAAGAAGCATATAAAGATTAATAGAGGTCTTTACATCGTGAGATTTCTTTAATAATTGTTCCCCAATTCTAATGGTATTATCAGGGTTGTCATAAATTTCAAGTTTAGCTTTTTTCATTAAGACACTGTCTGGTGTCTTTTGTGCTTTTGTAAAAATATAAAAAGCGATCAGCAGCAGTGATAGTATTTTTAAAAATAGTTTCATACGGCTTTAGTTTTACTGATTTCCTGAATATAGGCATTGGGAGACATTCCGGTGACGGATTTGAAAACGGTTGTGAAGGCACTGTGGGATGAAAATCCTGAATACTCTGCAAGGTAGCTCACTTTATAGTTAAGAAAAGCTGTATCACTTCTTAATAACTGTACAATGTGATTGATCCTTAGTTTGTTAATGTATCCGTTGAAGTTTTTTTCTTTATTATTGATAACTTCGGATAAGTACTTTGTATTGATTTCCATTTGTGAAGAAAGCATAGACAGTGACATATTTTTATTCAGATAGCGGTCAGATTTTTCAAATTCTTCAAGCTTTTGGAGGATTTCATCTTCTTTTTCCCTGGAGATTTTGGTAGATCCGGAATCTTTTGCTGCTGCAGGAGTTTTGCTTATTAAATTAGGTTGAGGTTTCTGGCTGATCTGCTTTTCAAAGAAATCAAATTGCTTTTTTAAATCTTTATTTTTGCTTGTAACCAGTAAAAAATAGGTAAAAAGGGCTATAACAATCAAAGATAAAATGATAATCAAAAACAGGGAAGACCTGAGTGATATTTGTTTTTGAAATTCAATGTTTTTATTCTGGTTGGTCTCAACGAGTTTCACAAGATACCGTATTCCTTCTTTCGAACTTACATCTGTTTTTGTTTTTAAGTCAGTATAAAGTTTATTGTATTGATGGTATTTTGCATCATTATGAATAGTGTAGTAATTACGGGCTAGTGATTCGTAAATTTTAATTTTTAAATTGTTGAAAGGAAGGTTTTCAATCAATGCAAGCCCGGTTTCCAGCTTTTCAATAGCTGTTGTATAATCCTGTTTCTGGAAATAATACTGAGATAAGTTCTCATAAGCCAGCCCTAGCAGAAAAGGTTTGTTTTTCTGATGTTCAAGATCTGAAATGACACTTTCTATAAGGGATTTATGTTCAGGGAGTTTATTTTGCTTCAGTAGGTATGAAGACTGGAAAATCCTGTTTTCGATTTTTAAGATTTTCTTCTCTTCATTATGACCTCTGAGGTATTGATTGCTTTTATCAAGGTTTTTCAATGCTGTTGGATAATCCCTGTTGATTCCGGAGTTCAAAGCCTGAAGCTGATACAGTTTTGCGGTAGTGACTTTTAAAGTCGGATCATTACTTTTAAGGAGCTTCTGATCAGATAAAAGATGAGAAATAATTCTTTTTGACTGGTTGTACAACCCCAGATTCTGATACTGATCCGCAAGATTATAATCACTGAAGACCTGCCTATCATAGGAAAGATCATTTGCCAGATTATTATCCTCTTTTTGAGCAAAAATATTCACAGACTGTACATAATCGCCCTTCATGGCAAAAGCTTGTGAAATAATATTTTGAAGCACAATTTTGTGTTCCGTATTCTGATCACTAACCAGAATTCCCTGAGTATAACTGATGCATTCGTCAGAATTCTGATAGAGCTTGAGAAATGCCTTATCGGCTAAAATAGTAAAGTCCGGACCGGACTGTCCATTGATACAATAAGAGCTGTAAATAAAAATAAACAGGAATATTTTTCTGCTGTTTTGAAATAATTTTTGTTCTGGTAATTTGTTTTTTGTGTTTTTTTGAATAGTTCTGGTAAAATCCATATTCAAAATGTTGTTTTGTATCTGTTTGTTTATTAGTGTTTTAAAAATTAAATTCTTTTGAAATTCACGAATTATGAAAGCCTATTTCTTTGGATAGGCTAAATATTGTATTAATATTGTTTCCACCAATTCGAAACGCTAAATATAATAAAATATGAAAAATTTTTACAGAATGTCAATGAAAATATTGACGGCTTGTATTTTCCTTAAATTTTGTTTTGCAGGGGCACAGCTTACTGTAATAGGTTTAGGAAATTATAATGTAGGTGCAGTTTCTGATAATGGAATAGTAAGTATGCATACCAGCGCAGGAGGAATTTATAAATGGAATGCAGCAGGAGGACTTGTACAGATAGGTTCTATTTCAAACGGATATCCGGCTGCAGGAAGAACTATTGTTTCGAATGACGGAACGAAAATATCATCTTCCATTACCAATACCGCAACAGGATTTAATGAAATATCAACGTATGATGTTGCTGCTGCCACTTGGGTAAACCGGGGCGGACTTGTTCCTACCGGATGGGACGGAAGTGTAAGTTCTACCTGGGGAATGACTACCAACGGAAATACAATTGTAGGGCTGGGGTTTCTTACTGCCGCGAATGCCCACGCTGTGAAATGGGATGAAGTAAACGGAATGGTAGATCTGGGAAGTATTGTTTCCGGACGCAGTTCAAGAGCAAATGCAATTAATGCTACAGGAACGGTGATTGTAGGATGGCAGGATGAATCAAACGGTACGAGAAGCGGTGCAAAATGGCAGGATGGAGTAGAAAGTTTTATTACTGATAATAACGGGAATAATGTAGGGGAAGCAGGAGGGATTTCTGCAGACGGAAATACCATCATAGGATCTGCAAATCCTAATCCCTATGTTTGGAATACTGTAAGCGGGCTCACGTATATCACCCATCCTAATGCTTCTTTCAGTTTCAAAGGAGGTGCAACAGGAATTTCTGCTGATGGGAAAAAAGTTATCGGATATTACAGAGCATTTGGTGCTCCTCCCATGTCGGGAGAAGGTTTTATCTGGACTTCTGCTACCGGAAGGATTAATCTGAATGATTATGCAGCATCTTTAGGAATTGCAACGAATGGAGTAACAATGGGACTTCCTCTGGCTATTTCACAGGACGGAAAGAAAATTGCCGGTTCAGGAACAAATGCTTCAGGTCAGATGATCGCTTTTTATCTGGATACTTCTGAATTTTTATCCATCAATGATGCTGTAAAAGAAAAAAACAGCATAGGTATTTATCCTAATCCAGTTGCTGATATTCTATATTTTAAAGGAACAGGAAAAATAGAGAACGCAGAAATTTATAATATGGTTGGACAAAGGGTGAAATCATTCAATGCTGTAGAAGGACAGATTGATGTTTCATCCTTGTCAAAAGGAGATTATATTTTACAATACTCTGAGAAAAGAGGTAAAAAAGAGACTTATAAACTGATTAAAAAGTAACATATATAAATAGTAAAGTAGTGGGATGAATGGCTGTTTTCAATATTGAAAGCAGCTGTTCTTTTTTTGTTTCACCTCATAAGAAGACCGGCTTTTTAAGCATACGTATGGTTTTGGGCGGATACATATAAAAAACTATCTTTGCAAAAATTTTGGTTTCCAGTATTTTGGAATGAAAAGGGAATCGGGTGTAACTCCCGGACTGTCCCCGCAACTGTAAATCGCAACAAAAGTTTCTGCAAAAAACCACTGTATAAAAACGGGAAGGAGCAGAATGCGAAAGTCAGGAGACCTGCCGGAATTATAATTAAAAAAACATATTGCTTTCGGAGGAAAAGTAAAAAAGTATGGATATAAAAAGATCTTTAGTACTGCTTTTTTCATCGTATGGTTGCTTTCTTTTTGGACAAGAGAAAACCATCGATACTATTTATGTTTTCGACAACCAGATGAACAGGGTTAAACTTTTTCATCCTGTAAAAATAATTTCGGCGGAAGATGCCGAGAAAAACTCCAGTAATCTTTCGGAGCTTCTGAGATTTCAGTCGCAGGTTTTTATTAAAGAAAATGGTCGTGGTGCTGTTTCTTCACCTTCATTCAGAGGAACTACCGCTCAGCAGACAGCGTTTGTATGGAATGGGATTAATATCAATTCCAGTTTTCTGGGACAGGGAGATATCAATAATATTGCTTTGTTCGGCTATGATCAGATCGGTATAAAAGCCGGTGGCGGAAGTGTGGTGTATGGAAGTGGTGCTATCGGAGGAAGTATTCACCTGAATAATACCCTTGATTTTAACAAAGGTTTCCATGGTTCTTTATTTTCAGAGGTTGCTTCTTTTAATACCTATAATAATTTTGTAAAAGGTTCTTACAGTAATGAAAGGTTCAGTTTTAAAGCTTCCGGAAATTATTCTGTAAGTGAAAATGATTATAAGGTAAGCGATCTGAACTATATTAACAGAAACGGAAATTATTACAATACTACGTTCAATGCAGGAGCTTCCTACAAGATAACGAATGATCATAAAATTTCATGGCAGAGCCAGTTTTTTGATTCTTCACAGCATTATCCTGTGTATGAAGAAACAGGAACAAAGACAAAATATAAGACTCAAAGTGTAAGAAGTCTTCTTTCGTGGGACTGGAACAAAACAAATTTCAGCAACTCCTTTAAAGCAGCCTATACGGAAGAAAACTTTCAGTATTTCGGTTCACTAAATCAACCTAAATCCAGTGGTGGAACCGGGAAAAATTATATCTTCAAAAATGATTTCAATTATTTCCTGAATTCAAAATGGAATTTTAATCTTATCGGAGAATTTCAGATCAATAAAGGAGAAGGGTACGCGAGTGGAATATCTGATGTAAGCAGAAATATCGGCTCAATTTCAGGATTGTTGAGGTATTTTGCTACGAATGACCTGCGTTTTGAAGGTGGATTTAAGAAAGATTTTGTGGAAGATGTGAAGTCTCCTTTTATGTATTCATTCTCCGGAAAATGGAGTGCCTTGAAATGGTATGATGTGAGTCTTAACGTATCAAAGAATTTCAGATATCCGTCATTTAATGATATTTATTATGAACCGGGAGGAAATAAAGATCTGAGACCCGAAACTTCTACTCAGTTTGATATGACAAATGAGTTCAAAATGGGAGATTTCAAACTTACTTTGTCTCCTTATTATATGAATGTGACGGATCTTATTGTATGGCTTCCCACTGCTTTAGGCTACTGGCAGGCATCCAATATCAATAAATTTGAATCTTACGGGCTGGAATCCCAGTTGTCTTTCAGTAAACAGTTTGGGAATCATAAATTCAGAGCAAATGCAGGATACTATTATGCAAAATCTATTGATAAAGAAACGAAGATGCAGAGACCTTACGTTCCCATGCACAGAGGGACGGCGAATATAGATTATGAATATGGCTTCTTTAAATTTTTCGCACAGGGACTGCTGAATGGTATTACCTACACGACAAGTGATGAAAAAAGATCAGATGCCATAGATCCTTATTTTCTTTTAAATATGGGCGTTTCTGCAACCTTAGCCAAAAAATATACTTTAGGGTTTAAAGTGAATAATCTAACCAATACATACTATAAAACCGTTGCTTTTTATCCTTTACCGAAAAGAAACTATAGTGTGTATGCAGCAATAAATTTTTAACAAATAAAATTGAATAAATTATGAAAATAACTAAACTTTTAACTGTACTCTTTGCAGTGGTATTATTGTTTAATATCTCTTCATGTACAAATGGTTCTGACGAAATTGAAATCTCTCCGATCACTTATCAGAACGGATATTTTATCTCTAATGAAGGGAATTTTAACAGCCAGGGAGCTAAAGTAACATTCCTGACAAGAGATTTAAGCCTGAAGCAGGATGATGTGTACGGTTATAACAATAAAGAAATCCTTGGTGATGTTCTTCAAACGATTGGTCTTAACGGAAATAAGGCTTATCTTGTGATCAATAACTCAAACAAAATTGTTGTTGTAGACCGTTATACGTTCAAGAAGTTAGCAGTAATTACTGATCAGCTTGATAATCCAAGAGGAATTACTTTTGCGAATGACTTTATCTATGTTTCCAATACCAATTTCACAGCCAATACGAAAAGTGTAACGAAATATAAAGCTTCTGACTATTCATTTGTAAGTAAAATCAGTATGACTGACGTTTCTGATAAAACAGTAGAAGCAGGAGGAAATGTTTTTGTACAAAATGCTTCATCAGGATTTGGAAATAAGATTACTTATATCAATACTTCCAATGACAATAAAACTGAAATTACTGTTCCGAATGGTCAGATTGGAAATACGGTGTCTTACAAATCCAATGTTTACACAATTTCTTCAACAGCTACAGATTCTTACATCTATAAGATTTCAAGTACAGGAACTCTTACACCAGTAATTACACTAACAGGAATTCCTAGTGCAACCAATCTTCAGATTGATAACGATAAATTATACTTCAGCTCTTCGAATAAAGTGTATACAACAAGTTTAGCGACTCCTGTAATTCCTACAACTCCATTGTTAACAGCTGCAGATGGAGGTCCTTATTTTACGCTTTATGGATTTAATGTAATTGATGGAAGAATTTTTGCATCAGATGTTAAACAGTTTACTCAGGACAGTGAAATGGTAGTGTATTCAGCAACTACGGGTAGCAAACTGGGATCTCTTAAAACAGGAGGTCTGGGTGCTAACGGAACTTACCTGAATCCATAATACCTTACAGTATATAAAAATATAATTTTTTATTTTTTCATCATTTGTGTTTTTTTCCGGCCGGTTTCGAAGAAACCGGCCGGCTTTGTTTTCATCAGTGCACATAAAAAATCCGGCGGAATGGAACATTCCGCCGGATTTTTTATGCTTTTTATAAATTTACTTTATAATGTTAATCCCAGTTTCCCAGCCTCAGCAATAACAAACTTTGTGGCTTCTTCTTTTTCATTAGGAATTTCACCCTCCAGGATAGCTTCTTTGACTTTCTCTTTTAAGATACCAATTTCACGGCCTGGCTTAAGGTTAAACATTTCCATAATCTCTTCACCGGTAATAGGCGGCTGAAAATTTCTTACCTGATCCTTTTCTTCCACTTCTTTGATCTTTACCGCTACATATTCAAAGTTTCTTTTGAATTTCTCCTGTTTTTTAGAATTTTTCGTGGTAATATCTGCTTTACAAAGGGTAAAAAGATCTTCAAGATTTTCACCTGCATCAAATAAAAGTCTTCTCAATGCAGAATCTGAAGCGTCATCAGTAATCAGTGCTATAGGTCTTGATGAAAGTTTTACCATTTTCTGAACATATTTCATATCGCTTCCCAATGGTAATTTCAATCTCTGGAAAAGTGTTTTTACCATTTTTGAGCCCAAAAATTCATGTCCGTGAAAGGTCCATCCCGTTCCTTCTACAAACTTTTTTGTTGGAGCTTTTCCAATATCATGGAGCAGAGCAGACCAACGAAGCCACAGATTGTCCGTATTCACAGAAATATTATCCACAACTTCCAGCGTGTGATAAAAGTTATCCTTGTGGGTTTGTCCTTCCACTTCTTCCACGCCTTTTAGTTCAATCAGTTCAGGAATAATCAGTTTCATAAGACCTGTTTGTTCCATCAGTCTCAGTCCGATAGACGGTTTTTCAGAAAGCATGATTTTGTTGAACTCTACCATGATCCTTTCCATAGAAACAATTTTGATTCTTTCCGCTTCCTGTTGGATCGCTTTCAGAGAGTTCTCCTCGATTTTAAAATTTAAAGTTGAAGCAAAACGTACTGCTCTCATCATTCTCAATGGATCATCAGAATAAGTCTGAGCCGGTTCTAAAGGAGTTCTTAAGATTTCTTTTTCAAGATCTTCCACCCCGTTAAACGGATCGATCAGTTCTCCAAAGTTCTCTTTATTTAAAGAAATAGCCATCGCATTGATGGTAAAATCTCTTCTTTTCTGGTCATCTTCCAGACTTCCGCCTTCCACCTCAGGTTTACGGCTGTTTTCTGTATAGCTTTCTTTTCTGGCTCCTACGAATTCAAGTTCAAGTTCCTTATACTTGATCATCGCTGTTCCATATGTTTTGAATACGGAAACTTTTAATTTAGGATCTATACCCTGAGCTACATTTTGGGCAAGCTCAATACCACTTTGCTCTGTTACAAAGTCGATATCTGTAGAAGCTTTTCTGTTCATCAGAAGGTCACGCACATAACCGCCCACAATGTATACAGACTGGTTATTCCTTTCTGCTGCTTCAGAAATGATTTTAAATAGTTTTAAATTCTTATTTTGATTAAGATTAATTTTCATCGTTAATAATAGTGACAATTTCTACGCATGCTACCTATTAATCATAATGAGCATACATTTTACTAATTTTTCCGTCTTCATTAAAAAACATGACTTCAACAGCATGTTTATCCATAATCGACTTATAAAATAATGCTACTGAATCTACTCCCGCAGTGGAATGTATCAGATCAAAACGGAGATCAGGAAATTTTTCCAATGCCTTTTTCCAGTATTCACGGACGGCTTCTTTTCCTTTTAAAGAACTTTCCTTACCATCGGCAGCCATTGCAATCATGGGAGTTGTAATCTCAATATCATCCGAATAATGGGAGAGAATATCCTCTAAATCATGAGAGTTCCAAGTATTAACCCACATTTGAGCAAATTCCTGATGATTCATAGCAAATAATTTATGAGTTGAGTTTGCAAAGATAGAATTAAAAAAAAGAAATCCTGCCGATATGAACTGACAAGACTCTAAAAAAATTAAATATAAAGGTTCCGGATTTTTATTCCCGAAGAACTTTTATCCTGTTGTCATTCCATATTTTGATAACGGAAGAACCTGAGTATTTTGAAACTTTTTCTCTGTCTTCTTCTACCGCATAATCCACAAGGCTGATCATCTCTTCAGAAATATCAGAGAATTTCAACGGACTTTTCTCACCACTGAAGTTGGCGGAGGTAGATACCAAAGGTCTGTTCAGTTTTGTGATCAGTTTTTTGCAGAAATCATTTTTTACCAATCGGATTCCTATACTTCCATCCTCTGCAAGAAGTTCTTTCGGAAGACCTCTTGGATTTTCATAAACAATAGTTACCGGTTTTTCGCTAAGATCAATAATTTCCCACGCCATCTCAGGAACATCCACCAGATCCTGAAGTCTTTTCTCAGACTCAACAAGGATGATCATGGATTTGTTTTTTTCACGCTTTTTAATGTCAAAAATCTTATTGACAGCTTCTATATTGGTAGCATCACAACCAATTCCCCAAATCGTATCTGTAGGATAAAGGATTGTTCCGCCGGATTTTAATATTTCGATAATATGTTCCATAATAGTATATGAGTTCAAAGAAAGGATAAAGGTAGAGAATCTGTGAATTTTAGGCAAACGATCACTAAGTAAATGGTAAATTTTTAAAGATTATAACCCGTGAAAGAATGAATTAAAATAAGTTGTACGTTTAATGGGTTCAACATATTCAGGGCATAGTATTTTTTTGAAATCCCTTTTGGTTAAGTGTTGAGAAAGCAATACAGGGAAATTCGATCTTGATCCTTCCTTAATTAAAGTATAAAGAATAGCATTGTTTTTAAAAAACACAATAGTGGTCTGTTCATGTTCTTTTCCTGGACTATAATTGTCACTTGGCTCGTTAAGAAAAATCAGATTGCCGGAAATCTTTGAAATTCTGTAATGGTGTCTTTTCCCATACTCAATAATTCTTTTTTTTGCTTCTTCTTTAGAAATGGCAAACGGAATTTCTTTTAAATATTTCTCAGTGAATTTACAGTACAAAACATATCCACTAGAGATAAGCAAGCCTATAAGAATCGAATATTCTAAGCTATTATTAAGAGAAGGTGTTATATCTCTTAATAAAAATAGAGAAGCACAAACCATTACTGAAGAACCAAAATAGATCGTAATAGTGTCAAACTTATCATAGGAGCTTTCTTCAAAAACTAATTTTTTAGATTGAATACTTTCTGTGATATTTAAATTTTTTAATGATCTCATGGGAAATTAGGGCAATATTTTATTTCTTTTAGATTTTATAATTAAATAAAACGAACCAATCGTTAAACATAAAATAGAAGTTATCCATAGGAAATACCCTGTTTCCAAACTGTGTATTTTTCCCATCCTTCCATTTTCAGCAGCTAAAATTTCCTTCCAGAAAAAAAAAGAGCCGGCTGTTAAAAAGGCTATTATACCTAATGTGATTGAGAGGAGAAAAGACCTTTTATAACATAATATAACAGCAATGAAAAACCAGCCATTGGCGGTCCATACTAAAAATTCAAATAAACCTCCGCCCAAAAAACTAATGGGACCTATAAGGAAAGCTTCAAATGATTTATAATCTTTAATTTCTCCCATATCCTCAACTTTAAAAGCCGTAAAACAAAGAGAGAGCACAAAAATAAATACACTGATGAACGCGATTCGTTTTGCTACATCCATCCCAATTTCGATAAATACCTTTCCTCGATAATATTCAGGTGGTGATAATTATGTCCCACGATCAGTTTTCCGATGGTTTCTACAGAAATTTCATGACCATTGGCTGTACCTGTATTTTGTAAAGCGGAAGGATGAAGGGTTTCTAATAGAATCTGAGAAGATTTTCTTACCAGCTTGTATTCTTCCAGAAGGGATTCGATGGTTCTTTCACTTGCAAAAGATCGGTTAGCATATTCATCTTCGTCGAAGCCTGGAAGATTGTTTTTCTCTCCTCTGGCAAAAGCTAATATTCTGTATTGGAACACTCTTTCCGTATCTGATAAATGGAGTAGAAGCTCCTTTAAAGTCCATTTACCTTCAGCATAAGCAAAAGTAGACTGCTCTTCAGTAAGGTTAGAATAAATTCCTATTGTTTTGTCTGCGGATATCTGCAGCTCATTCAACCAGTCTCCTGCTGGAATCTGATCTAAATATCGTTGAATGTATTTTTGAAAATCGGTCATATTGTTTTTGTTTTTATCAATTGATTTTGAGGTGCGGATATAATGAAAACCAATGATCGCAATGAATACATTTTACAGAAAAATTACTCATTACTTATTATTCATTACTTATGAATTACTCCATTCGTAGAAATTCACGGAGTCATACAGTTCGAAGCCGCAGGATGGATAAAGCTGATTCCCTATATCATTACTTTTTCCGGTTTCTAAAAGAATACCGCATGCTTTAGATGAACGGCAGTGTTCTTTAGATTGTTCAATTAATTCTTTGGAATAGCCTTTTCCTCTGTGGGTTTCATTTACGTAAAGGTCATTCAACAGCCAGTAGCGCTGCATTCTTGTGGATGAAAATAGGGGATATAACTGTACGAAACCTGTCAGGCTACCATTTTCTTCTGCTACAAAAATTTCGGAATCTTTATTTTCAAGTCTTTCCTTTAGAAAATTTGTTGCTGCGGGAATATCGGATGTTTTATGATAAAATATTCTGTACTGATCAAATAATTCCGAAAGTTGGGGCAGATCGGAAATAGCAGCTTTTCTTGTATTTTTCATAGTATTTGGTGTGTGATATAAAATGAGAAGGATTTGACAACCCTTCTCATTTTAGTTTATAGTTTATTAAGAAAAAGCTTTCTCAAGATCTGCAATAAGATCTTCAGCATCTTCAATCCCTACGCTTAAACGAACCAGGTCATCAGTGATTCCTAATTCAGCACGTTTTTCTGCCGGAATTGAAGCATGGGTCATCAGAGCAGGGTGGTTAGCCAGAGATTCTACTCCTCCTAAAGATTCTGCAAGGGTGAATACTCTTACTTTCTCTAAGAATTTGATAGCATCTTCTTTCTTTCCGGATTTGAAAGTGAATGAAACCATTCCTCCGGATTCCTTCATCTGAGATTTTGCCAATTCATACTGTGGGTGAGATTCCAATCCAGGATAAATTACTTTATCTACAGCCGGATGGGTCTCAAGATATTTGGCTACAGCAAGTCCATTATCAGAATGTCTCTGCATTCTTAACGCCAGTGTTTTGATTCCTCTCAATACAAGATAAGAATCGTGAGGTCCTAAAATACCACCGCTTGCAAACTGGATAAAGTGAAGCTTGTCTCCCAGTTCAGCATCTTTTGCGATAAGAGCTCCTGCAATCACATCAGAGTGTCCTCCTAAATATTTGGTTGCAGAGTGCATTACGATGTCAGCTCCAAGATCAATGGGTCTCTGGATATAAGGAGTTGCAAAAGTATTGTCTACAGCCACTAAAATATCTTTTCCCTTTGCAATTTCTACTACTGCTTTGATATCCACTAATTTCATCAATGGATTGGTAGGGGTTTCTACCCAGATCAGTTTTGTTTTATCCGTGATAACATCAGCAATTTTAGAAACATCATCAAAATTCACGAATGTAAATTTCAGCTGATATTTTTCGAAAAGTCTTGTGAACATTCTGTAAGTTCCACCATAAAGATCATCTACGGCAATTACTTCATCACCAGGATTTAATAATTTCAAAACACAGTCGATGGCTGCAAGACCGGAACCGAAAGCTAAACCTCTCGCTCCGTTTTCAATACTCGCCAAAGAATCTTCCAATGCCTGTCTTGTAGGGTTGGCAGCTCTTGAATATTCATATCCGGAATGTACTCCCGGGCTTTTCTGTGCAAATGTAGAGGTCAGAAATACAGGTACATTTACAGAACCTGTTGCAGACTCGTGGTGCTGCCCTCCGTGAATTACTTTTGTATTAAAATTCATAATTTTTTGCTTTAGGCTTGAACATTAAGCATATGGGTTTAATGTTCATTGTTTTTATTAAAAGTTGCTCTAGCTGAATACAAAAAGCTTACCGCTTACTGCCTTCAGCTTGTTGCAATTGTATTTTTTACTTAATAGCAGATTTCACCGCAAATTCTTCTGCAATTTCCTCCATCCACTGGGCTACATCCTCTTCACCTGTCGCTCTCTGATACGTACTTCCTAAAGATATTAAAATCTGGTGGATAAACATCTTCATCTGGTCTACAGGCATCTCTTTTGTCCAAAGATCAATTCTTAGGGCTTCTCTTGTTTTATCATCCCATACAGAAATCATGGTTGCTTTGGTATCTTGTTTATCAATACCACCATCCTGAGCATTCCATGTAATATTTTCCGGGACATGATTTTCATCAAGCTCTACATCTATCGTAATCTGAGTCTTTCTCATTTTTCTATTTTTTCTAAATTCTAAATTTTCTATTATTTAAGTTTCGGTTTATAACCGGATTGATTAAAAATTGTGGTAGCATCCATTTTCAGGAACTGGGTCAACTTTGTTTCAGGTTTTTCTTTAAGATATGTCTTGCAGATCTGCCATCCCGTAAAAATTCCGATTTGCGGTGAAGATTCATTATCAATCTCTGTGTAAAATTTCGAGAATGGGCCAGGAGAAATGAAACGCTCTCCCAATCTTGGATCATCTCCGAAAATAAGATTGCTTTCTACAAAATAATTCCAGATGTTGGCTTCATTACTTGTTGCCCACTCATACTGCTTCTGAGTATAATTCATTTTCAGATAATCGGGAACATCGGGGAGAAAAGCATCCTGTAGAATCATTACTTTTCCGTTCAGAATAATCTGATCAATAAATTTCTGATGATCAGGAGATTCCGTAACAATGTTTTCAGCAAAAAGCTGCGACACTTTTGGAACAATATTTTGTGGGTTCATTGATTTTTGGAAATACAGTTCCAGGCCTTTATAATTAGGATTTCCATCTCCCATAAAACCGGTGACATCTATAAATAACAGATTGCCCTTCTGGTCATAAAATATCGGATCCTGAACCATCTGTAAAGCTGATGAAAACAGATATACTTTTGGGGTTTTAAACTGTGGGAAGTAATATTTGATATGTGAAAATAAACTCTGAAGTTCTTTTTGAAGCTTTGCCTGATCTATTTTCCCAATCGCTTCCTTATAGATTTTTATTTCTTCAGCATCTGCTCTTCTTTTTCCAAAATCGGCATCAGAAACACTGCCCTGAAACCAGGGAAATTGAGCTTTAAACTGATCCAGCGGAAGAGCCGGGTTGTAAAACTCTTTGGAAATATCCGTGATGTCAACTTTTTCGGCAGTTTGTTTAACTTCTACCTTCCATTGATTTTCAGGTTCTTTTTTGCAGGAAATAAGTCCGGCAGCTAAAAGAGAAGAAAGTGCAATATATCTAAAAATCTTCATTATTTTTACATGGAATTTAAGTTTACAAAAATAAGGATTAAATACACAATTTATGATGAAAATTAAAATATTTACTGCCATTTACCTTATTTATGGACTTTCTTTTTTCTATGGGCAAAAGCTTGAATTTAAAGATAAAAACTTTGAAAAAGCAGTACTTGAAAATTTTGATCTGAATAAAAATGGAATGCTGGAATCTCCGGAGGCAGATAGGGTTACCAATCTGTTCCTTGTTCAGAAAGGAATTACTTCTACGGATGATCTGCACTTTTTTAAAAATGTAAAAATGATTGTCCTGGATGATAATGTAATTCCTAATATGGTAATAAGCAACCTCGATCAGCTTGAGTTGTTGTCATGTACAGGATGTAAAATCTCTTCATTCAAAACAGAAAATCTGAAAAACTTAAGTTCTTTGTATTTGGATCATAATAGGTTGGAAAGTATTTCGTTGACAGGAATTCCAAAAATTGATCAATTAACATTATCTTTAAATCAATTAAAAACAATTGACCTGGCTCAGTGTAAAGGATTAAGAAAACTGAATCTGGAACATAATAAACTTCAAAAAATTGATATTTCCGGGAATCCGGCTTTACAGACTCTGAATATAATCGGGAATAAGATAAAGGAAAAAGATATAAAGAAAGGAACAAAAACAGAGGTTACCATTTTTGGTGCAGAAGAATAAAAACTAATCATTATGAAAATAGAAACAAAACGACTGATTTTAAGAAAACTTGAAGAGGCAGATGTTGAACGCATTTTTCTTTTGGATTCCAATCCTGAGGTGATGAAATATATTGGTGTACCCGTTTTGACCGATATCAATGAATCAAAAAATGTTATCAGCATGATTCAGAAGCAGTATGAGGAAAATGGTGTTGGAAGGCTGGGAGTAGTGGAAAAAGAAAGCGGACTTCTGATAGGATGGAGTGGATTAAAATTACTGACTCATGAAACGAATGGCTATAAAAATGTGTTGGAACTGGGATATCGTTTTCTGCCTGAATCATGGGGAAAAGGATATGCTGTGGAAGCCGGAATAGCCTCTCTGGATTATGGCTTTAACGATCTGAATGCAGAGGTCATTTATGCTTATGCCCATTCTGAACATGATGCTTCCAACCATATTTTAAGAAAATTAGGATTCGAAAAAACAGGTGAGTTTGAAGAACCGGACGGAACTTGCTTTTGGTATGAACTGAAAAAAGAGAAATATATTTAAAAATGATAACGATACGAAAGGAAGAGGAAAAAGACCATCAAAAAGTCTTTCAACTTACAGAAGAGGCTTTTAGAGAAATGGAATACAGTGATCATCAGGAACAGTTTTTGGTAGAAAAATTAAGAAAATCTGAAGCCTTTGTTCCGGAATTGTCATTAGTGGCAGAAGATGAAACCGGAGAAATTGCCGGACATATTCTGTTTACAAAAATTACCATTGAAGAGGATGGAGAATCTTTCCAATCTCTTGCCTTGGCTCCTGTTTCTGTAAAACCTGAATTTCAAAATCAGGGAATCGGAGGGAAATTGATTCTGCAGGGACACCATATTGCCAAAGAACTGGGATATGAATCTGTAATATTGATCGGACATGAAAATTATTATCCGCGCTTTGGTTACAAAAAAACAAGTAATTTTGGGATTTCTTTTCCATTCGATATTCCGGAAGAAAACGGAATGGCTGTAGAATTGGTAAAAGATGGATTAAAAAATAAAAAAGGAGTGGTGAAATACCCTCAGGAATTTGGAATAGACTAAAAAAATATAAACGATGCAGACACAAAAAGTGATAGATCATATTGTAAACTGGTTAAAAGATTATGCGGCAAAAGCAAGAGTAAACGGATATGTAATCGGGGTTTCAGGAGGAGTAGATTCAGGAGTTGTTTCTACGCTGGCTGCAATGACCGGACTGAAAACGTTATTGATTGAAATGCCAATCCGTCAGAAAGCAGATCAGGTAGACCGCGCAAAGGATCATATGGATGACCTTAAATCCAGATTTCCGAATGTAGAAACAATGTCTGTAGATCTGACCCCTGCTTTTGAGGAGCTTTACAAAACTTTTGATGTAAAAGATGATCTGTATCCTAATGAAAAACTGGCTTTCGCCAACACAAGAGCACGTCTGAGAATGCTTACTTTATATTATTACGGACAGCTGAACGGACTTTTAGTTTGCGGAACAGGTAATAAAGTGGAAGATTTCGGGATCGGATTTTATACAAAATATGGAGATGGTGGAGTAGACGTTTCTCCCATTGCAGATCTTTATAAAACGGAGGTATATGAATTGGCCAAAGGGCTTAATTTAATTAAAAGCATTCAGGAAGCGATTCCTACTGACGGACTTTGGGATGTAGACAGAACAGATGAGCAGCAAATTGGTGCATCTTATCCGGAACTGGAAAAAATCCAGAAAGAATACGGAAATAAAACTGCCGATGATTATGAAGGAAGAGATAAGGAAGTATTTTTAATTTTTGACAGAATGCATAAAGCCGCCAAGCATAAAATGGATCCTATTCCGGTTTGTGATATTCCCGAAGAATGGAGAGCATAATACACTGTACCAATACTGGTAAATTGTCACATTAATACAACGATTGTTATGAATGGTAAAATAAGACCCGTGTTTTTTATATGTCTGGGACTCCTTTTCGGAATGTCTGTAATGTATATCTATAAAAATTTTATTGAAGATAAAAAAGATCAGTCAGATTCAGTAAAAAAGGAAACGGTGAGCTATGGCAGTACCTCTTCAGAAGGAGCTTCCAATAACGGAAATTCATCTGCTCAGGTTTCCATTGATCAGCTTACAGAAGAAAAAACGGTTATCAGCTACGTAAAACAAAATCATCAACTTCCGGATTATTATATCACTAAAAATGAAGCCAGAAAACAGGGATGGAATCCTTCCCAGGGGAATCTTTGTGATGTGCTTCCGGGAAAAGCTATTGGTGGAGATAAATTCGGAAACAGGGAGAAACGTTTGCCGGACGGAGAGAAATATTTTGAAGCAGATGTAAACTATCATTGTGGAGGAAGAAATGCTGACCGTATCATTTACACTCAAAATGGAGACGTATATCTTACCAAAAACCATTATAAGAGTTTTGAGAAACAGTAGGCTGTAAATAAGAAATAGTCATTGCGAGGAACATAGTGACGAAGCAATCTCAAAAAAAGAATCACAGATGAAAGCAGGTTTTGTCTATATTATGATGAATAAAAATCATAAATAAGCATACTATTCACAAAGCTTTACCCCAAGATATAATTTATATATTTTGGGGTATTGGGAGGCTTTTCAGGAAATAGGTGATGCTATATTTAGAGAAAAACAAATAAAGGCTGGCTCAAGACAAAAGAAATTGGATTTAATTAATAGTATAAACCCAGATTGGAAAGATCTTACGGATGATATCCAGCATATTTTAGATGTTTTTTGAGATTGCTTCGTCGCACAGCTCCTCGCAATGACCAGCGTATAATTTGTAGTTAAATAGTGATAAGTCGTATTTTTGAAAAATAAAAGTGTTGTATGGATAGTTCTGAAAAGATTTCTGCCAAAAATGCAAAGCTTTTTTAATCAATAAAAATTGGAAATTTAGTTCAATATGAAGACAGTATATATAGATTTTACAGACATAGGTGACTATGAAGATTTTTACGCTCAGTTAAAGGAAAAAATTCAGCTTCCTGAACATTTTGGCGATAATCTTGATGCACTGTCTGACACCATCACCGGAGACTTGGAAATGCCGCTCCACCTGGAATTCGTAAATATGACTGTAGATCAGCTTGAGATTTTTGAAGACCTGCTGACTACTCTTGAAGATGCCGAAGAGGAAGTGGAAGACTTCAGCTTTAGCTACTATCTGGAGCAATACGAAGACGAAGATGATGAGGTAGAATCTGAAGAATAAAAGAAAAACAAGGCTGTTTCAAGATAAGAGATAGCCTTTTTTATGCTGAAATGTGAAGTTTGTTGTTTACTGAGTTATTATTCACCATGTCAAGGTTTTAAACCTTGACATGGTGGATGAAATCCTTGAAATTAAAAGATTTTAAACCAGTGGTTACAAAAATGTTGAATCAAAGTAAAAAGGAAGCAGATCTTTTACTGCACTTACTTTTACAACCTCTTCATTCATACTGGAGAAATAAAGGTCAATATTTTCGTTCTGCTTGGTTTCGTACTCAATCAAACTTTGGCGGCATGCTCCACAAGGAGGAATCGGAGGATTCTTTTCATGAAATTCTTTAGGACCTCCTACAACGAAGATCTTTTTTATTTTCACATCCGGAAAATTGGCGGCTACCCAAAAAAGAGTAGTTCTTTCTGCACAGAGCCCGGACGGATAGGCAGCATTTTCCTGATTGTTTCCGGAATAAATTTCTCCATTTTCCAATAATACGGAACATCCTACCAAAAATTGAGAATAAGGCGCATAAGCATTCTCACGAGCCTCTTTGGCTCTTTCAAATAATTGTTTTTCTATATCGCTCAGTTCACTGCTATTTTTAAAATATTCGTAACTGATCTGTATGTCTTTTTTCATATATTGTCAACTAAAAAAGGGGGGTAAAATTAGTTCTTTTTAATGAAGTGGGCAATATTTTATTCTTCCGGTGAAAAGTTCAATTTTTTTAAAGAGTAAAATGCTATACACACCAATAAAATTCAGAAATGTAGAGTTAAAAAACAGATGGGTAATGTCTCCCATGTGTATGTATTCATGTGAAAACGGAGAGGCTAACGACTTCCATTTTGTACACTACGGAAGCAGATCTCAGGGCGGAACAGGTCTTTTGATGGTAGAAGCTACAGGAGTAGAACCTAAAGGAAGAATTACCAATCACTGTATGGGAATCTGGAATGATGAACAAGCAGGAAAGCTGCAAAGAATTGTAGAATTTGTTCATAAAAATTCAGAAAGCAAAATAGGAATTCAGCTGGCTCATGCGGGAAGAAAAGGATCTACCTCGAATAATATACAGATTCCTCTGGAAGAAGGCTGGGAAACGGTGGCACCAAGTCCTGTTCCTTATCACCCCACAGAAAGAATTCCCCATACACTCACTACAGATGAGGTAAAGGAGCAGGTTCAGAATTTTAAAAAAGCTGCGAGAAGAGCTGTGAAAGCTGGTTTTGATGTTATTGAAATTCATGGGGCGCACGGATATCTGATTCATCAGTTTCTGTCACCACTTTCCAATATCAGAACAGATGAATATGGAGGCAGTTTTGAAAACAGAATCCGATTTCTGATCGAAATTGTAGATGCTGTTAATGAAGAACTGGATGAAAATACAGCTCTTTTTGTAAGAATTTCAGGAACGGAATATGCGGATAATGGCTGGGATATCCAAAGCAGTGTTGAGCTGGCCAAAATTTTAAAAGAACATGCTGTCGATCTTGTTGATGTATCCAGTGGCGGAAATATTCATGGTGCCAAAATTTCGGTTTTCGATGGCTATCAGGTTCCTTTTTCATCACAGATAAGAAATGAAGCTGTTGTAAAGACAGGAGCAGTAGGGTTGATTACTAGAGTGGAGCAGGCTGAAGAAATTCTTCAGAAAGGCGATGCCGATTTAATTTTCGTAGCAAGAGAGATCCTTAGAAACCCATATATTGCTGTTCAGGGATCTTTTGAAATGAAAGAAAACTGCTTTTTCCCACATCAGTATACCAGAGCCAAAATTTCTTCTTAATTAACAGGTCTCTTATAAAACCAGTACAGATGGATATTGATGATTTCATGCTTACCTGCCCCAGTAAAAAATTCCTGGGAGTAGAATGCCTGGGCTGTGGTGCACAGAGAGCCGTTGTATTGGTGTTCGAAGGAAAGTTTGCAGAAGCTTTTCAAATGTATCCTGCTGTGTATACCTTATTGATATTCTTTATAATTCTTGCTCTGAGTTTTATCGATAAAAAAAGAAAATACGGTAATATTTTACTGATTATGATCATCATCAACCTGATTATTATGGTAATCGGGTATATTTATAAACATCACTAATCACGGAGGAAAGACAAACTAAATAGATGATACTGAAGGAAATGCTTATTGAGTGTTTTCTTCAGCACTCTAGTTCTCGTGGGTTTTGTAGAATATTTTCAATGAAAAATAAAATAAATTAGTTTAAAATTCTAAATTTATTTTTTAATCCGGAATTCTAAAAATGTCGTAGAATTACTACAATTTCTAAAACAGTGCCTTAAAAACTTTTTAAATTAGAACCTGAAGTCTATCTTTGTTATATAAATCCTATATCAGGGAACAGTCGTTAATGATTAAAATGTAAGAATATGGCAGGAAATTCGAGAGGAATCTTAAAATTCAATGGAGGTGAAGGTCAGAAGTTATTAAAGCTTAACTACAGCGTATCAAGATCTACAGATGTTTCAGGACGTGTAGCATCTGATCCGTCAAACGCATTGATTAAAGTAACCATTGAAGCAACAGAAAAATCTGATGTTTTAGAAAGCTTGTTAAACAGCAAATATAAACCTACAAACGGAGAAATTCAATTTAATAAATCTCACGAAGAAGGAACACTCATTTCTTTGAAGTGGGAAAACGGATATGTTATCCAACATGAAGTAGATTTTGATGCAATAGACAGCAACAACATGCTGATCAGCTTTGTAATAAGTGCTGAAAGCATTACGTATGGAAATTCATTCTATGACGGACTTTGGCCAATGAGCTAAGTCTTTCATGAACTAAAAATAAAAGACTGTCCTTCATAAGACGGTCTTTTTTTACCTAAGACTATATTCTGCAGGAGCTTTTGTTTTTATTTTTAAACTCCCTTTCTGTTGAATAATCGTTTAGAAAACTAATCAAATCACTAAAAATATGTCAAATACACCTGGAAAATCACAAGCGACGTCTTTTCGTCCGACGCAGAATGCGGATGGTATTTCTGAAAACCATCATACAGGCATCAACCGTCTGGTAAAACTTTCTCTTGTCATAGAAGGGAAAATTATCAAGTACTATAAACATTTCAAGCTTAAACAAAGTACCAGAAGACATCACGAATTTACACTGACACTGGCACACGATACGCTGGGGGACAGACAGACCCATTCATTGGAAGAGGCCAATAAATTCCTTGGAAAAAGGCTTACGGCCATTATTTCCTATAAAGATATAGACAACAGCCCGGAAAGAACTTTTGTAGGAGTCATTACCGGAGTAGGATTCAGTCAGGAACATATGAGTTTAGGAAATATTGTACTTACAGGTTTCAGTCCTACCATTCTTCTTGACGGTGCACCGCATATCCAAAGCTTTGGAGGGAACCAGTCTGTGAATGTAGGGATCATTGCTGAAGAAGTGATTAAACAGGGAATTGATAAAAGCCGATTTGATGTCAGGGTAGATGCCAATAACTTTTCTCAGATCATTTATAGCAGTCAGTATGATGAAACGCATTATAACTATCTGGCAAGAATGGCTGAAGCCTATGGTGAACAGTTCTATTATGATGGTGAAGTTTTACATTTCGGAAAACTTCCGGCTCAGAATAAACCCATTACCCTTACCTACGGAAGCAGTGCCAATGATATAAAAGTAGAATTGAAAGCGGTACATACCAAGCCTCAGTTCTATGGCTATAACAGTAACAAAAATGAAAGACTGACTTCGGGTTCAACACCCATTAAACATGTAAGTGATCTGGCGAAAACAGCCTACAGTCATAACGAATCTATTTATAAAACGCCGGCTTTGCAGATGGCTCCCATTAAAGCGACCACCCATCTTGATGTGGAATACTCTCAGAAAAGTGCGGCCGGAAGTGAAGCGGTGAATGTGTTTTCCATTTCAGGAAATACAACAGTTCCTTTCCTGCATCCGGGTTGTGTAGCAGATGTTCAGATGCGAAAACAGGATTCTAATGAAACTTCTTATTTCACCAGAATCATGATTACAGAAGCGGAACATGAAATTGATACCATCGGTCATTACAAAGGAAGCTTCATAGGAATAGCAGCTGATACAGGATTTCTTCCAAAACCGGAATTTACCATTCCAAAAGCTGAACCACAGACGGCTACCGTAATTTCTAACACAGATCCCGAAGGACAGGGAAGAATACAGGTGAGATTTGACTGGCAGACCAATGATACTACTCATTTTATCCGTATGATGAGCCCTGATGCAGGAGGAACGGATCAGATTACCCAAAACCGTGGTTATGTAGCCATTCCCGAAGTGGGAGATCAGGTGATGGTTAATTTTGTACACAGCCATCCAGACAGACCTTTTGTTATGGGAGGAATGTTTCATGGTGGAATTGCTTTGGGAGGTGGCGTTAACAATCACCTGAAATCCATCCAAACCAGAAGCGGAATCAGAATTTTAATGAATGATGAAGAAGGCAGTGTAACGATCCTGGATCCGAGCGGAAATACCTATTTCATGGACGGACAGGGAAATATCAGCATGAAAGCACCTAAAAACTTTACTTTAAATGCAGGTGACAATATCAATATTACAGCCGGAAAAGAAATCTCGATAGGAGCAGGCGCAAGTATTACCAGTACAGCGAACGATAATATTGTTTCCATAGCAGGAAAAGATATGAAACTTACCGCTTCAGGAGACATCACGGAAGCTTCCGATACCCGAACGGAAATGATTGAAAAAGAATTCAAGAGACAATCTGAAACTTCCAATGAAATAGCCGGTGAAATTTCCATGTTCAGCGAACTGGAAAATATGACCATGCAGAGTGGAAAAATTGTAGAATTCAACAGTGCTGAAAAATCAAAACTTTTCTGATATGGCGATCATCAAAACAGCAACCAATCTGCGCATAACAGTCAAAGATTCCTACCATTTGAGCGTAGGAAAAAAGGTTGAAAAAATAGCAAAGAAAATCAATGTGGAAGCCCATAAAGAAAATCTGGTTTTAGCAAGTAACAAGAAGATTATGTCCCATGGTCATAAGTAAATATAACCTGCTGATTCTTTTTATATGGTGTTTTTCATTAACGAATTGTCAGAATAAAAAAATGGAAGAAAAATACAGTTGGCTCGGAACCGTTTCTGCCCCGCAGGAATATCCGATGGAAGTTTATGAAGGAGCAATTGTCGCTGATGATTTTACATACGGCTTTGATGCCATCTGGGGAACACAGAATACAGGATGGGGCAAAGAAGGTGGTACAATGAACGTGACAACCGAAAGGATGAATGCTCCCCATGAGCTTGAATTCACATGGTATTCTTTGGTAGAAAAAAAATTCTACACCGGAAAATGGAATCTGGATAAAGAAAAGATAAAAGCCCTTTTTGATGAAGGATTTGTAGATCAGGATACGAAAAAGAAATCTACCTACAACTCTTTTGTTGTCGGACTGGCTCCACAGGGAAGAGTGGTGTTATGGATGAAAGGTCCCGGAAACCAGAAAGAAATAGGTGCTTTCCAGGCTCATGATACCGTAATTACCAAAGAAAAAGCCTATGATAATGCTCAGTATATGCTGAAGGAAGGTTTTGCCGACAGAATGCTTAAAGATCCGTCTTACAAGACATTCAAGCCGGAAGTACGGGAGAAAATTGAAAAAGAAGGTTATCCTGCTGCAGATGTTTACAACGTCTACAGAGAAAAATACAACTGGAAACCTGCTGTGATTCTTCCTGAAGGAGCAACATGGATCGATTTCGGTTTTACCAATTATAACGGAGAGCAGGAAAATCTTTTTGACCAGAGCTTAAAAGATAATACTTACAAAAGCAGAGCTGTACCAAGATTCTGTGGTTTTTACTGGAAAGATAAAAACAACAACAGATATGCAGTTTGGATAGACGCTTTTGATGATAAAGAAATATTTGACTTGTTTCAGAAATCAGGAAAAGACAAAAACATTGATCTTACCATTAAAGTAAATGAAGACAATACCAGAGTTTTGGTGTCCTTAGAATCTGAAAAAGAAAAACTGCCTGTTACCAAAGCAAAAATCAGGGTATCCCGAAAGATAGAATGATAGCATTCACTCAGTCAATTTAAAAACAAGAACTATGCACAACAATCAATTTGGAAGTTATACACCATCTGTATCCAAAGAGGAAGTACTGGATATTACCATTGGGATTTTTTTTGACGGAACCCTGAATAATAAAACCAATACAGACGAAAGAAAAAAAGGAACAGATGCCCATAAAAAACACGGCGGAAAAGCGACAGACAACACCAGCTACAACAATGACTGGAGTAATGTTGCCCGCATGTGGGACAACTATGATAAAAACTTCGGCATTTATATAGAAGGTATCGGTACACAGGATAAAGAAGGCGATGCTACGTTGGGATATGCTTTCGGAACAGGAGAAACCGGAATCAGATCGAAAGTGAGAAAAGGCTGTGAAGAAATTGTAAAAAAGGTGAAAACCATTAAAGCAGAAAAGAAAGCCGATAAAATTGCTGTGCTTACTTTTGATGTATTCGGATTTAGCCGTGGAGCTGCTGCTGCCCGTAATTTTGTATACGAAATCGGAAAAGCAAAATATAAAGCCACTTCCCGAACCGTTGCCAATGAAGCGGTGTCGGTGACAACGTATTCCGATGATGATGGAAAGGGTGTTGCCTCAGAAGAACTTCCAAAATGGGGTCACCTTGGCCTTAAACTAGAAGAAGCAGGATTAAAAGTAGATGTGTTGAAAGTAAGATTCCTGGGAATTTACGATACTGTTTCTTCCTATTCAAAATACCTGTCACCAGTACCTAATTTCAGCAATGACGTTGAAGAACTGAGCCTGAATGATATCGGAAAAGCACAGACCGTAGTTCACTTTACTGCAGAAGATGAACATAGGGAAAATTTTGACCTTACGAGAGTGCATATCGGAACTGAAAAAACATTCCCCGGGGTACACTGTGATGTAGGTGGAGCTTACGAAAACGGACAGGAAACATGGGAAGAAGTGGAAACTTCATGGACTACCAGTACCAAATTAAAAGCATTAAAAACAGAGCTTGAAAATGAAGGTTGGTATCATAAAGATGAGCTCACCATTACCCCCGGATTCTATTTATCACTAAGAGGAACACGCAAGCTGCTGAAGACATACAGCTACATTCCTTTGCATTTTATGGCGGAATATGGGGTAGATAAAAATCTTCCTATTACCATAAAGAAACTGACAGACGATAAATATTCTATTTTGGATGATCAGTTTTTAATAGGAATAAAAGACCGTCTCAGAACTTACGTGATGGGAGATGGCAAGCCTTACTCTTTCAAACATTATAAAGCCCTGCGGGATGCCTACGGAGGAAACGAAATCCCGGAAAACCGTCAGACAGCTTATCAGAAAGAAGTAAAGGAACAAGATGATTTAAGAAAACTTCGCCATGAATATCTCCACTGGTCAGCAAGAAGAGAAGGTATTGGTATGGATCCAAGACCTAACAGAACAAGGGTTATTCATTTGTAATAAAATATCAAATAAAGAAAAGAATTGAAGCAGGAATATTTTTATGCAGAAATATAATATACATACCGTTCAGAAAGATGAAACTTTAAAAAGTATAGCCTCGCTGTACGGGTTGGATAAAGATGCATTAAAACTCTTTCATAACAATCACTGCACGGTTAAGGATATGATCCTGATCAACCTGAACGGGCAGAAAGAACTTTTTGTTCCGAGAACTGCGGTTGCAGATAAAAATATTTTGGTAAAATTCGGGAAAGGAAACAGCCTTACCCTTCAGCCGGAAAATTCAGTGCGAAGATACAGTGTCGTCATTACCATTGAAAAAGGAGAATCTAAAAACGAACTAAAATATGAAACCTCTGTTCGCTGGTTAAAAACAGATAAAGGAATTCATTTTTTTGAAATAGACAGAACATCCAACCTGTATCTTAATGAAGAAGAAGTGAATGAAATTGCAGACCTGCTGGCTTACAGAACCTCTAAGGTTTTATATCCTTTACAGATCAGTACAGATGAACACGGGAAATTTGAAGCCGTAGAAAATGCTGACGTATTTCTTAAAAGATGGACGGCTGTAAAAGAAGAATTATACAAAGAATTTGAAGGCGAAACCGTAGACGAATACTGCGGAAAGATTGAAAAAATAATCAGCCAGCCTGAAGCCATCAATCTTTACATTAAAAATGATTACTTCATCCGCACTTTATTCTTTGGAATATACCAGAGTTTTGGAAAGGAATATAGAACTGAGATGACAACAACTTTTCCTGTAGTGGACAATGCAATTGAACCCAGATATAAATTTACCCTGGAAACAGATCCGCTGAAAGAAGAAACAGGCCTGATTACCATAGAAGGAACAGGAAAGTTATATGAAGAAAGAGATATTGATGATTTTATAAGAAGATCACCTTTTTCATTGATTATAGAAGATGAACCTGTGATGAATGAAGAAGGAACTTTCAGACTCATAAGCTATCTGAAAGGAGAAACTTCACTTCCGGAATCTCTTTACCTGGAATGCAGTATCATGCTGCAGGAAGAAAAAAAGATTTCAGTATCAGTTTCAGGAATTGATGAAAAATAAAAATACCATTTCACTAAAGATAAAATTAATATGGCAGAAAAACATATTGTAGTACAGGGCGCCCTATGCAAATGCCAGTTCGGACAGGTTCCGGACAAGCTGAAAGTACTTACACACCAAAAAGAATATGCCAATGATAAAAGCGCTTCCAAAAAACTGATCGTTACCACGAAAGAAATTGGAGCAGCCACATTTGAGAAAAATACATTCGGAAACTGTACCAAAATGGGTGGCCCACCACCTCCCTGCAAAATTATGGTTACAGAATGGCAGAAGTTTTATGATAAAGTACAGCTCAGCAATGGCGGATATATTATTGTAGAAGACAGCAAAGCAGTATGTGCTATTGCCGGAACTCCATGTATTGAGATTATAGACCATGGGCAGAGAGCTGAAGCCAGCCAGCAGAACTTTAAAAATGCTGACAAAGATGTCCAGCAGCAGATCAATCCGTTGGTGGATTCCGAAGAAATGTATAACGAACAGCCTTCAGGAGGAGGGCAGGATGGTGCAATCTAAATGATAATACAATGGCAAAAGGCGTAAAAAAAATAAAAGTTGTAAGCGGATTGTATTATCCCAAAATGTCTGTATTAGGACAGAGGGTTACTATAAAGCCGGATCAGTGGGTACAGTTTGGCGTGGGCGAATGGTTACCAGGCACTACAGACGCAGACAAAAAGAAACCTCTCACCTGGATGAGGCAGAACAGCAGTAAAAAAATTATTATCAATCAGATAACCTCTGCTACAGGATATAAATTTTTAATTGGAAAACAGTTCTGTGGAAGCTATCAGTTTTATATTGAAGCCAGCCTGTCAGGAGTAAGAGACCCCAAAAATGATACAGGAATATATGTAAAAGGCTGGTGTGATCCCAAAATTGTCAGCAGCAAATGGTCTACCCAGAAAAACAGCAAAAGCATCAAAAACAATAAAAAGAATGAATATATTTCCTACGGACACATTGTACACCTGAACCTGATGACGGAAGGTCTTAACGGAAATACACTCAGTATCGAACTCTGGAATCAGCAGACAGCAAAAGCAGATAAGCTGGTACATACCTACAACAATGTACAGGTCATAGATGGTGAAGTAAATCTGAAAATAGAAAATACCTTTGCCTGGATGGCCTATGTAGACAATATCCAGAATGTAGAGGAATTCTATGTTAAAGTAAAGGATAACGCCTCAAAACAATACATCAAAGATAAATTGGGTGATGATCTTCATGCCATTTATCTTAATGTAAAAAATAAAGTTGTTACCACCAATACCAACGGAGCCCAGAACCAGACCCCGACTAAAGTTTATAAGCCGGATGTAAATTCTGTCAGACTGGAACCTTGTAAGTTTGAAGTCATTAAGATTACAGAAAGTGAAATAAAAGATGGTAAGGCTAATAATACAACCGTTAAAGTTTTTGATAATGGTAACGGTGTAAAGCAAATACAATCGCCTGCACTGCAGGAACATATTCAGAGAACAATCTTTTATAAATTTGATTCTACGGTCATAGATAAAGACGGAGTAGCCATTCTGAATAATGTACTCAAATTCCTCTTAGAACATAAAGATGCCACCATGAATCTGAGTGGTTATGCCTGTGTTATTGGAAAACAGAATTATAATAAAGGACTTTCCCAAAGAAGAGCAGACGTTGTCAAAAAATTCTTTGCAGACGGAGGATTAGATCCCAGAAGAATAATCTCTGTGGGAAAAGGAGAAGTAGATCCTACAGATGATAAAAAGGGAAGAGATAATATCAAATATAAAAATGAAAAAGACTACGAAAACAACCGTAGAGTAGATATCTCATTCGTGTTCAATGCCCATGATGCCCAGACTGTTAACTATGAAGTGACAGCACCTAGCGTATCTATGAAGAAAGACTTAACGATTGATGTTACAGGTTTTCAAACCAATGAATGTTTCAGAGACAGCAAAGGAAAACATAAGAAACAGGTCCTGATCGTAGATGTAGGCCAGGCCATCGATAAAGGAGACACCGTAAAGACATTTACTACACCTTCATTTAATTATGGAGTGTATTCAGATTTATCCAAATTTGATACGATGCCTATACATTACATCTGGCCTATGTGGGCTAATCCAAACCAGTTCCATTTGCATGCCCATACCTGCAGGTATTTCAGTAATGAAAAAAGAACCACTGTATTAATCAAGGCCTATCCGGATATTAAATGGACGCTAACTTTCTTTGTTAATCTTACCAATGAGCTTAGCGTAAAATGGCAAAACCAGCCCGCTGCAAAACATAAAGACCTACAGGCAAAAGCCGGTAAAATAGGCGCTGAAAGAAGATGGAAACAAAAAGATGCTTCATTCGGATTCAGCCTGAAAAGTGAATGGGAAAAGAACAGAAGCGGAAATTTTCAGAGAAGTAAAGAGCTTAAAGGAGAATACGAAACAAAATTTAAAAAGCTCTATGATCTTTTTGGCTCACTCGGAGCAATGTCTGATGGTATTACCAACAAAACTAAAGGACAAGTTAGAAACATGGGTTTTAAAGGTCTTCCGGTAACTTTTGCCATCAAACCACCCAATATTAATCTGAAGGGAGAATGGTGCCTGGAAAGAGCCAAACAGAAAAATACAGAAATAGAAAGATTAGGAACAAAGGTTGATATATCTTTTAATGCAGAACCCCTGATAGGATTAGAGGTCACTGTTGACCTTCTCTGTACTGCTGTTGGACTTGTTGCAGGAGCGGTAAGTGGAGGAACTGCTGCGCCGGGAGCGGTGAGATTATATGGAGTGATCAAAGACCAGATGAACACAGGGGTGGAATTTGGGAATGATGATTTCGGAGCTAAACTAAGCTCAGATGTTTATATTGATCTCGTTATTTCAAGTGAAATCAAAACTTCAGTTGGTTTTTCATTCAATACCGTAAGTGAAAAAGGGGACACGCAGGGAAAAATAGAAGCAAAAAATACCCTTAAAATTGAATTGAAAGCAGGAGTTTGGGCAAAAGCAGAAGCCAATCTTGTTATTGTTAAAGTAGAAGGATATTTTGAGATGAGCGGTAAGGGATCAGCTTCCATTACATTCGGGCATGGTGTGAAATTTGATGATAAAGGATTAAATTACCGTCCGGAATTAGGATTCGATGGGCTCAATGCTGAATATGTGATCAAAGGAAAAGTAGGAATGTCCGCCAAAAAGAAAATACCTAGAGGAGGTAATAAAAAACCGGCAGAACTTAAAGGAAGTTCGGAAGATGAAGGTATTATCGCAGAAGGTAAATTTAACGAAATTGTACCTAAATTTGATGTCATCAAAAGTCTCGAAGAACTTTTCGGATTCAGTGCCGATATTCCGTTAATAAGAAATTAGATAATATGAAAAAGATCGTTTTAATAATTTTGTGTTTTATCATGTTTGTATCATGCCAGTCACAACAGAAGACAGACCTGGAGAAAGTAGATTTTTCCAAAGGGTATAAAGAAGTTTTAAAAGATACCAAGTATCAGACAGAGGCAAGGGAAATTGTAACCACACTCCCTATTGCGTATACCAAAGATGTAGCCGGATACAAATTCGGGAATATCTCCTTTCCGGAACATAAAGAAAATAAGGTAAAAAGCTCTACGGTAGGATTATTAATAAACAATCCTGCGGAAAAACTTACAAAAGGAATAAAAATAGAATGGGAAGATACCGCTGCAGGAAATGATCTTTTGGCTTATCTGAAATCACAATACAAAAATCCTAAGGTTCTTGCCGGAATTCCCGCAAAGAACAGCGAAGGAAAAATATTAGGAAATGCAGCCTATCTATGGGATATGAAAGATAAAACCATGGTACTTGTACAATATTATGAATACACCAATAATAAACCCAATACTTCCTCTGTTCTCTATATTGTAGACAATCAGGTGAAGACCGCAGACGGACAGGAAACTGCTGCTGCACATCTTGTAAAAACTTATACTCCATAGCAGACTCTTATTGATGGATAATTATGATTATTATGCAGAAAAAGTAATTACGTATTTACCGTTAGTTATACTTTCTATTATTGCAGTTGTTTTACTGCTTCCTAATTCTAGAAAAAGATTTTTAAGAATTCAGGCATCATTACCTACATCCAAAATAAAATCAGTAGCCATGGGACTGGTAGAAATTCAGGGGAAACTGATTATGAAAGAACCTTTGATTTCGCCTGTTGCAAGAGAAGAATGCATAGGATATTATTATACGATTGAAGATGTTACAAGAGATAAGGATGGAAAAAACTCTTATACAACCATTCATAAAGAAACCCAGTGCAATCTCTTTCAGATGCAGGATGATACAGGAACCATTGAAGTACATCCGGAAGGAATAGAATTGATATTCATCGAAGAAACAAATGTAAGTTATAACGGACAGAAAAGATACAAGGAAACACTGCTTAAATCTGGTCAGGAAATGCTGTTGGTAGGTGCCGCTGATTCCAGAAACGGTGAAGCCTTTATCAGAAAAGATACAGATCATAAGCTTTTAGGAATTACCACTGCAGCAGGAATTTCAGTCTGGAATAAATACCAGCCTCTGTTGAGATCATTTCTGGTAACCTGTATTGTTATACTTATAGTAATGATTTTAATCTTATCACAATAATGGATCAAATTGTAGCCATCGTTATCGCCGTATTTCTTATCATAGCCATTCTGGCTTTTTTCATCAGTTTGTACAATAAGCTTGTCATGCTGAAATTCAATGTGGAAAAAGCATATGGGAATATAGATGTTATTTTAAAACAAAGAGCCGATGAAATTCCTAACCTTGTAAACGTTGCCAAACAGTTTATGAATCATGAAAAAGATCTGCTTACCAAACTGACTGAGCTTAGAACTTTCTATAACACCACGAATGATTCTGACAGAAAAACGGAACTCGCAAACGAGACCTCAAGAGCACTCTCATCATTTTTTGCCGTTTCAGAAAACTATCCGGGCCTTCTTTCTAATAATAACTTTTTGGAACTGCAGAAAAGAGTTTCCGGAATGGAAGATAAAATAGCAGACAGAAGAGAATTTTTCAATGACAGTGTAAGCCTTTATAATATAGGAATTCATGAATTTCCCAATGTTATTCTGGCAAAAATGCTAGGCTATAAAGATAAAACCTTATTAGAAGTTTCAAATCAGGAAAAACAGTATGAAGGAGTTCAGTTTTAATACATTTTTCGGGTATGAAAGTATACTGATCGAAAAACCCGAAATTGTTCTTTTCGGGGCATTGCTGCTTCCTATAGGCCTGATTATGGTGGTCAGTATGATAGGTTGGGTTTTCAGAAAACTGAAATTCAATATGTATATTATTCAGGCCATACTATACACCCTGCTTTTCACATTCTTTTTTGGAACCGTCACTATGCTGATTCTTTTTTTTATAACAGATAAGAACGGAGTGAAGCTTGCGTGGTGCTGGAGCTCTATTCTCCTGGGAATGTTCTGCTTTAGCATCATCAATACCAATACCATCAGTAAAATGTTTACCGATTGGTCTAAAATCATTAAAAACTAAAATTATGATACAACAACCCTATTATATGATCGATTTCAGTGCATCAGCCTGTTTGTTCGAGATAAGGATTAATGATTATCCTGTGATTCATATGAATGTTGAAGGGCAGGTAGCTACTAATATTCCGATTAATTTTGCCATACTGAAAAGTGGTGTTCAGTCTGTATCAGCAACCATTTTACCCAATATTGGCGATTTGCAGCTGCACCCTAAATCAGAATTGAAATTTAATATTAAACTTTTTGATGTGGCTAATGATTTTGTCTTTGACCAACAGTTTGGTGACTATCGTTCTGAAGCCATAGAAGATAAAAAGAAACAGGTTATTAAACATGTGGGTTCCTTTAAAGCAGAAGTTCCCTATCAGCTGTCTGCGTGGCAGAACGGAAGAAATCTGCAGGATATTAAGGACAACAGAAAAAAACTGGAACAGGCTTATGATCATATATCAAGATTAATAAGAGAAAATAAATTTGAGGATTATAAAAAATTAATTTCCAAAAGAGAGGAAAATATGGCCGCTTCAATGTATCTGTCGAAAGCAGAATCGGAAGAACGTTTTACTGATCTTGTAAAAGATTTCAAATCCGGATTTAAAATACAACCAGTTTCTAAAGATGCCGTTATGTTTGTATGTGCAGAAAATAAAGTCGCTTTTTTAAAAAAGGCAAACGGAGAATCTGCTTTATATCTGGAAAACCCGGAAACAGAAGAAGAATTGATGCTTGATATTTCATTTTATATTCCGGAAGGAAAGGAAGAATTTGAAATAATCTAATTACATTTATATTATTCTATGAAAAAGCGGAACATTTTCTTGCTTATTTTTGCAGTATTAATCAATATCTGTTGTGGAAATAAATCATTTGACCTTTCATCAGTTTCATTAGGCGATGATGCCAAAAAATACGACTTTGAAAACAAAGATTTATTTATGAAAGATGCCGCAAAAGCCGATATTATTCAATACTATGCAGATGAAAACAAAGGAATAACCTATGGAAATATACCATTAGATAATACCATGGGAACAAGGATTACCATATACAAAGGAAAAGTAGGAGCACTAGACACCAATGCTGCCGAAAAATACTCTCTGGGATTTGCAGAAAAAATAGTAAAAAAACATGGAAATCCCACAGCTTCTATCACTGATAGAGCAACCGTAGATGCCAAACTGGTAAAACCTATTTTTGAGAAACTGAAAAAACTTTCTCCCGAAAAAGTTTCATGGAATCCAAATGAGAAAAATTCATTTACTTATCCAACCTCTTTCTTCTGGGATGATGGAAAAAATTATTCCATACTAAGTATCTCCATTGAAGATGATGGGAAAATAAGAAATAAATATATTTCTGTGACCAAAGAGGCTTATCGTAATAATGCTGTGTTCGGGTTAAAATATCCCACACCTCCGGCTTCTCCGTGGTATAAGTATATGAATTAAAAATAAGCCTTTAAAAGGATGAAGAAATAAAAAAGCAGATTCCGGATACTTGAATCCACTTTTTTCTGTTTTATTATTGAGAACTGCATACTAACACTAACATTATGAAAAGATTGAAATATATAGTAATACCAATGATCTGTTTGGCGATTGCTTCATGCGGCCATCAGAAAAATAAAGATACTGAGTCTCTGGTTGAAACACAGGGAAGTACTCAGACAGAACCTTTCAATCTTGCTAAAGTTGCTGTGGGACAAAATATCAATGAAATTTTAAAATCTGCCGGAGCAACAGAGAAAGAAGCTGTTCGAACCAACGAAGTGACCCTGATTGGAAATGAAAAACTGGCCTTTTCATCAAAAGAATTATTACATTTCAATGGAATAGATCTGGAAGGAAAGAATCATAAAAATACCAATAAAGTAATTTTGCACTTCGGAAAAGTAGATCAGGAAATTGGCCCGCTTGCTAACGAAAAAGAAGATGAGTTGGGAATGTATCAGCTTGATATCTATACAGAGGAAGAAAAGACGGCACTTCTGGATAATCTGAACAAAATATTCCAGAAACCCAGATTTGATACCATCCGCGAAGGTTTTGAATCAGAAGTTAAAGACAATGAAATCATTCAGACTCATAATAAAATGAGACAGGAAGTGGCCATATGGAGAAACAAAGATATGCTCTATTACTATTGTGAAACCAAAATAGATAACAGACCTGATGAATACCGTTGCAATCTTTTCGTGTTCAAAAATAAAGAATGGAAAGATCTTCTCAAAGGATCAGGATATCCCGATCTGGATAAGATTTCCTTGAACTAATTAAGACAAAAGAAACAAAGAAATTAGAACATTCGCTTAATCAAATCAGCTTGCTGATCACTCTTTGCTTTCTTAAAATAAAGCATTAAAAAATAAAACCTCTGCGTTAAAAAGGTCTGCTCAATCAGCAAAATCAGCGGGAGTTTAAAAAATAAATGCCGGTCTTCTTTAGACCGGCATTTTATGTAAAGTTGAGATCTGAATTATTTTACAAGGAACTGCATCGTAACCTGATCCAGCTTCAAAATATAAACTCCCTGACCAAGATTTCTGGTTTTAATAGAATTTCCATTTCTGAAAGGCTGATCAATCGTCTGAAGAGTTTTCCCCTGAAGGTTATAAATCTCAGCTTTTTTTACCTTCTGAAGATCTCCTTTTACAAAAATTTCCTGATTGGTGATTGGGTTTGGAGAGATTTTAAAACTGTTAGAAGTTGTTTCAGCAGCTGCATTTTGAGCCATTCTCGCACTTGATCCTGAATAGCACGTCCATGCAAGATCATCAATAGCCACTCTGTTGCTGGATGAATTATTAACCAGGCTTACCACTACATTCCCGGAAGTGTTGATATTATTGATAGTTGTCGTTGTAGATGACGCACTGTAAGGAATAGTTCCTACAGTTGTTCCGTTTACTTTTACATCAAAAGTACCATTAGTTCCGGAAAACTTAAGCTGTGTAGTTACTGTTAAGGATCCAATACCGTTTGCAGAGCTGCCTGATGTTAAAGAACCGTTTCTTACCGTAATTGCTTTGTTATTAAGAGTCTGATCAGTTCTGGCATCTGTGGCGGTCCATGAAATACCTCCGTTGCTCCATGTTTTGGTTGAATAAGTAGAGCTGGCTGCAGGAATAGTTTCAAAATTTTCATTGGCACAGTTGGTACCTGGAGTAGTACCTCCAGAATTGGTAGTACCGGAAACCGTGGAACTGTTCGATGAAGAATTTCCTGCTGCATCCTTCGCTACAACATAAAAGCTGTAAGTGGTAGAAGGAGTAAGCCCTGAAATTGTTGTTGAAGTTGTGCTCGTTGTAGTTTGCAGACTTCCGTTCATGTAAACATTATAAGCTGTTACCCCTACATTATCGGTAGAAGCATTCCATGCCAGAGAAATGCTGCTGGAAGTTGTTCCTGAAACATTCAGACCTGTCGCTGCAGTAGGTGCCTGAGTGTCACCTGAAGGTTGTTGAGAACCCCAGATAAGGTTGACATAATTTGGATTGTCTATGAAAGGGTTTCTGTTCCCCTGAAAAGTATATGAAGCATTATTTCTTTTGATCTCAGCCTGAGAAACCGGATCCTGATTGTGCCATGCCAGAAGAACGTTCAGCTCCCAAGTCTGTAATCCCGGAAAAGTAGAACTTCCTAACATGTTTCCTGATGAGAATGTAGAAAGTTTGCTCTGGTAACGGGTTACAAAATAGAAAATCATACGTGCCACATCTCCTTTGAACTCATCAATCGGCTCAAATACCGTTCCTGAATATCCTGAAGAAGCAGAAGTTCCAAGCTTTGAACCGTTCTGGGACGTAAAAGAAGTACTTCCTACCTTTCCGAAAGGATAATTACTTCTCATTCCGTTTACTTTCCCGTCTGTAGCTCTGATAAAGTGAATATCTGCAACCATGGGAGAAGCCTGATTGAAAAGACTTTGAGGTACGATATGCTCTCTGTTGTAGCAATTTCCTTCAGTAGAATAGGTACCGCACTGATCACTTCCCGGAGTATAGTTATAAGGGTCAACCCCTGAAGGTCTTTCAGAATAAATGTCAAGGATAGTTCCGTCATTTTCGTAATCCTTATCAATATCAGTGGTTTTATATGCTGTCCAAAGCCCGCTATAGCCTTTATCCATATGTCCGTTAGAGATAATGCTGCTTAATTCGGTTTTCAGCGCTGCGCCACTCAGTCCGTTGGCAGAGTTGTAGTATCCTGCAGGAGCCTGAGCATGGGCAAGTCCCGCAAATACAGAAAATAAAATAACTTTTTTCATATTAATACAAGTTTAAGCAAGAATACTACAATTTTTGTAAATAAAAAATTACAAAATCGTTAATTTTAAATGCACTGCATGTAAATAAAATAAGTAATGAATGATGAATGATGAATGATGAATGATGTGGCGATTAAATATCTGTATCTGCATTCAATTCAATAGGAGTGGCTGTCATCCTGAGCGTAGTCGAAGGATCTCACTGATAAAATAAATCAAAAATCTATCTGATTTCAGCCAAAATCTAAAAATAATCATACAAAACTCACGAATCATTAAACATAATTATCTGGGCAGATCTGTCTTATCTGCGTGAAAAAAACACAAAGCATAAAAAAGCCGATACAAAACGTACCGGCTTATATAATGGATGACTTACATCTTATTTTCTTTGTGGCGGATAATTCTTCATAATCTCAGCCATAATATCTGGAATCTGTCTCTGTTTTGCTTTTGGAGAGTCTACAGAAATCCCGCTTCCGATACCCTGCCAAACCAATTTGTTGCTTCTTGCATCAATAAGGTCAACAATCAGAGCGCCTTCATTGTAATTCGTTGTCCAGGTTCTGTTCATACCAACACCCCATCCGAAAGGTCCGCCCCATCCCCACATTCCGTAAGGAGAAGAGGAATTGATGTCAGTAATCTTTTTATGATTTGCTTTTACGTTGATAATCAGATCAGGATTTTCTCCGGACTGAAGTCCTTTGCTCTGAAGCTGTCTCGACAGTTCGTTCAGTACCCTGTCTTTATCAATATCATTCAATTTTAGATCATCAATTCTTATTTTGTAAGTTTTATAAGAATTGAAATTGGCGCTTTCAGCATAATCTGAACGTACCTGAAAAGGGCTACAAGAAGTTAAGCCTAAAGTAGCAGATGCCAACAAAATAAAAATATATTTTTTCATTTTATTTATTTTTTTTATCACTTTTAATGAATGTATCAGTCTTTTTATCGTACCCGTAAGGACAGTGTCTGCAGCCGCTTTTACAGCAATATCCTCTTTTCAGATGAAATTTTTCTGTAAAAACCTTGTACCCCTGTTCATTATAGTAGAAGTCTTCACCTTCTTTGATGTCATAATGGGCCATAAGTTAAATGCTAGTCAAAAAACTTTTTATATTTGTTACTATGATAATTGTATGCCAAAAGCCTTTAAAAAAATTAAAAATTAATGGCATTGCTCTATTTCCCTTTATCTTCATTAGGAAACCCGAAGATAAGGAAAATAATGTATTGATTAATCATGAAAAAATCCATTTGCGGCAACAGATGGAAATGCTCATCATTTTCTTCTATATTTTTTATGTTATTGAATATTATTACTGGTTTTTCAAACTTAAAGACGGATATCTTGCTTACAGAAGAATTTCCTTTGAAAGAGAGGCTTATGCGCATGAAAACAACCTGGATTATCTCAAAAAAAGAAAATTCTGGAACTTTAGAAAATACCTTTGAAATGATGAATGATGAATGATGAATGATGAATTTCGGGATTCGTGTTTCGGGGTTTGAGAGGTTGGTTTTGTATTTTATATTTAGACTGTGATTTTAAATATTATCTATATTCAATAGAGGTGGGCTTTAGCCCGCTTATCAAATAATTTCAAATTTATTCGGCTTTAGCCGAAACTTACAATAAACAATTCATATAGAATAAAAAAAACAAAAAAAATCTGTGTAAATCTGCATTATCTGTGAGAAAAAAAGAAAACTCACACCACACTAAATCTTTTCCTACTTTTGTAAAGAATAAACCTTGAGTCGCTAAAAACTGAAATGCTATTACAACTTCCCACAGAACCTATTCCCATTCAGGAAATTCCAATTCATAAAAACATACAACTGTTTATTAAAAGGGAAGACCAGATTCATCCGCTAATTTCAGGAAATAAATACTGGAAACTATTCCATAATGTCAATCATTATCTGGCAAAAAATCCTGATAATCCCTATATTATTACTTTTGGAGGTGCTTTTTCCAATCATATAGCCGCAGTTTCCGCAGTAGGAAGTCTGGCAGGTATTCCAACACTGGGAATCATCAGAGGAGAAGAGCTTCAGCATAAATGGAGGGATAACCCCACATTACTTTTTGCCAAAAGAAATGGAATGAACCTGAAATTTGTCACCCGTGAAGAATACCGCCATAAAGAAAAACTCACAGAATTCCTTCAGCAGGAGTTCCCTGAGGCATTGATTGTTCCTGAAGGTGGAACCAATGAAGAGGCAGTGGAAGGGGTGAAAATGATGCTCAACGAACAAACAAAAGATTTTGACTATCTTTGCACCGCAGTTGGAACCGGAGGAACCATTGCAGGGATTTCAAAATTTTGTGAAGAAAATCAGAAAGTTATAGGATTTAAAGCGGTTGATGATGCTTCACTGGAAAATAAAATTTTTGAATTAACTTTGAGACAAAATTTTAATCTAATAGATTCATATTTTGGAGGTTATGGTAAAATAAATGATGGAAACGTCCGTTTTATCAATGATTTCAAAGAGAGATACGGTATTCCTTTGGAACCGATTTATACAGGGAAAATGATGGAGAAGGTTTTTGAACTGATAGAAGAAGAATATTTTCCTGAAAACAGTAAGATTTTGTGCTTTCACACTGGTGGATTACAGGGAATTGAAGGAGCTAATCTGCTGTTGGAAAAACAGAATAGAAATTTAATTATATAAGTAAAATTGAAAAACATGAAACACTTAGTGTTCCATCTTTCATTTTAAAACAATAAAAAATATAAGATGAAAAGACTTTTTCTATCCATAAGCCTTTTAGTTTTATCAAAATTTTCAGCCCAGACTTGGGCAACCGAAGATCAGTATATTCAGAAGTTTGCTAAATATGCCGTAGAAGAAATGGAAAAATATAAAATTCCGGCTTCTATTACTCTTGCCCAGGGATTACTGGAAACCGGAGGCGGGCAAAGCAGATTGGCACAGGAAGGTAAAAACCACTTCGGTATAAAATGTAAAGAAGACTGGACCGGTAGAACGATGAAACATACTGATGATGCACCTAATGAATGCTTCCGTGTGTATGACGATCCCAGACAGTCTTATGAAGATCATTCTATATTTTTATCCACAAGAAAATATTACGCAAATCTTTTCAAACTGGATATGAGAGATTACAGAGCGTGGGCAACCGGTTTGAAAAAAGCAGGATATGCCACCAATCCGCGCTATGCTTCAATTCTTATTACCAAAATTGAAAAATACAGATTATACGAATACGACAATACCAATTCTAATGAAGTATTGTACGCTGTTCTTAAAATGTATCCGGATCTGAAAGACGACAGAACTTTCATGGCACAGCTGGAGCCTTCAAAAGCATTGAAAAAAGCTAAAGACCCGGTGACTGTAGAAGTTCCTTACAAACAGACTTCTTACGCACAACAGCAAAAAAGAGTGGAAAGAATCAAAACGAAAGCTGAAATTCTTAATTCCATTCTTATCAAAAGCCATCCGAATGACGGTCTGAAATATATTGTAATTCCTGAAGATACTGATGTGAAATTCATCGCCAATAAATTCAAAGTCAGCGAAAGCAGACTGATAAAGTGGAATGAACTGGAAGGTGAAACCTTAAAGAAAAATGATATTGTTTTCCTTGAGTCAAAAAATTCTACAGGAAATACAGCAACCTATAAAGCGGTGTCCGGAGAAGATATGCATGATATCGCCCAGAAATTCGGAATCAAATTACATAAATTGTATGCCAAAAACAGAATGGATGAAGGACAACAGCCATCTGCAGGACAACTGATTTATTTAATAGACAAAAAACCACGAAACTAATTTAATTTTTTGTTGAGAGTTTACCGTTGACAGTTTATTGCCAACCGGCAGCTGTCAACAGCAACTAAGTATATATGAAGTATCAAAGAAGTTCGGCTTTATTTGATGAAGCCTACAAATACATTCCGGGAGGAGTAAACTCTCCGGTAAGAGCATTCAAATCCGTAGGAGGAGTGCCTGTTTTCATGAAATCGGCAAAGGGTGCTTACCTTACCGATGCAGATGATAATACTTATATCGATTATATCAATTCATGGGGCCCGGCCATCTTAGGACACACCCATCCTGAAGTACTGGAAGAACTGAAGATACAGGCAGAGAAAGGATTCTCTTTCGGAGCACCTACAGAACTGGAAACAGAAATTGCAAAATTCATTATTGAAAATGTCCCGAATATTGACCAGATCAGAATGGTTTCTTCCGGAACAGAAGCATGTATGAGTGCAATCAGGCTGGCAAGAGGATATACAGGAAGAGATAAGATTGTAAAATTTGAAGGTTGCTACCACGGACACTCAGATTCATTCCTGATTAAAGCCGGAAGTGGTGCTGCTACATTCGGAAATCCAAACTCTCCGGGAGTAACTGCTGGTACTGCAAAAGATACTTTGTTAGCCCGTTATAATGATTTTGAACAGGTTGAGGATTTATTCCGTCACAACCAGGGAGAAATTGCAGCCGTAATTATAGAACCAGTTGCGGGAAATATGGGATGTGTATTGCCGGAAAACAATTTCCTACAAAACCTGAGAAAGATCTGTGATGAAAACGGAGCTTTATTAATCTTTGATGAAGTAATGACCGGTTTCCGACTGGCTTTCGGAGGAGCTCAGGAGCTTTTTAATGTAAAAGCAGATTTAGTGACTTACGGAAAAGTAATCGGAGGAGGTCTTCCGGTAGGAGCTTTCGCTGGGAAAAATGAAATTATGGATCATCTTGCTCCAAAAGGAGGTGTGTATCAGGCAGGAACATTGAGTGGGAATCCTTTGGCTATGAGAGCAGGATTAAAAACACTTCAGCTTATTAAAAATGATTCTGAATTTTTTAACAGATTACATAAGACTACGGAAACTTTAGATTTCGAAATCGGAAAAATTCTAAATGAAAAAGGAATTGCTCATAAAATTAACAGAAAAGGTTCTATGATGTCTGTATTCTTCCATATCAACAGAGTTTCAAACTTTGATGAGGCACAGGAAGCTAATCATTCATTGTTCAATAACTTCTTCCACCAAATGTTGCAGAATGGGGTATACCTTCCGCCAAGTGGGTACGAAACTTACTTCATCAGTGATGCAATCAAGGATAAAGAAATTGATATGACGCTGGAAGCTGTAAGAAAATTTGAATATTCTAACAAATAAATAATAATGAAACCGGATTTTAGATCCGGTTTTTTTATGCAAAAAAAAATTGATTTGAAGAGTTTAGATTGAAAAAATCTCAACGGAGTCTCTGTCGGAGTCTCAACAAATAAAACTAATAATAGCTTAGATTCCTACGGAATGACAAGCGTTATGGATAATTTTATATTAGTTGTTAATTATGAGCTATAGTTGAAACAGAAAGCTTTGCCAGTCTCTTTGTCACTCCGTAGGAGTCTCAACAGTGTAAAAACATTATAATCTGGATTCCTACAGAATGACAAGCGGTATTGATAATTTTATATTAGTTGTTAATTATTAGCTATAGTTGAAACAGAAAGTTTGGCCAGTCTCTTTGTCACTCCGTAGGAGTCTCGACAGTGTAAAAACAATATAATCTGGATTCCTACGGAATGACAATTGCCGTGAATACTTTTTTTATTGTAGTATGAAAAGATAGACCGGGTATTTTAGTAAGTAATCAAAACAATGCATAAATCATACAGATTTTGTAATAATTCATACACTTTGTTCAGGGACACTTCTTTTTAATTTTGTATTAAATAGATTGGACATGAAGACCTCAGACAATAATATCTCCCGCAAGGATTTTATCCGGAATTCAGCATTGGCTGTAGCAGGATTAACTTTAATACCCAATATTATGACGGCATCACCTTTATCTGATGAAAATAATAGTTCTGCAAAAGGAAAAATGAGCCTTAAAAATGTTCGTCTGGAAACAGGTTTTGAATACCAGGATGGGGAAGTAGTTTCTACCCAAACAGATCTGTTCTATGTAGAAGTTGAAAATGGAAAAATTACAAAAATTGCTCCTAACCAACCTAACGGTAAAGCGGTTGATGCGAAAGGATTATTGATGCTTCCTGCATTTAAAGATATGCATATTCATCTTGATAAAACCTTTTATGGCGATCAATGGCAGGCTGTGAGAAAAAGAACGGGAGGAATCAAAGGAATGATAGAGCTGGAGCAGAAAATGCTTCCGGAAATGCTGAAAAATTCAACCTTCAAGGCAGAAAAACTGATCGAATTATTACAGTCAAAAGGAACTTCTTATGCCAGAAGCCATGTGAATATTGAACCCACTTCCAAACTTCAGTCGTTAAAGAATTTACAGAAGGCTTTAGAAAATAAAAAGAAAAGCTTTGGTGCTGAGCTGGTAGCCTTTCCACAACATGGAGTGTTTTATACGGACTCTGTGCCTTACCTGAAAGAAGCTGCGAAAATGGATATTGATTTTATTGGAGGAGTAGACCCATTCAACATCGATGGAGATATTGAAAAAGTAGTAGACTTCACGGTTCAGCTTGCTCTGGACAATAAAAAGGGAATAGATATCCATCTGCATGAAACGGGAGATTCAGGATTAAAAACTGTAGAATACTTGATTAAAAAAGTGAATGAAAATCCTGAGCTTAAAGGGAAAACCTACATAAGCCACTGTTTTGTCCTTGGAAAATTGGAACCAGCAAAACAGGAAGAAATCGCTGAAAAATTAGGTGAAGCGCAGATCGGAATTGTTTCCACAATCCCTTTTGGCAGGCTGATTATGCCCATACCAACGCTTTACAAACATAAGGTAACGGTTCTGACAGGAAATGACAGTATTATAGATCACTGGAATACTTTCGGAACTGGCAGTGTACTTCAGAAAGCCAACTTAATGGCGCAATTGTATGGATACTCAACAGAATTTTTATTGTCAAGAAGTTTAAAGCTTGCAACAGGAAATATCCTTCCATTGGATGATAAAGGAACACAGCAATGGCCAAAATCCGGAGATAAAGCAGATTTTGTTCTTATCAACGCAAGTTGTTCTGCAGAAGCTGTTTCGAGAATTTCGGATGTGAAGTCCTTAGTACATGAGGGAAACATTGTTTTTTAATTCAATATAAAAAGGAATTTAATATATTTTTAGTTGTGTTTTTTTGACCACAAAGGGTATAAAAGTTTTACGAGGGAAAGCCTGTAAATTCATTAAAATTTCAGAAACCGTCACAGAAGGAGGGTTGAAATTGAAGATAGCGTGATGGAGATAAAACTTTTGTTCCTTTTGTGGTTGTTTTAGTTTTTCTCTCATAAATTTTAGTAATTTTAGGAGAAAATCAGGCAGAGTGGCTTACCATACGGATCATTTTCCTATTTTAGGAATTCAGGAATTTAGTGAAAATCAGTTGAAAGGCTGTAATCTGCTGTTCAATGAACTTTCGGGAGCACGCTCCATTGATGATCCCCACAAACATGACTTTTTTATCATCAATCTTTTTGAGCACGGAGTCGGTTCGCATACCATAGATTTTACAGAATATCAGGTGAAAGACTACCAGATTCATCTTGTTTTTCCGGATCAGGTACATCAGTGGGTCATTGAAAAAGAAACCATTGGTTATCAGCTGATGATCAGCAGAGACTGGTTTGAAAGTTTTCTGCCCTCGTTAAGATTTTCTGCATCCTATTACCAGAATCATCCGGTGATTAATCTTTCCAAAGACGTTTTTGAAAATTTTCTGTATGAATTTCAGGCCATCCAGAAAGAGCTGAGCACAGAAAAAATATTCTGGGAACTGATTCAGAAAAGAAGCGAATTGATTGGCCTGCTGGTGAGTAAATCTGTGGAAGGAGCTTTCAAAGATTTTGAAGTCTATAACTCAAACCCCATTATTTCAAAGTTTCTGCATCTTATTGATGAACATTTCAAAACAGAAAGATCCGTTTCTTTTTATGCTGATAAACTGAATATCTCTGCCAATTATCTGAATATTGTCTGCAAGAAAAATCTTAATGCTTCGGCATCATCTCTTATTCAGGATCGTATTTTACTGGAAGCCAAAAGACTTTTAAAAGTTTCTGAAATGTCTGTGAAAGATATTGTATATGATCTCGGTTTCTATGATCACGCCAGCTTTTCCAAATTCTTTAAAGCACAGACGGGAATGACACCTTCCCAATTCAAAGAATAATCTGTACAAAACAAGACATAATTGATACACCGGTTTTACCCTCAGGGCTGGTTAATTTTGTATTGTTAAATTTAAAATCATGCAATTTCCCTATCAATTAACTGCAAAAGGAAACTATACCCTTAAAAATGTCCGCCTGGAAACAGGTTTTGAATACGAAAATGAAGAGGTTACCGGAACAAAAACTGATCTTTTCAGTATCGAAATTGAAGACGGAAAAATAAAAACAGTAAAAGCAAATGATCCTTCTTTAAAAGCAATCGATGCAAAAGGATATCTGATGCTTCCCGCTTTCAGAGATATGCACATCCATCTGGATAAAACATTATATGGTCTGCCATGGCAGGCACTTTCTCCGAAAAGAAGAACGGTGAAAGATATGATTGCCTATGAGCAGGAAATTATCCCTGAACTGTTGAAAACTTCTGTAAGCAGAGCAGAGCAGCTGATCAGTCTGCAGCAGCACTACGGAACTCATTTTGCGAGAACCCATTTTAATATTGATCCTACATCAGGATTGAAATCTCTGGAACACCTTGAACAGGCTCTTGAAAATAAAAAAGATTCTTTCAAAGCTGAATTGGTTGCCTTCCCACAGCATGGTGTTTATTATACGGAATCTGCTCCTTTGATGAAAGCGGCAGCCCAGCTGAAAAGTGTGGCATTCATTGGTGGATTGGATCCTTTGAGCATTGACGGAAGTATTGAAAAGGTAATGGATTTTACCGTTCAGCTCGCGTTGGATCACCATAAAGGCATTGATATTCACCTGCATGAAGCAGGAGAGTCCGGAATGAAAACCATCAATTATCTGATTGATAAAGCAATTGAAAATCCGGAGCTTCAGGGAAAAACATTTGTAAGCCATGCATTTGCTTTGGCTCATCTTTCCCCTAAAGAAACTGAGCAGATTGCAGAAAGACTGGCTGCCGGAAAAGTAGGAATTGCATCTTCTGTACCTTTTAAAGGAACGGTAATGCCAATACCAACCCTGAAAAAGTATGGTGTGAATGTGTTGATCGGAAATGATAACGTACAGGACTACTGGAGTACATTCGGATCCGGAAGTATGCTGCAGAAAGCCAATCTTATTGCAGAGCTGTACGGTTATGCCACAGAATTTGCTCTGTCAAGAGCTTTACAGTTTGCTACTCAAAGCATTCTTCCTCTGGATGAAAAAGGACAACAGCAGTGGCCTAAAGCCGGTGATGAAGCTGCAATTGTTCTCACAGAAGCTTCATGTTCTGCAGAAGCCGTTTCCAGGATGTCTGAAATAAAAGCCCTGATGAATGACGGGAATTTGTTTTGGAGAAATTAATCTGAAGTATATATTTTTTATACACTTGTTTTTTGTAACTGCCATCGGAAGCTTTTCTGGTGGCTTTTTATTGAATTATAAATTATGAGTTTCGGGATCCGGGTTTCGGGTCTCTTCTCTATCAATAGAAACAGGCTTTATCCCGTTATTAAATATGAATAAATTCACCGGCTTTAGCTAAAACCTATTCATAAAATAAATAAAAATCGATCCATCTGCGATAAAAATTACTGTTCATATTCCCTTTTTCTGTTTTTACAATATGAACACCCCTTAATATTGATTTGGGCAGTTAATCATAATGTCTGATATTAACAATAAAAAAAGCCCTCAGAAAATACTTCTGAAGGCCTTCTATTTGAAATTAAATCTAGGTACTTATATGATGATGTTATAAGTTAAAGTTTGTCCATCCTGCATACCATGTATCTGTAGCATCTTTTACAGCACCTCTGTATGTTACTTGTGTAAACCAAGTAGCTAATTTAGGGTTTGTAAATGCTCCACCTGTTAATAATGGAGAACCTGCAGTAGGAGTGAAGTTTGGTGTAGTTCCTGCAGGAGCCCATGCGCCGGCAAGTTTTACATCAGCTGTAGAAGCAAGGATTGTATTTCCTTTAGCATTAAACCAAGTCGTAAGATCGTTTAATGTATATGTCGTCGGAGTTGATGTAGATGGTCCGAATTTTAAAGGAGTTGTATTTCCTGCTAAAATGTTGTTTTCAAAGAATAATTTATTTCCTACAATATTGTTATCCGTTGGAGCTCCTTTCGTAGCATCAATGAATAAACCTACCGGGAATCCTGTGAATACAGAGTTGAATACAGAGATTGAAGAATTTCTTCTGATCTGTAATGCATTCTGGAATAAAGCGTTGATAGATCCAGGAGCCGCAGAGTTGATTGGCCCGATAATCGTCATGTTAGAGAATGTAGCTGATGTCTGAGGTGTTAATGTAGAACCGTTAGCATCATTATCAGATTCAAATGCGTTAGAACCTGAAACGTCTGCCACCTGAGAATCTCTTACTGCGATACCAAACTGTACATTTCCTGAGAAACCGTTATCTGTATCGAAATCATCATCAAGACCTTTGTAAGAAATAAGGTGAGAACAGTTTACTGTTCCTCCGAACCACTCGAAACTGTCATCATTAGCATAAGCAACTTCTACGTAGTCTACTGTAGTTCCGTTACCTACACCTCCGAAAGTAAGTCCGTTAACCTCTTTATCCGGTAAGAATGCATATCCTGCATATTCAATTCTTACATATTTTAAGATACCACTGTTGTCAGCAGCATTTGTTCCACCATAAAGTCCAAGACCGTCAGAGTTGTTGATACCTCCTTCAATTTCTCCAACTCCGTTTGCTCCTCCGAAAGATGCATTAGTAGGAGCGTTTCCTAAAATTACTACACCTGCCCAGTCTCCTCTTTTAGGACTTGGTTTTTCTGAAGTGAAGATAATAGGGTTGGCAGCTGTTCCTTCTGCCATGATTTTACTTCCTCTTGTAATGATCAAAGCTCCGTTTTTATCAGCTTCACCTACGATCTTTGTACCTGGTTCGATAGTTAAAGTAGCTCCGTTAGTTACATATACTAGTCCTCTTAGCTTATAGATTTTATTTGCTTTAAGCGTAATGCTGGAAGTGATTTTTCCTGAAAGAATAAGGTTTTCAGTATTTCCGTTTCCGTTACCTCCATCTTGAATAATGGTAGGTCCATCTTCTTCTATATTTCTACATGCGGTAGTTGATACTAGAGCGCCAAGCATTAAAGAATATAAAACGAACTTTTTCATGTTATAAAGAATTAAATTATTTATTAGATTATTTGTTGAGTGAATTAAAAATTGTATCCCAGTGTTAAACTGATATTGGTTCCTGAAAGTCTTTCAATGGCAAGAGCATCTTTGCTGTCATACTTACCGTTGTCATTCAGGTCATGGTAGAATTTAGCACGACGGTTCAGAATATCTGAAACATTCAGCTTGATTTCTCCTTTGTTATTCCATAATTTTTTAGCAAGCTGGAAGTCTAAAAGAGGTCTAGGTGCTTCCCAGATTGGTGGAACCTGGTCGTTTCCTACATAAAGGATTCTTCTTCCGATCATGTTAAATAGTACAGTAGAAGACCATCCTGATTTTTCAGTATCATACTGAAGGCTTACGTTGACAGTATAAGGAGACTGTCCCTGCATTGGTCTGTCAATCTTAGTCGCTTCGTCTGTTACTTTGTTTTTAATTAAGGCTACGTTTCCACCCAGCGTAAAGTTTCTAAGGGCGCTTACAAAATCCAGTTTTTTTCTGGCCTCTACTTCTATACCATAAGCATCAGCTTTATCTACGTTAAGGTAGTTGAAGGTGTTACTGGTTCCTACCCCTGATTGGTTGAAGTATAATTCAATCGGCTTTTTGAAATTTTTATAAAAAGCGGCCACCGAGATAATCTCCCCGTTTCTTGGGTAATATTCCCAACGAACATCGGCGCTCGTAATTTTAGTTCTTTCAATTGATTTGTTCCCAATTACAGTCGCTCCAAGATCAAAATCATAATATGCCAGCGGAGAAACCTCTCTAAATTCTGGTCTTACAACAGTTTGTGAACCTGCAAGACGGATATTCATTTTAGGATTTACCTTGAATGTTAAGTTAACAGCTGGTAAAAAGTCTGTAACACGTGTATTGACAAAACGGTCATCACTTTTTTTCGTGCTTCCTACCAATTGATCAAAGTTCTCAACTCTTAATCCCCAAACGGCTCTTAACCACGGTGTGAAGTTGTTGTCAAACTGTAAATATCCTGCGTTAAGGATGGTATTGGCAATATATCTGTACTGATTTCCTGCAATCTCATCAAATGTAAATCCTCCGTTAGTTCCAAAATTACCAGGATTGAAAATAGTTTCAAAAGGTTGAGAAAGTAATCCCTGGTTGAAGTTTTCAAGTCTTACAGAGAATGGTCTTGAATTGTATATTCTGTCTTTTACCTGGAACAAATAACCTCCTTTGATGGTTTGTTTTTGGCCAAACATTGTAAATGTCTTGGAAATATCACCTCCCGCATTATATAAATAATCGTTTAGCGTAGAGTAGAATACACTACCTGATTTTTGAGAAAGACCATTAGAAATCAATGCTAAATAAGGGCTTCCCGGCATGTTAGTATATTGGTTATACTGTAAACGCTGTAACAAAGGGATGTATTGATCCAGGATTCCGAAGCTTCCGTACCAGTTTACAGTAAGCCCGCCAAGAGCATCTATTTTATGAGTACCGGTAAGGGTAGAATTGTAGAAAGTAGTTTCTTTAAAACCTATTTCCCTTGCCATAATGTTTGTCCCGTTGATAGGATCAAATTCAAAGTCCTTTCCTGTTCTGAAGGACATATGGTTCACCGTATTATTGGTGATGATATTCTTTAAGGAGATTTTATTATTGCTGTTGAGCTTTAAAGAAAGGTTCAGCATTCCTCCTAAGATAATATCATTGCTGTATTTTTCTGTAAAATAATCGAAGTTGGTATCAGCAAGTTGGTCGTTGATGGTAAAGAAACGGTTGGTAGATTCAGTTCTTCTTTTGTTATTACTATAGTTTAAAACAGCAATTACCCCTAAATCTTTTCCGAATAATTTGGTATTGAAACCTCCGTCAAGTTGTAAACTTAAGTTTTCAGGATAACCAATACTGTTGTATCCTAAATTCTTTGTAAACCCTTTACCAATATCGGTTTTCTGACCCTCACTTAAAATACTGAACGCATTTTTTGCAGGCATATTGGTGGGCAGCTTTCTGTAACCGTCATCAATTCCTAAGAAATCCCATTTTCCACCTTTCTGCATATGGAATTCCTGTCCCATAGTAGCCGTATTTCCTCCTACACCTACCTGTACATTGAAGAAATTTTTATTAGGAATATCCTTTGTATTTACCTGAATCAAAGCTCCTCCCCATTCTCCGGTATATTCAGGAATGAAAGTTTTGTTGATGACAAGTGTTTCGATAACGTTAGCAGGGAAAAGGTCGAAAGAGAAAGTCTTTCTGTCCGGTTCTGTACTGGATAGCTGAATACCGTTCAGCATCGCCTGATTGTAACGGTCTGATAAACCTCTTACTACAATATATTTTCCTTCAGATAAACTCACTCCGGAAACTCTCTTCAGAACTTCACCCGTGTTTCTGTCCGGACTTCTTTTAATAGCTTCAACCCCAATAACCTGAGAAACTACACCGGCATTCTTCTGTAAACCGATGGTAGAGGCTATGGTTTCTTTTCTTGCATTTGATTTTATGACAACTCCCTCAATTTCTTTTTCCTTGATAGAGGGCTTATCCAGAACGATATCAAGATGAGTATTACCTTCATTTTTGATAATAACTTCACTGATCTCTTTTCTATTATATCCATTGGAGCTTACCGTTACAATGTAATTGGTACCAGGGGAAAGGTTGATAGAGTAGTATCCGGAAATGTCAGTCATTACTTCCTGACCATTTACTTTTACTTTTACCCCTTCTATAGGAGTATTATCTTTCTCGTCCAATACCCTACCTTCCAAAATCTGACTTTGTGCAAAAGCATAGCCAGCAGAAAACAAGGCAAGTAGCATTATGCTCTTGTGGAGTTGTTTTTTCATTTTACTTCTTTTACTTCTTTTTCAAGGGCAAAATAAAGGCTAAGTTTTTAAGAAAACTTTAGGAGAATCTTAATTAATTATGAAATTTGTATTAACGAATGAACGAGATTTACAGTTATCGATGTTTAATTTATATAATTATAATTTTTGTTTTAATTGTAGATATTATTCCTTATATTTGATTTGTGTATATTTATTTATTGATTTTTTTATTGATTTTATAATTTAATTGCAAAATGTTATTTTTTAATAATTAGTTAACATTTGACAGATAGATGAAATCAATTGAAATAATTAATTTTGTGGGAATTCTTAAACTAGAAGATGAGCAAAAAAATTCTTTTAATAGACGATGAACTGGACATTTTAGAGATTCTGTCTTACAATTTGGAAAAGGAAGGGTATGATATCTATACAGCTACTAATGGTAACGAAGGTATAGAAAAAGCAAAGGAAATTGTTCCGGATCTTATCTTATTAGATGTTATGATGCCTGAAAAAGATGGGATAGAAACCTGTCAGGAACTTCGTAAAGTGAAAGAACTTCAAAAAACACTTATTGTGTTCCTTTCCGCAAGAAGCGAAGAATTTTCTCAGTTAGCAGGTTTTCAGGCAGGTGCCAATGATTACATCGTAAAACTGATCAAACCGAAAATCCTTATCTCTAAAGTAAATGCATTATTACAGTTAACCTCACAGGTTTCTGAAAATGCTAAACTTATCGAAATCGGAGACCTTGTTATCGACAAAGATAATTTCAGAGTTTCCAAAAGCGGACAGCAATTTCTTCTTCCCAAAAAAGAGTTTGATTTGCTTTACCTTTTGGCTTCCAATACTGAAAAGGTTTTCAAAAGAGAAGAGATTCTTGAAAAAGTTTGGGGTAATGATGTGATTGTAGGAGAGAGGACTATTGATGTTCATATCAGAAGGCTAAGAGAAAAACTCGGAATCAATACGATTCAGACATTAAAAGGGATTGGGTATAAACTAATCGTTTAATTATTTAAAAATCTTAACTTTACGTTCAATCATTAAAACGTTGTAAAATTGAAATTTTACAGACTTACCCTCGTTGCCTCTTGTCTGCTGACACTGGTAATGCTCCTTTTAGTCGTTGTATTCGACTCGCTGAAAGATATCTATTATGAGACCCCTTTGTTCAAAACGGGTCTTTTCATCTGTATTATCCTGATCTTTATGATAAACTGTGTAGTATTGGAACTTCTTTTCAATTACTATAGCAGAAAGCAGGTAAAGGGCCTTTCCGGGTTTCTTCCGCAGGAAATAGTGCAGAATCATGACGAAAATATTACCATCAAAGAATTGGGTGAAAGATTTTCAGACCTCAATCAGCAGCAGGTATCAGAAATTGATATGATGAAAGAGATGGAAAGCTATCGTAAAGAATACATCGGAAATGTTTCCCATGAACTGAAAACGCCCTTATTTTCTATCCAGGGATATGTAGAAACCTTACGAGATGGCGGGGTGGATAACCTTACTATTCGGGACAAATACCTGGAAAGAATTGATAAATCAGTAGAAAGACTTATTGCTATTGTAACAGATCTTGACATGATCAATAGACTGGAAGCCGGCGAAATCAATCTTACTGTCTCAAAATTTGATGTCAATCTTTTAATCAAAGAAATTTTCGACCTTCTTGATCTTGAAGCGGAAAAACGAAATACCACCCTACAGATTCAGACTCTTCATCCACAGATTTTTGTGGAGGCTGATAAACAAAAAATTTCCCAGGTTTTCATCAATCTGATTTCCAATGCTATTCATTATGCCAATAGACAGGAAGCAAAAGTGATTGTAAAAACCAGCGTTCTGAAAAATAAGGTACTGATAGAGGTTATAGACAACGGAATGGGAATCAAATCTGAAATTCTTCCAAGAATTTTTGAAAGATTCTATCGTGTGGAAACCAGCAGAAGCAGGAGAGAAGGCGGTTCCGGACTTGGTTTGGCCATTGTAAAACACATCCTTGAAGCACATAACGAAAATATTACCGTAGAAAGCGTTTACCTTGAAGGTACGAAGTTCAGTTTTATGCTCGAAAAAAGTAAATAATTCCGGCAAAATGTAAGAAAAAAAAATATTTTAAAAAATCCTGAAATATTTTTTTGTCACATGTCATTTATTATATATTTGCAACAGAGATTTATCATAATTATAAAGGCAAAAAAGTAATTTAAGAAACTGATATGGTTTACAAAATCCGCGTAATATTAGATGCGAAAGAGGATATTTTCCGTGATATTGAAGTTAAGGGAAAACAAACGTTATGGAACTTACATTTAGGAATTAAAAGTGCATTCAGTCTGCAGGGAGATGAGCTTTCTACTTTTAATCTGTTAGAAGATGACGGAACAATCGTAAAAAGTGTCCCATTGGAAGATATGAGTGATGATGGTGATGGTGAAATTATGTCAGATGTTTACATTGATGAGGCTTTTGAAAATGTAGGCGACAAAGCACAGTTCCAGTATGGGCTCCTTGATCTTTGGGAATTCTTCTGTGAGCTTGTAGAAGTAATTGAAGAAACAAAAGGAGTAAACTATCCAATCACCGTATACCGATTTGGAAACGTTCCATTGAAGGCACCTAGTAAAAACGGAAGTGCAGGAGGAAGCAAAAAGAAATCAGCAATGCCTTTGGCAGATGACGAGTTTGGTTTTGATGACGATTTTGGAGCTGGAGGGAATTTTTCAGATGAAGATGATGACAGCTTTGATGATGAGGAAGAAGAAGACTACAATGACGATGTCTTTGATGAGGAAGATGACAATGATGACGAAAGATAGTCAACACAATATACTGGCCCCGGATTTTGATCCGGGGCTTTTTTTATGACAAAATAGTAAGAAAATAAAGAACGTAAATTTTCCTTTTTGCCTTTTTTCTCCTTTTTCAGCCAAAAAACAATCCTTACTTTTGTTAAAAATAGTTTAATGAAAAAATTAATTTTGTTAGCTGTAATTGGTCTGGGAATTGTTTCCTGTACCACTCAAAAAAAAATCCGGAAGATGACAGAACTGCCAAAAGATTGGAAACATAACACAAATATCTACGAAGTAAACATAAGACAATATACTCAGGAAGGAACTTTCAAAGCATTTGCAAAAGAAATGCCCCGCCTGAAATCGATGGGAGTAAAAACACTTTGGTTTATGCCTATTACCCCAATTGCCCAGCAGAATAAAAAAGGAAGTATGGGCAGCCCTTATGCTGCAGCAGATTATACCTCTGTCAATCCTGAATTCGGAACATTACAGGATTTTAAAGATATGGTGAATGAAGCACACAGATTAGGATTCAAAGTAATCATCGACTGGGTGGCCAATCATACAGGCTGGGATCATGTCTGGACAAAAACACATCCGGAATTTTATCTGAAAGATCCCGACGGAAAATTTCATATCGCCTCCGGAATGGATGATATTATTGAACTTGACTATAAGAACCAGGAAATGCGTCAGGCTATGATCAATGCCATGAAATTCTGGGTACAGGAAACCGATATCGATGGTTTTCGATGTGATCTTGCTTCATGGGTAGAAGTAGATTTCTGGGAACAGGCACGCCCCGAAGTGGAAAAAGTAAAACCCCTTTTCTGGCTGGGAGAATTCGATGAGCTGGAAAGCCCGGAATACGGAAAAGTTTTTGATGCCAGCTATTCCTGGAAATGGATGCACAAGTCTGCCGATTATTACAAAAAAAATGAACCTCTTCAGGAGTTAAAAGATCTGCTGAGACAATATTCCAATATTGGAGATACCTCAATGAGAGCATGGTTTACCACCAATCACGATGAAAACTCATGGAACGGAACCGAATATGAAAAATATGGAGTGATTACAAAACCTATGGCAGTATTCTCTGCAACATGGAATGGGGTTCCCTTATTATACTCAGGTCAGGAACTTCCGAATATGAAGAGACTGGAATTTTTCGAAAAAGATGCCATCAAATGGACCAATACCTACCAGGTTGCCGATTTCTATAAAACATTATTGGAGGTAAAAGCTTCCAATCCTGCCTTAAGAGGAGGAGATCCTCATGTTACTACTTATCTTCTTAATACGACAGCCAATGATAAAATTCTGGCCTACGTAAGAAAAAATGGAAAAGATGAAATATTGGTAGTCCTGAATATGTCAAAAGAGCCGGTTAACTTTTCTATTGAAGACGAACAGCTATCAGGAACATTCAGAAATATTTTTGATAAGACAAAAAGAGATTTCAATGATGGAAAAGATTTCAGCTTCAAGGTTTCGGATTATGCGGTATTTGAAAAATAAGTAGTACATCTTAACGACTCGTCTTTAAAGGTTCTCAATTCCCCTCCGCTGGAGGGGTGTCAAAATCTATGATTTTGACGGGGTGGTTTATCTACCCTACAATAAAAATCCACCATTACAATGAACAAACAGGAAATAATCAATATCATTAAAGCAAAAGTTGCCGACAAAATCCAGTATTTTGAAAACCTTATTGCAGAAACACGGGCTTCCAATAATGATACAAAAAGCTCAATGGGGGACAAATATGAAACCGGAAGAGAAATGCTTCAGCAGGAAATCAATAATCTTCAGAGACAGCTTAACGAAGTATTGAACCAGCAAAATATTTTGCAGAAAATAACATCTGATCCTTCGGAAAAAGTTCAGAACGGGGCATTGGTAAAAACCAATAAAGGATTGTTTTACGTTGCTGCTTCAATGGGAGAAATTGTTTTTGAGAAGTACAAAATTATGACCGTTTCCGCAGAATCTCCTTTGGTAAAAGTGATGTACGGCAAAAAAACCGGAGAATCATTCACTGTCAATACCATTCATCAGACCATTGAAAATATATGGTAAAATTAATGTCTGTTAGATTGCAGATATACAGTTGTTTAATAGAAAATAAACATCATCCCTATAAAAAGCATTCATAAAAGTGAGTGCTTTTTTTAATGGTTTTCACTAAATTTGAAACTTAAAATCTCATTCAAAATGCAAAATTACCTGGATCTTTTACAACATATTTTAGACAACGGAACTGATAAAACCGATAGAACAGGCACTGGAACAAGAAGTGTTTTCGGATATCAGCTGAGATATGATCTGTCTAAAGGATTTCCTTTGGTAACGACAAAAAAAGTGCATTTGAAATCCATTATCTATGAATTGCTTTGGTTTCTGAAAGGAGATACCAATATCAAATATCTTAAAGATAACGGAGTAAGCATCTGGGATGAATGGGCCAATGAAAATGGAGATCTTGGACCTGTTTACGGGGCACAATGGAGAAGCTGGAGCGGAGCAGACGGAAAAGTGGTAGATCAGATTACAGAAGTAATTGACCAGATCAAAAAGAACCCGGATTCAAGAAGATTAATTGTGTCAGCATGGAATGTTGCTGAAATTCCAAACATGGCTTTGGCTCCTTGTCACGCCTTATTCCAGTTTTACGTAGCTGATGGCAAATTATCCTTACAGCTGTATCAGAGAAGTGCTGATGTTTTCCTTGGGGTACCGTTCAATATTGCAAGTTATGCATTGCTTTTGATGATGGTGGCACAGGTTTGTGATCTGGAAGTAGGAGATTATGTTCACAGCTTCGGAGATGTTCATATTTACAATAATCACTTTGAACAGGTAAACAGACAGCTTGCCAGAGAACCGAAATCTCTTCCCACGATGAAACTGAATCCTGATGTGAAAAATATCTTTGATTTCGATTTCGAAGATTTTACCCTGGAAAACTATGATCCACATCCTGGGATCAAAGCTCCTGTAGCGATTTAATATTCTTTTATCACTTAATTCTTTATTCACTTCTATTATTTTAATACTAATAGATGTTTTTATCTGTGCCCATAAGTTATGGAATCAGAATATAAATACTTTAGTACGCTTTCTTTTGACAATTGTTTCTTACATTTGAAAGAACAACGCCGGCTCATTGGATTCTTTTGAAAAAGAGATCAATGGACGGGTACAGATCACACATTTCAAATGCTTAAAAATACATCATGAAGTATTTAAAAATTAATATAGAAGAAAATGCAGACATTGAAGCCCTGAAAAATGCTGTACTTCAGCTGAAAGGAGTAGCATCAACAGAAATAGTTGATGACGAAAATCCGGAAAGCGAACTCAAAAAAGCCTTTGCAAAAACGAAGGAACAGCTTAAAAAAGGCGACTATGAAACCTTAGTCAATGATATTTTCGATATAATCATTAAAAAATAATTCTAAAAAATAAAGTAGACCGATGAGAAAGGCCATTTTATCAATTGCTATACTTGGAATTTTATTTTCCGCAAATGTATCAGCACAAACCGAAACTTCAGGCAGAGAAAAAGTATACAGAGCTACCCACACCAAAGTAACGGAACTTAAACACACGAAGCTGAAAGTAAATTTTGACTATCAGAAAGAACAGATGAATGGGGAAGAATGGCTTACTGCTTCACCTTACTTTTATGCTACAAACGAGCTGACTCTTGATGCAAAAGGAATGTTGATTCATGAAGTAGCTCTTGATAATAACGGCAAAAAATCTCCTTTAAAATACGAATATAAAGATGATGTTCTAAAAATTACTCTGGATAAGACATATCAGAGAAATCAGGATTATACAGTGTATATCAAATATACCTCCCGCCCGAATGAAGTGAAACAGGAGGGAAGTATGGCAATCAATGATGCGAAAGGGCTATACTTCATCAATGCTCAGGGAACAGAACCGGATATGCCTACCCAGATCTGGACACAGGGAGAAACAGAATCCTCTTCCGCATGGTTTCCAACGATTGATAAACCCAATCAAAAGACAACACAGGAGATCTACATGACGGTTCCTGATAAATATGTCACCCTTTCCAATGGTCTGATGAAAGATTCTAAAAAAGAATCCAACGGGCTTAGAACGGATCATTGGGTGATGGATAAGAGACATTCTACTTATCTTTTCTTTATGGGAGTGGGCGAATATGCAGTAGTAAAAGACAAATGGAAAAATATTCCGGTTGATTATTATATTGAAAAAGAATATGAGCCTTATGCCAAGCAGATCTATGGAAATACTCCGGAAATGATTGACTTTTTCTCCAAAAGGCTGAACTATGATTATCCATGGGCAAAATATGCTCAGATTTCAGGACGAAACTATGTAAGTGGTGCAATGGAAAATACCACGGCCACCCTTCATGGAAGTGATATCTTACAGAAACCGGGACAGCTTATCGATGAAAATACATGGGAAGATACCATTGCTCATGAATTGTTCCACCATTGGTTTGGAGATTTGGTGACTGCAGAAAGCTGGAGCAATCTTACCGTCAATGAATCTTTTGCCAACTATTCCGAATACCTTTGGAATGAATATAAATATGGAAAAGACCAGGCAGATTATCACCTGATGACGGATGTGAATCAGTATATTCATAACCCAAAAGATTTTAATAAAAACCTGGTAAGGTTCAATTATGAATCCCGGGAAGATGTTTTTGATCTGGTAACGTATCAGAAAGGTGGCGGAATTTTAAATATGCTGAGAAACTATCTTGGTGATGATGCCTTCTTCGCAGGAATGAATGATTATCTGAAAACCAACGAATATCAGAATGCAGAAGCCCATCAGTTGCGCCTGTCTTTTGAAAAAGTGTCCGGTAAAGATTTGAACTGGTTCTTCAATCAATGGTATTTTGGAAACGGAAACCCGAAGATCAATTATTCTTCTACATTTGAGCCTGTAAAAAAACAGGTTGCCGTAACGATTAATCAAACTCAGGAAAAACCATTTGAATTTCCTTTGGCTATAGATGTATATGACAACGGAAAGCCTAAAAGATATAATGTCTGGGTAAATGCAGAAGCTAAAAATACTTTCAGCTTTGATGTTTCTAAAACTCCAGATCTTGTAAATATCAATGCAGACGGAGTTCTGCTGGCAGAGATTACAGATACCAAAACTCCGGAACAGAATCTGATGCAGTTTATAAATTCCAAAGAGTTCAAAAGCAGATATCTCGCTTTAACCGGAATTAAAGATCAGGTGGGGAAAAATCCTGCTGCTGTAAAATTGTTGACTGCCGCATTGAAAGATCCTTTCTTCAGAGTAAGAATAAAAGCTTTGAATTTAATAGACCTTACGAATACTGAACAAATGAAAGTGCTGGGTGCTGAAGTTGAAAAACTGGCTTCCAATGATCCGAAGACATTAACTCAGGCTGCAGCTATTGCGGCTTTGGGAAAAACAAAAGATAAGAAATACCTTCCGTTATTTGAAAAAGGAGTAAACGCTGTTTCCAATGCTGTGAAAGGAAGTTCAATGAGTGCACTTCTTTCCATTGATCCTTCAAGAGCAAATGCTCTGGCTGACAAAATTGATATGAAAGGAGCATCAGATGAACTCAGAGCACAATTGCTTCCGATTATTGTGAAGAACAAAATTACCTCTCAGATTGAAAACATTGCCCCTCTTGCCACTTTTTATCCATTCATTAAATTCCAGAACCCGGAATTAGGAAAAGCAGCAGAAGATGGTTTCAACTGGATTATGACTTCCGATAATCTGAAGGCAACGGAAAGCGTTACCAAAATAGCAGGATATGCCAAAAACCAGATGGCAGATAATCCACAGGCTAAAATGATGATGGTTCAGATGCTGAAAGATGGGCTGAGCAAAAAAATGGAACTGCTGAAACAGAATCCACAAAATGCAGCAAGTATTAATAAACAGATTGATGTGATCAATAAAGCAATTGAAAACTACAAATAAATAGAGAAAGCCGGCAGATGTGTCGGCTTTCTTTTTGTCGTTAAGTGAAATTAAAGGGTCAGATTATATGGTGAAATCCATTGGTTTTTAATGATATTACAAAAATCAGCATTTTTAACCACTGTTTTTTGCATTATCTTTCATAAATTCGTTTAAAATTTAGACAATTATGAGTTTTGGAATTGAAGCAGCGGGCTATTATGTGCCTGGTTTATATTTGGAGATTAAGGATTTAGCAGAAAAAAGAGGAATAGAACCGGCGAAACTGGAAAAAGGCTTAGGTCTTCATAAAATGGGACTTTCTGATGTTCACGAAGACGCTGCTACTTTTGCAGCAGAAGCACTACTGAAGCTTATAAAAGATTATCAAATCAATCCTGAAGAAATAGCAAGAGTATATTTGGGAACAGAAAGTGCGGTGGATGCAGCAAAACCTACGGCTTCCTACGCTGTGCAAATGGTAGAAAAAGTATTGGAAGAAGAATTTGGGACAAGATGTTTCAGAAACTGTGATGTACTGGATATGACTTTTGCCTGTGTAGGAGGAGTGGATGCACTACATAATGCTCTGGATTTTGTAAGAGTAAATCCTGATAAAAAAGCAGTCGTGATTGCCAGTGATTATGCAAAATATGAATTGGCTTCTTCAGGAGAATATACCCAAGGAGGTGGGGCTGTCGCTCTTTTGGTTTCATCAAAACCGGATCTTCTTGAAATTGAAAATAACTGGGGCGTTGCTTCAGAAAGTGTCTTTGATTTTTTCAAGCCGCGAAGATTATATAAGAAAAAAGATTTGAATGGAGCTCCGGAAACATATCCTGACAAGGTTGAAGTTTTTACAGATGAGCCTGTTTTTGACGGACAATATTCTAATCAATGCTATCAGGATAGAATAAAAGAAGCTTATTATCATTATAAAAAGATCACAGGGCAGAATAAACCTTATGAAAACTGGGAACATATTATTTTCCATCTTCCCTATGCTTTCCACGGGAAAAGGGTTTTTACTGAAATATATAGCCTTGAAAATGGTCTGTCCTATGAAACAGCAGAAGAACAGAAGGCGGTTGCCAAATCAGAAAGCTATCTGAAATTAATTAATGATAAGATAGAAAAGAGCCAGAGAGCCTCTTCAGAAATAGGAAATATGTATACTGCATCTATTTTTATGGCGTTTCTTTCTGCACTACAAACCTCTTTTAATGAAAATGAAGAACTTTCAGGAAAAGAAATTGGTTTTGTAGGCTATGGAAGCGGTTCGAAATCAAAAGTGTTTGCCGGTAAAGTTTCTGAGAACTGGAGAAAAGTAGTTGGAAAATGGCATTTATTCGAAAATTTAAATCAGAGATCTGCTGTTGATTTTAAAACCTATGAAAAACTTCATAGAAAACAATTGAGAGAATCTGTAAACAGAAATTATAAAGGTTTCGGGCTTGTTTCGATTGAAGTAGAAAATCCTGTTTTAATTGGAGCCAGATATTATCATTATCAACCATAAGTTTTTAGAAAATTAATACATAAAGCATCTCATATTTTGGGATGCTTTGTTTTTTTTGCTGTTTTTTGTGAAGTATTATCATTCATTGTGGGGTATTTTGATGCTTTTTACGTGAATATTAACTATTTTGTTTTGGATATTATTAATCGGAAATTTTTGTTTTGTTGATTTTTTTTACCGCTTTTTCCAATAAAGTGAAACCTCATAATATTTTTTTCGCCTGTCAAAATTCTGTCAAATTTCTATTATCGTTTATTTTTTAAATCAATAGAAATGGTTTCTCTGCTGGAGCTGCCATTTTTCAGTATTTACTATGAATTAAATACGTTTTAACATGTTGTTTTGTAGTGTGTTGTGATTTGATGTTGTTAAGGATTGTTAACATATTTGTTGCTAAAATATATTAAAATATGTTAATATGAATGTGAAATTATACGTATGGAGTGCAGGAGCTATGTTCTTTCTTGGGCAGACTGCTTTTGCACAGAAAGTGGGCAAGGATACCATAGCTAATAAAATTGATGAGGTTGTTGTAACCGGGTATCAAAGAAAAGCAAAAGATGAAATTGCCCAGGCACAATCTACAGTTACAGCTGGAGAATTAAAAACACAAACACCTGCTACCTCTGTAGGGAATATGCTACAGGGAAGGGCATCGGGGGTATATGTTCAATCACGAAACGGACAGCCGGGATCAACCGCTGAGATTAATATTCGGGGGATTGCCGGGTTTACGGGAAATTCAGAACCATTGTACGTAGTGGACGGGATTTATATGACAGCAAGACAATTTAATGCTGTTAATGGTAATGACGTAGAAAGTATAGTCATTCTGAAAGATGCTGCGGGGACAGCACAATACGGTTCAAGAGGAGCTAACGGAGTTGTCGTTGTAACTACGAAAAGAGGTAAGAATGGCAGGACACAATACTCATTTGAAAATAGATTAGGCTTCTCTCAAAAAATTTCAAATAAGGAATTGAATTTTGAAATGATGAATGCTGCTCAGAAATTACAATATGAAAGAGAAATGAGGGCTCTGGGGTTACCAGGCTTACCTGATTATACAGCAGCGGAGGAAGAGGCTTTACTAAAGCTGGATCATAGTTGGGAGAAAGATGTTCTAAGAACTTCTTTTCTCCAGAGTTATCTGTTTTCAGCAAGAGGGGGAAATGATAAAAATAAATTTTACTATTCCCTTGGCTATGATAAAGATGATGGGATTGTTCGAGATATTAATGGACTTGACAGATACACAGGGAGGTTTAATTTTGAAAATAACTTAAGTGATAAACTGAAGGTAGGTTTAGACTTAGGAGCTGCTTACCAGTATACTCAGAATATAAGGGATAGAAGTAATGTCCAAAGTCCATTTGGTGCCATGTACAAATATAATCCATTTGAACCGGTTTATAATTCGGACGGATCCTATAATTATGATTTGAGACAAGGTTTTAATATTGTTGAAGCATTACGGAATAATGTTGATTATGACCAAAGGTTAAGAGCTACCGGAAATATTTTTGGTGAATATAAAATCAATAAAGATGTGTCTTACAGGATGTATTTTAACTCATTATATGATAATTTAGTAAATACGAATGACCTGAAACGAGGATCTCAATTAGATGTTATCGTAAATGGAGCAGCTGGCTTAGGGACACTTAGAAAAAGTACTTTTTATTCATTCAATTATATTTATGGAAATAGAATAGATTTTAAAAAGAAATTAGGAGATCATTTTATTGGAGCTACCGGTCTTGTAGAGTTTAATAGTGAGTTTACAGAAAATATTGCGGCAAGTGGTACTAATTATAAAAATCCTAATTCAGATGCTCCTTCGAATACCATTCCATCTGATAAAAATACTTTTACCGGAGATAAAGTAAAAAGCACGTTATTCTCTCTATTAGGTTTGTTCGAATATAATTATCAAAAGAAATATTTAGTTACAGGTTCTATTCGTCGGGATAAAAGTTCAAAGTTTGGGGCCAATAATAAATCTGGAGTATTCTGGAGTGGTAGTTTAGCCTGGAATGCTGCAAAAGAAGAATTTTTAGATGGAGGCTTTTTTAATGAACTTAAAGTCAGAGCATCTTATGGTACTTCAGGAAATGATAGAAATATTCCAAACTTTGCTAACGTAGGTTATGTTTCTTATGGAGATTATGGAAGCGGAGCAACAATGACGCCTACCACTATAACAGGGAATCCTGATATAAAATGGGAAACCAATAAAACGACCAACCTAGGAGTAGATTTTGCCTTTTTAAATAACCGATTTAGAGGAGCTGTTGAAGTCTATCGAACAGATAGAAATAATTTTATTCAGCTATTACCACTTCCCTACGAATCAGGTAACTATTCAATATACAAAAATCTTGGTGATATGCGTAACGAGGGACTTGAAGCTGAATTTACATTTGATGTGATCAGAAAAACGAATCTAAAAGTTTCATTAAGAGGAAATACATCTTGGCAAAAAGCTAAAGTAACATCTCTTGACGGAGTAAGTACCCAAAGAAATATGGGGGAGACCGCTTTAAAAATTGGTGAAACGCCATATTTCTACAGATTTGTAGAGTATGCAGGGGTAAATCCTTCAGACGGAAAAGCATTATATTTTACGGATAGAATAACACCCAATACCGGAGAGAATTTTTATACAATTAATGGAAGAACAGCTACGGATGTTTATAATGCCTCTGCAGATATTAAAGACCTTACAAACAAAAGCCCAATTCCAAAGTTCTTTGGAGGTTTTGGTCTTAGTGCTGAAATTTATGGATTTGATCTTTCAGCAGACTTTACATTCAAAACAGGAGCGTATACTTATAATTATCAAACTCAGACTTTACAAGACCCCTCATCTAGAACGGATAATATGAGTATTGATGCCCTTAATTATTGGAAAAATCCGGGCGATACAAATGTTCTTCCAAAGCCAACTGCAGTAGGTTTAAGAGATTCTGATCAATTCTTGGAGAAATCAGATTATCTAAGATTTAGAACTTTAATGATAGGCTATACATTTAATAAAAAATTCCTGGGCGAAAGTATTCCATTGAATTTACTCAGGGTGTATGTTCAAGGGCAGAACTTATTAACATGGACCCAATTTAAAGGTGATCCTGAGGTGGCAGTGGGTTCCGGCGAAAATCAATTGTCAGCAAATCAAACTTATGTACCTGGATCATATGCCTTATTTAGTTATCCGGCAGTAAGACAGTTTATGTTTGGTGTTCAAGTAGAATTTTAAAACTTAAAAAATGAAAAAGATAATTATATCAGGTTTATTACTTGCTTTTATAGCAACGGTTTCATGTGATAAGGAGTTGGAACAATTTTCCAATACCAATACATTTGTGGATAATGCATTTAAATCATATACTGATTATAGGTTTGCTTTAGATGGAGTATATGATGCTATGAAAAGAACAGGATATTTTTCGGGTGGCGATTCCGGAAGTCAAAATATTATGGCTGATCTAACTGCTGATAATTTGATCCAGAGCCCATCAGGAAGACTTACCGAAACAAGGTCATGGCTTTTGGAATTTGGTCCTGATGACGGGCAGACTACAGCATTGTATGGAGCAGGTTACTTTGCTATTTCCAGAGCTAATTTTGTTCTTGAAAATTTAAATAAAGGAGTTCTCACTCCTGCAGAATCATTACAAGTTGAAGCTGAAGCCAGAGCATTAAGAGGTATTATACACTTTGATATTGCCAGAGCTTATTGTAAAATTCCAACACAATCCTCAGATGCAAATACCTCTCTTGGAATTGCATATATGACCACTACTTCCAATACTCCGGTGACAAGGAATTTAAATGTTTCTCAGGTTTATGAAAAGATCATAGCTGATTTAGAATTTGCAAAAGCTAATATACCAGCCACTAATAATACTGCTGCTCCATTTGTAAAGGGCCGGCTGAATAAAGCTTCAGTTGCAGGACTATTATCAAGAGTATATTTGTTTATGGGAGATAATGTAAAAGCTTTGGCTGCAGCAGAAGAGTCTATAGCAATATCTCCTAGTGTCGGCGCAATAGGTAATTTCCCTTCTGTTTGGAATAGTACCAATCAAGATGGTACATTATTGGAAATTTTGAATTCAGATGCAGAAAGAGTTACAATTGGTAGCTGCTATAATCAAATTATAAGTGGAGCCATTAAATCAGAATTTGTAGTATACAAGAACTTCTATGACTTATATAAAGCTACTGATGTAAGAAAAAATTCTTATTTTAAAGTAAGTACATTTTCTGGCCTGAGCTATATTAATGTAATTAAATATAATACGAGAGGATCATTGCCGAATGTGGTTAATTATAAATATCTTAGAACAGCTGAAGTCTATCTTAACGGCGCAGAAGCGGCTTTTAGTTCTAATCAAGCCAGAGCTTTAGCATTGCTTAATATTTTAAGACAATCCAGGTATTCTGATTATTCACCGTTAAATTTAACAGGTACTGCTTTATGGGATGAAATTCAAAAAGAAAGAAGACTTGAATTAATGGGAGAAGCTGACAGGTGGTACACATTAAAGAGATTAGGATTAAGCTTGTCAAGACCTAACCAGGGCGCTTTAAGCAATGGTAATGGAACTCCTGCTCCCACTCCAACTTTATCTTCCACAAGTAATAAGTGGCAATGGCCAATTCCTATAGATGCTATTAATTTGAATCCACAAATTCAACAAAATCCTGGATATTAGCAATTAACAATTTTTTCTTTTTACCCCTCAAAAGGCTGTCTCTAAGACAGTCTTTTGAGGGGTAAACTCGTCGTTTGTTATGTAAATTTTAAGAAATTGAATATGTTTTTTTACATTTTCTCTTAAAATCAGGCAGGGTTTTATTTTATATTTTTCGTAAGTTTTATTTATTGAAGTTTATTTTTTTAACCTATTACTTTAAATTGGTTTAAATTGATTTTAATTTTAAAATTTATTAAAATTCCGTTAATATTTAAAATGACTTATTTTTTGTTAATTTTTTAAATACAATTAAAATGATTCCCCATCATTTTTCAAGTATCAATGTGAATCTCTCCGTTCTGGAAGCCTGTTTTCAGCATTTAATGAATTGATGTTACAGATATTTATTAACATATTTGTCCCTTGAATATATTAAAATCTGTTAATATGAATGTGAAGTTACATGTATTAAGTGCAGGAGCTTTGTTTTTTTTAGGACAAGCTGCTTTTGCGCAAAAATCTAAGAATGATTCTGTTCTGAAGGAGAATAAGATCGATGAGGTAATCGTTACTGGATACCAGAAGAAAAAAGCAGATGAAATTACCCAGGCTCAGGCTGTTGTGGGTGGAGACGAAATCAGAAGAAACTCTCCTACAACATCTATCGGTAACTCTTTACAGGGTAGAGCTTCAGGGGTATTTGTACAAAGTACTACTGGGCAGCCAGGTGCTGCTGCTACCATCCAGGTGAGAGGGATTGCCGGTGTTGGAGGTTCTTCAGAGCCTACTTACGTAGTAAATGGGATGTACATGACTGCAAGACAGTTCAGTGCAATCAACCCTGCAGACGTAGAGTCTATTTCAATTCTTAAAGATGCTGCTGCTACAGCACAGTATGGTGCGAGAGGAGCAAATGGAGTAGTGGTAGTAACTACTAAAGCCGGAAAAGCCGGGAAAACTCATTACTCATTTGAAACTAAATTTGGTTTCAGTGAAAAGCTGAGAGACAAGAACTACACCATGATGAACTCCAGAGAGCTGATGGATTTCCAGAATCAATTGGGATACCTTGGATTTAAGCCGAGATCTCAGCAGGAAATGGACAGACTTGCTGCTTTTGATCACAACTGGCAAAAAGATCTGTTGAAGCCTTCAAGCATCCAGTCTTACTTGTTCAGTGCTCAGGGTGGATCCAGAGAAAGTACTTTCTACTACTCTTTAGGGTATGATTCTGACAACGGGATCATCAGAGATATCGACGGTCTTAAGAGATATACAGGTAACTTCGGATTTACGAATAAGCTAAGTGAAAAACTGAACGTAGGAATCAACCTTGGTGTTCAGTATCAGGAAACACAAAATTTCAGAGACAGAAACAATACACAGAACCCATTTGGAGCAATGTATAAATATGCTCCTTACGAGCCTGTTTACAACCCGGACGGAAGCTATAATCAGACAATGAGAGCGGGTTCTAACGTTGTTGAGCAGATCCGTAATTACAGATTAGATGATCAGAGACTGAGAATTCCGGTAACTTTATTCGCTGAATATAAAATTATCGATGGTCTGAAGTTTAAAACAAACTTTAACGGACTTTTCGATTGGTACATGGGAACTCAGTGGCTGAAGAAAGGTTCAAACCTGGATATCACAGTGAACAAAGTTCCTACAGGTTCATTGAACAAAAATTCATTCTATACATTTAACTATACTTGGAATAACTCCATTAACTATAAAAAATCATACAGAAGCCACAACTTCGATTTCTTAGGATTTATCGAATATAACGATAACTACAACGAAACAATGAACGGTGGAGCTTACGGATTGAAGTCTCCAGCATTAAATGTTCCATCTATTACGACACCGTCTGACAGAAATACATTTACCGGGGTTAAAGTAAGAAATACCCTGTTCAGTTTAGCAGGTATGTTAAACTATGACTATGAAGGTAGATATTTGGTAACAGGATCATTGAGAAGAGATGCTTCATCAAGATTTGGTGCCAATAACCAAAGTGGTATTTTCTGGTCTGCAAGTGCTGCCTGGAATATCGCGAAGGAAGAATTCATGAAAGGTGGTTTTATCAATGATTTAAAACTTAGAGGATCATATGGTACGACAGGTAATGACGGAACACTGCCGGATTACTACAACGTAACCAATGTCAGCTATGGTTTATATGGTGCTAACGGAGCATTATATCCTGGTACATCCAGCAGCTTTATCATCGGTAATAGTAATCTTAAATGGGAATCTAACGCGATCACCAACTTAGGAGTTGATTTCACAATGTGGAACAGAAGAATCCGTGGATCCGTTGAAGTTTACAAAAATAAGAGAAAAGATTTCGTACAGCTTGTACCTTTGGATAAACAAGAAGGAGGATACTACCAGTATATCAATGCGGGAGATATGTCTCAGAAAGGTCTTGAAGTTGAGCTTAGCGTAGATGTAATCAAGCAGAAAGATTTCCAGTGGAACTTACATGCTAACATGTCTTTCCAGAAATCAGTTCTTGATAAGTTAGCAGACGGTCAGACAGAAAGAAACTTGGGAGATACTTATCTTAAAGTAGGTGAAACTCCTTATGTATTCTATAATGTTAGATTTGCAGGAGTAGATCCAAGTAATGGAAATGCATTATATTATGATAAAGCTGGAAATATTACTAATGTTTACAGTGCTTCTAATGCTGTTCCTCTTACTGATAAATCTCCATTCCCAAAAAGTTTTGGTGGATTCGGAACTACAGTTCAGTACAAAGGACTTGATTTCAGTGCAGACTTTGCATTCAAGTTAGGTGGATATACGTATAACAACATGTATGCTGCTGCTGTTGACCCAACATTGGCTGTTGCAGGTAGAAATATGGCGCAGTCTGCTGCTCAGGTTTGGCAAAATCCAGGAGATACAGGGGTATTCCAAAAAGTTGACTCAAACGGTATGCGTGATTCTGATCAGTGGATTGAAAAATCTGATTACTTAAGATTAAGATCACTTACATTAGGATATACATTTGATAAAGCGTTCCTTGGAGAAGGATCTCCTATCAATAAGCTTAGAGCATATGTACAGGGACAAAACTTATTTACAGTAACTAAATTCCACGGAGAACCTGAAGTTTCAGTAGGATCTGGTGAATCTACAGCATTGTTCGTTCCTGGAGCATATAACCTTTATACTTATCCAGCGGTAAAAACAATCTTGGTAGGATTGCAATTAGAATTTTAATATTGAATAGCTTTATGAAAAAGAATATAATAAAAATAAGTTTAGCTGCGTTAACCATTTTTGTTTCGTTAACGTCTTGCGACAGAAATTTAGATCAGATCTCTTCAATCAATGAAGATCAAAGCCAGGCAATGACCAGACCTGAATCATTCAGACAGGCTATGGACGGTGCCTATACAGTTCTTAAAGGAGCTGGATATTACAGTGGTGATACAGGAAGTCAGCTTATTATGGGTGACCTTACTACAGACAACCTAATCCGTACAGCTTCAGGAAGAAATACCAACTTTGCAGCGTCAAACTTTGAATTTTCTTCTGATAACTCACAGACGACAGGATTATACAGTGCAGCTTACCTTGTAATCAGCAGAGCAAACTTTGTATTGTCTTACATCAATAACGGAGTATTATCAGGAGCGCAGAAAACAAATATAGAAGCTGAGGCAAGAGCATTAAGAGCAGCCGCTCATTTTGATATTGTAAGAGCATATTCTCAAATCCCAACTCAGTCTGCAGGTGCTAAAAACTCTGTTGGAATCTATTATGCTGAAAATTATAATCCTTCTAATACAACATCATCTCGAAACCTGACTGTTGAGCAGGTATATGATAAAATTATCGCTGATCTTTTATTTGCCGTTGATAATATTACACAAAATGATGCTGATAAAGGAAGATTAAGCAAAGCAGCTGTATACGGATTGTTATCAAGAGTAAATCTTTATAAAGGAGATTATACCAATACAATTAAATATGGTGAACTAGCATTAGGACTTTCTCCAAGCATCACAACACTGGATAACTTTACAAGAATCTGGAAAGAAAATGAAGGTTTATCCAGAATTACTGACGGAGTATTATTCCAGGTATCGAACGCTGCGGCAGAGCCAAATAATACTGTTGGTGCAGCTTATAACCAGTCAGTTCCAGCTCTAAGATCTGAGTTTGTTGTAGATTATGATCTATACACAGCTTATGCAGCTGACGATATCAGAAAAGCAGCTTATTTCACAACCAGTACATATAGCGGACAAAAGTACAACCACGTTACAAAATATGCTGGTAATGGTGGCCCTGCTAACATCGTACCGATTAAATATCTTAGATCTGCTGAAGTATTATTGAATATTGCTGAAGCTTATTACAGAACAGGTAATGGTGCACAGGCTCTTGTTTTATTGAACAAACTAAGAGCAGAAAGACATTCTTCATTTACTCCAGGTACTGAAACAGGACAGCCTCTTTTAGATGCTATTCTGAAAGAAAGAAGATTGGAACTTGCATTTGAAAATGACAGATGGTACACATTGAAGAGATTAAACCTTGCTGTTCAGAGATCAGGGAAAGGAGACCTTTTTGACGGTACAGGTGCACCAGCGGTAGCACAGACTCTTGAGGCTGGAAACTTCAAATGGCAGTGGCCAATTCCTATTACGGCAATTCAGGCTAATCCAAAAATTGAACAAAATAAAGGTTACTAATTTTGTAATTATTGTTTTTTTACATAAGAAGGGCTCCATTAATTGGAGCCCTTTTTTATTGGTATATTGTCAATTAGCTATCTCGTAATCATCCTATCCTGATAACTTTTCGGAGTTGCTCCTTCCAGTTGTTTAAATACCCTGGTGAAGTAATTGGTATCTGAAAATCCCGTCTGAAAAGCAGTTTCTTTGATACTGGTCTGGCTGGCTAGCAATTCTTTTGCCCTGTTAATTCTCTCCTGCAGAATAAAATCATTAGGGGAAGTTCCCAGCTCATCTTTGAACATTTTAAAGAAATTCGATTTGCTTACATAAGCCAGTTTAGCGATACTGTCAATAGATAATTTCTGGTGCAGATTTCGTTTAATATAATCCACCACAAAACCTATTCTGGATTTATTCTTTACAATATTCTTCTCTACCATACTCCTTGCCTGGGTCTGCATCAGTCTGATCAGAAGTTCTTTCAGAGCAAAATCAGCCATGATATCCTTTTGAGAATTATCATCCATGGCAATTCTCATAATATTATTGGTAGCTGAAGCAAGGGCTTTATTATTAAACAGAAAATACTCATCCAGCTGAATATTCCATTGTGAGGTTTCATCTACTTTGGGAAGGTGGTAATTGAGATAATTAAGGGAATCCTCAATAAAATCCGGATTAAGGCTTAATGAAATACATTGCGTAGGGGTTTCATCCGCTTCAGGAAAATCAATCACCATCGTTTCGCCCGGTGCTACCAGAATACTTTCTCCCGGATAATAATCAAAATAACTGGTTTTATTATCCAGTTTCATATGCTTTTTACCTCTCAGCATAGCTGTAAACGCAATATTTTCAAAATGAAGTTTTACATCAAAAGCAGCCTTATGAGTTTCATAAATACTGAACTCACAATTGTTTAGATTGAATTTCGTCTGGTGTTCAACAAGACTCAATAGCTGGTTCTCCTTACGTAATTCAGGAGTATTTAATAAAATCTTACTATTGTTATTCATTTCTAAAATTTTTTGAAAAGGAGGTAACTCAAATATAGAAAATTTGAGAGTACGTTGCTGTTAATAAAATACTAAAATTGAAGCCCTTGCACTATTTTACACTTTTTTTATACGATTGTGCTATACTCTTTTGGGCATCTCAGTGTAATTTGGTGGTATCGAAAAAATAAAAACAAACTAATATGAGTACTATTACAGAACCAAGATCAACGACCCTTTTACAGCGTCCGGAGTTCAAAAACAGATATGATAACTATATTGATGGTAAGTTCACACCGCCTGTTAAAGGACAGTATTTTGACGTAGTCTCTCCGGTAGACGGGAAAAAATTTACCCAGGTAGCCCATTCCTCTAAAGAAGATTTGGAATTGGCTGTAGATGCTGCGGATAAAGCTTTCCGTACCTGGAAAAACACTTCCTCTACAGAAAGAAGCATTATTCTGAATAAGATTGCAGACAGGATAGAACAGAATTTAGAATATCTTGCTACAGTAGAAACAATAGACAACGGGAAGGCCGTAAGAGAAACACTGGCTGCAGATTTACCTTTAGCCATTGACCATTTCAGATATTTCGCGTCTGTAATTCGTGCAGATGAAGGATCTCATAATGAACTGGATAAAGACACGGTATCTCTGATTGTTCATGAACCTCTTGGAGTCATCGCACAGATCATCCCATGGAATTTCCCGATACTTATGGCTGTCTGGAAACTCGCTCCGGCATTGGCAGCTGGAAACTGTGTGGTGTTGAAACCTGCAGAAAGTACCCCCGTTTCAATCATGGTTTTAATGGAATTGATTGGAGACCTTTTGCCAGCTGGTGTCATCAATATTGTTAACGGATTTGGAGCTGAACTTGGAAGAGCTTTAGTGACCAATCCGAAAGTTGCCAAAGCAGCATTCACCGGATCTACTGCTACAGGACGTATGGTAATGCAGTATGCCACAGAAAATATCATTCCTGTAACCCTGGAATTAGGAGGGAAATCACCCAATGTATTCTTCAATTCAGTAATGGATGCCGATGATGAATTTTTAGATAAAGCGATAGAAGGAGCCGTACTTTTTGCTCTTAATCAGGGTGAGATCTGTACGTGTCCTTCAAGGCTGCTGGTTCAGGAAGGTATCGCAGATGCCTTTATTGAAAGAGTGATTGAAAGAGTAAAAGCTATCAAAGTGGGAAATCCTTTGGATAAAACCGTGATGATGGGAGCACAGGCTTCACAGATTCAGAAAGATAAAATCCTTTCTTACATTCAGCTTGGAAAAGAAGAAGGAGCAGAAGTTCTGGTAGGAGGAGATGTCAATAACCTTGGAGAAGATTTGGAAGACGGATACTACATTCAGCCTACAATTTTCAAAGGAAATAACAGAATGAGAATTTTCCAGGAAGAGATTTTCGGTCCGGTGCTGGCGTTTACCACTTTCAAAGATGAAGAAGAAGCGATAAAAATTGCCAATGATACCATCTACGGACTTGGAGCAGGAGTTTGGACCAGAGATGCTCATCAGCTGTACAATATTCCGCGTCAGATTGAAGCAGGAAGAGTTTGGGTAAACCAATATCATTCATATCCTGCAGGAGCGCCTTTCGGAGGTTACAAACAATCTGGAATCGGAAGAGAAAACCATAAAATGATGCTCGACCATTACCGTCAAACCAAAAACATGCTGATTTCTTACAACAAGAATAAGCTAGGTTTCTTTTAATATTATTTAGGACGTGCCCGATTGCCTTGGCTTTTTCCAGGGCAAAACGGTCGGGCTATCCAGGGCTGCACTGCGTTTCGGTGCTTCATTGCATTTCGCACCGGCTCGTTCCTCGCCGCCCTTACTATCCCTCACGCAAAGAACTTATTTGTTCAGAAGTGGATATAAAAACAAATAACCCCAAATAACTCAATCCAAAAAATAAGATATGATTCCAAAAACAATGAAAGCAGCAGTAGTTCAAGGCTACGGCCAGCCACTGAAAATAGAAGAAGTACCTGTAAGAGAACCCGGAAGATATGAAGTCCTTGTCAAAGTAATCGCATGCGGTGTTTGCCATACAGACTTACATGCTGTGGATGGCGATTGGCCTGCAAAACCCAAAATGCCTCTTATTCCAGGACATGAAGGAGTAGGTATTGTGGTGGCCTGTGGACCGGAAGCTTTTGTAAAAGAAGGAGATGCAGTAGGAGTTCCATGGCTGTACAGTGCATGCGGATGCTGTGATTACTGTATCACGGGCTGGGAAACCCTTTGTGAAGCACAGAAAAACGGAGGGTATAGTGTAGATGGCGGATTTGCAGAATATGTCATTGCGGATTCAAGATATGTAGGACATTTGAAATCAGATGTCAACTTTCTGGAGATTGCTCCTATTTTATGCGCTGGAGTAACGGTTTATAAAGGATTGAAAGAAACAGAAACAAAACCCGGAGAATGGGTGGCTATCTCAGGAATCGGAGGTCTGGGACACGTAGCTGTTCAGTATGCAAAAGCAATGGGAATGCATGTTGCAGCCATTGATGTTGCGGATGATAAGCTTGAGCTTGCAAAAAAATTAGGTGCAGACCTTGTAGTGAATGCAAAAAACACAGATCCTGGAGAATATTTACATAAAGAAGTTGGCGGAATGCACGGTGCATTGATTACAGCGGTTTCACCAATTGCCTTCAAACAGGGAATAGATGTATTGAGAAGAAAAGGAACCATCGCTCTGAACGGCCTTCCTCCCGGCTCTTTTGAACTCCCTATTTTTGAAACCGTTTTAAAAAGAATCACCGTCCGGGGTTCCATTGTAGGAACAAGAAAAGATATGCAGGAAGCACTGGATTTTGCCAATGAAGGATTGGTAAAAGCTACAGTCACTGCCGCAAAACTGGAAGATATTAATGATGTTTTTGATAAAATGAAAAAAGGTCAGATTGACGGCAGAATCGTTTTGGATATTGCCGGCTCAAATTAATTGATGATGTGTTGTGGATCCCGGTTATAATATATTTTACCGGGATTTTTTATTACGATACATTTTGTTTTAAGCTAAAATAAAAACAATGGAAACAAAAATATCAAGACTATCTGCAACGGAGCAGGCTCTTGAAGTCATCCATAAGCTGGAAGACCAATATGGTCCCCTGATGTTTTATCAGGCAGGAGGATGCTGTGAAGGTACACAGCCACAATGTTTCGAGAAAGGAGGGTTTTTTCCCAGAATGAATGATGCCATGATTGGTACCATCAGTGGATATGAGTTCTGGATAGACCGTGATCTTTTTGAATACTGGCAATATTCCCACTTTACACTCGATGTTACAGACGGTTTCGGGCCAGGTGGCTTTTCACTGGAAACTCCTTTAGGAAAAACTTTTAAAGTTCATTACAGGCTTTTTACTCCCGATGAATATCAAAATCTGGAACCGGTAAAACGTAGTGAGTAAAGCAAAGGATTAAGGTTTTTGAGCAATATAGATAAGTTCTCTTTCAAACTCATACTTCCCTTTTGAAATCCCTCTTTTCAGAATGAAATATTGAGTGACAGCAATTACTAAAGCGACTCCTGCGAACATAAAGTTTTTTTGATCACCCAATATATTGACAAAAATTGCTAAGAAGCAAAAACACAGAATCATCATCCAGTTAAATATCTGAAACCCCGAAGGAAAAAATTCTACAAAGACAGAAGATTGACCATTTTTATCAGAAATAGTCCCCTGAAATAAAGGATTACTCCGATTCATATCAAATAACCTGGCTCTTCTTTTAATAGTAAAGCTGTTTGCATCAATCATTCCCCGATATTCAAACCGCGTGGGAATTGAAGAATCTTTTTCCAGAGATATGAAGGTAGTATTGGTTTTATAGGTTACTTTCCATAATCTCTGTACCAGTTCTGCACTATTGATTTGGAGATCAATAATGAGACTGTTATATAAGCCAATGCTTTTGAAAAATGAGTTCATCTGTTAAAAGAAAATAATTCAACAACAATCAGACTTTTACAAACCGGTTGACAAACATGGCGGCAACGATATCTCCTACAGCATTCAGAACAGTAGCCAAAGGATCTACCAAAGTCCCGATAATCATCACCGCAGGAATGGCTTCCTGAGGTAATTTATAAACAGAAATCATCAGCATTTCCCCGATATATCCACCATTGGGAATTCCTCCGGCTACAATACTTACGAAGACTGTAATTCCTAACGCTAAAAGTAGGTTGGCAGGATCAAAAAAGTCTTTTCCAATAATTAAGAATGCTACATAAATCTTAATAATAGAAGACATGGAAGATCCGTTTTTATGCAATGTAGTCCCAATAGGAATCACAAGATTGGCAATAGAATTCGGAATTCCGATTTTTGAGGCTGCCTGCAAATTAGCAGGCATCGTTGCAAAACTGCTGCAGGTACTTATTGCCGTTAAGGTAGGGTAGATGGCATTCGTCCAGAAACTTTTGACTCCTTTCTGCCCATTCGCCATAAAAGCATAAATAGAAAAGAACACCAGAAAATAAATAATTCCTGCAATATAATAAAGCCCCAACGGCTTTGCATAAAATCCAAAAAGCTGTGGTCCTAAAGTGGCCACCTGATACGCAAAATATGCACCCAAACCAATAGGAGCAAGCTTCATAACCAATAATAGCAATTCTTTCATCACTTCATATCCGGAAGCAATAAAAACCCTGAAAGGCTGTCCTTTTTCTCCTGTTTTCCTGGCTGCAAATCCTGTCAGAAATGCAAATACCAGAAGAGCCAGCATATTCCTTCTGGAGAAAAGCTCCGTGAATTCTCCTACTGTAAAGAAACTTACAATTCTGTTACCCCAAGTATCCTCATTGGCAGCTTCTGTAATCATCTCAGAACTTCCTGAGACTCCCGAGACCGGGAAAAGATAGACAGCACAGATTGTAAAAACAGCTGCCGTGAGAATAAAGAATAAAAAGGTAAGAGACATCACAAGGATGATCTTTCCAAATTTAGACTGCTGTTCCAGAGAAGAAATAGAATTGGATACCGCAAAAAATACCAGAGGAACTACACTCACAAAAAGAAGATTAAGAAATATATCTCCCAAAGGTTTAATATATTCCACAAAACCAGGAGCAACAATTCCAATGATGCTTCCAATGGTGATTCCTAAAAGTAAAAATATGATTCCGGAGTAGTTTTTCAGTACCTCTTTCATGTAGGGCTTTTTATCAAAGATAAGTTTATTTTAACATTTCGTTATACAATTTTCAGACCTAAAATTCATAAATTTGGGTAAACCTCATTTCTATGGCTTATATAGATTACTATAAAATTCTAGGCGTAGATAAAAGCGCAACACAGGATGATATTAAAAAGGCCTACCGTAAGCAGGCAAGAAAACATCATCCAGACCTTAATCCTGGAGATAAAGAAGCAGAAAAGAAATTCAAAGAGCTGAATGAAGCTAATGAAGTGCTCAGCAATCCTGAAAACAGATCAAAATATGATAAGTACGGAGAAAACTGGAAGCATGGCGAAGAATACGAAAAAGCCCAGCAGCAACAGCAAAGACAATATCAGCAGCAAAGTTATAACGGAGGATATTCCGGAGCTGACTTTGGTGAAGGAGAAGATTTCTCAGATTTCTTCCAGAATATGTTCGGTGGATCTGGTGGCGGATTCGGTAAAAGTTCAAGAGGAAGGGCTTCCGGTAAATTCAAAGGTCAGGATGTAAAAGCTGAACTGAGCCTGAACTTAAGAGATGCTGCAAAAACCCATCCGCAAACCTTTGAAATTAATGGGAAAAAAGTCAGAATTACTATTCCTGCAGGAGTATATGACGGGCAGCAGATCAAGCTGAAAGGACACGGAAATCCAGGAGTAAACGGAGGACCAAACGGAGATTTATACATTACCTTCAATATTCCGGTTGATCCGGATTTTGAAAGAATCGGTGATGATCTGAAAACCAAAGTAGCGATTGATCTGTATACAGCTGTTTTAGGAGGGGAAGTGAAAGTAAATACCCTTGAAGGCAGCGTAAACCTTAAAGTAAAGCCCGAAACCCAAACCGGAATGACGGTAAGACTAAAAGGAAAGGGCTTTCCTGTCTATAAGAAAGAAGGAGAACATGGAGATCTTTTTGTAACCTATGAAGTGAAACTGCCCACCAACCTTACCGAAAAGCAGAAAGAACTTTTTGAACAACTAAAAAATTCCTAAGCCATGAGTGAAAGAATATCGCGGGAAGAACTCGTAAAAATCTATAATATAGAAATTACTTTTTTTGATGAGCTTGTAGATTATGGGCTGCTGAATATTCATATTGAAAATAATATTCATTATCTGATGTATGAAGACCTGCCTGATCTGGAGAAATTTGCCAATTGGCATTATGATCTTGAAATTAATCTGCCAGGCCTTGAAGTAATTCATAATATGCTGAAAAAACTGGATGCTCTAAACCGCAGAAACAGAGAACTGATGAGTAAACTTTCTGCAATAAGTGATCAATATGAAGATATTTAGTTTAGTTTTGTAGCTTTTTAAAGCAAACTCTATAATTATGAATGAAGAAAAGGTGATTACCCTAAAAACAGATAGAAAGATTTTTGAAGATATTTATTTTAGCGGTAATCAGGGAAGTCTGCTTTTTTCTCCTACAACGAAAGGTAAAACCATTGCTACCATTGGAGCAGCAGTGATTGTTTTCATTGTTTTCCTTTTGAAAGGTCTTCTGAGTAAAGAAAGTGTGGGGATTTTATACTTTTTGAGTTTTATATTTTTGCTGTGTGCCATTTTTTTGTCTGTCAGCGTTAATAAAGTTTCAAGATGGAAAAAACAGGTGAATCACTACTTAAATGTACTGGAAAAGTGTAAAGTGTATGAAATCAGGTTTGATCAGAATTTTTTCACGGTGAATATTGATGGTGAAAACGAAACCAGTGAATGGAAAGATTTTGAATACTTTGACAGCAATAATGAATTTATTTCCCTTGAAGGAAAATACAGTTATATGTTTCCCAGGAAAGCGATGAGCGAGAAAGAATACAGTTTTCTTAAAACTAAATTAAAAGAAAATATCAAGCAATAAAAATAAAAACGGAGCAAAATTTTGCTCCGTTTTTTTTATCTGTAAAAAAGAGGTTTATTAACCTTCTTTGTTTTCTTCCAGCCAGCCCATTTCTTTCATCCACTCGTCATTGTAGATTTTTCCTACATATCTTGAACCATGGTCATGAAGTAAAACTACAATGACATCATCTTTAGTAAACTGATCTTTCATCTGAATCAAAGAAGCAATGGCGCTACCCGCAGAATATCCACAGAAAATACCTTCTTCTTTCGCCAGTTTTCTGGCATAGATGGCACCGTCTTTATCCGTTACCTTTTCAAAGTGATCAATCACAGACATATCATAGTTTTCAGGAATGATATCTTCTCCGATACCTTCTGTAATATAAGTATAAGCATGATCGTAATGCAGTTCTCCTGTCTCGTGGAATTCTTTCAAAATAGAACCGTAAGTATCCACTCCGATTACTTTAATGTTCTCATTTTTTTCTTTGAAGAAAGTTCCGCATCCCGTGATCGTTCCTCCTGTTCCTGCTCCTGCCACAAAGTGAGTCAGCTTTCCTTCCGTCTGTTCCCAGATCTCAGGAGCTGTAGATTCATAATGAGCCGTTCTGTTGGATAAGTTATCATATTGGTTTACGTACCATCCGTTTTCTGTCTCTTTTGCCAGTCTTTTAGATACTGAATAATAAGAACGCGGATCAGTAGGTTTTACGTCTGTAGGACAAACGATTACTTCAGCACCCACAGCACGAAGAATATCACATTTTTCTTTAGACTGCTTGGAATTCGTTACAAAAATACATTTGTAACCTTTGATGATGGCAGCTAATGCCAGTCCCATTCCTGTATTTCCGGAAGTACCTTCGATAATAGTTCCTCCAGGTTTTAATCTGCCGTCTTTTTCGGCATCTTCTATCATTTTAAGAGCCATTCTGTCCTTTACGGAGTTTCCGGGATTGAAGGTCTCAACTTTTGCTAATACTAATGCCGGAAAATCTTCACCTAATACTTTGTTAAGCTTTACCAGCGGTGTGTTACCTATAGTTTCAAGGATATTTTTTGCGTATTTCATAAATGTTTTATAAGCGGCGCAAAGATAAGGCTTTTAAAATTATCTGCGCTGTGGATAACATGTGGATAAGTTGTGGATAACACTGAAATTAACTGACTAACAACAAATATCTTTCAATTATCAATTATCAATTATCAATTATCAATCATCATTATCAATCATCCTGTTAGTTGTACTTAATCGCCTTCACCGGAGAAATCTTACTGATCAGGTAGCTTGGAATAATCAAAGCCAATCCGGAGATGAAAAGAATTCCCACTGAGATAGATATAATTGCAATTGGATTAAGATCTACCGGAACGGTACTTACATAATAGTTTTCAGGATTAAGTTTAATGATCCCAAAGAATTTCTGTATTAAAATCAGTCCCAATCCGATGGCATTACCATACAAAAGTCCAGGAATCATAATAATCAGGGTATAATTAATGAAGGTGGCTCTTATCTGGGAATTGCTTGCTCCTAATGTTTTAAGAAGACCAATAGAATTTGTTCTTTCAATAATAAGGATCAGAAGAACCATAATAATATTAATCACCACTACAATCAGCATAATAATGATAATTAATGCAATGTTGGTGTCAAAAATACTGATCCAGTCTGTAATCTGAGGGAATTTCTCAGTAGCTTTTTCAGCATAGTTTTTATAGCCGATCAGCTTTTCAATGTCTGGAAAATCTTTGTCGATGTCATTTACATTTTTCAGGAAGATATCTATTCCGCCGATTTCATCAGGTTTCATATCCTGAATTTTTCTGGCATGGTTAATTCCTCCGATAACAAACTGTTCATCAATTAGTTTGATGTCAGTTCTGTAAATTCCAATAACTCTGAATTTACGGTAAAGCGGTTTCTGATCTGCTTTTAAAAATACAGTTACAATGCTATCATTTAATTTGAGATGAAGATCATTGGCTACTTTTTGTGAAATAGCAACATCATTGTTGAAGCCTTTTTCCGTTACTTTTGGAGTTGTTCCGGCGATAAGGAATTTCTTAAACCTCAAACTGTCAAAATCTTTTCCGATTCCTTTAAAAATGATTCCGGCAAAATTGTGCTCATTACGCATGATTCCAGTAACCATCACATATTTTTGGGTACTTTCCACATCGGGAAGCTCCTTTATTTTTGGAATATTTAAGCCCTGGTTATCGAGAACAGAAGTATTGTATGAAGAATTCGAACGCGTGGATCTTACCGTGATATGCCCGCTGAAATCTGCCAGCCTCTCTTTGATAGCTTTTTTGGAACCAAAACCGGTGGCCACGGTAATTAAGGAAACAATAATCCCCAATGCTACGGAAAGCCTGCCAATGAAGATGATAACCCTTGAAAGGTTATTTTTGTTATCTTTGGAAAATGCTATTTTTCTAGAGAAATATAAAGGAAATTTCAAGCTTATGAATTTAGATTTCAAAATTAAAAATTTACTTCTGATTTGCCTAATTTTTTTAGGAGTATTCAACCAATATTATTCTCAGACTCAAGTTCAACCGGATTTTAAAACCGGAGCAGACCAGCCTGAAATATATTTACCCCTGCTAAAAGATAAAACGATAGGAATTGTTACCAATCAGACAGGCTTGATGAATGACAGAACTCATTTGGTAGACTTTCTGGTAAAAAATGGGATTAAGATCAAGTCGATTTTTGCTCCCGAACATGGTTTCAGAGGAGATGCTGATGCAGGTGCAAAAGTGAAAAACGGGGTAGATGTAAAAACTGGAATTCCTATTGTTTCTCTGTATGGCAATAATAAAAAACCAAAGCCGGAACAGCTTGCCGGAATTGATATTGTCATTTTTGATATCCAGGATGTTGGAGTAAGATTCTATACTTATATTTCCACGTTGTCTTATCTGATGGAAGCAGGAGCTGAAAATAATGTGGAGATCATGGTACTGGACCGTCCCAATCCACATGATGGATATACCGATGGCCCTGTATTGAAGAAAAAATGGACAAGTTTTGTAGGGCTGCACGAAGTTCCTGTTGTTTATGGACTTACCATAGGAGAGTATGGAAAGATGGTAAACGGAGAAAAATGGCTGAAAAATGGAGTTCAGGCTAAATACACGCTTATTCCAATGAAGAACTATCATAAAAAGCAGCGTTATCCAATGCTTGATAAGCCTTCTCCTAATTTACCCAATGATAAAGCAATCAATTTATACCCGAGTTTGTGCTTTTTTGAAGGAACTCAGGTTTCTGTAGGAAGAGGAACAGATCTTCCTTTCCAGATTTATGGTTCTCCATGGACGGAAAGCCTGCCGTATCAGTTTACGCCAAAACCAGGCTATGGTGCTAAAGATCCCTTCCTGAACGGGAAGTTATGTTATGGTGAAAATCTCTCCGGTTATCCTAATGATTTAAGAGAATTAAATCTTGAATGGGTTATCAAAGCCTATCAGAATTATAAAAATCCTCAGCAGGATTTCTTCCTGAAAAACCTGTGGTTCGATACCTTATCAGGAACTGATGAATTAAGAAAACAGATCATCGCCGGAAAATCAATTCCGGAAATTAAAGATTCATGGAAAAAGGATCTTGAAAGTTTCGAAAAGATCAGAACCCGATATGTGGTGTACGAAGATTAATTAATCAAAATTCTGGGGCGGATTTTTATCATTTCTGCCCTTATTTAATATAAATAATCCGATTGTCAGTCCGACAACTCCTGCAAAAGCAGTCATTAATGCCCTTTGTAATTTATCAGGCAGATCATTTCCGATATAATTCATTAAAAAAAGGATCACAAAAGTGATCACTAAAATAATGATATGATTTCTTCCGAATAGCTTCATGGTATTATTTTAATTTGTAAGAAATCATTACACCTCCTCTGTAGGGGATGATTTCACCGCTTTTATTGAAATTCTCAGCAGAGTCATAACGTTTTCCCGTGGATTTGTCATACCCTTTATAAAACCCTTGTGATGTTCCAATCGTTCCGTAAATGTCAAGATTCCATCGTTCAGATAACTGGAACTGATATCCAGCTGTAACACCCAGCATCACAGAAAATCCTTTTTGGTACAGATTGGAATTTTTAAGAATTTCTCCATTCCAGTTTTCAAAGGTGCTGTCATTCCAATAACTCCATTTTGTGGCATTGTAAGCCGCCACAGATACGTTGGCCCCAATATACCAATGTTTGAAAGCTTCCGTAAAGTAATATCTTCCTTCTGCAGAAACAGAATAAAATTGTAGTTTATGCCCACCGAAAGATTTCCATGGTGAAATGAAAACGTCTCCCTGAAGCGTATATTTTGGACTAATCTGTTTTTCTATTCCAAGGTTTAAAATACCTAGTGGAGCAAATAAAGCATTTCCTTTTATGTATAAACTTTTATCCTGTCCTCCTTGTTCCTGTTCCTGAGCGCTCAATGTACTTGTAGACAGGAAAGCTAAAATGCCTGCTGCTAATAATTTATATTTCATCCGGTAGTAATGTTTATTTTATTTGCTTTAATAGTTCATCTGCCAATTGAGAATCCTTATTGCCCTGAACTGCCATATTTTTAGACATTTCAGCGTAGTTTTTTGCCATCTCTTTATTTCCTGTAAGATTGTAGAGTTTGGCAAGAATATAAGTGTTTTCTGACGTTTCGCTTCTCATGACAGATTTTTCTGCCCATTCAGTCGCTTTCTTTAATGAAGAGGGTGTTTTTACATGATCTGCAAATATCCATGCAGCTCTTAGAAGCTCATTAGGATCAAAGGTGTCAGAATTTTTATAATAATCTAAAGCCGCTTTTTCGTACTCAGGAAAATTGGTATTTTGTTCATAATAGCTGAGCTTAGTCTGATTCAGTTTTTTTACAGCAGCTTCTTTTCCTACCAATGGTTCGGCAGCTTTCATGAAATAGTCATCGTTGATTTTTTTATTTTTATCATCAATAGACTGTTCTACTATTTTTCCCAATTTGAGCTGAGCATCAAATTCGGTGTATGTTTCTTCAGGAAGGAACTTAACAATCTCCGCCTTTCTGGAGGCAAAAACACTGTAATTGGTATCTTCCGATGATTTTACGAAATAGAGAAGAAAACCAATTTCATCTTTTGTCAATTCTTCAGTTTTCTTTTTATTCTGGAAATATCTTTCTGACGCTTTTTTTGCAAATTCATAATCTGTATTAGCGTTCAGCTTCATGATATTGATAAGAAATTCCGGGTCTTTTTCACCACTGGCAAAACGGTCTTTAAGAGATCCCTTTTTATTTCCGGGTGAATTGATATCCTGAGCCATTGCCACAAACATGCTTTCTTCCATATATCCTGTATTTCTGGAAACAAGCTCTCCTTCACCATTCAGGAAAAGATAAGTAGGATAGGAACGTACCCCGAATTGAGAAGCAATATCTCTGCCTTCTCCTTTTTCCATGTCAAATCTTGCATTAATGAAGTTGGTATTGTAATAATCGCTGACCGCTTTCTGAGTGAAAACATTTTTTTCCATCATTTTGCATGGTCCACACCAGGAAGCATATGCATCAATAAAAACCAATTTCTTTTCTTTTTTGGCTTTTGCAATAATATCTTTGAATGACAGCTCCTGAAACTTGATGGATTCCTGAGCAGAGATAGCGATGGCACAAAAAATAGATATCCCGGAGATGATCTTCTTCATTTTCAAATAAGATTTGTAGGCGAAGATAATTAATTTTCAAAATATAGCGTGTTGAATCGGTAGTCTGAATGACGATATTAACTAACTTTAAGACTTAAGCTTGTATAGTTTTTTGTTTTTCAATTTAAAAAATGAAAGATTCAATACGCTTTTATCAAAGGTTTTATTTTCAATATGCTGCATCCGGGTTTAAAAAATTATAATCTAAATTTAATTCACTTTTCAGTCCTAAAATCTTTGTTATATCTTTGCAAACTAATAATTTATAGGTAGAGGAACCCACAATTTAGAGAATTTGATTATTAATTTTAAGCACGCTTTATCCAAAAAGTCCATTTATATTACCGCTTTGTCTGCCTGCCTGATTGCCGTGGCAGCATTTGCTGTTCTTAGTCTTTTGATCACAGAAGACAGTCGGAAAAATACCGACGATTTTGCCAAGAAAACATTCTTCAGGAAATATGAATCTATAGAACATGAATTCAGAAATATTGAAGATTATCAGTATCTGCTTCGTGCACTGATCCAGAAAGATGGTCTGAAAAACTATAAGGATTATTCTTTGGTTTTGAATGATTTAAACAAAAAAAGAAACCTGCTGCCTTACAGCTGGTATTATTATGAAAACAGGCATTCAGGAAAGTCTGAGAGTAACAATCCCTTATCTGACATTTTTAAGAATACAGACCACACCGCAAAGCCCATTGTGATAAGAAATAATGGGACGGGACATTTCAAAGACCTTTTAATTACCAAAAAAGACAGTATGTACTGGGTGAGCTATGATTCTTTGGTACTGCCTGATAAAAACAAGCTGTATTATGGTTCTACGGTTAGCCTGGATGATCTCCATCAATATTTTATCAATGTAGACAAGAGCTCCAATACCTACGCTTATGTCTTTACCAAAGAAGGAATTTGTATTACCCATCCTGAAAAGAAATACATTGGCAAGAATATTTTTGATTTTACAGATATTAAACCTAATGATACTTTGGCCAGCAAAACTGATGTGGGATATACCAAAGGAACAGCAGTTTCAGAATATCTGGGAGTTGAAGTAACACGTTTCATAAAACCTTTAAAGACTGATAATTTTGAGGGATATACCGTAGTGAATCATGTTAATTTTATTATTGATGAAAATATCAGTAAGATAAAAACATATACTGTTTATATTTTTCTGGCAGCCTTGTTTCTTATTGTAACGGTCTTTATATTATTTCAGAGGGCAACCGGTCTGGCTTACCAGGAAAAAGAGAAAATACAGTCTGAGAAAAATTTATTGCTGATAGAAAACGAAAAGATGCACAAGGCAGAAGTGATCAATCAGCTGCAGCAGCTTAAAAATAATATTAACCCTCATTTTCTGTTCAATTCACTGAACTCCCTTTATATGCTTATCGGGATCAATAAAGACAATGCACAGAAATTTACCATGAATCTATCAAAGATTTACCGGTATCTTATAGTTCCTCCGAAAGAAAATATTGTTCAGGTTTCACAGGAGATAAAATTTATACAGCAGTATATGGAACTTCTGAAAAGCAGATTTGATGAAGAGATGAGGTTTGAACTGATTATTAATGCTCCGGAAAGCCTGGAAAAAAGAATTCCGTATTTATCCCTTCAGATTGTCACGGAAAATGCTACCAAACACAATATTGCAACGATAGACCAGCCTCTGGAAATTATCATTATTGTAGATAAAGACGGAATCACGGTAAAGAATACCTGGCAGCCTAAAACCGAACCGGTGCAGGGAGAGAAATTTGGAATTGATTATTTGAATCAGGTTTATGGATATTTTAAGAATAATCTTCTTCATATTTCTGTAGATGGCGAATATTTCGTATGTTTTTTGCCTTTAATGGAGTAAAAATAAAAATCCATTCACTCCCAAATTATCACCATTCACTCCCTAATATTATATATATGATTCACGTTACCTATAGCTTTGCGAGCTGAAACTAAGATATTTACTATTTGGAATGAATCGGACTATTTTAATGAAGAATTACAGACTCGCACTGTATCTTGGCCTTGCTATGGCTTCACCAATGGCAATAGCACAGAAAAAAGATAAAGATACAGTAAAGGTCAACAAAGAAAAAACGGATAAGACAGAGACATCCTCATCAAAGAAAACAAAAAAAATTGAAGACCTGATTAAAAAAGGAACCTATAAAAAGGGACTTTTTAATACCATTCAGGTAAAAACGGATATTTATTTTGAGATCCCTGACAGTTTGATGGGACGTCAGTTTTTGGTGGTTAACAAACTTTCTCAGGTACCTATGCAGGTGAATGAAGCTGGTTTGAACAAAGGAATGAATTATGAAAATAAGGTCATCTCCTTTCACCGTGATCCTGTAGCTAAAAAAGTATGGGTGAAAACTGTGGTTCCTAAAGTGTCATCCCCAAAAAATGATGCCATTACAAAATCTGTGAAAGACAATTTTTCAGAATCTGTAATTGAGGTCTTTGATATTGAGGCACAAAACAGTGATTCTACAGCTGTGGCAATTAAAGTCAACAAAGTTTTTGATGGAAATCAGAAGAGCTTTAACGATGTTCTTGCCAATGTAGGATTGGGAGGATCTGTGAAATCAAGCCTTTCTTATATAGAAGGAGTGAAGACATTTCCTAAGAACCTTGTGGTGAAGTCTCAATTATCTACTTCTGTAAATGAAGGTGGAGTAGATCTGCCGGTAACATTAGGGGTTACTACCAATCTTGTTCTGCTTTCTAAAATACCGATGAGACCAAGAGTAGCGGATTCAAGAGTAGGATTTTTCTCCGAAAAACACTGGTCGTTTAATGACAATCAGCAGAAAATGGATGAAAAATTTTTCATTACCAAATGGAATCTTGAACCCAAAGATGAAGATAAAGAAAAATATTTAAGAGGAGAGCTGGTAGAGCCTAAGAAGCCTATTGTTTATTATATAGACCCGGCAACCCCAAAACAATGGCGTGAGAAAATCATTGCCGGAGTACATGACTGGCAGGCGGCGTTTGAGCAGGCAGGATTCAAAAATGCAGTGATTGCGAAAATGCCGGATGAGAAAGATGAAGATTTTGATATTGATGATGCAAGATATTCTGTGATTACTTACGCCGCTTCGCCAAAGTCAAATGCAATGGGCCCATCAGTAGTAGACCCGAGAAGTGGGGAAATTATCGAAGCAGATATCATCTGGTGGCATAATGTAATGACTTCTCTTCATGACTGGATGAGAATTCAGACAGGACCTATTGACCCGAAAGCAAGAGGTAATAAATTCAGTGATGAACATATGGGTGAAGCTATCCGTTTTGTTTCATCTCATGAAGTAGGACATACTTTCGGACTGAAGCACAACATGGGAGCATCTTTTGCATTCCCGGTAGAATCGCTTCGTTCAAAAGAATTTACTGACAAAATGGGCGGTACGGCACCTTCCATTATGGATTATGCACGTTACAATTACGTAGCTCAGCCGGAGGATGGTGTTTCAGCTATCACTCCGAAAATTGGTCTTTACGATAAATATGCCATAGACTGGGGATACCGTTGGTACCCGGATGAATTTGTTGAGAAAAAAGCGCTGAAAAACTTAATTGAAAAACACGAAGATGACCCGATGTATTTCTATGGTGAGCAGCAGAGCTACCTGGAAACTATCGATCCGCGTTCGCAGTCTGAAGATTTAGGGGATGATGCGATGAAAGCCAGCGAGTACGGAATGAAAAATCTGAAAGTGGTTATTAATAATCTCTTGAAATGGACCTATGAAGACGGTAAAGAATATACAGATGCCGGAAAACTGTATCTGGGAGTTATCGGGCAATGGGATCTGTATACAGGTCATGTGATGGCGAATGTGGGAGGAATTTACCTGAATCATACTGTTTTTGGCAACAAGAAAAAGGCGTATGAAGCTGTTCCTGCAGACATTCAGAGAAGAGCTGTTGATTACCTTGTTAAAAATGCGATCAACCTTCCGGAATGGTTATTCTTTAATCCGATTACCGAAAAAACATATCCGGTTAAAGACTCACCTATGGGACCATTCGAACAGACTCCATATACTACAGCAAGAGGAATGCAGTATGCGAATATCTATTCTTTATTTATGGATGACAGATTGCTGAGGTTGCTTGAAAATGAATTGAAACATCAGATGTCCGGTTCGAAAGAAGAAATCTACACGGTAGAGAATTTATTTGATCAGGTAAGAACAGCTATTTTCAGTAAAAAGGGAAGCCTGACGATGCTTGAAAAGATGACTCAGAAAAATTATGTGGATGCCCTGATCGTTTCTGTGAACAAATTATTTGAAAAAACAGCAGTGAAAGGATTGAAAACAGATAATACTTTGAATATCCCGACCATCTGTAATTTCCATGAAGATGATCATGGTCTTAGGAATATCAATTATTCATCTATGAAAAGAGTATCTGAAGTCACTACCTACAAGAGGGCGGAACTTCAGAAGGTTCTGGACTTACTGAACAGGACAAGATACAGAGGTGATGATGCTTCCAGAGCACATTACACAGATTTAATCATTCGTATACAAGAGGCTTTAAACAAATAAACGGCAATGAAAAAAACTCTAATACTTTTACCTCTTTTGGCTGCTAATATAGCAATGGCCCAGCAAAAGAAAACCATCACCGGGAAAATAGAAGATTCCAATACTTCACATATTATTACCGGTGCATCTATAAAAATTGAGACACAGTCCGTCTCTACAAAAACAGAATTAGAAGGAATTATTGAAAGTGTATCAGTAGGTACAGTGACCGATAAGGACGGAAAATTTATCCTGGAAATCCCTGCTGATACAAAAACAGTATTGGTAAGTTACCCAGGTTACGAATCCCGAGTGATTCAGCTTAATGAAGGACAAACGAACTATACCATAAGATTAACTTCTGAGATTTCAGACAAAAATAAGATCCAGGAAGTAATCATAACCGGATATCAGAAAATTGAAAAACGTAAACAGACCTCAGCAGTTTCTACGGTGAAAATGGATAACATCAGCCAGGCTGGTGTTGCCAGTGTAGACCAGATGCTGGCAGGGCAGATTGCCGGTGTGGCTGTAACTCCTGAAACAGGAGCGCCCGGAAGCCCTGCGAAGATCAGAATCAGAGGTACAGCTTCTCTTTCCGGTCCTCAGGATCCACTATGGGTAATTGATGGCCTTCCATTGGAAGGAAATGATGTTCCGAACTTTACGGATAAAGATAATATTGACCAGCTTCAGAACTTCTCTATTGCAGGATTAAACCCTAATGATATTGAAGATATTACGATTCTTAAAGATGCGGCTGCAACTGCAATTTACGGAGCAAGAGCGGCAAACGGAGTGATCTCCATTACAACCAAAAAAGGAAAAAAAGGAAGTCTGAAGCTGAACTTTTCAGCAGATACTTTCGTAACATCTCGTCCTGATTTTGATAAACTGAACCTTCTGAATGCTTCCGAAAAAGTAGATCTTGAACTAATGCTTGCCAAGCGTGCCGATCTTACCTACCGTGCCGATAAAGGAGAAGTAATGAGAATTCTGACTCAGAACAGCCAGCTTGAGGCTTTCAGAAACGGAGGTTTTGATGCACTGAATTCATTAACACGCCAGCAAATCAACGGTTTAAGAAACAACAACACAGACTGGGGCAAACTGTTATACAGAAATGCCATCAACAAGCAATATGGATTAAGTGTTTCCGGAGGAAGTGACAGAGCAGATTACTATTTCTCCCTGGGATACTATGATGAAGAAGGAACAACTATCGGTACAGGGTTTAAACGTTATAACCTGACTTTAAAAAACAATTATAAATTAAGCGATAAGTTAAATGCAGGAATCTCTATTTTCGGAACGCAGAGTGAACGTACATCTTTTGTAACGGATGCTGATGCTTCAATCAACCCGGTTAATTATTCAAGAAATGCCAATCCTTACATGAAGCCTTTCAATGCAGATGGAAGCTACAATTATGATAGGGATATGGATGGTTTTGAAGACCGCTATATTCCTTTCAACTTCCTTGAAGAAAGAGAAAATACTAACTATTCACTGAAAAATAACTCGCTGAAAGCGATTTTAGATTTAGAATATAAAGCTTCAAAAAATTTAAGATTTACCTCTCAGTTAGGTCTTCAGTACGATGCTAATAAAACAGAAAAGTTTGCAGCAGAGAATACCTATTTCACCAGAAAAATGAAAGAAAATACCCGTTATTACAAAGATGGTAAATACAATTACTTTCTGCCAGCGGGTGCCGTAAAACAAAACTGGGATAATGATTTCTTCCAGTACAACTGGAAATTGCAGGCTGCGTACAGCACAAAGATCAATTCAAAACATGAAATTGATTTGATGGCCGGTACGGAAATCCGTAAAACGGAGGATAATACAACGATTACGAGAGCTTTCGGATATGATCCAAAAACCAGAAGAGCTACGGCAATTGTTTTCCCGAATTCAGGTTTTGCAGCAGATAAAAGATATGAAACGTACCGTGAAGCCGCTCCTATAGAGAATGCTTATGCTTCTATGTTTGCCACAGCATCTTATACGTACGATCAGAAATATACATTCTTCGGAAGTGTAAGATATGACGGGACCAACCTGTTCGGGGTGAATAAAAAATATAAATATCTTCCAATATGGGCACTTTCAGGATCATGGCTGGTGACGAAGGAAGACTTCATGAAAAATATTTCTGCAGTATCTAACCTTAGATTGAGAGCTTCTTACGGTCTTCAGGGGAATATCGACAGAAATACATCGCCATTCTTTATTGGGGAATATAATGATGCGACAATTCTTCCGGGAATAAAAGAAGGAGTCATCAATGTTATCAGCCCACCGAATGATAAATTGAGATGGGAAAAAACTACCAATACTAACGTTGGTCTTGATTTAGGATTGTTCAATAACCGTGTAAGCCTTACCGCTGATGTTTACAGCAGAAAAGGTACGGATATGATCAGTATGAAAGAAACTCCTCTTGAAACAGGGTTTGAATATACAATGATGAACTGGGGAAGCTTGACCAACAAAGGTTTTGAATTGGCAATATCTACCAGAAATATCAATCATGATAATTTCAAATGGACGACTACCATCAACTTTGCACACAACAAAAGTAGAGTATTGAGTGAGCAGCCCCGTGATAATGCTTTCCTTCCTTCAAGAGAAGGTCTGCCTGTAAATGCTGTTTTTGCTTTGAAAACCGCAGGAATGGATGAACACGGAAACCCATTGTTCTGGAAAGGAGATCAAAAGATTTCTGCAGTAGAATTCTTTAAATTATATGATGTATATGCAGATTTCCTTCCTGGACAGCTTGTGGATACCAAACTTTCAAACGCTGAGCTGAGAAGTCTGTTTACGTACGTTGGAGACAGAGATCCGAAGTTTACCGGAGGTATTATCAACACATTTAAGGTAAGTAATTTTGATCTTACTATCTCTGCAACATTCAATCTGAAGCAGACGGTAATGAGAACGCCTTCTTACCGAGGTATGGATCTGGACAGAGGAAGAAACTATACAAGAGATATCTATGAAGCAGGAGGTTCACTTCCTGGAATTACAAGTCCTGATATGGATGCTAACCCGGACGGATGGATGGCGAATAAATGGTTTGCCGGAAACCACTCAAGCGCATACAATCTGCTTGATATTTGGGCAAAAGAAATCAGCTATATCAGAATCAGCAGCATCCGTTTAGGCTATACACTTCCGAAAGAATTTACCAATCCTATGGGAATCAGTAGTTTGAGACTGAGTGTAGAAGGGCGTAACCTGTTTGTATTCAGTAATGGATATAAAGGATATTTTGATCCGGAAACGTATGGTAATATTTATGCACAGCCTATCACCAAGTCGGTAACAGTAGGATTTAATGTTTCTTTTTAAAACTTGAAAAAATGAGAAAAATTACAACAATCATAGCGCTTACAGCAATCAGCCTTATCAATATCGGATGCGACAGGTTTTTAGATATTCAGCCTGAAGGTAAAGTCATTCCTGTTACAGCTGAAGACTACCGAAAAGTACTTACGTCAGCCTATTCAAAATACCCTGTTCACAAATCGTTGGTAGCCCTTCGTACTGATGAGACAAGTATTGATGATAATGGAGTAGATTTTATTTCTTATCGTGAAATTGCGATGTGGAAAGATTCTAACTATGACTCTACCTCTGCGGAACTTCCTTGGTTAAGTTTTTATAACGTGAACTTCTATCTGAATCAGATCATCAATGGAGGAAGTAAAACCATGCAGGATTCTCCTGAGAAAAATCAGATTTTAGCAGAAGCTTATGCTTTGCGTGCTTACCTGTATTTTGATTTGGTGAATTTATATGGAAAGCCATACAACAGTGCTACAGCTTCTACAGACAGAGGAGTTCCTATTAATCTTGAAATTGATCTTGAACAGGTATTGAAGCCATCTTCAGTACAGGAAGTATACAATCAGGTTCATTCTGATCTTAAAAAGGCAGAAGGTTTGATGGTAGAGCAGAACCAGGCATTGGGAGCAAATTACAGATTCTCAAAAACGGCATTGCTGGCTTTTGAAGCAAGAACAGCTCTATACGAAGGAGACTGGAACAAAGCCTTAAACTATGCAGATCAGGTACTGGCGGTAAAAGGAGATTTGAGCAATTTAAATACGGCAAATACACCTCCCAACCATTATGCTTCCCCGGAATCTATTATGGCTCTTGATAATACATGGGATAACTCTATAAAAAACCTGTCTTTTGCCTCTCCGGAACTTATTTCTTCCTATAATATGATCTCAGATAAAAGGTTTGGCATGTATTTTGAGAAAAATGGTAGTAAGTATAAAGTCACCAAAGGAGGAAGTTTAGAATTCAAGGTATCTTTCAGAACAGCAGAGCAATACTTTATAAAATCTGAAGCATTATTAAAGCTGAATAAACTGACTGAGGCTAAAGAAACCCTTCTTAAAGTAATGAAGAACAGATATACTCCGGAAGGATATACTTCAGTACAAAATGCCGTGTCTTCAATGGATTCTACAGCATTTATGAACTTTATCATGGATGAAAGATTTAGAGAATTTGCTTTGGAAGGCCAGAGATGGTTCGATTTAAGAAGAGCAAATCAGAAAAAAATAAGCCACACTATTAGTGGTAATGAATATATTCTTCAGCAGAATGACCCGCGATATACCATTGAATATCCAATGAGCGCGAAGAAGAATAATCCTAATTTATAAAACTTCATATCAAATTCAATACAGATGAAACCGCTTGAGCTTAATTGTTCTAGCGGTTTTTTTGTACTTTTGCACCGTTATGAAAATTGCCATTATAGAAGATGAGCTGTTGGCTGTGAATTATCTGAAAAATCTTTTAGATACACAGCGCATAGTCCCTGTTACAGAGACTGTTATTCTTCGTTCCAAAAAACAGGCAATTGATTTCTTTGAAAAAGATTCGGCGGATCTCATCTTTATGGATATTCATCTTGGGGACGGGATGAGCCTGGAGATTTTCGAACAGGTAGAACTTTTTACCCCAATTATTTTCATTACCGCATTTGATGAATATGCCATGAGAGTCTTCAGGCATTTTACTATTGATTATCTTCTGAAGCCTTTTGAAGAAGAAGATTTGCATAAAGCTTTACAGAAATTTATCTCCATAAGAAACAATTTTGACCCTGAGCCGGTATTGAAATCCATTTCTTCATTACGACAGGCTGATGATGAGGTGATGAAACGTTTTATGGTAAGAGAAGGAAATAAACTGAAATCAATAGACGAGCATAACACGGCCTATTTTTTTGCTTCGGGGAAATACCTTTTCCTTACCACAAAAGACCATCAAACCTATATTTTTGATGATACCATCAAGGATATTATTCAGAAATTGAATCCTGAGATCTTCTTTAAAATAAACCGTAAATTTATCATTAATAAAGAAGCGGTTTCCGAAATTATCAAGCATTCCAGCCAAAAAGTAGAACTTAGACTTTCTCCTGAACCGGAAGTGAATAGCGAAGTTTTCATCAGCAAAATGCAAATTGCCGAATGCCTGAACTGGCTGAACAGGTAATGCTAAACGCTCTTATAAATAACTTCCTTACAGATTACAGAAGCCGTACTGTTTTCTAATTTTCCTTATTGAGACGACTAAGGAAATAGGTAGGTGGAATCTGATATTTTTCCTGAAAATTTTTGGTGAACGTTTGGGTTGTATTATAGCCTGCATTTTCAGCGGTTTCCTGAATGCTGATATATCTTGTTTTAGGTTTGTTTTTCCATTCAGAAACAATATAATCCAATCGTAATTCATTCAGATACTCATTAAAGCTTTTTTTCTTATAAAAATTGATAATCCTGGATAGATAAACCGTATTGGTACCACACAATTTAGACATGCTGGCAAGTGAGATATTCTTTTTAAGAAATTGCTTGTCCTTTTCAAAGTCTGATAATACCTTCAGAACATTTTCAACCTTTAAAGGGTTTATTCCCAGTTGATCATCAAGAATATTTTCTTTACTTTCTGCCATCAGAACTTCTTCATGAACCGGAATTTCTTCATCCTTATTTTCCATAAATTTTTCATAAAGGATCTTGAAATGTCTTTTCTTTTGATAGTATTTAATCAGCAATACCGTTAAAACTGTAATCAGTATAAGCCCAACACCGATGAGGATAATATAAATAAGTCTTTCCCATTTCATTCTATTCTCCAGCATTTCTTTCTCATCAAACAGCTTTTTTGTGTCGTATTCTTTGTTTAGAGTGGAGTTAAGGTATTTATAATCTTTTTCATACGCACGATCCAGAAGAATCAATTTGTTAATGTATTCCAGCTGTTTCCTGCTGTCATTATTTTCTGAATAATAATTGATAAGCATTTCAAAAGCAGGTCTGAATCTTGGATCTAATTTTTTAGTTTCATTATACTCTTGATCCAGCAATAAAAAATAAGGCAAAGCTTCTTCTTTTTTATTCATTTTCCAGAAAGACATTCCCAGATAATATTTATCAGTAAGGTGTTTCCATGAGTCATTGTAGGACTCTATTGCTTCCTGAAGTTTTGCAGCGGCCTGATCATATTTTCCCTGGTAATAAAAATCGGTTCCCTGTGATGATGTAAAATAGGCGTTGTATTCCTGAAAGCCCGGATGGGTTTCTATAAAGTCTTTTCCTTCCCGGATCAGGGACTGATTGATTTCAAAATTAGATAAATACGTATTGGTTTCTATAAGAGCAATTAAAGAATAGAGATAGTAATATTTATAATTTGTATCCCCGATTTTCTCATTATTATTTCTGAAGAATGCCACACAATTCATCAGCAGCTTATTAGCATCCTGATAGAGTCCCAGATAAGATTTGGTTTGTGCAATCTGATATTCCGTATTATGAATCAGATAAGGGTCTTTATTCTTTTTGATGTAATCATAGCCTTTAAGAAATGCATCGAGTGCTTTGGGATAGTTCTCATTGCTGATGTAAGACATCCCCAGGGATAAATAACTGTCTCCAATAATGTCAATGTTATTTATTTTTTTTGCGATCATTAATATGCTGTCTCCATATTTAATCTGCTCTTCTCCTCTTTTATTAAAAGTAGCCAAAACATACCCCCTTCTTATCTTCTCAAGGTTATTTTCTTTCCGTGCTTTTTGAATAAATCGGGTAATATATTTCCATTGTTCCTCTGGATTATTTTCTATTTTTTTGATGGCCAATTCCAGCTCAGGGTAATTCATATTACCAAATTCTTTTTGATTGTGTTGAGCGGGGAGGAAAAAAAACATTCCAAAAAGAAAAAAAATGAGAAAAATATACCTTAAATGATTCATTTGTATTTATAAAACAAGATAAAAATAAGTAATTTTTTATTAAATCAGGTATTAAATTACAATTGATTGAAAATCAAATTTTTGTATTTATGGTTTTTATGAAAATATAAATTTTTTTTATGATTTTATTGTCTTTTTTTAAGTATAAACGCTCTTTTTTTACGCTATTAATGCTTTAGATAATTGTAAATTTTGCAAATTCTATTTTACCTCTATATATTTCCACCACAAAAACTGATTATTATGGAAAAGATGAATTACTATTTAGCTCTGATCTTACTTTTATTTTTATTAAGCTCATGTAGGGATGAAAATGAATTAGATACTATGGAGCCCGCAAAGATGAATTCTAAAGAAATACTAAAAGGAAGTAAAAACTCACCTGAATTATATAAGATCATTAAGAGTGATACAATATCCGTTCCTAACAACATAGACGAAGAAGACCCTAAAAATACACCTCCGAAAAAATAGAATGTACTCTTCTGCCTTTAACAATACTTAATGTTGTAAAAGGATGGAGGACTGAATATCCCTACACGAGAGTATTGCAATTATTTTACTGAATAATAATATGTTAAAAGTCCATTCTTCATTTTATTTCTTTCCCTTTTTTTTCATGTCGGCTTTCTCATATGCACAAAGTATATCCGGGAAACTATTGGATAAGGATCAAAAAGCCATTCCATATGCTGAAATTACAGCAGGAAAGGACGGGATAAAACGAATTGCGATGAGTGATGAAAATGGAGAATTTATGGTAAGCCTTCCTGAAAATGGTAAATATTTACTGGAAGTTCTTCAAAATGAAACAGTAGTTTACAGTAAAATTAGCATTGTAGATGGAAACATACATTCAGATTTGATTGTACAGGCCGCAAAAGAAACAGATATCAAGGAGGTAAAACTAACCGCGAAAAAAAGATTAGTAGAAAGGAAAATTGACCGCCTGGTTTTTAATGTGGAAAATTCTGTTTCAGCACAGGGAGGAGATGCAATGGATGCTTTGAAACTGACTCCCGGAGTCAGGATTCAGGGTGACGAAATAAAACTGTCAGGGAAAAGTTCCGTCAAAGTAATGGTTAATGACAGAATTATACAATTATCCGGTGATGATCTTTATAATTATTTGAAATCAATTCCTGTGGCAAACATCCGGAAAATTGAAATCATTACAAATCCACCGGCACAATATGATGCGGAAGGAAATAGCGGACTTATCAATATTCAATTGAAAGAAGCGACGCAGGATAACTGGAAAGTAACCCTACGATCAGTGTATCAGCAGGCAACTTATGCTAATTTTTTACATGCAGTAGGATTAACCTATAAAAAAGATAAATTTTCTGCTTTAGTTGATCTCAACTATCAGTATGGGAAAAATATGTATACCAACGATATTAATTATTATTACCCTAACGAACATTGGAATAATAATATTTATAACCGGAATCATCAGAAAAATTTGGGGATAGTAATGAACTTAAAGTACAACCTTACCAAAAGAAGTAGCATTGGAACACAGCTTATCAGCTCGTTCTCGAATAATACGTCTGATGAGTTCAATAATAATTTCAGCAGAAATTATACAGATGGTGCGGTGATTAAAAACTATAAGACAGAAGGAATGTCATCCGGAAAACCCAAAAACGTTTCTTTGAATGTCAATTATACACTGGATCTTGATGATAAAGGAAAAAAGTTTTCAGTAGATGCCGATTATTTTAATGGAGTATCCCCGAAAGATAATAATTTCAGCTCCCTTTTACAGGATTTTGTAGGTAATTCCAGTGAAAATCAGTTGGCTATTAATAATTCTCATCAGGATATTAAAAATTATTCCTTGAAAGCAGATGTTGAGCTTCCGGGCAGCTGGGCAGATTTTGCCTTCGGAGTAAAAGCCACTTCTACTACGACAGATAATAAGGTAGACTCAAAATTTTATAACAGGATTGATGAGAGCTTACTTTCATCACAGGCAGATCATTTCCTGTATAAGGAAAATATGCAGATGATTTATATAAGTGTATTAAAGCATTTTGGTGAAAAATGGGATGTAAAAGCAGGACTTCGCGGTGAGAATACACAAACCAATGCCAATTCTTTTTCTGTAAATCAGGAAATAAAGAGAAATTATTTTAAGATTTTTCCTACGGCTTATGTTTCTTTTAAACCCAATGAAGATCATGTGTTGTCACTGAATTTCGGAAGGAGAATTCAGAGACCGGGATTTTGGGAAATGAATCCGGCAAAATGGTATATGAGCCCAAAGTCATATACAGAAGGAAATCCCTTTCTGCAGCCGGCATATAGCTATAATATAGAATTCAATTATTCCTATAAAAGCTTACTGAATTTAAGTCTGTATAATAGTAATAAGCGTGATGGCTATGGGCAGGTAACGGTACATGATATCATGAATGATTCCCAGGTTTTTAAAAGATTGAATTATTTTGATTCGAGCTCTTTTGGAGGATCTTTGACATTCAATTATGATCTTTTCAGCTGGTGGAATACCGCAACGGAAGTATCAGCCTATTATAATGAGCTGAATCCGAAGATCGATTTATTTTCAAACTTTTATTCAGGCTGGGGAGGATATACAACATCTACCAATACCTTTTCTCTGAATAAGAAAAAAACATTTTTAGCAACCCTTTATTATGAATATAATTATCCGGCGGTACAAGGGATCATAAACAGTTCTTCCTCGTCAACGTTAAATATCGGGTTTAGGTCTTTGCTCTTTAATAAGAAATTAACGGTAGGGCTGAATTTTGATGATATTTTCAGAAAAAATCTCACCCTGTATAGCAACAGATCTCAGGACATTAATCAAACCTTTTTACAATATTATGACACCAGACAGTTTAGAGTTTCACTAACCTACAAATTTGGAAGTACTAAATTATCTATGGAAGAAAGAGAAACAGGTAATCAGGATGAAAAAAACAGATCAAATTAAGATTTATCAGATGAAGTAATTTGTAGAGTACTATACAAATGAAACATTTATAAATACCCCTTGCAAGGAAAGTGTGAAAAAGTCTAAAGAATTATACACTTCAAAAACTATGATTCTACATCTAATTCTTAAAATTAATTAAAATGAAAAATTCAAAATTACAAAACCTGTTGACTAAAATTTCAGCAGATGTGACTACACTAAAAGAAGGAGAATTATCTTCAATCAAAGGAGGAAACGCGGCAGCAAATAATACAGGCTGTGGAAATACTGGTTGTACAGTAAAGCCAAACGTAAAGACTCTATAATTCCAAAATGACCGAATGTGTTTAATGTCAGAAAACTATGAACACTTTTTCTTTTAATTCTAAAAGTGAACTAATGAACTATAAATTATCTCATTATACAGTCTCTACGCAAGTTTCGGAAGATAAATACACCATCTTTTCAACGAGAAGCTGTAAAGTACTTCTTCTACAGAAAGAGAATTTCGATTTTCTGATAGAGGGAGATTTTGATAAAATTGATGCAGATATAAAAAACCAACTTATTACTGCTCTTATTTTAGTGCCTTCTTTCGAAGATGAATTAATGGAAATTGTTGAAGAAAATAAAATGATGATTTCAAGCAACGATGTGTTGTATCAGGTTATTCAGCCTTCTTCAAACTGCCAGCTAGGGTGTGATTACTGCGGACAGCAGCATACCAAAAACGATCTGCAGGCTAAAGATTATGAAAAACTTATTGAACGATTAAAACATAAGCTTTCTTTAAAAGATTACAAGGCACTGTTCATCGGCTGGTTTGGAGGTGAGCCTCTGATGAGTTTGCATACGTTGAGAAAAGTGTCAGAAAAATTAAAAGAAATAACTTCTGATTTAGGAATCGGTTATGGTGCTAAAATGACAACTAATGGGCTTGCGCTTAAAAAGAATATATTTTTGGAATTGGTTAATCAACACCATGTCGGGGCAATAGAAATAACATTGGATGGTACCGCTGAATTTCATGATAAAAGACGTTTTGTGAAGTCTGGAGAAAACTCATTCGATCTTATTTTTAAAAACCTGGTTGATATTTTCAGTATTGAAAATTATAAAGAACTTGGAGTTAAAATTTCCATAAGATGTAATGTAGATAAAAGCAATTATCAGTCTGTAGTTCCTTTATTACAATTGATGAGTGAACATGGTTTTCAGGATAAGATTTCCCATTTTTATGTGGCTCCTATCCATTCCTGGGGAAATGAAGCACATCTTGTATCCCTGGAAAAAGAAGTGTTTTCTGAAAAAGAAGTAGAATGGATTATAGAACAATATAGATACGGTTTTTCACCTTCCATTCTGCCCCAAAGAAACCATGAAGTATGCATGATTACCAATCCTGATGCAGAATTAATAGATGCGTATGGAAATATTTACAACTGTACGGAGGTTTCCTATGTTCCTTCCTATGAAGAGACAGCTCATAAACTTGGAAATATAAAAGATATTGAAGTGAACCAGAAGTTCAGTACACTTCATTTACAGGACTGGAATGATATCGTTCTTACCAATCAGGAAGGATATCCTTGTTATACCTGTAAGATGTTTCCGGTTTGTGGAGGCGGATGTCCAAAATCTTGGGAAGAAGGAATAGTAGCCTGTCCTGCCAATAAATTCAATATTCAGGATAAACTTGCCATTAATTATATTATTCAGGAAAAAGGCACAGAATATTTAATCAGTTGACACTATGGAAAATAATATATACATGATAGAACTTTTACAGCAGCATAAAGACCTCATATCTACCAATTTAAAGCATTATAAGGATGATTTCATTTTTGAAAGTGAAATGGAAAAACTTATCAATATCGTATGTGAGGATAAGGAAGCTTTCAATTTTTACAGTCTCAATTATCATGAAGCTTTAAAAGAAGGAAGGGCCGGAAATATACAAAAAGCAGAAATGCTGATTGTACGTGCTAAAAAATATATTGATTTTGACTCATTGCAATCAAAAGAAAAAGATTTGTATGGCTTAATCAGCTTACCTATCCATGCTTTCTTAAGTTATAAAAGATCCAATTATACATTGGCTAAACAGCAGACTCATGAAACCATGTTGTTTGATGAGAAGCTTGAGCAATACAATCCTTCAATGTTTTACCATAAAATTCAGCAATTGCATAATATTTCAAGAGTTGAAATGAAGGAGAACAATAATGAAAATGCAGTAGGGATTTTTAATTTATTATACAGAAGTTTATTGCTTTCAGAAGAAGTACATTATCTGGATATTAAATTTTCCTATCAGGACAGTTCCGAATCTCTGAAAAAATTAAGAAAACTGATGCTGGCTCAGGTTACCAATGAATATATTCCTTTTCTGGATCGTCTTGATAACAGAGCTGAAATCTTATACCAAACTTTTAGTGAAGTACTCAATAATCAAACCGCTGTAGATGATGAATTGATGAGCTTTGTATATTGGGTAAAACTCAAGTGGAATAGTATTAATCAGGAAGAATGGAATAAAGATCTTATCAAAAATTTCATAAGAAGTTCTGCAGATTTTACTTCTTCAATACCCATAGATTCATTGCTTGAAGATGCAGGAAAAGAGAAGCCACAGCTGATGTAAATATGATATATTAACACTTTAATTCTATTTTTATGACAAGTTTAATGACAACACAGGCTACAAAAGAAGAAAGATTGAAAGATATTCCTGTAAAAGAAATAAAAACGGAGAGAATTGCCAATCTATACCTGTCGCAGGGAGAAAGTTTCTCTTTGGTCATAGAAGCTGATAAAGAACAGCAGCAGAATATTAAAATTTACAGGGATGGTGATCATATATTGATTTATACCCATGAACAGACTGAAGAAATGAAAACCTGTAACGTGTATATAACAATTCCATATACTACAGAAGAAATTGCTGTAAATGCCTTTCAGACCGGAACTGTTTCTACCGGAGCAGACCTTATCATAAATTCTTTACAGCTCAATTTTAATGTGGTGGGAACTACTAACCTGGGGATCATTTCTGATAAATTAGTCTATACCGGGAATTCTGTGTCCAATAGTACAATAAAAGGAAAAGCTGAAAAATTGAATCTGTCATTGAAATCGGCAACTGATTTTAATGCAGAAAAACTATTAGTTCAGTATTTAAATCTGAAAACAGACTCTTTGGTTAATGCTGATTTTAATGTAGAAAATACCTTGAGTATGAGAAGTAATAATTCATTTAATGTCAATATTACAGGGAATCCTGTAAAAATAAAAAAGCAACTGGATGCTCTTTCAACAGTAACTTTTAAATAATTCTATTTATTTATGAATTTTGTTCCTCAACATGACCAAATGGATTGTGGCCCTGCATGTTTAGCTATGATAGCTTCTCATTATGGGGTGGATTTTACATTACAGTATCTGAGGGACAAAAGTTTTATTACCCGCGAAGGCGTTTCATTATTAGGAATTAGTGAAGCAGCTGAGAAAATAGGATTTAAAACGGTGGCTGCAAAATCGCAGATAAAGAATTTGAATAATTCTCTTTTGCCTTGTATCCTTCATTGGAACCAAAACCATTTTGTTATTTTATATAAAATTTCAAAAAATGTATTGACCGGAAAACCTGTTTTTAAAATTGCAGATCCGGGACACGGTTATATTGCCTTATCAGAAGAAAAGTTTGAAAAAAACTGGATTTTTGATGAGGATAAAGGAGTCGTTCTTTTCCTGGAACCCACAGAAGATTTATATCAGCAAAATCCGCCAAAAGAAAAAAAATTATCAATAAAATTTCTGTTAAACCATCTGAAGCCTTATAAAAAACAAATGCTTCAGATGTTACTGCTTTTGCTCTTCGGCACCGTTACCACTCTGGTGTTTCCTATCCTTACTCAGAAATTAATGGATGAAGGGGTGAGTAAGAAAGACCTTTCGGTTATCTCCTATATATTGATTGCCCAATTAGCCTTTTTCTTTGGAAATATCATTTTTAATATATTCAGAAACTGGATCATGCTGATTGTAGGAACCAATATTAATATCCGTATTATTTCTGATTTTCTGAAAAAATTGCTGAAGCTGCCCATAAAGTTTTTTGATACTAAACTCATGGGAGATTTTAATCAGAGAATACAGGATCATGAACGAATAGAAACTTTCCTGACTTCACAAAGTCTGATTACCTTGTTTTCTGCCATTACCTTTTCAGTTTTTTTTGCCGTACTCTGGTATTATGATGTTACCATTTTGGTGGTATACATCATCTTAACACTTGTATCAGTAATCTGGTCTTTATTCTGGATGAAAAAAAGAAAAATCCTGGATTATTTCCGTTTTCAGCAAAGAAGTGAAAATCAGGAATCCATCTATGAAATTATCAATGGAGTATCTGAAATGAAACTGAATCAGTTTGAAAACTATAAGCGTGAAAAATGGGAAGAAATACAGCAGAAACTGTTTAAAACAAATATAAGAATACTAAAGCTGGATCAGGTACAGCTTTCAGGGTTTGAATTTATCAATCAGTTAAAAAATATTATTGTCACTTTTCTGGCAGCATCTTTTGTGGTCAAAGGAAGCATGACTTTAGGAGAGTTATTAAGTGTTTCTTACATTATAGGGCAGATGAATTCTCCGGTAAATGAGCTGATTCAGTTCTTTCGTTCTTTACAGGATGCCAAATTAAGTTTATCCCGTTTAAATGAGGTTCAGGATCACGCTGAAGAAGAAAAAGAAAATCAGGTTCCTTTGCTCAGTAAAAAATATACCGAGCAGAATGGAATACAGAGAGGAGTTTATTTCAAAAATGTTTCTTTCCAGTATGAAGGGCCTAGATCTCCTTATGTCTTAAAAGATATTGATCTCTTTATTCCCGAAGGTAAAGTAACTGCAATTGTTGGAGCGAGTGGAAGCGGGAAGAGTACTTTAATGAAAATGTTTTTAAAATTTTATGAACCTGTAAATGGAGAAATTTATTTCAATCACTTAAATAGTAAAGACATTTCTCCGAAAGATTTGCGGAAAAACTGCGGAACCGTTATGCAGGATGGCTTTATATTTTCGGATACCATAGAAAGAAATATTGCTGCAGGGGATGAAAATATCGATTATGATAAACTTGAAAAAGCCTTAACAACAGCTAATATAAAATCATTTGTTGAAGAACTTCCATTAGGACTTAAGACCAAAATCGGTGCTTCCGGAAATGGGATTTCTGGGGGACAAAAACAAAGAATACTTATAGCAAGAGCAGTCTATAAAGATCCAAAATTTATTTTCTTTGATGAAGCTACTTCTGCTCTTGATGCCGATAACGAAAAAGTGATACATGATAATCTTCAATCTTTTTTTCAGGGCAAAACAGCTGTTATTGTAGCACACAGACTTTCCACAGTAAGAAATGCGGATCAGATTATTGTATTAAAACATGGAAAAATTGTTGAGCAGGGAAGTCATAAAGAACTCGTTTCTAAGAAATCCGATTATTATCATCTCGTAAAGAACCAGTTGGAACTTGGAGATTAACAAAAAAACCTCTAAAAATAGAGGCCTTTTTATGGTAATATAATTTTTATAACATCAAATCATCTTCATATATCTGAGATAGGCTTCTATAACCGGTTTATTAAATATAGCCGGTTTTATATTTGTATCTTTTAAGAAACGTTCTGTATTATTACTTTTAAAATAATAGGTATTTTCATAGGCTTCAACAAGAGATTTTCCTTCATGAATATCATCGGAGAATATATAAAGTAGTGCATACACAGGAGTATCGTGATTCCGTTTCCATTGTTCAAACCAGATTCCAAAATCCATACTTTTCATTTCTAATCCACAATAATCAGTGATACGTACACAGAAATCTGTAAGAGAAAGGTCGTGTTCCGGTAAAGGGTTTAAATTGAAATTTAAGCCTACTGCATCGGGATTCTGACTAATATGGGCAATGGATTTGCATACATAATCTACAGTAATCACCTCATCTTTCAGTCCCATGACCAGCGGAAAGGCTTTTAGCTCAATACAGGAACGCATCAGCGAACTCCACCACTGATTCAATGGAGTGGCTCCGGTTTCTCCATGACAGACTACAAAACCTAAACGGAAATTTATTAATGGAAGGCCTTTGTCACGGGCTTTTGCGGCCATGCTTTCCATAACCCATTTGCTTCGGATGTATCCCATATCACGGCACACTGCAGGTAAATTTTGTTCAATAGGATCATCTTCGTTCATCCATGTTTTTCCGGTAAAGCTTCTTCCCCAGCTGTAGACGCCCATTGAAGATGAAATAATCAGAAATTTGGTTTTTTCGTGTACTGCCAGATGTAATATATGAGCCATACCGTCAACGTTAGGTTTTTTGATGTGTTCATAAGGTTTTACATAGCTTACATCACTTCCCATATGATAAATAACCTCTATATTTTTCAGAAGTTCTTCATATAATTTTTCGTCAATTCCTAATTTCGGTTGGGTGAGATCACCTAAAACAATTCTTATTCTGTCTTCATACTCACTTTTCCACACCAGTTTGAATTTTAAAAAAGTACTCTTGATACGTTCTAATCCCAGCGTTTCATTCTCGGCTCTTACAAGACAGTAGATCGTAGCATTGGGATTTCGGGGAATGATTTCCTCCAGCAGATGTGAGCCGACAAATCCCGTAACTCCTGTGAGGAAAATGGTAGAAGGATTGGACAGAAATTTTGGATCCGGTTGTTCGGTAATTTCAAAATCAAATGGAAGTTCTGCATCTTTTATAAGCTGTTCCTGCACAAGAAGAGCCTTTTGTTGCTGACTCATTTGAGTCTGCGCCAGACGGGTTTCTGCTTCTTTTACGAAAAGAGATATGGTTGAAAACTGATACAGTTCGGGAAGGGATATTCTTTTCTGAATATTTAGAGGTAAACGGGCATGCATTTGTCCCAGCATTAAAGAATGTCCGCCCAATTCAAAGAAGTTATCATTTTCATTTATTTCATCCAGATTCAGTAAGTCCATCCAGATTTCAGTGATTTCCTGTTTGAGATCTGATGTATCCACTTTCTCTTTTGCCTTTTTGATAGTTTGCTGTAAAGGAATATGAAGTTTGCTCTTATCAATCTTTCCGGTAATTGTCAAAGGAAGTTTGTCCTGCAAAATGATTTTTTCAGGAAGCATATAGGTGGGAAGGCTTTGTTTCAATCGTGTTCTGATATCTTCCAGCGTGATATGCTTTTTATCCGTTTCATAGAGTTCGAGGAATGCAACAAGAACGGGCTGTCCCTGTTCCGGACGATGTACTTTTACAGCTACATTGGCTACTTGGGCAAGTTGTCCTATATGATGTTCAATTTCTTTTAATTCAATTCTGTATCCTCTTAATTTTACCTGTTCATCCAGTCGTCCTACAAATTCAATATTGCCGTCTTTTCTCCAGAATCCACGGTCACCGGATTTGTATAATCTGTAATTGATTCCGTGGTGAGACTGCATCCATTTAGGAGCATCAATAAATACTTCTGATGTTTCTGCCGGCTTATTGATGTATCCTTTCGCTACCTGTTTGCCTCCTATATAAATTTCGCCGGTAATTCCTTCACTCACATTTTCCAGCTCCTGATTGAGAATGTGAATATGAGTGCCTTCTAAAGGTCTTCCGATAGTATGAGGATTGGTATCAATCTGGAAATGATGTGTAACAACACCTACTGTAGTTTCGGTAGGTCCGTATACATTAATGAGACGAACTCTGTGATACCAGTTTTTTATGGTTTGCTCAGAAGGTACTTCGCCTGCAATTGACAATGTATGAAGATTCCCGATAGGAATATCTGTAGGTAATGTACTCAACACAGCCGGTGGAAGAAATGGAACAATTTCTATCTTATGTTCTACGATAAAGTCCAGCAAAGGTTTTCCTATGATCTTGTTATCCGGATACAGCACAACAGTTGCCCCTGTGAATAAAGGCACCCATATATCAATAATAGAAACGTCAAATCCGGCTGAGCTGAATTGAAGTGTTCTGTCCTTTGCCGAATATCCCCAGAGACTTGTAAAAGACACTATAAAAGCATGAAAAGCTTCATGATGAATTTCTACTCCCTTAGGAACTCCTGTACTTCCGGAAGTATAAATAATATAAGCTGTCTGCATCATATCAATGTCGTCAGGATTGATCTCAGGATGTTTAACAGAATCGTAGCACCTATGGCTCATATTCATCAGCGGGGTTTCTGTACCAATGAATTTATTACTATAAGAATCCTCAGTAATGATAAGTTCAGTTTCCGAGTCTTCTATAATCATTTTAATCCTGTTCTCCGGTAACTGTCCATCAATAGGAATATAAGCAGATCCTATCTTGAGTACGGCTAGAAAAGCGATGATACGTTCTGCAGATTGAGACATACAAACTGAAATAGCAGATCCTTTTTTTAAGGGTAAAGTAAGAAGATGAACTGCCAGTTGATCTGATTTATAATCCAGTTCTTCATAAGAAAGGGTTGTGGTCTCAGAAATAATGGCCGTTTTTTGAGGTAAACACCTGCTTACTTCTTTAAAAATAGAAAGAACATTCTTAAACTGACTTTGTTGAATGTTAAATTCATTATTAACATCTTCTTGAATGGTTTGGTGTTCCATGATTTTGATTGGTGTTGATTATTATATTTGTTAATAATTGTTTATGTTTAAATATAATGCAATTATTATCAATAATTCCTTTTTGTGTGATTAAATTTGATTGGTATTCTGGAATTGATTAAAATGCCATCAGTTTTTGACGGATAGAAAGAAATCATGAAAGGGAGCGTAGGATCGGCTCGTAGTATAAAACAAAAAAACCTCTAAAATAAATTAGAGGTTTTAAAGTGGTTTCTCCAGGAATCGAACCAGGGACACATGGATTTTCAATCCATTGCTCTACCAACTGAGCTAAGAAACCATTTATGTTTTCGTTTATTACTTCGTTGTTTTAAAGTGATGCAAAAGTATAACATTTTATAATACCGCGCAAGTATTTTGTCTTGTTTTTTTGAATAAATATTCTGGTATCGCCCGTTATTCTATTCAATGTGCTGTTCATCAGTATTTTGATAGGTCTTATTTTTTTCTGTTTTTTTATTGTTTTAAAAAGTATCTTAATAAATAGTCGCATGATTCCGAAAATTTGTGGTCTGCTTAAAACTTTTTTTCTATCAGGGAGCAATCAGAAGATTGTTTTTATTTGAACAATATTAAACAGCCAATAAAATAATCAAGTTTTCAGGTGGAAAAATGGCAAACACTTGATTTATAGTGATTAATTAGCCTAACGGTTGTTAGTCGTACTATTACGACACTTTTTAAAATTTAATCATAAATTCTATTTGCTTTTTGTAAATACATCTATATTTGGTGATATAGAAAGCAAACAATCACAACATATTAACCATTAAAATTTACAAATCATGGCAGAAAGAAATTCAAGAGGAATTTTAAAATTCAACAACGGTGAAGGGCAAAAGTTATTAAAGCTTAACTACAGCGTATCAAGATCTACAGACGTATCAGGACGTGTAGCATCAGACCCTTCCAACGCTCTTATCAAAATCACGGTGGAAGCTACTGAAAAATCAGACATTCTGGAAAGTTTACTGAACGGAAAATATAAGCCTACCGTAGGTGAGATCACTTTCAATAAATCTCACGAAGAAGGAACACTAACAACCCTGAAGTGGAACAACGGTTATGTTATTCAGCATGAAGTAGATTTTGATGCTGTAGATGACAACAGTATGTATATCAGTTTTGTGATCAGTGCAGAACAGATAGATCTGGGGAATTCTTCTTACTTCGGAGCATGGCCTTCTTAAGCTTATTCAGAATTTAAATATCAGGCAGGATAGTACACCCGGTTTATGGGATGCTGTTCTGCCTTTTTTAACCTTATAGAACTCCTGTTTATTTAAAATGAAGTTCTGAAAAAACACACCTAATCACTATGAATAAAAATGCCTCGAATTCCGATAAGATTTCAGAGAATCATATTCCCGGAATCAACCGTGTGGTGAAACTGGATATTGTGATTGAAGGCAAGATTATCAAACACTTCAAGCATTTTCGCCTACAGCAAAGTGCAAGACGCCATCACAATTTTGAACTTATTCTCGCCCATGATTCTCTTGGGGAAGCTCAAAACCACACCCTGGAACAAGCCCGCCAGTTTTTGGGAAAAAGGATTACCATTGTTTTCAAATATAAAGATTATGAAAGCGAGAGCCCGGAAAGAACCTTTGTAGGGGTAATCACCAAAGCTGCATTCAGCCAGGAAAAAATGAGCCTGGGGAATATAGTATTGCGAGGTCAAAGTCCTACTATTCTTATGGATGCCGCTCCCCATACTCAAAGTTTTGGAGGAGATCAGGCTGTCAATACAGGAATTATTGCCAATAAAATACTTAAAGAAGCACTGGGATCAGAGAAATTTGATTTCAGAGTAGATACACAGAACAAAAGCTATATCAATTATAGTTCACAATATAACGAAACCCACTATAACTATCTTGCACGAACTGCAGAAGCATACGGAGAACAGTTTTACTACGATGGAGAAGTTCTTCATTTTGGGAAACTTCCCCCTTCTGAAAAGCCGATTCGGCTCGTCTATGGAAGCAATGCAACAGATGTTCAGGTAGAACTGAATGCTGTACACACCAATCCTGAGTTTTTTGGATATAACAGCAGCAGCCATACAAAAATGGAAGGTTCTGAAAATAATATCAGACATCTGGGAGAAATTCCTTCGAAAGCTTATGAACTTAACAACAATATCTTTAAAACCCGTTCACTTTCTCCGGCTCCTATCAATGCCAATATGTTTGTGGATGTAAGTGACTCTCAGAAAAGTGCTGCCGGAAGTGCTGCTGTAGAAGTATTTACTGTTTCGGGAAATACTACGGTTCCCTTTCTGTATCCGGGCTGCCTTGCCGATATTGAAATGCGGAAGCCGGATACCAGCCAGACTTCTTACTTTACAAAAATCACGGTTACTGAAGTGACTCATGAAGTCAATGCCAGAGGATATTATAACGGCAGTTTTGAAGCCATTGCTGAAGGAACAGGATTTATGCCAAAACCTGAATTCATACAGCCTAAAGCCGAGCCGCAGGTTGCCACAGTCATTTCCAATACCGATCCTCTTAATCAGGGGAGAATACAGGTGAGATTCGACTGGCAGAAAAACCCTGATACTACCCATTTTATCAGAATGATGAGCCCTGATGCTGGAGGAACAGACATGATCACTCAAAACAGAGGTTTTGTTGCGGTACCTGAAGTAGGAGATCAGGTAATGATAGGTTTTGAATATCATCATCCGGATTTTCCGTTTGCTATGGGAGGAATGTTCCATGGACAGGTGGCATTGGGAGGAAGTATCAATAACCACCTTAAGTCTATTCAAACGAGAAGTGGTAATAAAGTCATTTTTAACGATCAGGAAGGAAGTATTTTTATTGAAGATCCTAGCGGAAATACCTATCTCATGGATGGAAAGGGGAATATCATTGTGAATGCTCCCAAAAATATAACCTTCACAGCCGGAGAAAATGTGCAGATTAATGCCGGTAAAAATATCATTGCCTCTGCCCAGAGAAATGTAAATATTATGGCAGGAGAAGATATCACGGAAACTGCTAATGATGATTACAATCTTACAGCAAGTAATATTATCGAAACTGCAGAAGTAGGAAGAAGCTCAAGGGCGAAAAATATTACAGAAAATATGGAAGCTGGCTCTTACATCAGTACAAAAGATGCCATCAATGTAGAAAGCGCCAAAGAAGTGCTTATCAATAGTGGTAAACAGGTAAAAATGCAGTAATATGGTAGGCGAAGGCGGAAATATCGTAAGAAATGTCTTTGGAAAATCCTACAAGGAAGCAGAACATATTATGAAAGATGCTTCCAAGGGAACTTTGGATTTTAAATCTCCTCAGGAAAACACCTTTTATGGGAAAAAAGGAGGAAAGAAATTTGATGAGTATCAGGCGAAAGAGCAAACAAAACAACTACAGGTAAAAGCGGTAAAATGCTATGAAGACTTTGCATGTACAAAAGAGGTTAAAATTATAGAAAATGGGAAAAGCTATTTTTTTAAGGCGATTCAATACAACAGAAAGCCAACAAAATTAGAATTGAAGAGTCTTAAATGGGCAATACAGTATGATGATACGAATTTAGCTAATGCCCCCCAGGTAACAGGTGAAGAAAAGATTTCTTATGCTGTGCCAAAAGATAGAAATATTGCTAAACTAAGAGTATATGCCTTTTTTAAAGATTCTGAGAAAGTGAATACAGAAGTATTTTTACAACATTTAAGATTGGTAATTACGGATAAAACCATTGGATATTCAATTCTTCGGATATTTAATATAGCCAATAGAGGTATAGGAAACATTAATCCGGCTTGTATAGTAAGTGTTTATAATGCAGAGCTGTTTTTGATGAATGCTAATGAACAAAAAAAAATATTTTCATTTGCGGTTACCAGAGATGGATGGCAAAAAATAGGTGAGGTTGATAAGGATACATACTATTTTCTCAATAGAGCATTTGAACCGAAAGATGCAAATGATAATATATATAATGCCATGGACTATGTTTATCCTAATCAGATAAAAGGTTGGATTCAATTCCCGGCATTTAAACTTTCAAGAAATAAAAGTGTAAGTCTGCCGGCGGAACCATTGGAAAGAAATACCGAATTGGACGGTAAAACTCCGATTCATGATGATCGGGATGATATAAATATTGCGAAAGATGTAATGATTCATATCGGAGGTCATTATTTGAGGGGTGGAACAGTATATATGGCTCAACCTGGAGGTGTTAAAGTTGGAATAGATTGGTTAGGAGGGTCTTTAGGGTGTTTTGGCTTTGTAGAAAGTGTAGATGTTAAATCTACTATTGCATTAGCGAAGAAGTCACACGAAGATGATGATTATGATGATTCTATGTCTGATAAAGAATGGTATCAAGCTGTAAATACAATTAATAATTATAGAAAGCAGTATAATGCCGAATTATTTATACAGGTTATTAAAAGACCGAACGCAAAAAAAAGTACAACATTTAAAAAAGAAGATATACTTTGGGAGTAAATTTTAAAAATAAACAATTTAGATTATTAATGTTTGAATTTAATGATCGGAAGTTGACAAATAGGGTAACTGCTCAAATAATAAATATTTGTTCAATCTTATGTTTTCTTTTTTTGATTTTTGGGGTTATAGGGGTTTGTCTATCTGCTTTGTTTTTAGGATGTTTTACATCAAATACAGATAACAATTCAGATTGCTTAAACAATGAAGAAATTGCGCTGCTTTTTGGGAAAGTTATTTTGATTTTTTTAATAATTAATACATTGATAAGTTTCATTGTTTTTACAATGAGTAGATCAGAAAAGAATAAGGAGACTTTGGATAAATAGAAAAATAAGGGAAGTAATAAATAATGGTATGTAATACAATTCAGATTATAACAAAAAATATTATACTGAAAATTAATGAAGAAATATTTAATAATAGGAATTATTGCAATACTGGGTCTTATCATTTATAGATATGGTTTTCTCATTGTATTTTGGCTTACAACACCTAAAGAAGGAACTTTAAGCTCATCTGAAAAAAAACTTTTAGAGAAAATCAAAACAGAAAATCATGCGAAAGAGGTATGGAGGGAACCTAAATATAATATTGATCAACCTAAGGATACAACAGTTTATAAAATCATTGTCAATAAAATACCCAGTACATCTGATACATTAATGTTAAAAAATAATGCTTCCTCAATAAAAAAGAGGTTGGATGATATTAGTTTACATCAGAATTATTATAAATACCAGATATTTTATGAATGCACTGATGGTAAAGAATATGTTTACTCTTTTATAAGAAAGTAATCTTTTTTTGCTTTTAGGGTGGTAGGGGGCTGTATATCTTATTTGCTTTTAGGATGTTTTACATCAAATACAGATATTCAGATTGCTTAAACAATGAAGAAATTGCGCCGCTTTTTGGGAAAGCTATTTTGATTTTTTTAATAATTAATACATTGATAAGTTTCTTTGTTTTTACAATGAGAAGCTCAGAAAAGAACCAATAAAGCTTTTTAGAAGGTGATACAATTAACAAAACATTTTATTCCAAAAAAATATGAAGAAAAGAATAATAACAGCAGGAGGATTTATAGGAATATTATTCTCGGCATGGGATTCAATGGTAGACAATGCTGATTCAGCATCATTGAGTGACCATTTAAAGATTGGATTTATTTTCCATTCGGCTTTTAGTTTGAAAACATTGATATATCTGTCGATTGGTGCGGCCTCCGGATGGATAATAAGTGTAATGATTAATAAAATCAGTGAGTTGCGCCGGGAGTGGAACGACTTTTAAATAATACAACCAATCAGTATGGTAGAAACAAGAGTAAAACCATTTCAAAAATATACATCAGGAATCCATGATTATCAGGTGGAAAATGCTCTTGAAATACAGTTCGGGGAAGAAAAAGGATTTTATTCATCCTTTAAAATTACTGTTCAGGAAAAGATAAATGAAGACCACACCAAAAACTGGTTGATAGAAAAAGTGGAAGATTCCTCTTTTCCCTCCGAAAATAAATTTATGGAAATCCTGCATATCCTGGAACAGAGCTCTTATCCGCTGGAAATAAAAGTGGATGAAAAAGGAAGCTTTCTGGGAGCAGTAGACCATCAGAAAAATATAGAAAGCTGGAAACTCAAAACAGCTGGGCTTCAGGAAAAGTATCAGAATGTAGATGTTTTCAGAAACCAATATTTGTCAGCTCTTGAAGATGAAGCGGGCTTTTATAAAAATAAACTGAAAGAACCCTTCTGGAATCTTCTTTTGTTTGCTCCTTATTATGTAGATAACAGAGGAAAAAGTGAGGAATCTGTTGTATGGAATATCAAAGGAATCGGAGATATAGAATGTCACGGAATTATCAGTGCCGAACAGAGAGAGTACGGATTTGAATCTTCTTTTATTTCCGAAATTAAAGTTCCTGCTATCATAAAAGAAGAATTGGAAAAAAAATACCTGTATCAGCCGGGACAGTATCAGGTAAAATTAAATATAGAAATGGAATACAACTCCCGTAAAAAACAGTATTCCAAAAAGAAAGCTGACTTTATATTGTCAGACGGAGAAAAAACAGTATACCGGGAAACGATCACAATGACTTAAACTTTATGAACAAATGACATGGCGGATAAAGGATACATCATTATAGAAGGAGCTACTGCGTACTGCAGCAGTTCTGTAACCAATAACTCCAATGGGACCGCCGTTCCGATGGAAGTGAAAAGCCAGAAAAAAAAGCTGGGCAAAAATAAGTATTTTGCACAGAACAAGCCTGTTGCCACCTATCTTGATGACAAAGCCGACAGCTTCGGAGGAGGCAACGGGTTTGGAAACTGTAAAGGCTCAGACGGGAAAACCTATCCATGTAAAGGTAAATGCAACATAAAATATAAAGATTATTACGAAAACGTAGAATTCAACAAGAGCATGAAAATACTGTTGGATGCTTCTACAGGAAATTGTCCGGGATATGGCATTCCCGGAACTATTGCTTTTGCTACTACAGGACAGGCTAATAATGTTTCCCAAATAGAGGTAAAGGAAGCTGATGAATTTTCTGTAGCCAATACTTCCCCACAATGGCCTTCATCATCTACATCTGAAGCAAGTATAGCAGTGACATCAATTTCGATGATAAGACCTGTACCAGCGGATAAGCCTACCGGAAATTACTACTATATCAAAGGAATGAATGGTCCTTTGTTTCCTATCACAAACCCTTTCGGCGGTGATAATCTGGATTTAAAAGCTCAGTTCAAAGGAGATGAGAAAAAGATTATCTGGGCTCTTTTCAAAGGAGAAGGAACCAAAGATAAAGTAAAAACATTTATTGGATTAGGAAGCAATTTCAGCCAATCCATGAGTAAAATATTTGATGGACTTACAGAAGGAAAATACAGACTGGAAGCCTATGGCAAAAAAGCAGGTGATGCCAAATGCTCTATCAACGTAGAAGTAATACAGGATTTCGTTAAGAAAATTGTCAGTCCCGGATCTTCAACGCTGATTAATATTCCTTTACCTTTATCTATTGAACGTAAACTTAACAGTACCACCGATCAGGCAAAAATACTTAATAAGGGATTCTTTATGCCTGTAAATACGGTTCAATGGACTGTGAAACAGGGAACAGCAGTGCTGTATAACAGTTCTTCCGGAGCTTCTTCTTCACACCTTGTTTCCGTTACAGGAGCTGGTGATCGGGTTATTCTTACCTTTAAAAATGCAGGTAAATATACCATAGAGGCATTTACAGATCCCACAGATCCAAAACCCCAGTCTGTAGAAGTGAAAATCGAGAATAGTCTGGGCGTAATGGGAGTCAAAGGAGAACCTGGTTTGGTGAGATTCAGTGATACGATTAAAGTACAGGCTTCCAGGTTCAATGTTAATTATATGCCTTCCGGCACATCTGTATATTGGTATCTTAAAAAAGAAGGAGTGGGAAGAGTCGCTTTATTTGAAAGTTCGCCTTCCTTCAGAACAGGTACAATCAATAAAAGAGTGGCAGAATTACTGTATAACGATGCAAAACTGGCCAGTAGTCAGTATTTCGGGAAATATATACTTGAAGCCTATGCTAATCCTATAGGAGCAGGAAAGCAGCCCGGATTCTCAGGTTCAGACTGTTTTAATTTTGAGGTGATTCAAAATGTAATAGATAAATTCACTTTTCCGGCAGCCAATATTCCAAAAGGAACAAAAATAAAATATACAGCAACAGCAAGAATTGCTACGTTGTCCGGAAATGAGGCCATAAAAATAGAAGTCCCTGATAAAGTGACCAATAACGGAGACGGAACCATTACATTTAATGATCTTGGAGAATACACGATTTCCGCTTATTTAACAGGAGATTATACCGATGGAAAGAAAATAGAAGCAAAAGTAAAAGTTTCAGAACCTACGGTAAAAAGAGCACTTTGGGCGTATGGAACAGGAGTAAAACGTACTGAAACAGGATTTGGAGAAGAAACCTATGGATTTCTTGAACTGGATGGACTTCAGAACCAAACCTTAAAAGTAAAAGTTTGGGTAAAAGGAGAAGGCGATGATTTCTATAAAGAGAAAGATAAATATATGCTGGAGGAAAAAACGGTTACCCTTAATAATGAAGGCAAAGCGTCTTTCCTTATCACAACGAATGATGATTACAAGAAAAAATTGCTGGCAGCTATCCCCAAAACAACAGAAAATCCCAATCCTTCTTACCGTTTGGTATTTACGGTAGAGCTTCAGGCGAGTTCATCTGCGGATATTGTGCTTCCAGGTAATATTACCATTCTGGGAGCACGCCCTGTAGTGGTAGATGCTACAACAACTTATCTGGAAGTTCTGGATTCAAATGAAGAACTTGTCATTACTTCTGAACAGAAAATTGTTTCCATCATGTTCTCTACTGAAGATGGTAAAGATATTCAGCGGATGCAGACTTTCTATGGTAAAACCCACAAACTTTGGGTGCACACCGTCAATATGACTGAAGAAACTCTGAAGATTGACGTTCTGAAGGAAATTCCTAAAGAAGGTTTAAATGAAGCAGATCACATCACTTATACCCACGAAAGCAAACAAAGCTACAACGAAGAAAAAACAGGAAAAGACGGCTTGCTGGAAGTTTCCTTCACCGCAAAAGAAGAATGGAAAAATCCACCGAAAAATTTTGATTACTATATAGCACAGGTTTCCCGTCAGGTGCAGGATCCTGCAGATCCCAAAAAGAAAGTCTGGAAAATAGAAAAAAGCCAGTTTACCATCAACAATACACTTCCTGCTGATCTGGTTCGAACAGAGGATATGGAAAAACTTGGAATCAAAGCCTACAAAAAAGACGGAACTCCCTTTACGAAAGAAGAAATGCTGGAACTTAGAAAACAGTTTATTTTTTATGAAAGTGGCTGCCTTAAAGTATCTCAGAAAGAAACTCCTGAAGCTATTGAGAATGATGTGATGCCGGTGGTGGTGGAAATGGCGGAGGTGAAGAGGGATGGCCAAAGTGGTTGCCCACGATGTAAAGCAGAAATTACAATTGATATTCTCAAAAAAGTATACAAAAATGCAAAAAATGAGGATCTTCAGGAATTAGCGCTAACTTTAAATAAATACAGAAATATTTTTGAACTCAATACATGTGCAAGAAAAGCTCATTTTTTTGCACAATCATTACAAGAAGCAGGAACCAATTTAAAGGGAGGTCTTCATGGGGAAAGTTTAGATTATGCTGCAGAAGATCTGCCAAAACACTTTAAAAAATTCAGAGCAAATCCTGAACTGGGTAAACAAAGCCCCCCAAATGATCTGGCTTATGAGTATGGTAGAAGTTCCAAAAACGGTTATAAATCTAATGAAAAAAAGATCGTGGAAATAGCATATGGAGGAAGACTTGGGAATGAATCAGTTGATGATACTTGGAACTTCAGGGGTAGAGGATTATTACAAATAACAGGAAAAGGTAATTATAAAGAAATTCAGAAGAAAATAGATGAAAAAGCTAGTGACTCTGGTGTTTCAATTGTTGATGGAGTAGATAGAGATTATACGCCTAAGGAAGCTGCAATAACTGGAATGGCAGATTGGTATAAGGATTCTATGTATTTGAAAGCTGATGATACAGGTAAATCAGCTGATGATGTGGTAGTAGATTCTATTATTGATATTTTAAATAAGCTTACACCATCAAGGCTGAACCGTAAAATCTGGTATCGTGGAGGTAAGCTAGGTAACTGGGAAGTTAAAGCTGGTGATTCTATGAAATCTGTATTTAAGGTAGAAGAATGTGGTAAAGGTGCAGGATTAAATTTGGTAGGAGATGCTCCATGGTTCCAGGTTGCCTGGAAAGAATATGAAAAATATAAAGGATTAAGGGAAATAGATAGTCCTTTAAAAGAAAAGATCACGGAATATTTTGATGTGTCTTCTGCTGCGGGGCTAGATTATGATTATACAAATCCTTGGTGTGGGGCATTTCTAGCATGGTGTTTTGATCAAACTCAGGATTATAAAAGGATTAATACTGCCAAAAGTGCAGCTGCTTTTGGGTGGAAAGGAAGTACATGGGAAAATGGAGAAGATTGTGAAGCTTTTGTAGGAGCTTTAATAGTTTTTGATTTCTCACACGTGGCATTAATAGCCGGTGAAAATTTAGATGGAACAAGATATGTATATTTGGGGGGAAATCAGGGGAATGGCGAAAAAACAGCAGGGCATCAAAAAATAATTTTAGGCTCTGTTGATAAAAAGAGTAAATCAATTATTGCGATTACAAAACCTAAAAAATATACAATATCTGAAAAAGATAAAGAACTTCCAAAGTATGATGTAAGTGCTGAAAACTCTAAGGAAAGTTCCAGATAATAAAATACAATTTCTATGAATATTAAAAGTAAAATTAGATTAACAATATATTTCTTATTAATAATGAGCAGTTCAAGCTGCCAAGAAAAAAAACAAAATTCAGACAATAGTCAAAAAAACCTAAGTATGAATGATGATAACATAATACAAAAAGTGCTCAAGAAGCAGTTACAGGAAGGTTCAAGTAAATCAATTGACGAGGCAGGAGCTGAATTAGCTAAAGTACCGTTTGAAATCGAAGAGCTTGAAGCATCTACTGAAACTGCAAAAAAAATATTATTATCAAATGGATTTAAAGAATTGTCTGATAACGAATTTGGTACTAAAATTAAATATATTTTTGGAAGAATAATAGATTCTAATTCAGATAATCCATTCTTATATATCAACTATTTTGATAAATGTGACAGAAGCTTTGTAACTTATAGTAATAATAGTGTTGATTATGAAGGAGGGTATATTGACAAAAAAAGAAAACTTTTTACAGACTTCTATTACCTGCCCGAAATTATTGATTATCAAAAAGAATATCCTACGCTAAATAACGTTGAGTCTGACAAAATTACTAGAAAATCAAGTTCACAAGTTAATGTTGAAATTCCCCATTGGAAAGATGTTGCCAGTTTAAAAGAACAAAGAAAAGTAAATATTCAAAGAATTATTGCAAGGAACATGTATTTGTTCAATAATAATAAAACATATATTATTTGGCTGGTAACTCATGATAAAAACTTTATAAAATTGCTGGTTAAAACCTTTGGTTATGATAAGGAACCTAAATTTAATGAAATGCTTATTAATGAATATATTCAATCCAAAGATCAATATAAAATAGGTGAACTTGTATTTGCTAAAAATTGTAATAAAGAATTAGAAGTACGGGATGGAATATTGCAGAGTTTGACTGATGCTTATCGAAAAAGCTCAAATCCTAAAGATTTATATGGTTTAATGGAGTTTGGTTCAAAATTATTAGAAACAGATGAATACAATAATTATTCAGAGAATGAAAAAATTAAAATGGTAGCTTATCTTGCAAATACTTATGATTTCCTGTTCAAAAAAAATCATAGGAATCAGGATGGCTGGGATTCTAGATGGAATATTTTAGGAGCATATTTTGAAGATGATTCAAGAAGTAAGATTAAATGGTCTAAGTTAAAAGAAGAAATGCAGAAAAATAATTATTATAATCTTCCAAATTTAAAAGAAGTAATTAGTTACGCAGAGGGATTTGATAGTATAGGCGCTCCGGATTAAATTCATAATTAATGATACAAATTTCAAATGTTTTCACAATTATTCTACTATTGATTGCTTGTAACTATAAGGGACAAGACAATAATATGAGCATTACAAATAAACAATATGCAAAATCAGAAAATTTAGATACCAAAATTGATGTTGAAAACATTAAAAAACATATTAAACTACAAGAAAAAATTGAGTCTGATGAAGTGGAATATGATGATCCTTATAATTTGAATGTAGAAGATCTAAAATTAGCTTCTTCTATTATCTATGATGATTTGATCAGTAATAGTTATATTGAGCCAAAAGGTGAATCCTTTAAAAATAAAATTGAAACTATTTTTTCAATCAGTCATAGTTCTAATAAATGCGTGAGTATCGATCAAACGAATGGGTATATAACATTATTTGGGAATCATCTTGATGGCAACCCTATGACACTTGAACAAAATAAGTATGAACTTTATTCAACTACTCAGAATACTTTCATCAATACTAATAAACAATTTATTTTTCCGATGCTTTTATTAAAGGAACTAATAAATATTAATGGTGATAATTCTTTTAAAATTAAAGTTCCACGATATATTATTGCACGTAATATGTACCTTTTTAATGATAGTAAGCCGCAATTCAAATGGCTTATTTTAAATGATCAAAATTTCATGGAGAGTTTAGTAAAAACTTTCGGGTATACACAAGATTCTGATTTATTAAAATGGGTTACTGAAAGAACAAAGTTTGATGAAAAGGATCCCCGGGATTTTGGTAAGCTTTTTTGGGTTAAAGTGTGTAATGGAAAATTCAAACTACATGCTGATACATTCAAGCTTTTACAAAAACTTCATATACCTAATGACCCATCTGAAAATAGATTTATTATTGATAATATCAAAAGCTATTTAGAATTTTTGGGGCGTGATAAATCCACTGATATTACAAGAAATGAAAAATTAAAACTAATGGCTAACTTGGCATATTTTGCTGAACAGTATAATTATGATAAAAAATTTAATGATGATAATAAGATGATGGCTAGACTTCGTTATTTTTTGAATGATGCTGATTTTAAGGTTATAAAAGAAAATAATTTTTTCAGTCTTCCAAAATTTAAAGAGTGGTGGGACAATGCGGATTATGATGCTTATTATGTAGGTGAGTGCGAATATGAAGGAAGCTGCGGTTCAGGATACCAACCTATGGACTATACAGAATGGAAAAAACAGCATCCTAAAAAATAATATATAAAGCACAGTTAAATTTAACTGTGCTTTTATTTTAAAAACACAACAATGATAAAGAACGTTATAATTTCTCTGGCTATCTTAATATCGAGTGAATTTTATTCACAAAATACGTCATTGGATATAAAAAACACTTTTCTACCTGTTCTTAAAACACAGCTTTCAGCCGGAGTAAATGGAGAGAAAAGTGAAACAGATTATCCAACTTATCAATTTACATTAAAAGATTTAGAAGCTACAGAATCGATCATATCAAAAGAATTAGAAGATAATGGATACAAAAAGCCAGGTAAGGAAGACTTTGCTAATACGGTCAATAAAGTATTCAATAGAATAATTGATCCGAGATCAGAGTCAAAGTATTTGCATATTAATTTTGAAGATAAATGCTCAAAAGACTTTAATCTTTTTAAAAACTCAAATAGTATTGATGTTAATCCATACAGTACATATGTTTTTAAAAATGGACTTTTCATTTCAGATTTATACAGCATTCCTGAAATACTGGATTATACTAAAGATCCTGAATTATTGCAATATGAAAAAGATGCTGAGAATAATAATCATATAACAGATGTCAAGATATATTACTGGAAAGATATAGCTGATTTAAAAAATATAAGGAAGCAAAATATTAAAACAATTGTTGCTAGAAATATGTATTTATTCAATAATAATAAATCATACACGACATGGCTGGTACAGAATGATCAAGTTTTCGTTAAAAATCTTATCAAGTTTTTTGGATATGATAAAGAACCAAAATTTAATGAATTTGTTATTAATCATTTGAATTTAAATTCACTCAATAATAACCAGGAACTTTTGGGTTATATTGCTTCCAAAAATTGTGATGGTGGGTTAGATATAAGAACTTCATTTCTTAATTCGTATGAATCTTTTTATAATAACTCAAAGAATTTAAACGATATATTGATATTAAAATATCTAAGCTCTAAGCTTATCAACAACGAGCCTAAAAATAATTTTAGTGATAAAGAAAAAATGAAGATTTTAGCTTCTCTGGCAAATATTTATGATCCAATATTTAAAAAGTCTCATCATGATGGTCAAAATTGGGGTGAAATGACAATATTAGCTGATTACAGAGATTTTATAGGTGAAGAAGATTGGACTAAAGTTAAGAATGAATATAAAGTAAACAATTATTATAACTTACCCAATTTAAAATCAATGATCGAATATGCAGATTTATTTGATAGTGTTGGTGCACCAGATTAAATTAATAAAACTAAAGCATATCTCATGATATGCTTTTTTACTTCTAAAACACAAATTTAATACGATGAAAATCTTAAAAGGTTTAACAGTTATTCTACTATTCATAGGTGGTAATAATAAAGGACAAGAAAAGAAATCTATTGCAGATATTAAAAATCCGGGTGATGATTTTATCAAAACAGCTTTAATCAAACAACTTAAACAAGGGTCAACTTTTACAATAGATGAGGCGGGTGCAGGCTTAAAAAAAATTCAATTTGAAACTAAAGAATTGGAAGCTGTAGCAATAACAGCTGATGAATTATTAAAATCAAATGGTTTTAATACTTTGGGCACTGATGAATTTAATGAAAAAATCAAAAATATTTTTGGAAGAATTATCAACCCAAATTCTCAATCAAATTTTTTATATATCAATTTTTTTGATAAATGCGATAAACAGTTTGTTATGTACCATAATAACGGGATTGATTATGAAGGATTGTTTGTCGATAAACAAAGAAAAATATTTACAGATTTTTATTATATACCAGAACTTATTGAGTATAAAAAAATATATCCCAAATTAAATGGCATTGAGAATTTCGATGTAACAAGAAAATCAAGCATACATGATTCGGATATTAAAATTCCACACTGGAGAGATATTGCTAGCTTAAATGAAATTCGGAAAAAGAATGTCCAAACAATTGTAGCAAGGAATATGTTTCTGTTCAATGATAATAAGGCTCAATACAAATGGCTTATTTTAAATGATCAGAATTTCATGTCAGCCTTGGTAAAAACATTTGGATATACAGCAAATACTGAACTCCTAAAATGGGTTATTGAAAGAACAAAGTTTAATAAAAACCATCCACAAGATTATGGAAAGTTGTTTTGGACTAAACAATGTGACGGAAGTTTAAAGCTCCATGCCAATACTTTTAAAGTTCTTCAAAACCTATATCTTCCTAATGATCCGTCAGAAAATAGATTTATCTTGGATTATATCAAAAACTATCTTGAATATTTTGCTGATTTTAATAACAAAGAAACTGGCATTTCAAAGGAAGATAAAGTGAAAATACTTGCAAATATTGTTTATTTTGCTGAACAATATAAGTATGACAAAAGATTTGTTTCGGGATATGGAGATAACTCTAAAATAATGGGAAGGTTAAGATTCTTTTTAGATCAGGAGGAAGTAAATATTTTACAGAAAAATAATTATTTCAACCTTCCAAAATTTAAAGAATGGTGGGACAACGCTGAATATGATGAATATTTTGTTGAAGAATGTGAGTACAACGGAACATGTGGTCCGGATAACCGACCTATGAATATGACAGAATGGAGAAAACAACATCCTAAGGAATAAATATTGAGAGTATAGTCATTTTTTTGGCTGTGTTTTTTTAGATAGGAGCTATCAACGCTTTACAAATCGAAAATAAATAAAAAAGCCAGTTCTTAATAAAGTAACTGGCTGATAATTTTAGGATAAAATGTTAAGGAAGGGTTGAAAAATTGATATTAGGAGCTTGTGTAGGTGCAGTAACAGAAAACTGTGAGCCAGGTGCAACAGTTGTGTTAAAGAATCCTCCATTTTGTAAAAAGAAAGCATTCCCGCTTATTCCTCCCATTGCATCTATTCTTTGCTGTGCGTTGTAGGTATTATCTACGCTAAACTTTGCTCCTGAAATGGCAACCCAGTTACCAGAGGAAGTTCTTATCCATTGATTTTTAAATTCTGCTTTTCTGCCCTGATATCCATTTTCGGGATTGAAATTTTCAACAAAACTATAGAAGCTTTTCAGATAAGTGCTGGTTTGGGGTCTCTTCCAGCTGGCGATCAGCTTCCATGTGGTGGTATCCGGAGATAAAAACCAGGCGGTGAAGTCTGTTTTTCCGGTGCCATCCGGTTCCCCTTTTAATAAGAATTTATAGGTTTGCCCGGCACTCCAGTTGTATTTATAATAGCTTTGTCCACCCGAGCCTTCATTGCCAAATTCTCCGATGGTTACTCCGGTACCCGCTCTGTTGAGGATAATTTTGTGGTCAGGAGGAATAGTATTTGGATCGTCAGTATCAAATGGGCTCCATACAGAGAATAAAATCCTTCTTTCTGTGGAAGAGTTCACCTGCATCCCAAAATAGCCTGCACTGAAGCCATTAGCCATAAAATAAGAACCGATTTTGTCTTCTCCTGCAGGAACTGTTACTTCGTTATAATAATAGCTAACATTATCGGTTGTTGGAACTACATAGTTCAGATGGCAGGAAGGTCCTCTGCGCGCCCAATAATAGTATGACGGATCATTGCTGTAAATAGTGGTTCCCGTAGAAGCCGCTCCACTGAAAGTGATATCTGTAACATCTGCAAAATATCCTCCGGTTTTTGAAACTCCCTGAAGGTCAACTTTCACATAACCTGGAGTAGAAACGGTAAAATCTCCAACAGTATACTCTTTATTCGAAGATCCTGTTAGAGTCATATTTTTTGATATATTTCCTACCGTTATTTTTACAACACTTGTTCCTGATGGGACAGAAGCTTTTAATCCAAGGTTTAATGTTCCTGTATTACTCACTCTGAAATAAGTACTGATGACAGTATTAGAGTTGGTCCAGTTTCCTAAGTTAGTGGAGGTAATCACCTCGCTGGCTCCCGAAGGTTTTACTGTTAAAAAAGAATTTCCTGCAACCGGAACGCTGAAGGATGAGGTATTTTTTAAAGCTGAGGTATTTTTTTGTGCTGCAATGGTGTTCTCTGTTGCCATAGGGGTTTCTGCGCATGATTGAAAAATAAGCAGAGTGGCAATACCCAGAAAAGTATTGGCTAATAATTTTACTCTCATAATTGTATTTGTAATTAGGTTTCACCTACTAAATTAAGCTTTACTCATTAAACAAGAAAGAAATAATTCCCATAATTTTGATTAATTTCTTATTTTTTTGAACAAATAGGAAGGGAGTTTATATTTTAATAGGGCAGTAATAGGGCAGGCGTAAGAAAATAGGAACAGATAAAAAAACAAAAAAACCTCTAAAATGAATTAGAGGTTTTAAAGTGGTTTCTCCAGGAATCGAACCAGGGACACATGGATTTTCAATCCATTGCTCTACCAACTGAGCTAAGAAACCATTATATTTTTGTTTGACTTACTTCGTTGTTTTAAAGTGATGCAAAAGTAGTAAGTTTTAGTATACAAAGCAAGTATTCATCGTACTTTTTTTGAATAAAGTTAAAAACTTACTGATTATCAGCTGGATTATTTTCCTGCTCTTTTCTGATCTGTTCACTCATCTCTTCTAATACCGGTTTTATCGTGTTTTCCGGAAGATCACTGATTCTGATATACATCAATCCGTCAATCGCATCATTAAAGTTGGGATCAACATTGAAAGCAATTACTTTAGCATTTTGTTTGATGTATTTTTTGATCAGAACAGGAAGTCTCAATTCAGGCTCAAGGTCATCAATAATCTTGTCCAGCTTGTTAAGGTCAGATTCCATCTCTTCAAAGAAAATGTTTTTATCCCTGTCACGAAGCTTTACTTTGTATTCATTCCTTGGAGTGATGTACTGAGCCACCGCAGAATCAAAATAATTTGAACGCATAAATTCGATCATCAGTGATTTTGAAAATTCTGAGAATTTGTTGGAAATACTCACACCACCCATAAGGAATTTATGATCAGGATTTCTCAGGCATACATGTACAATTCCTCTCCATAAAAGGAAAAGCGGAAGTGGTTTCTGCTGATATTCCTGGCAGATATAGGCACGTCCCATTTCAATTACCTTTTTAAAGAAAGGATGAATGTCCTGCTCAAACTCAAATAAAGAGCTTGTATAAAAGCCTTTGATACCATATTTCTTCATTACCTCTCTACCCAGTGCCATTCTGTAAGCTCCAGCCAGTTTTTTCTCCCCATTATCCCAAAGGAAAAGATGGTGGTAATGTTTATCATATTCATCCAGGTCAAACGGAAGATTACTTCCTTCACCTACCGCACGGAAAGTAAGCTCTCTCTGACGTCCGATTTCCCTCATAATAGAAGGAATTTCCTCATAAGTCGTAAAATAGATCTCATAATTTCCGTTACTGAACAGCATTTTATCCGTTCCTCTCAATTTATCAACATCTTTAATGATGTCTTCCAGAGGTGTTTCATCAATGATATTCTGAACAATGTTTTCTTCCTTCAATAAAGGAAACTTCACCGATAAGTTCTGAAGATTGATGCTTTGAGCAAGGGATTTTCTCTTTTCATAGTAAGATTTCATCATATAAACCTTACGTTTCAGAAACTCTCCCAATTCCTCAATTGTTTCCATATCGTCCATCGCCTTTACAGTAATAGGACGCCCGATTCTGATTCTGATAGGTTTTTCTCTATCATTCATCATTTCTGAAGGAAGCATCAAAGTCTGCAAATTCGGGTGAAGTTTAGCCACCTGATAAAAAAGTCGGCTGTTCTTAGCGTGGAAATACATAGGAACTACCGGCACTTTAGCCATTCTGATAAGCTTAAGTGCCGTTTTTTCCCATTCCTTATCTAAAATTTCTCCATAAGGATTGTTCTTGTTGGAAACTTCTCCTGCCGGAAAAATACCTACGCAGCCTCCGTTTTGTAAATGCTTGAGTGTTTCACGCATTCCTGAAGAACTGCTGTAAGCTTCTTTTCTGTTTTCAAAAGGATTTACAGCGATTACATACGGTTCCATAGGTTTGATCTTTTCCAAAAGGAAATTTCCCATTACCTTAAAATCCGGACGAACCTCTGATAAGACCTTGCACATTAAAATCCCGTCAATAGCACCCAGCGGGTGATTGGAAACCAGAATAAACGGTCCCGTTTTCGGAATCTTTGCCAGATCCTCTTCAAAAGCTACGTAGCTTAGGTTTCTTTCTCTCACAAATGAGTCGAAAAAGTCTTTGCCTTCCTTGTCTTTTAATTTATCGTATAATTTATTTACTTCGTTTATTTTAGCAATGCTCATCACAGCAGATGCTATTGGGTTCTTGAGAAACCCAATTTTATTTAAGCCGGAAGCTTGGATCAGATCGTTTTTCGAAATTAAACTCATGTGTGTTTAGTCGCAATTAATATTATTGTGTTACCATTTGAAGAGTGTTCTTGGAAATCTGTTCCAATAATACATTTTTTTCATGGTAAAATTTATCAATGTGATCTTTCTTCGCATTTCTTACTGTGAATAAAGATACATTTTTAATTGCTTCGGTTTTAAAAATTTTTTGAAGCTCTTCGTTGAGCTCATCAAGATGGTTAAATTTATCCTCAAGGCACAATGCCAGAGAGATCGCAGAATTCTGCATTAGGGAAACTTTGATCTTATATTTAGATAAAAATCCGAAAATCAGGCTCATATGATCTTCTGCAATAAAAGAGAAGTCTCTTGTAGAGATTTTCAAAAGATCCTGGTTTTCTTTTAGAATATAAGATTCTTCTTGTTGGTTTTTTTCGGAAGCACCTACTTTTGTTCCTTCTTTGGTAGGATCTACGAAAGATTTTACATAAAAAGGAATGTTCTTTTGCTGGAGTGGCTGTAATGTTTTTGGGTGAATAACACTTGCACCATAATAAGCCATCTCAATAGCTTCCTCATAAGAAATGTTGGAAAGAAGATTTACATCACTGAACTTTCTCGGATCTCCGGTCATTACTCCCGGTACATCTTTCCAGATAGTCATTGCTTCAGCATTTAAGCAGTAAGCAAAAATAGCAGCAGAGTAGTCAGAACCTTCTCTTCCTAACGTCACCGTAAAATTATTGTCGTCAGAACCGATAAATCCCTGAGTTACATAGCAGATTTCAGGATTGAGATTGGAAATAAATTCTTCCGTTCTTGTCCAGTCTACCGTACCTTCCCTGTATGAATTATCCGTTTTTACATAATCTCTGGCATCCAGCCATTGATTAGTAAACTGGATTTCATTCAGATATTCACTCACGATTTTAGTAGAAATCATTTCTCCGCAGCTTACCACCTGATCATACACAAAGTTGTAATTAGGAGATTTATTTCTTCGTAAAAAAGAATCAATATCATCAAAAAAGAGATTGATTTCAGCAAAAACCGCATGATTTTCAGGAAATAATCCTTCCGCAATCTCCATGTGTTTTCGTTTTATCTTTTCAATCTCAGTTTGATAGTTATCTTTTTTGAAATAAAGTTCTACAACTTTTTCCAACTCATTTGTCGTCTTGCCCATTGCTGAAATTACCAGCAAACATTTGGCAAATCCCTGGCTTTTTAGAACCATGGACACGTTTTTTACACTGTCAGCATCTTTTACCGATGCTCCACCAAACTTGAAAATTTTCATTAAATTGTTAAAAATAAAATTGTTAGATAAAAAATTACATGAGTTTTTTACGGACGTCAAAATTATAAATTTACAACGAGATATGAAATAGTCTGACGCGGAGATGGAATTAAGATTTCCTTAAAATCAACAAATAATGAAATAATTTTAATTTTTCACGAGTCTGATGTAACAAATTAGGAGTCCCAATTTTTAATAAAGACCAGGTATTATGTTATGTTTTGTTTGTATTTAATTGATATACAGTGAGTAATCTCTTTTTTAATTAAATTTTCTTAATGCGATAAATTTTCCGAAATTTGGGCAAAACGTAAAAAGAAAAATATGTCAAATCAACCATTACAGACTTTAGGAGAATTTCTTATAGATAAGCAGGACGATTTTCAGTATTCTACAGGTGAATTTTCTCGTCTTCTAAGTGCAATAAGATTGGCTTCGAAAGTGGTAAACAGAGAAGTAAATAAAGCCGGAATTGTAGATATTACAGGAGCTGCGGGAAACCAAAACGTTCAGGGAGAAGAGCAGCAAAAACTGGATGTAATCGCTAATGAAATTTTTATTACGGCTTTGTCTCAAAGAGAGGTTGTTTGTGGTATTGCTTCTGAGGAAAATGATGATTTTATTGATATCAAATGCGGTGAAAATGGTCATTTAAGTAAATATGTTGTACTGATCGATCCCTTAGACGGATCTTCCAATATTGATGTAAATGTTTCCGTAGGAACTATTTTCTCTATCTACAGAAGAGTTACCGAACCCGGAACTCCAGTACAGCTGGAAGACTTTTTACAGAAAGGAATCAATCAGATTGCAGCAGGATACGTTATTTACGGTTCTTCTACAATGATTGTTTATACAACAGGAAATGGGGTAAACGGATTTACACTAGATCCATCTTTAGGTACCTATTATCTTTCTCATCCCAATATGACTTTCCCAAAAACGGGTAAAATTTATTCCATCAACGAAGGAAACTATATTAAATTCCCTCAGGGAGTAAAAAATTACCTTAAATATTGCCAGATGGAAGAAGGTGACCGTCCTTATACTTCAAGATATATCGGTTCATTAGTTGCAGATTTCCATAGAAATATGCTGAAAGGAGGAATTTATATTTATCCTTCCTATTCGCAGGCTCCAAATGGTAAACTAAGATTATTATACGAATGTAATCCAATGGCTTTCCTTGCTGAACAAGCCGGAGCAAAAGCAACAGACGGATTCAGAAGAATTCTGGAAATAGAACCTACAGAACTTCACCAGAGAATTCCTTTCTTCTGCGGAAGTATTGAAATGGTGGAGAAAGCAGAAGAATTTATGCGTATCGACAGCGTAAAATAAATGGAAGCAACTTACTTACAATATTTATTACAATTTAAACGCCCGAGTGGAACATCTCGCGGCGTTTTGCTTGATAAAGAAACCTATATTCTTACAATTTCGGAAAACGAAAAAAAGGGAGTAGGGGAATGTGCTATTTTCAGAGGACTGAGTTTTGATGACCGACCTGATTATGAAGAAAAGCTGAAGTGGCTTTGTGAAAATATCAATCAGGATACGGCTTTTTTAAAAGAAGAACTGAAAGAGTTTCCTTCCATTTGGTTTGGCTATGAACAGGCAGTTCAGAATTTGAAATATGGAGACAGTCTTTATTTTCCAAGTGAGTTTACGGAAGGAAAATCTGCCATTACCATCAACGGTCTGATATGGATGGGAGATGCAGGGTATATGGAAGAACAGATTCAGGAGAAACTGGAAAAAGGATTTCATTGCATTAAGTTAAAAATTGGTGTTGACTGGAAATCTGAACATGTTATTCTCCAGAAATTAAGAGAAAAGTTTTCCAAAGACCAGTTGGAACTTCGTGTAGATGCGAATGGAGGATTTAGTAAAGAAGAGGCGATTATTGTGTTGCAGCAGCTTGCCGATCTTCATATTCACTCTATTGAGCAGCCTATAAAAGCAGGAAACTGGGATGATATGGCAGAATTATGCGCCAAAACACCTACGCCGATTGCATTGGATGAAGAGCTTATCGGAATTATTGATCCCGAAGAAAAGAAAAAGCTGTTAGAAAAAATACAACCACAGTATATTATTCTAAAGCCTGCTTTGGTAGGAGGTTTTTCCGGTTCAGATGAATGGATTTCCCTTGCCGAAAAACAGAATATCAGTTGGTGGATTACTTCAGCGTTGGAGAGTAATATAGGCTTGAATGCTATTGCCCAGTATACATTTAACAAAAAAAATCCAATGCCTCAAGGTTTAGGCACTGGAGCTTTATTTGTAAATAATTTTGAATCCGATCTTGAACTCAGAAATGAGTTGCTATGGTTCAAAATATAACTGTCAAAAGTTAATTAGCACAATGGTGGAGGTGAATCCGGACATGTAGTTTGCCCACAATAGTCAGGAGCCCATGATCTGCAGCACATAGCCACTGGATTCCAGCTGTTACATCCAAGAGGTGGTCTTCCTCCTTTGATTGTTTTTAATTCTCCTCTTTTGATTTTTTTTAGACTTTTCATGTTATTGATTTTATTTGATTGGTAAGTAAATGTCGATAACTTTTTTGAATTATACAACAAGTGGGGGAATTATTTAATAATATTTAACAATTCCTCTGTAATATTTAAATTGTATCGAATATGAGTTTAGTGGTCTCAGTTTTTTTACCTGACAATCCCTTCCTGTACAGAACGTTTGAATGTTTTTATTCCGGTCTGTAGGAAAGACCTGGCAGTTTTTGATCGGATATTTTGTGAATTTAGAGGTTGTTACACAATTAAATCACATCTTTTACGAAAATAGCTTTCTTTATATAATCTAATATATCAGAAAACCTTTTTTTAATCTGTCCCATAATTAAAAATTGTAATTCCCTAATCTTTGAATTAGCAATCATTGTGCCATACTGATGAATTTTAGTTAATTTTTAACTTATAATTCATTTTTCAGGGATTATTTTAATTATTTGTTAAGAAATAATTGTGAAAATGTTTTCACTATCTTTAGATCTGTTGGTGATAAGATTTCTGTCAATTCCGTATAAATTTTGAAAGATATCTTCCTGTACCTGCGAGCTTGAGAGGTATCCCCAATGATTTCCCACTTCATATTTAAAGCTGTCAAGCAAATCATCTTTTACGAATGTACAGTCGATAACAGATACAATGTCTTTATAGTGAGCAATATCGCTTGGTCCGTTTTTACCAAGCCTTGGAGTCAGGATGTTTTTCGTAAACTGAGAAGCTCCCAGAATAATATCCTGTCGGTTCAAGTAAATGGAAATCCTGTTGGCCAATAATGGCAGCTTATTAAATGAGTCTTCTGAATCTTCGAATACTTTATAGCTTACATCAGCGTTCAACAGGAGAACCTGGTCAATAACACGCAGTATATTTTCTCTTTTAAGGCTGTATAACATGCTTTGAAGCACTCTGTTTCCAAGAGAGTGAGCCATAAGATGGATTCTTTGATTGCAGGGAGCAAGATCCCGGTTGGAAAAGATATCTTTTAAAAATTGAGTATAGAAATAAAACAATCTCACCAGAGATGTTCCGGAATTGATGCTGGAGGCCTTATCATCAAAATAACTCAATGGGATTATACTGCCGGAAGCGGGCCAGCTCACAAATAAAATATGTTCTACAGGTGATGCCGGATTATCAATGAATATTTTCTTAAGATCAAGGATAGCCTTTAACTCATCATCAAAATCATACAAATAACCATGGATGAATATCAGTACATCACTCCTGTCTTTTGTGGAAGACATATTTTTGTACAGTTCGTAAAACATTCTTTGGGTTCCACCGAGATTATTGGCTGTAAGAGGGGAGTTTTTAATTCCTTTTTCACTCAATAAAACATCTAAAACTTCTTCATATCCTTGTTTTTCGGGTTCGGAAAGAAGTTTGTAATTTAAGATATTTCTGTTGGTGTAATCTTTTTTCTTTTTCGCCTGAGCGGTTGGTTCCTTATAATTATCAAAATCGCATTTAGCAATCCTGAAATTAGGAATTGAATATTCTTCATTGGAAAAAGAGTCTACTCTTTCGCCTTTATGTCTGATAATTTTCCGGTTGCTTAAGATATAAACTGCCATGACGGATAATTGGTTAAAATGGTACTAGCTTCCCGAAATTAGTGAAAAATATTGAATAACAATAGATAAGGCTTTTAAATTATCACTTTTACCAAAGCTTATTTTTCCGTAACTTTGTGAAACTTTTTTTGCTAAAAAATAAAAGCTACTTTAATGGAAGAAGAAAAAAAATCACTCAATTTTATTGAGCAAATTATAGAAGATGATCTGGCAAACGGACTGAAAAGAGATCAGATCCGTTTCCGTTTTCCGCCTGAACCCAATGGCTATCTGCATGTAGGGCATACAAAAGCCATCTGCATCAACTTTGGACTGGGCGAAAAATACAATGCTCCCGTAAACCTTCGTTTTGACGATACGAATCCTGAAAAAGAAGAACAGGAATTCGTAGATTCTATCATGAAAGATGTTGAATGGCTAGGTTTCAAATGGGATAAAGTTTTTTATGCATCCGATTACTTCCAGCAGCTTTACGATTGGGCAGTACAATTAATCAAAGAAGGAAAAGCTTATGTAGATGAGCAGCCTTCTGAAGTGATTACTGAGCAAAGAAAAAATCCTGCAGAACCGGGAATTGAATCTCCATACAGAAACCGTCCTGTTGAAGAATCTTTAGATTTATTCGAAAGAATGAAAAACGGGGAATTTGAAAGTGGTTCAATGTCTCTTCGTGCAAAAATTGATATGGTTTCGCCTAACATGAATATGCGTGACCCTGTTATGTACAGGATTTTGAATAAACCTCACCACAGAACAGGTACAGCGTGGAAAATTTATCCAATGTACGACTGGGCTCATGGTGAGTCTGATTATATCGAACAAGTGTCGCATTCACTGTGTTCTCTGGAGTTTGAAAATCACAGACCTTTGTACAACTGGTATTTGGATCAGGTTTACGAAGAAGGAAGGGTTAAAAACAAGCAGAGAGAATTTGCAAGGATGAATGTTTCCTATATGATTACTTCTAAAAGAAAGCTTCAAAGATTAGTGGCTGAAGGAGTCGTAACCGGATGGGACGATCCTAGAATGCCTACCATTTCAGGGATGAGAAGAAAAGGATATACTCCAACTTCTATCAGAAACTTTATTGAGAAAGTAGGGGTAGCGAAAAGAGAAAACCTTATCGAAATTCAGTTGCTTGACTTCTGTGTACGTGAAGACTTGAATAAGGTTGCTAAGCGTGTAATGGCAGTGGTAGATCCTGTGAAATTAGTGATCGAAAACTACCCTGAAGACAAAGAAGAATGGTTAGAAACTGAAAATAATCCTGAGCAGGAAAATGCAGGAACAAGAGAAATACCATTCTCGAGAGAATTATATATTGAACGTGAAGACTTCAAAGAGGAAGCTAACAATAAATTCTTCAGACTTAAATTAGGGGGTGAAGTTCGTTTGAAATCTGCTTACATCATTAAAGCTGAAAGAGTAGAGAAGGATGAAAATGGTGAGATTACTACCATCTACGCTACGTATGATGAGAAGAGTAGATCAGGAAGCGGAACCGAGGAAAGTTTAAGAAAAGTAAAAGGAACTTTACACTGGGTATCTGCAAAACATGCTCTTCCTGTGGAAGTGAGAACATATAATCATTTGTTTACTGTGGAGCAGCCTGATGCTGAAAAAGATGTAGACTTCTTAAACTTCATCAATCCTGATTCTGTAGCAACGGTAAAAGGGTTCGCTGAGCCAAGCCTGAAAGATGTTGCTGTTGGAGAGCCATTACAGTTCCAAAGAATCGGGTATTTTACAAAAGATCAGGATTCTACAGACGATGTATTGGTATTTAACCGTACAGTAACGTTAAAAGATTCTTTTAAACCGGAATAATTTTCGGAAATATATAATACATAAAGCAGGACTTCATTGGGAGTTCTGCTTTTTTGTTTTTGTTGGAAAACGCAAAGGCGCTAAGAATTTTATACATAGGTGAATATTTAAGGAGCAAAGAAACCGAAGATTTCCAGCAGGTGTAATACAATCTAATCAATCAATATTTTTAACTTTAGAAATCAACAGTGTTCAATTTTATCGGAGATAAAATCCTTGCGTCTTAAAAACGTTTCGGAAAAATTATTTTGCGCCTTCGCGTTTTCCAACAAAAACAAAAAGCAGAACCTATAATAAGGCCTGCTTTCTTAATAGTTTAAAATCTGAAGTATAAGATTCTATTTCAGAAAATCTTTGTCGCGATATGAAGGATTAGGATATTTATAAAATCCTTCCCCGGTCAGCACTCCCAGTTTTCCTTTGTCAATATAATCTTCTTTTAATTTTTCTACGGCTTTGATCTTTAATGGATCCTGAGTTTCTTCAGCTTCCATTTTATTGATATTATATGCCGTTGTAATTCCCACAACATCCAGAATACCGAATGGTCCTACAGGAGCTCCGGTGGCTACCATCCATGTTTTGTCGATTGTTTCAATATCTGATACTTCATCAATCCAGAGATTAACTGCGGCTCCAAGCAACGGAACCAATAATGAGTTGACAATATATCCAGGTTGCTCCTTCTGGATCGGTAAGGCGACCATTCCAATATCTTTTGCAAATTTGATTACAGAATCAAATACCTCCTGAGAAGTTCCCGGATGGCGCATAACCTCTCCGGTATTGTGTTTCCAGATTTCATTGGCAAAATGGAGCGCTACAAATTTCTCCGGTCTTCCTGTATCTTCAGCAAACTGGCTTGGAAGCAGAGTGGAAGAATTCGTTGCAAATACTGTTTTTTCAGGAGCTGCCTGAGCGAGTTTGTGGTAAAATTCTATTTTAATTTCGGGATCTTCAGGAACTGCCTCTATCAGCAGATCGGCATTTTTTACTGCTTCGGCAAGATCAGATGAGTAGCTGATATTTTTAAAGGTTGCATCCAATTGTATCTTTGTTGCTCCCAGATCTTGTTGGTAAGCTTCACTTAAAACGGTGAATTTACCCTTGGCTTTTTCCAATACTTCATCATTGATATCATATACGGTAACATTGAAACCATGATAGGCAGTCTGGAAGGCGATCTGATATCCTAATACACCACTTCCTGCTATCGTTATATTTTTAAAATCCATGAGATTTATTTTTAATTAAACATGTTTTTAAAGTAGATAATCTCCGTTTGAAAATAATTTTCTGTCTTTGCTCTCTTAAAATAAGGATATGTTTTTATAAACCTTTACTATACTACTTTAAAACTACTTTTTGTAAGCGATATTTTTAGTCTTTTACTCCTTTTACCCAATCCTGGAATCTGGTTAAAAAAGATTCATGCTCTTCTTTTTCTTCCGGACGGTTGACTAAAATATGTTCAAAATAAGTTCCTTTTAATATTTTTCTTAAAATTCCTTCTCCTAAGAAAGGTTTGTAATCATTAAGAGCCTGGGTAGCTTTTAATAAATGTCGGATATCATACTGTAGCGGATTGATGTCCGGAACCTGTTTGTTGAGGTTAAGAAGATTGTAAACGGCAATTCTTGCTGTTCTCACAGAACTTTCCATGGTGAATACCACATCATTATTGGTCTCTACGAATTGTCCTACAAGACCTAAATTGGTACATCCTTCAGGAACAACTCTCGGACGGTCTCCCTGTGCTCTCGGCATAAACATAGAGGTGATGTAAGGCATAAATGAAGTACGAACAATCGTGTTTTCTATAACATTATCCAGTTGATCTGTCATTCCAAGGTGATGGCATAACTCGGCAAGTATCTCATTTCCGGTACATTGAGGCATTGGTTTTTTAATATAATTACCCTCTTTGTCCATCAGTAAAGCATATACCCAAACAACAAGGATATCATCCGGCTGGGTAGGGAAGTGCGGCTGTCTGTTGCAGGTAAAACTCATCACCCAGTTAGAGTCTGTAATGGTAATAATACCTCCGGTAGCAGTTCTTCCTGAATAAGGATCATTCACACACAATTCTTTTAATTTTTCTGTGAATGCAGAAGGTCGGCATGTTAAAGTTGCAGATTCCCAGGAAGATTTTTCAATATGGCTACAGAATTTTTCAGGTTTCCCGAATACTTCAGATTTTGCAGCCAGGTTTTTCCATAACTTCCATCCTGCACTTTGTCCGGCATTGCTGTTATCTATTGTCACTTCAGGAACGGTATTGTTGTCTCCGTAGAAAGTACTTTCGGTCATCGATCCGGTAGTTACAATAACGTAATCTTCTTTACCGACTGGAATTCTTACTTCCTCTCCGTTCTGTTCTGTAATAATACCTTCTACTGTTTTTCCTTCTGTATTGATATGAATGTCAAGATCTTTAACCAACGTATTAAACTGGATCTGTACCCCTTTTTCTACCAGGAAGTTTTTGAGTGGTGTTACATAGGTATCATATTGGTTGTATTTTGGGAAAACCAGACATGAAAAGTCTTTCATTCCGTCAATGGCATGAAGGAATCTGTGCATATATAATTTCAGCTCCAGTAAGCTGTGCCAGTTTTCGAAGGCAAACATAGAACGCCAGAAGAACCAGAAATTACTGTTGAGGAATGATTCAGAAAAATAATCTTCAATGGTAAGATCGTCCAGCTCTTCTTTTTTCTTTAATAAAAGTTTTACAATCGCCAGCTGATCTTTTTTCTCCAAACCGAATTTACTGAAATCTTTGATTTGTCCCTGATTATGGATCAGTCTTGCTTTAGAATAATTCGGGTCATTGTCATTGATAAGACGGTATTCATCCAATACGCTGTACGGTGCTGGTAGTTCCAAAGCGGGAATATCCTGGAACATATCCCATAAATTTTCATAGGTCATATCCATTTCTCGTCCTCCACGAATGATGTAACCGTCTTTTGCGTTACCTGCTCCATCCAGAGATCCGCCTTCAATATTCAGCTGATCGAGGAAAATAATGTTTTTGCCGGGAACACGGCCGTCACGAATGAAATAATAAGCGGCAGACATCCCTGCAATTCCGCTTCCTACAATATAGATTTTACTGTTTTCGTAAGACTGTAAAGGAATTCCTTTATTACGCTGATAGTTTCCGATCTGGTCGGAGAAAGGCATCGTTTTTTCAGGAGTGTTAATCTGAACTTCTTTACTTGAATCCGGTTCGTGGTTCACTTTTCCAAACTGCTCAGAGGCATTTAAAACTTTGTCGAATTTTGAATTGATCGTACTCATCTTTTATTGTTTTTAATTAACAGTATAAAGGTACTTTGATTCATAAAGCGACATATATCCTCAAGTTCAGAATTATTATCCCCAAATTCTCATGACTGAATATTTTCCTTCATTCTGTATTCTGAAGGGGAAAGAGCCGTATGTTTTTTGAAAAAACGACCGAATGCCGAAGCGGAATTGAACTGCAGTTCAAATGCAACTTCCGAAATCGTTATATCAGGATTTCCGAGCATGACAAAGGCTTCTTTCAATAGGGCTTCATCAATCACTTCATGAGGTGTTTTTCCACTTGCCTTTTTAATAATCTCTATGAGGTATTTATTGGAAACGTGCAGCTGATCTGCATAAAATTGAACCGTTCGTTCCCTGTTAATATTTTCTCTGATGAGTTGGCTGAATTTCAGATAAAGGTCTTTTTTTCCTTCTTCTTTTGCCGGATTTGCTGTGTTTTGATGTTCCATAATCTCAGCCGTTTCAAGCAGCAGAAGGAAAATAATAGTACGGATAATTTCCTCAGTAAACTTTCCTTCCTTCTTGGATTTTTTTTCAAGATCATCCAGAAGATTCTGCAGTAATGAAGAATTTTTCACTGTAGTTTTTACAATGCTGTAAGAACCTTTAGAGAAAAGATTCATCTTCTCAATGATAAAAGGATTGGAAATGTTTTTAATTAAAAAATTCTTGTCAAAGAACAACAGTTTCATCGTAAAATCATCGCTGGTCTTTCCAAACTTTACAATGGTGGAAGGAGCTGCCATCAAAAAACTGTGAACATCTACTTTATATTTCTGACGGTCTATCTCAATATTGATTTCTCCTGCGGTACAAATACAGAGAGCATAATAATCCATTCTGAAAGGCGCTTTGGGAAATTCAAAAATGGGTTTTCCGGAAGAAATATAATAGGATTGGCGGCAGTCAATACTGTAAAAAGATAGGGTATCATGTAAATTTTCGTAGGTTATCATTCTTACGTATTGGTTAAGTTTTTATTATGTTTTAGAGTCTTTTTTAGCTCAAAACGCCTGTTGTTACTGCAATTTACGATTTTTATAAAGGTCTTAGGGTTTTATATAGTTAAAAAAATGTTTTTTTAAGGATACAGATGATGGTCTGTTTTTATAGACTTTATTTATAAAAACAGGGTTTAAACAAGGGTTTTTGGGTTATTTTTATCTAATTTTGCACTTTCTAATTTCCCCTCCAAAATATTATTGTGAAACTAATTAACGTATATACGAGTTCTTTTAAAGGACTCTCGCAAGAGAGTTGGATGCTGGCGTTGGTAATGCTCATCAACAGAGCCGGTTCTATGGTGCTTCCATTTTTGGGAGTTTATATGACTAATCATTTACATTTCAGTATTGAAAATTCAGGAATTGTACTGAGCTTTTTCGGGATAGGTTCCGTTATCGGATCCTGGCTGGGAGGAATGATTACGGATAAAATAGGGGAATACAGGGTACAGAGTCTGAGTTTATTGCTCAGTGTTCCTTTATTTTGTTTAATTCCGCTTTTTACAACGGAAGCTGGTCTGGCAGGAATTATTTTAGCCCAAAGTATTGTAAGTGAAACTTTCCGTCCGGCAAACTCGGTGGCAATTACCAAATATGCAAAACCTGAAAATATTACCCGTGCGTTCTCACTAAACCGTATGGCTGTAAACCTTGGGTTTTCTATCGGTCCGGCGTTGGGTGGTATTTTGTCGGCTATTTCCTATGAATTTCTGTTTTTCAGTAATGCGCTGGCTGCTTTGCTGGCTGGATTGATGTATATCTGGTTCTTTAAAGATCGTACAAGATTAGCGAAACAAAAAGCGAAAAAGGTAAAGGAAGCCATTGTTATTAAAAAAGAAAGTTCTCCGTACCGCGATCGTAAATTTTTGATTTATTGCGCATTCTGTATGCTGTTTTCGATATGTTTCTTCCAGCTTTTCAGTACGCTGACGATATTTTATAAGGACACCGCACATCTGAGCCAGCAAAATATTGGATATATCCTTGGTTACAGTGGTTTTCTGATTGTTTTGTTGGAAATGGGACTGGTACAGGTAGCAGAGAAGTATTTCAGTTTAGCCTTTACCATGTTGATCGGAACTTTCCTATGTGGAGTTTCCTATGCCATGCTGGCATTTGATTACAGTATGATCGTCCTTGTTCTGTCTATGACACTTCTTTGTGTGGGAGAAATATGGACACTTCCTTTTATGTCAACCATTACCGCATTACGGTCAGGAGAGAATAATAAAGGAGCTTATATGGGATTGAATGGGATATCATTTTCCATTGCATTCATTATTACACCCTATATAGGAACACTGATCGCAGAAAAATTAGGGTTTAATATCCTATGGATCGGAACAGGAGTACTGGCTGTGGCTATTGCTGTTGGTTTTTACTTTATTGTTCCCTGGATGCTTAAGGATAGAAAAAAAGTTGAAGAAGATTTGATGTAAGATGAATGCTTTTGATTCATGGATTCAAAAATACAAGTTCGGGCAATTTCGTAGAAATTGCCCGAACTTGTATTATACTAATCGTTTACGATTAAGATCTGGAAAGAATCGTGTTGATGATCATGTTCGCATGAACCCTTGAGTTCTCAATGAACCAAAGATGAGTATCTTTTCCACCACATACTACTCCTGCAAGATAAAGATTGGAAACATTGGTTTCCATGGTTTCAAGATTATAAAACGGATTCAGACAGTCTCCATTAAGTTCAATACCTGAATTTCTCAGGAAATCAAAATCCGGAAGATAACCCGTCATAGCCAGTACAAAATCATTATCAATTTCATGAATTGCTCCTTTCTCGTCTTTAAAAATAACGGTATTACTTTTAATTTCGACCATTTCTGCATTAAAATGAGCTTTTATGTTTCCTTCTGCAATTCTGTTTTCAATGTCCGGTTTAACCCAATATTTTACACTTTTGGAAATCTCAGAATGACGAACGATCATCGTGACTTCAGCTCCTTTTCTATAAGTTTCAAGCGCTGCATCTACAGCAGAATTGCTTGATCCTACCACCACTATTTTCTGTTTTGCATAAGGATAAGGCTCGGTGTAATAATGTTTAACCTTTGGAAGATTTTCGCCGGGAATATTCATGAGATTGGGAATATCATAGAATCCGGTGGCAATCACTACATTTTTAGCATGATAGGTTGCTTTTGTAGTTTCGATCTCAAATATTTCATCATTTTTTGAGACATTCAGAACTTTTTCATACAGATTAATGTTCAGCTTTTTCTGCCTTGCAATTCCCTGATAATATTCCAGAGCTTCCTGTCTTCCCGGTTTTGGAGCCGTAGAAATAAAGGGAACTTCATCAATTTCCAGTTTTTCTGCAGTAGAGAAAAAACGCATATATAAAGGATAATTGTACAGTGAGTTGACAATGGTTCCTTTTTCTATGATGACATGACTGAGGTTATTTTTTTGAGCTTCAAGAGCACAGTTTAAACCAATTGGTCCGGCCCCGATAATGAGAATATCCAACATTTCCATCTAACAAAGGTACGACTGAAATTATAAATTATCAATGATGAATGACGAATTCATGATTCTTTGCCTCATCTGCTGCTTGGCATCAGTTTTGGTGTTTTTTACCAATTTCAAAATGTAAAATATGAAAAAAATATTAATGGCGGTATTCGCTCTGAGTATAATAGTAGCCTGTAAGAAAGAAGTTGGGAAACCTGTTCCCAATGAGATAGATTCCATAGCACAAACCAAAACAGATAGTACAGACATCATTAAGAATAATGCTAATAAAGAGGTGGTTTTAAAGCAGACCAATGATGAGGTTTTGAAAGCGCTGAAAGCTAAAGATTATACCACTTTTGCCTCCTTGATTCATCCCGAAAAAGGAATTCGTTTTTCAATGTATGCTTTTGTTGATACGAAAGGAGATAAACATTTTTCTAAAGCAGATTTTGAAAAATATCAACCTACCAAAACCTTGTTTACCTGGGGAGCACATGATGGTTCAGGGGATCCTTATAAAGCAACGATCAATGAGTATCTTGGTAAATGGGTGTTTTCCAAAGATTTTACGGCATCACAATATTCATTGAATAAATTTATCGGAGGAGGAAATTCCCTGAATAACTTACAAGAGATTTATCCTAAAGATGATTTCACAGAAAATTATATCAAAGGAACTGAAAAATATGGCGAAATGGATTGGAAAACAGTTCGTTTTGTATTTGAAGAATTTCAGGGTAAATACTATCTGATCGCTGTTGTAAATGATCAGTGGACGATTTAGAAGTTAGAAGTTAGAAGTTAGAAGCCACAAATGGAATTTGTAGAGTAAGACCTCCAGCTTCCAGCTTCTAACTTCCTTTCTTTATTATAAGATTTCAGTCAGCTGACGGGTTAGATTTTTTCTTGAAAACTGTTCAATATGCTGAGTGTTTTCATGAAGGCTTCCTTCTTTCCAAAGGTTGAATTTTTCAAGGATAAACTTCTTCACTGTTTCTGTATCCTGATAGTTGAAATGCTTTCCTGACTGCGTTTCGTTCAGAATTTTTGCCACATCCGCCTGATCGGGTCCAAATGATAGGATCTGTTTTCCTGAAGCCAGATATTCAAATATTTTTCCGGGGATGATTCCCTTTGAGGCTTCATTCGGGAAATTGGTAATAAGAAGTAGACTTGAATTCTGCATTTCCTCTACCGCTTTACCATGAGAAAGATATCCAAGATTCAGAATATGGTTTTTCAGACTTGAATTTTCAATAGCGTATAGGATTTTATCATCGATTCTTCCTGCAAATTTTAATTTAAAATCAGCTGCAAAATCAGTGTTTTCCTTGATCAGTTCATCGAGTGCCTTCCATAGGTTTTCAGGATTTCTAAGCTGCTCCAAAACTCCGATATAGCTTAAAGTGAATTGATCCTGATGATTCTGTCCTTTTACTTTTCCCTCTGAATCACTTTCATCAAATCCATTCGTAATACACACAGCATTCGCACCCGCTTTCCTGAAGTTTTCTGCATCGGTATAGCTTGTTGCCAGTGTAATGTCTGCATTTTTAAATACAGCACTTTCCAGCTGACGGTGTTTTTTATCCGAACTTTTGGTTAATTTCAAATGCTTGTAATAGGAAATTTCTGTCCATGGATCACGGAAATCGGCAATCCATTTCAGATCCGGCATTTTATCTTTAAGTCCTAAACCAATCAGGTGGAGAGAGTGGGGCGGACCGGAAGTTACAATCGTATCTATTTGATGTTCTCTCAGGTATTTTTCCAAAAATGTTATCGAAGGCTTCACCCAAAAAACTCTGGCATCAGGGATGAAAAAATTACCTCTCACCCAGATGGAAAGTTTGGATTTCCAGCTTTGGTTTTTACCTACATCAAATTGTCCTGCCTTAAATTTTTTATTGCTTTTATTCAGCTTTTCTGCTAATTGATAAGGTTCCCAGATTTTGGTTCTTACCATTTCAATATTTTCAGGAACATCTTTCATCAGGGTTTCATCCAATAAAGGATAGCTCGGATTTTCCGGAGTGTAGATGACAGGTTTCCATCCGAAATCCGGCAGATATTTTGCAAACTTCAGCCATCTTTGAACACCAGGACCTCCCGCAGGAGGCCAGTAATAGGTGATAATCAATATTTTCTTCTGTTCCATTTTAATTGATTCCTATGTCATTCTGAATGAAGCAGAAGCGTAGTGAAGAATCTCACTCTATCTCTTCATTGAGAAATTTCCAATCTGGATTGAATTCTTTAATTAAGTTTTCTTTCTTTTGTCTGGTCCAGCCTTTTATTTGCTTTTCCCTTGTTATTGCTATTTCAATGTCATCAAAATGTTCAAAATATATTAAATAAAAACATTTATATTTTGATGTGAAACTTTTTTCAATAGCTTCTGGGTTTTTATGCCAATATAATCTATTCTTTAAATCATTAGTAACTCCTGTGTATATTACTGTCTTTATTTTATTAGTTAATATATAGACATAGTAATTATGAGTTCCTAGTGTTTTCATTTTGAGATTCTTCATTACGCTACGCTTCATTCAGAATGACATTCGTAATATTATTTAAAAACCTTATTATACTATTTAAGCTTTTTGTTCAGCTACAATTTCTTTTTTCTTGTTTTTATTCATCCAGAAAATTCCAAATGCAGACAAAAGAATAAATAAACCGAATGACAGTAGAGAAAGCCATTTTCCTTTTTCAATCACTTCAGGTTCAAATACCATTCTGATATGGTGATTTCCTGCCGGAACATGTACTGCACGAAGCAAGTAATCTGCTTTGATATAAGGAACTTCTTTTTCGTCTACAAACATCTTCCATCCGTGAGGGTAATAAACTTCAGAGAATACTGCCAATTGAGGCGTTTTCGACTGAGATTTAAATTCAAGTTCATTAGGCTGGTATTTCGTAAGATTGATAAATGCTGCAGAATCCGCCTGAACGGGCTTGTTGTCAAAATATGCTTTATCAGATGACGCAATAACGGCTGTTTTCTTATTGTCAATCGTTCCGATAGATTTAATTTCCTGGTTAGGAGTCTCTACAAATTTTAAATCGCTTACAAACCATGCATTTCCGTTGGCTTTTGGATTAGGAACAACCTGTGGCTGCTCGGGGCCTCCGAAAACCATATATTTTGCATTCAGTAAATTTAATACGTTAGGTGTTTTTACACTGTCAATACTATTGATATATTCATTCAGTACATCATCATATCTTCTTAATTTTACAGCGTGATAACCTCCAATGGAAGCCTTGAAATAAGAAGTATTGGTTTCACTGGTTACTCCCAGTGTCTGGTTGTAAATTCTGTAGTGCGTTTTGTCCTTTTCAGCAATTGTTTCCAATGTTTTGTTGATGTTGACATTGGATAAAATAGATTCCAGATTCGGATTTTCCTGAACTTTTTCAGCCAACAGGTCTGAGCTTTCTGTCTGGAAAGGGTTTTCAGCAAAGATTTTATCTACGTAGTTTTCGTCATTTAAATAACGTTTGTTTACCGTCCAAAGATCAAATAAACTTACAAGTCCAATGACTACCAGAGCAATATTCTGGTTAAGCTTTTTCTTTAAAGTTAAGAATAACGCAGCAGCGGTAATCGCCACATAAATGAATGCTTTTATCGCATCTATTCTGAACAATTTATATCGCTCATCTACCAGATAATCGAGTAGGAAAGGAGGGAAATATGTTTTTTCATTTTCTGTAGCAAACCCTAGTAATGATTTTCCAAAGATTAAAAGAATCAATAAGAATCCCAGAGTTCCACCTCCTACATACATAAGTATTTTTTGTTTGTACTCTTCAGTTAGTTTTTCATCTGTGAAAAATCTGTATAATCCCAGGATGGCAATTAATGGGAATAATAATTCCACAACAACTAAAATGGATGAAGGTGCTCTGAATTTATTATAGAACGGTACATAATCGATAAAGAAATCAGATAACGGCATAAAGTTACTTCCCCAGGCTAGTAAGATCGTCAGGATGGAAGCTCCCAGAATCCAGTAACGGTATTTCTTCGAGGCAAAGAAGAAGCCTAACAATGCAAGGAAACATACAATAGCTCCCTGGTATGCAGGTCCGGAGGTTCCCGGCTGATCACCCCAATAAGTTACTCCGCTGAACCCTTTGGAAATTCTATCCATTTCAGATTGTGAGCCTACATTTTCCTGCACCAGTTCCTGAACCCTGTTCATGATTTCTTTTCCTTCAGGTTCCTGGCTTCCACCACCCATTAATCTTGGGATGAAAAGGTTTAAAGTTTCCAGTTGTCCGTAGCTCCACATCAGCATGCTCTCTTTATCCATTCCGGATTTTCCTGAAGTATGGCTGTCGTTTGTTAAAATCTGTTTTCCACGAACAGTTTCTTTTACATATTCTGAATTAGCCATGATTCTTTGTGAATTCATTCCAACCCCGATCATGCATGATGCAGCAATAATTCCTGATGAAATAAGGAAATGCTTCATCGGTGTTTTTTTCTGTATCGCTCTGATCAGCTCAGAAAGGAATAAAAATCCTAAAGCAAGGAACAGATAATAGGTCATCTGTGGGTGGTTTGCCGCAATTTGAAGCCCCATAAAAAGGGTGGTGACGATGAATCCCCAGATGTATTGTTTCCTGATATAAACCAGTAAAATTCCGGCTAACAGCGGGGCAAAGTATTCAATGGTATTTACCTTACCATTGTGTCCGGCTGCAATAATAATATAAAAATAGGTTGAAAGCCCGAAGAAAGTGGCTCCCAGAAGAGCATACTTCCAGTTTCTGACCACTACCATTCCCAAAAGGAAAAAACCTGCAAATAGCAGGAAGAGATAATTAACCGGCCTTGGCAGGAAATTCAGATTGCTGTCGATTTTCTTGATGATATCACCCTTAAACTGGCTTCCCATCTGATAAGTCGGCATTCCCCCAAACATGGAGTCACTCCAATAGGTTTCATTTCCGGTATTGGCTCTATAGTCAAGCAGTTCTTTTGCTCCTCCTCTGTATTGCACAATATCATGCTGGAAAAGCTGTTTTCCTGAAAATACAGGGGTAGAATATAAAAATGCTAAAACTATAAATACTACTACTGAAATTGCAATATAAATTAAGTTTTTATTTTTTGCCATGCTGGTTATTATCTTTTATTTCTTGGAATGTTTACCTTTTGTCATTACTCTCTTTCACCTCTTCATAGTCTACAGTTTCTGCATCCCAGTTAAGGTTCTGTTTGTTATTCTTATTCGAGTCGTGTATGTCCTGCTGTTTATTATTCTGATTGTTATTGTTAAAACGATAGCTGTAAAAGGTCTTAAAGAAAATTCTTTTCAGAATGTTCCAGACAAAGAAAATAATAATAGCAGTGAGTACTAACTCAAGAATGTACTTCATAATTTTTTGTTTAAAGTTCAGGGTTTAAAGAGTAATCTTTAAACCCTGAATATTTATTCAAGTTATTTAGCAGATGGGTTTACCATTACTGAAGAGTTGGAAACACTCTTCATAGACTGAGATTGTTTTCCATCGGAAATGGTTTCTATCTGAGTAGTCTTTACGTTGATATTCTGGTTGGTAATCCATCCTGTGTTTTCGTCAAACTTAATGGTTCCGCTCTGAACCAGTTCACTACTCAGGCTATGCGTAATAGGTCCCTGAGCTTTCTTCTCCGTTTTCTTAGGGATACCTCCTGTTACTGCAATTTCAGCAGCTCCGTTTCCTAAGCTTTTTACTACATAATTTGAAGTTACTTTTACGCTTCCGCTTGGGTCGGCATTTTCAGAAGTTGACCACTTTTCTCCAATTTTCACTCCTTTTTTAGGAATAATCATCAGGTTTTTATGGAACTGATCTTTCAGTACTTTTTCATTGAATGATTGTTTAAGGCTTGCCACTACGCTAGCTTTTTCATTAGCATCTTTGATCAGTGTACCTACTGCATTCCCTACTTTCGTGTAAACAGCATCAAATCCTGTGATAGAAATTACATTCCCTTTTGTATCCATTTTCATCTGAAGCTTGTTGCCGGTAAGTGCTTTGTTGACATTCCAGATCATTTTAAGATCATCTTCTTTAGGAAGAGGAAGTTTGGTATCTACCACCACCGTTTTTCCCTGGGCAGACTGAGAACTTCTCTTAGCTACAAGATTAAGGGTCATTTCGTATACATTTCCTTTAATATCATCCACCACAAAATTCATTTCGTCTGTAGATTCACTGGTTGCAGTAATTGATTTTCCCTGAGGATCTGTCATTGTTTTTACATCTCTCTGATACGTGGTAAGAGGATATGTTTTCCCTTTTTCAAGCTTGAAAGTCTGTGTAATAACTCCGGCAGAGTCTTTGATTGCCGGGTTTTCTGCAACTTTTGCCACTGAATCGGCAGGAACTTCTACAGTTACTGTTTTTCCGGTTTTAGGGTCTACTTTCGTTATTTTTGCTGTTTCTTTTTTACAAGATACAAGAGCTATTGATGATATAAGCGCAAGCGCTGCAATGTTCTTCATTTGATTTTTTAACTTTATTTTTTACTACTATTTCTTAATAAATGATCTGCAATGTCATGCAGCTTCCCCTGAGATTCCGCATCCGATTCATTGGACAATATTACTATACCCATATTTTTTGACGGATAAATCTGAAGTACGCTTGAAAAGCCAAATGTACCTCCGGTATGATACACCGCTTGGGTGCCGTCTTCATAGGCGTGCAATCTCCAGTATAGCCCGATAGCGTCTCCTTCACTTTTCACAAGAGGAGTATGAGATATCTTTACATACTTGTTGTTTTCATCCAGATGATAACGCATATATTTCACCAGATCCTCCGTGGTGGATATAATTCCGCCTGCAGGAGCAAAGATGGTACTGAAATTTCTGGGCATTACTTTTCCTTTTTCGCTATAACAAGTCAATAGCTGTGCAGAATTCGTACCAATAATGGTCTGATTCATTTTCAGTGGCGTTGTAATATACTCTGCAAGCAGGTCTCCATAGCTTTTATGATAGATTTTTTCAAGGATATCTCCTGAAATCTGTGTTCCTACATTGGAATATTTATAGTCTGTTCCCGGTACAAAATCCACTTTAGCCTGATGAAGATCCTCATAAAACTTCTTCTTTGAATAGTTTTTATAAAAATCTGACAGTGCCATCGCTACAGAATCCATCGGTTTTTTAAAGGTCTGAGACTGATCCGGCAGAAACTGTGGCAATCCTGATGAATGATTGGTAAGATTCCCAATCGTTATCGGGTGTCCTTCAAATTCAAGATTGGCATAATTCCCATCTAAATACTTACGGATATCATCATTCATTTTGATTTTACCATCTGCTAAAGCATGAGCCAGAAGTGTTCCGGTAAAAGTCTTGGTAATGGACGCAATTTCGTATAAACTTTTAGAGGTTGGAAGCTCTGCTTTTCCTATTTCTGTAGTTCCATAATTATAGAAATAACTTTTACCATCTTTAAAAACACCTATTGAAAGCCCTACCCGTGCAGGATCCTGCATATAAGCGAGCGCTTCTTTCTGAACCATCTTATCAAGCTCAGTGGTAAGGTGATTGTCTGTTGCTATTTTTTTTGCCTGCGCATTAAAAATAAGTGGGACAAAAAATAAGGGTAAAAGTGATTGTATTTTCATGGTTTATGGGTTGGGTATCACAGTCATTTTCTGTCTTACCGCCTCATACAAAATCGCTCCACATGCTACAGAAACATTCAGAGATTGAGTTTTTCCTTCAATAGGAAGTTTTATTTTTTCATCAGCATGGTGCAATACTTCTTTAGAAATTCCGGTTTCTTCATTTCCCATCACAATAGCACATGGCTCTGTAAGGTTGACATCATAAATTAATTTCTGAGCTTTTTCACTGGCAGCATACACAGAAATTCCGCTTTGCTGAAGGAAATCCACAGCATGAGCAAGATTGTTTTCTTTACATATTTTAATATTGTAAATAGCACCTGCAGAGGTTTTTATAGCATCAGAATTAATAGGAGCAGCACCCTTTTCCGGAATGATTATAGCATCCACACCTACACATTCTGCTGTTCTGCAGATCGCTCCAAAATTTCTTACATCCGTAAGTCTGTCCAGAATCAGAAGAAAAGGAGTTTTTCCCTGTTCAAATAATTGTGGAACAATATCCTCCACTTTATGAAACGGTACATCCGAAATAAAGGCAACCACACCCTGGTGGTTTTTTCTTGTAAAGCGGTTCAGTTTTTCAACCGGCACATAATTGGGACGGATTTTATTTTTCGCTAAAATGGCTTTTAATTCAGCATAAATAGGACCTTGAAGTGCATTTTGCACAAAGACCTTGTCAATCGTTTTTCCCGCTTCAATTGCTTCAATCACGGGACGCAGCCCGAAAATAAAATCGTCTTTCATTGAGTTGTTAAAATTTTATGTTTAAGGTTCAATGTTCAATGTTTAAAATTCAAAGTTTAATGTTTAAAGTTTTGAAATTCAATTTTTGTACTTTGTTCCCTTTAAATCTGTTGTATTTAAATATTTTATAAAGGAGCTGATCTTTTTACTTAACGTTTCTGTCTGCTCCATTAATGTTTCAAATTTTTCCTGAGAAATAAAACTTCTGTCGAAAACCCGATACAATTGTGATCTGGTTTCTCCACAGGAAGCTTTCGCAATAGAAAGAAACTGTATAAATTCTCTATTGCCGTTTCTTTCAAATCCTTCAGCAATATTATCCATTACTGATCCTGAAGATCCATCGATTTGATTACAAAGTTTAAAATTATTTTTAAGGTTGGTAGATTCAATAATATCATAAATCTCATGACAAAGTTGTCGGGATAGCTTCCAGATCTCTAAATCCTCAAATTTATTAACTGTTCCCATAACCTTAAACTTTAAATCTTAAACTTTGAACTAATATTTCTCTCCTAAAATTGCTCTTTTCTGAGCCATCACGTATCCATAGTGAAGGCTTTCATGCATATTGTTGAAGATGATGGCATCCTGGATGCTTTTCAGATCCATCCCGAAACTTGTTGTGTAGGGTGTATAATCTGAGAAGAAATCACTGTCATAATCCTTCATTAAAATCTTTGAAGTTTCTGTAAGTAAAAACTCTAAATCTTCTACTTCTGATTTCTGAACATTTAAGTTGGGTAAAGTTCCTTTTTTATAGGTTTCAATCCAATATTTGTCAATACGGAAAGGATTTCCGCTCAGGTAATAGTGCAGCAGCTGCTGTGTGGCAACGGTATGTGCAATATTCCAGTAAATATTGTTGTTGAAACCATCCGGAATCAGAATTAAATCTTCATGAGATGTATTCTGAAGGATATCTAAAAGGTTCTTTCTTACCTGTCTGTGTGCTTGAAAATGATAATTCATTTTGCAAAATTTTTAATCACCAAAAATAGTTTAATAAACTGGAAATGACAATTTTTTTGGGTAGAGGATTAAAGTTAAAGTTTTTTAACTATTGGGAAAACGGATGGATTAAGATTATTTTTTAAACTGTTTTTATTGATATAAGGATGTTTTTACGCTTATATTGAAAAGGTAACCTATATAAAAACCCTCCCCAAAAAAGATTTGAAGAGGGTTTTATTATTGTGTTCAAAAGATCTACAGTTTATTATTTTTTGATGATTTTGTGTTTAAAGGAGGTTCCGTCTTTTAAAACAATACTTAAAAAATAAATTCCTGTGCTGTATGAGGAAAGATCTATCCTGTTCTCTTTGTATGTTTCTGCAAGTTTTCTTCCTTCTGCGTTGAAAATACTGATAGAATTAACTTCTACTTTTGATTTTATATTCACAAAATCAGAAGTAGGGTTGGGGTAAATATTCACATCAACCGTTCTGATATCTTTTACATTCAACGTTATATTGCTTTTTCCCTGCATATAAACTGATAACATGACATATCCCTGCTGTTGGTTGAAAACTGCCGTTGGAATTGTGTGTTTCAAAGTATGATTGCCTGCAGTTAAGTTGGGTAATGTAAATTCTCTGATGGGAACAGCATTTCCGGGACACCAGTTATTCCATGAGGTCCAGTCTGCGAAAGTTTTAGGTGTGGCTCCATAGATTCCGTTTCCTTGAGTATTGTATACACGGTACGGTTCACATGAAATACCTCCGGGAGTATAGGTGAGTACCTGTACGTCATCTATGTAGGTGTAGTTTTGTCTTCTGATATATTCTTCACCGCCACTGTTGGCGCCATGAGGAGTAGAAATTACAAAGAAACGGGCATCGGTAACAGGGTTTGGTAGATTAAAAGTAACAATTCTAACAGTTTCTCCGGTAACATCAGTATTGTTATAGTTATTAAGGGTGCTATAACTTAATATGGGTACAATAGTGTTGCTATCGGTAGGAGTGGCTCCTGTATCCGTTGAGAAAAAGGTAAGAGTTCCCGAAAAAACATCAATTCTGCCTGAACAGCCTGAAACCTGGGTTTGAGCTGCATAGGGAACTCCAAAAACATCAAGTTCCATATACAGATCATAAGCATTTCGTAATGCTGTATCATGAAATATACTGTATAAATTGCTGACATCATAAGTGTAAGGAACTTCTGAAGGAGTTCTGTTTTTATTCATGAAAGGAGTAATATATCTGCCCACTTCAATTCTTTTGACATTAGGGTCATTGATGGTGTAGGTAGATTGGTTTTTAGGAACCATTGCTAAAAAGACTTCCCCAAGACGGTCATAATTATCACACAATGCTGCGATGGTTACCCGCATAGCGATCTTAGCCTTGAAAGCGTCTAACTCTGCATCAGTAAGTTTTCTTGTATATCTGGCATTATTCAGTCTGGTTAAACCCGCAGGTACAGGGTTGGATACCGTGGCAGCATAGCCATCATAGTATACTGCATCTGAAATTATATTGGTCATGGTCGTTTGGGCGAAAACGAGATGGGCAATGAAAAAACTGAAAAAGAATAGCTTTTTATACATATTATTGATGTTTAGTGTAAATGTATGAAATATGTATTAAAAATGGCTTTAATTTATTTTATTTTTATGGTATTGAGTGTATTTATTGTTAAATGTTTGTTATTTTAATTTTGAATGTATTTTTTGTTTAAATAATTTCTTGGTGTTTAAATATATAATGAAATATATTTTTTTTTGCTATTATGAAAGTATTTATTATTAAATTAGCATGGTATTATAAATAAATGTTATTAATAATGAAAAGAATTTTACTTTTGGTTTTATTTTTTGTAGTGACGGCGGTGAGCGCCCAGATCAATATCAATATTGGAAGTTCAAATGTAGGTGTCGCTCCTATAAGCAGTTTTTTTTCCTATTCCTATGTACAGCAAATCTATCCTAAACAGGAAGTAAATGCCAATGCAGCAGGAAATATCACAGGACTCACATTTTACGTGGATTCTTCATCAACGATTACTGAATCTTCTAACTGGACAGTATATCTCGGTCATACCTCAAAAACTGCTTTCTCTTCCGGTACAGACTGGATTCCTGCCGCACAACTTACGCAGGTATTCGCAGGAACTGTTACCAAAAACAATAATAAGGTTGAAATTATTTTTACAGCACCATTTGCTTATAATAATGTAGATAATCTGGTTATTGCCGCAAAAGAGAATTCTCCGAATATGGATATCAATACTTTTGATGAAGCTTTTCATGTCTATCCTCATATTCCCTATTCAACCTTGTATTATAAAGGTGACCGTGGAGTCGTAGATATTGCATCTCCTCCAGGAGGAATCAGAGCGGATTATAAATCGGCAGTTACCATTTCAGGTCTTACACCAAGCGCCGGGCCGGCATGTCCTTTTGTTGTTTATCCGGTAAATAATACTCAGAATATTTCTTTAACTCCCAATTTCAGCTGGCTTCCGGCTTCAGGGGCTACATCCTACAAAGTTTCGTTGGGAACAAGTTCAGGAAGTGCTGATATTATTAATCAGCAAACAGTTTCAGGAAATAGCTTTACCCCTTCCACAGTGCTTACAGCCGGAACCACTTATTATTTAAAAGTAACATCCGTTTCAGGAAGTGCCGAATCTTCCGGGTGTTCAGAAATTGTTTTTAAAACTGTTCCTCCAATACCTGCAAATGATACGTGTACTGGAGCATTGCAGGCATCAGTATTTCCTTACACCTATACTCAGGATGATGCTGTATCTACAACAAATAATACAGGAAATATAAGCGTATGTACAAGTAATGGAGATACAGGAATGAATGATGGTACCTGGTTCAAATTCACAGGAGATGGCAGTCAGTTTACCATTAAAGTGACCATGCCTTCTGGCAGCAGCTATGATCCGCAGATAGGAGTTTATAGTGGCAGCTGCAGTAATCTGTCATGTACCGGAACTGTAGATGATGGTGGTGGAGGTACTGCGGAAACGCTTACTATTACCACGATATCAGGAACAGAATATTTTATAAATGTCGGAGCGTATGAAGATACTACTGATGCTCCCGAAAATATATTTACCATTACAATAACCAAGCTTTAAAATTAGATAATATAGTTTCAGATTAAATATTAAGAAGATAAATTAAAATGTTGCAAAAGTGATTTTGTGACATTTTTTATGAATTGTAATAAAATAAAGATATACCTTGATATAATTTGAATTCTGAATTTGTTTATACCTAAGAAATTCAGCGTTATAGCTTTAAATATCTCGTCAACACCGGATTTTTAACAAACTTTAACTCAAAAATGGCATTTATTATGTTGATTAATGCAAGTATTTATCAGAAATTTACCACTTATTTTAAATGAAGCTATGTCAGAGATATATCAAGCTGAAGATATCCGCCAATTGACGGAAAAAGTAAAGGAAAAAAACTACTTATTTTCTCTTCTGAGACAGGAAATCAACAAGGTTATTATTGGACAGGAATACATGATAGACCGTCTTTTGATAGGACTTTTGGGAAACGGTCACGTTCTTTTGGAAGGGGTGCCCGGACTGGCTAAAACCTTAGCGATAAAAACACTTGCAGATGCTGTGCATGGAGAGTTTTCAAGGATTCAGTTTACACCGGATTTACTTCCTGCAGACGTAGTGGGAACTATGATCTATAATATCAAAGACAACGACTTTTCTATAAAAAAAGGACCTGTATTTGCCAACTTTGTATTGGCGGATGAGATCAACCGTGCGCCGGCAAAAGTGCAGTCAGCCCTTCTGGAAGTAATGCAGGAAAAACAGGTGACGATTGGTGATGAAACCATGAAGCTTCCAAAACCATTCCTGGTATTGGCAACACAAAACCCGATTGATCAGGAAGGAACTTATCTGTTGCCTGAAGCACAGAGCGATCGTTTTATGCTGAAGTGTACCATAGACTATCCTTCTTTTGAAGACGAAAGACAGGTAATGAGAATGGTTTCAACGTCACATCAGCCCACGGTGAATCCAGTGATTTCCCTTCAGGACATTGTAGATGCTAAAGAATTGATCAACCAGATTTATCTGGATGAAAAAATTGAAAAATATATCCTGGATATGGTGTTTGCAACCCGTTATCCGGAAAACTATGGTCTTTCTGAGCTTAAAAATTATATCAGTTTCGGAGCTTCTCCAAGAGCGTCCATTAACCTTGCTATTGCTTCAAGAGCATATGCGTTCTTAAAAGGAAGAGCATTTGTAATTCCAGAAGATGTAAAAGCACTGGCAAAAGATGTATTAAGACACAGAATGGGCTTAACATTTGAAGCAGAAGCAGAAGAGATTTCAACAGAAGAAATTATCAATAGAATTTTAGCAAAAATACAGGCGCCATAATGAGTGATGTGATCATAAGAAAAGCAGTTGTGGAGGATTGTGCTTCCATGCTGAACCTAATCAAAGAACTGGCAGAATATGAAAAAGCGTTGCATGAAGTAACAGTGACGCTGGATGAATTTATTCAGGATGGTTTTGGTTCTTCTCCCGTTTGGGGAGCTTTTGTTGCGGAATATAATGCTGAGATTGTTGGAATATCGCTTTATTACGACAGATATTCGACATGGAAAGGAAGAAGGCTGTATCTTGAAGATCTTGTAGTAACGGAAAGGTTGAGAGGAAAGCAGATCGGAAAGAAATTATTTGATGCCACATTGGAGCATGGAAAATCAAATAACTATAGTGGAATGGTATTTCAGGTATTGAACTGGAATGAGCGAGCCATCAATTTTTATAAAAAATACAATACAAAGTTTGATAATGAGTGGTCGAATGTTTCTATTGAGTTAAAAGATTAATCCAAAAACCATATTTCACATTCAACATTAAACTTTGAATTTTAAACCTTGAACTCGTTTATGCAGATAAAAGATATTGTAAAAAAAGTAAAGCAGATTGAAATCCGTACCAGAAAAAAAACGGAAGCTGCTTTAATGGGGCAATATCACAGTGCCTTCAAAGGGCAGGGAATGACTTTTTCGGAAGTACGCCCCTATCAGTTTGGAGATGAGATCAGAAGAATAGACTGGAATAAAACCGCCCGTTTCCGTGAGCCGTTTGTAAAAGTAATGGAAGAAGAAAGGGAATTGACGATGATGATTCTCGTTGATATTTCCGCTTCCATGGATTATGGTACGAAGGTCCAGTTGAAAAGAGAATATGTAGCCGAAATTGCAGCAAGTTTAGGATTTTCGGCAGCCGGAAATAATGATAAGGTAGGATTGATCCTGTTTGCAGATAAAGTATACAAGGTAATCCCTCCTCAAAAAGGAAGAAAACACATTCTATCCATTATCAGTAATATTCTGACTGCAGATTATGTTCCCGCAGAGTCTAAAATAGATAAGGCTATGGAATATATGATGGGTATTTTTAAAAGAAAATCGCTGGTTTTTCTGTTCTCAGATTTTGAAGATGAATATGATTCTAAAATGTTGAGAGTAGCTTCAAAGAAACATCAACTGCTGGGAATGAGGATTTATGATGAAAAGGATAATGAAATTCCTGACGTAGGATATGCCCGTCTGCTTGATGTGGAAACCGGAAAAGAAATATGGGCCAATACTTCCAGCACAAGATGGCGGTATACCTTTGCGGAAGCGCAAAAACAAAAGTTGAGAACGCTGGAAGAAGACTTTACCAACAGCTCTGCCAGTTTTATGAATATTAATACCGGCTCAGATTATTCAAAATTATTGTATAATTACTTTCAGAAAAAATAACACCGGGCTTTGCTCGTACTAAAAAACATGAGGCGTTTTGCCTTTATTATTTTAACATTGAGAAAAATACTTTTAATATTATCTTTTCTGATCTGTGCAAATGCTTTTTCACAGATATTATCCTCTAACGTAGAAAAGAAAACCCTTGCTCTGGGAGAAACCAATCATATTACCATAAAGATTGATAATCTTAATGAACAGCAGGTAACTTCGGCACCCAAAAATGAGCTTCTCCCGTTTCATTTTGAAGAAACTAAAGACAGTATAGGGCAGAATGCCAATACCTATGAGAGAAAGATAGAATTTGCAGTTTTTGAGGAAGGAAAATTTACCATTCCGGAACTGGAATTCAAAGTGGGAGATAAAATCCTTAAAACAATTCCTTACGAAATAGATGTCATTAATACAGCTCAAAAAGCAGATCAGATTAATGATATCATGAATAATAAGCAGGTGAAACTTGAAGCGAAAGATTATTGGGAACTTTATAAGTTTTATATCCTTGCAGCATTGGCAGGTATTGCACTGGTTATTGCCATTATTATGTTCGTAAAATGGGGTAGAAAATCAAAAAATTCTCCAGTAGTAGCGACCAATCAGACGTTGAAAGAACTGGACTCTCTTAAAAAGAAAAAATATATTGAAGGAGGAAATTTCCGCTCGTTTTATGTGGAACTGATTGATATTTCCAGAACCTTCATTACGAAACAATACCACCTTCCGGCAGATGTACTTCTTACTGATGATCTTATTGATGTTATGAAAAAAAATAATACCATTTCGCAGGATAACGAAAAAATAGTAGAGGATGTATTCCTTAGAGGTGATCTGGTAAAATTTGCCAAAACATTCCCTGATCAGGAAACAATGGAAAGAGATTTTGCCAATATCAGGGATTTTGTGAAAAGATCATCCAAAGATTTAGAATTCGAAAATTTAAGAAAGGATGTTTAATTTTGAGTTTTACAGTCCGTGGTTCTTATTGCTTTTTCTATTGTTTATCCCACTTTTCATTAAAGATGCAGGGAGAGGCAAAAGAAAAGGTATAAAAGTTCCTACCATAAAAAATATGGATCATAGCGGAGGGATTCAGGGGGTACTTTTTTTACTGAAAATTTCAAAGTATATCATTCTTTCGGCTTTGATCATTGCTATGGCCAGACCGAGAACATTCACGGTTTCACAGGACAGAGATGATACAAAGGGAGTGGATATAATGTTATCTATTGATGTTTCTTTAAGTATGCTCGCGAAGGATCTTAGTCCGGACAGAATTACAGCGTTGAAAGATATTGCTGTAAAATTTGTTCAGAAACGTCCTAATGACAGGATAGGTGTAGTAGCATATGCTGCAGAAGCCTTTACTAAAGTTCCGGTTACTTCAGACCATCAGGTTGTTATAGATGAAATTAAAAACCTTAATTCTGCAGGTCTTGAACCGGGAACAGCAATCGGGGAAGGACTTTCCGTTGCAGTGAATCATTTGATTAAAAGTAAAGCCAAAAGTAAAGTGGTGATCCTGATGACGGATGGAGTGAGCAATATTCAGAATGCGATTCCTCCACAGTTAGCCGCAGAATTGGCAAAAAATAATAATATAAAGGTATATTCAATCGGAATAGGAACCAATGGTTATGCTCTGATGCCAACATCACAAGACATCTTTGGAGACCTTATCTTTACGGAAACAGAGGTTGCCATCGATGAAAATACCTTAAGAGAAATTGCACAGACTACGGGAGGAAAGTATTTCAGAGCTACCTCAAACAGCAGCCTTGAAGAAGTATATGATGAGATTAATCAACTGGAAAAGTCTGATGTAAAAGTTTCCAAGCTGTACAATTATGAAGAATATTTTAAGATATTCCTGTGGATTGCTTTAGGAATGTTGTTGTTGGACGCACTGTTGAGATGGGTGTTTTATAAAATTTTAAGCTGATGAGTTGGTCTTTAGGAAATTATTGGTATTTATTTTTACTGTTGCTTCTGCCGCTGTTAGCTTCTTTTTTGATCCGTTTTTTAAAATGGAGAAGCCAGAAAAGAGAAATTTTTGCTGCCAGCCAGTTTCACGAAAACTTATTTGAAAAAAGATCAGGATTTACAAAGTTTTTCCCTGCACTATATTTATTGGGAACCTTATTTCTGATATTCTCTATCATCGACCTGCTGAACGGTTCAGAAGAGGTGAAGAGCACCCAGAAACTGAATAATGTGATCTTTATGCTGGATGTATCCAATTCTATGAATGCCGAAGATATAGATCCAAGCCGTCTTACAGAAGCCAAGAATCTGATGCTGGCTACCATGAAGAAAATGAATAATGACAAGGTTGGGATTGTTATTTTTGCCGGAAATGCAATGTCTATCATGCCTCTGACAACGGATTATAATTCTGCAGAAACCTATATCAGCGGTATTGAAACAAGCTCTATGCAGATTCAGGGAACGGATTTTCTGAAAGCAATGCAGGTTGCTGCTGAAAAATTTAAAAATGTAAGCAAAGGATCCAGAAAAGTAATTCTTCTGAGTGATGGAGAAGATAATGAAGGAAATGATAATGCTGCCATCAGATTAGCTAATAAAGAAGGAATAAGCATTACTTCTGTAGGAGTAGGTACGGATGAAGGCGCTCCGGTTCCGGAGTATGTTTTTGGACAGCTTATGGGCTACAAGACTGATGTAAACGGAGGAACAGTGATCTCAAAGAGACAGACGGAAGCTTTAAAGAAAATGGCCGGATCTACGGACGGAACTTATATTGATGGCAATAATATCAATGAAGCTCCGGACAGAATTGTAGATGCTGTCAATAAAAAGTCTGCAGGGGCTGAAACCTTGGTGAAATCACAGAATGCCAATCATTATTATCAATATTTCCTTGCGGTATCTATTCTGTTTTTCTTTTTAATTTATATTTTTAATCCTAAAAAAGATTTTAATGTGTAGATTTCCCTTATTTATAGAAGAAATTCTACAAGTACTTTAACCGAATTTTAACAAATAAAACTCTGTTTCTTAACATATAAAGGAATAATTTTGCAAGTGATGAATACTAAAATCATATTTTTATCGTTTATTGTTGCCATCTCGTTCTCAGGCTTCCTGTTTGGGCAGGAAAGCTATAAGAATTTAGTGTATGAAGGCAATCAGAAATTTGACGGTAAAGATTATGACGGAGCCTCCTCAAAATACATGGAAGCGATGAAATCCAATGATAAAGATTTTACTGCTCACTATAATATGGGGAATGCATTGTATAAAAGTAAAAAATACGAAGATGCAAAGGCCGAATTTGAAAAAGCGGAAAAACTTTCACAAACACTTCCTGATAAGGCTGCAGCCCTTCATAATTTAGGGAATGCTTATATGCAGATGAACCAGCCGGAAAAAGCTGCTGATTATTATAAAAAAGCCCTGAAACAGGATCCTTACAGTGAGGTAACCAGAAAGAACTATGAGATTGCCAAACTGAAAGAGAAAGAAAAACAACAGCAAAAAAAAGAACAAAATAATTCAGGAAAAGGCGGCGGCGGAGATGATCAAAACAAAGGTGATGATCAGAAAGGCGACAAAGACAAAAAACAGGATCAGGGTAACGGCCCACAAAACGAAGGTAAAAGTGACCAGGGTGACAATCCTAAGCAGAATCAAAATAATGAAGGCAGAATGCCAAAGAATCTTGAAAATGCGATCTTAGATAAAATCAACGAAAAAGAAAAAGAAACCGCCAGAAGAATTTTAAACAAAAATTCTTATTCGATGCCTGAAAGCAACGAGAAAGATTGGTGATGCAGCAAAAATTGATTTACATATTGCTTACTCTAGCATCCGTAATTACTTACGGACAGGTAAATCTTTCTATGGATGCAGATAAATCTGAATATGCCGGTAAGGATATTATCAATCTGACCATTGTTCTTGAACTTAACGGAAGTGATCTCGTACAGCAGACAGGTTTTCAGCTTCCGGATCTTTCAAAATTTAATATCATAGGAAGCGGATCCGTTACCAATACTGTTATTGATCCGGCTACCAATACTTTAATTACCCAAAAAGTTTCCAGAATTGCCCTTGAGCCTAAGAAAAAAGGGAAAATAAAAATCGGATCTGTTCTGGTTACCGTAAACAACAGAATTTACAAAACAGAACCTTTTGATGTCAGCATCCGCGATATTGTTGACAAAAGATCACTGGCTGCCAATACCTCCAATGATGTTTTTCTGAACATGGAGATTGAGGACAGGGATGTGTATCAGGATCAGCCCACAGTAGCTGTTCTGAGAGTGTATTCTAGAAATATGGATAACCTGAGAAAGGTGAAAAATATCCATCTTCCGCAACAGGATAATATCAATGTGCATCCTATCAATTTTGATAAGTCTGAGATTGATCCGTCCGGATATGCAAACATGCCTTCACAGGTACTGGCCATGTTTATGGTATTTCCGAATGAAGCAGGCTATGTGGAAGTTCCCGGAGTATCGGCTTCTGTAAGTACTTATTCCAATAAAACTAAAATTGTTTCCAATAAAGTAAAAATTAACGTAAGAAAACTTCCTGAGGGAGCTCCTGAATGCTTTAAAAACGCTGTTGGAAACTTTAATGTCAACGTATATAACGCTTCCAAAGAAAAACCGGAAGCTAAAAAGCCTCTGAATGTGGTAGTAAAAGTTTCAGGAGAAGGTAACTTGTCGGATATGGAACTTCCTAAAATTGCCGCTTCTCCGGATTATGAAATTTTTGCTCCGAAGATTATCTCTAACGTTGCTCCGGGAACTGCAGGAATGAAAGGGGAGATTCTGGCTAATTATGTGATTATCCCTAAAAAATCAGGTGCCATTTCCATTAAAACAGAACAATTCGCTTTCTTTGATCCTGCCAGTAAAGAATATGTAGATCTTGGACAGAAGACCTTGGATCTGAATGCCTTCTCTCACGATCAGATTATGGAGGCCCGTTCTACTGTAGAAAAGGTAAATGAATACACCAATAACCTTCTGGAGACCGTAAATACTCCGGTGTTAAAAACAACTTCATTTAAAGTAAAAGAAAAAAGTAAATTCCACTGGAATATTCTTCTCATCAATATTGCTATTCTGATAAGCTTATTTGTGGCGTATATGCTATTTAAAAATTGGCAAAAAAAACGTACATTAGTTAGGGAAACTGTACCGTCAAAACCTTTAGGTTCAGTGGCTGAAACAGAAAAAGAGATCAGAGAATTGATGAAAACGGATGTGAATGATTATTTCGGATATCTGGAAAACCTTAAAGATAATGGTGAGTATGAAAAGTTCTTTGTAACGCTGGAAGAATTGGATGAAGAAGTAAGAAGTCAGTATTTCCAAGGCTCTGCTTCCGAGTTTAAGACTTTTCTTGAAAAGCACAAAGGCGCTTCAGTAGCAGAAGAATACAGCAAACTGCAGCAAAAGGTTCAGATCGAAAAATACCATCCTGTGAAATCTGCTGAAGCTCTTGAAGAACTTTTGAAAACAATTGTTAATTTATATTCACAAATTAGCAAATAATCAGTTTATTTTCATATTTTTGCGAAATTATTAATTACAAAGAGATGGAAATTTTTGATGGTTTCTCTTTTAAAGAGATCGTTACCAGCTTTATGGTTCTTTTTGCCGTTATCGATATCATCGGCTCAGTTCCTATTATAGTAAGCCTTCAGCAGAAGTTTGGACAGATTGAAGCCGGAAAGGCAGCCGTTACTGCGGGAGCTATTATGATTGTTTTCCTGTTCGTAGGAAATAAGATCCTTAAACTTATTGGTGTTGATGTAAATTCCTTCGCCATTGCCGGAGCTTTTGTGATTTTTGTCATAGCCCTGGAAATGATTTTGGGAATTGAAATCAATAAAACCACCGAGGCAAAGGCTGCATCTATTGTACCCATCGCATTTCCGCTGGTTGCCGGAGCTGGAACCTTAACAACTGCCCTGTCTCTTAGAGCTGAATTTCATGATATTAATATTATTTGCGGAATTATTCTTAATACAATTTTCGTATATTTGGTGCTGAAATCAGCGAAATGGCTGGAGAAGAAAATTGGGGATGCTACTTTGATGATCCTTCAGAAAGTTTTCGGAATTATCCTTTTGGCAATTTCAATTAAATTATTCACCGCAAATTTTGCTCAACTGGTGCAGAATTATATTAATTTTTAAGAGTCATGAAGAAGTTTTATAAAGTATTTTTAGTACTGTTTATTGTATTCATCACCATCAATCTTTATGCTATCAACTGGCAGGCAACTGATATTCTAGGAGATGAAGATAACATTAGGTTCGCATTCTCAGCCGGAGCTGCAGCAATAGGCCTTATCCTGCTTTTTGTTATGGATACTTGGAGCAGAATCGGTGTAAAGAAATAAATTGAATATTTCATTATAGATATAGCCTCTTTCTTTTTGAAGGAGGTTTTTGTTTTTTGTTAGGTAAGAGGTGTTAGGTAGCAGGGAATAGGAATTAGGGAATAGATTTGCTATCAATATCCATATTTGTTTTTCTTATTCAATAGGAGCGGGCTTTAGCCCGTTCAAAAAAAGATAAGAGATCAATTGGTTTTAGCCAAAACTTATGAATACAACGCAAAGCTCACAAAGGTTTTATTCATAGCTTTAAAATCGTTCGCAAAGGCGTTGCACTCAGCAAAGAAAATAGATACAACTATCTGTGCAAATCTGACAGTATCAATCCATATATTACATAAATAATTGATCTGATTAATTCAGTAGGAACGGGCTTTAGCCCGTTTAAATAGAGTATAAAATTCAATAGGCTTTAGCCAAAACCTACATTATTGAGCAAAGCTTGCAGAAAGATGATAAATGGCTTTAAAAACCGGTTCGCAAAGGCGTTGCCACTGAGCAAAGAAAAATGAGCGTAAACACTTCTAAAAATCTGTGAAATGTGTTGGGAAATTCTCACATATAAAAAAAATATCTTTTAAGAAATAACCAGGTTTTTCAATATGGCTTCAGACTTCAGTTCTGTTTCTCTCCATTCCTTTTCCGGGTCACTTTGAGCTGTTATTCCTCCTCCTACAAAAACATGTACAGCATCTTTATAAAGTCTGGCACAGCGCAGATTGACAAAGTATAAAATACTATCTTCTGTTTCAACTTTTATATAACCGGCATAGAATTCGCGGGGAAATTTTTCGTATTTACGGATATTTTCGTTACAAAAATCTTTTGGAATCCCACAGACAGCGGGAGTAGGGTGCAGATCCTGAATAATGCTGTCCAGATCTTCAGGTTTTATACTGGTTTTAAAATCTGTTCGTAAATGTTTGATATTACCGGAAATATGGTCATAGGTTTCCGATTGTTGTACCGTGTCTGAATAGTTTTTAAGGATATCCTGAATGTAAGTCGTAACCGGCTTCTGTTCTTCAATTTCTTTTTCAGACCATTCCTCAGATACAGGAAGAGTTCCGGCAAGAGCCATGGTTTCAAACTCGTGAGTCCTTTTATTAAACTTTCCTAATACTTCAGAGAAAGCACCCATCCAGGCATTTTGTCCGTCATTAAACAAGTACCTGAAAGCATTGGGATAGGATTCACATAGATTTTTAAAGCTCTCTTTATAATTGATGAGTGTAAAGTCTGTAAAGATCTTTCTTCTGGAGTAAACAAGCTTTGGCAGATTATGATCTTTAATCACCTCAATCACTTCCTGTAGTGTTTTGCAGTATTCTTCTTTAGTTTCGGCAGGAGAATTTGTAGAATCATTGGTTAGGTCTTCATTTGTAATTGAAGTATGGGAAAATTCTACAGAATTAATTTCAAAAATATCTCCGCTGAAGCTAATTTGATCTAAGCTATTATAGGAAAAAAAGCTGACTGCATTTTTTGAGCTTTTTTCATCAGCAGACAGAAGTCTTTCATCGAAAGGAAGTTTGAAATAAATCATGAGTTATGAAGGATTTTGAAAATCATCAGCGGGAAATAATACAGGAAATTCCCAGGTTGATTTTCCTTTCTGCAAAGGTATTATTAGTCTCAAAGATGTCAAAATAAAAAGAACTTAAATTTATTTTAAGCTCTTTATTTTTTATATGCTGTTACAACTTATCTGTGAATAATATTATTTGTCATGGTTGTATGGTTGATCAAAACCCCCTTTTCATCACGGATTTCAATTTCAGAAACATGCATTGTTTTGCCTTTTCTGATAAAACGTGCTGTAGCCGTTACAATACCCTCTTTTTTGCTTCTTAAATGGTTAGAATTGATATTGGTTCCCACTCCGTAATATTTTTCGCCATCGATAAAAATATTAGACAGGCTTGAACCCAAAGTCTCAGCTAAAACACAGCTCGCCCCTCCATGCATGATTCCAAACGGCTGGTGGGTTCTTGGAAGAACAGGCATTGTTGCGGTAAGGGTTTCATTTTCGAGATCAATATCGATGAATTTTATTTCAAGTGTCTTGGCAAGAGTTACATCTCCCCAGTTATTGATGAATGCTAATATTTCTTCTTTTGTCTGACCTTTCATTTTTATAATTGATAATTAATTTTGCCTCTTGCCTCTAGCTCTGTTCGGTTCCCATAATATTGGGATTCCAGTTTTCCGGAACTTTAGGAACGATATCGTTTTTCACGTAATAGTCCTGAATTTCCTGCATAATTTCTGAAAAAGGTACTGATGCTATCCTTTCGTAAGGAATGGTGTAGCCCAGGTAAACAATGTTTCTTTTAAAATCACCTGCTGCCAGCACAATAGGAACTTTTGCAGCCAAAGCCATATGATAGAATCCTTTTCTCCATTTCGGAACCCAGCTTCTGGTTCCTTCCGGAGTAATAACAAGGCTGAAATCTTCTTTGGAAAACTGGTTGGCTACGAAGTTTACAAGATCATTTTTCTGGCTTCTGTCTATACCAATACCTCCAAGTCCTTTTACGATACTTCCATACCAGGCCTTGGTGTGTGCATCTTTAATGATAATTTTCAGAGGTTTTTCCAAAGACCAATAGGCGAAATTTCCTAAAATGTATTCCATATTATGAGTATGCGGTGCTACCACAAGGATACACCTGTTGAGATTGTTGACATCGCCCTGTAGAACGACTTTCCAACCTAATACTTTTAACATTGCTTTGCCTAACAGCTTTTTCATAGATTTCTTGAATTAAAAACAAAAAAGTATAACCAAACTTTGGTTATACTTTACAAATATATTGAAATATTATTGCTCTTAAAACAAACCGCTAATTAAATCTACGATTTTCATTACGAATTCCATTGCAAATTGTATCATGATGAAGCTGTGTTTTTGGTTGATTGGTTATTAAATTTTAGCTTTACGAAATTAAACCTTTTTTTTCACATAAGAAACTAAATAGAGTTTTATTTTCACTTTTCTGAGAGAAGAAGGGTGTGAATTTCAAACGGTTGCCATCCACTCACACCTTCTACCACTCTCTGAAGTTAATTATTTAGTTTGTATGGAAATTTCGTTTTTTCCGTCTTTGATTTTGATGTCCATATCTTTATTTGATTTTTTGATATTGGATACTGCAGAATCAATAACTTTCTTTGCCTGGTTGTTCGGAACCTTTTTTCCATTTACGATGATACTGTCCTTATCATCAGAGTTGTACTCAATACTGGAACCGTTTACCGTGATTTTATTTTTTTCAATTCTTACATTGTTGTTGTCTTCATCCTGGTCCTGATCTTCATCATTGATACCGTCTCCGTCTAAATCTCCATACATGTTAATATGGTCTTTTTTCATGGATATAACCACTGTTTTTTGCGGAACTACAAGTTCATAATCCAGTCTGTAATCTCTGAATCTGTGCTCATAAGGATACTTTATATAGTTTGGAAGAAGAACTTTATTGTTTACCACTTCTACAGGAACAGTCAGCTGGATTGGGAAATTATAGCCTTTTCCTTCTTTTTTAATGATCAGATATGGTGTTTTGATATCTGGTTTTCTTGTTACATCTACAGACACATAGTCTTCTTCGTAAACAGATCTTTTATCAGAATAAATATCATTGTTATAAGCTTTAAAGTTCTGAGGAATGTTGATTTGTTTTACATCTACATACACTGTATCTGAAGTAGTGTTGATGGCTACGTTTTCTACATCTTCCTTGTTTCCTTTGTAAATCATGTCTTTTTTAGCCATGCTGATTCCGAAGTACGTTCCAAGTCCGATCAAAAGAAGGAATAAACCACCTACAACCCATCCGATATTTCTCAGTTTTGTTTTCGGAGAGAAGATCTTGATGCTTAATAAGCTGAAAAGGATTGCCGGAATTAAGCTTCCGATCACCATCATCGCAGCCAGTACTTTATCAAGCCCCTGATCGTCCATGTAGAATCTGATTTCATTAGCTCCGGGGAAATCTGTATCCATTCCGAAAAGTCCGAATAATACAAATACTCCAATAATACTTCCCACAGCCATTAATACAAAGAATCCTCCTACGATATATTTGAATACATTCCAGATTCCGCTGCTTGCATTGTTGATATAAGGTTTGTTTTCTGTATAGATTTCTCCGACCCTCTGAGTAGATTCATTGGCAAATTGTACCAATTTATTAGACTCATTCTTAAGATTGTCGAAGTTCATAGGCTTTCCCTGCATTTTCAGGAAATCTGCTGCGGTTTCAGCTTTTGGAAGTACGATCCAAAGGATTACATATAAAAGACCTATTAATGAAGAGGAAATTGCTGCGGTAAAAATTCCTAATACGAAGATTCCCAGCCAGATTGCTCTCATGGTAGTAATATCCATTCCTACATATTGAGCTAAACCTGCACAAACCCCTGCTACTTTTTGTTTTTCCGGATCACGGAACAGTTGTTTTTTATCTGTATAACCGGTTCCTGAATTATTTTTTCTGGTAGATGTTTTTTCAGAAAAATAAGCCTCTTCCTGTTCTTCGATTTTTTCAGGGCTTCCGATCTGTGCGATTACCTTTTCTACATCGGTATCGTTAATCACTTCACGTTTTCCTAAAGAATCTTTGAAAATCTCCACCATTCTTATTTCTATGTCATGCATTACCTCATCTGCTTCTGAAGCTTCAAGTGAGCTTCTCAGTGCATTCAGGTAATCGCTGAGCTTTATATATGCGTGTTCTTCTATGGTAAAAGAAAAACCTGCGAGTCCTATTGAGAGTGTCTTGTTCATAGCTTTGTTTTTTAATTTTGTTGGGTGATTTGGTTTACTGAGGCTGTCAGCTCATTCCATGTATTTTGAAGTTCATCCAGGAAAAGTTTTCCTTTTTCTGTGATCTGATAATATTTTCTGGGTGGTCCTCCTGTAGATTCTTCCCATCTGTAAGAGAGAAACTCTCCGTTTTTAAGTCTTGTAAGAAGAGGGTAGAGGGTTCCTTCCACTACATCCAGTTTTCCTTTTTTCAGTTCGTCAATAAGATCGGAAACATACATTTCGCGGTTATTGATGAGACTTAGAATACAGAATTCCAGAATTCCTTTTCGCATTTGCGCTTTGGTATTTTCGGTATTCATCTTTGATAAGTTTTGTTAATTAGTTATATAATTTTCGAAGTTCGGAACCTAGCTAGTTGTACCTATTTCGATTTTACATTACAAAGATATGTAAATAAAATGGTATTATGCAATACAAAGTAGTGGAATTTTTAAAATAAATCATTTAAAGTATTGAAAATCAATATAATAATTTTTGTCGTCAATTTTGAGTAAAACGAATTTTACAAGAAAATGTCTGAAAATATTTAAATTTTTAAATAGAATTTTGAAAATTGGAGAGAAAAAATGATCTTTTATCACTTATCACTTATCACTTATCACTTATCATTTATCACTCATTACTCATATCATAGCCCCGATAGCAGTGGTTACCCCGCAGCAGCAAAGGCATCGTAGAGAAGCGAGGAGTATGAACGGATAGCGGGAAACAGCTTCTCAGAAATAAATAAACTTCTATTTCAAAGGATTTAGTTGTTTCAAACTCGGGGAGATAATGACTTCTGAATTTTGAGATCGGCCTTAAGATTCGTATTTTTGTTAGGAAAAAAACACCTAAATCATTTATTATTACCATGAATTTATTCAATAAGTATAAGCATTTACCGGCTTTTGTTTTACTAGGACCTGCCTGTTTTGGACAGTATCAGTTTGAAGTTAAAAATGCATCGAAGAGTTATGATGCCGTCATCCAGGTGGAGAATTGCTATGATGGACAATGCAGCGGAAAAGGAACTGTAGAATTGTACAATCATAAAAATACAAAGGTACAGACTTTTATATCTGATCATCTTGTGCTGAATCTGAATCAGGGCGAAAAGCTAATACCGGGAAAAATGCTTCCGTTAAAGAGTGAACAAAGCCCTGTGATCATTGATGATTTTAATTTTGATGGAACAGAGGATATAGCAGTAAGGAATGGGAATATGGGAAATTACAGTTCTGCCTCTTATGATGTATACGTATTCAACAGTACAAGAATGGCTTTTGTGAAGAGTAAGGAGCTTACGGAGCTTGCTTCCAATTCCTTTGATATTTTCGAGGTTGATGCTAAACGTAAACGCCTTATTACTTTTGGGAAATCAGGATGCTGTGATCTTTTTACGACAGAATATGCTGTAATTCCGAATAAGGGACTTGATAAGGTCTTTGAAAAAGAGGAAGATATGACCATTGAAGGGCGCGTGAAAGTAACCACTAAAGAAAAGCTTAATAATAAATGGATTACCAAAATAAAGGTATATCCTTCAGATCAATATAACAGAAATAAGAAGTAAGATGAAAATTCAGAAAGAGATAGATTTTATCCTGGCTGTAGATGCGCTTAAAAATGTACAGCGAAGAAATTATAATGCAGACGATTCCCGAAGAGAGAATACGGCGGAACATTCCTGGCAGATTATTATTCTGGCTCAGATCCTTTATCCGTATGCTAAAAACCGTGCGGATATTGATCTATTGAGAGTGATAAGAATGCTTTCCATTCATGATCTGGTGGAGATAGAAGCCGGAGATACTTTTATTTTTGATGAAAAAGCCATGGTAGGTAAGTTTGAACGAGAGAAAGCTTCTGCTCAAAAGATCTTTGGAATTCTGGATGAACCTTTGCGTTCAGAATTCTTTAATCTATGGCTGGAATTTGAAGATGAGAAAACACCTGATGCTATTTTTGCCTGTGGAATCGACAGAATCATGCCGTTTATTTTAAATTCCCATACCACAGGAAAAAGCTGGACGGAAGCCGGAGTTACCGAAAAACAAATCCGGAATATGCTTGAAAATGCCATCAGCAGAGCATCGGATGAAATGGGAGAGGCTTTTGAACTTTTACTGAACAGAAGTCTGGAAACAGAAAAAGTGTTGAAATAATCCTAATGAAAATAAAGATTCGGGCGGCCTCTGGCCGCCCGAATCTTTATTTATAGTATCTGGATTGGTTTCTTGAATTCGTCAATCGCTACAAAAGTAAAATCACCTACGATGGCTTTCTCTCTTTCATACGAATACATCTGCTCTGTGTAAATTTCAACGTTCACTTTCATACTGGTTTTCCCCACGTATGAAACTTTCCCGATCAGTTCAACAATCGTTCCGGCAGGAATCGGTTTTTTGAAATCTATTTTGTCGCTGCTTACCGTTACCACTCTTTTTCTGGCAAAACGGGTAGCGGTAATAAAAGCTACTTCGTCCATCAGCTGCATAGCCGTACCACCAAAAAGGGTATCATAATGATTGGTTGTGTTTGGGAAAACCGCTTTAAAAATTCTGGTTTCGGAGGCTTCAATTCTTTCTTCTGTAGTCATATTTCATTATTAATTAAAGCGAAATGAAATAATATCAAACAACAGAATAATAACAGGAAATTCGGAAATTCCTGAAACAATTCATCAGATCAATACAACTTCAAATCGCGAAAGTTACTTGTTTAAGAAAAAGGCAGGTCTCCTGACTTGTAACATCTTTTATCTCCTTCCCATGCCTCGCACAGTGGATCTTTGATAAAGATTTCAGTTACTTACAGTTGCGCGACAGTCCGTGATTTTCACACGGTTCCCTTTTAATCTGCAGTGATGCAGAACCAATTTCTATGATGAATAAGCGTAAAACTTTTTCGGGTGCAAAAATAATAAATTTATTCCGGATTATGATAAATAATCTGGCTGATTACTCTTCCTTTTTTGATTGTCCAAAGAGTTGTATATCTGTTTTCTCCTGAACCATTGATCATATAAAGGAAAATATTATCGTTGTCAAGGGAAGTTACTCCAATGTTCTCAAAATCCATGGTAGGCTGGAACATATTTTTGATGGCTTCTCTTACAAAAACAGACCCTCTTCCGGGCTGTTGTACTCTGATAGATTTGATTTCAGTCATTCCTTCAGGAAGATCATTTCCTATTCCCCATGGTTTTACTTTATCAATGGTAAGAATTTTTCCTTCAGCATCTTTTTCCTTTTTACGGTATCCTGCATTGGAAGGATAGACATCAATCACTACTTTGCTTCTTTGTGCGGTAGGGATTTTAGGATCGGAATTGTCTGTGAAAATAATTGATCTTCCGTTTTTAGATTTAGAAGGAGTATAGGCGGGAAGCTGATCTACATAGGCAATACGTCCTTTATTCACCATTCCTTCTTTATCAAGGGTTTCATAACGTACAAAAGGCTTGTCATCATCCTGTTTCTCCGGATATTTGATCCAGATCCACTCTGTTTCTCCCGGAGCCGGTTTTACATAAACAAAAACATCTCCTTTACGCATACGGATCTTGTCTACAATTTTTCGGTAGTCGTCTTTATGTACACGTACGTTGGCATATCCTTCTTCAGCTTTTACCACTCCAAAAGGAACTTTTGTCTGCCCTTTTACAAAAGCTATAGATAAAATACTGAATGCGGATAAATAGAATGCTTTATTTATAAAAGTCATCATGAAATTTTTTTTGATCCCCAAATATATAAATTAAATACTTTTCGGGAGATAATTATACCGCTGCAGTTCTTTAAAATCTTGTATTTGTTTTAGATGGCCGTCAGAAAGCAGATATATATGGTCTGAAATATCCAGAACATCCTGGTAATTGTGATCAGAAATAATAAAACCTTTATACTTTGACTGCTGAAGAATGATTTTCTTTAATTCTTCACAAACTTTTGGAGAAAGGCTGTGGAATGGTTCGTCCAGTAAAACAAAATCTGTTTCAGAGTAAATGATCATCAGGGTTTCAATAGTTCTCTGTTCGCCTTTAGAAAGATTTTTAATTTTTTCATGAAGAAAGGGCTGTATGAGTTCCAAGGCAAACAGCAAATTGGTGTTTTCTTTATTACAGAAGAAAGGAATCAGCTTTTTAACGGTTTCATATTTAGGTAAGAAAAGGTCCTGGGGTAAATATGAGATTTTGTTTTTTCTGTCTGATATACTTTTCAAAATCTTGTTGCCACATTTTATAAACTGGGTATCACCGCTGATAACCCCGAAAATAATTTTTAATAAAGTTGATTTTCCACTTCCATTTCTGCCCAGCAGCCCTGTAATCTGTCCGGTTTCGCATCCTATATAAACATCCTGCAAAATTTTCCTTTCATTGAAGGACTTTGTCACACTATCAACATGCAGTTTGCTCATAAAAACAATGTTATAATTTTTACAATAATCCCCGATAATATCGTTCCTGCCCAAAGAAAAATCCTTGAAAACCCTACATTGGCATAAAAGTAATATTCGTTTTTAAACCTTAATTCATAAATGAAATAGTGAAGAACGGGAAGGATTAAAAGGAAATTCAGTCCAAAATTTTTAATACTGAATGATGATAAAAAAGAAATCAATAAAGAAAATCCCAAAGTTGGAAACATTATTTTTTTATAAAAAATCCAGAGAATAGAAAAACTTTTGTTCATGGTAAAAATAAAAATGGAATATCTATGAGAGTGTATTTTTTACAGCATTAATTTCAAAAGTATTAAAAAAAGCATAATAATATAGGGTAGTTTGGGAGATATTCCAAAAAATCTCTTATTTTTCAAGGGAATTTTAAAACTAATAAACATGACAAAAAAACTACTGTATGTATTCTCTTTTATTTTGGGAGTTTCCAGCTTTCAGGCAAACAACAAAGTAGAAGAAGAATTCCAACCCTTATTTTACTGTGATACCAATGCTCCTACTGGCGTGCAGGTGTCTGCTACAACTCTTACCTCAGGAACTATTACCTGGACTGCTGATCCCAATACTCCGAATAATTTTATCAGATATAGAATACCTGGATCCACTATCTGGATGGTGGCTACTCCTGTAGCTGGGCAAAATTCCTATACTATTACTAATCTGCAGCCTTGTACAACTTATGAAGTGCAGGTGGTAAAATTGTGTACCGTACAGGGAACATGGTCTAATCCTGTATTTTTTACAACAACGCTTAATTATTGTGCAAGTGCATCTACAGATACCAGCCTGATGCATATTTCCAATGTGACCGTAAATTCTGCAGGAATTACCACTCCAATGGTCAGCAATTCCGGGCCTTCCAATTATACAGATTACAGAAGTGATGTAAGCCGTAAGGTCAAGTTTTTTATAGGAAGTACAGGAAATACACTTTCAGTGACCAATACGTGGACGGGAACTCCGGGGACAACCACTGTAACGGCATGGATTGATCTTAATGCCAACGGAATTTTTGAATCCAGCGAAAGAGTTATGGTGGCGAATAATATCACTCAGACTGCTCCGGCAGTGTCTGTTTTTACAATTCCAAGTTTGGCAGCAGTGACATTGTGTGGTGTAACCATGAGGATTGTTTCCAGTCAAACAATGCCAGCAGATGGCTGTAGTACATTTACCTATGGAGAAGTTGAAGATTATGGAGTAGAATTACTCAATCTCACCCTTGGAGTTGAAGAATCAGGGAAATCTGCAAAACCTGAAATTTATCCTAACCCTGCATCCGATGTTTTAAATATCTCAGGAATTTCAGACGTAACGGATTATGAAATTTATAATGCTGTGGGACAGAAAACGGGAGAAGGAAAAGTTTCTGACCATAAAGTAAACCTTAGTAATTTGTCCAAAGGAATTTATTTTATCCAGCTGAAAGATAAAGACAATACAATCCGATTAAAATTCATTAAGAAATAAAGATCAAAAAAGAGAGCACCAGAAGGTGCTCTCTCTTACTATTTGCATTACATTAATTTCAGATGAATTAAATTCTCTCAAGTTCATCCGCATTAATTGTTGTTTTGAAAGTTCCGTAATTGACAATCACTTTATTGCGTGAAATTTTTTCAATGGTTCCTACACTGGTGCTTCCCGTAATACGAACACGCTGCCCAATTTTCATCCACACTGCCCGGTCGGTTTTACGCTGTTCCTCCAGTCTTTCATTGGTTTCTGCAATTTTTTCAATAACGTCTTCTTTTTTCAGCTGTTGGGTAATTTTTCTCTTAACCACCTGCAGACGTTTTGATTCATCTTTGTCATTCCCCAGTTTTCTGAATTTCTCCTGTTCAAGAAGCTTCACAAAATCTTTTACAACATCTTTTCTGGATTTTCCCTTAGTATAGCTGTCAATGAATGTTTCAATCTTATTCCCGAACTGAAGCTTACGGTGTTCCTCTTCATACAGCTTCTGGAAATTGAAAAGCTTCTGCTGAAGCTGATCATTCAGTTTCTGAAGGTTGTCACGTTTATCTTCTACAGATTCTTTTCTTTCTGCAAGATCAGATTTCAGTTTTTCAACCTCAAACTTTTCCTGCTGCAGTTTTACAATCGTTTTATCGAGATTGACAATATCATGCTCTACCTTTTTCTTGGCAGAATGGATAATGAATCTTGGAATCTTATTCTTTTCTGCAACTTCAAACGTAAATGAACTTCCTGCCTGTCCTACTTCCAGTTTATACATCGGTTCCAATGTTTCTTCATTGAAGAGCATGGCTGCATTCTGGGCATTGGGAAGCTGTTCTATTACCAGTTTAATATTGGTATAGTGAGTTGTAATAATGGCAAAACTCTTTTTGTCATAGAAAAACTCCATGAAACTTTCTGCCAGCGCACCTCCAAGCTCAGGATCAGAACCCGTACCGAATTCATCAATCAATAAAAGAGTATTGGCATCAGCCTCACGGATGATTCCGGACATTTTCTTCAATCTTGATGAGTAGGTTGATAAATGGTTTTCAATGGACTGGTTGTCTCCAATATCCGTCATGATTTTCTCAAAGAAAAACATTTCAGACTTAGGGTGAACCGGAACCAGAATACCACTCTGAATCATCAGCTGTAATAGTCCTACCGTTTTCAGAGTAATTGATTTTCCTCCGGCATTCGGACCGGAAATACAGATAATCCTGTTGTGGTCTGTTAAGGTAAGGCTCTGGGGATGAATTATTTTGTTCTCTACTTTATTTCTAAGCCATAACAGAGGATGATAAGCCTCTCTTAATCTCAGCGTTTTATGATGGTTGATTTTCGGAAGAACTCCGTTGATCAATTCACCAAATTTTGCTTTGGCTCTTATAAGGTCAAGGTCAAAAATATAAATCTGATATCTCCACAGCTGAGGTTGAAATTCTGCCAGTTCTGCAGTCAGTTTACGGAGAACTTTGTCAATTTCTTTTTTCTCTTCCTCTTCATTTTCACGGAGTTTGAAATAGTGCTTCACAACACTATCCGGCTGAATGTAAGTAATGGAACCTGTCTTGGAAATTCCTAACGTTCTTCCGGCAACCCTTTTTTTGAATCCTGATTTTACTGCCAGAACCCTTTGGTCATCAATAATTGTTTCCCGAATATCATCCAAAAAGTCACTCTGTCCATACGTGGTAAGGGCACGGTTGAAATTTTCCTGAATCGCTTTTTTAGCAAGCTGAATTTCAGTTCTTATGCCTTTCAAAGCTGGAGAAGCTTCATTTTTTACCTCACCAAAACGGTTAAAAACCTTATCTACCTTCTCAATGATCTCTTTTCTGAATTCCAGTACAGAAACTTCTTCTAATAAAGTAGGGAAGGTTTCCGGCATGGTAGGGAAAAATTTCTGCAGTTTTCCGATCTGTTCCGTGATGGTTTTAATTTTGATGAAAGCAGCATTTTCAAGACGGTAATTCTCAATCAGCATCAATTTCAGCTCACTTTCGATATCTTCATATTCATCAAACGGAATCGCATTTGAACTTTCAAAACTCGAAAGATATTCCGAAGTTTTTTTTAATGAAAGTTCTGCCTCGTCTATTTCCATCGGACGAAGTTGAAGAATTTTTTCTCTTGTTTTCGGAGAATACGCAAATGGGGAGATTTCCGCGAGCAATTGCGGAAACTCTAATTCGTCTAAATCTTCTTTATCTATATACACAATGCAAATTTAGTGAGAATTTTGATTATTCCGTATATCTGAGAGATTTACAGAATAAATTACCTTTGAATTTGAACTTTATGATGTTACTTTTTTCTGAAAAAGATGAGAATGTTAAAAATAAGATGATATTCTTTTATTACATTTGAAATGTGAAACTGGAAACCCAAAGATTATTACTGAGAGATATCAACGAAAGCCACGTTGAGGATATTTTACGGATTCGAAGCAATGAAGTGATCAATCAGTTCGTCCTAAGAAACTCACCCAAAAATAATTACGACGCTCTTCAGTTTATTTTGACCATTAAAGAAAGAACTCGCAACAACCAAACTGTCTATTTGGGAATTTCTTTAAAAGATCAGCCGAATCTTATCGGAACGATCTGCCTTTGGAATTTTTCTGAAGACCGGAAAACAGCAGAAGTTGGTTATGAACTGTTACCCGAATATCACAGGCAGGGCATTATGTCTGAAGCTTTGAAAGCCGTTTTAGATTTTGGATTTAATGAATTAAAGGTAGAGGAAATTCTGGCAATTACCCATAAGTTCAATGAAAACTCGAAAGGGCTTCTTTTAAAACATCATTTTATTTTGGAAGAAGGGAAGCAGGATGAAGGTTTTCCGGATAATATTATTTTTCGCCTGGAAAGAGTCTCTGGCGGTTCCTATGAAATCTAATAGGTTTTTCTCTATCTTTATCGCCGATTGAAATTACATATGAAAAATGAAATAAAATCTTTAACGGGACTTAGAGGGATTGTTGCATTATGGGTAGCGTTTTTTCATTTTAGTTTTTTCAGGAATGAATTCATTCAGGATGTAGTAGGAAAAGGGTATGTAGCGGTGGATATTTTTTTTGTATTAAGTGCTTTTTTGCTTACGGTTTCTTATTCCGGGAAGCTTAAAAATCTGAATTATAAAACAATAGAGGTTTTTTATAAAAAAAGAATCAATAGAATTTATCCTGTATACATTGTATCGGTTATTTTTATTGCATTGTTTTTGGTGAAGACTTCTATAGCAGGATTTCTGATTAATGCTGCATTATTACAATGTTTTTTTGATCCTGATTATCTGCTGAATGTAGTCTATTGGTCGCTAAGTACAGAATGGGTTTGTTACTTACTATTCCCTTTTATGTTATGGTTTGTTCTGCATTATAAAGTGCGCAGTGAAATTTTAATTATTGCCAGTTTGGCGTTGAGGTTTGTACTTCCTTATCTTCCCGGCCATTTGTATATTGGTTCTGAAATCCCGCTGGAGATAGGAGAAACACCAAGATATCTTGATCTTCCTTATGGGCTGGTTTCTCTTCTGAGAACAATTTCTTCCTATTTTCTTGGGATCGGAATTGCCCTTTTACCAGCATTTAAAATGAAGAAACAAAACCTGATTATTTATATCATTCTCATATTGTTCATATCCATGTTGTTTGTGGAAAAAGGGCTGTTATTTATTCCTTTATTATCAGCATTTATGATCAAATATTTGTATGAAGGGAAGCCCAATTACCTGAAGACTTTTTTAGAAACCAAAGTTGTCTATTTTTTAGGAAATATCTCTTACTCATTATATATTATCCATTATATGGTGAAGAAACAGGATTTCGTTATTGTACATTCTTATCATCTTAATAACCTGTTATTAATATCCCTTTCATTGTTGCTGTCCTATTTTTCATATATGCTGATAGAAAGAAAAGTGAAGATATTTAAGGTATAACTGAGGCTCTTATTTTAATATTATTATTTTTGCACTATGACCTGGACAGAAATTTTAGCCCCGATAAAAAGTACGGAATACTTTACCACCCTTTGGGAGAAAGTGAAGAATGAATATGCAACAACCAAAGTTTTTCCACCAAAAAATCAAATTTTCAGAGCATTGGAGCTTACGGCTTTTGATGATGTGGAAGTTGTGATTATTGGTCAGGATCCTTACCATAATGATTATCAGGCGAACGGATTATGTTTTTCTGTATCTGAGCAGGTGGCAGCACCACCGTCACTTAAGAATATTTTTATTGAGTTAAAAGATGATCTGGGAGTGGTAAGAACCTCTAAAGAGCTTGATGACTGGGGAAAACAGGGCGTTTTATTGTTAAATGCTACTTTAACGGTTCGTGCCCATACACCCAATTCTCATAAAGATCTTGGTTGGGAAAAATTCACCAACTTCATTATTAAGGAAATTTCAGAGAAAAAAGAAAATGTGGTATTTGTTTTATGGGGCGCTTTTGCACAAAAAAAAGCCGAACTCATAGATCCGGCTAAACATTTTATTATTAAATCGGCACACCCTTCACCTTTTTCTGTGTACAGAGGTTTTTTTGGAAGTAAGCCTTTCTCAAAAATTAATGAGTATCTTATTTCCAAGGGGAAGAAGCCTATTTCCTGGTAGGATTAGCAGATGGGTCTGTTTTTTTTATCGTAATTCCGATTTTATATTTTCCGGCTAATGCTTTTGTACCATCCTGTGATTTTGGGGATGGAGCAACATCTTGCAATGTAATGGTATATCCGTTGAATTCTGTTGATTGGTAATAATTTCTTCCCGGATAATCCGCACTGGCAAGGTTCAGAATCATTGGTCGGGTAGAAGTTCCCATTACTTCTACCTGAGCAAGAGCAACTCCGGCCCAGATACAATTAGCTCCTTCAGGGCAACGGCTGTCCTCAGAAACCCCTTTGAATGTAACATTCATCTGGTATTCTCTTAAAAACTTATTTTCTCCCTCACTCAGATATATAACACCATCTTTCTGATTGTTAGTGCTTGTTGTTTTTGTACCTGCAGGCATTTCAGTAGCTTTTGGGTTAGTCTTGGCTTTCTTTTGGGCATCGCATCCTGTTAATGCAAATATTCCCAGGCTGAGTATGACAATTTTATGGAACATAGTTTCTTATATTTAATTAAATGACGTTGAACATATTAAGTAATACTACCAAAAACATTGCCACTCCTACCACAAAACTGAATCCGGTTCCATAAATGAATCCAATCAGTGCTCCTTTGGTTGACTGTAAAGCTTTATTCATATCCTTGCTGTCGTGAAGTAATTCACCAATAAATACCCCTGCAAACATTCCTATCAGAAAACCTAAGGGAATCGGAAGAAATATCCCCACAATGGTTCCTATTACAGAACCGATACTTCCCCAGCGTGTACCTCCATATTTTCTATTGGTTTTTGCCGGAATCACATAGCTTAATACTACTGAAGCTGCGGTGAGAATTCCGAATGCCCAGATATAGATCATCGGAAGGTCTGCATCTGTCCCGAATTTATAGATCAGAAGTCCGCAGATACTCAGCAAAAGCCCGGGTAATACCGGAAGAAATGTTCCCAGTATCCCGATAAATAACAGAATAAGGCAGAAAATATTAATAATCGTTGTATCCATTCTTTTTAAAAAATATACATGCAATATAAAAAAAGTGGCCTTATAAAAGACCACTTTGAGAACTGAGTTATAAAATTTTATTACAAATTTAAGATTACGTATTCCAGAATCGGTCCTGATTTACCGATATTTCCACTGGCGTGGTTATGGAATGTGGTATAGTAGATATTTCCGCTGCTGGTAGTGGCTGAACATGATCCTACATAATCACCATGCGCCTGGTGAGCGTTCCATGCATTCTGATTAATGGTAATGGTAATATTGTTACCATTTGCTGTATGATGGCAGATGGTCATCTGGTTATTGTTTAACGATGTCCCCACAGGTGTTTTAGGAGCTGTTGTATTGACGTACTTATTGGTTCTTATCATCAATGGCTCATTATCTTTCTGTACCAATACTTCCCAGAACGACGGATCATAATGCTGTATTTTTTGCCACAAAGGTTGGTCATATTGAATATCTAATGTGCTAAATCCTATTGCTGAAGCCATAGCAGCATTGGAAACGCTGCAGTTGTTATACATTGCACTATTACCATTGGTATTAAAGCAAATCTTTGTAAGATCCAGAAAACCTGCATAAGCACCACAGTACGGAACATTTTTATCTCCACCTACCAGATAGGCAGCAGCCCAGTCTGAAGTATAAATGCTTCCGCCATTCGTGATAAAAGTAGAGAGATTACTGTAAATAGAAAGGTCGTTACTCGGTGTGTTGGTTCCTGAATAATTAAAGTTACGGGAACCGCAGTTCAGAAAAATAATATCGTACTGAGAAATGGTGTTGAAATTTTTTAAATCCTGATAGCTAATTTCGGTTGCTGTATAACCAAGACTTGTAATTATACTTTCTATCTCGTCATAACTGCCTTCTACATAAGCTATTTTTGCAATCTGATTCAGTTTTGAATCTTTGTCGGCCACACTGGTTGTTTCATTTTTTTTAACGGTAACAGGAACTTCTGTTCTGAAGTTTAAACCATTCCCTGTCTGAATGTGAAGGGTAGAGTTTCCTTCAGGGGCCGTTAGGCTGAATGTTCCGTCAGCATTGGAATAGGTATGATAAACCTGATTTTTACTGTCAATAGTGAATACAATAGCCCCGCCAATAGGTTTTGTTCCGTTTTTAGCAAATACTTTACCTTCTATTGTTCCGGTAGGTACTGTTTTGGAATCTTCAGGATTGATTGGGTCATCGCCGCCTTTACAGTTTACTAACAACACAAGGCTGCATAGCGTGATGAACAAGTAATTTTGTTTCATATTTAATTGATTTTGATGGGTTTAGTTTTAACCAAATTTAATAATTTTTTAATATTAAAACATTAAAATTGTAATTTATTTTAATATTTTTCATTTAAATTGATAATTTGCAGTTGATTTTTCATTTATAATTAAGGGTTGTGGAAGATTTGATATTTTGAAAATTGATCCGCAATATTTTTCGTTTACTACTTTTTGGGATGAAAATTGATTATGAATAGTAAAATGATGATTCTTAATTTCATAAATTTGCTGTAATGAATGACCAGTTACAAGAAACTAAAAACTTTATACAGGAGCTGAGCGAACAGCTTTACATTTATATTACCCAGATATCACCTTCAGGGCTGGACTGGGTTTTCCATATTATTGTAAAATTGAGCTTACTTCTTGTCCTGTTTTTTATTACTGATTTTATTTTTAAATTCATCATTAATTCTGTCTTCAGGTTATTTCATAATGAACAGAAGTTTCCCATCTTAAAATCTATTTATCAGGCCAAAATCACCAACTCCGTAGCACATTTTGCAGCTTTGATTGCTGTTGCCGGTATACAGGGATCCATATTTCCGGAAAATGCATTGCCAAAAACAACCATTTTTATTATACGATGTATTAATCTGGGATTGGTACTAATGCTGGCAGGAATGCTGTACAGATCATTGACTGCTTTCAGAAATTATTTCAGCATCAAACAGGATTTCTATAAGATTATGGCACTTAATGCTATTTCTGAAACCGTAAAAATTTTAGGACTTTTCATTTTTACAGTAGTCGGGCTTTGTGTGATTTTTGGCATCAAAGGAACCACTATTGTAGGAAGTCTTGGAGCTATTACAGCAGTGCTGGTATTGGTTTTCAGAGATACAATCTTAGGATTTGTAACAGGACTTCACGTAGCGACTTCTAAAAACCTGAAAGTAGGAGACTGGGTAAGTATTCCCAAATACAGTATTGAAGGAAATATTACGGAAATCAATCTTTTGACTACCAAAATCACCAATTTTGATAAAACGGTTTCTACCATTCCTACTTATGATCTGATGACCACAGAGATCAAGAATATGCAGGTGATGTCTGAATCCAATACCCGAAGAATAAAAAAATCAATCTACTTTAACATCAATTCTTTTAAATTTCTAACGGACGAAGATGTGGAGCGTTTAAAGGAGATTAACCTGATTTCAGATTATCTGGAAGAAAGAGCCTCAGAGATCAAAAAAGAAAAAGAAAGCCTTGAACATAAAGATAAAATCGTGAATGGAAGGCAGCTTACCAATATCGGTGTTTTCAGATATTACGCACAGAAATATATTGAAAATGATCCGGATGTTGATAAAAACGGAACCCGAATGGTTCGCCAGCTGGAGATTACCCCACAAGGGCTGCCTCTTGAAATATATTGCTTTGCCAATGATTCCAAATGGGAGCGTTTTGAGCAGATTCAGGCCGATATTTTTGACCATTTATTGGTGGCTTCAAAAGAATTTGAACTTCAGGTGATGCAGGTAAGCGTGAAAGTGTAGAAAAGCTGGAAGACAGAAGAAGGAAGCTGGAAGTTTTATCCACTTTAAAACATATTTTAATTAAACTTTTAAATGATAATGAATTTAGAAAGACAAATAGAAGTACAAAGTCTGGTTTACTTCCAGCTTCAGGCTTCTGACTTCTAACTTCTCATATCTAACATCTAAAATAAAAAATGACAAAACTAAGCGTAAACATTAATAAAATTGCGACGTTAAGAAATGCAAGAGGAGGTGAAACCCCAAGTGTTACAGAAGCTGCTGTAAAAATTCAGGAATTCGGAGGACAGGGGATTACCATCCATCCAAGACCTGATGAAAGGCATATCACAAGAAAAGATGTCTATGATCTGAAGCCATTGGTTACGACTGAGTTTAATATTGAAGGAAACCCTCATCAGGATTTTATTGACATGGTATTGGAAGTGAAGCCTGAACAGGTGACTCTGGTACCGGATGCTGATGATGCTATTACATCCAATGCAGGTTGGGATACCAAAAAACATCTTGATTACCTTACAGAGATCATTGCTGAATTTAAAAAAGCAGGAATCCGTACTTCTGTTTTCCTTGACCCTTTACCGGAACTGGTAGAATATGCAGCTAAAACAGGAGCAGACAGAATTGAACTGTATACCGAAGCTTACGCAAAAAATTATCTTATCAATAAAGAACAGGCCATAAAACCTTATTACGATACCGCTGTTGAAGCCAGCAAATTAGGATTGGGAATCAATGCCGGACATGATCTGAGTTTAGAAAATCTGAAGTACTTTTCAGATACTATTCCCAATCTGCTGGAAGTATCTATCGGGCATGCTTTGGTTTCTGAAGCACTTTATATGGGATTGGAAAATACAGTACAGGCTTATTTGAAGAGACTGGCAAAATGGTAATTAATTAAGAGAAGTTAGAAGCTAGATACTAGAATTTAGTACAACTTTGTTTCTGATCTCTTATATTATCTAACTTCTAACCTCTAACCTCTAACCTCTAACTTCTAATTTCTAACTTCTATAAAAAATGGAAATTTTAAACTCAAAAATATTCGGCGAAAATGTAACCAATACGCCGCTTCTCGTATTTCACGGATTATTCGGAATGCTTGACAACTGGGGAAGTTTCGGAAAGGATCTGGGAGAATATCTTCCGGTACACCTGATCGATCTTAGAAACCATGGACGAAGCTTTCATTCAGAAAGTATGTCTCATGATGATCTGGCAGACGATATTGCACGCTATATGGATCATTACGGAATTCAGAAAGCTCATGTTCTGGGACATTCACTTGGGGGAAAAGCAGTAATGCAGTTTGCCATAAAATATCCTGAACGTGTTGAAAAACTTATCGTTGTCGATATTTCACCTAAAGCATATCCACCGCATCATCAGGGAATTATCAAAGCACTGGAAACGGTTGACTTTGATACCGTATCCTCAAGAAATGAAGTGGAAGCCGTTCTGAACCAGTATATTCCGGAAAGATCTACCGTGCAGTTTTTAACGAAAAACCTGTATTGGGATGACAATAAAAAACTGGGCTGGAGATTCAATCTTAAAACATTATCTGAAAAATATACTGAATTTGTATCCAACGCCATTAAATTTGGTGTTTTTGAAGGAGATACATTGTTTATTGCAGGAGCAAAATCTAATTATATCCTGTCACAGGACGAATTTGGTATCAAGCAGCAATTTCCTAAAGCTAAAATAGTAACCGTACAAAATGCAGGACATTGGGTGCAGGCCGAAAATCCCGTTGATTTTGCAAATGTCGTTAAGGAATTTCTTGGTTTAAATTAATTTTATACTTTGATTTTTGATATTGTGTTAAAATTTTATTAAAACGCAATATTATTTCTCCATGATTTGAATTTTTTGTACTTTGGATTTCCAAAACAATAAAAATATTAACTTATGGAAAACAAAAATTCAAAAAAGAAGCCGTTTTTTGCGTCATTCTTAGAAAAACAGGTTAAAGATCCTGAAACAGTAAAAGGAGGAGGTATTACTTCCGTACTTGTAGACCAAATTACTACATCCCTACAAGATCAGATCACGACTCCTCTTAAGGATAATGTTACCAAGCCTGATAATGACAATGTAACAATGAAATATCCATCTGACGGAGATGATGATGTTTTAGAAGTATAAAAAATATACATACAGCTTAAGCTAATTATATATCAAACCAAAACTAAAACATTATGAAAAACCAAAACTCAAAGAAGAAGCCATTTTTCGCATCATTCTTAGAAAAGCAGGTGAAAGACCCTGAAACGGTAAAAGGAGGAACTGACGTAACCCTTGCTGAAAGGGATTTGATCACAAAACCTGCCATAGATACGGTAACTTCTCCAAAAGATGATATGATGCACACGCTGAAATATCCATCGGACGGTGATGATGATACCATCTTTATTCCACTGTAAGATCAGACAGAACATTAAATAAAATAGTAGGGGAAACTTAAATAGTAAGTTTCCCTTTTTAATAAAACCGGCAAATGATTCTCTGCATCACCCATTCACAAGATTTTTATAATATCGACATCTTTTTTGAATATCTAACGTCTCAAAATATTCCCTATTTCAGACTCAATTCTGACCGTCTGAACCATCTTCAGAAAATCAGCATCCATGAAAATTCATTTGAGCTCACGGATGAATCAGGGAAGACAATCCATTCCGATACCATAAAAGGAGTATGGCACAGAAAAGCCTGGAGGATCAATGCTCCTGAAGAACTGGATCAGGATTATGAAAGAATCTTTCTCAACGAATATGGAAGTCTGAGATATAATCTGATGACAGCTTTAGAACATATTCCCTGGATTAACCCTTACGAAAATGAAAAAAAAGTAGATGGAAATAAGATATTTCAGCTGAAAGTAGCTCAAAGAAATAACTTAACCATTCCCAAAACCATTTTTTCCAATGATGAAGAGAAAATAACAACATTTTTCTATCAATACTGTCAGGGAAAAGCCATTGCTAAACTTCATGGGGTAACAGCAAAAACTATGTCAGGAGAAAACATGATTTCCACTACAGTTATTGAGGAGGAATCTTTGGAACACCTTTCAGATATCGCTTACTGTCCGATGATTTTTCAACCTTATATTGATAAAGAATACGAATTGAGAATCGTTTATGTAGACGGGGATTTCTTTACAGGGAAAATCAATAACAGTGAAAATGCAGACTGGAGAGTAGCCCGTGAAGGGTATTTCTGGGAAGCTTACGAATTACCTGAATCTGTGAAAGTAAATCTCACTTCTATGATGAATGAAATGGGACTTTATATAGGCGCGATCGATATGATCAAAGGAAAAGACGGAGCCTATTATTTCCTTGAAGTCAATCCGCAGGGAGAATGGGGAATGCTGCAAAAAGAACTGGGGTTTCGCATTGCAGAAAGAATTGCCGACAATCTTATCAAAAGAATCAATTTCCATGAATAAAATTTTAATTATAACCCATACCGCAGATAATTTTTCTATTGAAAAAGTAACAGAATACATTGAAAAAAACAACTGTGAAGTCATTCGCTTTGATGTAGACGTATATCCTTTACAAAACAAACTGTCCACTATTTTCCAGGACGGAGAATGGATAAGTATTCTTGAAACTCCTGAAGCAAAACACAGACTGGATGATATTTCTGCAATCTGGTACAGAAGAGCCTACAACATAGGAAAAGGTCTGCGAGAAGAAATGGATACTAAATTTTACGGTGCCGCAATGGGAGAAATCCGTAATACCCTTTTTGGTTTCTTCGAATCTGTAGATGCCTATTCTTTAGGAAAACCAAGTGTGTACAGAAGACTCGACAGTAAAGAAGAACAATTGAAAATTGCAGATAAATTAGGATTGACCATTCCGGCAACCTGTCTTACCAACAATCCTGATGAAGCTAAAAAGTTTATTCTGAAACATCAAAATGTAGTGGCGAAAATGCAGACGGGTTTTGCCATTTATGAAGACGGTGTTGAAAATGTAGTATTTACCAACGTTGTCAATGAAGATAAACTGGAGGAACTGGATTCTTTGTTGTACTGTCCAATGCAGTTTCAGCAGATGATTCAAAAGAAAAAAGAACTTCGTATTACTATTGTGGGAAGAGAAGTCTATGCATTCGAAATAGATTCTCAGCAGTCTGAAGATGCTAAAATAGACTGGAGAAAAGATGGTGTGAATCTTATCGATAAATGGAACAGAACAGAACTTCCCGCAGACGTGGAAGCAAAACTCCTTGAACTGCTTGATATTTATAATGTTGATTACGGAGCAATAGATATGATTGTTTCCCCTGAAGACGAATATTACTTCATAGAGATCAATGCTGCAGGAGAATTCTTCTGGCTGGATAACCTTACAGAAGGAAACCTTATTTCCAAAAGTATTGCAGACGTTCTTTGTGACAAAGCACCAAGACGAAATAATGAGGTAATGGCTTAAAAACAAAGTGTTTTTTAATCATAAAAGTCCTGAAAGTTGTCAATTCTTTCAGGACTTTTAAATTTAATACCCTGATGTTGTTAAAATTTTTTCGGTTTGTTGTTCTGTGAATGATAATATTGGTTAAATTAACTTGAATTATGCTTTAAAAATCGCAAATTTGCAAAAGCAGTTTTTCGGGGTAATTTTTACAGAAACCTGAAGAATTGCCGGATAGAAAATATTGTTATATTTTAGTCAGCAATCAAGAAAATAAGTAATGATTTTTGTAACAGGTGCTACCGGAATTCTGGGAAGAATAATTGTACTGGAACTTCTTAAAAGAGGGGAAAAGGTGCGTGCTTCCAAACGGCCGGGCAGCAATTTAAACGAAGTAAAGCATTCATATAGCTTTTATACGGAGAATCCTGACGATTTTTTCAACAAAATTGAATGGGTAAACGTAGATTTTGACGATCTCGATTCCTTGAAAACGGCTCTGGAAGGAGTAGATGAGGTGTATCACTGTGCTGCAAAAGTAAGCTTTCATCCAAAAGATGAAAAAGAAATGTACCGCACCAATATCAAGGGTACAGAGAATCTTTTGTTTGCCTGTGAAGGATCGGAAGTTAAAAAATTTCTCCACGTAAGTTCTGTTGCTGTTCTCGATAATTTTAATGAAAAAGGAGAACTGGATGAAGATTCTGACTTTAATCCGAAACTGGAACATTCTGCCTATGCTATTTCCAAGCATTTATCCGAAATGGAGGTGTGGAGAGCTTCAGCGGAAGGCCTTAATGTGATCATCATCAATCCGGGAATGATTGTAGGAAGCGGAAACTGGAATCAAAGCAGCGGTGAACTTTTCCCTACTTTTGAAGACAATAGTTTTACCTTTTCAGGAGGTTCTGCTTACGTAGATGTAAGAGATGTTGCGAATACGGCGATAGGATTAATGGAAAATAACCTTTTCGGAGAACGTTTTATTATTGTTGCTGAAAATAACAGATATGCCGACCTTGCAAAACAGGTCAGAACCCGCCTGGGACTTAAAGATGCCAGAATTCTTTCACAATCTGTATTAAATATCGGAAGAATTGCCAATACCCTTTTCGGATGGCTGATCCCGAAACTGAAAATGGTTACCAAATCGAATATTGAGGCCATTTCTTCATTCAACACCATTTCCAATCACAAAGTCAAAGAAAAGCTGAACTATCAGTTTATTCCTGTAAAAGAAAGTATAGACTTTCACCTGAATAATTATATTAACGACAAAAAGCTGAAGAAATGAATCTTGCAGAGGCAATTATCCTTAAAAATGTAGAAAAACATCCTATAAAAGCGGCCATCGGATTTAAAAAGAAAGATGCAGCCTGGAAAGAGCTGAGCTGGAAAAAATTCAGTGAGATTATTTTTAAAACAGCCAATGCCTTACAAGAATCTGGAGTTCAGGAGAATGACAGAGTGGCTATTTATTCAGATAACTCATCAGAATGGATGATCTTTGATCTGGCTTCAATGGCTATTGGTGCCGTTACTGTACCGATTTATTCAACTAATAATGCTGAACAGGCAGAACACATCATTAATGATTCAGGAGCTAAAACAGTTTTAGTAGGAAATCAGATGCAGTATGATGCCTGCCTGGAATTTTTACATAAAGAAGAAAACAATCTGGAAACGATTATTGTTTCCAAAAAAGCAGTGTGGATCAAAAAGGAATTCAACAGTTTTTATCTTGAAGATTTTATTGCAAAAGCTTCAACAGAGCTGGAAATCTGTAAGAAAGAACATGATGATACCGCTACACTGATCTATACCTCGGGAACTACCGGAATCCCAAAAGGAGTAATGCTTACCCATGGAAATTTCATCAAAGCATTTGACTCTCATTTTGAATTTTTTAAATTTAAAAACTTTGAAGAAGAGCTCTCAATGGCATTCTTACCATTAAGCCATGTTTTTGAAAGAAGCTGGAGTTTATTATGCTTATATGGCGGAGCCCGCGTGTATTTCCTGGAAGATCCGAAAAATGTAGCCAAAGCACTGGAAGAAGTAAAACCTACCATGATGTGTGCGGTACCAAGATTTTTCCAGAAAGTATATGCAGGAGTTCTGGAAAAAGCAGAAGAAGGTTCATCATTGAAGAAAAAAATCTTCAACTGGGCGCTTAAAACCGGCTGGGAAACTGCTGAATTGAGAAGAAATGAAAGACCAATTCCTTTTGGATTAAAATTCAAAGAAGCTGTTGCCGATAGATTGGTTTTCAGTAAAATTAAGGAAAAAATGGGTGGCAGACTTTGGTTCTTACCTTGTGGAGGAGCTTCATTATCACCGGAAGTTACCCGTTTCTTTGAATCAGTAGGAATTCATGTGACTGTTGGGTACGGATTAACGGAAACTACAGCAACCCTGACTCTTTTCCCTTTAACTTATTTTGAACATGGTACAAGCGGAAAACCACTTCCGGGAGTAGAAATGCGTATCGGAGAAAGCGATGAGATTCAGGCGAGAGGAAACGGAATCATGAAAGGATATTATAATAAACCTGAAGAAACCCAGAAAGTATTCACGGAAGACGGATGGTTCAAAACCGGTGATGCAGGAAAGTTTGATGATAAAGGAAACCTGATCATTACGGATAGAATCAAAGATCTGATGAAAACTTCCAATGGAAAATATATTGCTCCGCAGCAGATCGAAAATCTTCTGACCAATAATAATTTCATCCAGCAGATTATGCTGATTGCAGAAGGTAGACAGTTTGTTTCAGCATTGATTGTTCCTAACTTTGAATTTTTACAGGATTATATCAAAAAGAATAATATTTCTTTTACCAATTGGGAAGATGCTGTAAAAAATGAAAAGATCATCAACCTTTATAAAGAAAAAGTTAAAGAATTACAGAGTCACCTGGCAGACTATGAGAAAGTGAAGAAATTTACTTTAATGCCTGCAGAATTTGATATCAATACAGGAGAAATTACTCCTACGCTAAAGGTCAAAAGAAATGTGGTGATCAAAAAATATGCGGATATTATAGAGAAGATGTATTAAAAATTTTAACCTCCTGTTTTTCACGTCAAGTACAAATAAAGGTGTGAGAATTCCCCTCTTTTGGAGGGGTGGCGAAAATTCAAAGAATTTTTGACGGGGTGGTTTAAAATAATGACTTAAATGAAACTATGACGACACAAGAATTTATAGGAAAAGAAAATTTCAACATTCATACACAAACGGTTTCGGAAAGCTGTCCGTCTAATATCGCCTTGATTAAATATTGGGGGAAGTATGACAATCAGATTCCTGCCAACCCAAGTATCAGTTATACACTAAACCATTGTAAAACCAATACTTCAATGGAGTTTACAGCAGATGAAGCTTTTTCAGTACAGACTTTTCTGGCTGGAAATGAAGAAGTGAAGTTTGCGGAGAAAATTGAGAAATATTTCAGAAATATAGAGCAGTATCTTCCCTGGATTTTAAAAGGAAAATATATTATCAGAACTGAAAATACATTTCCCCACAGTTCAGGAATTGCGAGTTCAGCTTCAGGATTTGGAGCCATTGCAAAATGTCTGATGGCATTGGATGCATCATTTACGGGGAAAAATTCCGAAGAAGAATCTTTGAGAAAGGCTTCATTTCTGGCAAGGCTGGGAAGTGGAAGCGCATGTCGAAGTTTGTATAATGGGCTTGTAGTGTGGGGGAAAACAGATGAGGTAGAAGGCAGTTCAGATCTATTCGGAGTACAATATCCGGATGCTGAAATTCATGAATCATTCAAAAATTTTAATGATTGGGTTCTTTTGATTCATGAAGGACAGAAAAGTGTTTCCTCAACAGTAGGACACGGGTTGATGAATACCAATCCTTACGCGGAGAGAAGATTTCAGGAAGCAAGGGAAAACTTTGTTCCGATGAAAGAAATCCTGAAAAACGGAGATATGGAACGTTTCATCAAGCTGGTAGAACATGAAGCACTTACCTTACATGCAATGATGATGATGAGTGACCCTGCTTTTATCCTGATGAAAACAGGTACATTGGAAGTTATCAATAAGATCTGGGATTTCAGAAGAGAAACAGGACTTCCTTTATTCTTTACCCTTGATGCTGGAGCTAATGTTCATCTTTTGTTCCCCAATAATGGTTCCGAAGAGCAGATTAAAGCCTTCATTGAAGCTGAGTTATTAAAGCACACGCAGAAAAATGGAGTAGTGAAGGATGTGATGAATTTCTAAGTATGAAAAAGAAGAAGCTTTATATCCTTGTTGCTATTGCCATTGCTGTATTGTTTATGCTTTTTGCTGAATATGAGGAAGGTCCGGTAAAAGTAGCCTTTGGCTGGAACAGGACAATCAATTGGGGCTGGAACTTTGGATTCTGATAAAAAAAATTAATAGAAGTGGGCTTTAGTCCACTTTTTTTATTAATCTTCAGTAACGATAGTTTCACGTTCGCCATCTTCTTTCTTTCCTTCCTCTATCATGATTTCTGCTTCGGTTTTCTCTTCGGAAGTTGCTGTTTCAATCAATTCTTCCTGTTCATCATTGTGATGATCTATAAAAAATTCGCAGTATACCGGAAGGTGGTCTGAACCAAAATTTTCCAAAGTTTTCAGCTGTTTAATAAAAATGTCTTCGCTGTGAAACATCAGATCGATAGGAAACCTTAGGAGACGGTATTTCGCATGGAAAGTAGAAACAAAAGAATGCCCGATTCTCGGATCTATCAGGTGGCTTGTTTTTCTGAACAGAACAGATGATCTTGACCATGCAACATTATTAAAGTCTCCTACAACGATAACAGGTTTCTTGATGTCTTTTACACGCTTGGCAGTGCTTAGAAGATCACCATCTCTTTCCTTTGAAGTTTCTTCTTCCGTAGGACTTGGCGGCGGCGGGTGAACTCCGAAGAAAACAAAAGAAAAGCCATCTGCCGTTGTCATATGGATCTCAATACTCGGAATATCATCAGCTACGAAATAATGAGTTTTTGCTTCTTTGATTTCAATCCTGGAATAGAAATGCATACCATAAGTATTTTCAAGAGTCACTTTATGTTGGAAACCATATTCTTTTTCTAAAGGTCTCATTGCCTTTTCCCAATCGCCATTGCTTTCCATAGTCATGAAAAAATCAGGATTATGCTTTTTAACAAGCCTCATGAATTTCTCGTAGTCTTTATTGAACTGATAAACATTGGCAGAAATAAAATGCAGTTTATCAGAAGATTTGTGACGTTGTCTGTGTTTTTTTACGGGATAAAAACGGGTGTACTTGATGAGGGTATGGCTGTGATGAACAAATAAGACCAGAAGAAGTCCCTGATAATACCATAAATATTCTTCAGAATCAGTAAAAAGGCCTAATAAAAAAGTGAAAAAGATAAGATAGGTGACCTGTATTTTTGCAAATTCCGGAACCCTGAATATCCAGTGAGAATGCTGAATTTTTGGTAATATTGTCATGACCAGAAGAAGTATGGCCAAAGTCAGATAAATAATCCACATATAAAAAGCTCTGAAATAATTTTGGGTACAATTTAAGGAAAATGAATTTTAAAATTTGTTAATCAATTTAAATTTTATTTTATCTATTTTTAATTATCTAAATCTATACTATGAATAAAATAATTGTACTTCTTGTTCTTATAAGTATTTCAGGCTTCGGGCAGCAGCATAAAGAGATTGAAAAACCTATCCGTAATCTCTTCCTTGGCATGAAAAATGCAGATTCTGAGCTTGTAAAATCAGCTTTTGCAGAGAATGCGGTGCTGCAAACCATCACTAAAGATGGCACTGTGAAAAGTGACAGTATACAGGATTTTGTTGCCTCTGTTTCAAAATTTACAAAAGGAGATCTGGATGAAAGAATTATCATAGAAGCTGTTCATACAGATGGAAACCTGGCAAGTGTATTTACTCCTTATTCTTTTTATGTAAAGGAAAAATTATCACATTGTGGAGCTAACAGTTTTCAATTGGTAAAGCAGAATAATGAGTGGAAAATCCAATATATTATTGATACGAGAAGAAAAGATAACTGTAAAGAGATAAAATAAGAACGTTGAATTAAGAAGTAGTTTAAAATTTAAAGAATGAAAATCCATCATATCGCCATTATCTGTTCAGATTATGCTGTTTCCAAAAAGTTTTATACAGAAATTTTAAACCTGAATATCATCCGGGAAGTATACCGCGAGGAAAGACAATCTTATAAACTTGATCTGGCTATCGGAGATCATTATGTAATAGAATTATTTTCCTTTCCTGATCCTCCACAACGGCCGTCAAGACCTGAAGCATGCGGTTTAAGACATCTTGCTTTTTCAGTAGAAAATGTTACAGAAAAAAGAAATGAGCTGATAGGAAAGGGGCTTAGCTGTGAAGAAATCCGCATAGATGAATTCACCGGAAAAGAGTTTTTCTTTACCCAGGATCCGGACCAGTTGCCGTTAGAGTTTTATGAAATGTGAAAAATTAGTGGGCGTACCCTGCAAAGAAACTTACCGCCATAATTGCTAAAACAATAGAAGAAATGACTACATACACGTAGTCTTTTTCTTTTAAATAGCCTATTAAAGCGAAAACAATTCTCATCAGAGGGGTGAAGATCAACAAAAGAATACCCAGCTGAATAATCGCTACACCTTCTCCTTTGCAAAGAGAGGTCCAGAAGTATCCCCATACTTTTTCAGAAGAAGTACCTACGACAAGGCTGGTATATTTTTCAGGCATTTTAAAACCTTCAATAAATAACTTGATAAAACCGATAAGCGATGTAGCCACAGACAGAATAACACCCAGTCTCAGAAGATTTCCTACGGAACGGTTCAGATCTACATCTGTAAAATTCTTTTTCATTATCTGAAGCTTTTGTTGATACCGTTATACATCATATAAACTGAAAGAATGGTAATAACAATGGCAAAAAATACTTTTAATTTTTTGGTTTTTGATACCATCAGCGTTTTTGAACCAATAAAACTTCCAATAACAACTCCTATCAATACGGGAGCTACAATTACCGGAATGATTTCTCCTCTCTGGAAATAGATCAGTGCACTGGCTACTGCCGTTACTCCAATCATAAAATTACTGGTTGTTGTAGATACTTTGAAAGGCAGTTTCATCATATTGTCCATCGCCAATACTTTTAATGCACCCGAACCTATTCCTAAAAGTCCGGACATTGCACCGGCAAACATCATCATCAAAAATCCGGGAACGGTATTTCTTGCAGAATAGCTTTTTAAAATCCCTTTATCCGGGAATGTTCCGTATAATTTTAGCTTCTCTTCCAGACTTCCTTTGATCAAAGGTTCCTGATGATCAGGCTTCCCTTTAAGATTTAAAATAACTGTAAGAAGAAGGATACTTGCGAAAATAATTCCGATTGTATTGGGGTTAAGCATTCCTGAAACCAGCGCACCAATAATAGCTCCTGCTGTAGTCGCTATTTCGAGAAACATCCCGATTCTCATATTGGTAAAGCCTTCTTTTACGAAAGCTACAGCCGCACCGGAAGAGGTGCCAATCACAGAGATGAGTGAAGCACCGATAGCATAATGCATTGGAACGCCGAATCCCAGCGTTAATAAGGGAATGATAATAACTCCTCCTCCTAAACCCGTAAGTGAACCTAAAAGACCCGCGGAAATTGCGCCAAGGAAGAGTATGATGATTTCTGACATACTACAAATAATACTACAAATATAAAATTATTGTCGTAGTCTGCCAAACATTTGAAAAAGATAAATTTAACGTATTTTTGCATGCATGAAAAACGAAATGAAATTATTTTATGTCATTCTTGGGGCAACACCTAAAGGAAGAAATATTGAGCAGCACGATGTTTTCTTCGGAATAGCAGAGAATCTTAAAGATTTGATTCCGGATATGAAAGACTTTTGGAAGGAGGCAGAAGGGAAAATTCACCTGGACTGTTATCAGGAAGTAAAATTCGCTGATGGGTACAAAGTGGAGATTGTGGAAAAGGGTGAAAAATCTTCAGAAGATCAATTGTTTTTCCTCAATTTAGGAGGCTATAAGCCTGGTTTCTTTGAAGAATTCCATGAGCAGCACCTTATGGTTGGGCAGTCTATGGGTGAAATTGTAAAAAGAGCAAAAGCTACTGAATTTTACCAGACCATGGGATTTGAAGGCGCTGTAAGCCATATTGATGATAAGCACGGAGTGGATATTGATGATATTTTCAATGTAAGTGATATTCTTCCGGCCTATATGAAAGAAAAATATGCTATCGTTCTTAAAAAGTCTGATGAAGAAAATCCGATAAACCCAATGGGACTGGGCTATTTAAAAATTGATAAAATTCAATAAGAATAAATCTAATAAAAATAAAAAATGAAAATAGGAATTCTGGGAGGCGGACAGCTGGGAAGAATGCTGATACAAAGTGCACTGAAGTATGATGATGAGTTTTATACGCTGGATCCTGCTTCTGATGCTCCGTGTCATAATATCTCGTATTTTACACAGGGAAATTTCAATGACTACGAAACGGTTTTGAACTTCGGAAAAGATAAAGATGTTGTAACCATTGAAATAGAACATGTAAATGCTGATGCACTGGCAGAACTTGAAAAGCAGGGAATAAAAGTGGTTCCCAATGCCAATATCATCAAAACAATCCAGCAAAAGATCCTTCAGAAAGAATTTTATAAAACACACGATATCCCAAGCCCGGAATTTCAGGTGGTATGGAACAGTGATGAAAAGATCATTATGCCATTACCATTCGTTCAGAAAATGAATACCGGAGGATATGATGGAAAAGGAGTACAGGTCATCAAAACAGAAGAAGACTATCAGCATCTATGGACAGAAGCATCTGTTATTGAAAGTCTGGTTGATATTGAAAAAGAACTTTCTGTCATTGTAGCGAGAAACGAGAAAGGAGAAACCAATATTTTCCCGGTAACGGAAATGGTTGCTGATCCCAAGCTGAATCTTTTAGACTTCAATGTATGTCCGGTTCTTCTGACAGAAGATGTTCAGAACCAGATTGATTCTATTACTGAGAAATTTTTAGCTGCAGTAAACTCACCGGGATTATTTGCCATTGAATTATTCCTTGATAAAGAAGGAAAAATATGGGTGAATGAAACAGCACCAAGACTGCATAATTCCGGACACCAGAGTCAGGAAGGAAATACAAATTCTCAATTTGAGCAGATGTACCGTGTGGTTAAAAACTTACCTTTGGCAGATACCGATGCAATCACCTACAGCGGAATGCTGAATCTGGTAGGAGCAGAAGGATTTTCCGGAAAAGTAATCTATGAAGGAATGGAAGACGTTCTTCAGTTGCCTGAAACCTACATCCACTTATACGGGAAGACAGAAACCAAACCAGGAAGAAAAATGGGACATATTAACGTTCTTGCAGATTCCAGAGAAGAGCTTATGGAAAAGCTTGTCATGGTGAAGGGAATGGTAAGAGTAATTGCTGAGTAAAATCAGTTTAAAATAAATAAAGGGAGCCGTTTCAATTTAAAAACGGCTCCCTTTACTTTGTTATACAATCAATTCAATAGGAACGGGCTTTAGCCCGTTTACAAATAATTATAGATTCAATTGGCTTTAGCCGAAACCTAAAATTAAGTTTTGGCTAAAGCCAATTTTATGTATGTTATTCTTATTCTTATTCATATCGGGCTAAAGCCCGATCCTATTGATGACTGAATGGTTTGATGGTTTAATAAAAAGTGATTATTTGTGCATAGATAACTTCCATCATCCCTCTTCCTTCTTCCAGCTTTTTATTTAAAAATTTTCTGAATTACATTTCCAATCTCCACAAAATCTCCATGATTTCCTACAGAACGTATTTCCGGACTGTTTTTGTCATATTCTGAGAACGGGAAAATCAGAAGGTAATTATTATCTTTCAGGTTCCTGTTCAAAAGTTCCGGAATCAGTCTCATTCTTGGAATGTAAGACTTCATACCGCGTTTTGCCATAAGGATAATCAGGGCTTCATCATCTTTCAATTGGGCAGCCGTTCTTTCCCCGTCCTGCCAGGTATTCATAATGATAAACTCTGCTTCTATATTGGCTTTTTTGATGATTTTCTGCAGAATATCAAGGATATTTTCAGGAGCATAGAAAACAACTGTTGCTCCGGAATTTCTGGCAATGTTCCACACTCTCAGCAATGCATGGAAGAATCCTGCTTCCTGATGGGCATTTTCAGGAATCATCACTGCATATTTTTTTATGGTGGAAAGTGGTTGCGCTGCATGATATACCAGCACATTCACATCATCATTCTGCAGATAACCGTTGTAAAGATTATAGACAAAAGAAGGGGAGAACCCTTTTTCATCCTCCAGTCCTATAATAAGGTCTGTAATTTTCTGTTCTTTAATCACATTATTTACACCGTTGATGACATCATTGTCATACCTTTTTAAAGCCTGTAATTTAACATCTGCGGCTGCGGCTGCATCTGCTGCCTGGTGAAGAAGTTTTTCCGCATTCTTTACTGAAGATTCGTTTTTGTCTTCATTAATGACATTCAGGGCGAAAAGATCTTCCGTATTGGAATGTGCTTTGATGAGGATTCCCAGATTTACCATTCTCTCAACCGTTGCTTCATGATTGATCGCTAAGAGAATACTTTCTTCCTCATGGGTATTTCCTGAAACCGTATCTTCATTGTCACTTTCCGCAATTTTCTGAGCACTTGCCATAGAAATGAAAGAGGAGATGGTACACGAAATCAAAATCAATAAAATACTTCCGTTCAGCACGTGTTCATTCAGTAATCTTACAGGCTCTCCGGTTTCAGTTTCAGAAAGAATAATATTATATCCTACCATTACTGAAGCCAGTGTTGCAGCAGCAGAAGCGGAACTCAATCCAAAGATGAGTTTCCCTTCTTCTTTGGTCAGTCTGAATGTTTTTTGAGTGGCTACGGCAGAAAGATATTTTCCTCCAATTGAGGCTACCAGCATAATTCCTGCTACTTCCAGTGTTTCCCAGCTTTTAAAGAACACTTTAAAATCAATCAGCATTCCTACACTGATCAGGAAAAACGGGATAAATATGGCATTTCCCACAAATTCCACTCTGTTCATCAAAGAAGAAGTATGAGGAATAAGTCTGTTTAAAGCCAATCCTGCAAAGAATGCCCCGATGATTGCTTCTACACCAGCCAGTTCAGCCAGCATAGCAGCAAGATAAATCATAACCAGTACAAAAATATACTGTGAGATTTTATCGTCCACTCTTTTGAAAAACCAGCGTCCTATAATAGGGAATACAATCAGTACAATCAGGGCAAAAACAATGAAAGAAACGGATAATTTAATCCAAAACTCTGTTCCTACGTCACCCTGAGACATTCCTACAATCACAGCAAGTACCAATAGGGCAAGAATATCTGTGATCATCGTACCGCCCACGGTAATATTAACTGCTTTATTTTTCGCAATTCCCAACTTGCTCACTAACGGATACGCAATAAGGGTATGAGACGAAAAAAGACTGGCGAATAGTATAGATGTCAGCATGGAGAAATGAAGGAGGTAATATCCTCCCAGATATCCCAGTACAAAGGGAACCGTGAAGGTATAGATACCAAAGGTGAGACTTTTCCATTTGTTCTTTTTAAAATCTCCCATATCAATCTCAAGCCCAGCCAGAAACATAATGTAAAGAAGTCCGGTAGTTCCCGTTACCACAATACTGCTGTCTCTGGATAATACATTGAATCCGTTCGGACCAATGATGGCTCCGGCGATAATAAGACCCAACAGGTGTGGAACTTTAATTTTATTAAGCAGCAGGGGTGCTGCCAGGATAATGACCAGTACCAACAGGAACTTCAGTACCGGATCTTCTATGGGAAGACTCAGGTTGTGTATACTCAGTAAAATCATATGTGTTTATTTTGTGGAACGTACTAATTCAACAGAGAACTTGGCGGTACAGCCATCAGAAGTTATGGTTCTTGTTCCTTTGATCTTGTTGTCTGAAATATCATTAAGAAGAACGCTCATTTCTACATTCTTTTTGGCCGTAGAATCTGTTTTAAAAGACAGTCTGATCTCATTATTTTCAAACTTGCCTGTATACAGCCTTACCAGATTATTATTATTGATAATTTTGGTAATAGGCTGGGTGGAATCATTATCGAATTCCCAGATGTCCGTACGCTGGTCTCCTACAGCATATTCACTGCAGTTAGACTCTGTACAGATAACTTTTCCATTCCATGGGCCGGAAATTTCAGTGGGCCATGTTGCAATGACTACGGAATCTTTTTTAGCAAAAATACTGTCTCTCATTTTCAGAAGAGACTGATATTCGGACTCTTTTTTAGCGAATATTTTTTCTTTTTCTAATAATTGTTTTTCCCGGTCTGTCAGGTTCTTTTCTTTCTCTTTGTAATCACAGCTTACCAAAAGGAAAGAGGCGGTCAGAAATAAAAATAATGTGTTTTTCAGCATATTGTATAGGTTGGAGTATACAATATAAAAAAAATGAAGGGAATATGAAAATAGTCCTGGCAATATTCCTTAGTATTCTAAAGGAATAAAGACAATTCCCGACACATCAAACCCTTGTATATTGGTCTTCCAGACAGGAGATGTTTTTACGATATCGGTGAGTTGTTTTTTGATGGTATCAGCAATATTCAAATTTTTTATTTCTACAAAAGTTGGAACACCATTTGGGTCTATATCTAAAATAAGAACAGAATTCCCTTTCTCTTTTTTCTTATATTTCTTTTCCAGAACCGGATAGATATTTTTTTCAATCCATTGATACAGTGCTGCTTCACCACCTGCGAATTTGGGATGCGGAGGTTTATTGTCTTTGAATTTTGGAGGAAGATCCTTTGGATAAGAGGCCAGATTTGAATTTTCTTTGACTAATGTTAGCACTCCTTTTTTATTGGGACTATAGATTTTATGGTTGATTTTTTCTGTGGTGAGATCAATATCTACAAAATGAATTTCTGTGCTGTTCATTCTGTACATACCTCTGTGAGTTTCTTCCCCTGATATTTTTTTTACAAGAGCATTTTCTCTGATAGTATCCCCTTTATTAGGAATCATATATAATTCCTGATCGGTTTCTTTGTCTTTTTTGTTTTGAATATAGATTTTGTAATCAAAGCTTTTCAGTTTGATATCTTCCCTGGGCTCTGCTTTTTGAGAAAAATAAAATGCAGGAAGAAGTAAAACAGTAATGATGGATAGTTTTTGCTTCATGGTTATACTCGTTGTGTTTGGGCAAATGTAAAGAAATTCTGATACTTACCTGTAAATTTTAACCGAATTTAATGGTTAGAAATACAACAGAGCAAATAAAAAATTGAGGAAAATTTTACATATTATGCTACTTTCTGCCTCCTGAACATCTCCGGTTTGTAGTTAATAATAAAAACACCACAAATGATCATGACAGCTGCAAGAATAAATTTGAAAGTCACTTTTTCATCCATAATCAGCCAGCCTAGAAATATGGCAATGATGGTGTTGATATAAGCAAGGATGGAAACCTGAACCGGTGAAATTTTTGTCAATGCATAATGAAAGGCAAAAAAAGCAGCTACAGAACCAAAAACAGAAAGGTATAGCATGGCTGAAATACTTTTAATGGTCCAGTTTCCAAAGTTATAATTTTCAGAAAACAGGAATGCAAAAATAATCTGAACAATTCCCGCAAACAGAAACTGATAAAACAGGTTTAATGTTATATTTCCGCTCTGAATATTTAATTTCTTTGTGAAAATAGTTCCGGAAGCCCAGCCTGCAATGGCACAGAACAGGAAGATCATACCCATTCTGTAATCGGGGTTGGCAAGATCTTTAAGTCCATCCCAGAAAATAAAAAGAATTCCGCTGAAACAAAGCAAAACACCACTAAGGGCACGCAAACTAAACTTTTGTAATCCTACAGCCACACTTCCCAGAAATACCAGAATAGGTGAGCAGGCACTGATGAGTGAAGCAAGGCTGCTTGATACCGTTTCTTCAGCTACTGTAGTCATACCGTTGGCAACCACCAGCATCAGGGAAGCGAAAATGATCTGATATCCCAGATTCTTCCATCCAATCCATTTGAATTCCTTTCTTGAAAGAAGAACGATAAGCATGATAACAGAAGCCAGAAACTGTCGGATTCCGGCAACAAACCATGCAGGAATTGTTTCCACAGCCACACGGATGGCCAAAAAAGTTGTTCCCCAAACAATGGCAACAGTGAGAACAGCAAAAATAAGTTTATAATCTTTCAACGTGAATAAAGTGTAACAAACAAATGTAGAGGTTTTAAAATGATTATAATGGGTACAGTTGTTTCAATTTTTAATGATACAGATAAGAAAGGAAATAGTGGTAGGTTTTTGTTTAAATGTTTGATTGTGATTAAAAGAACTTGCTGCTTCCTTCTTCCAACTTCCAGCTTTATTTTTTATCTTTGAACATCTAATAAAATTGAAGATGGTAGGAATTATTATGGGCAGTCAGAGTGATCTGCCGATCATGGAACAGGCTGCAAATTTTCTTAAAAGCCTTGATATCCCTTATGAATTAACGGTAGTTTCAGCACACCGAACACCGGAAAGAATGTTTGATTATGCAAAGACTGCTCAGGAAAGAGGGTTGAAAGTAATTGTGGCAGGAGCTGGCGGAGCGGCACATCTTCCGGGAATGGTAGCAAGCTGTACTACACTTCCGGTAATTGGAGTTCCTATTTTGTCCAGTAATTCAATAGATGGATGGGATTCCGTTTTGTCTATTCTTCAGATGCCTGGTGGAATTCCGGTAGCGACTGTAGCTTTGAACGGTGCTTTGAACGCAGGGATTTTAGCAGCAAAAATTTTAGGAAGCGGTAATGAAGAAGTAGCCGCAAAACTTCAGAAATATCAGGATTCCTTGAAAGATAAAGTATTAGGAACAGTAGATGATATTAAAGCTCAGCATCCTAATCATTTTGACAAATAGTTGATCTTTACATTCAAAATAAAAAGCCTCACTTTCCAGCGAGGCTTCTTTGTTTTATTTCTTAATGAACTTTGAAGAGAGGGTAGTATCTTTCAGAATGAGTTGTAAAATGTAATTTCCTTTTGGTAAAGATCCTACATTAATCATATCCTTATTGGGATTTCCTTCCAGTACAAGTCTTCCACTTGCATCAAAAATTCTATACTTTTTAATATCACTTAATCCTTCAATATGAATATCATCTACCGCGGGATTGGGATATAGTGAAAGTTTTTTATTCAGCTTTACATCCGATGAAGAGAGTAAACAATTTCCTATTGTATCACCGGACATTGTCCATCCTTTACTGATGAGAATATTCCTTTTATCTGCTGCATTGGAAGCATAAGTCAAAGGAGTTACAATATCTAAATCAACATTATTGACAGTATTAGGATTATCTGCCCATCCGGCAAGGGTCTTACTGAAATTTTCACAATCCATTCCTGTCTGCATCAAAGCCTGGGCTCCATTATTAACGCTGGCAAGATTCCAGCTTGCAAGGGATTGATTAAAGTTCGGCGTTTCCTTCAGAATCTGGTCTATTCTGGTAACCTTGGTCATGTCCCAATTTTCCAGAGAATGGTTAAAAGCTGTACAGCCATGAATAGCATGGGCCATATTGGTAATTTTAGACGTATTCCAATTATTTAAAGATTGATTGAAACCAGAATCAAAATGAAACATAAAACGAATATCTTCAAGGCTTGAAGTATCCCAGTTATCCATAGGTTGATTGTAGCTTGGGCAAAGCGCAAACATCCACTTCATATCCTTTACATTGGAAACATTCCAGTTGTTCACGGTTTGATTAAAGATTCCTCGTCCTGCAAACATAAAGCTGAGATCAGTTGCTGATGACATATCCCAGTTATTAAGATAAGGAGAATTGAACTGATCAGGAAGCGTAGTATTGATACTGTCAAAAATAAGAGCAAACATAAATCTGAAATTCTTAATCTTTGAAGTATCCCAATTTTGCATAGAACTGTTCCCCGTAAAGCTTTTTGCAGCATAAAACATATACGAAGCATCTTTAACATTATTAAGATCGGGAGTATCCGTGGCTGTAATCTGAATGAGCTTACATTGGCTGAAAGCACTGTTCATAGAGTTCCATGCGATGTTTCCCCATTGTTCTATTTCCAATACTTTATCAGCACTCCCATTGATCTGCCAGATCGGGAAAATCTGGTCCGGAAGCTGAACCTCCTGTACGTCTCCAAATTTTATTTGCTGAAAAACACCATTTCCATTGCTTACTTTTACTCTGTACTTTGCATCATTCTTTTCTGCGATTGATGTACCAAAATCAATAAAAACCTGTTTTGTAGACGTTACATTGGTAAGGGAACCATTATGTTGGGGGAAACCTACTTCCTCCCAATAGATGTCATAGTTTTCACCAATTCCGGGAAACCATATTTGTTGAGTATCTGCCTGATAGGGAGCACTTACAGTGATTGGTTGTATTACCGTAGAAGCAGGCTTCCAGATAGTGATAAATTCATTCTGGGCTTTCGCAACGAATATCAGTAAAATAAAAAAGCCCACCCAAATTTTTTTCAATACCATATTGAGGTTTTATAGTTATTTCTTAATGAATTTTGAAGAGAAGGTGTTTTCTTTCATGATCAGTTGTATCATATAATTTCCTTTAGGCAGGGAGCTTACATTGATGATGTCATTATTGGGATTTCCTTCCTTGACAAGTCTTCCGCTGGCATCATAAATTTTATAGCGCTTTATATCACTTAATCCTTCAACATGAATGTCATCTACTGCAGGATTAGGATATAGCGAAAGTTTTTTACTCAGTCTTACATCTGATGAAGATAATAAGCAACTTCCTACTGTATCACCTATTAATGACCAACCTTTATTGATGAGAATATCCCTTTTGTCCGACACGTTTGAAGCATATTTTAATCCTGTTAGAGAACCTAATGCAATATTGTTGGCTGTATTAGGATTGTTGGCCCATCCCATCAATGTTTTGCTGTAATTTTCACAATTAAGGCCTGACAGTGTTAAAGCACCATTACCATTGGTAAGAGAAACTAAGTTCCAGTTTCCTAATGACTGATTGAAACCTGATGCAATATTAAGCATCTGATCTATTCTGGTCACCTTTGTCATATCCCAATTTTCTAAAGACTGATTAAAGGTTGTACAACCATGAAATACATGGGCCATATTGGTCACTTTGGAAGTGTTCCAGTTTAACGGCTGATTGAAAACAGGAATCATATGAAACATAAAATGCATGTCCTCTAAACTTGAAGTATCCCAGTTATCTAGACGCTGATTGAAGCTTGCACACTGGCCAAACATCCAGCTCATATCCGTCACTTTTGAAACATCCCAGCTGTTAAGAGTCTGGTTAAAAACAGTTCTGTTTCCGAACATATAGCTGAGGTTGGTGGCTGAAGACATATTCCAGCTGTCCAGATAAGGGGAGTTGAACTGTTCTATTACGGCAGAAGATGGATTCACATCGAATAAGAGAGAAAGCATAAAACTAAAATTCTTAATTTTCGAAGTATCCCAGTTTTGCATAGAACTGGCTCCCTTAAAGCTGGTTGTACCATAAAACATAAAAGAAGCATCTTCCACATTATTAAGATTGGGAGTATCTGTTGCTGTAAGCTGCATAAGCCTGCACAGGCTGAAGGCGCTTTCCATGGTAGTCCATGAAATATTACCCCATTGTTCTATTTCCAGTATTTTATCTGAACTTCCATTGATCTGCCAGATAGGAATGACTTGCTCAGGACCAGGAAATAGTTGAGGAGTTCCGAATTTTATTTGTCTGAAAGTTCCGTTACCATTCGTAACTTTTACCCTGTATTTTGCATCATTTTTTTCTGCGATTGACGTACCGAAGTCAATAAGAACCTGTTTTGTGGAAGTTACATCGAGAAGGGAACCATTGTGCTGCGGATAGCCTACTTCCTCCCAATAAATGTCATAATTATCACCAATTCCTGGAAACCATATCTGCTGAGTCGTTGCCTGGTAGGGAGCATCTACATTTACTGCGGGTAATACGGTAGAAGCAGGTTTCCAGATGGTGATGAATTCGTCCTGAGCCTTTACAATGAAAGCCAGCAAAAGAAAAATGAGTGTTGGTATTTTGTTTAAAGTCATGATGAATGTTTATCGTTTTCTTGGGTTATTTTTTGATGAATGGGAAAGAATGCATTGTATTCTTCGTGAAAACCTGCAGGATATAATTTCCCGGAGACAAAAGTCTGACGGATATTTCGTTATGCTCCAGCTGGTCTTTAGCAACTGTTCTTCCGCTCATATCTGTTATTGTATAGCTTACTGCATTCTGAATATTTTTCAGATAAATATGATCTTTTACCGGATTGGGATAGATGGAGGTTTTGTTTTTAATTTCCGTTTCAGAAGTTGAAAGTGCCTGGTTGCATACTCCATTGTAAGTATCACCGGAAATAGTCCATCCTTTATTATTGATTAAATAATTTCTTGCAGCTACAGCATCGGCATGAGAATAAACCAATGGTGCTGCGCTGGATAGATTGATATTATTCGGGGTTGATGGGTTGTAGCTCCATCCGTAAAGGGTTTTATCATAATTCAGGCAGCTCATGGCTGAATTGAGAAACATACCGGTTGCTGTTGTTAATGAGCTTAAATCCCATCTTCCAATATTTTGATTGAAAGCAGTGTCATGGAACATTTCGTTCATATTCGTTACGCTTCCCGTGTTCCAGTTTTGTAGATCCTGATTGAAATTTTCTGAATCATGAAACATATGCTCCATGGTGGTAACTTTAGCTGTGTTCCATTTATTCAAAGGTTGGTTAAATCCTGTGTAATCAAACATATAAGACATATCTGTAACATTCGAAGTATCCCAGTTTCCCAATGGTTGGTTGAAAAGATTATCATCACCAAACATATAATGCATATCTGTAATGGTGGAGGTATTCCATGTATTGAAAGAAGAATTACCAATAAGTGAAATGCATAAATAAAACATCTGACGCATACTGGTAACCATACTGAGGTCTGGAGCATCTGTGGCTGTTACATCCATATTATCGCAGTATACAAAAGCATTGTCAAAACTCTTCCATTTTATATTTCCCCACTGGGCAATTTGAGTGAGTTTGGAACGGTCTGAAGCATTGTAAACCGGGATTGATGAACCATTATAAAATCTTACCTGATCAAAACTTCCGTTTCCATTGCTGATTTTGATTCTGTAACCGGCCTGGGCAGGAGATGGGTTTAATGGTGTTCCTAAGTTGATGATGAATTCAGTGGTTGAAGTTACACTGCTCATTGTTCCGTTATGCTGAGGATATCCTACTTCTTCCCAGTAGACATGAAAGTTGGTTCCTCTTCCTGGAAATTTAATGAGTTGTGCATTCTGAGTTTTCCAGATGGTGATGAACTCATTTTGGGCCTTTGCCATGAGTATCATCAAAAGAAAAATGAGTATTGGAATTTTTTTTAAGATCATGTTTATTGTTTATGGAATTAGTTTTCTTGGGTTATTTTTTGATGAATGAGAATGAATGTACTGTATCCTTTGTGAAAATCTGCAGAACATAATTTCCCGGAGACAAAAGACGGACAGATATTTCGCTATGTCCCAGCTTGTCTTTAGCAACTGTTCTTCCGCTCATATCGGTTATTGTATACCTTATCATATTCTGAATATTTTTCAGATAAATCATATCCGATACAGGATTGGGATACATCTGAGGGGTAGTATTAAGGCTGTAATCTGAAGTTCCCAGTTGATGTTCACAGGTGCCTAAATTATCTCCCAGAAAGCTCCATCCTTTTACATTGAGAAGATGATTTCTTGAAGGAGTTGCAGTATCGGAATAAGTTAAGTCTGAAACGATACCAAGGTGAATACTATTGGGAGTATTACCGTTATTAGACCATCCAATAAGGGTGTTACTGTAATTTCTGCAGTCTAATCCTGAAGAAGTAAGCATTGAGGCGGCAGTTATTAAGGAGTTCAGATTCCATTTTTCTAAAGTGTGGTTGTATGAAGTGGTCTCCATTAGCATTAAATCCATATTGGTAACGGTACTGACATTCCAGTTTTCCAGTGAATGGGTGAATTCATAGCAGCCGTGAAGCATGTGTTCCATGTTGACAACTTTAGCTGTATTCCAATTGCTTATATTCTGATTGAAATACGGATTGAAATGAAACATAAAAGACATATCCGTCACGCTTCCCGTGTCCCAGGAAGTCATAGGCTCGTTGTAGCTTACAGCGAGTGCAAACATGAGTGACATATTACCTACTTTGGAGGTATCCCAGCTGTTAATATTTTGATTAAAACTTAAAGCTCCGTTAAATGTTCTGGACATATCGGTTACTTTTGAGGTATTCCAGTGATTGAGTGGCTGGTTGAATTTTGGGGCTAATGAAAAGATACCACTAAGACTTGTTACATTTGAAATATTCCAGGTATTGATTGGTTGATTAAATTCCTTTGCTCCATTGAATATATCAATGATGTTCGTAAGAGACTCTGTATTCCAGTCTTGTAAAGGCTGGTTAAACTTTTCTGCACTCATAAACATCGATTGCATATTGGTAACTTTAGAGACATCCCAGGTTTTTAAAGTTTGATTGAAATGTTTTGAAAAATAAAACATACGGGACATATTGGTAACATTTGATGTGTTCCAGTTATCAATCGGAGAATTGAATGTTGTTTGCGAAAACAGCTCAGACATATCTTGTACAGATGAAGTATCCCAGCTGTTTATTGAATTATTGGAAGTGAAATTCTTTGCAGATTTGAACATTCCGGACAGATCTGTAACTTGGGACAGATCGGGTGCATCGGAAGCCGTGAGAGTGATATTAGGACAGTTCGCAAAAGCATTGTTCATTGTACTCCATGGGATATTCCCCCATTGGGAAATCTCAAGCAGTTTATCCACACTTCCATTGTATTTCACTCCTGTAGAAGGTGAATATTCAGTAGAAAGTATTCTGAAAGTCCCATTTCCACCGCTTACTTTTACCTGATAACTGGCTTGCATTGAATTTGGATGTAATGGTGTTCCGAAGTCTATAAGTACCTGCTTTGTGGAAGTAACATTATTCATTGTTCCCTGGTGTGACGGATAACCTACTTCTTCCCAGCTTATGGTAAAATTATTGCCGATAGCAGGAAACCAGATTTGATTGTTCCCTCCGGGATAGGGAGCTGTAACGGATATGGGAACGGTGCTTATAAAGCCGGGCTGCCAGATAGTAATAAACTCATCCTGAGCTTTTGAAAGCTGAAATAATAGAATAAATAGAAGAGAAAAGAGTAGTTTTTTGTACATGTCATTAGTTTGTGAAATAAGCACAGCTAAAATAACAAAAAACTTAATATATTTTTAATGTAAATGTTAAATTTATAGTATTTTATAAATTTTAATGAATTTATTTAAATAAAAAACTCTCCAAAATGGAGAGTTTACTTTATTCCTGAAGCATATTGTCACGTGTATTTTTCTGGACTGCGATGGCTCCGAAGAGCGCAAGCAAAAAGGCAAATGCATAAAAACCTTTTTCGCTGGGAAGAATGGTGGCATTCCAAAGTCCGATAGCCAATAATACAATAGATGATAATGTGGCAAACCAGCAGATCCCATAGTAAATATCTGTCACCTGAATGTTTTCTAACCTGTCACGTACTGCTTTCTGTAACGAAACAACGGCAAACAAACCATAAAGAAGTATGGTGAAATAATATCCTTTTTCATTCAGCAGCATTTCCGCTCTTGCAAGACCAACAATAAAGCCAATCATTCCTGCGCCTAATGCTACCCATGATGCGGCAACGAACGCATTCGATACTCTTTGTTTTTTCATAGTTTAATGTTTTGTTTAAAGGGGCTAAGATATTCATTTTTTATAAATAGAGCCTAAGCACAGGGGAAATATGGGTAAAATACGGGTGATGGTTAATATATTTTAAGTTTTAGCTAAAGCCAGTGAATTTTATTTAACAGCCAACAGATTCATCATTCATCATTCATCATTTACTTCCCTAGCCCCGATAGCAGCGGTTACCCCGCAACCAACGTTGAGGCTCTTCGGCTGGCGTGAGGAGTATGAGCGGATAGCGGGATCAGCTTATAAAAAAACTCCCCAAAATTGGAGAGTCTGTTATTATTGAGTGATATATTCGTAATTATACTGAGCTGAAAGGTTTCCGTTGGCTTCTTTTGAGACTACCTGAGTAGGTAAACCGGCGCTGTTGTATTGTATCGTGGAGGTTCTGGTTTGGTTTTGTATCCAGGTACCGTTACTTTTGTAGCTTATCTTTTCTATCAGATAATTATTGGGGCTCATCACAATGGCTCTGCCCATCATAATTCTAATATACTTATTGAGATTGGTATAGGGGTTCAGTTTATCATCGTAGGAATACACAACTTTAGTACTGTAACTGGATCCTCCACCCTCTGAAATCTCTGAGGAAATATTGTTCCCATTATAAGCATACGTATCAACGATGGGATTGGAACAGTCTGGCGACTGGCAAAGAGATGTAGAGATCACCTGTCCGTTGGTATTATAATTATAGGTAATCGTTCGGTTGTAATCCGGACGAGTGTCGTAGATTGCTTTAACGCTTGCCAGCTGATCTCCGTTATAATTAAAAGCAGAATAGTATTCCAGTGTCTGGTTGGTATTATAATGATTTATCTTTACAGGCTTCCCGTTATTGTATTCAAATGTGGAAGTTCCATAGGCGGACGAAGTTTTTGTAAGCTGCCCCTGACTATTGTATTCAAGGGTTTCTACGCTGGTTTGAGGCTGTAATGGATTATCATAGTAAACTGTAGTGATTTTACTTAATAACATTTTTGGTTCGGAAGGATTATTGGTTCCCTCATTATCATCATTGCTGCAGCTGTTAAGGAATACAACAGCGCTCATTATTCCCAGAAATAAGTAGTTTTTCATGTTATTTTTTTAGTTGACAAAAATAAGGAATTGCTCTGCGGCACTCCATAAAAAATCCCACTATCTTAGAAATAGTGGGATAATATCATATTTTATTTAGATCTTAGTATCTGTAGTATTCAGGCTTGAATGGCCCTTTTACGTCTACTCCGATATACTCAGCCTGCTCAGGAGAAAGAGTTTCCAGCTCTACGCTTAATTTCTTAAGGTGTAAAGCAGCTACTTTCTCATCTAAGTGCTTAGGAAGCATGTATACTTCGTTTTTGTAAGCAGCAGAATTGTTCCATAATTCGATCTGAGCCAAAGTCTGGTTAGAGAAAGAGTTAGACATTACAAAACTTGGGTGACCTGTAGCACATCCTAAGTTTACCAATCTACCTTCTGCAAGGATGATTACTTCTTTTCCTTCAATAGTATAAATGTCTACCTGAGGTTTTACTTCAGATTTAGTCTGACCGTAGTTTTTGTTTAACCAAGCCATATCGATTTCGTTGTCGAAGTGACCGATGTTACAAACGATAGCTTTATCTTTCATTTTAAGGAAGTGTTCTCCTCTAACGATATTGAAGTTACCTGTTGTAGTGATGATGATATCAGCATTATCTACCACAGTGTCTAATCTTTTTACTTCATATCCGTCCATTGCAGCCTGAAGTGCGCAAATTGGATCAATTTCTGTAACCGTAACGATAGAACCTGCTCCTCTGAATGAAGCCGCAGTCCCTTTACCTACGTCTCCGTATCCGCAAACTACCACTCTTTTTCCAGCTAACATTACGTCTGTAGCTCTTCTTACTGCATCTACAGCAGATTCTTTACATCCGTATTTGTTGTCGAATTTAGACTTAGTTACTGAATCATTTACGTTGATCGCCGGCATTACCAGAGTTCCGTTTTTCATTCTTTCGTAAAGTCTGTGTACTCCTGTAGTTGTTTCTTCAGAAAGCCCTTTGATATCTTTTGTAAATTCAGGGTATTTATCAAAAACCATGTTTGTTAAATCTCCACCATCATCCAAAATCATGTTTAATGGTTTTCTGTCTTCACCAAAGAATAAAGTCTGCTCAATACACCAGTCAAATTCTTCCTCATTTAACCCTTTCCAAGCATACACCGGAATTCCCGCAGCAGCAATAGCAGCAGCAGCGTGGTCTTGTGTAGAGAAAATATTACAAGATGACCAGGTAACTTCAGCTCCTAAAGCTACCAAAGTCTCGATAAGCACAGCCGTTTGGATTGTCATGTGAAGACATCCTGCGATTCTTGCTCCTTTCAGTGGCTGAGATGGTCCGTACTCTTCACGGATAGACATCAAACCTGGCATTTCTGCCTCTGCAAGAGTAATTTCTTTTCTACCCCATTCTGCAAGGGAGATATCCTTAACTTTATAAGGAACGTATTGTGTTGTAGTACTCATATGTAATGAATAGTTTTTAAATTCAATTGATAACGAAAGGCAAAATTACGATTAATAATTAAGATATAAAAACGGCAGATCAAGTTCAGTTTTATGAGATTAAACATGAGTTAATATTATTTAGTCTTAATATAAATAATTAATTTTAGCTGATAAAAAAATATATTATGAACCATACCCATACAGAAAAGAAAATCAAACCCGTTGCTCCAAAAGTACAGGAACTGATCAATGCTTCAAAAAGTATCATCCTTGCTACTGTAGATGCTGAAGGAAACCCCAATTCAAGCTATGCTCCCTTCGTACAGGTAGATCAAACTTTTTATATTCTGGTCTCTTTCATGGCAAAACATACTAAAAATCTTGCTGACGGAAGAAAAACATCCATTATGTTTATCGAAGATGAATCGGCTACCAAGCAAATCTATGCCCGCGAGCGCCTTACCATTGAAGCAACAACTTCTCAGATTGAAAGAGATTCTGAAGCATGGAACACTGTAGTTGCGCAACTTAAAGAAGTTCATGGCAAAGTAGTGGAGGTAATTTCTGAAATGGGAGATTTTATTTTAATTGCTCTGCAGCCTGTGAAAGGATCTTATGTGAACGGATTCGGAAGTGCCTACTTCGTGGATGCCAACCTTGAAATTGTTGAGCACAGAAATGATGTGAATCATCAGTCTAAGTAATTAAGCTGGAGGCTGGGAGAGGGAAGCTAGAGGTTTGTAAAGATTAAGGAAGCAAAGAGTTTGTTTTTTTCTCAACGGATTCTTCGGTCTGAAAATTCTTTTTACCACGAATAGTAACTTCGATCTTCCAGTTCCCATCTTCCATTCCTTTTTTCATCAAACGATTTTTCTGACTTTATTTATCTCTTGTTTTTATAACGGATAGTAACTTCCATCCTCCCGCTCCCAGCTTCAAGCTTTTTTTAGTATTTTTGTCTCATATAAAAAAAGAATGCCCCTTTACAGAGATTTTTCAGATGATAATGCCACCATCCTTGTTTGGAAATATGATGAAAGTGAAGAACTTGATATCAACCAACTTCTGGAACCGGAAAATGCTGAAAAAGTAAAAGATTATCACCCTAAAAAACTACTGGAAGTCCTGATGGTTCGTAAGCTCCTGAAAGGATTAAAACCTCATTCTAAAATTTTATATAAAGAAAGGGAACCATTTCTTTCTCCGTATGATGCAGAGATTTCCATTACGCATTCTTTTCCCTTTGCGGCGATTGCCATTTCTAAAAATAAGATAGGAATTGATGTAGAAAAATTCAATCCTAAGATTTTAAGGGTAATTGATAAATTCACCTATGAAAACGAGCGGGGATTTATTCCTGAAGATAAAGCAGATACTTTTTATACCATTATATGGAGTGTAAAAGAAAGTATGTATAAAATTCACCACTCAAAATATTGGTCTTTAAAGAAAAATTATGAGGTGAAACCTTTCGAGCTGAAGCATCTTCATAAAATAAGCTGCCGAGTATATGACGATCAGTTTTCAGATGAATTCAAAGCCAGGGTAGAGTTTTTCGACGATTACTGTTTTACGATTGTGGAGGAGTAGGATCTGTCTCATTTTTGTATTTTTCGATCACTTTTCTCTGTTCTTTTGCTACATCATAGATCAGCTCCAGAATATCGTGGATGTTTTTAAGCTCTGTTAAATGGGATACTTTATCAGGATCTCTTCTGTCAACGATATCATTTTCCTCAATCTCAGTTTTTCTTTTCAGAATCATATCTTCAATAGAAGAATCTTCCGGCTCAAGACGGCTTTCCATTTTCAACGTTTCATTGATATCATTTCCGTTGAGAAGGGTAGAGGTTTGCTGCATTTCGGCTTCAATCTTTCTGCTCCAGCTTTCAGCATCTATTTCAGGGTATTGCTCATTGCTTTTGGAATATTGAGACAGGGAAGCGGTATAGGCTGTGATCAGATGTGAGGTAGCCACAAACTGATGCACAACTTCCAGTTTTTTCTGCTGATTTTTAGGATCGGAAATCATTCTCTGGAAATTATCGGAAAGGTTGGCCAGAGAAATGATCGCATTTTTTCGTTTTACCTTATAATCTTCAAGGTCAAAATTTCCCTGTAAAAATTTAGAAATCACGCTTTGAAAATAAATAAGATTGTCTGCTGCCGATTTTTTCATCAGATCCAGGTTTTGGGTATGTTCCCAGACCGGAAGCACAATATAAGACACAGCAAAAGCAATCATTCCGGCAATAGCGGTATCGAAGATTCTGTCTTTAAAAATAATATTGACTTTCCCGGGATTTAAAAAATTAAAACTCAGGAAAACATAGATCGTCATGAATAATACCGCCCAGAAATACCGTCCTTTCAGAAAACTGAAACACATGATCATGCTGATCAGCAGAATGGCAAATAAAACCCCATTAATATGTACAAAATGCAGAATGGCATACGCAATACTTGCCCCTGCAATTGTTCCATAGAGACGAAGAAGGTTTCTCTGTTTGGTGATGGAATAGGCCGGCTTTAAAATGGCCGTAATGGTAATTAATATCCAATACGTGTGTCCCAGTCCCAGAAAATCGAACATGGAAAAAACATATCCCAGCAGCAAAGCTGTTGTAATTCTGATGGCATGGCGGAAATGAGAGGATGATAACGAAATATTATTTCTTAAAACCTTGGCATTAAGTTTAGGCTCATTAGGCATGAATTTTTTCAAGTCTAATCCCGTAGATAAACTCTTCGCCAGTTTGATATCCTGTGAAAATACTTTATAGATTTCGTTAATTTCTTTCGTAATTTCATAGATACGCATTAGGATCTGGCGCAGAATCATGAAATTTTCCAGATTGTCAGGAGAAAGCTGTTTATTTCTGAGTTCAAAATAATGGTAGTTTAAGTTCTTTAATTCCAGTTCCAGATTGGACATAGGTTTTGCTCTGATACCGCTTTGTAATGCGATTCCGATATTGGTGATCTCTTCCGCCAAGAGATTAAGATAATCATGGATATTAACAAGGATCATACTGTCCTCAAAACTCTGTTGAAGTTTCTGATAGTCACTTTCAGAGGTCATCAGCTTTTCATGAAGGTCCATGGAATTCAGAAACATCAGCATTAATAAACGGCTGGTGGTTGTAGATTCATTGACGATCGTTCTTGTTTTGAAAACTGTTTCCCTGGTATCTTCCTGCAGGTTTTTTATTTCAATCTGCTTTGCAATAACCTGAGTGGTCAGTTTATTAAAATCCGGATTCTTCTGATAATAATTGGCTTTAATCTTTAAAAACTCAGCCAGCTGAAGATAATTTTCTCCAATCATCTGGCTTGCCAGTTTATACGGACGAATGGTGGTTACAATAAGAAATATGAGTAGAAACCATATACAGCCGCATGCAAAAATCAGCAGACTTTTAAAGATATTACTTCCTGTAAGGTGGCCATCAATAAAGATCGCGAGTACTACAAGTGATAGCGAACCTACAGCGGCCAATCTCTGTCCATAAACACCAATGAGGGAGAAAAACATCCCGAAAACAATGACCTCCAGCAATACCAGTACTTTGATATTCATCACAAGACTTGCAATGAGCGCTACAAATACAAAACAGCAGATGGCAAAAGTAAGAGCATTTCTTCTTCGGATAAAAGGTCCGGGCTGGTCGGTAAGGGCTACAAAGCTGGTTCCTAGCGGAAAAAGGAAATATTCTTTTAAAATCCCAAAGTGGGCGAGGACTAAACAAGGCAGAACAGTAGCTAGTGTAATTCTGATGGCAGAATATACATACTGACTGGTTACAAATTTTTTTAGTTCCGCCGAATAGTTCATACTACAAAAATAGCTATTGAATTTAAGAAAATCGCCATAAAAAAGAGACTTTTCTCAACTTAAATGTTATATTTTTTTAATGAGATGTTATTGTATTTAAAATAAACTGACATACGAAGCAGATTGATGATTCATCATTCATACATATCAATTTTAACACAACAGCTAACAAATCTTGTTCCATGAATTCTTACTTTAGCTTATCTCAACTTTTAAGTAACAGTTTCATGAAAAATATTATTAAAAATCTCTTCTTTATATTCTTCTCTTTTTTCATTCTGAGTTGCGGCTCACAGAATAAGGAAAGTTTTAAAGCAAAGAAAATATATGAGTCCAGTAATCTGATCATCACCCAGATTTCAGAAAATTCTTTTATTCATACTTCCTTTAAGCAGACGAATGACTTCGGGAATGTACCTTGCAATGGATTGATTGTGAAAGATCATCTAGAAGCTATTGTTTTTGATACTCCCACTGATGATAAAAGTTCAGAAGAATTGATACAATGGATTGAAGGGAAGTTGCATGCAAAAATCAAAGCTGTCATTCCCACTCATTTTCATGATGACAGCTTAGGAGGATTGATGGCGTTTCACAAAAATGGTATTCCCTCTTATTCATATGTGAAAACAATTGAATTAGCGAGAGAGAATAATTTTGCTATTCCTGAAAATGGTTTCAATGATTCTGTTGTTTTGAAAGTAGGGAACAAAGATGTTATGGCAAAATTTTTTGGAGAAGGGCATACAAAAGATAATGTTGTTGGATATTTCCCGAGCGAAAATATTCTTTTTGGCGGATGTTTGTTGAAAGAGCTAGAGGCAGGCAAAGGATATCTGGGGGATGCAAATGTTTCTGCATGGTCTGGTACTGTTGAAAAAGTTAAGAAAGAATATCCCCATGTGAAAATTGTAGTTCCGGGACATGGAGAGTCTGGAGATGGAAAGCTCCTTGATTATACCATTGCACTGTTTAAAGGTCAATAGTGAATTTTTGCTTCGCAAAGTGAATGGTGAATGGTTGTAGTATGTGAAATTGACAAGCGGAGAGAATTGACGATTCACAATTGCCCATAAAAAAGCCTCATTACAATGTATGAGGCTTTTTTTATATAGCTGTTGCTCTTTTTTAACGATCGTTGTTGGATGTTTCTTCTCCAATGTTCCAGGTAAGACCGAAACGAAGAGTGTTATCCAATGCACTGTTGATTTTAGACATATTGATCAAATAAGAAAGATCCAGTCCGAAAGAACGGTATCTTAAGCCGACACCCGCTGTTGCAAACTGTCTTGCTCCCTGCTCTTCACTTTCGTGGAAGTAACCTCCTCTTACAGAAAAAGCATTGTCATAAGAATATTCTAAAGCACCACTGTACATGATACTGTTTTTATTTTTGAAAGATTTTCCGATACCAGCCATTGGTCCTACATTCGGGATTTGATAAATAGGCTGTCTTGTATTCGGATCTATTCCTGCATACTCAGATCCTGGAACCAAAAGTTTTGATCCTTCTACAGAAATTCCAACTCTGTTCATATCATCCAGGTACATATCGTATCCAACCCCTAATCTTGCCATTGTAGGAAGATAAGATCTTGATTCTTCATTTCCTGTATAATCCAGTTTCGGACCTAAGTTCTGAATAGCGATACCGGCATTCACTTTACCATCATATCCACCGATACTTGAGAATCGTGGAGAGGTATAGTATCCTGAAACGTCTACCGCAAAAGAGTTTGCTGCTTTAAGCGTAGTATCAGTGTTGAATCCTCCGGCTAAGTCTGAACGGATGAATCTACCGGTAACAGCACCGGAGAATGAATCAGAAAGTTTCAAAGCGTAGGCAACGTCGATAGAGAATTCGTTTGGTTTTGATGTACCCATTGAAGCAATTTCTGTACCTACCAGCTGAGTCAGGTCTACCTGTCCCATATTGAAATAATAGATACTTGCAGAGATGGTAGATCTTTCTTCCTGCCCCAAAAACTTATGAAACGAAGCATATAATAAGAATACATCATTGGTAAGTTTTCCCATGTAAGGCGTATAGTTAAGACCTACGGAAGAACTTGTCCTGCTGAAGGGATATTTAGCCGCATTCCAGAATTGTGAAAAGGCATCCGGAGAGGTTACCACACCTTGATCTCCCATACCTCCCGATCTTGCATCAGGTGCAATTCTTAGGAAAGGAGCTCCGGTAAGAACTGGGTTTACTTTACCTAAATCTTGCGAATAGCCTAAAAAACCAGCACTCAAACCAAATCCTAAAAGCAGTTTAGTAGTTAAATTCATATGTTGTCTTTTATATATTATCAGTTTTTTATTAATATTATTGTCTATGTTCTATTTTATTATTTCAAAAGTACCATTTTTTCTACAGCTGTAGCACTTCCTTTGCATTTTTCTTGATTTTGACTTTTTGCAAATATCTTAAAAATATACGTACCTTTTGCTACCGTAGACCCAAAATCATCTCTTCCGTCCCATTCTATTGCCTGACGAGGGGTTCTAAAGCCCTGTAGGAACGGTTCTGCGACTACTGGTTGCGATAAAGTTCTTACGAGTCTTCCGGTTATAGTATAAATTTGTACGTTCACATCCAGAATGTCATCACAATTGTGTTCAAACTGAATATATGTTTTATTGGTAAATGGATTTGGCCAGTTCAGCGGACGGTTGATTGTCAGGTGTTGGTCAGATTCATCTTTAACTTCAAAATTTAACGTAGCAGTTGTGGAATTATTGTTTATATCCCAAACTTTAAATGTTAATTGATGTTGCCCTATGGCAAGATTTCTGAAAGGATAGGTTACATTCCCTTTTTGATACTCTGCAAGACTAGGATTTAAACATCCGTTTCCTTCTCCTGCTGCATAGAAATCATTCAAAACAACAGTATTAATAATCTGCCCGTCAAGATATACTGTAATATCGTGACCTACTCCTGATCCTGTTGAGTTGATTCCTGTATCATCCGTAAGGCAGGCAAGAAGCATAGGGTTCTGGTTGGTAATACCACCATCTGCAAAGTTGGTGTTATTCATATACAGCTTTACTTTTGGAGGTTGATTATCATTAATTCCGTTAGGATTAATATCACCTACCTGTACAGCCTGGTTATTGAAAACATCTGTTGATTTGTTGTCTGCATAGGCTAGTATTCTTCCCTGGCCTACAGCATAGTTAATATCTTTAGGAACATAAAACTCAGCAGTGAATACTCCGTTTACCGCAGTTCCGGCAGATTTTACGATGGCACTTCCTTCTTCAGTATAATCTAAAACCGGAGTTAACACGCCACTGTTATTTAATGTTTTCTTGTTTAATCTCTTATCAAAAATATTGATGCTGACTTTTCCGTTGAAGGTATTATTCAATGTTCCGTTTGGATTATTGATGTGTCCTTTTATCTTTACAAAATCCAACCCTCTTATCAGTCCTGGAACCGGAGTTTCAATATTATCAATGACTAAAAGTCTTTGTGGTCTGCTTAATTTCATAGCAGGATCACCCAATAAGTTTACTTTTAAGTGATTGCTGTTTGGTCCTTTTTGTTTTTTAGCAATTAAGTGAGCATTTCCTAATGAATTAAAATCATCGTTGGTTAATTTAAAGATATTCTGGGTAAATGTATTGGTAAAATCACGTCCATAATCTACCCCAATAGCACGGCTGGAAGTAATCATTGTGGAAACACCTCCCTGCTTCATCTTAATAAACTGTTCCCCTACAGAGTTGGTGGATGGTTCATCCCATAATGTAAATTCACAAGTGATGGTAGAAACGAATGGGAATCTGCTGTATACATTAGAGAAATTGTTGGCATTCTGAACCTCACTACTCGTCAGAACTCTTTCCTGTGCCCAGCCATTGATTCCTCCATGTCCGAAATAGAACAGATATAAACTGTTTCCGATAGCATTGGAAATCGCCTGATTTACCTGTGGATATCTTCGCCCTCCAGAGGTACTCTGAGCGGTAAAGGCATCCATATATAATTTTTTGACGTTATATTCTTTAAGATCCGTCTGGCCTGGCTGCTCAAATATACTCACCAGAGAATTGTTCATTACGTTATGAAACGGACCTCCACCTTCATCATTATCATCTACAACAAAGTCAAGCCTCATACGCCAGTCTCCGAAAGGACTTGACTGTCCCTGAAGAGAATTGTAATAAGCCAGTGTTTTATTGATCATATCTCCGGCTTCACTTACATTGGCTGCAGGAATTCTACCAACAGGCAGATCCGGTAAGTTATTTTCAATTAATAGCGTGGTCTGCGGTTTGGTCATGACGATATAATCATCCGTCACGAATGATGAAACGTAGTCTGAAGACTGCTCACTCTGATAGCTGGCAACAACGTTTGAATTATTCGGAACCCTGTTTTTATAATCATATGAAGCATCCCCCAGAATAAATACATACTGAAGTCTGCCCAGCGGAGTGTTCAGTTTGCTGACAAAGTCTCTTATTGCAGTAAGATCTTTACTTCCGCTGCCATATTCCTCATAGATTTTGTTAATGTCAACAATTTCTACCTTATAGTTATGGTGAGTCTGATGATAGCTGGCAAGTCGCTGTGCCTGTCCCATCATTTCAGGTACGGTAAGGATGAGATAATCTACATTTTGTATGGCAGAAAGATTCTGGTTGGAAATTCTTCCTACAAACTGAGGACTGAAAGCTGCATCAGCACGGAAAGCAACAAACTCATTGTTGAAATTCTGATCAGCAGCGGTATAGGCAAAGTTGAAAGAGCCGGCTCCTGCTTTATTCACTCTTCGGTTTGCATTGGTAATATCCGTAACGTCCCATACCTGTTCAACATTAGCAGCATTACTGATACTGAAACCATAGTTTGTATTACTTCCACTTACAATCGAATAATCCCTGAAATTCATCTGTGAACCATTGAACGCAAGATTTTCTTTATACTGAACCTCTACATAATCAAAATAGAAGGTTCCATTTGGATTTTTGGAAATATCAGGATTATAAACCAGTGTAAACTGGTTTCCTGTAAGATTGGTGAGTGTTCCGGAATACGTTACAGGATAAAAGGTATACTGATAACTCGATGTATCCGTAGGGATAACCTGTATCGGATGTGGATTTAAATTGTTGATCTTAAAATCAACAGTATTCTGTTGGGAATTATAGGCTACAATCTGAGTTCTGTATCGTATCACATCATTAGCCTGTATAGGCGAATTGGTAGTAAGCGTTACTGTTTTTTCATTAGTGAAAGGCGTATCTTCTACCCATGTTCTCCCAACCTTTAACAGGTTTTTCTGATCTTTATTGATCACCTGGTAATTGTCATATCTCGTAATCAGCTGGGCAGGAAGGTTTCCGTCAACAGTCGGAACTCTTTTTCCCGTACCTTTATCAAAATTGATATAATAATAAGAGAAATCTTCATAGATGTTTTTCACATTATTACTTCTCTCACTGAATCGGGTATCGTGTCTTTTAAAGCCATTTCCATTGGCAGTATCATAAAGGTTGTATCCGTCCGGGCCTTGCGCATAGAAAAGAGCATAGTCATTATCATTCCATACCCCATCATCTTCTCCTACTACCTGAATGGCATTTTCCTGTAAAGCACCATATCTTGGATCCTGATTGTATTCAGGAAGCATTACCCCTCCGTTTCCGTAAATTCGGAAGTTTTTAGGATTTACAGAACTCGGATTGATTCCATTATCTCTTAAAAACTGTGAAGTGATTTTGAATACTCCGGACTTGTCTACCTTTATTTTGTAGAAGTTTCCACTGGATAAAGGATTAGCAGTAGTTCCTATTTTATTAACCGTTCCTGTAGTATTGATAAAAGAAGAAGCTTCAGAAACATTAAATGAAGACAATCTCTGAACACGGCCCTTTATATTTTTAAATAAAGCAATGCTAATGCTGGCATAGCTTTCACCGTTTAAAGTATAATATGAAACATCGGCTACATCATAATCAGGAAGTCTGCCTTTATCCAGCTCAAACAAATCCTGATTGGAAACACCTTCCCAAACAAGGTCTGAAATTTTCAGCTGCTTTTCTCCAATTTTTTGTTGGGTTACTATAAAAACATTATTTTGGCTGAAAGAAAAACCTTCATTTTTAAAATTGGGAAGATTTAATTTTGTGTCACCAAAATCCTGGATTTTAGAACCATTCCATTCTATGGTGTTTCTCTGGGCGTAAAGTGTTGATGCAAAAGCGATTAAAGATAAAAGAGTTATTTTTCGTCTCATGTTTACTATTGAAATTGCTAAATTACAAAATAAATCAAAATTTTAGAATTAAATTGCGATACAATAAAATTAATTTGTTAACGTTTTTCAAAAAAATCAAATGTTTACTTGATTTATTGAATAATTTATTTTTTCTTTGTACTTTGAAAATATTTATATCGACTATGAAAAAACTAAAGTTGTTTTCATTAATAGCATTAAGTTCTACACTTGCATTAACCAGTTGTGGCGGATCAGGAACCAGCAAAGGTGGCGGTACCAAAAAATTTGTCAGTAAAACAGGTTGGAAACCAAACGAAAAACAAGGTTGGTTTTTTGCAGGAAAGCAACAAAAGCAGAAGGGGTGGCCTGGAATGGTATATGTAGAAGGTGGAACTTTTACAATGGGATTAGTGAAAGATGATGTTATGCACGATTGGAATAACACGCCTCGCAGAATGCAGGTAAGTTCATTCTTTATCGGTGAAACTGAAATTACTAACTACGAATACCGCGAATACCTTACATGGTTGAAGTATGTATTCCCACCAAGTGACCCGAGTTTTAAGGAAATCTATAACGGTGCTTTGCCGGATACCTTATTATGGGACAACAAATTAGCAAGAAACGATTATAATGAAACTTATCTGCGTTCTCCGGAGTTTGATTACTATCCGGTAGTAGGAGTTTCCTGGACCCAGGCAAACAGATACTGTGAATGGCTGTCAGACAGAGCGAACGAAAAAGCTTTGATGCAGGCTGGTATTATTGCTAAAGATTTGTATATCAACGAATCTAACAACCAGGGAGGTACTGCTTTCAACATGGATAAATTCAAATCGAATGATCCTGAAATGCAAGGGTATATCAACGAGAAAAGAATGCAGCAAAAAACAGGTATGAAAACTACCAACCAGAGATTGCTTGCTGCTAACAGAGCTCCTAATTCTGCAATGGTACAGAAGTTCAGACTTCCTACCGAAGTAGAGTGGGAATATGCAGCTCTTGGTATGGCTAAAACCAGAGAATATAACCAATATCTAGGTAAAAAACCTGAAATCGAAAGATTAAGAGGTACTAAAGGAAGAGACAGAGGAATGTTCCTTGAAAACTTCAAAATGGGTAAAGGTGACTACTCAGGTATCGCTGGATGGAAGAATGACGGTTCTGCTCAAACTTCTGACGTAAGACAATATCCTTCTAATGATTTAGGAGTGTATGGTATGTACGGAAACGTTGCTGAATGGACGGCTGATGTTTACAGACCAATCATTGACGAAGATTACAACGATTTCAACTACTATAGAGGTAACATGCCTCAGGCAATTGTAAGAAACGGAGACGGTACTTATAAAATGATCGACGAAGGTACTATCAAATATGATACTTTGGCTGACGGAAGATTAGTTTACAAAGGACTTCCTGGACAATTTGAAAGACAGACTATCGCTGACTACAGAAATTACAGAGATGGTGACAGACAATCTTCTTTAGAATATTACAGAGCTTCTGATTCTGCTGCCGGATTCGATATGTACAACGCTCCTAAGAAAAGCTTTGTTGTAGATGGAACAGGTAGAGTGAAATTACAGAAAGATACCAAAGAGAGAACTTCAGGAATTTCTAACGAGGTTAGAGTGGTGAAAGGAGGTTCTTGGCAGGATACAGCGTATTGGCTGGATCCGGGACAAAGAAGATATAAAAATCAAAACAGAGCTTATGGTTGGGTAGGATTCCGTGTTGCACAGGATGCTAGAACTAACGATAAGAGTAGAACTAGAAGATAATATTTATCAAAAAATACTTATAAAAAACCTTCCGAACTTTCGGAAGGTTTTTTTATTTTTGAACCATGAAATCGCTTCGGTTAAAAAGTCTAAAACACTCATGTAGATTTGGCGATTGCATGTGACCACTTTAAAAAAAATATATATTTCCAAATGAATATAGAACAGTTTTATCCTTTATTTCTGCAGGCCGCAAAAGTGACCATTGACAGCAGAAAAATAGCACAGAATGATATTTTCTTTGCTTTTTCCGGTGAGAATTTCAATGCAGCTACTTTAGCAGAAAAAACCATTGATGATGGAGCTTTGGCCGTGATTGTTGAACTTCCTGAATTTGAAAACAAAGATAAAAACATTTTCTATGTTCCGTCTACCCTTGAGTTTTTGCAACAGCTGGCTATTTATCATAGAAGCAAGCTTAGCATTCCTTTTATAGGACTTACGGGAAGTAATGGTAAGACTACCACAAAAGAACTTATTCATGCGGTTCTTTCTGAAAAATTTAATGTTCAGTATACATTTGGAAACCTGAACAATCACATCGGAGTTCCGTTAACAATTCTTTCCATTAAACCGGAGCATGAAATGGCTGTCATTGAAATGGGAGCCAACCATCAGAAAGAAATAGAATTTCTGTGTACCCTTGCTCAACCTGATTTTGGCTATATTACCAATTTTGGAAAAGCCCATTTAGAAGGGTTCGGAGGTTTTGAAGGCGTCATTAAAGGAAAGTCTGAACTGTATGACTATCTTAAAAACAATAACCGAACTATTGTTGTTAACGAAAATGATCCTATTCAGGTAGAAAAAACTGAAAACTATTCACCTAAAATTACTTTTGGAAAAGATATATCCGATTATAATTTTGAATCTTTTTCAGAAGAACATTTTGTAGGGTTGACTTATCAGGGAATAAAAGCCGTTTCAAAGCTGACCGGAGAGTATAATTTTACCAACCTTTGTGCAGCCGCAAGCCTGGGTCTTCATTTCGGAATTGGTTTTGACAAAATACAACACGCACTGGAATGGTATACCCCTACCAATATGAGATCTCAGGTGGTGAAAAAAGAAGGAAGGACTTTGGTTCTGGATACGTATAATGCGAACCCAAGCTCTATGACCGCTTCATTGAATAACTTTATCAGTTTTGAAGGTACTACAACCATTATCATTGGAGATATGCTGGAATTGGGTGATGAAAGCGAGAAAGAGCATCAGAACATCTTAAAACTGGCTCAGGATCTTCATTTCAATGAAATTATTACTGTGGGAAAACATTTTAAAGCCGTTAATCCTTCAAATCTTGCTTTTGAAAATACAGCAGAGCTGATAGAATATTTGAAACAAAATAGAATTCAGTCCGAAAACATCTTGTTGAAAGGGTCTAGAGGAATTGCTCTGGAGAAGTTGATTGACTTTATTTAATGCAGTAAGGAAGCTGGAGGCTGGGAGAGGGAAGTTCATGAGCGCAATTGAAGAGCGTCCTCTTTTTTATTCAACTTTATAAAATTTCATTGTTAAAATGATCACAGGAAAATGAGGGTGCTGGATCGTAACTTCCAGCTTCACTCTTCCAGCTTCCAGCCTTCTTACTTATTTCTTCAAATCCCAGAATTCTTTTACAATTAGTTTAATATTTTTAAACGTACTTGGGAAAACTTCATTCTCAATTTCTGACGTGGTTTTCCAGGCAACTTCAGTAATACCTTCTTCTATTTGTGGCGTGGAAGTATCTTCTCCGTCAAAGTTCATTTCAAACCAATGGGTACATTTTAAAATTTTCTCCCCATTTCTTTCTACATAGATGTGGTAAGTGGTATTGATGAATTTTACAAGCTCTACATCACTAAGGCCGGTTTCTTCCTCTATTTCCCGTACAGCAGACTCTTCTCTGGATTCTCCTTTTTCCATCTTACCTTTAGGAAGATCCCATTTGCCAAGTCTTTTGATGAAAAGAATCTTACCTTCAGGGTTATTCACGAGACCTCCTGCAGCTTCTATAATTCTGAAAAGCTTTTGGAACTCCTGCCAGATTTCATCCAAATTCTCTCCATATACATTAAGTTCCTGTACAGAAGTGTTCTCTAAAAGATCCAAAGCAATCTCTAAAGTTGTGTAATTTTCATACGCAAGCTTTTTTTCAAGTTCTTCAGGATGCTTAGATATCAATAATTTTTTTTCGTTGACAAAAACTTTATACATTTGTAATAGTTAAGAATTTAAATACAAAAATAAAAAATGAATTTAGAAGGACGAAAGATTATTGTCAATAAATCATCTAAAGAACTTACCGAGTTGCTGAAATCACCTGAAAATTATAAAGATTTTATGCCGGATGGTCTTCAGAAATTTGAAACGAGAGATAACGGATTTAAATTTGGATTACAGGGAATGCCGGAAATTGCGTTAAAAATAGACGAAGTAGATGATCAGAAAGCTGTTTTAAAATCTGCAAGTTCAAGCTTGGATTTCACATTAACAGCAACTTTAAACCCAATCAGTGATAACCAAACTGAAGTTCAGATGCTATTCGAAGGGAAATTCAATCCATTCATTAAAATGATGGTAGAAAAACCACTACAGAACTTTATCAATACGCTTACTGATAAAATCGAAGCCTATAAATAATAAAAACCTCCAACGTTGGAGGTTTTTTATCATTTTGTCTTGTCCTGAAAAAGGTTTATTATTCATACAAAAAAATAGTCATTATTATGGATTTTAAGAAATTATTATATTAAAATATCTTGTTTGAATAAATCAATTAATTTATTTAAATATTTATAAGAAGTTAAATCTTCCCATTTTCCGTCTTTTATAAACTTTTCAGCAATACTGATAAAATCAGCTCTATCTTTCCATTTATGCAGATTACGTTTATTCAATATAATAAAGTTAAATTTATATAGGTCTTCATCATCATTAGATGTTAATACTCCCATAAATATGTAATCATGAACATCTTCTATAATTTCTTCATCTACAATACATTTTCTATTTTCAGGTTTAACGCTATAAAAATATTGTTTAGCTAATTCAACGGCTTTTTTTCCAAAAGAATGTTTATTTAAACAATTAATGTGAAATACAGAATCATTGAATTGATATAAAGGATCTTTAATATTTTGAATGAAAGGTGGAAATGAAAAGATACTCTCCAAATCAGTAATTTTTTCATTACACAGTCCACATGTCGTTTGATTTATAAATAATATAGCCATAATTATATATTTAAGGTCTAATTAAAGTTGTTTCACCTCCATGAAAACATATCCCATCCAGGAAAGAGGATTGCTATTAGTACTGCCAAAACTACTGTTATTATCGCTATTATAAGGGTTGTCATGTAACTGTTGCAGGCACAGTTGTCATAAGCTCTATTATCACTTCCATAGCCGATCTGTATTCAATCTTTTGAATTAGAGTATTGGTTTTCAATACTCTAATTTATAGTCAACACATTCGGAATGTTACCAATGCATTTATTTTATCAAAAAATTATCAAAAGAATTTCCAAATTCTGATTCTATTCCCTTAGCTAATGCTATTCCGCTATTACAAGTCAATTCAAAATTAGCTTTATTATCCTTTATGATATATTCATTTTCAGAATGTTCAGTATCAAAAGAAATACTAACAGATAATTGAGGATTTTTCCAAGAAAACTTTCCTTTTATATATTGACAATTTCCCATTACTAAATTAATGATTTCATTATCTTTTTGTGAAGTTATTTTTAAGGCTATCTTGGTATGGGTCATATCAAATAACCATATTTTAACCATATCGCCCTCATATTTACTTAATACAATATTGATCTTATCTAAATTTGTTAGTACTTCCATATTATTTTGATATAAATTGTGTTCCATCCCAAATAACTTGATTACCATTTTTTATAAATGTAGTCTTTTGAAGAAGCCCAGGATTACTTAATATGTGGTCAAATTCAAAATTTGTCATTTTAGGTTGCTCCGGTCCCCCTGTGTAAAGCTAAATCAGCATCAATTCCTAAACCTATTATTTTTCCCTCCGCTTGCATTTCCTTTGCTGCCAGTCCTGGCTTCCTTAATGCTACTGCACCAATAATCCCGGCAACTATCGCAAGATACCTGTTTTCAGGCTTCCCAGTACTTATTATCTGTCCTCCAATGTCAAAGACTCCTGCTGGGTCATCAGCACTTCCAATATATTGGATAGGTCCATCGGCTCTTACACCAGACATTCTCCATGCCATATCATTTATTCTCTCCAGCCGTAGCTGTATAATCCCGTTTCCTGAAGTTCTTTCCCGTTGTATTTATTATCCTTATGGCTTTCCCCGTCCAAAGAATGCATTCCCGGTTTTAAAATGATTCATCCCAAAAGGATAGTAATCATTGGCATCTGTGATCTCAAGAACGCCTGCGCTGTTTCTACCGTAAGAAATCCTTACATTTCCAAGCTGGTCTTTTTACCAACACATCTGAAACACCTGATATGATCTTTAATATTTTAAATAGCCTATTTTCTCTTTTCTCCTGTTCTGGCTATCCGCAATATCATTTAAATTGAGATTTTCATTCTTATTTTTAAAATTAGAGTATTGAAAACCAATACTCTAATTTAATATCAATACATTTGGAATATTCCGTTAATTTTTTAATTCGTAATTAGGATAACTTCATCATGTTCCAAATTTAAATTAGAGTTAAGAATTCTGTCTTGATTTACCCATTGGTTTTTACCTATTAAAAGTCCTCCAGCAATTATATAATATTTCTTTTCCTCCGATTCCAGTTCGAAAATCTTCATATTATATTTCAATAAGTTTTTATCGATTTCCATTGGAACTTCTTTTTCTGTAATTTCTTTAATTATAATATTATTAAGAATCGTTGGAATATTAATATAATTTACTGCCCAGAACTCGAAATCAATATTATAAGATTGATCTTCAGTATAATTATCCTGATCAGGAAATTTCATCTCACTACGTAATAATAATGATGAATGGCTTACAATATAAGCCCACATTTTAAACTTTCTATTTGAATTATATACCATAACTTTAGATTATTATAGTTAATATAAGGGTGAATAACTATCTAATATTTTATATGTACCATCTGCCGCTTTATTATAAAATATTGTTTTCTGTAATTAATAATGAAGCATCATTCATAATAGTATGCATTTCCCAGTTGGTATAATTTCTGAATGTAAGAGGTGCATTAGGGTCGAATTTAGAAAATTTAATCTTCCCAAATCCTGTTGTATTAAAATGTATTTTATCGTAACTTTTCATAGCATCTAATATTTTACTTTTATTAAATCCTGTGGAAAAATCTCTATAAGTATGAAATGAGTTTTTTTCTGCAAAATTGAATAAATCATCACCTAATCCTAATGCAAGATTTTTTTCTGCCTTTATTTCGGCGGTTGCCAGTCCTAGCTTCCTTAATACTACTGCCCCAATAATCCCGGCACCCATCGCAAGATACCAGTTTTCAGGTTTCCAGTTGCTCATTATTTCTCCACCAATGTCAAAGATGCCGAAGAAGTCACCAGCCCCTCCTATAAACAACTTTACAGGTCCATCAGAACAGTGCCCACAATATGGAGGTAATGACTGTATCTGCGGCGGCGGAAGATTCACCTGATAGCCTCCGCTTGCATAGCACATGGTACAGTTTGACGGAAATACAGAGTTATTATTATTGACATTATAATAATTTTCTATCTGCCACCATGTATGATAATTACTGCTGCCACCCGGTGGGGTAAGGATAATTTCTCCAATATCAATAGGATTACTGGATGAAGAACCCGGAGGATCTTCTCCGTACATTCCCGTTGGATCTACAAAATTAACAGGATTATTAAAAGCATATCCATAAGGATCTAATGAAAGAGCGCTCAAAGGGTCATGCTGCATAAATCTTCCCAGATCCGGCATATAGAAACGGGCATTCATATCATACATGCCTGTTTCCTGCAGTTCATTTCCAAGATAACCGTACTTATAACCAGAAGATTCCTCTATCTCATTATACCCCTGATGCTTTAATCCAAAAGGATAATAATTATTTTCTTCAACAATCCCTATTCCGCTGGTTGTATTAAGGTAACTTAGCCTTACATTGCCCAGATGATCTTTATAGTTGTAAATATACCTGTTGACCAGAAAATCATAGTATCCTTCCGAAGTGGGTACAAACTGTAATACTCCGTTTTTGTACTGAAACCCATCAAGATAATCTGTTACTGTTGTTTTATTTATTTCAGTTTCATCATGAATCAATCTTAATTTAGTTCCATCAGCTGAATAAAGATACTCAAAATTTTCAACTTGTTTCTCTATTAGACTGGGTAAATTTAAATGATTATATTCAATCTTATTAATCAAATGGGCTGCATCTGCTCTCAGATTTCCATTAACATCGTAGACCATCTCGTCTCCTCCGTCAAGCCCTAAAGAATTACCACTGGAATCCCAAACATCTACAAGCTTGTTCCCGTCATATGTGTATTTGATATCATCAATTTTTACGGCAGAATTACCATCAGAACTTCCAAACCTTAATAAGGTCTGAATATTTCCATTAGCATCATAAGTTACTTTTTCGTTATAAGCATTTGTTGCTATGACAGTTGATTTAGGTTTTTGATAAACTGCTGATTCTAACCTATTAAATTGATCATATCCATAGCTATATCTTCTCAGCACTCCATCACTTTGGGTAGCCCAGTCAACCTCGGCAATATTCCCGCTATAGGATGCTGCAGTACTTTGTGGATTAGTATATTTGAGTTGTAATCCAAAAAGCTTATTGTTTAGGTTGTTAGGGTCATTAATATGAGTTAAGGCTCCACGTGTGTTATATCGGTAAGCAACAGACTGTATACCATTACCCACGTTTTTATTCTGAAGTTGTCCCAGCTCATTGTAAACATATTCAGCCAGGGTTTCTTCGGCCCCGTCATTGATCCGGTGAGTATGTTTTAATAATCTTTCCTGATGATCATACGTAAAGATTTCATTGATCTTTACTTCCGGGCTGTTACTGTCTTTTTTATGACGGGTTGTGGTACTCAATGGAACTCCGGAAAAGGCAAGCGTGGATTCTATATTGGTATATCCCCCTAAATGGTTAATCGTTTTCCCTCCTGTTACTCTTTCTTTATCATCGTAGTAAGTATAGTTTTTGGTCCAGTTATTATCTTCTATATTTTTAATGAAGGAAGCAAGAAGTTTGGATTGTGTAACCACTCCTGAACTGTTTGACGGGCTTCCGGGAGGATAAGTGTCATAATAATTAACACTTAAAACCGTAATATTGTTTTGCGGATAGGTATTGCCGGAAGTGTAATAAATTGTGGAGCCTGCTAAATCCGTAAAGCCTGTATTGCTCCTTTCTTCACCGGGATTAGTATTAATTGCAGCCTGCTGGGTAAATCTTCCTTTCGGGCTGCTTTGGAGTCCTGTGTAAGCCACCCGGTTGAAGGCATCATATTTTGTAAAAAGCCATTTGCCCTGAGAACGGAGATTGCCATCCTGTGACATCACTAATCTGCCCAGCTGATCATACACCATGTATTCCAAGGCTTTTCCAGGAAGCTTTTTTTCTACCAGCCGGTTCCAGCCATCATAGGAGTACGTATAGAGCAGCCTGTCCAGAATATCAGGAGTAATAACACCATTATTAGCTAAAATCTTCTGGGATGCTAAGGGAGGGATAACAAAAGCCAGCTGATTGTATTCGTTATAAATATAATAAGTATTAAGGATGTCAAAACTTTCCTTTTTACGCGTCAATATTGTTTGCCCGCGTTCATTTTTGAACTCTGTAACCGAGTGTCCATCTTCATCCGTAACTATGGTTTTGTATAAGGTTCCTTCGGGATAACTTATGGGGTTTGGGTTTAAAGCAGAGGAAGTTGCCCCGTATTTCCAACTTGTTGTTGTAGTAAATTTGTAGACTTCTGAATTACTGTTAGTCTGATAATCATAGCTGACCTTCTTACCCAGCCAGTCACTTCCCGGGCCCGCATAAGATTGTAAACGGTCTAAAGGAGATTTTTCCAGGGAGTTTTTTCCATATATCAATGCATCCGCACTACCTGAAGTGGTTTTATAATATCCTGAAGTAGAAGGTGGGGTCTGGATATCACCATTTAAACTGATCATGGGTATGGGAAGCCAGCTTTCCACTTGTCTTCCAAAACTATCATAAGGAATATGGGTAACCATATCATTACCTGTTGGAGAGGTATGAATGGCTACATGCTGTCTTGGTTTTCCTAATCCATCGAAAAAAAGGATACCCTGAATCTGCTTAGCTTGAGCATCACTAAAAGTCTTTGGCTCCAGATAAGTGCGGGTATAAACATAATTCTCATTTACGCTGGAGAGATCAGAATTCTGGCCATTAAAGAGATTAGAAGTTGAATTAAGAACCGCCTGGCTGTAATGCATAATACTTACCAATAACAGTATAGCTGCGTGTAATTTTTTCATTGTTGTTAGTCTTTATAGTTTTTATATCGGTATTGGTAATCCTTGATAATATTTCCGTCTTTATCCTTTACAGAGTGTAACCTTCCCGTATTGTCATAAATATAATATTCCGTAACTCCTGATGGGGGAGTCATACTTCTGATCCCAACTAAAGGATCATAGGTATAAGTAGTGATCTGAAAATTGGATAGGCCAGGTTTTTTTCTAAAAGTATTCATTGCTGAAAGTAATGCTTCCTCGGAAGCCTGAGTTCCTGCATTGTTGTCTACCTCTGACGCATCAATGAAGTCTTGCGCTAGATTCCAGACTTGATCATATGCTGCCCCTTGCACTTTAGCAATGATGAGCGATTTATTATATCCGTAAATCATGGCAGTTTTTACGCCTGCTGCGTTTGAAAGCTGGATAAGGTTTCCTTTGTAATCATACGAATCCATCTTTTGAATTTCCTTCGTATTCTCATCTTCAATATTGGTAGCAAGAACAGAGGTAGGCAATAAAGAGCCGTTATTAAATAACACTTTTGATCTGGCAAGAAGCTTCCCGTCTTCTTTTTCTTCAACGGACACCGGTACACCAATCATATGGGCGCTTTCCAGATGAGAATATCCGGGTAAATTAGTAGGATAAGTAATGGATTTTTCTTTTACTTTCCCGTTAACAACTGATTTTATGTAACCGGGTTTAAGATTTATAGCGTTGATGCTAACCTCTGTTTCCTTAGTTATACTTTGATTATTAGCATAAAATTCCTTCTCTGTTTGAAGTGTTTTTAAAATATAAGAGCGTTTACTGGAAATGTGCTCTGAAATAAATACTGAATATTCCGGGTGAATCTTAAAATCATACTGACTTTCCCAATATTGATCAAAGAAATAATTAGTTTCTTTTTGAGAAAGCAATCGGTTCTGATCATCATACACTTCTTCCTTCGATGGTAAACCCCACCTTGTGATATCATAATAAGGCCAGAAATAATAATAATTAACATATATTTGGTTGGTCAAATATTTTGGATAATCATTAGGAGTAATAAATGTTTTTTGGGTATACCCTTTACCGGTTTCCCATACTTTCACATTTTTATAGAGGATATAAGAAACCTGTTTTTGCTCATTATACTCATCTATTTCTCCATAATATTTATATCCTGATGATGTTGTTGTTCCAAAAAGATTATAATCATAGTTGATGGTTCTTTCCGGAGCAATATCAATGCTATTTTTATAATAGTTGATGACTTTAACTCTCTTTGCTATATTTCCAGCTGCGGAAGCAGAATTGGTATAAACGTGATCTTCATACTTATATTCCGCAATCCCTCCTGCGGGTGTCGTTATTTTTTCCAGTATTCCTTCCTGATTTCCTGACTGCGCACTATTTTCATAGCCAAAAATAGTCTGCTCTATTTTGAGATTATTTTTATCGTTTTTTCTTATGAAATTTAAAATGCGTTTTCTTCCCCATACATCAGACGAGGGAAAAGCAGATATATAACTGTTCATTACATAAGAATACTGCACTTCACCTGAAGGATTTTTGAGTGTAATTTCTTTTAGCCAGTAAGGATCATTAACGGTGTTTTCTAAACTCTCATCATAAATAAATGTAAAGTTAACTTCTCCTTTGACCGTTTTTATTGACTTTAGTTTACAGTATTGCTGAGCCATCTGGCTCGGAACGTTTTTATTTTGCAACTGATAATCAAAAGTTGCCACTTCAACTCCTGTGGGGGTAAAAATTTTTGCCAGATAATAAGTAGATGCCACTCCACTGGGTTTTGGATAATTATTGCATTTAAATTGGTAATTATCAATATTATTAAAACTGTATCTATAACCATTATTAGTTATTATGGCGAATTCTAACCCAGTTGCCATAATAGAATTATTAATTTCTATTGTGATATTATTATTGGGATTTAAATTGACAACCTTATAACCATTGGTATCCTTTTTAACAGTAAACTTCCCAGATAAATCAAGTACATTGTAATAATAAGTGCTTTCGTACGGATCATACTGATTATTAATTCTATCACACTCGACTTCAACACTTTGTATATCTCTATAAATAATACTTGTTCCAAACAATGACCATCCCTGGCCAATATCACTGACTCCCCGGATGTTATTATAATTTCTGACATTATACCGTAAACTGATAGGATAATTGATGTTATTATCAGCCATAGGTATACTGAGTAGGGGAATATTTATATTAGGAATTCCTGAAGCCTCATTTACAGGCATATCAATATAATTGGATATTGATGCAATAGACTTTTCTAATGCCGCTCCATTCTGTGCATATCCCAGCTGTATTCCTAATATCAGAAAGACTAACGGGACAAAAAAATCTGGATATATTTTCTTCATCATATTTATTTTTTAATGAGTTTTGCAGATGCTGTTTTATCTGTATCTGTTTTTACAGTCACCAGATAAGCGCCCTGAACCAAAGCCTGGGTATTAATTTTTGTTACTCTGTTCTTAGTTTTTATACTTTGAATCTGTCTTCCGCTTATATCATATAAAAGTATATCTGCTTCTTTGAAATCATTGAATCCTATTTCCACATAAGCATAATCTGAAACAGGGTTCGGATAAATTTTAATGTCGTATTTTTCTATTAACTGATCAACCTGTTTGTCTCCCAGTTTGATAATCTTCCAGTTCTCTTTACCTAATTCTTCTGCACTGGTTCCTGCCAATACAATAGAACCATCTCTGTTCAGCTTTAAGTCTGAAAGTCTTTCTTCTTTCTTTCTGGATTCTCCTTTTACATGTTTTCTCCACTGCTCGGTACCATTCTGATCCAAATACAGCATCCAGAAGGTTTCATCATCCGTTTGTATTCTTCCTTCTGCCTGAGTATAGCCGCCTAATAAGATTCCTTTGGAAGATTTATCATCTGCTGAATGAATCACACTCATTCCCATCAAAATATCCCTGTTTCCCAAATTGTAAGATTTCTGCCACTGCTCATCGCCTCTTTCGTTTAGGGCAATCAGCCAAAGGTCTGTTCCTTCTTCAATTCCTACGGTTTTGTTTCCTGATCTTTCTGATCTGGATTCTCCACCGATGATAAAGCCATTTGAAGCCAATGCCAGCGTTCTGATATGATCATCACCTTTCCCTCCGAAGTTCTTTTCCCATTCTACTTTTCCATTCTTGTCCAACTTGACAATCCAGTAATCTCCTTCACCAAAATTTTCAGTTTGTTTCGAGTTTCGGGATACGGGATTTGAGTTTTGAACATTTGATGCAGAACCCGCACCTCGCACCCCGGAATCCTTTTCAGAACCCGAAACCCGAACCTCGGAACTCCTCGAATAAATCCCCAGTAACGCTCCTCCGTCTTTCGTTGGAATCATCTTTTCTACTTCATCTAATCCTTTTCCGCCTAAAATCAATTGTGAAAATTCTTTTCCGTCTTTGTCGAGTTTTGTGATCAGAACATCTTTGGAACCGTAACCTTTTGATGAGTTTTGAACATTACCGGCCACAAAAAATCCTAAATCGGTAGTTTGAATTACCGCTCTGGCTTCTTCATCGGCAGGCGAGCCAATAGTTTTTTGCCAGATTTGGTCTCCAAATTCATTGATTCTGATCAGCCAGATATCTGATCCTCCTTTGGAATCCTCTTTTTTATCCAATCCTTTTCCTGAATAAGAAGTTCCGGCCAGAAGAAATCCTCCATCCTGTGTGGTAACAGTGGCTGACAGATAATCATGGTTTTGTCCTGAGAAATATTTCTCCCAAACTTCCTGCCCCTGCTGGTTGAGTTTTACCAGGTGGAAATCATAGCCGTTGTTTTGCTTACTTCCAGACTTCCGCTCCTCGCTTCCTGACTGTATAGAACTTCCTGTGATCAGATATTGTTGATCAATAGTTGTTGTAATCTGGCTTAGAAAGTTCTGCGTACCGGACCTGAAATCCTTTTGCCAGAGAATATCCTGGGCAGATATTTCCAGTATTGTACATAAGGTTAATGCACTGAGATAAATTTTTTTCATTAGCTCGCGTTGTATTTGATGGTTAAAATTATTATCTATAACCTACTTTTATATTGCGTAAAAGCCAATATTCTATTAATTTTTCTTAATGCATGTTGCTTTTGATAACATAAATTGTTTACTCTTCTGACTACGATGATAACTGTATTAGTTTTAATTGAAACCAATAATTCCTTTTGTATAAGTTAAATGTATTGAAGAATATAAAATCTTAGAGTTAAGGGAAGAATACATGTTGAATTATGTAATCGAACAACAATATTCTGTGAAAAGAAAAGACTTTCACAAACGAAACTTGCTATGATGATAGGGAAGATAGACAGTATCTCTATAAAGTGGAAAAAGGAAAGGTTACTTCCAGTATTGTCACTATTTCTGTAACTTATGCAATAAATGATATTTCCCTGACTGAGCTGATCGGTGAAATAAAAGTATGAAAATATCTAAGCAATAACTCCCGAACAATGATCTGCTGTACTTCCTGTGGCAGAAGACAACACATTGATCTCATTATTCATTTTTAGAACGCCCATAAAGGCAAAAATCAAAGCTTCCTTATAATTGATGATCTCTTTTTCAGGGATGATCACCTCGGCTTTTGTTTTTGCTCTTATCTTTTCAATTAAAAACGTGTTGTAGGCACCTCCGCCTGTAACCAGAATATCTTTTATATTATTTTTATTGATCACAAGGGAAATCTGCTGCGCGGCATGTTCTGTAAAAGTTGCCAGCGCATCCAGGGTTTCTATATTTTCAAGAACTGGAAATATATGCTGGTTGCACCATTCAATTCCCAAAGATTTTGGAGGTGGAATATGGTAGAAATCCAATGCGTTAAGCTGATTCAGTAAGGTTTCATTGATTTTTCCTTTTTCAGCCAATGCTCCGTTTTCATCAAAGTTTTTATGAAGCTTTTGAGCCAAATAATTCAAAACAATATTAACCGGGGCAATATCAAAAGCGATTCTTTTTTCGCCTGATTGTAATGAAATATTGGAAAAACCGCCAAGGTTTAAACAAGCGCTGTACTCTGAAAAAAGCAATGCATCACCTATGGGAACCAGAGGTGCACCATTTCCATTCATTAGGACATCCTGACTTCTGAAATCATAAATGACGGGTAATCCGGTTTCCAGTTTGATTGCTCTGCCATCACCAATCTGAAGGGTGAATTTTCTCTTTGGCTGATGAAAAACGGTATGCCCATGAGAAGCAATCAGGTCGATATTTTCAAGTTGGTGTTTATGAATAAATTCTTTAACCCGCTGTCCCAGATAAAAACCATACTCTGAATGCAGTTCCAGTAAATCTTCAGCAGAAAGGTGAACTGAGTTTCTAAGTTGAGATTCCCAACCCTCAGAATAGGAGAGTGTCTCGGCCTTCAGGATTTGAAAGGTCCATCTGTCCTGTTTTTCAAATTTGGCAAGGCAGATATCCAAACCGTCCAGACTTGTCCCGGACATCAGTCCAATAGCCAGAGCTTTCATAGTTTTTTGGAATTATTTTTTATTCTCAGAAATTCTTTTTGAACTGAAATCTCCTGAGTTGTTATAGAATGTATATTCGGAAAAATCATCTTTGGCAGTCATTCCATTGGCACCTACCAGCGTAGAGCCGTCTTCCATGGTAACGTATACCGTATCTTTGGTATAAATTCTGTTTTTTCGCTGATCCCAATAAATACTCTGCATGGCAAATCTCTGGCCTTCATTGGTTTTTATTCTTACATCACCTTTGGCTTCGTAGAACTTTTTGTATTCAAAAATACGGGCGTATTTAGCTGTAATTCTTCCTGGAACCTTAGGTTTCTTTTTATCAAAAAACTCAATGTCGATTCCTTTTCTGGCTACCACATACGGGCTGTCGATCAGCTCATATTTTTCAATGATCGGTGCTTTGGCCTTTAAAGTAACAAAACCGGAATCACGCTGTATAATATTGGCGTTGTTGATGATTTGTGAAGGGAAATTTTTGCTTTGGCTACCATTTCTTTTGGTAAGATCCTCTTCACAGGATGTCAATATAAAAAATATAGCACAACTAAAAAGGCATGCTATATTTTTATATGATATTTTTTTTGAAAAGTTCATTTTAGTTATAAAGAGTCTTTCTGAACCATTTGTCAGCAAAATTAAAGCCGATTCTCAGGTTAACAAAATTCTGGTTGATCAGATTGTTTTGAAGAGTACCTCTCTTACCTACTTCTAACCCTATTTCAAGACCACTCATTCTTGTGATACTACTGTTTTTGAATGGAAGCATAACCCCTGCAGAAATACCGAACTTGTTGATACTGTTTCCTTCCAGATTAAGGTTTCCTCTCTCGTAGAAAGCACCATATCTATAGATTACTCTTGAGAAGTAGTTTCTAAAGTTATTGTAGTTAGGAAGATACCATCCCCCTGCAGAAATTCTGTAAGTATCCTGGAAATTAAAATCTTTACCAAAATAAGAGATATCTTCTCCTTTTTTATAATCTACCTGTCCTGATACAAACCAGTGGTTTTCACTTCCATATCCAACCCCTAATGAAGCCTGTAGTGGAAGAAGGTTTTTAGATTTTGTTTCTTTTTGCTCTATGATTGTTTCTGATCCGGTAACTTTAGTAGTCTCCTGAGCATCAGAATATCTGTATGTACTATTGGTGTACTGAGTAGTCATATTACTTGTATTACCAAAAGTAGCAGTAGCTCCTACGGTAAACTTCTTATCAGTACGCGTATTTAAAGTCTGGTAGCTTGTACCTAATGTGAAATTAAAGTTTCTGATTCTGTTTTTAGTCTCATAACCATTAACATATTCACCTACATAGGTACCAAGATTACTGTTGTAAGCACGGAACTCATTAAGGTCATTAAGATCTCCAAAGTAAAGGTTAGCTTTTGCCCCTACAGACAATTCCTGACTGATCTTATAAGAAAGAGCAATCTGAGCAGTGTTCAAAGTTCCGCTTCCTTTAAAATTATTTCTATAAAGAGGAGTTTTATCCTCACCAAGCTGTTCCGTTACGATATCGTAGCTTTTAGAACTGTATGGCTGATAAGAGATTCCCATTTTTACTTTAGAAGATAATGGAAATGCAAGCGAAATATTGGAAAGATACGTAGAATGCTTTGTAGATTTCATATCGTTATAGTTCGATTTGAAATAATTGTTTTCGTTGGTAGCTTCCAGTCTGATACTCGTAAGTTCAAAATTGGCGTTGTTTGCCGGGTTGGCAAAATTGAAACTACTGGTAAAATCACTTATAAAAGCAGTAGATATACCTCCCATAGAAGTAGTTTCGATCGTATTATCATATTTCACATCTCCAATTCCATACGTTGCATAAGGAGAGTTGCTTAGACTCTGTGCATTAAGAAAATATCCAACTGATATGAATGATACTACAAAGATTTTTTTCATTCTTTATTTTTAAAACAATGCGCAAATATCTTAAATATTAATGAATTGTAAAAATTATATGTGGTTAAAGTTTGTTAAGGGCTTTTCTTTCAAAGAAAAATGCAAATTTTCAGCCTTAAAAATAGCAATTCTGTTGTACATAAAAAAAGACTGTTCTTGAGCAGACAGTCTTTATTTATATTCGTTATTACCTGATTATTTATTTTACCTGAAGGACAGATCGGCTGTGGCTGAAACATTCAAAACTGAACTTTCCATGGTATTTTCCCATTCCTGAAGTTCCTACTCCTCCAAAAGGTAAATAGTGAGAACCCACGTGGATAATGGCACTGTTGATCTCAGCATCTCCGCTTGTGGTATGATGTAAAACATAATCGGCCAGTTCCTGATTTTCTGTGAAAATATACAATGCTAAAGGTTTAGGACGGGTATTGATTTCTTCCAAAGCCTCTTCCATATTGCTATACGTCATAATAGGAAGAATAGGCCCGAAAATCTCCTGCTGCATCACCTGATCATCCCAGGTAATATTATCCATTAGAGTAGCCCCAAAATGGCGCGTTTCAAGGTCATATTTTCCACCGTAAATCACTTTTTCCGGAGCTGCTTCCAGATAACCTGCCAGATGTTTAATCTGGTTCTGACTAACTATTTTTCCTATTTTCCCAAGTGACTCTCCTTCATAAGTTGTATCCAGATTAGCTTTGAATTTTTCAATGAAGGCATCCTTTACAGACTCATGGATATAGATATAATCCGGAGCAACGCAGGTTTGTCCGCAGTTAATCCATTTTCCATAAGATATTCTTGCCACGGCTTTATCCAGATCTGCATCTTTATGAACAATCGTTGGAGATTTCCCACCCAGTTCAAGGGTCACCGGAATTAACTGCTCTGCAGCTGCTTTCATAACGATCTTCCCTACATTCGGGCTTCCTGTAAAGAAAATATAATCAAAAGGTAAACTTAATAACAATGTATTTTCTTCAATAGCACCCTGAATAACCGCTACATAAGATTCATCAAAAGATTTTCTGACAATATCTTCAAGAACCTGAGCTACATGAGGCGTATTTTCAGAAGGTTTTATAATGGCTGTATTTCCTGCAATCAAAGCCCCAATCAGCGGACTGAATGTTAATTGAACAGGATAGTTGAAAGGTCCGATAATATACGTAACTCCATAAGGCTGATAGGTCACTTTACTTACAATTTCAGCACCTGAAGGATGTGGTTTTGAAGGTACAGGGGTTGGCTTTGCCCATTCATCAACATTTTCCAGCAAATAATCAAGTTCACTGATAACAATTTGAATCTCCACGTACTCTGCTTCTTTTCTGCTTTTCCCCAAATCTGTATCCAAAGCCTCACAAAGTGCATCAGTATGCTGTAAAAAAACTTCACGGAATTTTCTTAATTGTGCTTTTCTGAATTCAATATCTTTAGTCTGATTCGTTTTGTAAAAGGCTTTCTGCTGTTGAAATATCCCTTTAATTTTTTGTTCCAGGTTTGTATCCATTGGTTTAATATTTTAAATAAGTGTGAAATGGTAATGAATTTACGAATAATTTCACGTTGCAAATGTATTGTATAAAATTACATTGTGTAAAATTTAATTTATATTTTATTCTAATCCTATTATTGATATTACCTATAATAGGAGGCATTTTTTTTGAACCACTAATTTGAACCACTAAGATGGTATGAAGGTGTTAAGAGTAGTAAGATAAGCTTCGCTATAAGATTAAAATCAGAATGATTCATCTTAACTATAATTTATTTCTTCAACCCTTCTTCATGGTTTTATTATATCCTGTATTTTTATAGATTTAAGGAAACTCAAAATGTATGATCTATATTTTTATGGATTTTAAGCAGACTTAATTTTATGAAATGAGAGAAGATTTTTTATCTTTGAAACATGAATTGGGAGAACATCGCCGGACAGACAAATCTGAAAAAACTTCTTAGAGAAAGCATTGCTGAAAACAGGGTGAGCCATGCCCAACTTTTTGTAGGAAAGGAGGGATACGGAACATTGCCTATGGTATTGGCCTATGCACGGGAAATTTTCATGCGGGAAAATGAACATGCTGCGGTGAAGGTAGAGCACCTTAATCACCTGGATCTGCATTTCAGTTTTCCGGTTTTTACCGATAATAAAAATTCATTGAGTAAAAATAAATTTGATGAGTTCAGAGAAATGATCCTGGCTTCTCCTTATGCAAGTTATGATGACTGGACTGCTTTTTTAGAATCGGAGAATAAACAGTTATTTATTTCTGCTGATGAGATTGATGACCAGAATCAGAAGTTCTCTTTGAAAAGTTATGAAGGGGGAACCAAAATTCTTATCGTCTGGAGAGCTGATAAAATGAATATTGCCGCTTCCAATAAGTTTTTGAAATTTTTGGAGGAGCCACCTGCAAAGACTGTTATTCTTCTTACAGCTGAAAGCACCAACGATATTCTTCCAACCATTCTTTCCAGAGCACAGATTGTAGAGATTCCCAGAATTAATGATGAAGATATTGAAAATCATCTCAGAAAGAATTTTTCTGTTTCTGAAGAAAAAGTGAGAGAGATTGTTCATGAAGCACAGGGAGATCTCAATGATGCCATAAAACTGCTGAATGCTGGAGATAAAAGCAATGAATTCGAAAAGCTCTTTGTACAGTGGGTGAGAGATGCATTTATGGTTAAAAAGAAACCTGAATATTTAAAAAGCATTATTTTCTGGGCAAGGGAAATTGCAGGATGGAACAGGGAAAAACAGAAAAACTTCCTCAACTATTGTTCTGAAATTTTCAGACTGGCATTACTTCAAAATTATCAGTCCGAAAATCTGGTGTATAAAAAGATTAATGCGAACGGCTTCAATTGGGCCGGGTTTTCAAAATTTATCAGTGGCGCCAACATTGAAAGTATTCTGGAAGAAATCAATACTGCGGATCTGCACCTTACCCGAAACGGAAATCCTAAAATTGTCTGGACCGATCTCGGCATAAAATTATCAAGATATATTCACAAAAGCACATAAATAAAACTCCGGCTCTCACCGGAGTTTTTGTTTGTATTTTCCTTTTTTTAAAGAGGTGTTTTCCAGTAAAATTGTGTTAAAGATTAATATTTTGTAGAGAATTTCCTCCAAATTTTCCATTATCATTAAACTTTATCCAGCTGTTTTTCTTCCAAAACAGGCTTTCCAGAAGTTCCAGCACTCATTATAGAAATCGTCTTTCTGTTACAATAAATTAAATCTATATTAAAAAATCAATCAATCGTTTGATTTGTGTTAAAACTTGTGTACATTTGCGCCCTGAAAAATGAACACTAACATGATTTCAAAAGAAGAAAATATATTATTCGCAGCCGAGAAGCTTTTTGCAGAAAAGGGATTCGAAGGGACTTCCACCCGCGAAATTGCAAAGGATGCTAATGTAAACATCTCTATGATCTCGTATTATTTTGGCTCTAAGGAAAAACTTTATGAGAAATTAGTGGAATACAGAATGAATGAAGGTCAGTTTTTTTCAAAGGATCTTTTGGGAAGAACAGATATCAACGAGTGGCAGAAAATTGAAAAAGTTATTGATCAGTTTTCTCACAAGATCAGAACTCAAAAATGCTTCTACAGAATTATGCAGAGAGAGCAGCTGCATACAAAGAATCCTCAGATTGTAGAATTTTTGAAACAAACCAAAATGGGATTCCTTTCTATGTATTCCCAAATATTGGAAAGTGGTCTTAAAAATGGAATTTTCACCAAAAACCCACCTATTTATCTGCTTCATTCCACGGTAAGCGGAACCTTATTTTATGCATTCAATGCTAAAGAAATGTATAAAGAGTTCCTGAATGAAACAGAAGAAGAAGAAGCTTTTGATGAAAAATACTACACAGAACTTAATAAACATATAAAATATTTACTAAAAGACCTTTTAGGTTATGAAGAGAATAAATAACTCAGTGATTGCATTATCACTATTCGTAGGAATAGCAAATGTAAATGCTCAGGAGAAAAAAACACTTTCTCTTGACGAAGCCGTGCAGCTGGGAATCCAGAACAGCAAGAATCTCAAGATCGATGCAGCCAAGATCGAAGAGGCTACAGCTGATCTTTTGGAGGCTAAAAACAGACAGTTACCGGAATTAAAAGTGTCAGGTAGCTATATGTACCTTCCGATAAAACCGAATGTTGATATTAAACTTCCGGGAGTTTCCGGTGGAGCAGGTGGCCCAGAAGTACATCAGGTGCTTTACGGTTCAGCTAACCTTAGCGTTCCGATCTACAGCGGGGGAAGAATCAAATATGGTATTCAGTCAGCTAAATATTTGGTAGAAGCTTCTAAACTAAGTACTGAGAATGATAAAATTGCCATTGCTTATAATGTCGCCCAGGCTTATAACAACCTGTTTAAAGCCAACCAGTCTATCAAGGTCTTTGAAGAAAATCTTGCCGCTTCTCAAAAAAGAGATGAAACTTTCCTTAAAATGGAAAACAATGGTTTGATTGCAAGAAATGACAGATTAAAGGCAAATCTTCAGACTTCAAATATTGAACTTCAACTGTTGGAAGCTAAAAATAACTACAATATTGCCAACATCAATATGGATTTATTACTTGGACTTCCTGAAACGACAGAGCTGGCAGTAGATGAAAATTATATTGAGGAAGGATCAGACGTAAAACCTGTTGATTTTTATGTTACCGAAGCCAGAGAAAATCGTAAAGACTTACAGGCTTTGGCTCAACAGAGAAAAGCGGCAGAACTGGGATCAAAAGCAGCAAAAGCAGAAAATCTTCCTTCTATTGCCTTTACAGGAGGTTATGTAGCAGCTGATATTCCTAAGTTTCTTACTGTTTACAATGCGATTAACGTAGGGATTGGAGTTTCCTATAACTTATCCAACCTGTGGAAAGAAAATTCTTCATTGAGACAGTCGCAGGCAAGAGAAAAACAGCTTGCTGCTACCGATGAATTATTGAATGATAACATTAAGCTTGATGTAAACAGAGAGTATCAGAACACAGATTATTCAAAGAAGAGAATTACTGTTTTTGAAAAATCTGCTGAGCAGGCTAATGAAAACTACAGAATTACCAAAAATAAATACGATAACGGTCTTGCAACCATGACAGAATTATTGGATGCAGATGCGGCGCAGATTGCGGCCAACGTTGGCGTAATCAATGCTAAGGCAGATGCTGCACTGGCATACAGAAAACTATTACAGACAACAGGAACTTTAACAATTAAATAATCAGATCGAAACCAAAATGGAAAATAATAATACACAGGCAGTTGAACCTAAAAAGAAAAAAAGTTTAGTTTTTCCTATCATTTTAGCTGCAGTAGTAATCGGAGGAGGAATCTACGGTTACAGAGCGTTTACTTACGGACAGTACCATGAAGAGACTGACGATGCTCAAATCGCTTCCAATATGTCTCCGGTAATTTCTAAAATCTCGGGATATGTAGCTCAGGTAAAAGTAAAAGACAACCAGTTTGTAAAGAAAGGAGATACGTTGGTGATTTTGGATAACAGAGATCAGAAAATGGCTCTTGAACAGGCTCAGGCAGCATTATCTACAGCGAGAAGTAATATCTCCAATGCAGAAGCTACTACAACGGCTACTTCAAAAAATATCGGTTCTTCAGAAGCAGCGGTAGTCACTGCCAATGCTCAGATAGAAGCCGCAAAAGTAAATGTTTGGAAAACTTCTCAGGATTTGAAGAGATATGCTAATCTTGTAAAAGACCATTCTATTACAGAACAGCAGTATGAGCAGGCTTTAGCAGCAAAACAATCTGCAGACAGACAGTTACAGGTTTTAGTAGATCAGAGAAATCAAATTGCTCAGCAAACCCATATTGCTTCTTCTCAAACGGCTGCAAGTTCACAACAAATCAGTGTTGCCGGATCTGTTGCTAAACAAAGAGAAGTAGATGTGGAAAATGCAAAATTAAACTTATCATATACCGTAATTCTTGCACCTGAAGACGGGCATGTAGGGAAAGTATCTACACAGGCAGGTCAGTATCTGCAGGCAGGATCACAGTTGTTTGCTTTGGTTAAAAACGATCAGAAATGGGTTGTGGCTAACTTTAAGGAAACACAGGTAGATAAAATGGTAGAAGGGCAAAAAGTGAAAATTGAGATTGATGCTTTCCCTGATCAGGAGTTTGAAGGAGTGGTAAGTTCATTCTCTCCGGCTACAGGAGCTACTTTCTCTATTCTTCCTCCGGATAATGCGAGTGGTAACTTCGTAAAAGTAGTTCAGAGACTTCCTATAAAAATCGATTTTGTAAATCTTGATAAGAACATTGCAAAAAGATTAAGAACAGGAATGAACGTGAAGGCAGAAGTTGCTTTGAAATAACCTTTAAAACTGTTAAAAGTCAATGAATTTCGTTGTTAATAGGGAATCAGCTTTAAAATTCACTATTAACTTGAGAAGCAAAATTTACCATTGATTTTTTACATCGTAAAAAACTTATGCAAGATTCATTAGTAGAATATGGAGCGCGTAGAGTAATCATTACGATTACGGCTATCCTTTGTGCCCTTCTTGAAATTGTAGACTCCACGATTGTCAATGTTGCCTTGAATGAAATGAAGGGGAATCTTGGATCTACACTTTCTGAAGTGGGTTGGGTAATTACGGCTTATGCCATTGGTAACGTAATTATAGTACCAATGACGAGCTGGCTTTCCCAGCAGTTTGGGCGTAGAAATTACTTTGCGGCATCCATCATTATATTTACCATATTTTCATTTTTATGTGGAAATGCGACCAATATCTGGGAACTTGTGTTCTTTAGATTGATGCAGGGAATCGGTGGGGGAGCCTTATTGGTAACTTCACAGACGATTATTACGGAATCTTATCCGATTGAAAAAAGAAGTATGGCTCAGGCTATTTATGGTTTGGGAGTAATTATCGGTCCTACCTTAGGTCCGCCTCTTGGAGGATATATCGTTGATAACTTCAGCTGGCCCTATATTTTCTATATTAATATTCCGATTGGAATTGCAGCAACCTTGATGACGCTGCAGTTTGTAAGAAGTCCGAAATATGCAGAAAAACGTAAAGTCTCGGATGTTGACTGGATTGGGATTGGATTGCTGGCAGTAACAGTAGGTTCATTACAGTTCATTCTGGAAAGAGGACATGAAGAAGACTGGTTTGAAAGCGGAATGATTGTAGCCTTCACAGTAGCCGCAATTTTAGGATTTATATTATTCCTTTGGAGAGAGCTTACCTTTAAATATCCAATCGTTGAGCTCAGGGTACTTAAAAACAGCAATTTAAGAATCGGAACCATGATGTCATTTGTGCTTGGATTCGGGTTGTATGGTTCTACATTCATCGTTCCACTGTATACCCAGAGTATTTTGGGATGGACGGCACTTCAGTCAGGAGCACTGATGATTCCGGCAGCTTTAACGACGGCCTTTATGATGCCTATCATTGGTAGATTACTGGCAAAAGGAGCAAAACAACAGATTCTGGTTTCTTTAGGATTATTCATCTTCTTTGTCTATAGCTTCTGGGGATACAAAATTCTGACACCGGATACCAGTAAAGATGCCTTCTTCTGGATGTTGATTGTGAGAGGAGCAGGTTTGGGATTATTGTTTATTCCGATTACCTCTTTGTCCTTAAGTACACTGAAAGGGCAGGAGATTGGTCAGGGAGCCGCTTTCACAGGGATGATGAGACAGCTGGGAGGATCTTTCGGGATTGCAGCAATCACTACCTTTATTGCCAATGCGGGTCAGAAATACAGGAATAACCTGATTTCCCACCTTGACGAAAACAGTTTTGAAGTTCAGCAAAGGCTTGCCGCCCTTAAAGCAAATTTTATAGCGAAAGGAATGACTCCTGATGCAGCAATGAATGCCGCGTATAAAATGCTCGACTTATCCGTAACTAAACAGGCAACGGTATTATCCTATATGGATGTATTTCTTTACCTCGGAATCGTATTCCTGATATGTATTCCGTTTATCTTACTTGTAAAAGAAAGAAAGAGCAAAGAAAAAATAGATTTGAGTGAAGCCATGCACTAAATTATAATAAAAAAAACCTTCGAACTTTTCGAAGGTTTTTTTATGTTGTTTCTGTTGTAAAATAGTATCAGTCAATATCTTTGGATTGTAATTTTGTTAAAGAAAAAATAATATCACATATTGGAGAATTTATTTATTTTGTCTAGCTTTACCGTACCAAATGAAAAAAGTATGAATACATTCCCTCACCATTCAAGAGTCCAATCAAAAAGGATTTATCGCAATACAGTATCAGATTTTTATCTGAACTTCATGTATTAAAACAGTTGAAACAGCTACTTTTTATTTTGTTTTTATATTCCATAAAGACAATTTTCCCATTTCCGAAGCTGTATGAAGTGGTGTGTTTCGTTGCGTTACCTAATTAAACCGTATTAAATATGAATCAAATTCAATTGCCGGAAACTTATGCCGCGTTATCCGACTTCAGAGAAAATGATGTTTATCTTCCTGAAATGGATCAGCCTCAGATTATTTCAGATTTCTTTCCCAAAACCTTTACTGAACTTACCCAGCGCTTGTCAGATATTACAGGTGCTTTTTATGGAGGGATGCTCAAACAAATCGGAAAACTTTATGGAGCAGAAGCTATAGAACAGCTTTCCAGTACTTTTATGTATGATCTCGGATCAAGAATGGCGCTGAGAAATCTTGAAACAAAACCTAACCTGCAGCCTGGTATTCCTGCTGTAGCAAAAATACTGATAGGAGCAATTTTTACATCCAGTCCCGAATATAACTTTGAATTTAAAGAATTAAATGACTACAAATGTAAATTACTGATTAAAGGAGTAGACCGCTATCATAAAATCACCCAGAGCCTGCAGATTGCGGGTTTGCTGAAATGGCCGGTCATAAAACCTTTCATACAGGGAGTTTGCGATACAATGGGACTGGATGTTTTATTGGATATAAAAGTCCTCAAACTAGATCCTGACAGCTCATGCAGTTATCATGTAGTAATCGTAGAAAAATAGAATTCTTACAAATATCTCGTTGATTTTACAGAATTTTTATTTCAAAATAGTGATAAAAGCGGATTTTAATCCGCTTTTATTATGGATAAATATCCAATGGTTTGAGACAAAACTGATAAGCAAACTTACGATTTAGTTGATTCCGTAGATTTTATTTTCACGAAATGATATCATAAAGAAAAATCAATAGGAATGGGTGTTGCCCATTTAACAAAACAGATAAATATCGTCTGCAGCATTCAATTTTATCGGAGATAAAATCTTTGCGTCTTATAGCCTAAAGCATGAAAATCCTTTGTGCCTTTGCGTCTACCAACAAAATATTTTATTTAATATTCTTAATCCATTCAATTCCACTGATATCAATCAGCTTTAGAGCCTGAATTTCACTTTTTTCAATTATATCATCAATACTCACGGTTACATCAGCCTTTGCTCCCAATGGAATTACCAGACTGTGCTTTCCCGGTTTCACTTTGGCAACGTAATGATTTTTTATATTTTCTTTAGACAATCCGACAAGTTCTTTGTGATCCAGCTCTTTTAAAATATTTCCATTTTTGTCCAGAATATGAATGCCTATCAGAAAAGAACCGTACACATCGGCTCCTTCCGTTCTGTACACTTCAAATTTTAAATCCGAATTAGTATGAGAAATATTTGAAATTTCCAGCTTCGGTTTTACCGATTTATTATGCAGGGTTCCCCATACACCTCCATGGAAATACTGATTGGTAAAAAGAGTTAAACCCAATATGATAAACGAACCTGCCAGTACAAGAACTTTGGGTTGTGAGACAGGGAAATTTCCTGAGCCAAGCCACTGAAACCATCTTTTTTGAGTGAAGCTTTTGTTATTCTTCATGAAATAATAATCCAGTGAATAAGGGCCGCTTCCGGTAAGAAACAGAACAAATCCGCCGGCAACTCCTAAAACTCCGATCTGCCATTCATCAAGACAGGTTGTTCCCAGCCAGCCGGAACCTAATAATATCCCGAGGGCAAGACTGAAAATTCCGATACTCATTAACCGTGTAAATAATCCGAGAATAATGAATAATCCTACAACGGCTTCAATAATAGTAAAGATGATCATGGAGCGCTCCAAGGCATCCGGATGGGTAACAAGATATTCAATAATAGGTTTTATGCCGAGGGCATTAGGTAAAAAATGATTGAATTTTTCTCCTATGTATCCTTTTTCGTCAGGAATAAGCTTGTTTTCAAGGATAAGTCGGCGCCAGAACGCTGAAAAGTAAGTCCATCCGATCACCATGCGGAGGGATAAAGTATATAATCCGGCCAGGTCCGAAGACTGGCTGTTTATGGTATGTTTCATTGAAATTAATATTGTATTGTAAAAAACTGATTGTCATTAGATTTAAATTTTTTTAAATCAGATTAAGTTTCAGTCTTTTAAATAGAATATATTTTGGAGGGCTGTTTCCTGTAGAATGCCCGGAATAGGTATTGAGGGAAATCTTTTCTTCAACAAAGTTACCTCTAGCTTGATTAACACCCAATAAGAATTTACTGTATCGGCTTTGAACTTTAGTTTTTGAAATTGAAATTCCTGAAGAAGCAGAAGCGAGATCACAGCTAAAGGAAAGAGATGAAGTTGTTTTTACTTTATTCAGCCCGCTGATGTATTGAATGTCAAAAATATCAAGAACATTTCTTTTCACAGAACATGGTGATAATGAAAACACCAATATAAGCATCGTAATGATGGCTTTATAGGTTTTCATATGGATTCCTGAATAGGGCATGGTTACAAAACTACACTTTATTTTAATGTGAGCTTTATAAATTCCAGGAAATCGTTCTGTTGATCCACAAATAAGTAGTGGGAACAGTTATCAATAAGCCTGAAATGGTTCTTCCCGACAATATTTTTAAGATCATTCAGCTGTTTTTCTGAAAATATTGCGTCATTCTTGCCATACACTGCAAAAATGGGAATTCCTTTTTTGCTGATACTTTTTAAAATGGCAGTATTATCAAGATTATTCTGAGACTCATTTTGGTAGAATTTAAGAGGAGAATCAGGGTTTCTTATATTGTTTTTGTTGAATTCCCCTGCTTTGTATTCCGTTCTCAGCATTTCACTTTCGGGAGTAGGATGGGGCATATCAAAGAATCCAAGTTTCCCAGCCATATCATAACATCTTTTTCTATAAGCGGCAGAATTTTTGTCCAGACTTTCTATTTCCGAAATCTCTTTAAGCCGGGCAGGATCATTTTTAAAATGTTCTTTAGCTTGTTTTAAAATATGGTTGTAGGTTTCCTGTTGGGTAAATAAAGCTCCGGCAAGCGTAAGGGATTTTACTTTTTCCGGAAATTGTTCTGTAAATAAGGTCCCGATAATTCCTCCAAAGCTATGGGCAAGAATATTGGCTTTTTTGATATGGTAAGTGGTATAAATACTTTTTAAATCCTCAAAGCTTTCTTTGAATGTCATGGTTGCATTTTCATCCTTTGAGCGTCCTTCACCACGTCTGTCATAGACAATGACATAAAATCCTTTGTCGGCAAGGTTTTGGGCTGTAGTTCCTTCAAATAAAGTTGCATTTCCGCTGGGGCCGCCATGAATAAAAATGACAGGAGTATTTTTCGGATTTCCATAAGCCTTTGAGTATAAATTCTGTGCTTGAAAGGATATTGAACATATCATAAGAAGAATGGAAAACAGAGATTTCATGTTGATCGTTTTTTGAGTCTTCTAAACTACTAAATATTCTCTGAGCTGAAAGACCTCAAGCACATAGAATTATTATTAACATTAAAATACTACTGACGTACAGTTGTCACAAACCTGTCTTATCTTTACCACATTATTTAGAATTTAAACAGAATATTTCAATGAGTTATTGTTTAGCCATAGAAGGAATGCAGCCCGAAAGCCGAAAAGAACTGCACAAAAATTATCATGATAACTATTATGGATTTCCTATTCATGATGATAATGAGTTGTTTGGAAGACTGATTCTTGAAATCAATCAGGCGGGATTAAGCTGGGAAACCGTTCTGAAAAAAGAAGACAGTTTCAGAAAAGCGTATGACAATTTTAATATTCAGCAAATAGCTGCTTATACGGAGGAAGACCGTGAAAGACTGTTAAGCGATCCGGGGATTATCAGGAATAAACTGAAAGTGAATGCTGCCATTGAAAATGCAAAAAAGATTATAGAATTACAGAAGGAATTTGGTTCGTTCGAGAAATGGCTGGAACATCATCATCCAATGACATTGCAGGAATGGATGAAGCTATTCAAGAAAACCTTCAAATTTACAGGCGGAGAGATTGTCAATGAATTTCTCATGAGCACGGGATATCTCAAAGGAGCTCATCACGAAAGCTGTCCGATACATTCGAAAGTATTGGCTCAAAAACCTTTGTGGAAAGAAAATTTGAATAAATAATAAATTTAGATTCCTACGGAATGACAGAATGTGTATTAATGTCAAACACACCTACTTGTCATTCCGTAGGAATCTAGCTTGCAAAAATTGAGAATAAGAAAAGACAGCTCAATCCGGTTCACTAAGATTTTAAACCCTTTTTATTCCTTATCCATAATCTGTTTATGCTCATTGCCCCATTTTTCAAATTCCAGAATAATGGGTTTCAGTTTGTAGCCTATTTCTGTAAGTTCATATTCTACCCTTGGCGGAACTTCGGCATACACTGTTCTGGTGATGATTTTATCTTCTTCCAGCCTTCGGAGCTGAAGGGTAAGCATACGTTCTGTAATGTTCTGAAGCTTTTTTCTCAATTCTCCAAAACGCATTTTTCCATTAATCAGATAACAGCAGATCGCCAATGCCCATTGTCCCCCGATAATATTGGAAGCATAGATCTCCGGACATTCATCGGCAAGCGCTTTTTTATTGGCAAAATTGGTTGAATTTTCCTTTATTTTAGTCATTACTTACATTTTTTATAGTACCATACAATGGGTAGCTAATGTACGAAATGTAAGTTACGTGTAGTAATTTTGTCATAGAAATTTAAACATAATGAAGACCTTAGTAATTGTTACCCATCCTGATATTGAAAAATCTGTTATCAATAAAAAATGGATTGACGAATTAAAAAAATACCCTGAAAAATATACTATTCATCAATTATACGAAGCTTATCCTGACGGAAAAATCAATGTAGCTCAGGAGCAAAAGCTGATGGAATCTTATGATAAGATTGTATTTCAGTTTCCGTTTTACTGGTTCAGCAGTCCGCCGCTTTTAAAACAATGGCTGGATGAGGTGGTTTTGTATGGTTGGGCATATGGAAACAACAGTGGTTTCAAGCTTGCCGGAAAGAAAATGTCACTGGCTGTTACCGCAGGAATAGATGAAGAAGGGTACAGTATATCCGGAGAATATAAATATACTATGAACGAGCTTTTCCGACCTTACGAACTGACCTTTGATTATATAAAGGCAGACTACAAAGAACCTTTTGTGTATTATGGAATTGAAAGAGATTCTTCCGATGAATGGATCAACAGAAGTGTTCCGATGTATCTGGAGTTTCTGGATAATTTGTAACAATATAAAAATGAAGTTGGACTCTTGAATTAAAGGAGTTCAACTTTATTGCTGAATATATTCAAAAGGTTCCACATTCCAGTCTTGTAAATATTTCTTTATGGTATTACTATCAATATTAAAAGGCACATCCTGATATTTCCAGCCTTTTGAAGGAACTTTTAAATCTATAAGGTAGTTCTCAATAGAATAAATGCCAAGAACTTTTGCATTTTTAGGTTTTATAGAATCGAAAATGATGAGGAATTTATCTCCTTTTTTGTAAGAATAATTTGTTGTTTTAAAATATATTTTATTACTAACCTGATATCTATAATCTGTTCCTACACCATTGTTATTCTTTGGATGCCAATCCGTAACAGCTTCTCCAATTGTATATTTAGGGGATTTGAGCATTTTCTTTACCCATAAATTCTCGTCTACCATGCAGAATATGATTAATCCTAAAGTGAGTACCAAAAGAATAATATGGAATTTTTCTGACACAAATTTTTTCATATTCAGTTAATATATTTTTATTTATTTTTTTTTAGTCTACCAACTATTCCTACTATAGTTAAAAATATTCCAATGATTAAAAAAGGATGCCAGAGGAAAAAGGAAATTTCACCTAAATTTACAATGATTTCAGAATAATCTCCTCTTGCTGTAAATAATCCAATAGACGTAAAAAACATTATAATGGATAGAACAAACATTGATAATCCGATAAAAAATAGGTACTTGTAAATTGATTTCATTTTCTATTTATTTAAAACCCGATTGATTCTTTTCTCTGCTTCCTCTTTGGTAATTCCATTATAAAAATCATCAACAAATGGGTGATCATAGCTTTGATGAGGATAGACAAAAGGACGGCCGATAGCATTATTTACCACAACCGTTGTAGGAATGCTTTCCTGAAAATCATAATCGGAAGATACGTAGAAAGCCATCCGAAATACTCGGCTTCAAATTCTTTATTGTCATAATTTTCCACATATTCATCAAAGCTCTTTTCACTCAGGGATACCCAGATTCCGTAATCCAGATCTCTGCAATCATCTGTGACTTCCTGTACAAGAACAGTACGGATAAATCTACGGGTATTTTCTTCCTCTTTTACAACGCAAAGGTCTGAACTGAGTTCAGCATTCTTTAATTCTTCTTCAGATAAGCAGAAGTAAAAATAAGGATATGAATAGGCTATTGCAGGCCAGTCTTCTTTCTCTTCTCCACAGCATTGGCAGATGTATTTCATGATTAAATTTGCATTTCGGCTAAAATACCTAAAAATCCTTATCCCACCGTAGGTGTATCTTCTTCCTTCAGTATTTTTTTCTCCTTCATGGTAAGCATCATTCTTTCATATTTGTACTTTTCCCAATCAAAGGTGTTAAGAAAATCAAGGGCAGCCTGAAAACCTCTGTTGAAAAGTTCTTCCTTTTCTTCTTTTTTCATGAAGAAGTTCAGCCAGCTGCTGGTACCGCAGTTGACGCTTTGTATGCTGTATAAACGATAAAAAGTATGTTTGGTAAGGAATGTTTTGTCATTAAATCCTTTTAAGGTGCTGATGATATTTCCGGCATAACTGAAGGGCGTTTTGAGAATTTCCTCACTGGTTTTCCCTCTTTCAGAAAGAATAGCAGAATCGCTCGTCAGCTGTACTCCGAAAAGGGGCATTCTCGGATAAAAAACTTCATCAGCATGAAACAGGTCAATAGGAAAGTTGGAAATACTGCCACCATCAATGAAAACTCCGGCAGGATTAATATCTTCCGGTTTGGTATTCATCCAGTATCTCCAGGCATATTTTACAGAATCGTTGTCTTTATTGATTTGTTTCTGAAAAGGTTCAAAGAAAAGGGGAACCGCCATAGAGGCTCTTACGAATTCAGCCGGACTGATGTGTTTCAGTTCCTCTTCAGACCAGTAGAGATTGGCCATCGTAGGAAGCTCCACCTTAATTTTAGCATTGATATCGGTGGTAATGATTACATATTCAGACTTTAGAAGATAAAACGGGTTGTTTTTATAGTAATCATTGTTGACAGCGCTTTCATAGAAAATTCTGTATCGGGTTTGGTCAATGTGTACCTGATTTTTGATTTTAATTTTTTCGATGCTTTGCAGCGCCATCAGATAATATTCCTGCCCGTTTCCATAACGGTAATTGAGGTTGAGCTCCTGTTCTTTCTGAATGAATTTTTCATTGAGATGGGCAACCGTTTTTATTCCAAATTGATCCAGTGCATTTTGCATGGTATTCTGAAAAGCATTTCCCGGATTCAGTCCGCTGTTTTCTTTCCTGAAATTATTGTAGAGCTTTTGAATACAGAAAAAGAGAATGACAGCCGGAATCAGAGGAATCAGAAACATCAGTTTGGCATTCAGAATTGTTGTTGAAGGAGCGAAAAAAGGAGTACTGATCAGAATAATAAAAAGGATAGCGGCAATAACAGCATTGATCTTAAAAAAATCTTTGTTGTTCAGCATCGCATGGAGCGTTGTTTTTACATAGGTTTTCCCATCCATGAAATCTGAAAAATCCCAACTGAAAAGAATATCTTTGATCAAGGCGCTTTTAGATTCTTCTTTGGTTTTACAGGCTGCAATGAGCATGGTGTTTATTGCTCCGGCACTTGTTCCTGCTACTTTCAGAAAACGGATGCCGAATATTTCCAGTCCGTAAAGATAACCTACCAATGCGCTTCCCCAGACACCGCCACCTTCCTGTACAAATTCTACATACTGATTACCATTCTGATCCAGAAGATCAGAGAATTCTTTGGCAGATATATTCTCGTGTAAGGCAAGCAGTTTATCTTTAGATGCCTGTGAAAGAGAAGAATCTCCCAGAATTTTGTTGAGGTTTTCAGTGGTCATGGTATTTTGTTTTGATGGTGTGTTGGTTAAAGGCAAAAATGCAATCAACCGATGTCTATTTTACCGAAGATAAAATCTTTGCGCTTTTGTGTTGATATAAAATTAATCACCACTGTCTTCGTCTCACATAAATAAACGTACTGATCACAACCGTTGCCATGGCTCCAAGCGTTATAAAATATCCATATTTATGGTGAAGCTCAGGCATATTATCGAAGTTCATTCCGTAAACTCCGGCAATAAAAGTAATCGGTAAGAAGTAAACTGAATAAATAGCCAGAACCTTCATCACCTGATTGGCCTTTTGATCCGAAAGTGCAAGGAACATGGAAATAAGGTTGGTGATCTGAATATTCAAGTGGTCAAAATCTGCCACTACATCTTTATGCTTATCCTTTAAATCGACAATTTCAGAGTCCTGTAAATTCAGTAATTTAAATTTATCAATAGCATCCGTGGAAATCACCAGTACCCTGGAATTTAATCCTGATTTTCGTTTCAGTTTGTAAAGACGGCGGATCTGGCTGGTATGATTGGTATTTTTAAGAAAAATCTCATTCTCTATATTGTCCATCGTTTCAAACAGACTTAAAGATTCATCATCAAAACTTTTCATGATCAATATAGCAATCATCAGCGTGATCTGCTGAGGATTAAGATCTTCCTGAATCAAAGAAACTTTCTTCTTGACTTCAGTGATGCTTCTGGTTTTCATCCTGTGGATGGTGATAATGGTATTTTCAACCAAAAAAATTCCAATCTTGGTGCTGATATCGCTGATGGTATTCAAATTCTTTCTTTCCAGCTCTGTACTTTCACGGAGTAAGAAGAATTTTATATTCCCGTCTTCTTCATATTTCGGAAGGTGATTAGGATCCATTGTATCTTCCAGCAGAAGATTATTGATTTCATATCTTTCATGAAGAAATTTCAGGTCTTCTACAGTAGGAGCCTCTACATCTACCCATTCGCACTGGGAGGTTCTGTATATCGTATCAATTGGCATAAAGTAAAAATACTAATATTTTGAAAAACTATGTGTTAAATAAGTTTTATCTTTGCCAAAATTAAAAAACTATATGATTAAAAGTACAATAAAAGGTGTGGGATTTTATGTTCCAGATAACGTTGTTACAAATGATGATTTAGCAAAACTCATGACGACCAATGATGAGTGGATTACGGAAAGAACGGGGATCAAGGAAAGAAGACATCGTAAAAATAGAAATGATTCTCAGGAAACAGCCGCTTATCTAGGATTTAAAGCTTCTGAAAAAGCCCTTGAAAAAGCGGGTCTGACTGCTAAGGATATTGATTATATTGTTTTTGCAACACTTTCTCCGGATTATTATTTTCCAGGATGTGGAGTATTGCTTCAGGATATGTTGGGATGTGATACCATTGGAGCATTGGATGTAAGAAATCAGTGTTCAGGATTTGTCTATTCTATGAGTGTTGCGAATGCATTTATTAAATCAGGAACTTATAAAAATATTCTTGTTGTAGGAGCAGAAGTTCATTCTTTCGGATTGGATTTTTCTGACGAAGGAAGAGGGGTCTCTGTAATCTTTGGAGATGGAGCAGGAGCTGTTGTTCTTTCTGCATCAGAAGATGAAAATGCAGGAGATATCTTAGCGATGAATATGCATTCTGAAGGGAAATATGCCGATGAATTATGTACACAGTTTCCGGGATCTAAATTCGGATGGAGTGACAGAATGAGAAAAGAACCGGAGAATGTTACCAATAAAGAAGTTTATCCTATTATGAACGGAAACTTTGTATTCAAACATGCCGTAACAAGATTTCCGGAAACCATGATGGAAGCACTGAACAAAGCAGGGAAAACCATTGAAGATCTTGATATGTTCATTCCACACCAGGCGAATCTTAGAATTGCTCAGTTTGTTCAGCAAAAATTTGGACTGCCGGATGATAAGATTTTTAATAATATTCAGAAATACGGAAATACAACGGCTGCTTCTATTCCCATTGCTTTAAGTGAAGCGATTGAGCAAGGAAAAATCAAGAGAGGAGATTTGGTTCTTCTTTCAGCTTTCGGAAGCGGATTTACCTGGGGAAGTGTTTTGTTTGAATATTAATAAACAAAAAGGCGAAAAGGCTTCATTGCAAAATAGCTAAAAAAAAACCGCAGAACTCTCGTTCTGTGGTTTTTTTTGTTTTTAATAGAGGTTTTAATTTGTTTTGTTTATTTGTTTTAGTAATTTAATTTAAATCATTGTTTTTTAGTATATTATGTACGTGTTTTTGGTTTTTAAAGTGAATTTTTTGTGTTATAGAACTTGTAGTATAGTTGTTGTTTTTTAATTGAAAATATTCATTAAAGTTTTTTTAAGAAAAATATATATAATAGTAACTTTATTAAGTTTATTAAGCGAAATTTCTAGAAACAAAAAACATGAAAAATTATTTATTACTGGGAGCTTTTTTAGTTCCCATGTTTTTTTGGGGGCAGGTCGGGATACTGACTTCAACTCCTCAGAAGACCTTACATGTCAACGGTTCATTACAGGTAGTAAATGAATTAAATGTAGGTGGAGATAGTACAACAGCTGGATCAGCAGGAACTTCCGGTCAGGTTCTGACTTCTAACGGTGTTGCGGCTGCACCCTCATGGCAAACAGTGAATACAATAAGCGGAACGATTAACAACGCTTATTATGTACAGGGAACTACAGCTGCTACAGCTGCTCCTGGAGCAACAATTGATGTCCCGGGAGTAACTATTACTTTAACAGTTCCTGCAGGAAGAAATCAGACCTTTTTATTTACTATTTTAGGATATGCTACATTATTAGATGGTAATTCGAGCCAAGGGGTTTTTGCCCTTTTACAGAATGGAGTGAAAATTTCTTCAGCTTTCGCTACTAAAGCAGGAAGTTTTCCTGGGGGAATCACTTTGCTAAATATGCCGATTCCGGTGACATTTTTGAAATCGGTAACCCTTGCAGCGGGAACTTATACTTTTAAAATTCAATATGCTTCGTGGTCTGGGAGTGCTACAGTTAATTTTGTTCCTTCTGCTTATGCAGGATATAATGGTGATACAGAAGCAATGCTTACCAAGATGCAGGTTTTGGTATATAATAACTGAACATTTTAATCAAAAAACAAAAAACCGCGGAACAAAAGTTCTGCGGTTTCTTATTTATATAGTATACTCTATTAAAGGCTTTTTAATAATTTTTCTGTGTCAGAAGAATCCTGTCCGGTACTTTTTGCCAGTTCAATAGATTTTTCAGCCCACATTTTTGCATTTTTCTTATCTCCTACCTTATTGTAAAGATTGGCTAGCGTATCTGTATTGGCAAAGTTCTGGTCTTTCTTTACAGATTCTTGTGCCCATGTAATGGCTTTTTCCAGAGATGTCTTATTGCTTACATTTTCAAAGAAGTTCCATGCAAGAGAATTCAGTTCTTCAGAACCTGCTGCAGAATAATCTTTGTAAAGGTCAAGGATTAATTTTTCATACTCAGGAATATCTTTGTTCTTTAAAGCTCTGTTGGCTTTCATTCTTTTTAAAATCTTGTCGGCCTCTTCTTTGCTCAGGAATTTCTGGGTTTCAGCCATGAAATAGTTGTCATCCCATTTTTTTGTATCCGGGTTATAAGCTTTTTTAGAAACAGTGTTCAGCTTGATGTTTTTATCAAACTTTTCGTATTTATCTTCAGGGAAGAATTTAATGATCTCTGCTTTTTTATCCTGGAACATCTTGTACAAAGGACTATCTGTTGTCTGAACCCCTGAAAGAAGCATCTGGATATCTTCCTGATCTAAATTGGGTTTCTGCTGGAAATAACGGTTAAGTACTTTTCCGGCAAACTCAGCATCGTTATACATAGTAAGTCCGGCAAGATTCTTTAAAAACTCAGGGTTTTTCTCTCCCTTTTCAAATTGCTGTTTCAGAGAAGTAAGTCTTTTATTCGGGTCTTCAGCATCTTTGGCAAACTGGATAAAGTCTTTTTCTTCTACATATCCTAACGTTCTGTGTACTGCTTCACCGTTTCCGTCAATAAACAGATAGGTAGGGAATGCTTTTACGTTATATTTTTTGGCAAGCTCAATTCCTTCTCCTTTTTCCATGTCAATTTTAGCATTGATAAAGTGAGAATTGTAATAATCACCTACAGACTGAAGCGGGAAAATATTTTTCACCATTAGCTTACAAGGTCCACACCATGAAGCATATGCATCAATAAAGACCAGTTTTTTTTCTTTTTTTGCTTTGGCAAGGATAGAAGCAAAGTTGCTGTCTTCAAATTTAATTCCCTGCGCCCATGCAAGGGCTCCTATAAAGATTGAGGAAAGTATGGCTATTTTTTTCATAAAAACTTTTATTCCCTGCAAATGTAATAAATATGATGACATATGAGTCGTTCATATTGAAAATAATTATGAAGGAACTTTAGTTTTAAAACAGCTATCAAGGCGTATGAAAGATAATCATCTATTGTTTTAGTCTTATTATTAAAATTAACGCAAATGGCTGTTTTAAGGTAAATGATTAAATTTCAATAGAATGTTTTAATAAAAAATAAAATATCACTAGTTTTGTAAAAAACAAAAAGACACTCCGTGAAAATAATGATGAATTATTATAGAATAAAAATAATAATTTGTTTTCTTATGCCTAAAAGTCTTCTGAAATTTTTGTTTTTGCTGGCAACAGCAGTCCCCATATTCGCTCAGAAAAAAAATAACTTTGACCTTATCTGTGAGAAGACTTCTTCTGTTACAGCCTATAAGGATTTACCCAAAGCCATCAAAACCGCAGATTCTCTGTATATGAGGGCACAAACATCTTCAGAGAAGATCAAATGTCTTGTTCTTTCTTCGGAGCTATATCATCATGCAGGAGAACTAAAAAAAGCAATCTGTTTTAGTGAAAATGCCCATTCGGTAATCAATCAGATGAATGATCCGGAATGGATGGCCGTGGTGACCAGATTACTTGCGAGGCAATATAGACAGGTAGGGTTATACGAAAGATCCAAAAAATACATTGTAAAAGGGCTGGAGGCTTCCGGACGGATTACCGATTTTCAAAAAAGTAATGAAGCCGCAGGGCTCCTGAATCAGGAAATGGCCTTCTATGAGATGGAGCTTGGGAATTATCCCAATGCGATACGGCATATTGAATCCTCTCTGAAATATTTTGAAAAAATAAACAGCTATAACGAAAGCAGAACAGCAGCAGCTTCATATCAGCTGTTGGGAGATGTCTATTTCAAACTTAATGATTATTCTGTTTCCGAAGATTACTATCGAAAAGCGGAAGGACTGCTTAAAAATGGAAGCTGTACAATGGGGCTGGTTTATAACGGGCTTGGAGGTATACGCCTGAAGCAGAAAAACTGGAAGGATGCTGAGGTGTATCTTAAAAAAGCAGAAAAAATTGCAGACACATCCCGAAGTCTTAAACTTAAAAAAGCCGTTTATTCCAATATTAACGATTACTATGAAGGAATTGGAGACAATTTTAAAGCTTCATTATATGCTGTGAAATATGTACGTGCTTATGATAGCATTGCAGCCCGTAATCAGAGTTTTGCTGCGAAGGGTGGAGAAATTCTGAAAGAAAAGAACAGTAAAAAAGGAGCACATATGAATCTGGCAAAAAATGCAGCCATTATCATTCTGTTTACTTCGCTGGTTGTTTTACTTGTTTTATTCAGGGCAAAGCAGAAAAAACAGCGTTCAAAGTTCAGAAATATTATAAGAGCTCAGTTAAATATGATCAGTAACAGAACTCAGTATTCTTTACAACAACCCGATGGTGCCGAATTTTCCAATATATCTGTGGAAGAAATTGATGAAAAAGACTCTGAAGCAGACCGCAGGCGGAATGATTCCCTCATGACTTCCGAAACAGAATCAAAATTGCTTGAACTTCTTGAAAATTTTGAAAAAGGTGATCTTTATAACAACAAAGGAATGTCCCTTTCTTTTCTTGCCGGTGAATTGAATACCAATACAAAATATCTGTCTTATGTTATCAATCAGCATAAAAGTGCAGACTTTAAAACGTATGTCAATCGTCTAAGAATCAATTATATTGTAGACAAATTAATCAATGATGAAAAGTACCGACAGTATAAAATAAGTATCCTTGCCGATGAATGCGGATTCTCTTCACACAGTAAATTTGCTGCAGTCTTTAAAGCGGTTACAGACTATTCTCCATCAGCATATATCAAATATCTGGATACTGAAAAGCAATCAGACAAAAATATCCATTTTCCCGAAAATGATTAAAAACAGCTTGTTTTTTTAATTCTACCTTACCATTTTCACGAAAATGAACAACCTATTATTTTAAAGAAAAGCTTTGCTGGTATATATTTGCATCAGTTTCACGGGACATGATGTAATTCTGCTGCAGCTTATCATTTTTATTTTCTTCTTTCAAGATAAGAGTAAGCCCAAACTGCAATTCCCTTTTTTTTAGCTTTTAAGGAAAATATTCTTCTGATCAGGAATATGAACCATATATTATAATCGGGGTTGATTGCCCGGTTTTTTTTCAGTCAAGTTTTTTTAAGTGCAAATCCACAGATTTCTGTGGATTTGTGATTTTATTTAACTTTTGTACTGTCGGTTTTAATTTTTGAAGTATCAGAGGTTGCGGGTGAAGGGATGGAGTTGGCCACAGCAGAATCTCCCATTTTATTTCTTAAAGAATCTTTATTGTGAGCCTCTTTATATTCCTCTCTTTTTTCTTTATTTTGAGCACAACTTCCAAGGAAAAGAAGTCCAAGAACAGCTCCTATCCATAATTTTTTCATAATAGTTAATTTTGATTGTTGATGAAAATCAAATATAAGGAATTAATTAAAAGATAAAAGATAAAAGATAAAAGATAAAAGATAAAAGATAAAAGATAAAAGATAAAAGATAAAAGATGTTGTCATTAAAATTCAATAGGGGTGGGTTTTAACCCGCCTTTAAAAATAATATATCATCATCGGCTTTAGCCAAAACCTAAATAATAGTCCTTTAAAGCTAAAACTTGATGATAACTTCAACATTTCTGGTTATTCAATAAAAAAAATCTGCAGAGCTTTCATCTGCAGATTTTCCATTTTTAGATCGAATGTTATATAAATACTATTTGACAGGAGACGTTGCCATAGAATCCCTTTTTATCTTGATACTGTCAGGATTCGTCATTTTTGTAGTCATGGTATCAGTTGTTGTAGGTGGTATACTTTTTTGCGTATTACCTACTGTTGCTGAATCCCGGCTACTGGTTGACATTGTCGATTCTTTGGTTCCACAGCTCACTGCAAATATTCCTATTCCAACGGCTGTTAACAATAACTTTTTCATATTCTTCTATTTTGAGGTGTAGTAACAAAAAATCAATAATTATTCCTAACAGTACCTGGGAAGTCGTAAAATATCTGTAAAGTTTGTTAAAAGATGTTAGGTAGCAGGTAGCAGGTAGCAGGTAGCAGGGAATAGGAGTTAGAAGTTAGAAGTTAGAAGTTAGAAGTTAGAAGTTAGAAGTTAGAAGTTAGAAGTTAGAAGTTAGAAGTGGGAGCGTGTTATGGAAATGAAAGTACTTTTTTAACTGCCAGTAACCCTAAACTCTAAACTCTAAACTTTAAACCTTGAACCTTGAACCTTGAACCTTGAACCCGAATCCTCGTATCCACAAAAAAGCCCCGAAACCGAAATTCCGAGGCTGCTATATCATTTATCAATGATCGTTTATTACCCTAAATATGGATATTTGTAGTTTTTTGGAGAAACAAACGTTTCTTTTACGCTTCTTACAGAGGTCCATCTTAGAAGATTCATTTTAGAACCTGCTTTATCATTAGTTCCTGAAGCTCTACCACCACCGAAAGGCTGTTGTCCTACTACGGCACCCGTTGGTTTATCGTTGATATAGAAGTTACCTGATGCATTTTCTAACGCTTTAAAAGCTTCATTAATTGCGTAACGGTCTTGTGAGAACACAGAACCAGTCAATGAATAAGGAGAAGTAGAATCTACAAGTTTTAGTGTTTCTTTCCAGTCCTGATCTTCATATACGTAGATCGATAAGATTGGGCCGAAGATCTCTTCCACCATACTTTCGTAGTGAGGATTTGTAGTTTCGATTACTGTTGGGTGTACAAACCATCCTTTAGAATCGTCAACTTTTCCACCGATGGCTACAGCAGCTTCACCGGAAGCATTTGCTCTGTCGATGTATCCTTTACATTTTTCGAAAGAATTTTTATCAATTACAGCGTTTACGAAGTTTGAAGTATCTTCTGGAGAACCTACTTTAATAGAGTTCATCTGAGTTTCCATTACTTTTTTCACATCAGCCCAAAGAGACTTAGGTACATACGCTCTTGAAGCAGCAGAACATTTTTGTCCCTGATATTCGAAAGCACCTCTTACCAATGCAGTTGCTACAGCTTCTACGTTAGCAGAAGGGTGAGCGATTACAAAATCTTTACCACCTGTTTCTCCAACGATTCTTGGATATGTTCTGTAGTTGTGGATATTGTCTCCTATCATTTTCCACATTCCCTGGAATACTTTTGTAGAACCTGTGAAGTGAAGACCTGCAAAATCACGGTGAGCCAATACTTTCTCAGCAGTTTCTTTTCCATCTGTAAAGATCATGTTGATAACACCTGCAGGAAGACCAGCTTCGATTAATACATCCATAATTACTTTTGCAGAATATACCTGCTTGTCAGAAGGCTTCCAAACCACTACGTTTCCTAACATTGCCATACAAGTCGGAAGGTTTCCGGAAATAGCTGTAAAGTTGAACGGAGTTACTGCAAAACAGAATCCTTCTAATGGTCTGTATTCCACGCGGTTCCAGATTCCATTGTCAGAAACTGGCTGCTCAGAATACATTTCTGTCATGAACTCAACGTTGAATCTTAAGAAGTCGATGAACTCACAAGCTGCATCAATTTCAGCCTGGTGTACATTTTTAGACTGTCCGATCATTGTTGCAGCGTTGATCACATCTCTGTAAGGACCAGCCAAAAGATCAGCTGCCTTTAAGAAAATTGCTGCACGCTGTTCCCAGCCTAGTTCATTCCATTCTTTTTTAGCTGCCAATGCCGCATTGATAGCGTCATCCACATGCTGCATACCACCCTGATAGTAGAATCCGAAATCATGAGCATGATCCTGTGGAGACTGAAGCTGTACTTTTGTATCTGTTTTTACTTCCTTTCCGTTGATGATCATTGGGATTTCTACCTTTTCAGCCCACATTTTTTTATAAGTGTCGATAAGGCTTTTAACTTCCGGAGATCCCGGTTCATAAGAATTTACCGGCTCGTTTACCGCTAATGGTACTTGCGAAATTGCTTTTGACATATTACGTTTTATTATTTTATTAAATTAAATAAGATGTGTATACAAATTTACGATAATTATAAGGAAAGAAAAAAATACCGCCTGCTTTTATGGAATAAACTTGATTATTGAATAATCATTAATGGATAACGGTTTTTTAACATATGAAATTGAGAATACAAGATGTATTTATTCGATTTCTTAAATAGAAGGAAAAGAGGAGATGAACAATCAGAATTATGGGAATGGGGACAATTAAATATTTGTCATAGTTTATAAATAGTGCTTATGTATTGTAAATAAGGGATTTATAGTGGAATGTTAAAAATACATAAAATTGCATTTGTTGCGATTTTGAACATTTTAAATAATTTTTTTGATAGCCTGGGTTTTAAGATTGTTCTAATTTTACACCATTATTAACAGTATGAAAAAAAGAGTCTTATTTTTCTCTTTTGTGATATTTTTCTCAGCGTTGTGTGCAGGTCTTTTTGCACATACAGGGAAAACTCAACCATACTCTGATATTCTTTCAAAAATTCATCTCCTTCAGCAGAAATCTGATCAGCAGACCCAGCCTGAAATGTATAGCTTTTCAGATGCACAGGATGTACAGGATTCCAACGACTGGGAGAAAGTGAAGTTTGACTATTCGATACTTGCACAGCAGTGGTTACACTATTTCTTTGCAGACTATACTTACAATACACGTGTTGCGGCCGTTCAAACCCGTATTTATATTACCGAACCAAGATACATTCTGTATCATTCCCTGCAGATAGCACGCTGCTAAATCTTTTAAAATTTTAATGATCCGTTATGATTTGTATTCATGTCAATACAAGTCCATAAAAATCATTCCCATTTTACATTTTTGAACATTTCTATTTGCCTTTGCAAAAAGGTGAACGGGATTCTGTTTGTCCAATTTTAAATAAAAAATATTATGCACTTAACACCGAGAGAAACGGAGAAGCTTATGCTATTTCTGGCAGGCGAGCTCGCTCTAAAAAGAAAGGCAAGAGGCCTTAAATTAAACTATCCGGAATCCATAGCACTCATCAGTCATTTTTTGCTTGAAGGAGCAAGAGATGGAAAAAAAGTAGCCGAATTGATGCAGGAAGGCGCTCATCTTCTTAATAAAGAGGATGTAATGCCTGGCGTGGCAGAAATGATCCACGATGTTCAGATTGAAGCCACTTTCCCGGATGGGACTAAACTTGTAACCGTACACAATCCAATCCGTTAATACCTACTGATTATGATACCAGGAGAAATTTTTGTAAAAGAAGGTACAATTATCTGTAATGAAGGCAGAGAAACTGTAAAAATAAAAGTAACAAATACAGGAGACCGTCCTATTCAGGTAGGTTCACACTTCCATTTTTTCGAAGTTAATAAAGCCATGAGTTTTGACCGTGAAAAAGCTTTCGGAAAGAGACTGAATATTGTAGCAAGTACTGCCGTTCGATTTGAGCCGGGAGAAGAAAAAGAAGTGGAATTGGTAGAAATAGGAGGAACTAAAAAAGCAATGGGTTTCAACAACCTTGTCGATGGACAGGTGGATTCTGAAGAACAGAAAAAAGCAAGCCTTGCAAAAGTTGAAGAGTTAAACTTTAAAAATCACTAAGATGAGCTTACACGTAGACAGAAAACAATACGCCAATATATTAGGTCCTACAGCCGGAGACAAAATCAGACTGGGGGATACTGAAATTATTATTGAAATTGAAAAAGATTTCACGCACTACGGAGACGAAGCCGTTTTCGGAGGAGGAAAAACAGTCCGTGACGGAATGGGACAGAATGTTACTGCTAAAAGAGACGAAGGTGTTTTGGATCTTTGTATCACTGGAGCCGTAATTATTGACCATTGGGGAATCGTAAAAGGGGATATCGGAATCAAAGACGGAAAGATCGTAGGAATCGGTAAAGCCGGTAACCCTGATACAATGGACGGAGTGACTCCCAATATGATTATCGGAGCTTCCACGGAAGTTCATGGTGGAAAAGGGTATATCGTAACAGCAGGAGGAATTGACACCCACATTCACTACATCTGCCCTCAACAGATTGAAACATCCTTATACAGCGGAATCACAACAATGATTGGCGGAGGTACAGGTCCAAATGATGGAACGAATGCTACAACCGTTACTCCGGGAAGATTCAATATGCAGAAAATGCTTGAAGCCGCTGAAGAATATCCTATGAACCTTGGATTTTTCGGGAAAGGGAACTGCTCGGCAGAAGAACCTATTGAAGAGCAGGTAGAAGCAGGTGCTTTGGGAGTAAAAATCCACGAAGACTGGGGAGCAACTCCTGCAACCATTGATGCAGCCTTGAAAGTAGCGGATAAATACGACGTTCAGGTTGCCATCCACACCGATACTCTGAATGAAGGAGGATTTCTTGAAGATACCATGAGAGCGATCAACGGAAGGGTAATTCACACCTTCCACACAGAAGGAGCTGGAGGAGGTCACGCACCGGACATCATTAAAGCAGCAATGTACCCGAATGTACTGCCTGCTTCTACAAACCCTACACGTCCTTACACGGTTAATACCATTGATGAGCATTTGGATATGCTGATGGTATGCCACCACTTGAGTAAAAATATTCCTGAAGATGTGGCGTTTGCAGACTCTCGTATCCGTCCTGAAACCATTGCAGCAGAAGATATCCTTCATGATATGGGTGTTTTCAGCATCATGAGTTCGGATTCCCAGGCAATGGGAAGACCCGGAGAAGTGATCACAAGAACCTGGCAGACGGCAAGTAAAATGAAGGAGCAGAGAGGTGATTTGGCTGAAGATCAGGACAGTGGAAACAATAACTACCGTGCAAAAAGATATGTAGCTAAATATACCATCAACCCAGCTATTGCACACGGTATTTCAGAATATGTAGGATCAATTGAAGAAGGGAAATTGGCAGATTTGGTCATCTGGAAACCTGCATTATTTGGAGCAAAGCCGGAAATGATTGTAAAAGGCGGATTTGTAATTGCTGCTAAAATGGGAGATCCGAATGCATCCATTCCTACGCCTCAGCCTATTATTTACAGAAATATGTTTGGAGCTCATGGAAAAGCTAAGTTTGGAACTTGTGCCAATTTTGTTTCTCAGATCTCTATTGACAACGGAACCATCGCTTCTTATAAATTAGAGAAAATGATTCTTCCGGTGAAAAATTGTAGAAATATTTCAAAAAAGGACCTTATCCATAACGATAAGACTCCTCTGATTGAAGTGAATCCTGAAAACTACAAAGTAACGGTAGATGGTGAATACATCACTTGTGAACCGGCAGAAAAACTTCCTTTAACACAGTTGTATTTCTTGTTCTAAGATAAATTTAAAGTACAGTATCTGAAAGCGAAACTATTTGGCTCTGTCATTCTGACGAAGGAAGAACCTCACAGGAATCCTTTCGTTCAGAATGACACTTTCAGGTACTCCTTTATCCCAGGTTTACTCACTGAATGTAAAATAATTATAGAACTAAGGTTAAAAATGAAATATTTAAATAAAACAGTCTTTTCTCTTGCTGTAGCCGGAATGTCTGTGCTTTCAGGAAATCTGGGCGCTCAGTTTCTTGGCGGACACAGGCTTAAAAGTGATGAAGAAGGACCCAAAGGACAGTTTATGGTGTACGGTTCATTAGACTACTCTAAAATTACAACACCATCAAGCAGCAGCAGTACGGTTTCAAGCGCACCGCTTGGAGTGGGATACTTCATCAATAATAATGATCTTATTGGAGTCAACTATGCCTACTCACAGAATACGGTAGACCATAACGTTGTTTATAAGCAAAATGAGGCCGGTATCTGGTACAGTCCGTCAGTAATGCTTGGGAAATACTTTGTATTAATCGGGCAGGTGGATGCGCATTATGTTTGGGGACAGCAACTTTCAACGGCTGCTGATGCCATGCAGAATTTTAATGGATTCCGTCTTCGTGCCTATCCTTTGATCGGGATTTTGCTGGGTGGAGGCTGGGCATTGAAATTCAAATTTGCTGAGCTTTCAATGCTGCAAACCAAAACGAAAGAAGAAGGCTGGACAAAAAGCTATGTAGCAGGAATCAGCGGTTCAACATTCGGGGTAGGCATTTCCAAAAACTTAGACTTCAGAAAAAAATCTAAAAATGATAATTAATCAAATCATAGGCAATCTCTCTGAAAATTCTTCAGATAAAACCATAGACTATCTCGATTTGGAATGGTTTGAAACCACCAAAAGAATTCAACGTAAAAAAACCAGAAAAGGAACTGACATTGCGATCAAGTTTCTGAGAGAGGGACAGCGTTTGCGTGAAGGAGATATTCTTTTTGAGGATGCAGAAAAAATAATTGCAGTAAACGTTCTCGAAACAGAAGCGATTGTGATGTCGCCTGCTTCACTGTTAGAAATGGGTACCGTGTGCTATGAGATCGGAAACAAACACATTCCGCTTTTCATTCAGAATGATAAAGTATTGCTTCCTTTTGAAATGCCCATGTTCAGATGGCTGGAAGCAAGTGGTTTCAGACCGGAAAAACAATCTGTAAAACTGCTGAATCTTCTTAAATCCAATGTAGAACCTCATGGACACGGAAGTCTGGGCTCAACAATCTTTACAAAAATCCTAAAAATGGCCGCCCCAAAAGATGAATAATATGAACATAAACTTCCTGTCGGGACTGCTTCATCTTGCAGATCCTACACTTCCCATCGGAGGATATACCCATTCCAACGGACTTGAAACGTATGTTCAGGAAAGAATTGTACATAATGCAGATACGGCAAAAGAGTTTGTGCAGAATATGCTTCAGTACAATCTTAAATTCAATGATGGAGCTTTTGTAAAACTGGCTTATAAAGCTGCAGAAAAAGGAGATTTAGAAACATTGATACTTCTCGATAATGAATGCAATGCAATAAAATGCCCGAGAGAAATCCGCCAGGCCAGTCAGAAATTAGGGCTCAGACTGATCAAGATTTTCAAAAGACGGGAAAGTTTCCCTTTTATGGAGGCTTTTGAAAAAGCAGTTCAGCATAAAGAAGCGAATTCTCATTACTGTATTGTATTCGGAGTGTATGCTTACTTAATGAAGATTCCTTTGTATGAAGCTCTTTTGGGATTCTATTACACCTCTGTTGCAGGAATGATTACCAATGCGGTAAAGCTCGTTCCTCTCGGACAGCTGGATGGACAAGATATTTTATTCTCACTATATCCCGTAATGGAAAAAACAGTATGGGAAACAATGGAAATGGACCGGGATATGGTGGGACTTTGCAACACTGCCTTTGATATCAGGTGTATGCAGCATGAAAGACTGTATTCAAGACTTTATATGTCCTAAAAGATAAAAGAGCAAATTGATGAATTGCCCTCTGCTGAGTGAAACGCCTTTGCGATCGTAAAATATTCTCAATCAAAAAAAACTTAGCGCTATTAGCGTTAAAAAAAATAAAAAAATGGAAAATAGAAAATACATAAAAGTAGGAGTAGCAGGACCTGTAGGTTCAGGAAAAACTGCACTATTAGAACGTTTAAGCAGAAAATTATTCGGTAAATATGACCTTGGAGTAATTACCAATGATATTTATACCAAAGAAGACGCTGAATTTATGGCGAAAAATAGCCTTCTTCCCCACGACAGAATTATCGGAGTAGAAACAGGTGGCTGCCCCCATACTGCTATCCGTGAAGATGCAAGTATGAACCTTGAAGCAGTAGATGAACTAGCAGCACGTTTCCCGGAAATTGAACTCGTTTTAATTGAAAGCGGAGGGGATAATCTTTCAGCGACATTCAGCCCGGATCTTGCTGATGTTACCATCTTTATTATCGATGTAGCGGAAGGAGAGAAAATTCCCAGAAAAGGAGGACCTGGTATCACAAGATCAGACCTTTTGATCATCAACAAAATAGACCTTGCCCCTTACGTAGGAGCCAGCCTTGAAGTGATGGAAAATGATGCCAGAAGAATGCGAAAAGGAAATCCTTTTGTATTCACCAATCTTAAAACAGATGAAGGATTAGATAAAGTAATCGGTTGGATCAAAAAATATGCTCTTTTAGAAGAAGTTGAAGAACCGAACTTAGTAAGATAAATGGATAGTCGTTTAAAAATTATTGCAGGATTCAAGGGAGGAGAATCCTATGTGAAAGACCTTTATGTCTCACTTCCTTTCAGAGTAGTTTCTGTAGGACAGCGAAAAAGTGACAAAAAGCTCTATCAGATGGTGATGAGCTCCTCTCCGGGAATTCTGGATGGTGATCATTACCATTTAGACGTTGCCATTGAAAAAGGAGCTGCCCTTCAGTTACAGTCACAATCCTATCAAAGGCTTTTCAATATGAAGGATGAAGCGCGTCAGGAACTGAATGTTTCAATGGAAGATGAAACTTCTTTTGCCTATGTTCCGCATCCTATCGTTCCGCATGAGGATTCCAACTTTAAAAGTAAAGCGAATATTCATATTGGGAAAAATAGTCAGATCATCATCAGCGAGATTATTACCTGTGGAAGAAAACATTATGGAGAAGTTTTTAAACTGAAACGTTTTCAGAATGTGATGGAAATCTACCACAACAATAAACTTGTTGTAAAAGATAATGTCCTGATCCAGCCTGATATGATCCCAATCAACAGCATCGGAAATCTCGAACAATATACTCACCAGGGAACCCTGATTTTTTACAGTACAAAAGAAAATGTAGATAAAACTGGATTGATTGAGGAGATTGTTGAAGCCGCAACACAGCATCATGAAGAAATGGAAGTGGGTGTTTCCGCTATGGAAGATAATGGTTTTGTAGTAAGAGCTTTGGGACATGGCGGAGAACTGATGTACAACTTTTTCCTTCATATTCAGGAAATCCTTTGGACACTCGAGTAAAAAAGGAGAGCCTTGTCAAGGTTCAAAACCTTGACAAGGCTCTCAGGTAAAAAAATAAATAAAAAATGGATAGTACAGTTTGGGCACTTCTTTTAAGTGCTGTTTCAATAAGCTTTATACATACAGCCTCCGGGCCCGATCATTACCTGCCTTTCATAGTGATCTCAAAATCCAAAAAATGGAGTGGAATGAAAACCGCAATATTAACGGTTGTCTGTGGATTCGGACATGTGCTGAGCTCTCTGATCTTGGGTTTTATCGGAGTTTTTCTCGGATGGCAGCTGAATAAAATTTCATGGTTTCAGGATATTAGAGGGAACTTTTCAGGATGGGCATTGCTGATCTTTGGAGGGGTTTATCTGGTATATGGTCTCATTCAGGTAATCAGAAACAAACCTCACAAACATTTCGATGTGATGGGAGATGATGTATATGTATACGAACATAATCACAGCGAAGTGGTAATGCCCCAAAAAAGAATAAAAGTAACTCCGCTTGTGCTTTTTATGATTTTCGTGATGGGCCCCAGTGAGCCTCTTATTCCTTTATTATTTTATTCAGGAGTAAAACATTCTATGTCTGAAATTGCTGTTCTGGTTATTTCTTTTACGGCAACTACGGTCCTGACAATGCTTGGAATGGTTCTTTTGGGACGTTATGGTTACTCAACATTATTCAACACTGAAAAACTGGAAAGGTATATGGGAGTGGTAAGTGGAGCAGTAGTAACCGTTTGCGGAGTTGGAATGGTCTTTCTTGGATGGTAAACGAGTTTCAGGGTTCTGGATTCGAGTGAAAGGGTTTGTGGGTAAGAGTGAATGAGAACTTTAGGGTAAAGTCCCACTTTCAGCTCCCAGCTTCCAACCTCCCGCTATTACTTCCAATCATCAATACATTTTACATTGTACAAAATACATTATACAAAAAAAACTATGGACGAATTTTTCAAAAAACTTCCCTTTATCGATAAGGTTTTAAAAGGAATCGGGCAGATTATGCTCCAGGAAAACAGATGGACCGGGCTTTTGTTTCTTATAGGAATTTTTATGGGAAGCTGGCAGTGTGGAGTGGCAGTACTGCTTTCCACAGCAGCCGGAACTTTTACGGCGATGAAACTTAGCTATGCCAAATCTGAGATCAACGCAGGGCTTTACGGCTTCAGTGCAGCCCTTGTGGGAGTAGCATTGGCATTTTTGTTTCAGACAACATTCTTAATATGGATTCTTATCGTATTGGGAGGAGCGTTGGCAGCTGTTATTCAGCATTTCTTTATCCAAAAGAAAATTCCGGTGTTTACTTTTCCATTTATCATTATTACATGGGTATTGGTATTCACGCTGCATCATTTTACTCATATTCCGCCTTCTGCGATGTTGAGCAGTGAAGTTATTCCTACAGAATATGATGATTTTCTTGCTTGTACCAATGGTTTTGGAGAAGTAATATTTCAGGGAGGAATACTTTCAGGAATGATTTTCTTCCTGGCTGTTTTCATAAGTTCTCCGATAGCGGCTTTATATGGATTGGCAGCTTCTATATTGGGAGCCGGATTATCACAGTTGAATGGAGAACCTATCAAAGAAATTCACATGGGATTATTTGGATTTAATGCCGTGCTTTCCGCAATTGTTTTCTCCGGAGTAAAGAAAACAGATGGTCTGTGGGTATTGATTGCCGTTCTTTTAACCATTGCTATTGATGATCTTTTAATTGATAATCACTGTCTGGATAGAGTGGGTGGTGTATTTACGTTCCCATTTGTAGCCGGAACCTGGATTACGCTTTTAATTCAGAAAGTATTTCTTAAAGCAAAAAAATTAAGGGTTAGAGAGTTTTAGAGTTGGAGGGTTTGAGAGTGAGAGAGTTCAACGTTTAAAGTTCAAGGTTCAAGGTTTAAAGTTTAAAGTTTAAAGTTTAAAGTTTTTTTCACGATGATTGACCATTCACTTGCGAAGCAAAATTCACTATTGATATTCCTCTAACCTCTGGTTTCTAACTTCTAAAATTCAAATATAATTAAACTAAAAAAATGAAAATAACAAAAATAGCCGCAGTATTTCTGGTCATGGCATTCAGTGGAAAAATAATGGCGCAGGAAGCAGAAAAACAGTTGCTAATAAAAGATGCAGATGACAAATTTCCTATTGCAGATGCTTTGGTAAAATATGACCACGGAAACAGCCATACTCACACAGGAACAGACGGAACATTTGCCATTCCTGTAAAATCCCTTCCTGATACCCTTGTGATCAGCCGTCAGGGATACGATGAGGTAAAATGGGTAGTGGCCAATGATGAGGATAAAAATAAAGTTATTTTTTTACAGCATAAACCTTTTCAGATTTCTGAAGTAGCTATTAATCACAGTTCGTTTTTATCCGCCATTACAAAGGTTGATCTGAACAAATTTCCGGTAAATTCCGCGCAGGATTTGTTGAGAAAAGTGCCGGGATTGTTTATTGCACAGCATGCCGGAGGTGGAAAGGCTGAACAGCTTTTTTTAAGAGGATTTGATGCCGACCATGGTACTGATGTAAGCGTAAATGTAGACGGAATGCCGGTGAATATTGTCTCTCATGCCCATGGTCAGGGATATTCAGACTTACATTTTGTGATTCCTGAAACGGTTAATAATATTGATTTCGGAAAAGGAGCCTATTACATGGATCGTGGAGACTTTAATACAGCCGGATACGTAGATTTTCAGACGTACAATGGTTTGAAAAACAGTATGATTAAACTGGAAGGAGGTTCATTCAATTCAAAAAGAGTATTGGGAATGTTCAATATTCTGCATGATGATCTGGGCAAAAAAAATGCCTATATCGCAGCAGAGTACAATTATACAGACGGTCCTTTTGATGTAAAACAGAATTTTAACAGAGTCAATATCTTCGGAAAATACAACCAGTGGCTTACGGATAAAGACTATTTCAATATCCAGTTCTCAACATTTAATTCTTCCTGGAATGCTTCCGGACAAATTCCCGAACGCGCCGTAGATGAGGGAATCATCGGACGATGGGGAAGTATTGACCCTACAGAAGGCGGAAAAACTTCCAGAACAAACCTTCAGATAAATTTTAAACACATTATTTCTCCTTCCGAACAGATTGATGCAATGGCTTTCTATTCAAAATATAATTTTAATCTGTATTCTGATTTTACCTTTAATTTAAAAGATAAAGAACATGGAGACGAAATTCAGCAGACGGACGGAAGAAATATTTACGGAGCTGAAGTAAAACACATCAAGACTTTTTCATTTGCCAACAGTTCTTTAAACTGGACTTCAGGAATTGGATTAAGAAATGATGATATTAATACCCTGCAGCTTAACCATGTGTATCACAGAGATCTTCTGCTGGACAGATTATCTGATGTAACAGGAACAGAAACCAATCTTCATGCTTATTCCGGACTGGTTTGGAAAACAGGGAAATGGACGATTAATCCGGCTTTGAGAGTAGATCATTTTATTTTTAATATGCACAACCTGCTGGATGCGGAACAATTGCCTTCCGGACAGTCAAAAGAAGCAACAAGACTGAGCCCTAAACTTAATTTTTCCTATGCCCAGAATGATAACGTAATGTGGTTCCTGAAAACAGGAATGGGCTTTCACTCCAATGACCTGAGAGTGGTAGTTCCCAATAAAAACGAAAATACACTTCCGTACTCTATTGGCGCAGACTTCGGAGTAAGATTACATCCGTTCAAATCATTAATTATTACTCCGGCATTATGGTATATGGATCTGCAGCAGGAATTTGTGTATGTAGGAGATGATGCCGTAGTAGAACCTTCCGGAAAATCAAGACGTTTCGGGGCTGATCTGGGAGTTCGTTTTCAGCCATTGGAAAACTTCTATCTGAATGCGGATGTCAACTATTCCCACGCAAGATTTACTGAAGAAGAAAAAGGACAGGATTATGTGCCACTGGCTCCGGTAGTAACCAGTACAGGATCTGTAAACTGGGATTTCCTGCACGGATTTTCTTTAGGACTGCAGTACCGATATTTGGGAGCAAGACCTGCTGTGGAAGATAACAGCATCAGAACCAAAGCTTATTTTGTGAATGACCTGATGCTTTCTTATAACCGTCAGACATGGGGTGCTAATGTGCAGCTGAACAACCTTTTCAATGTAAAATGGAACGAAGCTCAGTTTGCCACAGAAACCCAGCTGAAAGGAGAAGCAGAACCTATTACAGACCTTACGTATACTCCGGGAAGTCCTTTTGGAGTGAGAGTCGGGGTGTATTATAAATTCTGATGTATAATGTATAATGTATAATGTATAATGTATAATGTATAATGTATAATGTGGTGCGGGCAATTGTTTCTTGAATATTTTAAAATAAAAAAAAGCGATCGTTCAAATAATGTTATTCTTATACATTGTACATTTTACACCCGACATTGTACAAATTACAAAAACATCCAAATATTCAATTTTCAGTATTAAATTTGTAATAATCAATTCACTATGGAAGTACTATCCAATTTTCAATATAAAAAGCTTTTTCTCCCGAATATTACGGATAAGATATTAGCCAATAATGCTGATATACAGCTGTATCGGATAGAAAATTATCTTAAAGGTATTCTCATGCCGGTCATTCCGTACCGTACAACGTTCAATTTTATTATTTTCGTGACCAATGGACATATCAGACAGTATCTTGAAAATAAAGAATACCACGCTGAAAAAGGAGGTGTGATCTTTATTAAACAGGGAACCATCACGGCTACTGTTGAATTATCAGACGATATTGAAGGTTTCTTCCTTGCCTATGAAAATAATATTCTGTCTGAACAGGAACTTCCTAAACATAAAAGCAGTATTTTTTTCATGACTCCTTTTTTGAATCTTGACAGACTGACCTATGGAACGATTACCCAGCTTCTCCCGATCATGGAGCAGGAACTATGGCTGAATAACCTTAATGTCAATGATGTTGTGGTTACCATGCTTCATCTTATTTTAATCAAGATGCTGAGTACAGATTCTGATACCCATCATAAATCTGCCACACGGCCAATGGAGCTGTCCCTTCAGTTCCGGGATCTTTTGTTCAAATATCATGTAGGAGAAAAGAGAGTGGCTTTTTATGCTGATAAACTATCGGTAACGGAAAGTTATCTGAATAAATGTGTGAAAGGAGTTACTCAGAAGTCCCCAAAACAATGGATCAACGAGATTGATATCAATTACAGTAAAGCATTACTGCACTCCAGTAAAGACATTGCGGAGATAGCTTACGAATTGAATTTTCATACCGCCTCCCATTTTACACAGCTTTTCAAAAAAATTGCAGGCATTACGCCAAAGGAATATAGAGTTCAGTTTTTGAACAACAACAGGATTTCAATATAATTAGGCTGGAAGCTGGAAGCCAGATGCTGGAAGTATTGCAGTAACCTAATCAAAATAAGTTGAAAGTTCAGAATTTGATTTCAGGAATTTCAGAACTTCCATCTCCCTGCTTCCTTTCTTCCATCTTCTCACATTCTCTCGTTTTCAAGAATTTTCAGAACCAGCTTTTCCTCTTTTGTCAGATCGGCTTTTCCGTCATTTTCTTCAATAACTTCCAGCTCATCAAGATATTTTTTGATGGTATTGTTCTCGTAAAGATTGATGACTAATGGATGAACATAATATTTTCTACAGACAGCAGATGTATTTCCCAGATTTTCTGCAACGATATCCAGAGCTTCTTTTACTTTCTTTTTATACTGAGAATCATTTTCTGCATACCCGATTTCTTTAAAAGCAATCAGAGCACTTACTGTTCCGGACCATGTTCTGAAATCTTTTGCCGTAAAATCCTCACCGCTTATTTCTTTAATATAATCGTTTACCATTCCGGAATCTATTGAATGCCGGTTTCCCTCATCATCAAAATACTGGAAAAGTTCTTTTCCAGGAATATCCTTGCATTTCTGAACCAGCCTCGCCAGCCTTTTACTTTTAAGGTCGATTTGATGCATAATGCCTTTCTTTCCTTTAAAAGAAAAAGAGATTTTCTGTCCGTTTACCTTTACATGTTTATCCTTTAAAGTGGTAAGGCCAAAAGAACCATACAGTTTTTCATAGACATTATTTCCAATACGGATATTGGTTCTTTGCATAAGGCTTACAATTAAGGCCAGGATTTTTCGTTTTTCAAAATTTCTCAGCGCCAGATCCTGTTCTATATGCAGCCGGATGTCCGGTAGCGCATACCCGAACTGAAGCATTCTGTAAAATTTGGTGTGATTTCTTAAAGCGCTCCAAAGAGGATGGTAGCGGTATTGTTTTCTTTTTTTGACATCAAAGCCTGTTGCCTGAAGGTGTCCATTGTCAAGAGCACAGATCCATACATTTTCCCAGGCAGGTGGAATAACCAGACTTTTGATTCTGGTAATTTCTTCCTTATCTTTTATCTTTTTGCCGTCTTTATAATAGGAATATGTGTTTCCGGTTTTCTTACGGGTAATTCCGTCGGTTTCTGCATCGGTGGTATATACGAGATGTACCGCCTTTGCAGAAGCTTCCGGATCCTTCATTATTTTAACAATTTTTGAAGGCTTAAGGTGAGAAATGATCTCCAAATCTGTATTCTTCTCCATAAAACATGGTTAAGAGTTTTTACCCTTCGAAAAAATCAGTAAAAGAATCCCTACTATCACACAGACTAAGATTATTCCCCACCACATTCCTGCCTTAAAAATCGTTTCTACTGCTTCACAACTTGTTAGTGTCAACAAACTTAATATCGTAATACTATAAAAGCTCCATTTTTTCATAAGTATATATTTTGTGGGTGTGTTAGATTCTGAGTCGGTCAGCCCTCCATTTTTTTATAGACCTTTTAATTTCGTCTCCTGAGATGTTTTCATGAAGTGCTCTGTATAAAAGCTCTTTGAATTCATCATCATAGGTAAATCTCAAGGCAGCAATCTGGTCAAATCTCAGTTTTTCAGCAGTTTCATCAGATCTTTTATTGAAAATCTCGAAATAACGCTGCTTAAACTCCAGAATTACCATCCGGTTTTGAAGTCCCAGTGCATAATGCTGCCGTGTCATAAATGCCAGATAAAAAAGCAAAAAAATCACAAAAGAAAAGAGTATCCAGACCAGCTGATTTCCAGGATCATCCCAGATTTTGTAAATTCCTAAAATCTCCAGTATAATAAGCAATGGAAGATAAATAAAATGATGTGGCGGATAAAATTTCCTGTGGTTATTGTAGTTTTGCTGTTTCATGAAGTAGAATGAAGCAATAATCCTTCCAAAAATTTATTATTTTGATAATGTGGTAGATTTTTTTACTTGAAAATGGTTTTTTTTATTGAATATGTTTAAGGGTTTGATTTTTTTTAGAGCCCATTAAAAATAACAGATTATTAAGCAAAATAGGCAGTAGATTTACCCTTCAGACATCAAATTTTTTGTAACTTTCGGTGGTTAAAAATAAAAATAATGACTTCAAAGGAAAAAGTTGCTGCACTTCGTGAAGAAATGCAGAAAAATAATGTTGATGCATTTATAGTATATTCTGCAGACCCGCATATGAGTGAATACCTTCCTGAAGAATGGCGGGAGAGAGCTTGGCTGTCAGGTTTCTTAGGTTCCGCTGGTTTTGTGGTGGTTACCAAGGATAAAGCCGGGCTTTGGACAGACGGAAGATACTTTACTCAAGCCGCTATCGAACTGGATGGTTCAGGAATCGACCTTTTCAAAGAGGGTATGGAAGGAACTCCCAATTATATCGACTGGATCATTTCAGAAATTCCTTCCGGCGGTAAAGTGGCGGTAAATGCTGTGGCAGCTTCCAATGCAAACTGGGAATTGCTTTCTCAAAAATTGAATTCAAAAAATATTACGCTGGTAGATTTTCCACTTTTAAAAGAAGTTTGGAAAGAAAGAGGAATTCCATCTGCCAATCCAATTTTTGTACATCCGGTAGAAAGAGCAGGGAAATCGGTATCCGATAAAATTTCTGCAATCCGTCAGAAAATGGAAGAACAGGAAGCTACCGTACATATTATCTCAAGCCTGGATGATGTTGCCTGGACACTGAACCTGAGAGGAAGTGATGTAGACAGCAATCCTGTATTTTTAGGATATATCGTGATTACTAAAAATGATGCGGTGCTGTTCACAGGATTAGAAAAAATGGAAGTGGCTGCAAGAAAACAAATGGATGATGCCTTTGTGAAAATGATGCCGTACGAAGAATTCTACAATTACCTGAAGACATTCAATAATGAAAAAGTATTGGTTTCTCCAAACAGCAACCAGCAGATTTTCGAAACATTAAAAACAGACAATCAGTTTATCAAAGCTCCGGTTCCCGGAAATCTGATGAAAGCTCAGAAAAATGAAGCTGAGCTGGAAGGTTTCAGAACAGTAATGGTAAGAGATGGAGTAGCGATGGTGAAATTCCTTTACTGGTTAACTCACAACGCTGGAAAAGAAGCAATGAATGAATATTCTATCGGTGAAAAACTGAGAGGCTTCCGTGCTGAAGGAGAAAATTTTGTCGGAGAAAGCTTTGGATCTATCGTAGGATATAAAGATAACGGTGCAATCATGCATTATTCTGCCAAAAAAGAAGGGAGCAAAGACGTTACCAACGAGGAAACAATCCTCGTAGACTCAGGAGGTCAGTATCTTGAAGGAACTACAGATATTACGAGAACTTTTGCTTTAGGAACACCTTCAGAAGAGTTTAAAAGAAATTCAACATTGGTATTACAGGGATTGATCCGTTTATCCATGGTGAAATTCCCGAAAGGAACAAAAGGTGTACACCTTGATGCTATTGCAAGGCTTCCGTTATGGATGGAAGGTAAAGACTTCAACCACGGAACAGGACATGGGGTAGGAAGCTTCATGAATGTACACGAAGGACCACAAAACATCAGAAAAGACCTGAATCCTCAGGAACTTCTTCCGGGAATGGTTTGTTCAAACGAACCTGGATATTATCTGGAAGGTCATTATGGAATTCGCCATGAAAACCTGATCGCAGTAAAAGAAGCAGAAAAAACAATTCACGGAACATTCTATGAGTTTGAAACATTGACGTTCTGCCCATTCTTTAAAGATACTGTAGTGAAGGAAATTCTTTCAGAAAAAGAAATTGCATGGCTGAATGGTTACCATAAAACCTGTGAAGAAAAGCTGGCTCCTCATTTAGATGGAGAAGTTAAAGAATGGTTCCTGCAATTGGTAAGCCCTCTTTAATAAAGATAAAGTTCAGGATGAAAAGTACATGATAATCATTACTTTACATTTTGAATTCTAAACAATAAACAGAAGAATTGTTAGATAAACCAAAGTCCTGTAAGGTATTTCCTGCAGGGCTTTTCTTTTTATACAACCGTATTTTTACGGATATAATTCTAGGGATTCCACTGATGGATAAAAACCGGGACTGGCTTATCTTTGTTACAACAAAACATCATTCATATCTTCATAAATAACTCAAGTAAATTCAAAACGGTATATCATCTCGTCCTGAGATGATTTTTTTTTGCTGTTAATTGAAGTTTATAAGACCTAATGAAATCATTATCAAAACTAAGTTATCAAAAAAATAGATATTTAAATAGTATTGAAACACTCATGAAAAAATCTTTTTAATAGCCTTAATGATTTTCGTAATGAAATTGAACGCTATATTCTGAATTTTTTAAAAGTGATTAGAACATAGTAAGTTAACATAAAAAAATAATTCATTTTTGTTTGAATTATTTTAATATTTTTGAAATGAGTTTTTAATTTAAAACTAATCATTACACAAAAAATTATGAAAAAATTATTATTACTAACAATGTTCAGTATTACAGGGCTAGCAGGTGCCAAAAATTTAGGAGTAAAAGAAAACACAGAAAAATTAGAACGTAAAAAAGTATTTTTTTATAATCCAATTCAAATTAAATCATCGTGTGGCTATACCGAGTTTATTGAATTAGGTGGATCTTCAATAAGTTGTATTGAGGTAGAAATAGACAGAATGGAAGAAGAATGTGATGCACCTGTAACGGGTTGGGGTTATGCTTAAATGATTATGAAAATACGTTTGTTTTTAGCTTTGTGTGTAGCTGGCTGTTTGTCTGCTCAAAATAAAATGGATAAGGAACAGAAAAACCTTTCAGAATTGGAAGTAAAGTTTCTTTATAGTATAACGAAAGACACTACTGATTTGGCTAACAGAATGGAGGAAATGATGATTTTAGATTTAAATTCTAGTTCTTCCCTTTATTATAGTGATGCCTTTTTGCAACGTCGTAAATCAATTGAAACAGAACTCATGATTGCTAAAAATTCAGGAGGAATGGCAAAAATTGACGCGGGTAAAATTGCAAAACCAAAAGTTGATTATTCGGTATATCGTGCCAATGGAAAAAACTTTGTTACAAGCCGTCTTGGAACTGATTTATTTACTTTTGAAGGAGAATCACCAAAATGGGAGGCTAATTTTAAAGATGAGAAAATAATTTTAGGATATAGATGTAAAAAAGCAACTACAACCTTTAATAAAAGACAATATATAGCCTGGTATACAAAGGAAATTCCTATATCTGAAGGGCCGTATAGATTTAAGGGTTTACCAGGGCTTGTTATGGAGGTTGAAGATGTCAAAGGTTATGATACATTTAAAACGATTGGTATTGAAAAGAAGCAAGTAGAAATTGCTCAACTCCAAAATGGAATTCCAGTAAGTAGAGAGGAATATTTAAGAAAACGTGAAGAATTTAAATCTAATCCTTATCCTTCCAAAATAATGGATAAAAGCAGACGGAATCAGTTAGCAGATGCAATTAAAAAATTTAATAACTCTTTAGAAAGATAAACAGGAAGCACTTGAATTTCAAGTGCTTTTTTAATAGTTTCTTTTTCTGGTTATATTCACTTAGAAAGAATCCATGAAATTGATTTTGCCTTTGCTCACTTAAAATAAAATCTTAGAAAAAATGAAAACTTCGCATTTATAAAGCATGTTGCATTCATCTTTTATCTATTTTCGTGTTTTATTAGAATGCACTTAATTTGAAGAATGATGATACATGATTACTTTAGAAGCTTTAATCTGTTTTCAGAAGATGAAATTGAAGAATTCCTGAAATTTTCCGAGTTAAGACTCGTTAATAAAAATGATTATTTCATACAGGAAGGAGAACTTTGCAAAGAAGTAGGATTGGTGAAATCTGGTATTTTCCGTTCTTTTTATACTTCAGATGAAGGAAAAGACATGACCTATTGCTTCAGGTTTCCCAATCATATGATTGCTGCCTATTCATCATTTGTTTCAGGTTGTCCCAGTAAAGAAAGTATGCAGGCTATTACCAATGCAGAACTGATTATTCTTAAAAAAGAAGCAGTAGATGAGTTGGTAAAGAACAACATCAACTGGACGAAATTTTTGAAGATCATTGCAGAGCAGGAATATCTTGAACTTGAAACACGTTTTTTTCAGCTTCAGAGAGACAGCGCAGCGCAACGATATGAAACATTATTAAAGAATCATCCTGACTATATTCAGAATATTCCACTGCAGTATTTATCTTCTTATCTGGGAATTACCCAACGCCATTTAAGCCGTATCAGAAAGGAAATTTCTTTTTAGACATTTGTCCTGCTCATTGAAATAGGAGCGCTCTACTTTTGTCAAAAAAAGTTATGGAGCAGAATATTTTAATTATCGGAGGAAATGGATTGGTAGGAAAAACGATTTCCCGCATTCTCAAATCAAGAAATCCTCATATCAATGTTTTTATTGGTGGAAGAAAAGGGGGAAAAACGGATAAAGACCTAAGGATTGATGTTACAGATCCTTCCTCTTTTAAGGTTATTGTAGAAAAAAAAATAAACCTCATCATTCTTTCTGTGAATGATAAAGAAGATCATATACTTCATTTCGCGATTACTCATCGAATAGATTATCTGGATATTACCAAACCTACTCCGGCTTTGGTAAAAGCTTATGCTATTGCCGGAAAAGCAGACGTGAACAGCAGAATTGTATTCAGTTCAGGATGGATGGGCGGAATTGTCCCGGGATTGGTGAATGCCCTTTCGGATTCAGGTGATATCAATGAAGTAAAACTCTTTGTATACTATTCTGTGAAGGATCTGGCAGGCGAGAGTTCGGCTCACTTTATGGCAGAAAATGTAGCGGTTCCTTTTGTGTATTATCAAAACGACAGGCCAGTTTCTATCAGACATTTTCTAGATACGGAAGCTTTTAATTTTTCATTTGGAATTGGTAAGAGAAGTGCTTATAATTTTGATGTGCCTGATCTGTATATTCTTAATAAGGTGGAAAGAATTTCCGATGTGAGTGTGAAAATGACATATAATTCAAAATTCATTACCTGGTTGCTGGGCGCATTTCAATCCCTGAGGATCTACAATATTTTATCTTTAAAAGAGAGAAAAATGATTTTCGGTTCCAGTGGGAACGGGGATCAGGCTGTCTTTGAAATTGTTGTTGAAGATCCGTCCGGACAAAAGAAATTGAGCCTTCAGAGTTTAAAAGGACAGGCAGAACTAACTGCTTTATCGGCTGTTTTACACACAGAAGAGCTACTGAGAAACCCCCATGAAAATAAGGTGTACTTCAGCCATCAGCTGCACGACCCATTATCTTTAATGGCACAGCTTCATGCTTATGATTCAATTAATATCAATGTCACGCAATGAAAAAAATAGCAATAATCAACGGACATCCTAATAAAGATTCCTTCAATTTTGGTCTTGCGGAAGCATATCGGTTGGGAGCAGTAGAAACAGGTGCAGAAGTAAAAGAAATCGTCATAAGAGATTTAAATTTCAATCCCAATCTGCAGTTTGGATACCAGAAAAGAATGGAACTGGAGCCGGATTTAATGAAAGCCTGGGAAATTATTCAATGGGCAGATCATTTGGTTTGGGTACATCCCGTTTGGTGGGGCGGATTTCCAGCCTTGATGAAAGGATTCATAGACCGTCTTTTCTTACCGGGAATGGCTTATAAATACCGGGAGAATTCTGTCTGGTGGGATAAGCTTTTAAAAGGTAAAACGGCACATATAATGACTACATTAGACCAACCGGGTTGGTATTACCGTTTGTTTTTTGGAAGGCCCAGCGTAAATCAGCTTAAAAAATCCATACTGGAATATTGCGGCGTAAAACCTGTTAAACTAACTTATATCGGGATTATCCGGAATTCTAAGGATGAACAGCGGGCTCAATGGTTGAGAAAAGTAAAAGAATTAGGGAAGAAACATAAATAATTTAAATTTTAAGATGTAGTAATGATAACTTTATCCGGCAATAATTTTCTATTGTCAGATAAAGTTTCATTATTAAAGTGAAAATATTGTTGTTGTTCCTTTTTACAGACCCTTTTTCCCTTCAATCCAATAAGCCTGGGATTTTATACATTTGGGAGAAACCCCTCTGGCTTTAAGGAATTTCCTGATTAAAGACATTCTTCCTCCGTTTCCGGTAAGGTAGAACACAGCATCATCATTGTAAATGGCTTCTTTTTCTTCTCTCAGAAAGTCATTCAAAGCTTCAATCATTCTCATGGTATTGTTTTTAGGACTGTGATAGCCATATAAATTGAGTTTCTCAAGAGCGGAACATTCTTCCAGTTCATGAAGACAAATGAATGAAGAACCACATTCCTCCACGGCTTCTTTGAGGGAAAGAGAACTTCCCAAAGACGTTTCATCTCCCACCGAAAAATGAATTTTTGCATCAGGAGCAAAGAACTGTTTTCCTCTGGGCATTAAAAGTTTTACAGAATCTCCTTGAGTCAATTGGGTTACAAAATGGCTTCCGGCGGCAGAAATGTCATGCAGGTGAAATAAAATATCAAAAGTTCCTGCTTCCCTGTTGAAATTATAAGGAGAATAATTCCGGAAATCCCGGTCGTTAATTCTTATTCCTATGGCGTAGGCAGGTTCATAGGGAACTTCCTGTAAATCTGTTTCAAAACGTATACGGCAAAGGTCTTCCGTAATTTTTTCTATATGCGTAACAGTACATTCTTTAAATTTTGAGGACCAAACATTTTCTACTGTGTCATTGATCCATTTTGGTAGGCTTGGCATAAATCATTTTTATTGCAAAGGACGTTGCAAAATCAGAAAATACCGATAGCTGTTTCGGGGAATTAATTGGACTATTCGTGGTTTGTGTTATTGGTGTTGATTTCTGAATTCTGACGGAGATTGATCTTCCAGTTTGGAGAATAAACGGCTGAAGTAGGTGTGATCACTGTAGCCCAGCTCATAGGCTACTTCTTTTACGCTCAGATGAGTAAAGACCAGTAGTCTTTTCGCTTCAATTAAAATTTCCTGATGAATCCAGTGTTGTGCGGGTTTTCCTGTTACTTCACGAACCGCTTCGGTTAAATATCCTCTTGTAATATTTAAAATTTCTGCATATTCTGATGGACTTTTCAGGGTTTTAAAATCTCTTCGAACTAAACCTCTGAAGGCTCTTGACAGTTGCACAGATCGGCTTTCACCGGAAGCCTGAGACCTGTTTTTCTGGGAATACAGCAAAGCAAACATCCCAAGAAATGCATTCAGTAATGACTGAACCACCAGGAATCCCTCCTTAGATGAAAGCATCTCGTTGGTATAGGAAGTATGAAGGATACCGGCTGTGGTATTGAGTTTTTTAACCAGGTTTTTATCCAGAGCCAGCGGTTGAATTTCCCCCAGAGATTCATCAAAAAAAGTACGTACTGCATCAGGAACAAGCTCTGCTTTTACCGCGACAAACCATCCACAGACATCTTTCATTAAAAGTCCCTGATGTACCTGTCCAGGTAATACACAGAAAAGAGTGGAATCTTTGGCTTCAATCGTTTTAAAATCCACCATCATTCTTACATGTCCGCTTTCCATACAGGTAAAAATATAGTGACTGTCCCGGTGTATTCCTTTGTCCAAAAGAATATCCTCAGCTTCCTGAGTACTTTTATCCATTCTTTTGACATGGAACTGATGATGGGAAATACCGTTTAAATCATAAGTGGGAATGGTCTGTTTCATCTTTAAACCTGTTGTGATGAGGATAATACACAATGGTAAAATTACGTATTTTCACGGTTTTATACCCCGAATATTAATCTCAAATTCGCGGTGCATAACCATGATGCTTTCTTCAAGTCAGATTTTATATGAATATACAACAGAATTCGGAACAGAAAGAAACCTGTTCCGGATTTTATTTTGCTTTAGAAAATGCCATTTTTATCGCCAGATAAGTCAGTACGCTGGCCATAAACCATTTCTGGACTTTTATCCAGAACGGATTATTGGAAAAGAATAAGGAAACTCTTGCAGCAGTTAAGACAATGATAAAATTAATGCTGAAGCTGATCAGAACCTGAATAACACCAAGCTCCAGGCTTTGTGTGAATACGGAACCATACTCAGGTTTGATGAACTGAGGGAAGAAAGACAGGTAAAAGACTGCCACTTTTGGATTCAGGACATTCGTTAAAAAACCAATGGTAAAAAGCTTTTTGGGACTGTCATGAGAACTGCTTTTATCAACATCAAAAATATTCCTGCCGTTGGGTTTGATCGCCTGATAGGCAAGATATAAAAGGTACAACGTTCCCGCTGCCTTAAGAACGGTATAAGCGAATGGTACGGCCAGTAAAACAGCGGTCAGACCAAAAGAAACCATGATGATATGGAATAAAAAACCGCATACTACTCCGGCTAATGAGATAAAACCAGACTTTTTCCCCTGTGTTATAGACTTCGAAATGAGGTAAATCATATTGGGACCGGGGCTGATCACTAAGATGAGTGCTGCCAGAATGAAAAATATAAGCTCGTGAAATGGAATCATACGGTGGTATTTATTTAAATGAGGTGTTTTCTGATGCAAAGATAGGAGGTGTTTCTCATTTAATTTTATGAAAAAAAGAAGAAATAGTCATTTTAACTTCATTATATTTTATTTTCCACTTGAATGTGATTTAAAAATAAATAGCAGTCTGTTTTTTTTGTAAATTTCAACACATAAAATAATTATCATTCACAAATAAATATTATCATGACTACTGAAAACATCTTTAAAGCCATCAGAAAATGGAAAAATCTTATTGATTCTTATAAAAACGGAATTGATACAAATGGTAAAGAAATTTTGAATTATTTGAATCAGGGAACCCACTTCAGTGTTTCAGGGGAAGAGATTGAACAATGGAAAAGAAATCTTGAAACCGCAGAACTGAAAATGATTCATGCTTATGTAGGGATTCATGAAGATCAGCTGAAATTTTTCCTGATTGATTCTAAAAGCGATAAAGATGCCAATTTCAGTACAATCATTACTAAAGATTTTTTACTTGAGTTCAATGAATCAAAAATAGAAAGCAGTAACGATATTGCAGTAAATGTTCCTCCAATCACATCAGAATCTGCTATTAACCGTAGTTTCCGATGGAATATGTTTAGTACCTCATGGCTGAAGGCTCAGAAAAAAGAAGATATCTTTCAGCTTATTTCCATTCCTTTTTCGGATTATGAAAAAATGGGAATTGCAGGCGGACAGACGTGTGCCAGTTTCTTTGGACTTACTGATGATTTAGAAAAAAAGGATACTGATTTTCCTTATCATATCGAAATTATTACCATGAAAAGTCTGGCGATTGATCATATGAGTGAAACCGCAGAAAATTACTCTACTCCAAGACCTCCTTTTACCATTATTGATACTCTTAATGATTATCAACTTTTGAAGGTAAGCACCAGTGTTTTCGTATAACAGTTTATCCCTGTATTTGCAGATCATTATTAACCTGGTCTTATGTACAGGGCTGATTCTATTGATAAAAGAAAGGGAAAAAACGAAACTTCCTGTAATCATACTTCTTTCAGGAGAATTCATGCTGGAACTGGCAGATTTGGCCGGAAGGCTGATGAAGTTAAATACTTTCAATACCTACAATTATACATTAAGCCAGTTTTTTGGTTTGATGATTCTTACGGTGATCTATAGCAATTATTATATCCAGCTTTCCCGTGAGCTGAGATGGATGATCTATTGTTATGCAATATTGGTGTTACTTACGAATGTGTTGTATGTACAAGGAGATACACAGATTACTTTTTATTCCAATATTATCACCAGTATTATTATTTGTAGTTATGCCTCCTCTTATTTTATGAAGATCATAAGGGAAGGTAGGACAGATAGGGATATGTTTATCGTAAATATCATTGTTTTCTTGTTTTTTTCTATCGAATGTCTCATATCCACTACCTATAATTTTTTAATCAGCAACCATCTGAACTGGGTAGCTCCTATCTGGCTTTTCAGAGGTTTCCTGCTATTGTTTTTTTATATTGCTTTTATTAATCTGGGATGTGGCGTTGGGAAAATCAGGATCAGATAGTTGTATGGATATGGATCGGAATTGGACTGTTTTTTTTAACAACATTATTCATTACATTATTGGTTATTAGTTATTTAAATAGTATTAAAAAAAATAAACAGAAGGTTTCCCGAATGGTTCGGAATACAAAAAATGAATATTGGGAGAGTATGCTGCTTTTACAGGAACAGGACAGGGAACGTCTGGCAGAAGAACTTCATGATAATATTATTTCACAGTTGAATCTTATCCGTTTAAACCTTAATGATAAAAAACCGGAAGAGCTTAATCGTGATTTAAAAAAATCTATGCAGCTGATACGCGAATTATCCCATAATCTTACCCCGCCTGATCTTGATGAGATTGAGCTGGAGGATTTAATTGCCGATTATCTTGATCAGGTCAATAAAAGCATAGAAGTCATTTTCCGGCATATTACGATAAGTACACCCATCAGTAATCCTGTAAAACTGAATCTTTTCAGAATCCTGCAGGAACTGATAACCAATATTTTAAAACATGCTGAAGCTACGAGAGTAGAGGTGTCCTTAAGAATCTCTCAGAATTATCTGATATTAACCATAGAAGATAACGGGCGCGGATTTATCATAGAAACCCATTCCGGAGGTATTGGTCTGAGGAATATTCAGTCAAGAGCACAAAAAATTAAAGCAATCTATAAACTTAAAACAGAACCTCAAAAAGGAACAAAATTCATAGCCTGTATGGCCATACAATAAAAAATAAACATGGAAAACTCAAAAATTAAAATCGGAATTGTAGATGACGACCTGCTGTTTGTACAGCTTTTAAAAAATTATATTGAAAATAATGGTGACTACCAGGTTGTAATGACAGCTACAGGTGGACATCAGTTTCTCACACAGCAAAATTCCGTAACCTTAGATATTCTGATTCTGGATCTGAGGATGACAAACGGTGACGGTCTGGAAGTAATGGCTGAACTCACCAAAAGAGAATCGGAAATAAAAATTATCGTTCTTTCCAGCTTCTACCGCCGCTCATTCATGGGACAAATGTTGAAAATGGGAGCCCATGCTTTTTTGCCTAAAGAAATTGAATTAGAAGAATTATTGGCTGTCATCAAAACCGTTCACCACACAGGACATTATTTCTCCAATGATCAAATTGATGTCATGAGAACTCAGCTTTCCAATAAACTCCCGGAATTTCATGCGTTTTCCAGGAATGAACTCACCGAAAGAGAAATAGATGTTCTGCGATTGGTTTGCCAGCAGCTCAGCACCAAGGAAATTGCTGATTCTCTTTTTATTTCTCCAAAAACCGTAGAAACGCATAAAACCAACCTGATGATCAAAACAGGCGTAAAAAATATGGCAGGACTGGTTATTTATGCCGTACAAAATAAGGTGATAGATCCTGATGAAATTGTGTTATTCGACAAGTAGTCTGTATCCAAAAAGAATCAGGGAGTACATGATGTACTCCCTGATCACAAGAAATCTAAAAACACACTATAATTTAGGATTCAATACTTTAGCAATAGAAACTGCATCTGCTACAGTGTCCAGGCTATAGATCTGCAAAATACCCTGTGTAGTGGCTGCTTGACCTAAAATGTTTTGCTGGTTTTGTGCATTCACTGCATTTTCAAACATAATTCCTGTAGAATGTGCAGCTGATTGATATACGTTACTTAAAGCCATTGCAGGAGATTCTGCTACTACTTTTACGTTCGATTGCGTTACTGCGTCTGTGATTTGTTCGTTTACTGGCATAATGATTATTGTTTATTGGGGTTAAAAGTACCGGATTTTCCGGCTGTTTTGATAATAGTTTTAAAAGAGGTCCGCAAATGGATTATGGATTAAGGATTTTAGCCATAGAAACCGCATCAGCTATGGTATCCAGACTGTAGATCTGTGCAATACCTTGTGTAGTAGCTGCCTGGGTAACAATGTTCTGCTGGTTTTGTGCACTTACAGCGTTTTCAAACATAATTCCTGTAGAATGTGCTGCGGTCTGATATACGTTGCTTAAAGCTACTGCAGGAGATTCTGCAACTACCTTTACGTTCGACTGTGTTACTGCGTCTGTGATTTGTTCGTTTACTGGCATAATGATTATTGTTTAGTTGAGGTTAAAAACAACCGGATTTTCCGGTTGTTCGGATCATGAAATGTAAGCTGTTCGCAAAAATGGATTACGGATTAAGGATTTTAGCCATTGATACCGCATCTGCTATCGTATCCAGGCTGTAGATCTGAGTGATTCCCTGAGTAGTAGCTGCCTGGGTAACAATATTTTGTTGGTTTTGGGTATTTACTGCATTCTCAAACATGATTCCTGTAGAATGTGCAGCAGATTGATATACGTTGGCCAAAGCCATTGCTGGAGATTCTGCTACTACTTTTACGTTTGATTGCGTTACTGCGTCTGTGATTTTTTCGTTTACTGGCATAATGATTATTGTTTATTGGGTTAAAATAACCGGCTGTTCCGGCTTTATAGAATTGTTTTAATTAAGGTTTAAGAATTTTAGCAATAGAAATGGCATCAGCTATCGTATCCTTCGTGTAGATCTGGGAGATTCCCTGCGTAGTAGCTGCCTGCGTTACGATGTTATGCTGGTTTTGAGCGGTCATCGCATTTTCAAACATGATTCCTGTAGAATGTGCAGCAGATTGGTAAACGTTGGCTAAAGCCATTGCAGGAGATTCTGCTACTACCTTTACGTTCGACTGCGTTACTGCATCTGTGATTTGTTCATTAACTGGCATAATGATTATAGTTTATTAGGTTAAAAAACGACCGGATTTTCCGGCTGGGATGATTACTTTTTTCGAAAAAGTTAAAAACTACGGCTTAAGAATCTTAGCAATAGAAACAGCATCTGCTACCGTGTCCAGGCTATAGATCTGCAGAATACCCTGAGTAGTAGCTGCCTGACCTAAAATATTCTGTTGGTTCTGTGCGTTTACTGCATTTTCAAACATAATTCCTGTAGAATGTGCAGCAGATTGGTACACGTTGGCTAAAGCCATTGCAGGAGATTCTCCTACTACTTTCACGTTAGATTGCGTTACTGCGTCTGTGATTTGTTCATTAACTGGCATAATTGTAATTGTTTTTTGTTGAGATCTGATCTCGGTTAATAATTATTTGAGGTAAACTAGTTTACTATTTGAGTTTTAAACTCACCACAGATCTTCAGATGAATACATTTCAAAGACATTGGTATAGACAGGTGATAGTTATGAATATTTAAATCTGAAGGGTGGCTCTGAATACAATGATTGAAAACCTCTCTGTAAAATCTGCGCGAGTTTAAAGCCTGTTTTTTCTGATAAAAGGATGCGGTCTTTATTTTTAATATCTGTCTTAAAAATAAATTTCTACTGCGGCTATGCTGACAATGCTGGATTCCTTTGGGCTAAAGATGGATTCTGAATGATTGTTTTGTACATTGGCAGCATCTGAAAGGCGGTGCAGGATAAATGTTGACCTGATTGTATATATTGAGGGCACCAGCTTTCATCTTTGCAGGAAACAGACCGCATCTGTAGTGATAAAACTGAAATTAGAAACGTTCTTTTCTAAATATCTCCAGTTCCTTTATTTTACTGTTTTTCGGACTCATTTTTTTTAAGCCCATGACATAGTTGCTCATGGCAGTCATATTATTTCGCTGCTGGTTCAAGGCAGAATTGATCTGCATTGCACCCGTAGAATGTGCACTTACCTGTGTGGTGATCGCCTGAGGTACAGCGGTAGACATTCCTGTAATTATTGAATCGATTTCGTTCATAATAATAGTGGATTTTGGGGGTTCTATGGTCGGATGTTTCCAAATCTGGCATTCAGTTTATTCATCCGGTCCATTATTTTAAGTTCTTTCTCTTTTACCTTTGCTGTAGAGGCCTCTTGAAGCCTTTTCAGCTGTTCTTCATAATTCATCACAGGAGTATCCGGTGGATCTGGTGTGACAGCCTGAACCTGGGCAGATTCCTGTTGTTTAACGGCTTCTTCAAGCTTTTCCAGCAGAGGAGCCAATGACTTCATCGTCTCTTTGATGGCTTTATCCCTGATATAATTGATGATTTCTTCTTCATGTCTTAAAACAAAAGGCATGATTTCTTTTTCCACAACTTCAGGTTCCGATACAGGGATCGGAGGTTTATAGGCGGGAGCTTTCTTTCTGGTTCTTCTGCGCATACATATTGCTTTAAATGTTGTAAAAATTATTACAGCAGATAATTAATAAATGCAGACGCAGCCTTCCAGTCACGGTTGATTTCTTTCAATACATTATACCCTGTAATCTCCAATGCTACACATGCTGCAATAGTACTGGCAGATAACATTTCTTTCAGCTGGTGTGGAGGAAGTGTAAGGATATAATCATCCGGAATGATAAGAGATTTACCGGGTGGAGGCGTTTCGTTCACAACAATACTCAGGATTTCCTGGAAATAATGAGCAATCAACTTGGAGGCCTGAAATTCCAGTTCCCTTTTTAAGGCTATTGTTTCCTCCTGAGTAGCCAGGTCAGAAATAGCAGCCACATCTACATCATGTACTGAATATTGTGCTTCACCTGTATCAGATGGAGTGATCGTAATATCTGCTTTAAGGATGCATTTTGATTTTTCAAGATTGACCGTTAGAAGTTTTGAATCATAATCAGGAACAGCAATGTCGCTTAAGGTGGTAAGAGGCATAATTCTGACATTACAATAAAACACCTTTGGATCATCCAGTTTGACCATGATCACGGCAATTCCCGTTGATTTATCTATAGGTTCCACCACAAAACACTGAAACTGATTGTATCTTTTACTATTTCTGTTGAGGCAGTTGACCAGTCTTACAGAAGGTTGTATATTAATATTGGATGTTTGAAGATTAAATACAAAACGCTCTGCATTGTTTTCTGTCCTTTTGGCATCTGCACTTTTGGTATCAAAATAATCATTATCATGGTCTTTGACCAGGTAAAGTCGTCCATTTAAATCGTTTAAACTTTCTAGATTTAAAATTTTTGCGGGTTTAGTTACTGAGGAATAATTCATCTCTTATTTATTTTAATTTTTTCAATGATTTGGTTGATGATTGTTTTTTTCTTTGGCTTATCTTCAGGCTCTACTGAAGGAATTACTGCTTCTTTAATCTCTGGTTTTACAAGTGGCTGTGTCAGTTTTACTGACTTTAATACTAATTTTCCCCCATGATCAGCCGTGATAAAGCTTTTTCTCATACCTTCCTTTTCTGATGAGACTTCTTCCGAAACCGGATCTACTCGTTTTTTTTTTCAGAATCTTCAATCTCAGGGGAAACTTCCGTATAAGATGGGGGAGAAGGAAGTACTTCTGAGACTGGAATGGTATTCACATTATAAATAGTATTGGAAATTTTAGCCTTTACTTCAGCATATTCACTTACCATTTTGAATAAGTCCTTCATCATTTCATTGCCTTTTCCTGCATCCTGGCCCTGAAGATTCTCGGCCATCTGAACGGAGGTTTCTTTACTTCCGGGAGCAGGCCCGAAAGTGGTTCCATACGTCAGTAAATTATTGGCCAGTCTGCTTAATGCAATCAAACCTACCTGTTCGAATCCTTTTAAAAAAGACTGTAAATCCTGAACCATCATTCCTGTAGACTGTTCTATCATTACTTTCGTTACTCCGGTCATTGGAGAAGCCTTAGGGGGAGCCAATACCTCACTGTTCACAAATACTACAGCTTTCTCCGCCGGAGTGGTAGCATTTGCTGCCTGGGATTGTTGGGTTTCACTGTTGTGTTCACTCATGATTGTAAGGTTTTAGATTATCCTTTTAAAATTTTAATGGCATCTGCAACAATCGCTGGGTTGAGCTGGTTCAAGTTCTGCTGATTCGTTACAGAATTCTGAATGGAAATTCCACTGGCATGGGTGGCCATCTGGTAAAGCATACTCATAGCCTGTGCGGGAGACTCACCAAGTACCGTAACATTCGTCTGTGTTACTGCATCTGTAGTCTGGGTGTTTACTGTATCTGCCATATTCTGGGTTTATTGGGTTACTATTGTTTTTATGTTCAAGTATCTTTTTTCAAAGACTTTTCTTTCAACTCAACCTTTTTTTATTTTCCGGTTAAGCCTTCACTATGAGATTGTTGATCTCTTTTGTCTGATACAAATTTCATCAAACTCAATAAATCTTCATTAAGGGAAAAAACGGAATTTTAAAAAATAAGGGAATTCTCCTATGAGTGAAATTTTTTAAAAATGGATTGTATTTAAGAAATCGTAAAAGCAGAAATAATATATCTTAAAAGCCAGAAGCTGGAAGAATGAAGCTTGAAGTTACTATCCGGCCAATTACTTCTTTAAGGGTTTATTGAACAATGAAATTTTATAAAGTTGAATAAAAGAGGACGCTCTTCAATTGCGTTCATGAACTTCCCTGTCCCAGCCTCCAGCTTCCTCTCTGCTTCATGAAAATACATATGAATACATAAATACATCACCTGTGAATACGGGTAAACCCTTAGTTTTTGAAAATGGGTAGATCCCCTCTATAACGGCAGCAGGTTTACTTTGAAATTTGTCTGATAACCTATTCTAACATTTAAAATCATAATATGAATAATCAGAACAACGAAGAACCGGAAGTGAGACCTCCCTTTATAATAGTACAGCCGGGATATGCCACCGGAGATATGTTTGCCATTGCTGCAACATTGATTAATGATGAAAGATACCACGTATTGCTATCTACAACAATGGATGAATTTGAGAATGTAAATGATCCGTATGATAACAGCAAATCGATCAGAGAATTCTACAGGAATTCCGGAATAAGTGAAGACAGGATACATACTCATAGAGTTCCGGAAGTGAGAAGTCCCGGGTTGGCAAGTGAGCTGAAAAAAGAAGTAATAAACCTTTTAATACATTATCCTAATATTTCAAAAGGAGAAATAATCAGAAACTACTATAAACCAGTAGGGGAAGGAACCCAGTATATTGCTCAAAACTTTTCTGATGAGATGAGAAATAATCTGAGAAATGTCTGGGACATCAACGGAAGCCAGGATAATGCGATAGAAATATGGCTGCAAACGCAGGGGATCCCCACAAGCGGGAAAAATTTACTGATTTTATGGTCCCGTTTCAGCGGAAAAGGAGGTGATATTCACATAGAACATGATACCAGCTATTGGGGAATCAAGCAGATTGTACATAGAGTGGCAGATATGTATGATGCCATTATTATTACCGGAGATAAGGGATACATAAAAGAAAGAGCAAAGAAATACGATGAAACAGCAGAGGAGATTAATAGATATTATGGCCCCAAAAAAGTATTCAATATTACAGAATTTTGGAAAGGAAACTCTTCCGAACTGAAAGCATGGGGAGGAAACACCCGTTTAGGCCAGTTTAAGTTGTATGATTATTTTCAGAGACATTTTCAAAATGTAAAACATCTTGGCTTCAGAAGCGGGAATCTTGAAGTGATGGCCATGCTGGGATATCAGGTTCGGTATATGGAAGAAAAAGGAAGTGAAAGCGGAGGCAGAATGACCATTTGGTTTAATAGGAGAGACGGTGAAACAGAAAAAGGAGGTAAAGCCACCGGATATGAAAGGCTTTTATTGGGTGAACCTCCTACAAGATCCGGTAAATTTATTCAAAATCAAATCCAGGAAATAAACAGAGACATCCGGGAAAGAAAAGAACCCTTTCAACAAAAAATTAACGAACTGGAAAATGCTCATGAAAAGGCAGATAGTCCAGCCATGAAAAATCTGAATAAAGAAATAAAAAAAATAGATGATGAAGGCGATGCCAAAAAGAAAAAGTATGCCGGATCCGACCTGTCTCCCTATCGCAAAGATCAAAAGCCTCCCGAACCTATTCTGAAAGAAGAAAAAAGCAACTACTCAGAAGGCTTTAATACTGATGATATGGATATTATTCTGAGATATCTGCAGCCCTTAGACTGGGTAGAAAGAGAAACAGGATACGAACGTAATATCCCGCAGCGAAAGAAAAGCTACGAAAAACTCCTGGAAAGTTCCGAAAAGATTGATTAAAATAAATATACCCCGCTCCAAAAGAAACGGCATTCTGAAGTTATTCAGAATGCCGTTTCTTATTTAAATTAAATACAAAAAATAGCGGATGTTCAATCTGAAACTGCTGGAAGCTGTTTTCTCTTTCGCCAGAAGAAATAAGCAACAATAGCTGTAGCAATAGGCAGAGCAATACCAAACTCATCAATATAATAATTGGTATTTCCCGTATCTACCGTAAGCGGTGTGAAAATAGACTGTATAAAAAGATTGTGGCTGGCATGTAAAATAACACCTGTCCATAAACTTCCGGATTTTAACCGTAACCAGGTGAAAATGAAACAGGCTGCAAATATCATCACCGTAAAACATAAAAAAGCCAGCCATTTGGGGCCGCCCGTATTATAATTGGAAAAAAGCAGCAGAGGATAATGATAGACAGACCATATCACACCCATCCAAAGAGAAGTCGCAGTATAAGAATTCATTTTGGCCAATTGAGGAGTCAGAAGACCGCGCCAGCCTATTTCTTCCCCTAATGCAGATCCTACCGAACGTACCATACCAAAGCTGCTCATCAGAATAATATACAGGATGATCGTCATGCCATCAGAAAGATTCCAGCCCATTCCTTTGCCAATTTCTGCTACAAATTCATGATTATAGAAACCACCGGCTCCACTGATCCAGATGATGAGGTAAGGAACTAAACTGTAAAGAACAGGAATACAATAAGCCATGATCTGGTATTTCGTAAGTCCCCATTTCCAGCCCAGAGAAGAAATCGGGATATTTCGGATACGGCAGGTAAGAAATGCAGCAATAGCGGGACACCACATGACAATAGTAGCATAAGATATAATGCCGCCGCCAAGTTTTCCGGTACGGATACACATATAATAAACCGGGAGACAGAAAAGTAAGGTAAGAATCAGGTAAGTAGCAATATTCTTCCTGATTTCGGATTTGGATATTGTATTTTCCATAAACTGATCTGGTGTTGATGTTTATAAATGATTGAAAAATAGAAGGTTATTTTTAAATAAAAATACATTTATTTTTTATACGAATACCAATTTTTAGCATTAGCCTTCGTAAAGAAAATAGTTTCTGTTTTTTTAATAAGGGAAAACTGTAAATTAGCCAAAATAATTTTTTTCGAATACTCTAAAAGATGTCCAAGCTAAAAGCCATAAGAGAACAACAAAACCTGACGCAGGAGGAGCTGTCAGAAAAATCAAAGATTTCTGTAAGAACCATTCAAAGGATAGAATCCGGAACAGAACCTAAAGGACATACGCTGAGAGCCCTTGCACAGACTTTGGAAATAGACGAATCTTTATTATTGCAGGAAGAAGCTGTCATTTTCCCGGAAAATAATGAGGCAACAACAGAAGCTGCAGAAGAACAGGAAACAATCAATTATTCTTTGGTTAAAATGATCAATCTCTCCTCCTTATTATTTGTAATTGTACCCCCATTAAATATTCTGGCTCCTTTTCTGCTGATGTTTTTCATGAAGCAGAGAAACACTCTTACTAAACAGATTATTTCGTTGCAGATGTTTTGGACTGCTATGGCGCCCATTGTATTTATGCTCGGTATCTTTTTAAAGCTCGGAAAAGAGTTTACCCTTATTCTGATGATCCTTATTGTATTATCCAACGTATTGATGATCCTCCGGAATGCTGCTGAGATTGATCGTAAAAAGAAATTATATTTTAATCTGAAATTCAGTATGTTATAATTTGTGTCGTGACTTTGTCGGGTTTTTGTCGGGTTCATTTTTATTTAAAAAACGAAATGAAATTGAATCTTTGTCAAAAAAATAACAATGACAAAGCCTACTCAGTTTTTCCTTTCTTTTTGCACCCTATTCTTTAGCATACTCCAGGCGCAACTCAAAAATACAGATTCCCTTTATAAAACCATTATGTCGAAAGACAGCCTGTTTTTTTCAGCAGGCTACAATACCTGCAACATAAAGAAGATGGAAAATCTGTTAAGCGATACGTTTGAATTTTATCACGATAAAGGCGGTTTTGAAGACCGGAAAAAATTCATCATTGATTTTAAAAACGGATTATGCAAATCTCCCGAAACGTATCAGCTAAAAAGAGTTCTGGTGGAGAAAAGTACTGAAATTTATCCCATGTATAAAGATGGAAAAATATATGCTGCTATTCAGAATGGAGATCATCTGTTTTACGAAAACACCGGAAATCACGTTGAAAAATTAGTTGGAGAAGCAAAGTTTACCCACCTCTGGATGCTGGAAAATGATGAATGGAAGCTTAAAAATTCATTGAGTTTTAATCACCATCCGAAGCAGACTACAGATAGTGAAACCCTATTTGATAACGATCGTTCCATGGAAAACTGGCTGAAAGAAAATAATATTCCTGCGCTGGGGTTAGGAATTATTGAAGGAGGAAAACTTCAGCAGGCAAAAGTTTTTGGAGATTATAAAAAAGGAATGCCAGCTCCCCGTAATGCCTATTTTAATGTAGCATCTCTTACCAAACCTGTCACAGCAATGGTCACTTTACGTCTGATAAGTTTAGGACAATGGAAACTGGACGAACCCTTAGATACTTACTGGACAGATCCTGATATTGCCAGCGATCCTAGGCATAAAAAACTCACCACCAGAATGATCCTGACCCATCAGACCGGTTTTCCCAACTGGAAATGGATGAACACAGATAAAAAACTGAATTTTCAATTTGATCCTGGTACAAAATACCAATACTCAGGAGAAGGTTTTGAATACCTTCGGAAAGCATTAGAAAAGAAGTTTGGGAAATCGCTGGAACAGCTTGCCGGAGAATTGATTTTTAAACCCCTCAAAATGAGTGATACAAGCTACATCTGGGATCAAAGCATGGATGCATCAAGATTTGTAACAGGATACAATGAAAAAGGAGAAGCTTACCCCATAGAAAAAACTAAAACGGCTAATGCTGCCGATGATCTCCATACTACGGTAGAAGATTACGGGAATTTTATGGTCAGTGTCATGAAAAAGAAAAATCTGAAGCCAGAGGTTTTTCAGGAAATGATCAAAAAACAGGTAAAAACAAAAGAGAACAAGTATTTCGGATTAGGTTTTGAAATATATGACCTTGGAAATGGGGATTATGCATTGGCTCACGGCGGGACGGATCATGGCACCCATTGTATTGCTATTGTAGTGCCTAATTCAGGTGAAGGGATTGTGATATTTACCAATGTTGATGATGGTTACAAAGTATATGAAAAACTGGTTGTCCACTATCTGGGAGAACAGGGAAAGAAGATTGTGGACATAGAAACCAGATAACTGCTCCTACAATGAAAATCTTTGTATATTTAGAGTATCAATCTGAAAATAAATACAATAGATAAATATTTGTTTCCGGAATGCAATACTATGAACAGAAATAAAACGAAAGCTATGTGGCAATATTATTTTATCCTTGGAGCAGGAGTGATTCTGTTTGTTGCAGCATTGCTGAGCCTCAAAAGCACACTCTTATTTTTAAAGAAAGCCGAAAAGGCAACGGCAACCGTTACCTCACTTCGGGAATTTGAATCGGATGGAGTAGTATTCAGCCCTCTCTTTACCTTCCGTACCCAAAATAATATTGAATATACCTATGAACTGCCTGAAGGAACCAATCCTTCAGCGTGGTCGGTAGGGGAAACGGAGACGGTTATCTATGATCCGGATGATCCTTCTTCGGTAGAATTATATACGTATTTCAGAATTTTTGCCTGGCCATTAATCCTGATCTCAATAGCACTGCCATTATTGGTGGTAGGAGCCGGATATTTTATCGCAACTCAGTTTTTAAAATAACCTGCTTTCTTTATATTGTTATTTTACTTTTTCCAGAAGATATAATTTAGCTCCGGAAAAACCTAATTTCGGCATCAGATTGCCTTCCAGAACCATCGTTTTATTGTTCACGTCAATAACGGAAATATAGTTGTTGGAATTGTATTCTATATAATTTTCCTTTTCTTTCGTTGATGGATTTTTTCCAAATTCCATAGAATATTTCACCCAATCCTCATCCTGCGTACTGCAATGTACCGGTTTGAATTTAGATTTTTTAGCCTTGAAAACAATCTGGTCAAAACCTTCCGTACATTCTGAGGTAAATGAGCCGTCAGGATTCTGATCCTTTGAAAAGTCTTCAAAAGAACCACGGTATACACCCACTACTTTCCAGGTACCATCCACACGGTCTTCATCTATCTTTCCTTTCGCTTTGCTTACCGCCCAGCTGATTCCGTTTACTGTACCTTTTACCGCTTTATAGCTTAAGTTTACCGCCCCGGAAACTACTTTTGTAGCTGTTCTTACCACACATGAATGGAGAACAAATACAACCGAAGCCAGCAATGTTATTTTCTTCATTTTGTCAATTTTTTTCAGATACGAAGATAGGGTTTTTGGAAAAACTGATGGATTTCAAAAGACTTTTCCTGCTGTTTTTTAATAAAAATGAGATATATTCCTGATTCAAGCTATCCGGATCATCAATGGAAATTTAGTTTCCATCAAAATAATGGGTAAGATCAGATATACTTTTGATATGAAGCTCTTCAGCCTGCTTTCTCCGCATCATCAGAGCATAAGCATTGTTAAACCCAAGTGGTTTCAGCCATTGAATTCCATATTGTTTTTCAAACTCGGTATTCACATATTCATAGGTTGCAGCGGGACTTTTGGACACATTGCTGATGGTCTCTGTACTAGGTTTTAAAAGCACCAGAAGCCCTGTTCCCGTGTATTCAGGATAAAAATCTATGGCATCATTCATTAAGGCATCAAAACATATTTTTGTTCCCCCTAAACCTGTTTTGGTTTCCACTTTATAATCTGTATACCTTTCAATAAGCAGGGTATACATTTCTGCGAGAATATATTGTTCCCCAAAGATTTTTGAGCCAATCCTGACGATTCCTGCATTACCTTTCCGGGGACTTTTATACAGATTATTTCTGATGAGAAATTCCTTTGCAATCTTTTCCGGAGTTTGATGGAGATGATCAGCTCTGTAATTCAGATCCGTCATGATAGAATCATTGAACTTTCCAGCCAGTAGGTTTAAGGTGTTTTCCAATTCCGGAAATTTTTTCAGAGTCTTGGTCTTGATGATGGGAGCAGCATAATAAGGCGGAAATATTTTTTTATCATCATTCAGGACATACAGATCATACGCTTTGATTCTTCCGTCTGTAGAATATCCGCTGATCAGATCCAGTTCATTCTCATAAGCAGCCTTATACATTATCGCATCACTTACCACAAGGGGATTCACATTCAGTCCATATACCGAACGAAGCCCGATATCACCATCTTGTCTTCCCATAAATTCCGGTGTAAAACCAGCCTTAATCGTCCGGTGTGACACAAAAGTCAGAAGATATCCTATTCCCAGAATAATAAAGATAACAGGAAGAATATATTTCAGCTTTTGAAAGAACCGGTAACCTGATTTCTGGATCATGGCAATAACCTGGTCCAGAAAAACAGCTAATAATGCTGCCGGAATGGCTCCGGCAAGAATCATATTCGTATTGTTGAGTGAAATTCCTCCAAAGATAAACTCTCCCAAACCACCTGCTGCCACAAATGATGCCAGAGTAGCCACTCCTACATTAATTACAGCAGCGGTTCTGATACCGGCAATGATAACCGGCATAGCCAAAGGAAGTTTTACCTTAAAAAGAAGTTGGTTTCTGTTCATTCCCATAGCCTTGGCTGCCTCAATCACAGCTGGATCTACACCCATAATTCCAGTGTAGGTATTCCGGATAATGGGAAGAAGAGCATAGATCAATAAAGCAGCAATGGCTGGCTTCGGACCAATCCCGAAAACAGGAATCATAAATCCAAGCAAGGCAATACTCGGAATGGTCTGTAAAATACCTGCGGTACCCAGCACCGGGCTGGAAAGTTTCTTTTTTCTTGAAATCAGGATACCTAATGGCACTCCAACAATGATGGCCAGAAGCAAAGACAAAAAGGTAAGCCCAAGATGCTGAATGATCTGGGTAGTAAGCTTTTCGTGCTGTTCCGCAATAAATTGCCAAAGACTCTGTTGCTGTGTCATACCATCTGTGATTTTCTATACTGATTAAACGCTCTGATCACTTGTTCATATACTTCAGCGTTTTGATGATCGGAACTCAACTGCTGTAAAATATCCCACACACTTGTACTGCCCGTACCATTTGGTCTGTGGTATACATTTTCTGGTGTAAGAAAAGGACTGATGTGGTGTAATGATGTTACTTTATACTCTAATAAAAGACGGTTTTTGGCAAAAAAATCACGCACAAAGTCATTTTCAGGGTGGTAAAGCATTTCTCCGGGAGTACCGGTCTGTATAATTTTTCCCTGATCCATCAGGCATATCCGGTGGCCCAGCTCAAAGGCCTCCTGTACATCATGGGTAACCAATATGATAGTTTTACTTTTAAGTTCTTCCAGCGATTTAAATTCCGAATGAATGTCAGCCTTAGTAATGGTATCAAGCGCTCCAAAAGGTTCGTCCATCAGCAAAACAAGATTATCTGCAATCAATGCCCTTGCAATACCCACACGCTGCTGTTGCCCACCGCTCAACTCGTGAGGAAATCGGGAAAGTACCTCTTCAGAAAGGTGGAGTTTGGCCAAAAGCTCATCCATTTTTCTTTGCGTCTTCTTTTTGTCCCATTTCAACAGTTCAGGAACTACCGCAATATTCTGCTGAATGGTATAATGGGGAAATAACCCCGAATGTTGCATGACAAAACCAATTCCCATTCTCAGTTCCTCAGCTTTCTGATCACGGATATTTTTGCCATCTATGAAAATATTTCCGGAATCTGCTTCTATGAGACGGTTGATCATCTTAAGTGTGGTTGTTTTCCCGCACCCGCTGGTTCCCAAAAGAACAAGGATTTCCTGATCAAATGCCTGAAAAGAAATTTGATCTACTGCTTTTTTTCCATTAAAACTTTTTGAAATTGATTCTACTGTGATCATCGGTGAAAAATTACTGGGCAAGTCTGATTCCTGTGAACTGCCATTTTAAATTAGGCTGAAAAAAATTGCGGTAGGTATTTCTGCTGTGTCCCGGAGGTGTGGCTTCCGAAGCTCCTCTTAAAACCATTTGATTGATCATGAACTTTCCGTTATATTCACCTACTGCTCCAGCTTCTTTCTTAAAATGAGGGTAGGGCAGATAAGCAGAATTCGTCCATTCCCAGCGTGTTCCCCAGTCAAAATAAATGGAAGCTGTTTCCCATTCTTCCTCGGTGGGCAGACGCATTGCTTTCCAGGAAGCAAAAGCAGACGCTTCATAGAAATTAACGTGGCACAATGGAGCATCAGGGTTTATTTCCTGTAATCCGTTGAGGGTATAATACATCCATTTGTTTTCGATATAATGCCAGTACAGTGGAGATTTTGCAGCATTCTGTTTCACCCAATCCCATCCTTCAGCATGCCAGTGTCTGAAATCTTCATATCCGCCTGCTTTCATAAATTCTAAATATTCACTATTGGTGACGAGACGGTTGGCAATTTTAAAGTCTGGAAGATATACTTTATGCCTTCCTAATTCATTATCAAAGCAAAATCCTTCTCCTTTAAATCCAATTTCATAGATGCCTTCAGAAAACCTTAACATTTCCAGATCTCCGGGGTTCTTTTGTCCGGATTTTTCTTTTGTATAAGCAGGGAAGAGCGGATTATGTCCTAAAATATATTTAATGTCAGTAACTAATAGCTCCTGGTGCTGCTGCTCATGGTTAAGCCCCAGTTCCAAAAGAGGTTCAAGAGCTTCTGTCAGAAATGAGCTTTGAAGAAAAACCTCCATATGCTCATCTACATATTTTCTATATTGATACACCTCTGAAACAGAAGGGCGGCTGAGATTTCCACGGTCGGTCCGGATCACCCGTGCCCCGATAGTTTCATAGTAGCTGTTGAAAACAAAATTATATTGGGGATCAAAAACCTTGTAATCCGGGAAATGTGGGGAAAGAATGAAGGTTTCAAAAAACCAGGTGGTATGACCAAGATGCCATTTCGGGGGGCTTACATCTACAATCGGCTGTACTACATAATCTTCGATTTCCAGCGGAGCACAGATTTCTTCAGAACGTCTGCGGATGTCCTTATACTTTTTAGTAAAATCTTTTGTGGTGATCTCTGGTGTCATGTCTTTTAGTTTTTAATGATTGATGTTCAATGAAAGAAGTCTATTTTATTTCACTTTTACATAGGCGTGGTGTGTATCCTCTTTTTTTATTTGACCTGCCAGACTGAATCTACAAACCATTTTTTAGAATCGTTGATAGTTCCTGCGATGGCAAATCCTGATTGTTGGGCTAAATCCATGATTTTTTCAGAAGAAAATTTTTGCGAAATCTCCATATCAATCCATTCGTTTTCTTCAAAAGAAATCCTTGTATTGTCAATAGTCACTTCCTGGCTGATAAGGCTTATCAGAAAACTTCTGCAGGCTCCGCTAACCGGATCATAGGTCTGGTAATGCTGAAATTGTTTCAGATCAAAATTACCGCCCAGTTCATTGTTGATGCGGGTAAGAAGATTAAGGTTAAAAGAAGCGGTAATTCCTTCTTTGTCATTATAAGCTTCCAGAATAATGTGTGGATTTTTCATTAAGTCAAATCCTATCAATACACGATCTTTCGGAGATAAATTTTTATTCAGATGCAGACAGAAACCTTCAGCCTCTTCCAGAGTCATATTCCCGATATTACTTCCTAAAAATAGAACAACTTTTCTCCTGTCCGATAAGGAAGCTGCTTTTTGAAGCATTTCAAAATAATCTCCTTCCAGACAGGTTATTTTAATTTCCGGAAACTGGCTGCTCAGTTTTTGATGAAGTATGGAAAGAATATTTCCTGAGATATCAATCGGCATATAAGTAAAGTTAATCCCTTTCCGGATCAGCTGTTCTAGTAAATAGGTGGATTTCATGGCGTCACCTGCACCCAATTCAATCAGATCAAAAGGTTCGTCTCCGGGAATAAGCAGATCAATAAGTTCATCTGTTTTATTTTTGAAAATATCCAGCTCACAACGGGTCAGATAATAGGAAGGCATGGCCATGATTTTCTGAAAAAGATGATCGCCGATCTTATCGTAAAAATATTTTGAAGATAATTTTTTAGGAGTATTGCTAAGGCCGTTCAAAATATCTGAACGGAATTGATCAACAGCATTCTTTGCAGTCTTAGATTGCGGGTCTAACTGTACATTCATAAGTCTTATTTTGTGTGATTTGTAGATTATTGCAATTATCCTGCCTTTACAACATGAATTCTTTGAATATATCTAATTAAATATAAACAATTTTACTTTTAATAGAATGATTATCATGATGTTTTTACCAGATGTGGTACTTTTTTATCCATCAGGAATCCTTTCTTTTGAAAATAAAACCAATGAAGAAGAGCAGGAAGCTGTCTGGTTTACCGTCCGAAAATCAGTTTTCGCCGTTCAATATGACCTGTTCAACATATTTACCCTTATTTTAAGCGATGCTTTACCCTAATTTTACCCTCATAAAACATCATTATTATGAATACTACATTGAACTTCAGTAAAAAAGTACAGGCCATTTTATCCTTGATCATTTTTATAGGAATGGGATTATTATCTCTTAAAGCACAGACTTACACGAATGGCGACAAAGATCTTGAAAACACTGCTGTAAGAACTGCTTTCCAGAATACAAAGAAAATCAGAGCCGGGCTGCTGGATGTAGGCTATGCAGAAGTAGGGCCTGAAAACGGAAAACCTGTGATCCTTCTTCACGGATGGCCTTATGATATCCATAGTTTTGAACAGTCTTCGGCTATTCTTGCTGAAAAAGGGTACCGCGTTTTAGTGCCTTACTTAAGAGGCTACGGAACTACTACCTTTGTGTCTCCGGATACCAAACGCAACGGCCAGCAGAGCGCTGTTGCACTGGATATCATTGCTTTTATGGATGCCCTGAAAATTGATAAAGCCATCATTGGCGGTTTCGACTGGGGAGCCAGAACTGCTGATATCATGGCAGCCCTGTGGCCTGAACGCTGTTCCGGACTGGTAGCTGTAAGCGGATATTTGATAGGCAGTCCGAAAGCAAATGAAAAGCCTTTACCTCCAAATGCTGAATTTTTATGGTGGTATCAGTATTATTTTTCTACCGAAAGAGGGTTTAAAGGATATAAAGCCAACACTGCGGCATTTAATAAACTGATATGGAAAACAGCTTCACCAAAATGGGCTTTTGATGATACTACTTATGAACGCTCTGCCCAGGCATTCAATAACCCTGATCATGTTGATATTGTGATTCACAATTACCGCTGGCGTCTGGGATTGGCGAAAGGCGAAAAACAATATGATGCGCTTGAAGCCAGACTGGCAAAATCTCCTTCTATCACTGTTCCAACCGTTACCCTGGAAGGTGATGCCAACGGAGCTGCGTTTCCTGCACCGGAAAGTTATGTCTCCAGATTTACAGGCAAATATGCACACCATACCCTAACAGGCGGAATTGGTCACAATCTACCACAGGAAGCTCCGAAAGCATTTGCAGAGGCTATCATAGAAGTAGATTCCATGTCATCATCCCAATAAAAAATTACAGAATTTCAAGAATAGCAACCCTTTTATTGGTCAGCTGATATGAATTTTCGTTCGTATTCTCAATAAAACAAAACCACTACTCAATAGCAGTGGTTTTTTAATTTTATCTGATTGTTAATTATTCTTCAGGGTTTTCCTGGATCTTCAGTTTATTGACCAGAGGGTTTGCATACATCGCCAGGAAATACTCCTTAGAAACAGGATCTGACGGATCAATACGCATTTCAAGTCTGCGGGCAAATAACTGTTTTTCCTGTTCCGTATATTCGGAAGCATAGGTATGAGTGTTGTGAAGCAGGTCGTAAGCGATATACTTGGTAGGCCAAAGCTTATAATTGCTGATGATAGAACGGTCAATTACCTGTGCAATAGCCTGCAGTTGTTTATTTTTATTGTCAATGGTAGCTGCAATTTCATCCAGTTCTCTATCTAATACCTCACCTGCGTGGATATGGATGCGTTTCTTTTGCCCCAGAATTCCGCTGATGATATTGGTAAAATCTTCATTTTTCCCTTTAATGTATTCCTCATCTCTGTGCTGTGCCAGCAGCTGAGGCATCTTTAACGAATCTGTGGGATCATATTCATAGGAAATAGAAACCGGAACAATCTTTAATGTTTTAAAATAATCTGTCAGAGACTGGTCTCCGGAAGCCATAGCAAGCATTTTCAAAACTCCCTGCTGGGTGGAATCGTTACCGTTTTTGGTACGGCCTTCACGCTGTGCAATCCATACAGAACGGTTTTCCTGAGACAGCTGTTCTTTAATATACTCAGACATGGTTTGTGAACTTGTTAGCTGTTCACGAAGTGGCAGACCTCTTTGTACCAGAAAATTTCGGTTCAGTTTAGCCAGTACATTTAAGAACTTTTTGCGAACAAGATTATCACCGATTGCTGAAGCTGTCATCACATAACCGCCTTCCAGCAATACGAGATTAAGCAACGAAGTATCCAGAACGATATCTCTGTGGTTCGAGATGAAAAGGTAAGGGGTATCCTTATCCAGCTTATCAAAGCCTGAAGTCGTTAAGCCGTCAGAACTTTTTGCAAGGATCTGGCGAACGGCATAGGCTACAAACTGATGTTGAAAATCACTGATAGAATGAATATTCTTAAACTGTTCCAGCCAAACCTGCTCATCCGTATCAGGAAAAGTAAAATTCATGAAGGCTTTCATCATCGGATCACGGGCTATACTCTGTAATCTCTCATTTACTTCCTGATCATTGAAATACCGGATTTCATCAAACTTAGACATGCGGTTGGGTAAAAATTAAAACTTTTTGCAAAAGAACGAAAATTTATTGGGGCATGGGGTATAATGGGTGTTAAAGTATTATGAAGGGCGTAGGAGTTCCGGAAAACGTTCGTTTATTATAAAGCAGTCAGTATACGTATTCACCTTGTCATTCCGTAGGAACCCAGGCTGCCACTTTAATCTGCAGTAGAAATGTGAGAGGAATAAGTTTGGTTTGTTGTAATGATAAAAGCATTCATCATATTTAGCCCAAACTTTAGTAGATTGTTGAGATTCCTACGGAATGACAAACTATGTGGGTAGGGTAAGTGCATTATTAGAATTGTAAATGTTGAATAATTAATATAGATCCTATACCTTCGTCTTTGTCATTCCGTAGGAATCTAGCCAAAGTTATTATAAAGAATTTTTATTGCAGGAAATTGGGTTCCTGTGGAATGACAATATTAGTATTTTGATATAAAATGGTTTATGTTAACGCCAATTTTCAAACAAGTAATTCAAAAATTCTAGATTAGGATTGATTGTCCTTATAAGTTCAAGTTTTTTAATTCTTGACCAGTTTTTAATTTCTTTTTCTCTTTCAATAGCATAATGAATCCAGTCATATTTCTCATAATAAATCAAAAATTCAAGATTATATCTTGCCGTGAAGCTACTGCGATTTTGCTTTGTTTTATGTTGATACAATCTTCTGTGGAGGTTTTCTGTAACCCCTGTATAAAGTACTTTTCTATTTTTATTAGTAAGAATATAGATATAGTAGGTGTATCTTCCTTTTGGAAATTCAATCATTTGTGTGTTTATTTTTCAAAAGTTACAAAAAATATATTTTCGATTCTTGTCATTCCTTAGGAATCCAGACCGCCACTTTGATTTGCAGTTGGAATTTAAGAGAAATAAGCTTAGTTCGTTGTACTGATAAAACATTCATCTGGTTTTAGCCCAAACATCAATAGATTGTTGAGATTCCTACGGAATGACAAGCTGGCTGGGTAGGGTAAGTGCATTATTAGAATTGTACATATTGAATAATTAATACAGATCCTATACCTGCGTCTTTGTCATTCCGTAGGAACCCAGGCTGCCACTTTAATCTGCAGTAGGGATTTGAGAGGAATAAGCTTGGTTTGTTGTAATGATAAAACATTCATCTGGTTTTAGCCCAAACATCAGTAGATTGTTGAGATTCCTGCGGAATGACAAGCTATGTGGGTAGGGAAGTGTATTGTTGAATTGTAAATGTTGAATAATTAACTAATACAGATTATATACATGGTGTCTTTGTCATTCCGTAGGAATCTAGACTACTACTTGGATTTGTAGTAAGAATTTGAGAGAAATAGGCTTGGTTTGTTGTAATGATAAATGCATCTGGTTTTAACCCAAACAGTAATAGATTGTTAAGATTCCTACGGAATGACAAGCTATGTGGTTAGGGAAGTGTATTGTTAAATTGTAGATGTTGAATAATTAATTAATACAGATTATATACATGGTGCCTTTGTCATTCCCTAGGAATCTAGCCTACCACTTAGATTTGTAGTAAGAATTTGAGAGGAATAAGCTTGGTTTGTTGATGATAAAAGCATTCCCTTGCTGGCGCGAGCATGCTGCTCGTGTCCATAAACAAAATCATTAAGTTTATATAACTATTCTGAGAATTCAATTACAGATTGAAGCAAAGCTGGTTGTCATACAAAGTTTAAAAGTAGCAAAACTTATAGTATAAACAACCCCCTGCATAACTGCAAGGGTTATTTATTCTAATGTGAACAAGAGTAGCATGCTAGCGCCAGCGGTGAGAACTTGATCAATTTTATATTGACAGCTATTCCGCTTCATCCTGATGTATTTCAATCTTTCCCTCTTTCATAAGAAATCTATATCCGAAAGGTATTGCTAAATATTTTAAAATATCAGGCCGAGCAAAGGCAACATGATAAAAATGAACCATTTTTAATGACTTAATATCGTCATTATAATCATCTGTGATAAGATACCATCCACTTTCATCTTGCAGAGAGTCATATCTTATGCCTTCAATATCTTTACCTTCATAGACACCATCCGAAATAACAACTGATTGATTGAAGTTTGGAAAAAGAGGAATAAGGTTTTGCTGCCAACATATTTCACTTTGTTTTCTAACAATTGAAATTGCTGTATCACAACCTTTATTAAAATCACTGCCATCAGAGTTTGGCTCATATAGATCATAGTAGTTATCTTCATCCAATCTGAATTGTAAAAGCCAGGAATAATAGCCGATATTTTGATTTTCATAAATAATGGGTTTACTATCTACAACATAATCTATAATGTATTTAATAACATCTACATAGTCTTCAGGTTGATTACTACCAATGGCAGCTCTAATTTCTTTAGATATATAAGAATCTAATTCTTTTGTTTCCACATAAAGATTATCTACTACATTTATTTGAATTCCTTTGTATATTATCATATTTTTTCAGTCAATTATGTTTTTTAGATTACTACTAGACAACCAGATCATAAAGCACTTGCTTTTAACCATTAAAACAATATCTCTAACATTTCCCGAAGATCTCCTCCAAATTCAAGTCCAAATGGATAAAAGTTCGTTGTCCTGTCTATTTTCAGGTTTCCGGAAGCATCCTTATAATACGCAACTCTGATGTTTCCTTGATGATCGGTAGTATATGTTTTGTTTATTAAAATTTAGGGTATTGTTTTTAATACCCTAAATTATCAATAGCAACTCTTTAAAGTTGTTGATTTAATATGGAAGCGTTGAAACATCTTCATCTATTTCTTTTCCCTCATCATCAAAGAAAGTATACAAACGCTTCAATTCGGATAATAACATTTCTTGAAAAGAATTCCATTGAACTTTTGATGTGGCATCCCATCTTTCACAGCAGTGAACAATATTTGTTTCTTTATCTATGTACAAAAGAGAACCATCCCAATTGTAACCACCTAAAAAGAAATAATTTTCTAACGCGTTTTCAGGTCTTTCGTGTAAATTAGGTGTAATAAGAGAAAAAGGCTGCCTTGAATTTGCTTTTGGATCACGAGTTAATTGCCTCCTTAATCCGTAAAGACTTAGATTAGAGGATAAAATATTGCAACCATTACTAAAATTCATTAAAAAATCTTTATACTCTTTCGGGATGGTTGTTCTTAAATTATCCTCCAATAAAGCTACTTCTTCATTATTTAATTTCGGAAATATAATGTTTAACCATGCTTGTGGGCCTTTAAACGGAGCATGCCCTATCATCATAGCACCGTCATTAGAATTACTTAATCCTAAATTTTCAAATTTATATATAAGGGCATTTATTTCTTTATAATCCATTATGTTAATTGATTTATTTATTATTTGATTACTGTTATTTTACTTAATCGTACGATCTTTTAGTGGTCCAGTAGATTTATTTTTGAAATTTCCATTATGTCTTTCAAGATGTTCTTTTCTATTAACAAATTCAATATTGTTAGGATCACCAGCTTGATCTGGGTGGTGCTTCACATTATTAATATGATGTCCTTGATAACCTTTTACTTTTCCTTTTTCTTTAAGTTCTTTTTGTTCTGCTCGAGTCCATTGTCTAGTACCATCATTTCCACTTTCTACTAAAGCTTTTTCTTCTTTCCAAGCTTTTCTAACAGCCCCTTGACGCTGGCTAGCAATGCTTGATGTTTTTACCGCATCTTTTACCTCTTCAAACCCTTTTACAGCAGGCGATCTCCCTCCTTGAGCGGTTAACATTCCTTCAGGTCCACCAGCAACAGATAGAAGTATAGTCCCCCAATCAAGAGCCCCATTTGCTACCTTCTCTTTAAAGGATTCTTTGGGAACTCCAGTTAACAGAGTTAAACCGCCATCTTCACCAACTACAAGTTTATTTCTTACAGCATCATTCGAGAAAAAGTTAGCTGTTCTTGCAACATTATTGGCTACTGCAGCTCTTAGACTGTTGATCCCACCACCAATCATTTCTGCAAATTCTGCAGGATCACCAGGAAGATCTTGTGCTCTTTTTGTGCTTTGCCATTCTAAGCCTTCCAGCTCTCTACCATCTACAACTCTGTTTTCAGAGAAATTATAATGTGACTGATAAGCATAGTCTTCACTTAATGGATCAACATTAAAGAACCTTGCCATTGAAGCATCATAATTACGCCAATGGTAAGAACTCCAGCCTGTTTCCGTTTGCTTTTCTTGTCCTTGGGAAGAGTACTTGTAGTTTGGAGATATTGAAAGAGATGTCCCTAAATAATCTCCAGACTCCAATCCAAAAGGATAAAAATGAGTTGTCCTGTCTATTTTCAGATTTCCGGAAGCATCCTTATAATACGCAACTCTGATGTTTCCTACCTAAGTTATTATTTACCAACAAATCTGAATCACCAGGTATGATCTTCAATATTTTACATAGCCTATTTTTCTCTTTTCTTCTGCTCTGCCTACCGCAATATTATCTCAAATTCAAATTTTAACTAGTGTTGGTAATGAATTAGAGTGTTGGTTTCCAATACTCTAATTCATTACCAACATGTTTGAAACATTACCCAATATTATTCATTTTTCTATATTATGATAGTAAACTATCCTTCTACATCAATATTTCAGTTTTCAGGTAAACAAAATCTTTTTCCTTTCCCATTGCTCGCTCCTCGAATTTATACACTAACTCAATTTCATTTATGTACTCAATTACAAAGGCTTCACCAAGTTCACCTGTAATCGCAATATCACCTATTTGATCAAAATAATCTTCATAAGGAATATACGATTTTGGAACTTGTATTACGACATCATAGACATTGTCAGGATATTTGTAAAGAACATATTTCCATTCGGTTGCATTAAACTGAACTTTTTCATCATTTATTAAAAGGTTAAATATTAGTTTCCATTGTTTAGGAGGCTTAGCAGAATAAAAAATCCAACCTTCAATTGGGGGTGCCTCATTAATAATACTTTTTGAAAGTTTCAATAATTCTGCATCCCCTTCCGGTGAAATTGTTAAAAAATTCTTATCTTCTCTATTATCAAATCCAATTTCCCAAGAGAAATCACCAATCTTTTCAATTTCAGTGTCTAATAGATTAATATACTCCTCTGTAATTTTTTTGGGAGTTAAATATTCAATATTATTTTTAATCCAATTCCAAAAATTATTGAATTCTTTATCTTTCATATTTTGCTTTTACTTTGTTAAAACGTTCTGGGTTCATTTCATTTCTTTTGTTATCCAATTTACCTATTCCGCCTCTTTCATCAATGGCTTTCTGCTCTTTAAATGCTCCTTCTTCTGGATTCTTAGGATCATATTCATCAATGACCTTTGCTTTTTTTCTATCCCTGCCATCATCTTTTCCACCTCTCTTACTTGGATTACCTTTTTTAGTTCTACCTACATATGGCACCCCCGATTCAGTTCCGTCTTCAGGAACTTCATATACAACTCCTTTTTCCTTCGACCTGCCACTTTTGGCTTTACCTTTTTCGGTGCTATCTTTTTCAGATTTACTATCTTTTTTATCATTATCGTTATTCAGAACGCGGTTAGCAATGGATATTCCGGTGATACCTACTGCCGCAATAACGGATATTTGAGCAGCTAATCCACGCATTAAGCCATTATAGTTATTAACGGCATTACTCTTCATCTGCTCATATACCGCTGATCCTGCTCCCGATTTTACTGAATATCCAGGTGGAGCTGCTACAATCCCAGGTGCATATATTGGTAGCGGTACAGGCTCTAATCCTTCTAACTCTCTTGCATCCACAACCCTGTTTCCGCTGAATGCATAGGTAGACCAGATATGATACTGTTCTGCTAAAGGGTCAACATTAAAGAACCTTGCCATTGAAGCATCATAGTTTCTCCATCGGTAAGAACTCCAGCCTGTTTCTGTTTGCTTTTCTTGCCCCTGGGAAGAGTACTTGTAGTTTGGAGATATTGAATTGGCAGTGCTCAGATCTCCTCCAAATTCAAGTCCAAAAGGATAAAAGTTCGTTGTCCTGTCTATTTTCAGGTTTCCGGAAGCATCCTTATAATACGCAACTCTGATGTTTCCTACCTGATCGGTATAATGGTAAATATACTTATTCTGAACGAAGTCATAATAGCCCTCTGAGGTCGGCACAAAGCTTAATACCTCATTGTTATACTGAAATCCATCTAAATAATCTGTTTTGCTGACGGCTTCAATCTGTGCTCTGCCAGTTCCATACGTGTAAACTTTTCTTAGCTTGATTCCCGCAGCATTATACAGGTATTTTGTGTTGAAGTTGTAGGTATTTACAAAGTCATGGCTATTGTATAATCTATTAAATTTTATGGAGTTGGGAAGATTAAGGTAATTATAATCTATCTGCAGGATCCCTCTATCCTCATGGCTGATCATATTTCCGTTACCGTCATAAGGAATTGCGGTGGATACTGAAGCCGGATACCCTGTATAATTACTTGAAGCATCACTCACCGTATTTACTCTGTTGCCATTGTAAGTATAAGTAAGATCATCAATCAGCTGTGCCCCAAACCCTGTCAAAAACCTGTTTCTTTTAAGGGTTTGGATATTCCCGTTGAGATCATAGGTGAGGGATTCGTTGTAATAATCATTCTGTGGAACGGTGGCATTGGGTTCAGAGTAGATTCCGTTTTTTAGGCGATCTAATCCATCATACTGGTAATTATATCTTCTGAATGTTCCGGTATCTGCACTCGACCAGTCTATTTCTGCAATATTCCCATTGTATTTCCCTGTAGACACCGTGGAATACACAGGATTCTGGTATTTCAGCTCGTAGGCAAACAGTTTTCCGTTTAAGCTGGCGGGATCATTCACTTTGGTAAGCCATCCACGGATATTGTAGGTTTGATCTATCGATTGTAAAGGAGTACCGGTGGTATTTCCTGTTTTTTTATTGATAAGCTGTCCAAGATCATTGTAGGTATTTTCTGCCAGCAATTCTTCTATTTGGCTGTTCACCTTGTGATAGTGTTTCAGCAGTCTTTTCTGATCATCATACACAAACCTTTCCTGGATGGTAACCTCAGCATCGGAAGCTCCTTTTTTGTGGTAGGTATAGCTTTCGTCTACAGCCCCGGAGAAATCAAGCCTGAATTCCTTTTTCGTATATCCGCCCAGATGATTCCAGCTTTTCTCTGCTACTTTTTCCCCTTTGGTGTTATAATAGAAATAGGTTTTAGTCCAGTTATCATCCTCAATATTTTTTACATAAGATGCTGTGGGCAGACCTTGGGTATTCGCACCTCCGTTAAGCGCCTTATCTTCATTAATTACATATTGATCGAGGATTTTTGCAGGGGGAAATTCCTTAGTATCTCTTGGATAAGAGTCGTAGTAATTAACCGTTAAAAGTGTCGTAAAGCCGGATAGGAAATTATTGGTGTAATAGACGATGAAGCCATTTTTATCAAATCCATTTGCTGTCTGGTTTTCACTGACCACCTGAGAAGCAAGCTGGCTTTGCATGGCTGCTCTTTCTCCACCTGCCATAAGTCCGGTATAGGCAACACGTCCCAGAGCATCATACTTGGTCAACAGCCATTGTCCTTTATTTTTCAGGTTGACATCCTGGGTAAGCACCGGACGGTCAGAAGCATCATATACTACAGATTCCCAATCATCCCTTCCGGGCAGTCTTTTTTCCACCTGCCTGTACTGGCCGTCGTAGCGGTATTGATAACAAAGGCTGTTTAGAATATCGGTGGAAATAACATTATTATTCTGCTCAATTTTCTTTACCGCCAGGGCAGGAATGACGAATGCCTTTTGCCCGTATTCATTGTAGACATAATAGGTGTCAATGTTTTGGGTTGCATCCGTCCGGCGTATCAGTACCGTCTCACCACGTCCGTTCTGAAACTCTATGACGGGAGTTCCGTCTTCATCGGTTACGGTGTTCTTGTATAAAGTTCCCGGGGCATAAAACTCACTGCCCGGCACTATAGATACAGAGGAAATGGTTTTATGATCTGCTCCAGATATAGCCGTGGTTGTACTCGTGATAAATTTCTTTACCTCTGAACCAAGGTTCACTTCATAGGTAAGCTTTTGTGTATGTCCGCCAGCCATTTTCCAGGGGTCACCAGGCTGAGCCACTTGCTTTAGCCTGTCTAAGGGAGAATTCTCCATCTCCTTTTCCGTATAGGCATTGGCTGTTCCGTAGTAAGAATTAGCCGCAGTTTCATTAGTAATCCCGGTATGGATCGCTGAATTGAGGGTATTGGCAGGAACTGGAAGAATATCCTTTACCTGTCTACCGAAGGCATCATAAGTAATGGGAGTTACCAGGTCTTTTCCTGTTGTTGTAGCTTTTACGCTAACAATCTGCTTGGGTCTTCCTAATCCATCAAAATAGGTAAGGGTTTCTGTCTTTTGGCTGCAGTCTCCGCTCAGGCAGGTTTGGGATTGTATATAGTTTTCTGAGATACTTTGTGCAGAGGTGAGCATGGTGATCAACAGCAGACCTAATAGGTGTATTTTTTTCATGGGTGCTTACTGTTTATAGTGATACCTGAATTCTTTCACCACTTTATAGCTGTTGGTTCCTGCGTTATCTCTTTCCCTTACCTGAACCTGTTTCAATCGGTTAGCGCTGTCATAGACATAGAGTTCCCTGATTCCTGACGGTGGGGTTATGGTGGTTACTCCTACCAAAGGGTCGTAAGTATACTTGGTCACCATTCCCACAGGCTGAAAGGCATCAAGAGCTTGTAATAACTCAGCTTCTTTGATGGGATCTGCTGCATCTTCATTGGATTTCGTCACGATAGTACTTATCATTCCTTCGACCTGGCTATATAATGAACCTACAATTTTTGCAATCGGCTTGGTCTTGTTATAGCCCCAGACAATACTTACCGGAGTACCGTCTTTCTCCCTGTACTGGAGAATATTTCCTTTTTCATCATATTTTTCATAGGTAACATCCTTAGAAGAAATAGCTGGGTTAAGGGTATCATAAGAATATTCAGCTAATGGAAGAACTAAATTTCCCGTGGTTGCATGGGGCAAAGCGGTAGGATAAACCGTTTCTTCACGGGAGATCACTTTGGTGATATTATTTGCTGTTTGCTGTGTTTGAGTTTCTAAAGGTATGCCCACCATATTTTTATCAATCATCAGCTGGTTGTTTTTTTCATGGGCGTACTGATAGGTCTTTTCTGTTGTAGACAAATCCGGGAATATGGTTTTCTGCGAAGTTATCTGGGTATGGTTAGGATTATTATAGAAATACTGGGTTTCCGTTTTCATGGTATTACCATTCAGATAATCTGTTGTTTTCTGATTTTGCAGGTATGAAAAACGGGATATATTTTTATACAATACAAAATCCAGATTATCAAACTCTCCAACGCCACCTGTACCTCCGCCAATAAGTTCAAATTTCTTTCTGGTAGCCAGAGAAAATACTGTACTTACAGAATTGTCTTCAGTATAATTATTTTCTATCTTTTTCAGTAGCTTCCCATTTCCGTCCATATAGGTTGTAAAAAGCTCTCGTCCGTTTTTCCATGCTGTATTAGAATTAGGTGTTCCCGAAATCACATCACCAGCAATACTTCCATAATCGTCAATGCTTGTATCAAATTCATGAATGATTTTCCCTCTTATTCCTAAGTTTTCAACAACTCTACTATAGAAAACATTAGGATTAAACGAGTTATATTGATTAACATTGGTTGAGGTTAAAACACTATAGCTATAAGATAAAGGAGGCAGACAGCTTCCCGTACAGGTTGAAATACTGCTTCTATCTTCAAGAAAATAGGGCTTGTAGGCCTGAATAGTTGAATACGAACCATCGGCATTTGTATAATCGTAAGTTTTAGTAATGGGAAGGTTACCCTCTGACTCATCTACGGTTGATGCAACACGATAACCTCCGAGTAACTGATCCTGATAACTTTGTGTAGGCTCTGAAGTATAGTAGCTGACATGTGCAGATGCAAATGAACAGGCAAATGCTGCTGTTGCTTTAATAGTAACCGGCTTATTCTTTTGCCCATATACTGTAAAAACTCCTCCGGAATCAGTTGAATAGGTTTTGGATTCAATTATTGCCCCATTAAAATCATAAACAGTAATATCAGCTCTCTGTTTTCCCGTTTCAGTAATAGGTGAATTTGCACAGTTTCCTTCTGCATAAATCGCATTCCCTCCACTGATCTGGATAGGGCCATCCATTCCGGGGGTTACCGTTACCTGAGATGAGCTTGAATAGGTATGTATATCATTAAATGTTTCAGCTCCTGCCGATCCCTGAGTGAAAACTGTAACAGATTCCCTTACTTTATGATTTTCATAATTAATAGTTGTAGATCCTCCCGTAGGATATGTTATTTTTTTTAATAATCCTAATTGTCCCAGTGATGTATCAACATGCTGGTCGGCTCCGTAATAATTAATTTTATGAGGATCGTCATTTCTATAAATCTGAGGAACTAAGTTAGTATTCAAAACTCCGTTATAATATCCCCACATATCCCTGGCAAAACTCAGTTTATTAGGGAAGCCGTTTATGTTGTTGTATTCAAATGAATATTTCTTTCCTGAGTTTGCTTCATTAACACTTTTTAAAAATACCCTGTCATTGGCTGTTATATCATAAGTTAGATTTAAATTTTCTATCAGTTGTGATGAGGCATATTTTTTAACGGTCTTCAGTAAGTAATAATCTTCATTTCGCTGCTGATATTCAAAGAAAATATAGTTTCCGTCCTGATCGTAGATTTTTTTGATCTGTTTTCCTAAAACCGACTGATTGGAATCTGATACCATTCCTATATCTGGAGGAAGAGAATATAAAAACGTATTACAAGATACAGAACATGCTACCTGATCTGGATTTGAAGTAGGATTTCCATATTTTAGTGAACCATTTCCTCTGGTAAAAATCATAGACTGAGATTTTCCATTGACAGATGTAAAATTAACATCGTAATAATCAATATTTATTTCCCTATTTTCAATGCTTTTTACTTTTGACAGATACCATGAGGTGGTGTTTATTAAAGTAGATCCGTGATGCTCACCTGTATTGGTCATGAAATTTCGTACCTTTTCAATACTGTTAAAAGTATACTCCATACCATCTTCTGTCTTTACAACAAATCCTCCATTTACTCTGTCTATTTTGCACCCAGACTTTTCTAATTGTACAATTTCACCATTCTTTTTAATAATAAATTTTAAATTTTTTCCTGCAAAATTTGCCATATATAAATCAGGCTCGGAATCAAAATCATCATTTTTACATAATGTCAGATAATTTTTTACAGAGGGATCATTCAAGCCTAATGCGTCGATATTAGGTGTATCAATATTCCCTTGAGTATTGAGTTCATCAGGCATATCCCTGATAACTCGTGTAATCACTCCGGCATTTATAAATCTCCATCCCAAACCAACAGAACCGTTAGTATCATCCACTCTTATTCCATTAGAAGAATAATTTAAGGAAATGGGAAAATCAATATTACCTGAGGAAAATGTAGTGAGAGGAATATCAATATTAGTACTCCCGGTAAATACTCCCGTCGGGATATTTCCATATGTTCCGAATTTGAAAGACTCTGGCGTTGGAGGGAAAACTGCAGGCACATTTTTACCAACATCATTAGGAGGTGTCGAACCTTGTGCAGAAAGACAATTAGCAAGTAATATTCCGGCACAAATAATTATTTTTCTCATTGTTTGTGTTATTTTTTAATTAGTTTGGCATTCGCCGTTTTGTTGGTATCAGTTTTTATTGTCACCAGATAGGCTCCCTGAACCAAAGCCTGGGTATTGATCTTAGTTACTTTGTTCTTTGTTTTGATATGCTGAAGCTGTCTTCCAGACATATCATACAACAGAATGTCAGCATCCTTGAAATCAAAGCCGATTTCAACATAAGCATAATCCGAAACAGGGTTTGGATAAATTTTGATGTCGTATTTTTCAATAAGCTGATCCACTTGTTGATCACCCAGCTTTACAATCTTCCAGTTTTCTTTCCCAAATTCCTCTGCGCTCGTACCTGCCAACACAATAGAGCCATCCCGATTCAACTTTAAGTCGGAAAGTCTTTCCTCTTTTTGCCTCGATTCTCCACTCACATGCTTTCTCCATGCTTCGTTCCCTAACTGGTCAATGTACAGTAGCCAAAATGTTTCATCATCCTTCTCTATTCTTCCTTCTGCCTGAGTATACCCTCCCAGCAATATTCCTTTGGTAAAGTCTTGATTCTTGGTTCTTGCATCCTGGCTCTGAATCACACTCATCCCCATCAGCACATCACGGTTTCCAAAGTTGTAGGACTTCTGCCATTGTTCTTCGCCTCTGTCGTTCAGTGCGATCAGCCAGAGATCTGTTCCTTCTTCCAGGCCTACCGTTTTATTCCCTGATCTTTCTGATCTGGATTCTCCCCCAATCACAAAGCCATTTGAAGTTAACGCCAAGGTTCTGATATGATCATCTGCTTTCCCTCCAAAGCTCTTTTCCCATTCTACTTTTCCGTTTTTGTCGAGTTTTACAATCCAATAGTCGCCTTCACCGAAGTTGTCGCTTTGTTTTGAGGTTGCAGATAGTAGGTTATGGGTTGCAGGTCTGTCGGTCGAAGTATTAGTACTGATCGTTGATTGCTGATTATTTGTTTTAACAGATGAGCTTCTTGAATAAATTCCGAGTAATGCTCCGCCGTCACGGGTTGGAATCATTTTTTCTACCTCATCTAACCCTTTTCCCCCTAGAATTAATTGGGATAATTCTTTTCCGTCTTTGTCCAATCTTGTTATTAAAACATCTTTTGAACCATATCCTTTCATTTTGGAATCCTGGGCGGAGATGAAGGATCCGGCTATAAAAAATCCTAAATCTGTGGTTTGAATCACCGCTCTGGCTTCATCATCAGAAGAACTTCCCAGAGTTTTCTGCCATAATTCGTCGCCAAATTCATTGATTCTGATCAGCCAGATATCGGAGCCTCCTTTGGAATCTTCTTTTTTATCCAGTCCTTTTCCTGAATACGATGTTCCGGCTAATAAAAATCCGCCATCCTGGGTGGTGACGGTTGCAGATAAATAATCATGGTTGAATCCAGAGAAGTATTTCTCCCAGACTTCCTGTCCCTGCTGGTTCAGTTTTACCAGGTGAAAATCGTAACCGTTGTTTTGCTTACTTCCAGCCTCCAGCTTTCTGCTTCCTGACTGTATAGAACTTCCGGTGATCAGATACTGCTGATCGATGGTGGTAGTAACCTGGCTGAGAAAATCCTGAGTGGAGGATTTGAGGTCTTTCTGCCACACTACTTCCTGAGCGGATACGCCGAGGATTGTGCATAGAGTGAATGCACTGAGATAATTTTTTTTCATTCCCGTGTTGTTTTAAGTTAACATAGTTTGTTCTGATAGATCATGGTTAATCCAATTCTTTTATTATCCTTTTTTTGAGAATCAGATGCTTTTATAGGCTCAGAAATGTTTCAAAACTATTTATAATAATATTTTTTAGGGGTGAAAAATATTGTAATTTATGTGCATAAAATCGGGCTTCTATGTGTACACATTAAACTGATTTTGAGTATTTTAAAAGGTGTTTAAGAATATCCGCCGAATGGGTGTAACTGACTAAAAAAATTATAGTTATTGCTTTTTAACCCTAATGGGCCGATGGTAAAAATCTGACCTATTTGTATGAATGTTACTTTGTTATATGCAAAAATATTCTCGTGAAGCAATAGCATGTTTTGTATTATTTAAAAACATCTGCTTTTTTATGACTATTAAATTTTTAAAAGAGAAATTATTGGAAGCAGCGATACTATTAAACCTCTTCATCCTCTGCTTACGGAAATACATGATTTTTTAATAAAATGGCTCTTAAAAAGGGCTTTACCCTCTTCGGAAGTCCCTCCAGCCACTTCAATAAGCCTCTGGAGGGACTTCCGAACGGTCTCCACCCCCTTCATGAAGGGGCTATACCCCCTTGGGTAAGGGGGTAGACGGACTTGGATAAGGGGTTCCAGGGGCTTCTGAAGAGGCTCCAGACCGTTATATAAGGGGCTCGGGACGGTTGCTATACTGCCTGGAGAGGGTTGGGAAGAGGGTAGAGGCGGTAAAATGCTATTGTAAAAAGCCGTTTCACTATCCATACAGCTTCATCAGTAGCGCAGCTACTCTTCTTTGTTTCCTCAAATCATCCAGTATAGCTAATAAAACTTTGCGTTTTAAAAAAATCTAATCAGAAATTTGTTTGAAACGCAAAGTCGCAAAGTTTTTTAGGCTTAATATATTTTTAAGACGCAAGAACATTTCGACTTTGATCAATGTGAGGTTTTCAGCAAAGAAATTACAGTAAAGTATCAGAAATTTTATCGGAGATAAAATCCTTGCGCCTTACAAAGCGTCCTTATGATAAGAGCTTGCGCCTTTGCGATTTCCAACCATTTTTAGCAAATCTTAAAAATCTGTGAATGAGGATAATGTATGCTATTTATTTTGTTTGAAACGCAAAGGCGCAAAGTTTTTTAGGCTTACTGTATTTTTAAGACGCAAGAACATTTCGACTTTGATCAATGTGAGATTTCCAACCAAAAATCGGCAGATGAATAATCACAAAAAAAGCACGTTTTCACGTGCTCATGTGGAGAGAAGATGTATTTGCTAGTACTATTGACTAAGAAGAAGTATTAGGATCTGTTGAGGATGGAGGAGTTTGAATTTGCTGAGGAGTTTGTGTGGTTACAAAAAACTGTCTCATATCATCATAAATGACATTGGTTCCCGGTACATTCTCTTCAGAAAGAAATCTGATATTCCTGTAAAAGCTGATCGAGTTGTGATAATTGTCGTGATCCAGCAATACTTTGGTATCTGAAAGCTGTTCTGCTAAGGAATCCATCTGCTGCAGTCTTTGTTCAATCTGTTCTCTGGCGGTATAATCTTTGTCGAATTCTGCTTTATCCAGGAAGGGAGGAACATATTGTGGATACTGCTCCATATAGATTTTGGCTTTATTCACGAAGAGTTTGTTCTGTTCTGCAATTCTTCCATATTGCTGTCGCTGATCCGGAGTAAGGTTGATGGTTTTTCCTGTAAGTACAGACTGGATGTCCTGAATCGCTTTGTCAATGGTTTCCAAATCTGTTTTTGAAAAGCTTACACTGATTAAATTGTCTAGTGCCATAATATTGTGTTTTTTGGTTGTTTGTTGAATCAAATATAGCGAGTGCAAAGTATAGAAAAATAGGGTATTGTAAGATTTTCAGAGGGTGTTCATTAGAAAGTGAAAACGGGATAACAGGGTTTCTTTTTTCTGGGGTTTTGAAGAAAAAAAGAGGGCATAAAAACGGAAATGGCGAAATAGGAGAGGAGGTCAGTTTCAGGGTATCAGCATGAAGAACAGAGATTGTAATTAAGCTGTTTTTTAAGCACCGTTTTTATAAATATTTTTCTATATTTAAGCCTCATAAATGTTGAATTATCATGGAACATAAAATACATCAGGGACGCAATGTAAAACGATTCAGAGAAATGCTGGGCATCAAGCAGGAAGCATTGGCTCTTGACCTTGGGGACGACTGGAACCAGAAGAAAGTCTCTCTGCTGGAACAGAAAGAAATTATTGAAGACCCTCTACTGAAAAGGATTTCTGAAGTATTGAAAATTCCGGTGGAAGCGTTTCAGAATTTTGATGAGGAGCAGGCGGTGAATATTATTTCTAATACGTTTGGTGAGCATGCTTTCAGTAATTCATTTAATTATGGTACAATTAATTTTCATCCTATTGAGAAAATAGTTCAGTTGCATGATGAAAAAATTGCTCTTTATGAGAGGATGCTGAAGGAGAAGGATGAGATGATGGAGAGGTTGGAGAAGTTGATTGAGAGAGGATAACTTAATATAAATAAAAAGGTTCAGCAGTTGCTGAACCTTTTTATATGTATAAAACTTGAATGATAATCTTCATGAAAAAAAGTAAAATTATATTAAACCAGTTTTTACTAATGAGATCCAATCTTTTAAATCCATTAATGGAAATTGACCACTATAGAACTTTCCAACTATTTGTGCTGCTGACAGGATGCGATTTGATTGTAGATAAGGTTGAATTTCGCTTATTAAATGCTCATTCGTGATCTTAATTAATTTTCCATTTACAATATATTGTTCTTCATCTGAGGTTTGTGGTTGTATAATTGCGGTCTTTTCTATGTTAGTTGTTTCTGGGAAAAAGGAGTTAATTTCTTTGAAAAAATTAATGAGATTAGATCGTTTAAAAAATATGGGTGAATCTCCATTCTTAAGTGTTCTTCTAACAAATTCATCTTCTTTTACTTCTGATTGGAAGAAGGTTCTAGAGTAAAAGGAAACACTTTTTCCTGCATTTAATCTTTTTTTTGCTATATGAAAATTCCAACATACATAGACATCATTTGTTCCATCATATCCTAAAAAAATAAATGGATGTGGTGAATCTTTTATTTCATTAAATACTGGTTTAATGGGTAATTGTGCCCTAGTCGTTTTGTCTCGATCTGAAAAATAGGCACTTGAAATATTTTTTATATATATATAATATTTTTTATATTCAAATGACATTAAAAAAGGTTGAACACCACTTAAGTAATTAAAATCAGTAGAGACATCTAAGACTTCCCTTGCTAGGGTAAGTAACCTATCTGGTTTGATCTTTTCTATTTTTTTTAATTCGCTCATAATCCAAGGCTTTTAAATAATTTATATTTATTTAAATCATCCTCTTTATCCGTAATAGTTAGAATATTAGTTAGATTACAATCAAATTTAATATTTGATATTTGTTCTGGTATACTATCCAGAGGTATTTTGGGGATGTCAACAATATCATAAAAGACAAGAGAATCAGAAGCTAACTGATAATCAAAATAAATTTGACCTAGTTTTGAATAATTATTGCCAACAGTTTTATATATTATTTCATTTAATTTCAGTTGAGTATTTAAATCAAACAGTTTTGTCATAATACTATCTCTCAAATTCAGGATACTTTTTCCAACGCCTGTTTCTATAACATAAGTAGATGCAATTAAAAGTTTTGATCCAGAATTATTAATTAATTGTTCCAACGAAAATGCATGATTTCTATTTGATTTTGTTGTAGACTTTACTTCAAGTTTATCTTTACCATCATTAAAATCAAATTTATCTAAAGGTGATGAGTGCCAAGCGTTAATTAAATATTCATGATCCGTTGATTTCTCTATTACCAATAATTCAGCCCAGAGCCCTTGAAGTGATTTAACAGGTGGCTTATTAATTACACTAAATAATTCTATAACTTTTCGAACTTCTTTATAAAGTTCTTTTTCTGTTGGGATAGATTTGATTTGCTGTAATATAATGGAAAATACATCTGTAAAATATTGTTGTAAGTCTCTATTGATTGTTTTTAATAATACAATTGTAAAAGTTCCGCTTGTATTATTTTTATTTTCTTTTATATTACATTCTTGAGAGAATAAAACAGAGATTAATTCTAAATTAATATTAATGGATTTTTCTTGATCATCACATTTAACAAAGAAAAGAGGAAAGCCTTCGCTTGAAATTCCAATTTTATGATATTGAGAGAAGGGCACAGCTTCAACAGCTATAAAACCATTATCAGATATTTTATGCTGAAGTCCTAAAAAAACTTTATATCCTGAATTCTCCATACTATTCATCATCTTCTAATTCATATACTTCTGGTTCTGATGAAATGTAATTAGTTGCAAAATCTTGTGGATAATATATTGCAATAGTGTAAATAATTTTTCCAACAAACTTATTTGTTTGGTTACATTTCAATTTTATTTTGTGTAATTGAATACAAATTGTATCTTCTAATTTTATGTTTCTATCACCAGGGTAAATGTGCAATCCTTTTGGATCTGGTCCAGAAAAAAGTTGATCAATTTTTAAAGTTGAAGAATCAAAGTTACGCTCTCTAAATTCACTTTCGTAAGCCATTTGTATAAAATGGATGTGAGAAATAGGATTGGATACTTCGGTAGACAAATATTGCAAATATCTTATGGTAGCTTGTTTCCGAGCAGTATCAGAATAGTTGCCAAATTTAAATTGTGTTAAAAAATCAATAGCACTATCTATGGTTACTGAAAAGATTCTATGGTTTCGAATTTTTGTACCATATTGTGGTTGCCATAAGATAGCTTCATTCTTTTCCAAAAAACTATTTACAATAAGACTATTTGCTTCTATATAATGTAGTGCATTCATACTGTGCCATCCTTTCATTTTGGATTGTATGATATTATATGGTAAGATATTTTTTCTTGTAGCATTTAATTTTTCTGCAAGCATAAGTTGGTTCTCTACACTTTCAAGTTTATCCGTGTTTTTCAACCAATTCCTCATTTCTTCTTCATGTTCTACATAATCAATATATTCTTTTTTGGAGTCATCTGGTAAATAAACCCGACAGGATTTTAAATATTTCTGTTTATAACCAAAAAAACGACATCTTTGTTGAATTGTATCAGCGTTGGATTTTCCTTTAGTGTATCTTGGCATATAAGTAACAGCTAAGTTTTCAACTGTAAAACCACGATTTAACATATCTGCACCTATTAAAATATGAGAAGAGGCACTTTCCCAATCAACATCCCTTTCAGCATCAGCATCACTAATGATTAAATATGTTTGAGTATCATTAATAGAGTCCGCAATAAATGGTTTTATCTTTGAGAATTCTGGTACATTATCTTCTGTTGAAAAAAATTTAATAGCTTCTTTTTCATATAAATATTTAAATTCTCTATCTAAGTCTATACGACCAATATCACCATCTTCTAGGTTAAGAATTGTTGTCCACCTATCTATTAAATCATGTACCCATCCATAAAATAATCGACTTACATCCTTTTGTCTATCAGCATGAACCATCATTGATAAAAACTTAACAGTATTCCAATGGTAAATATTTAGTGCGACACTTAGAATATATAATTGTAAAGCCTCTTTTAAAGATTGAGGTACTTGTTTTAATGGATTATCTTTATGGTGATAAACTTCTGTTTCTGGTATTGATACTACTAAATCTGGAAAATCTTGAAAGAACGTTTTTCCACCAGTATATTTTTTACCTGGAGTTAATACAGTATGACTTTTAGGTGAAAGAAGGTCCATTATACTGATTAATAAAGGGCCTTGTGGTGTTGCTGTATATTGAACATATGAGTGGTTGGGGATTACAGCTCTTAAATTTAAAATATTAGCATAAGTACTAGATTCTTTACTATCTGTTTCTTCGTCCCATTCTTCCGAGACACTAGCCTTTTTACTATTAGCATATGCAAATCCATTAAGTGAAGCTTGGTCTGCTTCATCATCAATAATTAAAACACCTTGTTTGCCTAATTCTTGTTGAATTATACGAGATTTGAATATTTCAGATAAATCCCCAATATACTTGTAATGCTTTAATACTGTAATTAAGATTGTTGGTTTCGTCGATAATCTCAATTTATTTCTAATCTCCGTTACTTTTGTAGAGTTAGGGTTTTCAAATATCTTATAAATGTTATTATATGAACTCTCTTTTATTAAGTCTTTGGTTAATCGCTTTGTTGTTTGAGCTAAAAGATTATTTTTTGTACCTGCAAAATAAATTATGATGCGGAACCCATTATCTGCTGCTAGAGCTGTTAGTGACGTAAATGATAGGGTTTTACCACTTTGAACATATCCAATCGTAAGATGTGTTGTATCTTGCTCTTGTAATAATCGAGGATTGGTACAGTTAGATAAAATATCATTGGTTTCATTAATAAGAGTTTCAATTTCATTTTCATCTAAAAACTGACTAAAACGAGAGATTAAATCATTCATTCTAGTACCTATTTCAGGTTTAAAATCTTTATTACAATCCTCATTATGAATTATTTTTATTTCCATGAAATTAGTTTTAGTCTTGTACTATATAGTTATTAAAAATTGTTCGAAGTTCTGAGGGATACTGCATACTCTTTTTTTGTGCATAGAATTCTGCTAAAGCAAATGATTTAAATATTTCAATAATTGGTTCATAGTCATTTGCTTTTTTAAATTGCTCAAAACGGTTAAAAAATGGATGTGCTAAATTTATTTTACAAATTAGACAAGGTATAATTCTATCTTCTACTTGAGTATCAATTTGTTTTACTGAATATAGTGCATCTGATTCATCTTCATTAATTAAATCAACTTGAAATTTGTATGTTTCATCTTCATAATCAAAAAAATTTTCAACAGTCCCTAACGAATCTGCTTCTAAAAGTTTTTGTTCTTCCTTTTGAATATTTTCTTCATCTGTGGAAAGATAGTCAACTTTCTTTATTTTATCAGTTATAGGCTCTTTATCGATTTCTTTCTTTCCTGTTCTAATAAGTTTTTCCGCTATTTTTGCGTTTTCTTCTTTAGTTTTAACTCTATAATTATCAGCTTGGCTTAATAAGTTAAAATCAGGATCTCGTAATTCATCTTTTAAAGCATCAATAAATGCATTAAGGTTTTCCTCATCAGTGAAACCATTTTTGTTAAATGTAACATCGAAACCTGATAATTCAAGTTCACCAAAAAGTCGTTTATACCTAAAGTTTCCTGCTGAACCAAAAATTGAAGAAGGGAAAAAACGATCATCATCTCCACCAACAATAACGCGTCCTCGTCGTAGTAAAACTAATCCATTTGCATTATTTTGGATAGTTTTAAGAATTGCAATAAATCCGTTTGCTTTATAGTTACCTAATTGAAAATTGATTTCTTTTTTCCATAATATATTTTCACTATTAGGATTATTATAAAAAGGAACATGAAGAGTTTCATAATAAGGAGCTTTAAGGTTTTCTCCATTAACAATAATGCTTATTTCTCCATTTCTTAAAAAAACTCTATAGATGCTTGCTAGATGTCTTCTAACTTTATCCATTTGATATGGAGATGGTGCATTATGTGATAAACTAGATAATACAATTTCAGTATAATGAAGGTCTCTATCTTTTATTATTTCTTTAACTATTAATTCTTCTTTATTTTCTTTTATTACCTTATGTAAATCAAATTCTGTAAATCTTTCAACAGATTCTCCTAGGGCTTTTGTGGTCACTGCCCATTTGTCTGCTAACCAGATAGAAGCTGTTTTCATTCCCATACCAAATTCATTTAATTTAGTATTATCTAATGGAATATTTGCAGGTTCAAAAGCACGTAAATAGTTTTGAAAGTCTATTCCAGCTGCATTATCTTTGATAATAATCTGATTTTCTTTCTGACTAACATCTATACTGACTTCAAATGTAAAAGAGGGATTTAATGATAATATTCTCTCTTTATTATCGAGATAAGACTGAACTGCATTATCAACATATTCACTTAACGTTAGAGCTACAGTATTATTTAATGCTCGAAATGTATTATACACACTTGGCTGAAGTGCAATTGATACTTTGTCTATTGGGTTCATGGCTTAATAGTTTCTGGGCAATTGATTTTACAAGGTCTACATTCACAGCATTTCCAAAGGCCTTAAAAGCAGCAGGAATAGTTTCTGGATATTTTCTAAGACGCTGCATTCCTTGGAGTGTAGCCGCTTCATCTTTAGTCATGTAACGTCCATTTATTATTTCTCCTTCAGCTAATGATTGTTTAGGAAGCTTAATCCAAGGGAAAATTGGAATCTGAGTTGTTGTTAATACAAGAGCAGGAGAATATGTCGGTTTTTTTATTCTAATTCCTGAAGGGCGGAATTGTACTATTTTATCAAAAATTGATGGGTTTTCTTCCTGTCCACAGTTCCACTCAAGTTTTTGATGACTATTTTCAAAATCTCTAATTTTTGGTAACCATTTGTCTAACCATATTTTATGTTCTTCATAAAATTCACGATTACGTCTAATAAATTGAATTTTCCAGGTTGGAAATTTTTTATTTTTATTAGTAATAGCATATATAGGTAGATATGATAAAGATTCATTTATATTTTGACCTTTAATAGTTTCTCCTAATTTCCCTTTCTTGCCATATAGTTGATCTGAAGTTTGAAAAGCTGGCGCCAAATCTTCATATTCATAATTTGCACCAAATTCCATGGCCCAAATAGGAAAAGTAGGTAATTTACCACCGTGTTTATATAGTTCATCTATGAACTCTTGCCATATTGATAAGTGATTACGAGTCTCATTACGTAAATGCATAAAATCAGTAGCGGATTCATCTATAATTGATTTTATATTGCATTCATGGTGTTGAGGTTCAGGGAATTTAAAATTTTCAAGCGGTGCTGTTGAAATTTCATTCTTTAACCTTCCAACAATATAAATACGAAATCTATGTTGCGGAGTTCCAAATTGATGTGGTGACAAAATCTTTTCTTTTACATCATAAAGGACAGAGAGTTTTTCATTAATAACTTTCCATGTATTCCCTTCATCATGATTTTTTAAATTTTGAACATTTTCAAGAATTACATATTTAGGTTTATGATATTCAAGAATTTCCATAATATTATTAAATAAATTTCCTCTGTCCTCAGTAAAGCCCAATCTTTTACCTGCTTGGGAAAACGGCTGACATGGAAATCCTCCACATAGTATATCGTGAGCGGGAATTTCATTAACTGGGATTTTTGTAATATCTCCAACAATAGGAGTTCCAGGGAAATTTATAGCATATAGTTTTTGTAATTCATATTGAAGTTCACTTGCAAAAACACACTCATTTCCTAGTTCTTCTAAGGCTAAATGAAACCCACCAAGTCCTGCAAATAAATCAATAAATTTATATTTTGACATTTTATATTTTAATCATCATTATTTGAGATAATATCTCATTATTACTAATCATAACCTAATGTTACGACATTTGGCAAAAAATCATTATTTTTTTAGTTCTTTAATTTCAAAAGGACAAATTTAAAGATTCTTGCACAGAAATTATATTTTACTAATTCTATTTTCTTAAATAAATATTATGCATTATAAGTAAGACTTAAATTGTAGTAAATGTTTTTTAAAAATAAAGATAAAAGTAAAAATAAAAATACGGTTTTCCGTAATTCACGTAAAAATTGTATTTTTTCTTCAAATGGTAAATATTTGGTTAGTGATGTGTTTACTATTTAGTAGTCTATGATTTTCTTGTATTAATATAGCTTCTTAATTTCAATATGAGTAAATAGGCAATAATACAAACGAAATCCTTGTTACTACATTTATTACAGTAGCATCTGGTTTATAATTTTTCGAAAATTTATACAACCCTGTAAACAATAATAACTTGTATCCGCCATTTTAACTCCCAAACTTCTTCACCCTAATCACCTTCTCCCTTACCTTAATCACAAAAGGCTCCAATTTTACTATTTTCCCGGCTTCCACTTTGAAAGTATCAGTAGAGCGTTCACAATAGGTATTGGCAGGCAGGGAGTTTTTGTTCAGTTCAATCCTGTAATTTCCGGAGGGTAGGAAGGAGGCAAATTCACCGTTATCATCGGTGATGATATGATGTACTAACTGTTCGTTGCGGTAAATATTGAACAGGATACCTCCGGTTTTCGGGGTGAAATCTACTGCGGTTTTGGAATCAAAATCATAGGTGATTTTTCCCTGGGTAGTTCCGTTTTGATGAAGAGGAATCTCAAAAGAGTAGTGGTGCTTGTCTACGGTAAATTCGGTTTCATCATAATACCAGCCTTGCTGGATCACCTGTTTCAGGGCATACTTTCCGTAAGGGATAGAGCGGTAACTGATAGAACCTGAAGGGTCGGTTTTAAATGAAATATTGTTGAGCATAATGATGTAGCCTGCCGCTTCTTTGTCGCCTTCATCATAGGTATTGTTTTCGTTCAGATCATAATAGACGAACGCCTTGATATCGCCTTTTTTACCTGGATCCAGGGTGCTGTTTCTAAGGTTGACGGTCACTCCGGCTTCAATGGTCAACAGATTATTGGTAAAACTTCCTGCAGTATAACTGAAGTAGGAAGAATTCAGATACAGGGCATATCTTTCCCTTGAATACTTCAGATTCATAAATCCTGAAGGTGATTTTCCGTACAGAACATCATCGGTATAAGAAACTCCTGTGGTCACATTCAGCTTATGGTCGAAGAAGTTTTTATTGACAAAAGCAGAAAGCGAAAGCTTTTTGTAGGGAGTGCTTTGGTTCATCATTTTTGAAAAAGCATATTCGGAAAGAAAATAGCTTCCATGCTGATAAATACCATTCACCGTAAGCCATTTGTAGCCATAGGTTCCGCTTACCTTCATCTGGAACTGCTGTTTGTCGTTGTCCGGATATTGTACCCATCCTGTCTCCATGCTCAGGATAGAGGTATGCTGTTTATCAGGGCTCAGCCAGGTAAGATATTCCGTAAAACGTTGTGCTTTGAGTTGTTTTGTATTCTCGTAAGGCTGGGCATTGAAAAAATTATTGTAGGAATTAGAATTTTCTTCCTGATATTGATAACCGAGTCCCATCCCGAAATTCCCTTTTTTAGGGAAATTGATTCCTGTGTCCAGTCTTATGTTGCTTGAGTTCAGAGTGTTGTCGTAAAAGTGGAACTTAGGCGAAAAATGGGAAGCCATGATGTTGGCATACACATAATGATCTTTGAAAATCATCGTGGAAAAATTCTGCTGGATCTGTAAAATTCCTCTTCTGTTTCCGGGATAATAATCAGTGCTGTAGAAATAATTTCCGTTCAGATTGACCTTTCTGATCTTCCCTGAATACTGGGATTCCAAAGCGAGGGAAGGTTTGGGGGACTGGTTATTTTCGTAAAAACTCAGTCCGCCGTACACTTTTGTATTCATTTTCCAGTCTTTCCCGAAGGCATGCTGAAGGTCTGTTCCGGCCACATGATGTCTGGCCTTTTCATAAGGATCATCCCTGAAAATATACGTTCCGGAGATATTGCGGGATGCGTTTTGGGCTCCAAGGGTTCCTCTGGTATAGAATCCGTAGCCATACTTCAGAAATGAATTTCTTTCTATAAGGCTATAGGTTTGGTCTACAAAACCTGCTTCAATTTTTGTGTCCTTATCTGGAGAAGTGTAGGCATATTCCAGCCCTCTTCCAAACAGGGAAAGTTCGAGCATTTTGTTGATGTTTCCGATGGTGAATTCACTGTTTTCGCGGCGATAGGTCAGATAGGTATTGTTGACAACAGGATCGCTCTGATTCGTCATTGTATAGATATTTCCCCGGATGAAAACATATCCGGAAGGAAGGTTGAAGCCTCCCGAACCTACGAGCTGGTACATATCCAGATTTTCCCCGGCATGTCTGTAGCTTGCCGTGATGCTGTTCCTGGTGAAATTTGAGAAGGCGGTAGATTCCATATCTTCATAACGCTGTACCGAAGAAACATTCTGTACAGATACTGAGGTATTGCCGAATATTTCTCTATCCGGCTCCCTGAAACCTGCAATATTGACGGAAAGCTGGTTACCCCGCGATCGTATTCTGGATGGCAGAAAACGAAATACAAACACCGAATCCGTCTGCACGCTGATACTTCCTTTTTTCTCTATGAAAGCATTTCCTTGTTCTGCTTCAGGAATTTTAAATACAACCGTTACCTTCTGTTTTCTGTTGCCCAGATTGGAAACTCTGGCTCTGACCTCTACTGAATCAGTGGCTTTATTCATATAGATCACCGGATTTTCTGCCGTGATGCGCATTGCATTATTTTCTGTGACTGTGTACAGGATTTCTTTTTCTGCAGCTGTTTTATTCTGCGGGTCCGAAAGTCGGAACGCAAGTCGGGCATCTCCTGAAACGGCATTGTTGCTGACCACAATTTTTACGGGTAAAAAAAGATGTTCCCCGGATTTCATTTCGACCTGAAGACTGTTTCCTGAAATATTTCTGAAACCTTTAGGAATCGTAATGTTTACTTTTCCTTTGAAATCATTTGTGCTTTGATTTTCAAGAACGATGATCAGATCCAAAATCCCAGCTTTATCTGTTCTGGATTCATTACGGATATCAAGACTTACTCCGGAACTGCTTTGTGCCGGAATCCATATCTGAAACGAAATCAAAAAAATGAAAAAGATTTTTTTGAACAGGTCTTGAAGCATGGTTATTGGGGGATAATCTCGTATTGAAGGGTGGTGGAATATTCTTCCGATTTGGCATTAATCAGTCTTTCATCATTAGCTTTGGTGGAATATCTGATATCGTAATACAGGCTTGAATTTCCTGTAGAGCCTCCTGTCGCAATAAGCTGCGGAGAAGCACTCAGCAAGATAGGATATACGTTACCAGTGTTTCCCGAAACGGGAATGAGATTCATTTTTACGGTTTCTAAAGGAATAAAATTTCCGGCTGGAGAGCTGAACTGCCCCTGAAGAGAATGTAATTTGATCTGATAATTGGTATTGCTTTTTACAATCAGTCCATTAGAATAGGTGACACTTACTCCGTTTACATAATCTGACATGCTTTTGAATTCCAGTGATCCGTTGACTGCTTTTGCTGAAAACTGAAGCGACATTTCGGGGACATCAGTAGGAGTTCCGCTGAGTGGTCCGATGTGAATCTGAAAATTATGATCAGCTCTGCCAATAATATTATTGTACTGGTCATACGCCGTAAACTGTACCGGAACATTAAATCTGGTCCAGGAAGGGTAGCTTCCCAGATAGGATCCTCCCATAACGGTCAGGCTGTATTTTACCTGCAGGTTATAGTAGCCGTTGGGCTGTGGCGGCTGATTGTACAGCGCTGCATTGGACTGCGGAATTAAAAAGACTTCCTGGTTGGCCTGAAGAAAAGTATTCAGCGGCATTCCGATCTGAGGAATCGTGGGTACAGGTCCCGGATAAGCCTGTCCTGAAGTGGAAACCGGCTGAAATGATATTTTGTTGGCAGGCATCGTATAGTTTCCTTCAGTAGAAGTGATAGGCTGTTTCAGCCTCATGGATATTTTCCAGTACGGAATATTAAATGCGCCATTACCAGCCAGAGTAAAGGTATAGGCATCAGGATTGGTATTTCCGCTGTAAGAATTAATCTGCAGATAGCTGTTTACCCATGAGTTGTAATTGACCTGTGAAAAGCAGTTCAGGGAAACCAACAGAAAGAAACAGAAGAAAATTTTACTATTCATAGCTGAAACTTAATTCTCCTAATTCAAGATTGTTGTTGTCTCCGTAATCAATCATGACGGAAGCGGTATACTTTCCTTTTTCAAGGCTTGCCGGAATAGGGATATTCATTTCCCTTTTATTTCCGGGCATGGTGTAAAAGATAACGGGATCCAGCGATACTTTTTTTCCGGTTTGCGTATTCACAAAGTCGGTGTATATTTTTCCGTCTCCCCATATATCACCCTGATTTTCAAAAAAGAGGTTGATGGTATGGGTTGTTTTTCCATATACCAGATTCTGGATTTCAAGTTTTTTGGTTTTGGCTGCAGGCAGCTTATGGAATAATTTGATTCCTGAGCGGATGCTTACTTTGATATTCGCTCCTTTATGATCCACATCATCTACCGGATTCATCTGGCTTACATACAGAACGGCCGTATGGGTAGCCAGCTGGTCTGAAAGTGCATTCGGAGCGGTAAGAGTTACCTCAATATCTTTTTTTTCTCCTGGAGCCAGGGTAAAGTAATTCTCTTCTTTTTTGACTGAAACCCAACTTGCGCAGGAAGTGGGAAGCGTATTGGCGGGATACGTTATATTCTCACCTTTGCCGTCATACTCCCAGTCTCCCAAACTTATGGCAAGATCCAGAGAATTCTTGGCACTTACATTCGTTACCGTTATGGTCTGGGTATTGCTGTTTCCGTTTCCCGACTCAAAGTACAGTCTTGGCGGTGAAACCGAAACTCCTGTTTGTGCATATCCATGAAAAGAGGATAGGAAAAGAAGGCTGAAAAGGAGAAGAGAGAATCTGCTCATGGCGGAGATTAGTTTTTAAGTGTTGATAAAGTGCTGTGGTAGGTACAACACTTTATCATTACAAAATGATAGCTATTATTGAGAAATAATGGTATACGTAAGTTCAGTAGTGTATACTGTAGGATCTTGTCCGGCAATATAATTGTTCAGGTACTTATTATCTCCGGCTCCTTTGTATTCAATGTTGATTTTTTTGTCTACTCCTCCGGTAGAAGAAGTTACCAAAGTGGCTTCGTTAGTTGATAATTGTACACTCTGAGCATATTGAGCACCGTTTACAGCGTCAGAACCTGCGCTTGCTTTAATCTGGATGGTGTTAGCCTGGATGTTTTTACCTCCATACTCTAATGCATCGTTACCACCTTTTACTTTTACCTGGAATCCTCCTGTGCTGTAAATGCTTAAATGATCTGCGTTTACAGAAGATACACCATTGGCATAGTCATCTTTAGTAAGGTAGTCTAAATTAACGACTTTTTGAGCGTTGTTAACAACAAGAGTCTGAATAGGTTTAAGTCTCACGTTAAGGGTTACATTCTTTTGTGCTTGTAATGTAGAGAATCCCAGGATAGCAAAAGATGCTAAGATAAAATTTTTCATAAGGTTAAGGATGTTTTTTTGTATTAATTGTTTTTAAAATTGCGGATGCAAAGGTAAATACAAAGAACATCAGGGCCTTTGTGAAAAGATACTTATTATTTGTGAATTTTTACAAACAGATTAGCGCACAGGAGTAAATACCTTTTATGAATAATTACATAAAAAGTATCATTTAAATACTGATAAAATCACCATAAAGCAAATTTAATGTTTTATTAATCTTAAACACTAAACTTACTTAATACAAAGGGAATGAATAAATTGCAAAAGTATTATTCGTTGCATAGTTATTTTTATAGGCCTTGCTTAATTTTTTACTGAGAAATTAGAGTTAATATTAAAAAATTACGCTCATCACTCGGATTAGTGGCTAAATTTTTTATTGCATTTTTAATCTCATGATTGATGGGATATTTCTTCTGAACCACTCCTTTATGATGGTTGATAAGATGATATTCATCAGATCTTTCCCGGTTGCTTTCGGAATGTCCGATCGTATCACGATATTCATTATATTGTGCATTCAGCTGAAACCCTGACGGACTTGAGATGGTCACAGACTGAACTTCCCGGGAGGAAGACTCATTCCCATCGTCCGAAAACCCTGAGCCAATGGCAAGCATCTGTACCGGATAAAGCCTTACGTTAAGCCTTAAACCGTCTGCTGCCTGTGCAAATGATTTTGTAAAAGCAAAATATAACAAAATGAATAAAATGTACTTTGCAAGCATATAACCTATATTTTTCCCCAAAAGGTTACTTATGTAAATATACAAATTATTTCATTTCTGAGGGATTTTTTCCTGTATGTTTTTTGATGAAATTGGTAAAGTTTCCTTCATTGCTGAAACCCAGCTCATAAGAGATTTCAGAGATGGTAGCGTTTGAAAAGGCCAGTGCTTTTTTGCACTCGGTAATCAGCTTTTCAATGATGATATGTTTGGCTGTTTTTCCCAGTACATATTCTGTCATCTCGGTCAGTTTTCTTGAGGAGATATTCAATTCTCCTGCATAGTAGGCCACCTTTTTTGCTTTTTTATAATCTCTTTGTAAAAGCACTTTGAAGCGGTTCACATAATACATATAGTTGAATTTGATATCTTTTTTGATATCTTCAGTGGGAATATGAAAAAATGCGTCCAGCATCAGCCTTTCTATAGCATTGTGTGCAGCAGATATATAGAGACTTTCATCCTTTTTCCGGAAACTTTCCATCCGTTCCAGAAATATGACCCTCATCTGTTCTATATTGTTGAATGGCGCTATAAATATTTCAGAATTATAATTGTAAAAAAGCTGTGAATTGATAAAAAGGCTGTCCTTGGTTGATCTTTCATAAAAACTTGATGAAAAAGCAATGGAATAGACATCTGATCTTTTGGTCTCCCCAAAAACGATCTTCTTTTGTGGTCCTACGAAGGCTATATTTCCCTTTTTTAATGAATACGGAACATTTTCTACCGTTAACTGGATGTCTTCAAGAATAATATAAATACAAAAATAGTCTAATGTGCTGAATTCTCTTCTGTAATTATTTCTGGTAATAATATAATCTAAACGATTGATACTGAATCCTATATTTTTTAACTGATCCGTGATTTTGTACATACATTATTGCTCATTCTGCCCAAGAAAAATTCTGGAAAATTATTGATATAAATATAAAAAATTTATCAAATATTGAGTTTTAAAGAAAAAAATTAAGTTGATCGAGATGTTAAAATCCCGGATGACTTGGCAATCACCCGGGAATATTCAGTATTTTTGATTCGTAATGAAATGAAATACAGTGTTGTATGTTTGTTTGGCCGTGGGTTATGTGTTGATGTCTGCGGGCAGAGGCCTTACTCTGGACATCCACCTTCTCAATCTCCACACGGGCAGATACACAAAAATCACGGACAGCACTCCTGCCAATATACCCACCACTACAGCCATGGCGGTAGCATCCAGTTTATAATCTTTGGAAAAATTGTACTGTCCGATAAAGAGCAGGGATAGTACAAGCAACCCTGTAATCAAACCATGTAAGATGCTTAGCCTGGTCATCAGTTTTTTAATATTCAGCTGTTCATCTACCGTAAACTCTATCGCTTCCTGACTGGCGGCATCCGTTACTCTTTTAATAATATCAATGGTAAGAACAACGGGAAGAAAAATAGCCATAGGCAGGGTAAGACGGGCCAGATTTTGAGTTCCCGAAAAAAAATGGGTGTACCCTAATTCTTTGAAGCTGGCGTAGGCGATAATGAAATTAAAAAACACATTCGGAAGGACATAGTAAATCGTACGCTTGATGAGAAAGCGTTTCAGGGTAGTTTTCTTAATGAGTTTCGGCTTCGGCGGCTTTATTTTAAATTTCATAGAGAGGTGGTCAATAGCTCGATGGCTTTATCTTTTATCTGATGGGCTTCCTCTTTGGGAAGAAAATTTTCATTGGACATAAAGGTGAAGTCCATCTGCTGGTTGTACGTACTGGTGACTAAGGTATTTGAGTTCAGCCATGGGAAAGCCACAGTAGGACTGAATACTGTTTCCAGGTTGAAATTTTTATAATCATTCGGGATGTTGACCTTTCCCATATTGGATAAGGTTACATCATGTCCGCCTTCGCTGGATTTCAGCATATGGATCATGCGTTCCACAATGGGATGCATATGTTCGCCCATCCACAGGAGTTCACGGGCTTCCATTTTACTGATTTTCTCAATAAGATTCCTTTTGATTTCTTTGGCATTGCTCATCACATTCTTGTTGTCTTTCTTCACGGAAAGCTCTACCGTTGGAGCGAAAGCAAATAAATGATCTTCTTTAATTTCCGGAATAAAATGACGCACATCTACAGGACTGATCACCTTGCCTTTGGCACGGTCTCCCTGAACATCACGGAATGCCAGCATCACAGAAGAGCACAGTAAAGCATGTACAGAGATTCCGTTGGCTTTACATTTTTCAGTGATCAGCCGGGTTTCTTCCGGTGTCATTTTCCAGTGAATCGCGTAGTTTTTTCCTATGTTTCTCTTTTTACTTTTTCGTTGGATTGCAAAGAAAATTTTAGCAAACAGCAGATAAAGACCGGCTTTATATTTTTTAATTCCCGTATTAAAATCTGAAGGAAGAAAATCATCAACAGATTCAAAAGCAACATAAGGAATTAAAGGAGCATAAGGATTATCCAGTAAACTCAAAAGCTCACGCATTAAAGTTACTCCCGTAGTTCCGTCAGAAATACAGTGAGGCATGATCCAAAGGATTTCGGAAGTGTTCTGTCCTTTTACCCAGACTACTTCAGCCAGTGGTTTTTTAGGAGTTTCAAAAAGCTGGAACCATCCTTTTTCAGATTCTTTGAACCAATCCTCATCCGTTTTTCGCTCTACAATACGAAGCGGAATGGGTTCGATATCTCTTTGTCCCATAAAGAAAGGATATCGTCCGTTGTTATGGTCAATGTTAGCTCTCAGCATCGGGTGTTTCTGCTGAATTCTTACTAAAGCTGTTTTAAAATTTTCTTCGGGAATCTCCCCGTTGATTCTTGCTGTATAAACACAGTTTAAAGGCGTTTCAGGATCTACATACATGATCCTTTCCACCATCATTAAAGGTCTTTTGATCATGATACTGCCATTTGTTTCAGTTGTGAATGTATAATCTGCATCACCTCATCACGAACTGCCAGAGCATCGGTGTAAGGCAGATATCCTTCGCTTCCCATGAATGAAAAATCCATTTTTCCACGGTAAGTAGAGACTACAAGAGTCGTTGTATTTCCTAATGGACCAATAACTGACGGACTGAAAATCGTCTCCACCGTAAACTCTTTGTATTCATGAGGAATCTGTATGCGTCCCAGATTGGAAAACATACAGTCATTGGATGACTTTCCGTTTTTTAACAGCCTGGTAAAATTCTTCAGTGCATCATGCCCGGACTCCATCACCATCATCGTGATGTAAGGATTCAGCTTTGAAGTCTTTTGTTCCACAGATTTCTGCATTGTCCTTAGATTGTCCTCAAAACTTAGCTTCTCATCAGAAGAAACCACAATCATCAGCCCGAAAGCGAAAATATGATCTTCTTTGATCTGATTGGCAAACCTTCTGATATCTACCGGACAGGAAACCTTGTTGAAGGATTTTTTTCCTCTTACTTTTTTAAATGCCTGCAATACGGATGCGCTCAAAAATGTATTGACGGTCACTTCCTGGGATTTGCAGTAATTAATCAACTCTTTGCTCAGGGTTTCATCCAGTTTCCAGTTGATCAGATAGTCATTCTGTCTTTCCACCGCTTTTTTACCTACCGGAATCCATTTGATTGCGGTAGCGGCCAGTCTTCCGATAAACTTAGCTTTCAGTTTCTGCCTGCGGCTGTTCAGAATATTGGAGGGAACAACATCCTGAATACCTAAGATGGGATTTTCAGTTCCAATATCGGCAGCCGGATTATCCAGTACCAAAAGAAATTCTTTTAAAAAAGCCATTGCAGAACCACCATCGCATAAGCAATGATGGAACGCAAAAAGCATATCAGAAACGTTTTCCCCTTTGATCCATACAAACCGGATCAGAGGTAATTTTTCGTAATTAAAAATGGTGTTCCATTCTCTCCTGGATTCTTCCTGCCATTGATCTTCACTTTGTCGGGTGATGATTCTTACGGGAATAGAAATAGGTTTTTCAGGAACATTAAACCATGGAATATTTTTTTCATCATGGCTGATCAATGCTTTCAGCCATGGATGTTTATTTTGAATTTGAGCCAGAGCCTGCTGGATCTCTTTTAAGGTGAAAGTACCTCTCAGTCTGAACGGAATGACCGCGTTAAAGGGTTCTGTACCGTCTCCTAATAACATGCGTTCACCAAATAACAATTTTCTTTTCATGTGTTGATTCATAGGCTATACAGAAGCTAATATTGAATGTTCCTGTACAAAATTTTCTAACAGTTCTACCGCTTTATCGTTCCCTCCGGCAAGGGTAAATGTGTTTCGGACTTCCTGAGCAGCGGCTCTGTATTTCGGATTTTCCAATAATTCAAAAGCAGTTTCACGAAGAGCATCTACACGAAGTCTTTTGTATCGGATACTGATTCCGCAACCTGCCTGCTCGATCAGTTTTGCAATATGGAAATGATCATAAGCAATAGGAGTGATTAACATCGGTAATCCGTTTCTAAAAGTATCGTTAACGGTATTGAAGCCACCATGGCAGATCACCATATCCATTCTCTGCATCACTGCAGACTGAGGCACGAAACTGTTCACAATAAAATTATCCGGCCATTCTTCAAAGATTTCCGGTGGAGTAGCGGCAATCACCGTAACCGGCTGGTCTTTAAATGCAGCGATAATCTTTTCGAAGAAAGCTTTTCTGATGTCTACCAGCAGCGTTCCCAATGATACAAATATCTTCGGAGTGGTGGAGGCGTTCAGCTTATCCCAGTCGAATGGGGCATCATTCGGACGGCCTTTTACCGGACCTACGAATTTCATATGAGATGGAACCGTTTCAAAACCGGCAAAGGCTTGTGAAGTAAAGACCATATTCAATTTATGAGAATGGATGTAAATACCTTCTTCATGAATGCCTACTTCTTTTTGAAGATCTTTGATTAAGTTCTGCTGCCATTCCCAGATTTTTGGAGCACTTTTTTCCGTATCTCCCATCACATCCGGTGGCACCGGAGTAGTGGTTACACAAGGAATATTATGTTTGTGAGCGAAAAGAGCTCCTCCGAAAGTAATACAGTCATTCACGATCACATCGGGCATCCAGCTTTCTGTCAGTCTGGTAAGTCCCGGCATCATCATTTTAGCGAAAGGAACATAGGTTTCTTCCAGTGCCAGTTTCATCACTTCAGGTCCGGAACATGCGGGTCCGTCATCCTGTCTTTTCAGAATGCGGGCAATTTCCTCCTGATACGGTATAAGATCTTCTTCAGGATAGAAATAAGAACCTCCTTCCGGAATATGTTTGCTGTCTAATGGCGTAATTCCGAACCATTTTACTTCGTGGCCACGGGCAATTAAACTTGCTCCAACACTTAAAGTAGGGCTCACATGTCCGAAAAACGGGGGAACTACAAATAAAAACTTAGACGGTTTTTCAGGTTTTGAAGCCTTCAATATCGCTTGCTCCAATAAGTTGGCTGCCGTAGCTGAACCTCCTGCTTCCACAAAAGACTGTCCCACTTTTTGAGCCGCTTCTTTGTAACCTGGATTATTCAGAATCTGCTGTACAGCTTCTCTCAGGTGATTTCCTTTAAATCTGTTAAAATTAAGACGTTCCCCCGCTTCTGTACGCACAACTCGTCCGGCAACATGTGACTGGTCATAGGCAATCGGGATCACGACCAAAGGAATTCCGTTGGATAATGTTTCGGATACGGTATTGTGACCGCCATGGCACACAACACCGTCAAGATGAGGCAGAAGATCCAGTTGAGGAACCTGCTGATACACTATAAAGTTATCCGGCCATTGTTCGAAAAGCTGCGGATCGGAAACTACTATAACGGTTAAATCTTCATCTTTAAAGGCATCAATGACCTTTTGGAAGAAAGATTTTTTATGATCATGATCGAAGGTAGTACCAATACTTACCAGAATCTTTTTGTTGTTTTTGCTTTTCAACTTTTCCCAGTCGAATTCACATGAAACACGTCTTTCGGTAAGAACGGGACCTGTGAACTGATATTGAGAAGGCAGATCATCCATTTCCCCAAAGAAATAATTGGAAGTCAGAACAAGTGTTAAAAGGTCTGAGGTTGCCAGAGAGCGTTCTTCCTGGAAACCGAGTTCTTTCTGTAAATCTAGGATTTGATTTACTTCCCATTCGTGTACTTTTGGAAGCTCATTCATGATTTTAATGGCTGCCGGAGCGGTAACGGAAGTGGCATAAGGGATTCCAAGAGTTTTAGCGGCAACAGGGGCAGCAAATAACTGATGGTCTCCGATGATCAAATCAGGCTGATATGTTTTTAATAATGAAACAATACCATTATAGCAATGTCTGTTCAGAGGGATAAGAACCTCTTCGTACAGGAACTTAACGCTGTCTATGCCGTAGACTACTTTCTTTGAAATGATATCGAGATATTGTTCACTTTCTTTCTTTTCTTCGTCGGTCTGATCGTATTGGATCAGTAATAATTTTCCTCCCTCGGGAAGTTTAGCCTCTAACGTTGGGTCAAGGCTGATCCAGGCTACTTCATGTCCTCTTTCCAGCAGGGTAGCACCGATGCTTAGGGTAGGGTTGACATGTCCTGTTAATGGTGGAACTATAAATGCAAATTTAGCCATGGTTTTGTGTTAAAATTTTAGATAAAAATTGAGCGATTGTTTCCGCAATCAGATTGGGTTCCTGGATAGGAATGTTATGATCGCCCGGAATTAATTCAAGTTCAGATCCGCTGATTTGAGACTGAAGCCACTCACCAGTAGGTCTGCAGTTGGAGTCAGCTCCATAAAGCAATAAAGTGGAAGTTTCCAATCCCTTGAAGTCAGCTTCACCAAGGAAATGTTTTTCCCTGATCATATCTGCTTTAATGGTGGTCTGATTAAAGAGAAATTCATACATACGATGGTTCTTTTCCATTTGTCTTTTACCCATCTGCACTTTGGTAGTATCTGTAAAATTGGCTACGTAATGCTCAAGAAATTCTTTGCTGTATTCATCAATGATGTTACGGGCTTTTTCGTCCTGAGGATCCGGAGCTTCCATCACCACGAGCTGATTCACGCGGTCAGGATATTCTAAAGCTGTTTTCAGTGCAATAAGACCTCCGAAACTATAGCCTACAAGGTGTACTTTTTCCAGTTGAAGGTGATCTATTAAACCTATTAAATCGGATGACATGTTGTCAAGATCGTACCCATCCAAAAAGCGTTCACTCATACCGTGGCTTTTCAGATCGTACATCACCACATGGAAATGCTTGGCCAGCACAGGGGCAATATTAAAATAATAAATGGACAGGTTACTGAACATACCGTGGATGAGTACCACGGTTTGTTCGGCTCCTTTGTTGAGTTCCTGTATATGAACTTGTCTGTTATTGACAGTGATTATTGGCATTCGTAGATATAATTGATGATCATACTAAGGTCAAGATTAATAAGCTGGTCAAGATCCATAGAAGATAACCAACCTGTAAAGTCGATCTGATCGCCAAAATGCGCCTTGATTTTTTCTGAGAAAGAAACAATCTCGATGCTGTCCATTTCAAGATCTTTGGTGAATGAACTTTCAGGAGTAATATCCATTTCTTCTACAAATTCAGCCCCAATCACTTCAGTAATAAAACCTTTTAATAAAGTAAAAAGTTCTTCGTGGTTCATTTTTAATGTTGCGTTTACAGTGTCCATCCGATAATATAATTTTTATGTTTAATAGTTTTGATTTCAATGTTGTTGATCCACAGGTGATCGTCTTTTATCATTTCGACTTCGAAGGCTTTAGGATTTCCTTTCAGTCCTGTTCCCAGGAACTTTCCGTAGGCTTCCTTGGCTACCCAGAAACGGGTGGTCCATTCGGCCTGATCTCTGTCTTTTAATAAGGCTGATTCTTTGTCGGTAAATACCATGTCGTAGAATCCTGAGCTGCGTTCTTCCATCAGTTCCATATCAATTCCTACAGATTTTCCATATCTCGCGATTCCTACGGCTTCTTTGCCTTTATGAGCTAAAGAAATATGAATATCTTCTGTAAAATCACTGATGAGGTAAGGTTTTCCTACTTCATCGGAACGAATTTCAAACGTGATCGGGAAGCAGGCATGATTTTTTTCCTGACGAAGGAGATTTCTTACAGCATCTTTCACGGCTACACGGCTTACCATCCAGTTTTTCTTCTTGTTGGGTAATAGCTGCTGGTGATGCTGTTTTTCCGTTTGGTTGAAATATCTTTTCAGAATAAAATCCCATGAAGCCACTCTGGTGTATGCCTGATGGAAAAAGAACACTTCAGGAGCAATCTCTTCCGAAAGACGGTTGTGCAGCGGTGACATGGAAACATTCCATAACGGAGCATCTATTTCCAGTCTTCTGTTCTGCCAGCCGGTAATGGCGCACCATACTTTTCCGTCTCTTTTCAGGATGATATCTGCAATGGCAAATTCATCATTAAGCTCCGTCAGCATACAGGTGCATTCAAAAATACCTTCCTGGTCATGCATATCTCCGAAGAATTCAATATCTCTGATCTTTACAGGGAATGCAATACGGTCTTTCACCAAAGTAAGCTGCAGCCAAAGTCCGAATAACTGTCCTGCATTGTCCAATAGAGAACCTTTACCACCATTTCCTTTTATTTTTCCGATAATTCCTTTGTCTCCAACGGCTGAAACTTCAGTGATTCCCTGATATTTATCTCCATGGAACATGTGCATGTCATAGATTTCTTCAGGAGTTCTTTCGATAGGCAAAAGATTACCGATGGAAAGATTGAAGGCTGGTGTTGGAACCGAAGCGGATTTTAAAATTACTTCTGCATTGGCAAAGTTTTCAATATCGAGATAAGCGTGATTCGGTGAGCGCCATTCTCCTTTTACGGTTTTTTCAAAAGGTTTGGCAACGTTCATCCATTGGAATACACTTACATTCATTATTTTATGAACCAGTGTTCCCGGAATTTCGGCTTCTGCAATTTCAGCAAGCTGCTCGAAGATCATCGTCATCGGAATTACCGGTTCCATATCTGCGACATGAGCCCATCCTTTAGGCTGTCTCAACAGGCTGTGGTCAATCAGGTAAGGATGACTTTCAAGCGTTACGTATAAGTCTTTTGAGAAGGTTGTACTTCTTGGTGCTTTCGGAGTAATAGGAGCTGCATGAGCTGCAGGACGTTGGATCGTAATCTCCGGACGGTTTTGGAATAAAGTCAATACTTCTTCCTGCATACGGATCATATCGGCAACGTTGTCCTGAAATGCCTGTACCAGCGGATGACCGCTTTTGGTGGCAATAGCTGAAGCAGTTGCGGTATATTGTTTTGGTGTCTCAAAGGATTGAGCCAACGCTTTCACTTCTTTAAAATTACGGATGATAGGAGAGCCTAATTCCAGTTTAATTCCTTTTCCTGATGCTCTTTTCGTATGATTCTGAATTTCTAAAAAGTCAAGCGCAATGGTTTTCCCTTCTACAAATAATGAAGCAACCACACGTTGTAACTGCGCCAATGCAGAACGGGTCGGAACGCTGGAAGCAATCGTACTGAATGCTTTTCCTTTTAAGGTATCATCAATAAATCCGATCAATCCTCCTGTACCTACCTGAATGAATACTTTGGCTCCTTCTTCGTATAATGTATCGGTCAGCTCACGGAAACGAACAGGCTGAACCAAATGCTCTGCACTCAGTTTTCTGATCGCTGCCTGATCTGCAGGATAAGGTTCTAAGGTTGTAGCGGACCACAGTGGAATTTTTGTCTGCTGGAACTGCGCTTTTTCCATTCCTGCAAGGATCACATCCAGTTTATCCGCTATAAAAGGAGAGTGGAATCCTGATTGGAACGGTAGCACCTGATGGAAAATCTGTTTTACCTTTAACAAAGGAATCAATTCATCCAGAGCAGCATTGCTTCCGCAAAGAATGACCTGATTAGGGCAGTTGTCATTGGAAACATAGAGGTTTGAAATTTTAGTAATAAAAGTTTTTATAACGTCAATTCCTGCACCTATAGCGATGAACTTGGAATCTTTTAATTCAAATGTTTCAGGGTGAAGTACATCGATTAACGCTTTTACAGAATTGGCTTCTGCTAATTCGGACGAATATCCTGCCAGCCATTCTCCTAAACTGTGTCCGGCATTCATATCGGGAATAATTCCCAGTTTTTTCAATGAATTATCAAGGATACTGCAGTTGTTGAAGATATTTAAAGCATCGGTTAAAAGACCTTCACCTTCTGTTTCAATAGGAGCTGTCAATCCAAAATAACGGCTTACCGTCTCCACTTCACCTTTTGCAAGACCATCTAAGCCCGGAAATACAAAGGCTACTTTACCACCATCTTTTAATAATGGGGTAGAGGTGTACCAGATATCCTGTTTGTTTTTCCAGATAATATTTTTGGAAACAATTTTAATGGCTTTTTCTATTCTTGCAGGTGTTGGATCGAATATAGCAACTCTGAAATCTCCTTCACCAATGGCGGTTTCATTATTTTGTAATGCGTAAAGCAATTCTTCGTGCGTAGGTCTGGCTAATATCAGTACGTGGTCTTTTTTCGGCATATCATAGCCTTCCAGAACAACGTGTGCATTAATTCCTCCAAATCCGAAAGCATTTACTGCTGCCACTTTTGGAAGTCCTGTTTTTGACCAGTTTTTGGCTTCCTGTACCGGTTCAAACCTTGTATTCTGCATCTCCGAGGTTGGATTTTCACAATATAAGGTTGGTGGTAAAGTGTCATGATGTAATGCCAGACAGGTTTTAATCAATCCCGCAATTCCGGCCGCCGGCATGGCATGCCCGATATTGGACTTTACAGATCCGATACCCGCTGCCGGAGCGGTTTCTTCTTTTCCGAAGAACTGAGCTAAGGTCTGAAGTTCTGTTTTATCTCCAAGGGGTGTTCCTGTGCCATGAGCTTCAAGATATCCCACTTTATTTTTATCTAAATCAGCATTGATCCATGCCTGTTCCAAAGCTTTTAACTGACCTTTCACAGCCGGGCTCATTACGCTGGTTCCGGTACCGTCACTGCTTACCCCAACTCCTTTGATCACCGCATAGATTTTATCCTGATCACGAACGGCATCTTCCAATCTTTTTAAGACTACAAAACCACAACCTTCACCAATCAGTAATCCGTCAGCATCCATACTAAATGGCTTGATCTGCTGCTGGCGGGACATGGCTCCCAACTGAGCAAAAATACTCCAGAAAGCAGCGTTCTGTCCTGTGTGGACTCCTCCTGCGATCATGATATCGGAACGGCCTCTCTGAAGTTCCTGCACGGCATGATCTACAGCAATTAATGCAGAAGCACAAGCGGCATCTACAGTGAATGCGGCTCCTCCTAAATTGAAACGGTTGGTAACAAGAGAAGCAACGAGATTGGGAATTAATCCCATGGCGGTATCGGCTGCAAAACGTCCTTTACGCTGTTGGAAAGCATGTTTTACCTTTTCAATATCTGCGGAAGAAACATGAGGCAGTAATTCCTGCAGTAACGAAGAAATCTGTTCTCCGGTTCTTACAATTTCAATAGCGCGGGTAGCTCCCGGACCGGTATAGTTTCCTTTACCGATGATGATTCCTGTTTTTTCAAGAGAAATATTCTTTTGAAATACGCCGGCATCTTCCAGGGCTTTCTGCACCAGATCAAGGGTAAGCAAATGGTCAGGTTCCGTTCCTTCAACAGCCAATGGCAAGATACCAAATGCTGTGGGATCGAAAGTATAATCAGGGATAAACCCTCCACGCTGACAATAAAAACGGTCAACGGGATTTGTGGCATCACTGAAATGCACGGGATCTATCCGATCGGCCGGAGCCAGTTCGGTAGAATCAACTTTATTGACAATATTCTGCCAAAAAGTGTTGGCATCCTGTGCCCCGGGAAAGACACAGGATAGACCAATTACAGCAACATCTGTTTTTTTCATATTGAGTTTATGCAGTGTTTTACCAATTATTTCCTGACATGATCAGCACCTGGCTTTCTGTTCCGTATTTGATTTCGTTAAGGAAGATTTCTTTCCCTTCATCCAATGGAATCATAGAAATACCTCTGCGTTCGTATTCTGATTCAAGGGTGGCAGAAACCATTCCGGCACCTTTCCAAGGTCCCCAGTTGATAGAGATCACTTTTCCTTTTAATCTTTTATTTAAAGCATTTGCGTAATCATCTAGTACACTGTTGGCCGCAGCATAATCTGTCTGACCTTTGTTACCGTATACGGAAGCAATACTTGAGAATAATACTACAAACTGGCAGTCTGAACGAAGCTGTTCTGCCAATACACGAAGGGGTTTTACTTTGGTATCAAATACACGTCCGAAAGAGCTTGTCGTCTTTTGTTTGAATAATTTATCTTCTAAAAGACCTGCACCATGGATTACTCCGTCCAAACGGTTATATTTTTCATAGATACTGCTGATCAGATTGCTTAAACCTTCTTCGTCACAAAGATCCAATGATTGGTAAATAATGGTATTTCCAAGTTCTTCCATATCACGGATCGTGCGCAGGATCTGATTGTTTTTGAAAATCTTCGTCGTTTCTTTTTCTATTTCTGCAGGAGATGTGAATTGACCTGATTTGATTAAGAAGCTTCTGATTTCTTCTTTGGTTTTCATTCCTTCAAAGTCTTTAGCCGAAAGTTCATTTCTTGGGTCAGCAGATCTTCCTACCAGAATATAAGTACACGGATAAGCCTGAGACATATGCTTCACCAATTCAGCCGTGATTCCTTGAGCACCTCCCAATACCAGGACCACAGATTTTTTATCCAATTGAATATGCGCTTCATTCAGACTTGTTGATAATGGAGAAGGGATAATATCTACTTTGTGTCGCTGGTCATTTTTGTAAATGATTTCAGCAGGTTTATCGTTGGTCAAAATCTCTTTTAAAGTAATCTCAGCAATCTGATCTACTTCCTGAGGAGTGCTTAGACTGATTAATCTGCAAGTGGTATTGTCAAATTCTCTTGCTAAACTTTTGAAAAGCCCCGGATATCCCTGGTGGTGGCGTAATATGCTTACATCAGAAATTTCCTGAAGATGTGCAGGAATATCAGAGATCAGATATACCCATTTTGCTTTATCAAAATCCAGCTTTTTGATCAGATCTACATGGTCGATAATGCTTGGTTTATCAACTGTTGAGAACAGGTCCAGCATAATTAATCCATCAACATTTGAAAGATCTTTTTCTGAGTCTACCAATTCTACGATGGCTCCATGTTTTTCCAGTGCTTCCCTGATCGCTGAGGTTTGCTTGCTGTCATCCTGAGTGATGGCAAAACGTTTTCCCTGCAATACTTCTGTATTTTGTACTAAAGAAGCATCGGTTGGAGTAATATCAAAGCGAAGTCGGGATAATACATTTTGAGCTGGCTCTGCAGTGTCTGTTGCTTTTACTTCCTGAGCTGATTCATTGGTTTCCCCATTCATTTCGCTGATCCAGCTTGCCAGACCACGAAGGGTTTTAATGGCAGCCAGTTTTTCCATAACATCGTCTGCCTGTTCAAGGTTTTGGCCAAAACCAATTTTGGTTTTAAGATCACCGATGATTTCCATACGTTTAATAGAATCTATACTCAAATCTGCTTCCAGATCAAGATCAAGACCTAACATTTCTTTTGGATAACCTGTTTTTTCACTTACAATAGTTAAAATGGCATTTTGAAGATCTTCAAGAGAGAATGCCGGCTGAGCCTGTGATTTTGAAACTGATGATTCAGTTGCTGTTTCGTTTTTTTCTGAGGCAGCTGTTGTATCTGCTCCCGAGAATTCTGTAAGCCATGAAACAAGACCGCTTAACGTTTTTATTCCGGCTAATTGTTCCATAACGGTATCTTCACTGGTGTTTCCGTTGCCCAGAGTTCCCAATTCATTACGAAGTGTTCCGATAATTTCTACTCTTTTAATAGAGTCAATACTTAAATCAGCTTCAAGATCCATTTCCATACCCAGCATTTCCTGTGGATATCCTGTTTTATCACTTACCACCTGAAGTAATAAGGATTTGATATCTCTTGACGGAGCTTGTTTTACAGGAACCACAGCTACAGGTTTTTCCTGATGAACAGGCTGATCCGGAATGGCAGATATAGGTTGATGTGCAGGAGCTGGTATTGGTGAATGGTATACAGGAGCAGGGAATGCCTGAGGATTCTGTCCCATAAAGGAAAGCATCACATCACGCTGTGCCTGTATCATTAATTTCATGCTGTTTAAATATTCCTGCAGCATACGTTCAGCAGTAGACTGAGCTTCAGTTGCAGGTGCCTGTGGGTTATTCGTAAAATTGTTCATGGGAATAGGGTTTATTAGTGGCAACGCACCATTAGATGGCAGATTACCAGTAGTTGGATGGGCAGTTTGCCCGTTAACACGCCAGATAGCAGGGCTTTTCTTGTAAAGCTCAGGTTGGTTGATATCAATAACCTTAACGCTTCTGCCATTAAAAAGTTTATTAATATTGAAGCTGCGGCCTGTTCCTAAATATTGAGCCAGCATGCAAAGCAGATGACTGAATTTATTACGGCTGTTGTCTTCAACGTATAAGGTAAGCTGATCTTTTTCCAGGCAGGATTTGGCCAGTCCGGTAAGTACTTTTCCTGGTCCTACTTCGATGAAGATTCTTGCCCCGTCGTTATACATGGCCTGAAGCTGTTCTACAAACCTTACAGGCTGTACCAGATGATCAGTAAGTCTTTCTTTTATTTCTGAAGGATTCGCTGGATATACTTCTGCCGTGGTATTGGACCACACAGGAATCTGCATTTCCTGGAAAGGAACGTCTTTCAAGACTTCAGCATATAAATCCTTGGATTTTGCCAATAATGGACTGTGGAAAGCACATGCTACTTCCAGTTTTTTAGCAGAAATACCTTCCTGTTTAAGAACTTCCAGTAATGTATTAATCGCTTCTGTACTTCCTGCAATGACACATTGGGTAGGAGCGTTGAAGTTCACAGGGTAGCATCCTTCTACTTTAGCAATAATGGGCTGTAAACGTTCTGCTGTAGCACTTGCAGCCAGCATTGAACCCGGATCTCCACCTTCCACAGAATCTAAAATAGACTGCGCTCTCTGAACACTTAAGTCAACCAGTTTATCTTCTCCAAATACTCCGGCAAAGCATAAAGCTGGTATTTCACCATAGCTGTGGCCTGCCAGCATATCCGGAATAATACCCAATGATTCCAGGAATTTAGCCAGTGCAAGGTCTACAATTCCTAAAAGAGGTTGTGCTAAACGGGTATCTTTAATGGTTTCTTTTTGTTGCTTTAAATCAGCCTCATTAAAGGTCTTAGATGGGAAAACGACTTTTTCAAGTTCAGGATACTCATCTATAATCTTACGCATAGCAGGGAAAACGACGAATAAATCACGAGCCATATTGATTCTCTGGCTGCCTTGTCCAGGGAATGTGAACGCTACTTTACCTTCTTTTTTATTTACAGTAAAAGTATCTTTTGTCTCAATCCCTAGCAGTACTAGCTCAAGCTTCATCATCAGGTCTTCAACTGTATCTGCTACAATACTGAACTGAATTGGTTTTTCCGAACTGATGCTTAAGCTATACGCAATATCTTTTAATGGAATACCATCATTAATTTCTAATAAAGCCTTAATCTGACCTGACTGTCCTTTAGCTTCTTCATACGTATCTCCACGGAACACAAATAGTTCCGAAGGCCACGACTGCATTGCGATTGAATTATCCTGCTTAGGATGGTTGGCAATAACCGTATGGAAGTTCGTTCCTCCAAATCCGAAAGCACTGATTCCAGCATAACGGTTCTTCTCGCTCCATAGTCCACTTTCTGCATGGAAAGCAAATGGGCTGGTTTCTGCATTATAATACGCATTAGGCTGCTGAAGGTGAAGGGTAGGTGGTTTTACTCCGTGATATACAGCCAGGGAAGCCTTGATTAATCCTGCTAATCCTGCCGCACATTTTGTATGTCCGATCTGTGTTTTTACAGAACCTAAATGAGTCTGTCCGGGTAAAGCTCCTGAACGGCTGAATAAATTAGTTAAAGCACTTAATTCTGTTTTGTCCCCTACAACGGTTCCTGTACCGTGAGCTTCCACTAAACCTACGGAAGCAGCACTGATACCAGCCTGGGAATAAGCACGTTCTAATGCTCTTACCTGACCTATTTGTCTAGGAGCCGTCAATCCCAATGCTTTTCCGTCACTGGATCCGCCAACTCCTTTGATCACTGAATAAATACGGTCACCATCGCGTACTGCATCTTCATATCTTTTTAAAACAAGAATGGCAATACCTTCTCCAAGAGCGATACCGTCTGCCTCGCCATCGAAAGTAGCACATCTTCCTTTTCTGGATAAAGCATGCGTACTGGAGAACATCAGATAATCATTGATTCCGTTGTGTAAATCTGCTCCTCCGGCAAGAACCATATCCGATTTACCTAATACAAGTTCCTGGCAAGCCAAATCAATAGCGGCCAAAGAAGAAGCACAAGCTGCATCTACGGTAAAGTTTCTGCCTCCAAGATCCAGTCGGTTTGTAATTCTACCAGCGATAACATTGGCAAGAATACCCGGGAATGAGTCTTCTGTGGTATGCGGGAAGGCTTCTTTTACTTCTTCATGAAGTTCTCCGAAAACCTGTTTATAGTATCCTCTGAAACTATAGCTGTTGGCAAGGTCATTACCTCCTTCAGCTCCGATAATTACAGAGATATTTTCTCTATTGATATGTTTTTCACCATATCCTGCATCTTCCATTGCACGTTTTGCAACCAATAAGGTCAACAATTGTGTAGGTTCAATCGCTGCAAGAGACTGTGGCGGAATTCCGAATGCCAGTGGATCGAAATCAATTTTAGGAATAAATCCTCCCCATTTGGAATGGGATACATCCGGTCCGTCAGAATCGGGATGGTAATATAATTCTTTATTCCATCTTTCATCCGGTACTTCAGTAACACTGTCTTTTCCTAAAATAATATTTCTCCAGTATTCATCCAGGTTTTTAGCGCCCGGGAAGATACATTCCATTCCTACGATAGCAATATCCAGTGGCTTTTCTGTTGAAACAGGTTCCTCTGATAATGCAGCATCCTGAATATATTCGTAATTGTCTACAACACTTTGATGCAGGGCTGCCAATGAGATTACACGATTATGCATCGTAGCAACCTGTCCTATCATGTACATTCCTAAATCCAGTTGATCATCTTTAGGAATATTGACCAGTTTGTCGCCTTGGCGTTCAATACCTTTGGCGGCAATACGCAGACGGCCTACATTTAGTTTTTCAAGCTGTTCCCAGACTTGTTTCTTATCCATTCCGGCAGCAAGAAGTTTTGCTTTTTCCGTATTGAAATGGTGGGCAAATGCAGTGTTTAAACAACGTGTTTCATGTCCCGGAGCTGTTTCCAATAAAACGGTATCTTTTGCCTGCATAGCTTGAGACTGGAACTCTTCCTGAATAGCTCCGGTTTGTACAGCCTCATGAGTATACAGATAGGCAGTACCCATCAATACTCCAATTTTTACTCCTCTTGCTGCTAATGGTGCAGCCATGATGGAAACAAATGCCGTTGAAAATGCATTATGAATTCCTCCTGCAAAAAAGACACTGATGTTCTCAGGATGGTCTTCTTTTAAAATACGTTCAATTTGTTTTTCCCAAAGTACTGTACTTGAAAGTGGTCCTACGTGTCCTCCGCATTCACGTCCTTCGAAAATGAAGTTTTTAGCGCCTTCTTTCAGGAAAATATCCAGAAGAGCAGGGGAAGGAACGTGTAGGAATGATTTTATTCCGGCCTTTTCAAATACTTTGGCCTGAGCAGGTCTTCCTCCGGCGATTAAAACTACGGGAGGTTTTGCTTCTAATATATAGGAGGTCTGTTCATCTCTTAATTCCTGTGGTGCGAATCCTAAAATTCCTACACCCCATGTTTTTTCACCAGCAAGTTTTTTGGTGTCCATTACCAAAGACTTCGCGGATTCTCCTTTTAATAATGACAAAGCAACAAAAGGTAAAGCTCCGGCATCTGCAACTGCATTGGCAAATGATGGGACATCACTTACACGGGTCATTGGTCCCTGAGCAATAGGGTATTGTAATCCCAGTTCCTGAGCTAAAGAGTTGCCTTTATCAATGACATTCAGTGCTTTTGCCTGCTTCAGGTGTCCATACATGGCTTCTTTAAATCCGAAAATCAGTTTTTTCAGTGTTTTGAAGTCTTCATACAGGTCAATTGCAAGTGATATGTCTTGTCCCATTGGGATGTAACATGTGCTAAGGTCAAAACCGGTAAAATATTGTTTCAGCTCTTCAGCGGTTACGTTTTCAGGTAAAGCCGGTGAATTGGGTCTTACCAATACACGATGGTTCGCGATCACCTTAGTTTCTGTACCATTCAGTTTTGAGCATACTTCTTTCAGGTCCTTAGGAACGGAACTTTCCGGGAACAATGCCAGCTGGCTGTCCAGTATAACTCCGGTTGCTCCCAAAGCTTTTGCTGCGGCTGCGGTATGGAGACCTATTCCTCCCTGTACCCACACCGGAATGCTCTGGATTTCCTTGATCACACGCTGGAATAATACAAACGTGGATTCATAGCCTACTAATCCGCCAGCTTCATTTCCTTTGATAATAATTCCTTGTGCTCCCGCCTGTTCAGCTTGTCTAGCTTCTTCTAAACTGGTTACCTGATAAATAACAGGTACATTGAGTGGCTTAGACATTCCGAACGGTAGGATCGCAAATCGTACTTTTTCCGGAATTTGAAGAGTAGTGAATTTGTCGTTAGAAAAATAAATACCATACGATGGTACGTCTATCTGGTCAAGTTGATGTAACGCTTCCTGGGCTTTCGTTAGCTCATTTCCTAAACTTAGAACGGGAAGTGCACCTGCCTGATGCAGTTTAGATATGAGGTTAACGTCCGGCTTTTCAAAAGGCGTCAATCCAATAATGGTTAGTTTTTTCATGGCGTGTTAATTGAATTATTGAATGATAGCAAGAGTTCCATAACAGAATGCAAGGTCTTTCGATCGTAAGACCATTACTCTTTGCTACGATATAGTAAAAATTGTTTTTATTAAATCGTTAACAATAGGTGTTGTTTTGTGGTAATTATTTAATAATCTATCGGTATTGGATAGATTTTGGTTTGTGGTAGTTATATCCGGCTTTTCAAAAGACATCAGCCTGATTTTGGTCAAGTTTTTCATAGCATTTACGGTATAGAAATGATTAATGATAACTCATAGCAAAACATCAATGTTATTCATATAAATAACAATTTTTTGTTATGAGGAAATAAAAATAATAAAACTATAATATATCTTCAATTATAAACGCTATTTGATAATGATTTTTTAATATGAAAATATCAATTATTCAAATACTATTAAAGTATATTTATTGTTTCCTTATTCTTAGAAACATGGCCGGTACAATCTTTAAATTTTAACTATAAATATTTATAGTTAAAAAAATGTTAAGCAAATATAGGAATAAAAAATAAAATATTTCAAAAACAAGAGATTTGTTTTTAGGTATATTACAAAAAGATAATATACAATGAATAGGGTTCTGAAATGTAAGAATTACCTTTATCAATCTAATAAAATGGCAAGGCGAATTTAAATAAAATTAATCAATATAATGTGATTTAATTTGAATTATTTGTGAATTTTTTCTATCTTTTTGATAAATAAACAGATAGGTATTTTTAAGAATAATTTAAATATCTTTCCGAAATTCATAAAAAAACAGTAAGTATCTGATATACTTACTGTTTTTGAATCGGTTGATTGTTGAGTTTTTTTGAACGAATAAGGCTTTTAAAGATGATCTCGGATCAATTATATTAAAATACCTTTTATTGAATCAAATATCTGGTGAGCTGCTTATATAAAGAACGGTAGGAATTAAAATATACTTAACCCATACTGCTTTGCCAGATCTAAAATCATATGATATCCGGCCAGTGAATTTCCATGCTGATCTAAAGCAGGGCTGAATACTCCGATTCCTATTTTTCCGGGAACACTTACGGTAATTCCGCCTCCTACGCCGGATTTGCTAGGTAAGCCTACTGTTCTGGAATATTCGCCACTGAATTCATACATTCCGGCTGTCAGCATCTGTGATTCTACCAGTTTCGCCATATCTGCATTTTTATAGGTGGAATCTCCGTCGAATCTTACACATTGGTTGGCAAAGAAGTAGCCTATTTTTGCAAGATCTTCAGCAGTAAGTTCAATGGAACACTGCTTGAAATAGTTGTCCAGCTGGTCTTCATTTCCTGAAATCAGTCCGCTGTTTTTCATGATGTAAAACATTCCGCGGTTACGGTGTCCTGTTGATTTTTCTGATTCATAAACTGATTTATTATAATCTATTGATGAATTTTTGGTAATATATCTTACCATATCCAGTATTTTAAGGAATGGTTTCTCGCCATCTCCTGAGATCAGTGAAGTGGTAAGAATAGCCCCGGCATTCATCATTGGATTAAGAGGTTTCCCTGTCGTTTCAAGGTTTGAAAAGTGGTTGAAAGGTTTATCTGATCCAAAGTATCCCATTTTATCAAAAATATGAGCTTCTCCTTTTTCGTTTACAGCAACCATTAATGATATAATTTTAGAAATACTCTGCATGGTAAATTTCTTACTTATATCACCGGTGTTGAATACTTTCCCGTTTTTATCTACCACTGAAAAAGCGATTGCTTTAGCATCCATTTTTCCCAGTTCCGGAATGTAATCTGCTACTTTTCCCTGGGTGTAATATGTTCTGTTTTTTTCCAGGATGGTATTTAATGTTTTTTCTGAAAGGGTTGAGAGGTCTGCTGTTTTCTGTGCATAAACGATTGTGTTTAAGGAAAGAAAAGCGGCAGTGCAGATTCCTTTTGCAGAAAATAAAAAGCTGTTGTTTTTCATAGAGAATATCTTCAAATAAAATGTTTATGATAAGCCTTAAAAAACAAAGATATAGTTTTTTAATCTTGTCAGCAATTCTCCTTTATCATGCCTGAGAATATCATTGTGATTTTGGGCTGGCCGCATTGATACAGGAAGACTGAAGCTGTTAAAATGCATGGAAAGTTATTTAAGAATAATGAATAGAAAAGCAGTTGTATTTTCATCTTTTTTAATGTGATTAATTTTAATTTAAAATCAGTTTTATTAGTAAAAAATAAACAAATTGTTCTTTTGGTTGTTTATTTTGGGATTTAATACATTAAAATTTAGAATTTTATTTGGTTTAAAATGGGCTGTAGCTATAAAAATTAATAAAGGGCGGATTTTTTTTGCATAATTAATAGAGTAGTGAAATAACATATAAGCATGAATTTATCTATATTGTTGGAATTCAGTTATAAAATTATGTTATTTTTTCACTATTAAATGATTATTGTATTGAATTTTTTATTAATTTGACAAAAAATTAATAACACTTTTTTAATAACTATGAAAAACAACACCTATTTTGGTAGGCAGCACATCTTCAGATGGCTCCTGCTATGTTGGCTTTTGGTACCATGGGTACTACAAGCTCAAGCTCGAATTACATGGACCGCTCAGGTCGGATGCCAGGAATTCCGTGGCGAGAAAGATGATCAGGTCCCTGATAACGGAACCACCTTTTCCTACATCAATTCATCCCAATGTCTGCGCGTCTGCGAGGCGTCAAATGTCACCTATGAGGTACAGGGACCTAATGTTTCTGCCGTACAATGGACAGTCTCCGGAGGAACGGTAACTACTTCAGGGCCTGCAAATACCATAGCCAATGTGGGCTGGGGATCAGCAGGTAACGGATCTTTACAGGCTGTCATCACCTACAATGATGGAACTGTTGAAACACAGACGATCTGTATTGTGAAGATTAACAGACCGATCGCTAAATTTGAATTACTGAACTTAGGTGATACGGTATGTAGAAATACAACGATTTATTTTGACAATCTTTCTGAACAGAACGGAGGGTCGGATATCATCAATTACTTCTGGGATTTTGGCGATGGTACAACTTCCACCGCTTTTGAACCCTCTCATTTGTATGCTAATCCTGGAAATTATACCATCCAATTAACGGTAACCAACAAGTGTGGCTGCCAGGATAAAATTAAAAAACAGATCAAGGTATTAAAAGCAGATCCTGTACAGATCAATTGTGCTTCCGTAGTATGTGAAGGAAGTACTGAGAAATACAGTGCACAGGATGGATGTAACAAAGGACAATGGAAAGTTATTGGTGGATCAATTATCAACAATAACGGTAACGAAATCGAAGTAGTATGGGATCAGGTAGATCCGCTTGACGGCTTCGGGTACGTAATGTATATGTCTGATTGTGCTTGTCCTGAGTGGACGACAATTAAAATTCCTGTAGTTTTAAAGAATGCAAAAGTTAAAGGACAGGAAGTAATATGTACTGGAAGACAGTACACGTATTCAATTCCTCAATGGCCTACAACGAAAGTTCAATGGAATGTATCGGGGCCTGCAGGAGGTTTGCTGACCAATACACAGCAGCGAAACGAAGTTGTTTTCTCAGCCAGTCAGCCGGGTACTTATCACCTTACTGCTAATTATTTCAATACTTTATTGACATGTGAAGGGCAGGCATCTATTGATATCATCGTAGAGGCACCGGTAGTGATAAGTGGAGGCGTAGATGAAATCTGTGCAGGAACAAGCCAGGGATTTACGGCTTCTCCTAACGTGCCTGTTATCTGGAAAGTAACCACAGGAAGTTCTACTTATACTTCTCCTGTAATGACGGGAATATTCAACTACAACTTTGCGACAGCAGGAACGTATACTATTACAGCTACTAAGCAAGGTGGAGGTTGTGAAAGTAATGCAAGAATTATTAAGGTATTACCAATTCCACAGGCTCCTAACGGAACAATCTCCGGAGAAACAAAAGTATGCCCTGGAAAACCTTATGTTTATACAATCAGCTCAGTGGATTCAGGAATGGTACCGGTTTGGAGTGTTACCAACGGAACCATTCAGGGAAGTAATGCGGGACCTTCTGTAACGGTTATATTTAACGCTGGTGCTACATCATATACAGTGTCTGCACAGAATAAATCGATCAGTAGTGCAGCATGTCTTTCTGCTCCAAAATCGTTCAATGTAACGAAACTGGATCTTAGCACGATTGTTATTAATCCAAATTCAGGACCTTTCTGTCCGAGCAGCACTCAAACTTTCAGTGCTAATCTGAATGGAATTGTTCCGGATTTTATGGAATGGTCATTTGCAAGTTCCAACTTTGGAAGTGTTATCGGAGGACAGGGTACTGCTAATATTACAGTCAACTTCAATGAGATTTCTTCAACCAGTACTACGGACCTGGTTTTAAAAATAGTAAAGTGTGGTGTGACGAAAATCATCACTATGCCGGTATCTTTAATCACCCTTCCGGTAGTGAGTTTCACAAATGTTGGCGGAATTTGTTTAGGGTCAAACCTTACTTTCACAGTTAATCAGGGAACCATTACCTCAGCAACGAATGTGACTTTCACATTCCCTGGCGGAACGTATACTACAGCTTTCAACCCTAGTGGGATTTACAGCTTCCCGAATAACGGATATATCCAGAACAATTCAGGAAATAATGTTTCTCAAACGGTTGTTGTAACGTATACAGGTACGAACGGATGTAATTATAAACCTACCGCAAGTGCTAACTTTATTGTATACCCTGAAACGATTATTACTGTTTCTCCGGTATATAATATTGCAGTTTGTGATCCTACAACAATGACACCGTATACCATTACGGCTAACAGTTCTACAGGACTTACGAATATTCTTTCATGGCAATGGTATAAAAATAATACAATCATACCGGGGGCAACTACCAACTCATATACTATCTCAGGAGCAGGTGCTTTTGGAACTTATAGAGTACAGGCTGTAGATATTAACGGTTGTGTGGTTTCTTCACAAAACATTAATGTAACTCAGTCTTGTCCAAGCAGTGGAAGCTGTACGGCAAACCCTCAGATTAACTTCGTTCCGGCATGGTCAGCTTGTAACAATATTACAGTTTCAGGTTTAACCTATAATGGAGTTCCGGACGAAATCCAATGGTTGTCTGATCCTATGCTTACGTTAGTTTCTGGTCAGGGAACAGCTTCACCAGTGTATCAGACTAATCTTGCAGGAGCACACATTGTTTTTGTACGTCTGAGATACGGTTCATGCTGGTACAGTAAAGGAGTAGAAGTAAGAAAGAATTATGAGCCTAAATTCAATATCAGTACAGTGTGTAGCGGAAACGGATACAGTGTAACGCTTTTCAACACTTCTACAATATTTGAAATTAATCCGGGATCTATTACGTATACATTTACTTCGCCGGGACAGCCTACTCAAACAGGGCAATCTGCTACTTATAATCTGGCACCAGGTACTTATACCTTTACGATGACAGTGTCTGCACCTGGGAAACCAACGTGTACCACTACGCAGACTATTACATTAGCTCCGATTCCTGATACATCATTCCTGGTTCCGGCCTGGTTATGTGCACGCTCGCCTATTACGTTCAGTCCAATAACATATGTTCCGGGAAATACATATACTTGGATCTTTGATGGTACATCGTATATTACGACAGGGTCAGATGCTACGATAACGTATAATACTGCAGGAACAAAAACCATTCAGCTGAAAATTAGAACTCCTCAGGGATGTGAATATCTTTCTGCGGTCATTGGTGTGAATGTGAAAGAGGCAACTCTTGATGGTGATATAGCGCCTCCTGTTCTTGTAGCATGTATTGGAAGTGCTCCTAATATCGTATTTACCAGTACGCTTGGATCTCCTAGCCAGTATATCTGGATGAATGGTTCTCAGCCTGTATCAGGAGCGCCAAACTCTCCTGTGTTCACTCCAACACAATCTGGTAACTACTGGCCGGTGCTGGTATCATCAGATGGATGTAGAACAAGCATTATGAGTACTAAAGCGATCCCTGTGACACTTAAAAATCCTCCATATGTTAACATATCCGGAGTGGCTAATATCTGTGAAGGATCTTCAACAGTCCTTACTGGTATTGTAACGGATAATACATTGGAATATCAATGGAAAAAAGGAAATTCAATCGTTGTACCATGGACTTCTTCTCCTTATCCAATTGCTCTAAGTACAGGGCCATTAACGGCAGGTACGTATGTTTATACTCTGGAAGTAAGAACTCCGGGTACATCAGGATGTACAAGCAGCAAAAGCTTTACGGTAACGGTAAATAGTCCGCCGGCTCCAATTTCGGTAACCTATAATATGGTAAACTGCCAGCCTTATCAGGTTGTGTTAACAGCATCAGGTCCATCTGCAGGAGTTTACAATTGGAGTAACGGAATGACAGGTCAATCTATTACGGTAAATGAAGGGGGTGCTTATCAGGTTATTTACACTGCACCAAGCGGATGTAAAGTAGTAGGCAATACTCAGGTTCCATTAAGCCTTGAGAGTCTGATGTGGGTGTTCCCAACAGGATGTTATGATGAATGTCTTAGAAAGAATTATGTTTTAGGACCTAAAGGAATCTTTGATCATCATGAGTGGCAGTTGTTCGGAAACAATATCCAGAGCGGAAACAATGATTACATCTATCCGTTGTATATTAATGCTCCGGGAACATATCAGCTTCAGATCGATCATTTGGGATGTCAGTTTACTTCGGGAACCATGAATTACTATCCAGGTAAAGAATGTGGATTCGAAACAGAATGTAAGCTGGAAGCAAATATCAAAGACATGAAATGGGCTGGAGATCACTATAAAGTATATGGTGTGATCTACAATGGCGGAAGCCAGCCTATAAGCCTTACTGTTTCAAGTCTTAATGGATTTGGAGTTTATATTCCTTCCATTATTACTATTCCGGCAGGTGGGGTATATGATATGAACGCTAATCCGTTGGCATTCTATCCAAACTCAAGCTTCCAGGGTACTGATGAGATCTTATTCTCAAATGAAACATGTAAGTTTACTACCAAAGCGGTAGATCCTAACTGGATGGGTATGAGAAGTGCAGGAAGAAGTGTAATGGCTGCTTCAGTTTCTTCTCTGAAAATGATACCAAATCCTGCGAAGGAAAAAGTGAAAATCTCGTATAATACAGGTAATGAAAAATTACTGGCAAAACAGATTACAGTTTTTGATGCCATGGGCAATGTCAAATTCCGTAAGGAACTGAAAACGGCTTCCGGAGAGGTAGACGTAGAAGTTACAAGCTGGCTGCAAGGTGTTTATATCGTTATTGTACAAACGGGAGATACATCATTACAAGGAAAACTAATTAAAAATTAGTAGCTTATAAAGCAGTGTTCTCTTCGGAGAGCACTGTTTTTTTATAGTATGTGATAATTAAATGAATTTTTATGATACAACTCAAAAACAAACTGTGGGGATTACTGCTGATATTACCAGGATTATCTTTTAGTCAGAATTATCAATGGCAATGGGGAAAACAGGCAGGAGGACTGACAGGTTCTGCTGATCCGGGGTTTCATTATGTCTTTGATGAATCCATAAGGGATATTGTAGTAGATGACAATAATAACACCTACTATCTTGCCACAATGCGTGAACAGGGACAAAACCTGAATGGTACTTCTGTAACTAATTACGGACTGAGTGATCTTTTTCTGTTCTCTGCAGACTGTGCAGGAAATATAAGATGGTCCAGGCCAATAGGAGGTTCAGGAGACGGAGAAAATGCATGGCATATTAAAGTGGATAATAACGGTGGATTATACGTTATGGCTACCATTTATAACAATTCATATATCGGAGATCCAAATGCGGTTCCCGTACATTTTGATGATACCCACACACAACCTCTGTATACCTATTATGACCAGACAACAGAGCCTGCGCACAAAGCTGCTTTTCTGTTGAAATATAATACTTCGGACGGTACACTGGCATGGAGTAAGCCTTTACAGGGAGATGTTAACTATTTTTCCCGCATGTGCGATGTGCAGATGATGTATATGGATTCTGCCAAAAATATTCATGCTGTAATGGGTTTCAGAGCAGGAACACATTTAAACGGATTAATTACGGTGCCTTCAACCTTTACGTCAACTTATCAGTATTATGCGGTTAAGTTCAATTATGATGGTGGAAATATGACTCCAGCAGCTCCTTTGCTTCTTCCTATCACGGGAAATGCAATAAATATTGTGGGAAGAGAGGGAAAAGTGAATGTTGTCTATGATGAAGGTTTGAATCGTTATTACATTGCAGGTAAAAGGATGGATCCCGGCTTCAGTAATCTGGTTGATCTTTCCTACAATAATGTTCCATTTACGAAAGCGGCTTATGTGTTTGCTTTTGATGGTACTACCGGAGCTGAGGTATGGCGAAAAGAACTTAATAATGGTACCACAAGTACGGATGATGAAATTCATTCCATTATAAAAGATCCGGTGACTTCAGATATTTATATTTCAGGACGTTATTTTAACGGAATAACAGTGCCTGCAACTTTCGGAAGCTATACTTTTCCTCTGAGAAACTATGTTGAAGCCGTTCCCTTTGTTATGAAGATGAATGCAGCAGGTACAGTACAATGGGCAAGAACTCCGGACGGAATGTCTGGCCTTCAGTTTGGCTATCGTTTTACCAAAGGAACAATTGCCATTAATGGAAACGAAATAGCATTTGCCAAAGGAAGCTGGTCTGATATCTGGGGAAGCTATGCCATGGTGCGCCCTGATGGAGATCGGTCAGATCCTTTATTGGTAAGACTTAACAAAGATACCGGAGATGTTTTGGGAACAGGAGAGATTCGCAGTAACTATTATGTTATCGATGAATTTACGGCAGTGGCCGCAGATAAAGATGGTAATTATGTAGTAGGAGGTTTTTTTCATGATCAATTATTTACAGAGGCCAATGATAATGTCAATACAATGGCTGTTAATGTAGCAGGAGGGAAATCTCAGTCTTTTTTTACAAAATTTGCTAAATCAGCGTGCAGCCAGATGTCTGTAGAAGAAACTGCTGCTCAGGCAGGAATACAGTTATACCCAAATCCGGTTCAGGAGGTGCTCAATATCAGAAGCAGAGAGCCTTTGGTTTCTTATGAGATTTTTGGGGCCACGGGACAACTGGTAAAACAGGGAACTTTGAATATGATGCAGGAACAGATTGTAGTATCTTCTCTTCAGACAGGAGTATATTACGTTAAACTTAAAACCAAATCTTCAACAGTAACGGAAAAAATATTGAAGAAGTAAAAAAAACAAAACTGAAAACTAATAACCTTATATATAAAACAGTGTTCTCCAAAAGAGGGCGCTGTTTTTTTATCATGGCTGGTTGATGGAATTGAATAACCTATTCCGTATTTTTGCACAGAATTAAATGGCTAAACTGTTTTTTCCAAAATATGAACAATATGTTTTCTGATAATCGTCAAATTGGCGTGGTTTCTTCCTTTTCTGAACTTGTAAATACCCATTTTCAGGGAGTGATGAATGCCATTTGCTGGCATCGAAATATGGCGGGTGATTTTAAAGAAATTGTGGCAAAGCTTCAGTTAAAAGATAATATCACCGAAGTCACCAGTGAAGATCTTTTAGCACTTCAACTATCAGAAGAAGGAAGCATCGCGAGAGAAATTATTTTAAATGATTTACAGCTATTGACAGATTTTGGAGCATCTCCGGTTCTTAATTTGCTGAAATGCTATGAACGTGACGAAGAACTTGGTTTTATTTCAACAGATGTATACTCATATCATGTAGACCGTTCTCCTGTAGGAACAGATACTTTTCTATGTACTTATCACGGGGCAGCAAGTGACATCATAGCCAATGATGAGGTGGAACAGAAAATTTTAATTCCTGAAATCCGGGAACAGCTCAAAAAATTACACCACGGTCCGGAAGAAGAATTTGAAGACTTCCTGAAAGAATATTTCTTTGATCTTCATTATCAGCCTAAACCTGATGCAAAGCCTGTCAATTTGGGTGTTGGCCATCTTTGGCGGATTGCTGTAGACCATCCTGAGCAATCAGCCTTACCTTGTGTTCACAGAGCACCTGTTGAAAATGATGGAGCATACAGGTTGCTGCTGATTTGTTAGATTATATTTTGAGTAAAATCAATTGCTTGAATAAAAAAATCCAATATCGGAAAGATGTTGGATTTTTTATGACTGATTATCAAGCGCTCTTTTACTCCTGACTGATCGCTTTTAGTTCGTTTAAGTAATCTTTACTTTCAATATTCCCGACTGCAAATTCGTGTTCCAGCAGTTTGATTTTTTCTGTCTTAGTGTAAGATCGTTTATAGATGTTTTTCAGTATGCTTTCCTCATCAGGCAAAGGATTGAAGATGTTTTTCATATCCCGATACGCATGATAATACCTGATTCCCAGTAATCTTTGTGAATGCGCATTGAAATGTACACCGTCAGGATTGGCAGTAAGGTCTTTTGCGGTGGCAAAATAACAGTTTTCATGAGTCTGCGCAAACTGTTCCAATTGCTGGTTGACTAAAGGATAATGAATAAAATACGGTCCAAATATTCCATGGGATAGATAATCGCCTAAGCCGCCAATGATAAGAGGAATTTCAGGACTGTTTAATTCTTTACGCAGCGCTTCAATAATTTCAGAAAATTTTTCCTGATACTTTTCTGCCTTTTCAGGAGAGCAGTCACTCTCACCCTGATGCCATAAGATTCCTTTGATTTTGCTTGTTCGTTGGGCAAGTCTGACTTGTGATATGGCGTTTTCAAATAAAGCACCATCCACAGCCCAGTCATCAAGACTGGTGCCTCCGTCAGCACATGGAATTAATCCAATTTCATTCTGCGCATTATCAAGTCTCCATACTGCTGCAAATGAAGCAGCAAGCCCGACACCCGAACTTGGACGGTCATAATTTATCGGTTCTGACATGATTTGCCATAATCCGTTTCTCAGCATTTTAATATGTTCGTCAAAAATAGGAGGGACTTCCTTTGCGTAGCCGCGTCCAGCCATATTGGACTGGCCTATCATTAAAAAAGAATGTATCATTATTGTTTATTTAATTGCATGCCTATGCTTCTGCTAAAGGAATTCCAGGCTAGTTTCTTTATTTCATTGGGAGCAATATCTCCGGATCTGTAAGCGGTGATGGTTGCAGTGATCGTATTTGTGAAAAGAACTTTTATCCAGACTAATGGTAACTGGCTGTCTATCAATTCTTCTTTTTGTAGTTTTTCAATTGTACTGAACAGCTCATTTCTTACTTTTAAATATTCCTTACCTGTTTCGGTTTTA